>OFFL01000007.1_pt1 | contig 216039 bp, 172 predicted proteins | sample 1521391 | NCBI WGS metagenome assembly OFFL01 (sample SAMEA3504082, study PRJEB24116) | mouse gut metagenome | biome: mouse gut; feature: mouse-associated habitat; material: faeces | place: Denmark | collected 2011
GTTGCCGTTGTTGTGGTTGTTTCCTGGGCGGTTGTTATTGTTGTTGCCCGGTCTGTTGCCGTTGTTGTGGTTGTTTCCCGGACGGTTGTTATTGTTGTTACCCGGTCTGTTGCCGTTGTTGTGGTTGTTTCCTGGGCGGTTGTTATTGTTGTTGCCCGGTCTGGTGCCGTTATTGTGGTTGTTTCCTGGACGATTGTTATTGTTTGTGTTTGGCTTGGTTCCGGTATTAGGGCGTGAAGTCGTACCATGGCTACCGTTAGTCGGGCGGCTTGATGAGCCCTGATGACGTCCAGAGGATGGGCGTGAAGAACCTTCCGTGCGATTCCTGGCCTGTGACGTACGCTCGCTGCGGCCATTCGAACCCGAGTGGCGACCTTGGGCTGCGATAGATGGTGTGCAGAGTGATACACAGAGGAGAAGCGATGCGATGGTCTGTACTAATTTTCTCATGATGCGGACAGTTATGAGTTAGACATTTTGGAAGGGTGAGGAGTTATATGTATATTACTTAGAGTAAAAATGCGGCCTAAGGTTTAGGCCGCACTTATGAAAATAACTGTTAATAAGTCTAAAAGGTTCGGTATATCAGTCCAACCACTCCTCTTTAACTCGTTTTGACAGCGCGTATGGAGTGGTTATTATAGGTTTGCAATAGCCGCAGAAAGGGACAGGGAGATTTCTGAGGCGGAATAGCTGTTTTACGTTTTTTAGTGACTGAACAGGTATATAATCGCCTTTCTCCCATTTGTAATCCGTGCCGAAGGCCTTATTGAAGTTTGTCACACATGCCGACTGCGCACATGGGAAAATCTTATCATCAATGACTGTGAGGCATCCGAAGCTGTAACATTTGAAGTGGCGCACCCATTTGTTCTGCCGCTTCTGAGGGTCGAGTCTGAACTTGAAGAATGAGTGTTCGAGCGACCTGTCGTCAAAAATCTCATATTTGACCCTCTTGGATTCGCACAGCGGTCCAAGGGCGTCGTAGTCAAAGTTGACAGGATAACGCGTAATGGTGATCACCATGTCATGGACCCGACATTTCTCCCAAAAGTCATCTGACATCTTGGGGAGCAGCAACCCATTGGTGAAGATGCTTATTTTGGCCCACGGAAAGTATTTCCGGGCCAGCTCCATGGCTTTTGTCAACTCCGGGTAAAGGAGTGTCTCTCCCCCAATAAGATATATGTCGGAGATTTTCCTGGCGCCCTCGATTGACGCGATGGCCGACATGCTCTCGGCTAACCGTGGCAATCCTTCAAATTCCTTTGGAGCAAGGGGCGAGTAATGGGAACACCCCTTGCAGTTGAGGTTGCAGGCATCCGAGAGGTTGAATTCAACTCTCATGGGCTGTCTGAACCGCAGCGAAAGGGTGTTGCCAAATCTCTTAATGCGTTTTATGATCGACATCATGCTTTGTCGGCTGAAGTTGCCAGCGGATTCCAACCTTGGGCGCGAAGCGGTATCTCAGTGCCGTCGCGTGTTATCATGGCGCAGCCGAGTGACGGTTTGGTGATATGTCCGATGAGTTTCACACCGGGTATTTTCTCAATAGCGTCGTGATAGTGGAGTGGAACGGTAAAGAGAAGCTCATAGTCTTCACCTCCGTTGAGTGCAGCTGTCACGAGGTTCATGCCCAGTTCCTCGGCCATGATGGCAGTCTGGTAGTCGATAGGGATTCTGTCCTCATATACCCTGCAGCCGGTGTCGCTGTCCTTACATATATGCAGGAGCTCGGAGCTGAGACCGTCGCTGATATCCATCATTGCCGTGGGGACTATGCCTGCCTTGTCGAGTTCGCGGATGATGTCTCGTCGGGCTTCAGGTTTGAGCTGGCGTTCCACGAGGTATTCCTTGCCTTGGAATTGCGGCTCGAAGTCGGGGCGCCCGGCCGAAGCTATCTTTTCGCGTTCGAGCAACTGGAGTCCCATATATGCGGCTCCGAGATCGCCTGACACGCATATCAGGTCGGTGTCCTTGGCTCCGCTACGTTTCACTACCTTGTCGGCAGGAGCTTCGCCGATACATGTTATGGAAATCACAAGACCTTGGCGTGATGAGGTGGTGTCTCCTCCTACGAGGTCCACGCCATATATCTCACAAGCGAGTCGTATGCCGGCAAACAATTCCTCGATGTGTTCCACTGTGAAGCGTTTTGAAATGCCGAGTGATACGGTGATCTGTTTGGGATGACCGTTCATGGCATACACATCCGAGAAGTTGACAATGGCCGATTTATATCCGAGGTGTTTTAGAGGCACGTAGGTAAGGTCGAAATGTACTCCTTCGAGCAATAAATCGGTGGTCACGAGGATGTCGGTGTCGTGGTTGCGTAGGATGGCGCAATCGTCACCCACACCTTTCACTGTCGATTCGTTGATGGGTTTCAGGTCGCGTGTGAGGCGGTCTATAAGGCCAAATTCGCCAAGTTCGGAAATTTCCATAGTTTGAGAATTCTGTTAAGGGGATCGGGGGTGTGAAAAAAATCGGTCTCCGGAGCTCGCTGTGTGAGGAGTGGCCGGAGACCGTGTTATAGTTTGCTTATCAGCATCTGTTGACCAGTTCCTTCATGATGGTGAGGCATTTGGGCTGCGCTATCAAGGCTGCCTGCTGAACTTCCTCATGGGTGGGCACTTGTGTTACGTCCTTGCCACCGAGGTCGGTGATGACCGAGATGCCATAGACGCGCATTCCGGCGTGGTTGGCCACGATCACTTCGGGTACTGTCGACATGCCTACGCAGTCGCCGCCGATGACGCGGTAGAATTCGTATTCAGCCGGAGTCTCGAACGTGGGACCGGTGACACCTACATAAACGCCGTGCATGAGGCGGATGCCGTTTTCCTCGGCGATTTTGTCGGCGAGTGCCATCAGCTCCTTGTCATAGGCGTTTGTCATGGCTGGGAAGCGGGTACCGAGTTCGTTATAGTTTTTGCCGCGCAAGGGGTGTTCGGGGAAGAGGTTGATGTGGTCTGTAATGGTCATCACGTCACCCACGACAAATTCCTTGTTCATGCCGCCTGAAGCGTTTGACACGAAAAGAGTCTCTACGCCGAGCGCCTTGAACACTCTGACCGGAAATGTCACAGCCTTCATGTCGTAGCCTTCATAGTAGTGGAAACGGCCTTGCATGGCAATTACGCGTTTGTCGCCGAGTCGGCCGAATATGAGGTTTCCGCTGTGGCCTTCCACTGTGGATACAGGGAAGTTAGGGATTTCGCCGTAAGGGATATATTGTTTGTCTTCCATGTGGTCAACGATAGGTCCGAGGCCTGTGCCGAGAATGATGGCGATTTTAGGCATGTCGGTTACCTTTGAGCGCAGAAAGTCAGCTGTCTGGTTGATTTTTTCTAACATGATTTTATGGTATTGATGATTAAAAAATAAGTATGATTGCAATATGGGCAAGAGGCGGGTAGGGCCGTCCCTTAGGATTTAAACAACCGGGAGTCGCGTATGGTTTTCTCAAGGGCCGGTGTAAATTCAATTTCGCCTTGGGGGATGAATTCAACCTTGATCGGAACGTAGAATATCGAGCTTTTGAGCCTATGAGGGAAATAGGGGTTGTTGAGCAGTCGCACGGCATCCTTTTCGGTGGTGACAATGAACTTATTGCCTGGCAGTGCGTCAAATTGCTGTTCGATGGCATCCATGTCGGAGGCCGTGAAGTTGTGGTGATCGGTGAATCGTTTGAGCTTCACCTTTGCTTTGTGGCGACGCAGGTAGCGGGCGAAAGGCTTTGGATTGGCCACGCCGGTGACGACGAGGATTGATGAGTCGGTAGGGAGGGTGTCGAGTGTCGGGATCTCTGCGACTTCTGTCGGGAACACTGGGACGAGGTGACCATAGTTGTAACGAGAGAAGTACAACTTCTGGTAGGGGAAGAGATTTAAATTCTCCTTAAAGATGCGATAATGCATCGGTTTCATGTCGAGCGGACATTTCGTCACCACGACAATGTCGGCGCGGTTAAGGGCGCTTTTGGGTTCGCGCAGACGACCGTAGGGTAGGAGCTTGTCGTTAAAGACAGGACGGTTATACTCAGTCAGCACTATTGAGACGGCCGGTTTGACATAGCGGTGCTGGAAGGCGTCATCAAGGATTATCATGTTGATGGAAGGGTTGATTTCCATCATGCGGTTAATACCTTCCACGCGTTTCTCGCATACGGCCACGGTTATGTCAGGCCCGAATTTGCGGTATATCTGATATGACTCGTCGCCGATATCCTCCGGACGCGATTGTTGGGATGCGAGCACAAAGCCTTTGGTGGCTCTCTTGTAGCCTCGCGACAGGACTCCGATGTTATACTTCCCGAGAAGCGATTCCACGATATATTCCACATGTGGCGTTTTCCCGGTGCCTCCCATGGCTATATTCCCAACCACTACAAGCGGCACGTTGAATTCCTGCTGCTTGAGCATGCCGTATTCAAACATCTTATTGCGCACAGCCATGCCTAACCCATACATTTTCGATATAGGGTAGAGCAGAAGCATGGATAGGAGTTTGTTTCTGGCCACAGTGTTGAAGATATAATATAACTAAAGAAGTACGGAATAAACAGTCTCTGGGCGTAAGGTCACAAGGGTGCCGCGTTAAAGGCTCACCTCCACATAGTCCATGTGGCACTGGAGTGTCGACATGCCTTTCACACGGTTGAGGGTCTCATAGAGGTCGTTGAATTCTCCTAGCTCGTCACGCACCATCGCTGCTTTGATTTCAGCGCCAGCCTCGATGAGGGCGTCATACCATTTTGGTTTGAGCTCGGGATATGTGGCGATTGTGTAGGAATCCACATTGAGTTGAGCGGCCATTGCGGCAATCGCAGCATCGAGGCCACCGAGTTCGTCCACGAGTCCTATTTTCAATGCTTCGGCTCCATCCCATACTCGACCTTCGGCAATCATTTTGATTGAGTCCTGGGGGATTCCGCGACCTTCGGCGCAGCGAGAAGTGAAGAGTTCGTAGCCGCGTTCCACATAGGTCTGCATGGCGGCCTTCTGTGCTTCAGTCATCGGCTCCATGAGTGTGGGGAAGTTACCATTGGCATTGGTTTTGACCGTGCCGTTGTTTATGCCGAGTTTTTCGCTGATGAGCTTATGGGCGTTCGGGATGATGCCGAATATGCCGATAGAGCCGGTGAGCGTGACCGGCTGAGCGAAAATCTTGTCAGCACCGCAAGAGATATAGTAGCCTCCTGAGGCAGCGTAGTCGCCCATTGACACATAGAACGGCTTCCCGGTGATTGATTTGAATTGCTCAAGGGCTTCCCAGATCTGCTCGGATGCGAAAGCGCTGCCTCCGCCCGAGTTGACATACATGATGAGTCCGTCGATATCCTTCTCGTCAGCGAGGTCAAGGATTTCGGGGACGAGTTTGGCTGCTACGATGCCGTCGCCCGACTCGTCGGTGATGTCGCCGGTGGCATAGAGCACGGCTATTGTGGCTCCTTTGCCATTGCCTTTCTTGTTGATGTCTTTGTCGGTGCAGTAGGCTGACGGGGTCACATATTTGATATCCTCGCGTTTTTTGCAATCGGTGAGAGCGGCGAGTTTGTCTTCGAAGTCATGGCGATAATTCAGCGCGTCGACAATCTTCTCGTTGATATAAAATTGCGGGTCAGAGGCGAAAATGAAGTCGTCGGCCCATTTGTTGACTTTCTCCGGGGCAACTTTTCTGGCCTTGGCTATTGTGCCGGTGATGTCACTCCAGATGTTGTCAAGGTAAAGTTGCTGCTGTTCGCGTGAAGCGTCGCTCATGTGGTCGAGGAGGAATGGTTCCACGGCACTCTTATAGGTTCCTACTTTCACCACCTGGGCTTCTACCCCGATTTTGTCCATGAAGTTCTTAAAATACATGGTTGTCGCGGCGAGGCCGTGTATATCCACCTGTCCTATGGGGTTAAGGAAGATGCTGTCGGCCATAGAGGCGATATAGTAGTCCCCTTGGGTGTAAGCGTCAGCATAGGCGTAGACCCATTTGTCGGGAGCGTCGGTCTTGAATTTGGCCAGAGCTTCCACTATCGCCTTGCGTTGCGCAAGCCCTGCTGCGGCACCTTTGCATTCGATCAGGATGCCTTCGATGCGGTCATCGTCGGCCGCGTTGACTATCGCGCCTGTGATTTCGTTGAGTCCCTGGATGTCGTTGTCCTGGCCCTGCATCATCGCCATCACGTCGATCGAACCAGGACGGTCGGCAATCTGGCCTGAGAGGTCGATGAGAAGGACTGATTTTTTCTCTATTTTAGCTGTGGTTTTGCTGAATGATGATGCCATGGCTACGCCAAGCACCACGAAAAAGCCTATGAACACTATGAATAGCGAGAACCAGATGCCCGCAAGAGAACCAAGAAATGCAATGAAAAATTTTTTCATCCGGAGAATATATTAATGAAATGGAATGTGGCGCCCATAGGGCTCCTGATTGGGATAAATCGTCACAAAATTACGACATTGCAACGGTAATAGCAAATAAATCACCGCTTTTTTGTAATATAATATATGTGTGCGAGGGAGTGAAGTGCCAGGAAGGCCGGTGTGATTTGGATGTTGGTTGGCGAGATGATATGAAAGTGTTAATATTTTACCCTGATGTGATACTTTTTTAGCTAAATTATGATAAAAAAAGTCAATTCCGCAGGAAGTTTTACAAATTTTACCTTTGTAATCAAAATAAATGTATATCTTTGTGGAAAATAGTGAAATCTATACCTCCCTACATTACCTACTCTTACCTTATTGTCAATTACCTGTCCTTTATGAACAAGATTATCACAGAAATCACTCCTCTCTCCGAGAAGGACTGCTTTTACCTAATTGATAGATATAAAGACCGTTTTACATATCCGGTGCACCGCCACGAAGAATATGAGCTGAACTTTCTGGCAAATTGTAACGGAGCGCGTAGAGTGGTCGGCGATTCTATGGAGACCCTTGGGGAATATGACCTTGTTCTGATCGGCAATGGCATAGAACACGGATGGGAGCAGCATGAATGCACAAATGACAAAATACGTGAGATTACGATACAATTTTCTCATGACCTGTTCGGCGAATCATTCCTTGCCAAGACTCAACTGTCCACCATACGCCGCATGCTTGAGATAAGCTCAAACGGCATCGCATTTAATATCAGCAGCATTCTGCGCGTGTTCACGAAACTTGACAATTTGACCAAGGAGGAGTCGGGGTTCTACCGCATGCTTGACCTCATGGCCATACTTTATGAATTGGCCGAGGAGGGGAGTTACCGCCGTCTTTCAAGTTCGTCGTTCGCGTCGCTGAAGCCTTCGGGCGACAGCCGCCGTGTGCAGAAAGTGCAGGACTACATCAACCAGCGTTACAAAGAGGAGATACGCCTCAACGACCTCGCCGACCTTGTCGGGATGACACCGACGGCGTTCAGCCGTTTTTTCAAACTACGCACCGGCAGGTCGATTTCCGACTATGTGATTGACATCCGCCTCGGGCATGCCACACGTCAACTTGTCGACTCTACGACTTCTGTAGCAGAGATATGCTATGAATGTGGTTTTAACAACGTGTCAAATTTCAACCGTATATTTAAAAAGAAGAAAGGGAATTCCCCTAAAGTTTTCCGTGAAATATATCAACACCATAAGATGCTTGTATGAAAACCAGATTCCTCGCAGTCATCGCTACTGCATCAATGCTCATGGGGCTTGCAGCTTGCGGCTCCTCCGCCAAATCAACCACAGAAGGTGAAGGCACCGATTCGATAACAGCTTTTGTCAAACCTCTGCATGTCGAGGGCGTGGCGTTGCTCAATGCCGACGGAGATACCGTCGTGCTCAACGGTCCGTCGCTCGGTTGGCATTCCAACTGGGGTCGATTCTACAACGACAGTACCGTGAAGGCTCTGAAGGAAAACTGGGGAGCCAACATCACGCGCGCTGCTATCGGTGCGCATAAGAGCGGCGATTGCGTCAACACTTACGATGCCGACTCGGCCTATGCGGTCAATCTTGCCATGAAGGCTATAGATGCTGCCATCGCCAACGATATGTACATCATCTGTGACTGGCATTCACATAACAACACGTTGGCTGACGCCAAGAACTTTTTCACGGTCATCACTGAAAAGTATGGCGACTCGCCCAATATCCTTTACGAGATATGGAACGAACCGCTTGAGATACCCTGGCAGGAAATCAAGGACTATGCTCAGGAGCTCATCCCGGTGATCCGCAAGAACGCCCCTAACTCGGTGATCATTGTCGGTACCCCCAAATGGGACCAGGATGTCGATGTGGCTGCCGAATCGCCTCTCGAATTTCCCAATCTGTTATATTCACTGCACTATTACGCCGGAACACACAAGGATTGGAACCGCGACAAAGCCACCAAGGCTATCGAAGCCGGACTCCCCATCATCATTTCCGAATGCGGCTCCATGGATCATACCGGTGACGGCCCAATCGACTACGAGTCATGGCAGCAGTGGATGGAGTTTGCCGACAAGCACAATGTGTCAGTGCTGATGTGGGACATCGCCGACAAGGATGAAACCTGCTCGATGATTGCCTCTACCGCTTCTGATAACGGTATGCTTTGGAGTGAGGATGACCTTAAGGAATGGGCCAAACTTGCCCGCAAGACCATCAAGGAGCGCAACGCCAGATAATTCCGCCACACCTCTTCATTCATCACATTAAAGCAATTCTGACATGAATATCAATATTCGCACCCTATGGACCTTGACCGGTCTGTCGGTGTGTTCTTTCAACCTGAATGCGGTGGAACTTCCTGAAATAATAAGCGACAATGCCGTGTTGCAGCAAAATTCCGATGCTCGTCTCTGGGGGTGGAGCAAGCCCGGAAAAACTGTGACAGTAACACCCTCCTGGGACGGAAAAAAGTACACGGCAAAGGCCGATCAGACTACCGGCCGCTGGGAAGTCAGCGTGACCACTCCGGGTGCTTCCTTCACACCTTATTCCATCAGTTTCGACGATGGCGAGCCTATGACCATTGACAATGTTCTCATTGGCGAAGTGTGGTTTTGTTCCGGGCAATCCAATATGGAGATGCCGCTACGCGGATTCTGGACTCAGCCTGTGGAGGGTGCAGCCCAAGCAATAGCCTATTCCGGTAAATATCCCGGCATACGCATGGCCACCGTCCCCAAGAAAGGGGCTTATACTCCTCAGGAGCGTGTTGAGGGCAAATGGATGCTGTCAAAGCCCGAAAACGCGGGCGAATTCTCAGCACTGGCCTATTTCTTCGCCCAGTCGCTGACCGACATCCTCGATGTGCCCGTCGGCATAATCAATTGTGCTTACGGTGGCTCTAAAGTGGAAGGCTGGATGCCAAAGGAAAAACTTGACACATATCCCGGCTGGGACATGGCAAAGGAGGAGACCGACACTGTGCTCAATGAGTATGAGCGTATCGGCGTGATGTGGAACGCTATGCTCAACCCTGTGGCCGACTACACTGTCAAAGGTTTCCTTTGGAATCAGGGTGAATCAAATGTCGGACGCCACCATGAGTATCCGGCTCACCAGAGCGACATGGTGCAGATATGGCGTGACCGTTGGGGGCTGGGAGAGCTGCCGTTCTACTTCGTGGAGCTTCCGGCCTGGAAATATGGCAACGGTGAGAAAGCCGATGCCGCCCTTTTCCGCGAATGTCAGCACCGTGCGGCGCAGATGATACCCAACAGTGGTATCGTGTGCACCACTGACCTTGTCTATCCTTATGAACTCGAGGATGTACATGCGTCAAAAAAACGTGAGATCGGCGAACGTCTTGCTTTCATGGCTGCCAACCGTACTTATGGAGTCAAAGGCATCTCCACCACCTATCCTTCATATAAGTCGGTTGAGTTTGATGGCGACAAGGCTGTCATCTCCTTCAACAATGCCGATGCCGGCCTCAACCCTAACATGAACCTGCCCGGATTTGAAGTGGCAGGAGAGGACAGGGTGTTTTATCCTGCCGAGGCTGTTGAGGATTGGAATCTGCACACCGTCACCGTGTCAAGCGACAAGGTGCCCGAGATCAAGGCCGTGCGTTACTGCTTCAAGAATTTTGCCATCGGCAAGATAAAGGATATGTATGGCATGCCGCTGATCCCCTTCCGGACCGATGACTGGGACGATGCTGCATCAATCACTGTGGCCCATAACGAACCCTGACATACATCACTACTCTACAAACCTACATAAACACCTTTTTTATTCCTATTCTATCCCTGAAAAATAAGTATTATGTACAAAAGATTCTTGACACCGCTTTTTGTTGCAGCCGCAGTGCTCGGAGGATGTGCCGGCGGGAAAAAGCCGGTAATTGATACTGAGCCGGAATGTCCGTTTGTGACCGTTAAGGATGGCAAGTTCTATATCGGAGACTCCGTCTACCGTTATGTGGGAACCAACTTCTGGTATGGGGCTATCCTTGCATCTGAGGGGGTCGGCGGTGACCGGGAGCGTCTTGGCCGAGAGCTTGACGCCCTCCAGTCGCTCGGTATCGACAACCTCCGCATCCTTGTGGGGGGTGATGGTGCCGAAGGGCTTGCTTCGCATATCGAACCTACTTTGCAGAAAGCCCCGGGAGAATACTCCGACACACTGCTTGCCGGTCTTGACTACCTGCTTGCCGAACTCGAGAAGCGCGACATGAAAGCGGTCCTTTATCTCAACAACGCATGGGAATGGAGCGGTGGCTTCTCAACCTACCTTGAATGGGCAGGGGAGGGGAAAGCTGTCAATCCTGCCGATGCCGGTTATCCTGCTTACATGGCCTATGCTTCTAAATTCGTGCGCAGCGATTCAGCCAAAGCTTTGGCAGCCAAGCATGTGCGCAATATCGTAGGACGTGACAATGCCATCACCGGAAAGCCTTATTCTCAGTCGCCTGCCATCATGGCTTGGCAGATTGCCAATGAGCCTCGTCCGTTTGCCGACGAGAGCAAGCGTCCGTTTGCCAAATGGATAGGGGAGACCGCGCGTCTCATCAAGTCGCTTGATCCCAACCATCTTGTGTCGGTTGGCAGCGAAGGCTCGTGGGGATGCGAAAACGATATGGATCTCTGGACCGAGATACATTCCTATCCGGAGGTTGATTATGCCACAATACACATCTGGCCCTACAACTGGAGCTGGGTGAAAGAGGCTGGAATAGCCGACAGTGTGGATGTGGCCTGCCGCAACACTTCGGAGTATATCAGCGCTCATCATGAAGCTCTGAACCGCACGATGGCTGCCGCCGGGGTGGCGGCGAAGCCGATAGTGTTGGAAGAGTTCGGCTATCCGCGCGACAATATGGCGATTGCGCAGGGGACTCCTGTCACAGGACGTGACCGCTACTACAGATACGTCTTTTCAGAGGTGGCACGCGACGGACGTCTTGCCGGAGTCAACTTCTGGGGATGGGGTGGCTTTGCCGATCCTGCTCATGCCACCTGGCAGCGCGGCGACGACTACACCGGCGATCCGGCCCAGGAAGCCCAGGGTCTTAACTCTGTATTTGCCTCTGATTCAACCACTATTGCCATTATCACGGCATCTGTCAAAGCTATACGCTGACCCTCTTTACCACAGGGAATACCTCGGGATGGAGAAATATGGTGTGCAAACTATGTTTCCCCCTCTCTTGGTATCCTTTGCGAGAACATCATCACAAAATGCTAAAAAAGTATAATTCTTTGTCATTGCTTTGCGTTAATTTTGCGATATCTTACTAATCCTTAATTTATTCTAAAATACAATAACCTATGCCTTAAAAACAAACAACTAACATTAACCGAATCAATTACCTATTACCTTAAAATTGCAATAATGAAAAGTAAAATTTTTGACCTCAGGGGTCTATTGGCGACATTGATGCTGTGCTTTGTGCTTACAGCTGCCGCCCAGACCTCTATCACGGGTACAGTGCAGGATAAGACGGGCGAACCGCTTATCGGCGCGACAGTGCAAGAGAAAGGCAACACGGCCAACGGTATCGCCACTGATATTGACGGTAACTTCTCACTCACAGTGAAGTCGGCCAAAGCTGTTCTCTTAGTATCTTACGTAGGCATGCAGTCGCAGGAAGTGCCTCTGGATGGCCGTACCAAACTCGTTATCACTCTCGAGGATTCATCAGAACTTCTCGACGAAGTGGTTGTGGTTGGTTATGGTACCATGAAGAAGAGCGACCTTGCAGGCGCCTCTGTCTCAATGAACGAAGATGCTATCAAAGGCTCTATAATCACCAATATTGACCAGTCGCTCCAGGGCCGTGCAGCAGGTGTACAGGCCGTGGCTACTTCAGGTGCTCCCGGTTCTTCAAGCTCAATCCGCGTGCGTGGTCAGGCCACTATTAACGCAAATGCCGAACCTCTCTATGTGATTGACGGTGTGATTGTGCAGAGCCCCAGCACAAGCGGCAGCTCAATCGGTATCGGTGACGCTCTCGGCAACGGCTCGACATCTACCATTTCTCCTCTTTCCACCATCAACCCCGCCGACATCGTGTCGATGGAAATCCTTAAGGACGCTTCGGCCACTGCTATCTATGGTGCCCAGGGTGCCAACGGTGTAGTTCTCATCACCACCAAACGTGGTAAGGCAGGTGAGGCTAAGTTCACTTACGACGGCATGATCGCATTAAGCCATCAGACCAAGCGTCTCGACATCATGAATCTGCGTGAATATGCCACCTATTTTAATGACTATGTTCAGCAGGGTTATGCCAAGCAGGATCCCTATCTCGCCGATCCTTCTCTTCTCGGCAAGGGTACCAACTGGCAGGACGCTATTTTCCGCACCGCACTCCAGCATCAGCATCAGGTGTCAGCACAGGGTGGTACAGAAAAGGTGAGATATTACGTTTCAGGTTCTTACATGAACCAGGAAGGTACCATCATCGGTTCTGACTTCGACCGTTTCGGTCTCCGTGCCAACCTTGATGCAGACCTCAAGAGCTGGCTTAAGCTCGGGGTGAACGTCAGCTACAGCAACACTAACGAAAACCTCAAGCTTGCTGACTCTGACGAGGGTCTTATCAACTACTCTCTCACCACCAACCCTGACATCCCCATTTATGACATCGACGGCAACTATGCCACAGTGGTACGTGAAGGCTCTTTCAGCCCTAACCCCATTGCGATAGCGATGAACAACAAGATTGCCCTCACACGTCAGAAACTCAACGGTAACATCTTCTTTGATGTGAATCCTCTTGCCGGTCTGTCATGGCACACTGAATTCGGCTGGGACCTCAACTGGTCAAAGGCTGACCGTTACAATCCGGTCATCACTCTCCCCAACTTCAACCAGGACATCAACTCAAGCTACATCCAGAACAACTATAGCTCTTTCTGGCAGGTGAAGAACTATGTCACCTATACAGGCAAGGTGTCAAAGCTCGACTACACCGCCATGGTCGGTCAGGAATGTTGGGAGTCTCGTTACAACTATATGTCGGTCAACAATACCAATCTTCCCAACGACATAGTTCAGAACCCGGCCCTCGGTCAGGGTGTCAAGAATTTCAATTATGGATTCGGAAGCTCATCAATGGCCTCATTCTTCACTCGTGAGACCCTCAACTGGGATGGACGTTATCTTTTGACTTATACTTATCGTTATGACGGTTCGTCAAACTTCGGACCTAATAACCGCTGGGCCGGCTTCCACTCTGTGGCAGGTGCTTGGCGTTTCACCAACGAGAAATTCCTTGAATCTACCGCCGAATGGTTCAACAACGGTAAACTTCGTCTCGGCTGGGGCCAGACCGGTAATGCTAATATCGACGGCTTCCTCTGGGGTTCACCGCTCGCTTCCGGCATCGACACCGGTTTTGGTGTAAGCACAGGCGCTCGTCCCTCACGTATTCCCAATAAGGATATCAAATGGGAATCACAGGAACAGGTGAATGCAGGTCTTGACCTCGACTTCTTCAACAACCGTCTCGGCATCGTGTTTGAAGTCTACAACAAGGAGTCAAAGAACATGCTCATGAAGCTCACCCTTCCTACTTACGAAGGTACTGTCGGTAACGATGGTAACACTCTGCAGGCTCCTATGGGTAACTTCGGCCACATCCGCAACCGTGGTTTTGAAATCACAGTGACAGGCCGTCCGTTCGTAGGTCCCTTCGAATGGGAGTCAAGCTTCCAGATCACCTATAACCGCAATAAACTTGTGGCCCTCCAGAACACAGAATCAGCACCTATCACCGGTGTTGGCCAGTGGACTGACGTGGTTTCACTCTCTACCATCGGTCAGCCTCTCTATCAGTTCTACGGCTATGTGACTGACGGCGTTTACCGTGACCTCGAGGATATCCTCAACTCACCCCGCACCGATGCCTTCCCCGAGGATGGCGTTTCGTTCAACCGCAACAACACCGTATGGGTAGGTGACGTGAAGTATAAGGACCTCAATGGCGACGGTGTCATCAACGAGGACGACAAGACCTTCATCGGTAACCCCTGGCCTAAGTTCACTTTCGGTTGGAACAATACTTTCCGCTACAAGAACTTCGACCTTAACATTTTCCTTAACGGTTCGTATGGCAACAAGGTGGCCAACTACATGGCTATCAAGCTCACCCAGATGACCTCATCCTGGGGCAACCAGCTCTCTACTGTCAACGACCACGCAGTGATCGCCCCCATCGATCCCGACCGCGTGTATGCCGATGGTACCAACTGGTATGACGACATCAACAATGTGCGTGTGACCAACTGGAACACCAAGATTCCTCGTATCACCCCGGCCAACCCCAACAGTAACACCCGCTTCAGCGACCGTTACATCGAAGATGGCTCATACATCCGCATCAAGAACGTTGCTCTCGGTTACACATTTGACAACAAGCTCATCCACAAGCTTCGTCTCCAGAGCCTCCGCCTCTATTTCAATATCCAGAACCTCTACACTTTCACCAAGTATAAAGGTTATGATCCTGAAATCGGTATGTCGACAGCGGCAAATAATGTCTACGGTCTTGACAACGGACGTTATCCTTCGCCCACAACATATTCGTTTGGCTTGAATGTTTCATTCTAATATCCTATTCGAACAATCATGAAATACAACGCATATAAATACATATTAGCTGCCGGAGTCTTTGGCCTGAGTCTCACTTCATGTGACGACTTCCTTGACCGTCCGACCGAGGATAGCTACACCACCGAACAATATTACACCACTTCCGGTGAATGTTATTCGGGTGTCAACTACCTCTACAACCTTCCCTGGAGTGACCTTCTTGACTCCTGGTTCTCCGAACTCGAGAATGCTGCCGGCAACCAGTACTCGCAGAACAACCAGTTTGCCCTCCTCTCAATCCCGAGCGACAATACATCGCTTCAGAAGATGGTGCGCACACAGTGGGCTGCGATCGGTAACGCCAATATCGTCTACAACAACATCAAGGGTGGCAGCGCTCCCGATGATGCCAAGAGCGCCACAATGGGTGAATGTCTCGTGTGGAAAGCTGTGGGTTACTTCAATCTCGTGCGCATGCTCGGTCCTATCCCCATCGTACATGACAACTCCGAGGATATCGGTAACGGCTCATACACATCAAAGTATCGTGTAGAGACCGCCGATGCCTACGAATACACCATCATGCTCCTCGAAGAGGCTATGCGTAAGCTTCCCAAATCTGCCGACAAGGGCCGCATCGACTACTATTCAGCCGAAGCTCTTCTTGCCAAGGTATATCTTACCAAGGCCGGTCTCGGAATGTCGGGCTCACGTAATGCCGATGATCTCGCCAAGGCTGCCCAGTATGCCAAGGATGTCATCGACAATTCAGGCCGTAACCTTCTCCCTGTTTACTCTGACGTGTTCCGCGCAAGCAACAACATGAGCGAGGAAAGCCTCATTGCATGGCACTTCTATGGTTCTTGGAACCCCTACGGTGCAGGCAATCAGCTCCAGTCGGTGTTCGGTATGAACGGTTTCTCAACCTTCTTCTCATGGGGTGACTGGACTTGTCCCTCTGTCGACCTTATGGAAGCTTATGGCGTGTCTCCTATCGATAGCCCTGAGAGCCGTACCGACAACGATGCCCGCCGCAAAGCCACTATCATGATGGCCGGTGACACCTACAGCTATTTCTGGCGTGACAAGGGTGGTTTCGACTACCTCCGCTTCATCTATGATGGTGAGTACAACAAGAACACCACCGGTACACTCAGCGCCGGCACAGGTGGCAACGTTGTGAAGCACCTCGTAGGTAACTCTTATGACCATGAAGCAGAACTCGGTTATCCCGACACCAACCAGCAGGCCACAGGCCTTTCAGAGCACTATCTCCGTCTGGCCGACGTATACCTCATCTACGCCGAGGCTATGATCGGTAATGCAGGCTCTACTTCAGATGCATCTGCCATTGATGCTTTCTACGCAGTGCGTTCACGTTCGGTTACAAATTATAACCGTCCAGCCTCCATCTCATTTGAAGATGTATGGAAAGAACGTCGCCTTGAACTCGCTTATGAGGGTGACCGTTGGTTTGACTACGTTCGTCTCAGCTACTACAACCCCGACCGCGCACTCAACGAACTCGTTAACATGAAGCGCTCTTACTGGAACAATCTTGATGAACTCTATAAGGGTTACTACGACGGCAATGGCTGGAACGTTACCTCTTCCATGACCTATGACCAGAATCCTCCCAAGATTTCTCCTTCGTCTAAGGTCTTCCAGTTCCCGATGCCTGAGGTTGACGTTGTCTACAATCCCAATCTTAGCGCTGACCCCATCCATGTTGATGTACGCAGTGAGTATAGTTTCTAATCCCATCAGAAAGATACGACAATGAAAATAAATCTGAATAAAATAGCTAAAGCGCTGCTTTGTGCAGTCGTTGCAATGGTGTCTGTCACCTTTGTGGCGTGTGACGACCAGCCGGACGAATTCAAGCCGACCGATGGCACTCCTGTCATAAAGTATATCCGCATGTCGGTTCCTGAATCGGCCGACTCCCTCATCACCGAAGCATATATGGAAGCCGTTATCTGCATTGTGGGCGATAATCTCAAGAGCGTTCATGAGATTTGGTTCAACGACCAGAAAGCAGCTCTCAACACAAGCTACATGACCGACCATACCATCATCGTGGCTGTCCCCGGCACTATCCCTGCTGAAGTGTCTGACAAGATTTTCTTTAAGACACATTCAGGCGCTACAGTCGAGTATGATTTCGGCGTAGTGGTGCCCGAACCTGTCATCTACTCTATGTCGAACGAATGGGCAAAACCCGGCGATGAAGTGACCATTATCGGTAACTACTTCTGCGATGACCCCAACGTTCCTATCAAGGTTGAGCTCCCCGGCAAGATCATAGTCACTGAATTTACTGAGGTGGCCATCAACCGTCTCTCGTTCATCCTTCCTGACGATGCCACAACTGAAGGCCGCATCTCTGTGACCTCTATCTACGGTTCAGGCAAGTCTCCCTTCCAGTTCCATGACTCTCGTGGCATGCTCTTCGACTTTGACGGAGCCACCGGCCTTGCGTTTGTCGACAACTGCTGGCATGGTCACACTGCCAAGTCTGACGAGTACTCTCTCAATGGCAACTATGTGCAGATGGGTAATGGCGAAAAGGTATTCTCATCATCCACTACTTGGATTGACGATGCCGAAGTCGGTTACTTCCTCGAATACTGGCCCGGCAACTGGGAAGGCACATTCCCCGCTTCAGGTCAGGGTATGAAACTCAGCGACCTTGTTGATTTCTCCAACTGGGAGAACATGTCACTCAAGTTTGAGATGCTTATTCCTGCCGAGAACCCCTGGTACAGCGGTGTCCCCATGCAGATTATCGTTTCCAACCCGACTCAGGCTGTCCTTTGGGCTGCCGGATGGGACTTCTTCAACGGTTCGGCCGACAAGCAGTCTCCCCGTGCATTCTATCGTCCCTGGCGCAGCGCCGAAGGTGGTGTTTACCACACCGATGGAAAATGGACCACAGTGACTATTCCGTTGAACACTCTCACTTTTGACAATGATGGAGCGGCCACAGCCAACCCGATTACCGGTCCTGACAGCTTTGCTGGCATCACTATCGCTATCGTAGGCGGTTCAGTGGAGGAGGATCAGAATGCTCCGATCGTCAAGATTGACAACATCCGTGCTGTCACTAATCTTTAATTAATCCAAGCATTATCACAATGAAATTTTATAATAAATTTTTGTCACTCTTCCTGTCAGGAGTGCTGTTGGCAGGAGGCTTGTCAGTCACTTCATGTAGTGATGACGATGACGATTTTGGCACCCAGCAATATATCGGCGGTGTAAGTCTCAACGTGTGGGGCCCCCGCCCGGTGGCCCGTGGCGGTGAACTCCGTTTCCTCGGTTCCGGACTTGACCAGATTAACTCTATCACCCTCCCGGGTTCAGGCGATATCACCGATATCAAGGTCATTTCTCCCAATGAGATCCGTATCACAGTTCCCCAGGACGCTATGCCCGGTTATGTGGTGTTGCATCATGCCAAGGGTGAAATCAAGTCAATCACCGAACTTACGTTCACCGAGCCTATCTCTCTCGATGAGATTACACCGATGACCGTCAAGCCTGGCGAAGTCCTCACCATCCACGGTGACTACCTCAACCTCATCAAGGAGGTAATTTTCACCGAAGAGGTTTCAGTGCTTGAGGATGCGTTCGAGACACATACCCGTTCCGAAATCAAGCTCGTGGTTCCCGCCGAAGCGAAGACCGGCCAGATCATCATCAGCGATGGTGCTGAAGATATCCCCAACATGATTTACTCTGAGGAAGAAGTCACAATCGTGCTTCCCTCTGTGGAAGAGGTGAAGGATATCACAGCTGCCAAGCCCGGCGACGTGATTACTGTTACAGTTAAGGATATCGACCTCGTGACTAACGTCATCATGCCTAATGAGGACGAGGTTGAATTCACCGTTGACGGAGACAAACTCTCGTTTATACTTCCCGAAAATGTGACTGAGGGAGCTGTCTGCATGCTTCCTGCTTCAGGTGTTAAGGTTGCCATCGCCACCATCGGCGTGGCTGTGCCTGAGGAGGTGGTTGCTGATCCTGCCACCAACATCTGGGGTGGTGATGTCATCAAACTCAAAGGCGTCAACATGGAGCTCGTCACTTCAGTGGTGTTCCCCAATGTCGCTGATGCGGTTGAACCCGATGCCAAGTCCTCTACCGAGCTTACAGTGACTGTTCCTGAAGGTACCCAGAGCGGCAACATCGTTCTCAACACCGGTTCCGGTGCTCAGGTTGAGGTCGCTATCGAGACACTCAAACCCGAATCTGTGGCCTACAATCCGTCACCCGCAGCGCTTGCTGCCTCACTCACCGTGTCGGGCCGCAACCTCCAGAATGTTAAGTCGATCACATTTGCCGGTACCACTACTGTCGATGTGGCTTCTCCTTCCGCTACAGAGTTTACAGTAGAGGTTCCCGCGACCCTCGCTGCCGGTCAGAACACTGTTGACCTCACTCTCACTAACGGTGAAGTGGTTTCAGCTCCCGCCATCGAGCTTTCAGCCCCTGAATGTGCCTACGCTACTCAACTTCCCGGTGAAGATGTAGAAATTCTTGCCGGCGAGACATTCGTTGTCACAATCGCTAACGCTGACAAACTCACCGGTGTCAAGGTCAATGGTCAGGCCGTACAGTATATCCTTAACGGTGACCGCCTCATCGTACAGGTGCCCGAATCTTGCGGCAAGACCGCCACATTCACCCTCGTATCGTCAAATGGTGAAATTTCCTATGAAATCGCTGTCATCCCCGCAACCCATGTTGAAAACGTGATCTTCAACCAGGTTATCGACCTCAGCTGGAGCGGTGACGAAGGTGTCAATAAGTTCCGTATCTACAAGGAATCCTTCGAAGGTGTTCCCGCAGGTGCCAAACTCGTGTTCCACATCACTCCTGGCGAAAATGCTCAGATTCAGGTCAACGACGCTAACTGGGGTCAGATCGTGATGCTTGAGGCTGCTGTCGGTGATGCCACCGCTACAATGGATCTTACCGCCGATGCTCTCAACAGAATCCTCACCACCGATGACGGCTGGAGCACAACAGCCCTCGTTATCCAGGGTCAGAACTGCGTTGTCAACAAGGTACATGTAGAATGGGAAAATGCTCTTGAGACAGTGGTGCCCTTCACTTGGAAAGACCAGGATATGGGCAACTACTCCATCAACCTCGAAAGCGGCCCCGGCTCTGCGTTCATCGATGCCGGTATCAAGGTAGGTCAGGTGATGCGTATCTATGCTACTCCGACTGCCGCTTACAACGTTGACGATCCTCAGGTTCACATTCAGATTTTCGACGGACACTGGAGTGGGCTCACTTTCCCCGAAATCAACGGTGGTGGCCAGTTCAACGAGGCAACATGGGGTGACATGTCACTCATCGAGATCAAGATCACTCCTGAACTCTATGAGAAGTTCACCACTCTCACTGACTGGGGCTATTGCATCATCTTCCAGGGCAATAACATCATCCTCCACAAGGTGACACTCGAGTAAACCTCTCTGTTCTAACTCTGATTATCTAAAATGAGGAGTGCCCGGCTTCCGGGCCGGGCACCCCTTGAAAAATCCTTAAAATCAAGAACTCAATGAATAAGTTTAAGTATATGCTTGCCGCAGCCATCGTCGGCGTCTCGCTCACTGCATGTGATGATGACGACGATTACGGCGTGCTTGATGGAATCGGGATGGTCAACCGTAGCGTCTCAATCCAGGATGGCGCTCTGCTTCGTCCCTCATCCACTTCACAGGTCACCCTTACTTACAACAACCTGGTGGGCATCGACCCTTCAGTCCCTGTGACACTCAACGGCCAGACCGTCACTCCGGTTGTCAATCCTGACAACGGAATGGAGCTCATCATACCTCTGAATCTCGCTTACGGCCTCGATTACACTCTTGAGGTACCCCAGGGTGCAGTTTATCGTAGCGATGACAAGTCGGTGATCGCCGAGTCAAAGACCATAACCTTCTCCACCAAGGTAGGTATCGACAAGTCACTCGTGGCCACATCGCTTTCGAATGCCAACGCATCAGTGCAGGCCAAGGAGGTTTATAATCTCCTTCTTGCCAACTATGGGGAAAAGCAGATTTCCGGCGCAATGGGCGAAGTTGCGTGGGGTCTCGGCTTCACCAACCTCGTGGCTCAGGAAGCCGGTAAGACTCCTGCTATCGTAGGTTTCGACTACATCCACCTTGCAAGTTCTCCTTGCAATTGGATTGACTATGCTGATATCACACCTGTTCAGACCGTGTGGAACAACGGCGGTATTCCTGCCATGACTTGGCACTGGAATGTACCTAAATCGGAGGTTAAGACCGTGGCTACTGTCTGGGAAGGCGATGTCGCCATGCCCGGCGACTGGTCAGGCAATGTGATGGTTGTCCCCGCTCCAGAGGATGAATCACAGAAGGAAGAAGGTCAGAACTATTTTGATTTCTCCGGTGTCCAGGTAGGACAAAGCCTTAAGATTACCACTTCCAATGTCGCTGCCGGTGCCCAGGGCTCCATCAAGGGCAATGACTGGGCTGAAATCACCCCCGGTTCTGAGTACTTCGACATCACCGGTGACTATACATGGGTCATTGATGCCGACATGCTCGCTAAACTTCAGGCAGGTGGTCTCATCATCTCAGGTCATGATTACAACGTGACAGGTATATATATTGCCGAGGGTGACTCGTCACTCGGCGGATATAGCTGCGACAACACCACATTCAGCCCCTCAAAGATATTCGAGGAAGGCTCATGGGAAAACGGCATTTACAAGGCCGACGTTGAGAAACTCGCAGGCTATCTCACCATTCTCCGCGATGCCGGCATTCCGGTGCTCTGGCGTCCCTTCCACGAGGCTGCCGGTGACTACAAGGACGGTGGCGAAAGCGGAGCCTGGTTCTGGTGGGGCCGTGAAGGCGTAGAGGTCACCAAGCAGCTTTGGATAAAGCTCTACAATGACCTTACCAACGTCTATGGTCTCAATAACCTCATCTGGGTATGGACTGTGCAGACCACTCACAACTACGTGCTTGCCTCTGTCGATGACGTTAAATCATCTTATCCCGGCGACCAGTATGTGGATATTCTCTGTGCCGACCTTTATGAAGATCCATTCACCAACCATACCGACAAGTTTGACCTCGTAAATGCCACTGCCGACCGCACCAAGATTGTGGCCCTCGGCGAGATTGGCAACATGCTTGACATCGACGGCGCGAAGGCTGACAATGCTCTCTGGAGCTACTTCATGGGATGGTATGAACAGGACGACAACGGTCCGGCATTCAAGAGCTGGAATCTCAACGGAGAGTGGCAGACCGCACTTTCCAATCCTCTCATCCTTAACCAGGGTGACCTGAATTTCTAAATCTCCGACAGAAATTCCGAATAGGGAAGGGGTGGCTGATACCTGCCCCTTCTCACTAAATTTTTCTCCCTCTCCTCACTTCTTTATAAAATAACCAACACTATCACCTCCTCACCATAGCTTACATGAAGAAATACGGACATTTCGACGACGTGTCGCGTGAGTATGTCATCACCGACCCTCGCACCCCTTGGCCCTGGATCAATTATCTTGGCAATAAGGACTTCTTCTCTCTCATATCCAATTCAGCCGGTGGCTACAGCTTCTATAAGGATGCGAAGTTCCGCCGCCTGACGCGTTATCGCTACAATGGGGTCCCTATGGATGCCGGTGGCCGTTATTTCTATATCAAGGAGGGTGACACCATCTGGAATCCCGGATGGAAACCCACCAAGACCCCTCTGGATGCCTATGAGTGCCGTCATGGTATGAACTATACCATCATCAAGGGCGAGAAGAACGGATTGGAGGCTAAGGTGCTGTTTTTTGTGCCCCTTGACACTCATGCCGAAATCGCAAAACTTACACTTACCAATAAGACTGACAAACCGAAGAGCTTTAAGTTATTCTCATTCATCGAGTGGTGTCTGTGGAATGCCGCCACCGATATGGAGAACTTCCAGCGCAATTTTTCCACCGGAGAGGTGGAAGTGGACGGCTCCACAATCTACCATAAGACAGAGTACAAGGAGCGTCGCAACCATTACGCATTTTTTAACGTCAACGTTCCGGTCGACGGATTCGACACAGACCGTGAGACATTCATAGGTCTCTACAACGGCTTCGATGAACCTGATGCTGTGACTGAAGGGCGTCCGCGCAATTCTGTGGCCCACGGTTGGTCACCTATCGCGTCACATTACATCGAGGTGACACTCGCTCCAGGCGAGTCGCGCGACCTCGTGTTCATGCTCGGATATGTTGAGAACCCCCAGGACGAGAAATGGGAGTCAAAAGGTGTCATCAACAAGACTCGCGCACGCGAGATGATGGCTCGTTTCGACACTCCTGCGAAAGTCGACAAGGCTTTTGACGACCTGCGTGCCTATTGGGATGGTCTGCTCGAACGCTTCACCGTCAAGTCGGGCGACGAGCGCCTTGACCGCATGGTCAACATCTGGAACCAGTATCAGTGCATGATCACCTTCTGCTTCTCACGTTCAGCCTCATTCTTTGAGAGCGGCATCGGACGAGGCATGGGCTTCCGTGACTCCAACCAGGACCTCGTTGGCTTCGTGCATCAGATCCCCGAACGTGCACGCGAACGCATCATTGACATTGCGTCAACCCAGTTCCCCGACGGAGGTTGCTATCACCAGTATCAGCCTCTTACCAAGCGTGGCAACAATGATATCGGTGGTGGTTTCAACGATGACCCCATGTGGCTCATTTTCGGCACCATCGCCTACATAAAGGAATCAGGCGACTTCTCTATCCTTGACGAGCTTGTGCCCTTCGACAATCAGCCAGGCTCTGAAGTCTCGCTCATGGAGCACCTCAAAGTCTCGTTTGATCACGTGATCAACAATCTCGGTCCTCATGGTCTCCCTCTGATCGGACGAGCTGACTGGAATGACTGTCTGAACCTCAATTGTTTCTCTAACGACCCCAATGAGTCGTTCCAGACCACAGAGAACAAGACCGAAGGCTCTAAAGCCGAGTCGCTTATGATTGCCGGACAGTTTGTGATTTATGGTCAGGACTATGTTAACCTCTGCCGTCATCTCGGCCTCAATGAGGAAGCTGACCGCGCACAGAAATACGTCGACCGCATGATTGAGGCTGTAAAACAGCATGGTTGGGACGGCGAATGGTTCCTCCGTGCCTATGACTTCTACGGCAACAAAGTGGGTTCTCATGAGAACAAGGAGGGTAAAATCTTCATTGAGTCGCAAGGCTGGTGTACCATGGCCGGCATCGGACTCGAGGAAGGCCTTGTCGAGCAGTCGCTTGACTCGGTTAAAAAGCATCTTGACTGTGAACACGGCATAGTGCTCAACAACCCCGCATTTACCGAATATGTGATGGAATATGGTGAAATCTCCACCTATCCGGCAGGCTATAAGGAGAACGCTGGTATCTTCGCCCACAATAATCCCTGGGTCATCATCGGCGAGACAGTGCTTGGCCGAGGCGACCGCGCCTGGGAATATTACACCAAGATATGCCCCGCCTACCTCGAGGACAAAAGCGATCTCCATAAGGTTGAGCCCTACGTTTATTGCCAGATGACTGCCGGCAAGGATGCCGCCAAGCCTGGCGAGGCCAAAAACTCATGGCTCACTGGCACAGCCGCCTGGAACTGGTATGCCATCACCCAGTTCATCCTCGGTGTCAAGCCCGGATATGACGGCCTCGAGATCGACCCATGCATCCCTGCCGCGTGGGACGGTTTTGAAGTCAGCCGCATCTTCCGTGGTGCCGACTACAAGATTACTGTAAAGAACCCATCGCATGTCAACCGTGGTGTCAAGTCGCTCCTTCTCAATGGGAAGCCCCTTGAAGGCAACCTTGTGCCCATGCAGCCCGAAGGGACAGTAAACACCGTGGAGGTCACCCTCGGATAAACCATACTGATCACACAAAAATAATTACCGATGAAACATCATACACTTATGGCCGCGGTGGCCCTGGCTCTCACTGCATGCGGCGGACATAGCGGCAAAGCAGTGGCCGACGACGCATCAGCCGATTCAGTTGCCACGCCTGCGCAGACACTCATTGCCCGTCTCGACTCCACTGTCAAGAGTGGACACTACTACTATGGCCACCATGACGACACCGCCTACGGCCACACGTGGAAATATGTCGAAGGCAACTCGGATGTCCGTGCAGTCACCGGTCAATATCCCGGTCTCATGAGTTGGGATTTAGGCTTGATTGAAGTCGACTCCGCCCGCAACCTCGACGGCGTGCCGTTCTCATTCATCGCCGCCGAGATAGCCAAGCAGCATGCTCGTGGTGGCATAAATGCCATAAGCTGGCATCCCATCAATCCCGTCTCGCGTGGCAACTCCTGGGACACTTCCACTTCTCCGCTTCATGCCGTGGCCTCTGATGCCGCACTCTCTGACACACTCGACGCCTGGATAAGCCGTGCCGCCACGTTCATCTCTTCGCTTAAGGATGCCGACGGCAACCCGATTCCGGTCATCTTCCGCCCTTGGCACGAGAACTCCGGGACATGGTTCTGGTGGGGTGCGGGCAATGCCACTCCTGAGGAATACATCGCCCTCTGGAAGCGCACTCGCAGCGGTTTTGATGCCGCCGGCATTGACAACGTGGTCTGGGCTTATTCCCCTGACAAGGACCTCACACGCGAACAGTATTTCTCCACTTATCCCGGCGACGAATATGTCGATATCCTTGGCACCGACATCTATCATTTCGATGGCGAGAACGGCGTTGACCAATATGTGGCACGTATCAAGTCGCAGCTCCCCTTCGTTATCGACGAAGCCGCTAAGCGCGGTAAGATAGCGGCATTCACCGAGACCGGCCTCGAGGGGCTCGAGATCTCCGACTGGTATACACGTGTACTGCTCCCGGCCATCGATGACCTCCCCATCGCTTATGTGTGCGTATGGCGCAATGCCATCGAGAGCGAGAAGCCTAACCACTTCTATGCTCCCTATCCGGGTCATCCGGCCGAAGCCGACTTTAAGAAATTTCATGACACATCCAAGGCGGTTTTCGTGGATTGATTGCCTTGTCTATAATCAGTTTTCCCTTAGTTTAGTAACTTATCTCATCAAAACAAATGAATACCTTCGAGTACCGAAAAAATCTTGTCCTTGCTCGTTATGAAGAGCTCGTCACACGTCCAAACATCCCCATTGAAGGCAACGGTGTCTACAACCGCTATGTCAATCCTGTCATAACTGCCGAGATGGTGCCCCCATATTGGAAATACGATTTCAACCCCGAAACCAACCCCTACTTCATGGAGCGCATCGGGTGCAACGCCACTCTCAACTCCGGCGCCATCAAGTGGAACGGCAAATATGTCCTAGTGGTACGTGTCGAGGGCAATGACCGCAAGTCATTCTTCGCGTTGGCCGAAAGTCCCAACGGCATCGACAATTTCCGTTTCCTCCCTCATCCCATCACTCTCCCCGACACCGAGGATCCTGCCACCAACGTCTATGACATGCGCCTCACCAAGCATGAGGACGGCTGGGTATATGGCCTCTTCTGTGTCGAACGTCACGACGATTCGCAGCCCGGCGACCTCTCCGCTGCTACTGCGGCCTGTGGCATCGCGCGCAGCAAGGATCTTATCAACTGGGAGCGCCTCCCCGATCTCCGCAGCAAGTCACAGCAGCGCAACGTGGTGCTTCATCCTGAATTTGTCAACGGCAAATATGCCCTCTACACTCGTCCCCAGGACGGCTTCATCGACACCGGCAGCGGCGGTGGTATCGGCTGGGCTCTCATCGACGACATCACCAATGCCGAAGTGAAGGAAGAGGTCATCATCGACCCTCGTTACTATCACACCATCAAGGAAGTGAAGAACGGTGAAGGCCCGCACCCCATCAAGACACCTAAAGGCTGGTTGCACCTCGCCCATGGTGTGCGTGGCTGCGCCTCCGGTCTCCGTTATGTCCTCTACATGTACATGACCTCGCTTGAGGAACCCTGGAAAAAGATTGCCTCACCCGGTGGTTACTTCATGGCTCCGGTAGGTGAGGAGTATATCGGCGATGTGATGAACGTACTCTTCGCCAACGGATGGATTGCCGATGAGGATGGCAAGGTATTTATCTATTACGCATCTTCCGACACCCGCATGCACGTGGCCACGTCGACCATTGACCGTCTTGTTGACTACTGTATGAACACTCCTCAGGATGGCCTCACCACATCCGAGTCAGTCAAGACTCTCAACTCCCTCATTGACCGTAATCTCTCCATCTTAAACAAGTAACCCCATGGCAGCTCCTCTAAGCGAAAAGATAGGTTATGGCTTCGGCGACATGGCGTCGTCAATGTTCTGGAAGGTATTCAGCTACTATCTTCCGTTCTTCTACGCCAATGTCTTCGGCATAAGCCTGATCGACACCGGTGTCCTTCTCCTCGTCACACGTATCTGGGACGCCGTCAGCGACCCCATGATGGGTATAGTGGCTGACCGCACGCGCACTCGTTGGGGCAAATACCGTCCCTACCTTCTTTGGGTCGCAGCTCCGTTCTCTATCTGCGGCATCCTCTTGTTCACCACCCCCGATTGGGGCTATGCGGCCAAACTCGTGTGGGCCTATGTGACATACATAATGATGATGACCGTCTACACCGGCATAAACGTCCCCTATGGCGCAATGCTTGGTGTCATGACTGACGACTCGCAGGAAAAGACCGTTTTTTCATCCTTCCGCATGTTCTTTGCCTACGGAGGTTCGTTCATAGCGCTCTTTGCCTGGGATCCCCTCTGCTCGCTTTTCAAGGAGTCATTCGGCATGTCTCTCCAGTCCAGCTGGCAGTTTGCCATGATAGTCATAGCAGCTTGTTGCTTCATTCTCTTCCTCCTTTGCTTCAAGCTTACTCGTGAGACTCTCACCACTGTGAGCTCCGCGTCGCTCGGCAGCGACCTCAAGGCCCTTGTCACCAACAAGCCTTGGTGGCTCCTCAACGGCGCATCCCTCTGTTTCAACCTCTTCAACACTGTTCGTGGTGCCACTGTGGCATTCTTCTTTGCCGATGTCATCGGCGGTGAGCAGCACATCCTTGTCTTCTCCCTCTCCATCCTTTTCTACTCAGGTCTGTTCCTTGGCGTGGGCGAGGTGGCAAATATGGTTGGTGTGGCACTCGCTGTACCAATCACCAAGAAGGTAGGCAAGAAGCCCACATTCATCATGGTCGACGCCCTTCTCATCATCTTCAGCGTCATCTTCTTTACCTGCTCACCCTCTACCAATGGAGGCCTGTTGCTCATGCTCCTTCTCCAGGTGGTGATTTCAGTGCTCACAGGTGTTATGTCGCCCCTCGTATGGTCCATGTATGCTGATGTCAGCGACTATTCCGAGCTCAAGTACCGTTCCGCATCCACCGGTCTCATCTTCTCGTCAGCCTCCATGGCACAGAAGTTTGGCGGTGCCATAGGCGGAGCTGCTGTGATGTGGCTTCTTCATGGCTACGGTTACATCGAGCGTCCCGAAGGTTCGCAGACACTTGACATCGTGCAGCCTCAGAGCGCCATTGATTGCCTCTGGATGCTCATGACATTCATCCCGGCCGGGGTGGCACTCCTTTCGCTTCTCATCGTGTGGCTCTATCCCCTTGGCACCAAGGAGATGACCGATATTGTCGAGAAGCTCAAGGTGCAGCGACTCAACCCAGTGGCCGACGACCCCAAAGAATTTGTTGATCCGGTATAACAATCCAACCCATCATTTGACCTGTTTTTATGTCAGTCGATACCTCTGAATTTTCTCGGCAACTCCTTGAAAATCTCACTCAAAACATCCTTCCTTACTGGATGGACAATATGGTCGACCCTCGCGGCGGTTTCTATGGCCGTCGCGACGGTTCCGACCGGCTTGACCCCGATGCCCCCAAGGGTGCTATTCTAAATGCACGCATCCTCTGGACATTCGCCGCTGCCTATAATGCCTTGTATGATTCCCGCTATCTCGAGATGGCCACTCGTGCTCGTGACTACATTGTCGACCACTTCATCGACCATGAATCAGGAGGTGCTTACTGGAGCGTCAATCCCGATGGTTCACCTCTCGACACCAAGAAGCAGTTCTATGCCATAGCTTTCATCATCTATGGCTTGGCGGAATACTATCTCGCCACTGCCGACGAAGCTTCCCTTAAGCTCGCTGTCGATCTCTTCCACTCCATCGAGACTCACTCGCTCGACACCGTGAAGGGTGGCTACATCGAAGCTACAACCCGCGAGTGGCAACCTATCGCCGACATGCGTCTCAGTGACCATGATGCCAACTCATCCAAGACGATGAACACTCATCTTCACATCATCGAGGGTTACACCAATCTTCTCAGGGCTCTCCGCAAAGCAGGTGATCAGCCTCATGCCGCAGAGGTCGAGGCCGCCACGGAAGGACTTCTTCGCATCTTCCTTGACCGTATTGAGAATCAGCGCACCCATCACCTCATCCTCTTTTTCGACGATGACTGGGTGCCCCTCAATAATGCCGAATCCTATGGGCATGACATCGAGGCCTCATGGCTTCTCCTTGAGACCGCCCAGGTCATAGGCCGTCCGGAGCTCATTGCCGAGACCCTCGATCATACCTATCATATAGCCCGGGCTGCCCTGCAGGGCCGCTGCTCGGATGGCTCTATGGTCTACGAGCGTCATCCTGACGGACATTATGACAATGATAAACATTGGTGGGTACAGGCCGAGGATGTCATAGGACAGCTCTATCTCGCGAGATTCCATGCCGATGCCGCCGTAGATGACTCGGAGGGACACACCTTCCGTGAACGTGAACTCGATGGTGCATACCGGTCGTGGCGTTATATCGCCGACAATCTTGTCGACCCTGACGGTGAATGGCACTGGTCGCGCAAAGCTGCCGACGGCTCCATCAACCGTGACGATGACAAAGCCGGATTTTGGAAGTGCCCCTATCATAATTCCCGCATGTGTCTCGAAGCCATGCGCATACTCGGGCAGCTCTGATTATAGCTAATCTTTTAACGGAAACGGACCTCACATCTTGGTGAAGTCCGTTTCCTTTTATTCTGAATGAAAAATTATCACTAATTTTGTGGGCTGATTATGCATTTTGACCTGCGGAGAGCGTTTATATAATGTTTCGCAGCCCCATAGCTTCGCCACATATCGCATTTGGCATGTGGTTGGTATATGAAAAATGCTCTGCGCCACTCTTCCCGAGCCGACGCAGAGCGTATAATCAAAAAGCTAATTCTATTACGTGTTATGTCTGTTTGACGTGACTTCGCGTCGAAGGTTTAATCATAAAAAACAAGTTAACTTACTTTAACAATTAGTCCCCATGTCTCATCCCACTCCACTCGAACTTCTCGCCCCCGCCAAAAACGCCGACATAGCCATTGAGGCAATCCTTGCAGGAGCCGATGCCGTGTACATGGGGGCATCAAGCCATGGGGCACGCCAGGCGGCTGCCAACTCCGTGGCCGATATTGAGAGGGTCGTCTCGTTTGCCCACCGTTTTAATGCAAAGGTCTACGCGACGGTCAACACCATAATCTATGATTCTGAAATCTCAGCCGTCGAGAAATTGATTCGCAGTCTGTATCAAGTCGGGGTAGATGCGCTGATTGTCCAGGATATGGGTATTCTGCGTATGGATATTCCACCCATCGAGCTTCATGCGAGTACACAGTGCGATATTCGTGATGTGGCCAAGGCCCGCTTTCTGTCCGAAGTTGGTTTTTCTCGGCTCGTGCTCGCACGCGAACTCTCCCTATCAGAGATTTCCGAAATCCATCAGGCTGTCCCTACACCTCTCGAAGCATTCATCCATGGTGCTCTCTGTGTCAGTTACAGCGGTGACTGCCGGGCCAGTTTCATGGCCAATGGCCGTAGTGCCAACCGTGGCGAATGTGCGCAGATATGCCGTCTCCCTTACGACCTTGTCGATGCGCAGGGCCATGTCCTGAAGGCCAATTCACATCTTCTGTCGTTACGTGATCTCAACCGTAGTTCCTCGATTCCCGATATGGCGCGGGCAGGAGTCACGTCGTTCAAGATCGAAGGGCGCCTCAAGGATGCTGCTTATGTCAAAAACACCGTGGCCTCCTACCACCGCATCCTCAACCGTTTTGTCTCAGAGAGTGGCGGCGAATATGTCCGTCAGTCCTATGGCAGATCCTCTGTCGGATTCAACCCATCCCTCGACAAGACTTTCAACCGTGGATTCACCTCCTATTTCCTCACCGGGAAAGCCCCCGACAAGGGTATAGCCTCATTATCCTCTCCTAAAGCCATTGGACTCAAAGTGGGGGAGGTGGTTAACTCCACGCCTCGTTTCATCACAGCCTCCCTATCCGTGCCGCTGACCAATGGGGACGGCCTCGGTTATTTCAACCGCTCAGGCATATTTACCGGTTTTCGACTTAACAGGGTGGAAGGCAACCGTCTGTACCCCGCCACTCCTCAGTCCATCCCCGCGGGGACTGTCCTCTACCGCAATCGCGATAAAGAATTTGACGACTCCATATCGGCATCGCGTTCCTCCCGCACCATCGAAGTCGACATGGCACTCAGTCTCCTTCCCGACAGCCGTGTCGCACTTGAACTCTCCGACCATCACGGACATTCGGTCACATCCACGGTTGTTGTCCCGGAGCTTGACTCTGCTGTGACTCCGCAGGAAGCACCGCGACGTAAAATCCTGAACAAACTCGGTGGCACCACATTCCATGCCGGACGTATCGTTGATCTTGTGGGGCAATATTTCATCCCGGCCTCAACACTCGCGTCGCTGCGGCGTGATGCCATTTCGCTCCTTGAGTCCGACATCAGGACCACCTACAAATTTGGTTACCGTCTCCCGGAGAAAGCCGACGCGCAGCTGCCTGGTGAGGCGGCACTTACAATACATGATAATGTGGCCAACCGTTTGGCGCGTGAATTTTATCTGTCCCACGGAGCCACATCCGTTACCCCGGCCGTTGAGGTGGCGCGACCCGAAGGTGAAATCCCTGTCATGACCACTCGTTATTGCCTTCGGCGCGAGCTTGGCCACTGCCCGCGCTACTCCGGAAAGCGCCATGTGGCGGCCGACACGTGGTCTCAACCGCTATATCTCGTCAGTGGTCGCCTCCGTCTCCGCGTCGAATTCGACTGCAAAAACTGTCGTATGAACCTCTACACCAATTCCTGACGGTCTCAGTGGACGATTAAAAAATTATCCACGTGAAAGTATTGACAACGGATACCAAATGTATTACTTTTGTTTATCCTGAAGAATCTTGAATGAATTTTGCGTCTTGACTTCACGCGTCCATGAACACGAGGTAGACCGCTATTATGAGCAGGCAAAAAGCCACGAAATGATTCCAGTGGAGTGCCTCTCCCTTGAAAAAAACTATAGTGAAGACCGTGAAAATCAACAGTGATATCACTTCCTGAATCACTTTAAGCTGCATCAGCGAAAATGCTCCTCCGTTGGAGTGGAAGCCATACCTGTTGGCCGGCACCATGAATATATACTCCAACAGTGCCACTCCCCATGAGAGCAGTATTACCAGATAAAGGGGCGTGTTGGAGGTTATCACCTTCATTTCCTGGAGTTTCAGCTGACCGTACCATGCGAAGGTCATGAAGATATTGGAAATCACAAGTAGGCCTACCGTAAGCCATCCGTTCATAGCGAATTGGTGTTATAATTGGGATATAAAAAACGGATAGAGAAGGGCCTCGGTCCTTCTCTATCCGTTATCGTTTTAGAAACTTGTCATTCGGTTCGAGCTGTCAGGATTGGCCATTAGCGAATCCAGGCGCCCTGCGGCGATATATTCGATGAGTATCTTGTAAAGCACTTCCTGGCTGCGTGAAATTATTACACCTCGGCTCAGAGGTTCCATGTAGTCATTGCCGGCGGCAAGATAGTCGATTGTGGCCAGGCGGTAGGTTTTCGATGGGTCGATAGGTTTGCCGTCTATTGTGGCGCTGTTTACCTGCTTGGTGTCAGGATCATACACCACTTTCACATTGCCGCTTACGCCGTTGCCATCCTGGGCTGCCATGATGCCGAAATTCTCAAGCAGGTCGCTCCCCTTGATATCCATTACCACGATTGAGTTGTCGAAAGGTGCGATGTCGATAATCTCACCTTGTGTTATCGGGCCTGCTGCCAGACTGTTGCGGATACCACCCTTGTTCATTATCGAGAGGTCAACAGGCTTACCGCAGAGTTCAGCGCCGCGCACCTTTACGAAATCGCTGAGAAGGTTGAGCATTTCGGGCGACTTGCGCTCAAACTCGCGGGGGGCATTCCCGATTTCAATACCGCGTATCGAATCTACCTTCTCACGGTAGGGGGTGATAAGGGCGGCATAGTTGGCGTCCACGCGGCTGTCGAGGCGTGAATCCACCGGTATAAGTTTGGCCTTCACTTCCTTGGTGTCGAGGTTGATGTCGAGTTCTCCGAGATTCACACCGCTTGAGCCGGTCTGAACCACTGAGATAGTCTCTCCGGCGGCATTAGGAACGCGCCATTTCAGCACATCGTCACCCTTGGCCTCAGGATCGATTACAGTGTGTGAATGTCCGCCTATGATTATGTCGATATCTTTTGAGGCGGCGGCAAGTTTCAGGTCGCTGTAATCATGCTCGTTGTCATATCCGATATGAGTCACGGCTATCACCATGTCGGCGCCATCTTTTTTGAGTTTTGCAGCCTCAGCATTGGCAGCTTCAACGGCGTCGATATATTTTACTCCAGTGTAGTTTTCCTCAGTCACTATACCTGCGGGATCAAGATTTATGCCGATGAATCCTACCTTCTTGTCCCCGAACTGCTTCATGACCGAAGGCACGAACAGGCCATCGAGAGTGGAGCCGGTCAGGTCATAATTGGTGCTGAGTCTGGTGGCCTTAAGCTGCTTCCATTCCTTGGCTAACTGCTCCATCCCCTTGTCAAACTCGTGGTTGCCGAGGATCTGGATGTCATAGCCGAGGGCATTCATCATGGTGCGTTCCACCTCACCTCCGAATATGGTGTAATAGAGCGAACCCTGCACCGCGTCACCGGCATCGATGAGCATCACGTTCTCATGTTCACCTCTCACACTGTCCACAAGCACCTTCCGGCGGGCTATGCCACCGCGACCCTTGCTGTCGGGGTCAATGGCCGAGTGGGTGTCATTGGTGTGGAGTATCACTAAATGCTCGCTCTCATGTGAGGACTTGCACCCCCCTGCGAGCAGCGATCCGGTCAGAATCGCGCCAAGTAGCAGTCGGCTGATTTTCATTTTTTCTATAGTTTTTTAGATTTACTGTATGTCAATGAGTTTATGTGTCTGTAATGACAGTCGCCAGTGAGGATGGCTGAGTATGTACTCTACGGTGGCCGGCGTGTTTGAGCCTCCGGGATAACGGTCGGACGAACAGGGCTGAAGGAAGTAGTGCATGGCGTTGTAGCGCAGTGCTGTCCCCTCTACATCCTGTCCCTCGAACACCACCTTGAGCTCGTCGATCCTTTTCAGTTTCACTTCATGTTCACCCTTTGGCGAGCATGTCACCCAGTCCACACCTTCGGGCAGTGGATGGGTCCCGTTGGTCTCGATTTGGATGAAGAACCCGGCATCGTGCAGCACATCCACCAGGGCTTCGTCGAGTTGAAGCGACGGTTCTCCACCTGTCACAACTATGTGGCGTGAAGGGTAGGAGAGCACACTCTCGAGTATGTCACCTATACCCATGGTGCGGTGTCCCTCATGGCGCGTGTCGCAGAAATCACATTTCAGGTTACAACCGCTGAAGCGGAGGAACACAGCCGGTGTCCCGGTGAAGAATCCCTCACCCTGGAGTGAGTAGAATATCTCGTTCACCCTGTAATTATGCTCCATGATGATGGCTTGTTATTAGTTGTCAATGCTGTAACTTGCCGTGTTGCCCTCACTTTCCTGCACATCCACGCGGTGGCAGTGGGGTATCTGTTCACATATCCAGCGGGCAATGTTCTCAGCAGTTGGATTGAACGGAAGCAGCTCGTTGAAATTGCCGTGATCCAGATAGCCGGTGATACGTTCCTTGATATGCGAGAAATCCACTACCATGCCGTCGGCGTTGAGCTCCTTTGAGCGGCAGTGCACGGTGACTATCCAGTTGTGACCGTGCATGCGCGAGCATTTGCTCTCGTACGAGAGTGTCAGACGGTGGCAACCGGCCAGTTCAAATCGTTTGGTTATATAGTACATATAATATATTCGTTGTCTCTTTTCCTTAGTCCTGTGTTCACTCTCGGTCGTGGCTTGCGGTGTCGTCAGCCGGGTTTACTATTTCTCTTGGCTGCCCGGCTCCATCCACCGGTTGGAGCCCATGTTCGGCCGCGATTTTCAGCATGAGTTCGTGGGCCTCTCCATAGTCGTTGCGTATCACGCCGTCGAGTATCGCGTTTTTGATGGCGCTCTTGATTATTCCTATCACCGGGCTTCCGGTTATCCCGAAAGTCTCCATGATCTCGTTGCCGTCCACCGGCGGTTTGAAATTTCTGATTTCGTCACGCTCGTTCAGATCAACTATCTTACGGCGCACCAGTGCGAAATTTTCGAGTATGCGGCGCACCTTCTCCTGGTTTTTCGAGGTGATGTCGGCCTCGCAGAGAGCCATGAGGTCCTCGAGATCCTCTCCTGCGTCATTAATCAATCTCCTCACGGCCGAGTCGGTCACCTCATCCTCCACGAGCGCTATAGGGCGCATGTGGAGTTCTACCAATTTGGCCACATACTTCATCTTGGCATCCTGAGGCAGACGCATGTTGCGGAAAATCCTCGGCACCATCTTGGCACCGATGAAATTATGGTTATGGAAGGTCCATCCGGCCTTGTCGTCCCAGCGTTTGGTGACAGGTTTGGCTATGTCGTGCATCAGCGCGCCCCATCTGAGCCATACGTTGTCGCTCTTCTGGGCCACATTGTCAAGCACCGCCAGCGTGTGGTAGAAGTTGTCCTTGTGTCCGCGGCCTTTCACCACCTCCACACCCTTCATGGATGCGAGTTCGGGGAAAATCAGCACAAGCAGCCCTGATTTAAGCAAGAGGTCCCATCCTATTGACGGACGTGGTGAGGCCATGATCTTCATCAGTTCGTCGATAACGCGCTCCTTCGATATGATTTTAATACGCTCGGCATTTCGCTTTATGGCCTCGAAGGTGGCTGGATATATGTTAAATTCCAGCTGTGTGGCAAACCGGATGGCGCGCATCATGCGCAGCGGGTCGTCGCTGAAAGTGATGTCGGGGTCGAGAGGCGTGCGCAGTATGCGACGCTCCATATCTCCCTGTCCGTCAAACAGGTCGATGAGTGTGCCGAAACTGTTGGCATTAACCTGCAGGGCCATGGCGTTGATGGTGAAGTCACGGCGTGATAAATCCTCTTCAAGGGTGCCGTCCTCCACCACCGGTTTACGTGAGTTGCGGTCATACGACTCTCGTCGCGCACCCACAAACTCAAGCTCTATGTCGTGGCGCTTCACCTGTGCGGTGCCGAAGTTTCGGAACACGTTGAGATGGGTGCCGCGTCCGAGCTTTGCGGCGACTATCTGGGCGAGTTCTATACCGCTCCCTACAGTCACGAAGTCGATATCCTTCGAGTGGCGTTCCAGGAACAGGTCGCGGACACATCCCCCCACAGCATAGCAGGGGCGGTCGATTGAATCGGCCGCCTCGCCTATGGCATGAAAGAGGGGAGTGTCAAGTTTCTTTATAATACTCTCTAATGGTTGCATCAATGTGTGGTCGGCCCGGAGTCCGGGCGTCGGTTTGGGGAAATGGTCAGGGCGGTTCAAGCCCCTCGTTCAAATGTCAAAATAGCTGATTTCCTCGGGTGCAGGAGTGAGACATTCCACCTTGCCGTCATGGAGAGCATAGGTGTTCTCGATGCCTACTGCCCCCACGTGGGGTATCACGAATTTCGGCTCGAGGGCTATCACATTCCCTTCAGCGAGGATGTCGCGGCTGCGTGGTGCTATCACCGGCAGCTCGTTTATCTCGATACCCACGCCGTGGCCTATGAAACCGGCATGCTGACGGTGCCCCATGTAGTAGGGGTGCAGGTCGCGTTCCTTGACCATCTCTTCGGCTCGTTGGTAGAGCGCTTTGGCTTCCACGCCCGGCTTCATCATGTCGCATAGCTCGTGATGTATGTCTATGGAACATTGGTGAGCCTTGATGGCAAGCTCTTCGAGATTGCCGAGCGCGAATACGCGGGTCATGTCAGTCATATAACCGTCATAGTTACCGTTCATATCGACCATGACAGTATTGCCCGGTTTGATTTCAGTGTCGTTGGCGCCTACCGGAAGCGAAGGGTCCAGCCCTGCCCCGCCCATGGCGAAGTCATAAGGCGAAGGGGAGTCGGCGTTTTCACCCACAAGCACATTGCCCATGTAGAGCTCCATCGAGTCACCGCTTATGCGGAACTGTCCGAGACACCCTTCCAGTCGGCTCACACGTTCTATCTCCACCTGCAGTTCCATATCGGTCATGCCCCCGGCAAAGAGGTGAGGTATGCGGCTGTAGACATGAACATGTTTCACGCCCGAACGGCGTATCATGTCCAGCTCGAAGTCGGTCTTGCATGCGCGGGCCTGGCGCATGACTGTCGAGGCATTCTTCAATTCGCTCTCCGGGAAAAGTCCCTTGAGCCTTACTGCCTGTGAGTAGGGGAGAATGTCAAGCTCAAGCCCTATGCTTTCAGGCACGTTGAGCCCTATGGTGGCCGGGATTTCCTCAGGCTTGCGGATATATACCACACCGTCACCCTTGAGTTCTACCGGACGGCGGACGAAGAAGATCACCTCCCCCTCGGCAGGGACATATATGTACCCTGCAAACACTCTGCCGGCCATGTAGTAAGTGTTGGCGTTATCGGTGATTAACAGTGCCTTGACTTCTGTCTTGGCCATCTGCGCGCGCACCTTTTCCACACGCCGCATAAATTCGTCATGTGGCAGGAGCACTATCATATTCATGTCTTTCGGTTCTAACATGGTTGTTGAGTTGATATTGAAATCCTTCGCTGAGGAGAGGTGCCGATCAGTCGTCGGCGAGCTCCTCGGATGAAATGCGTTTGAGAGTCATGATAACCTTGCCATCCGAGTCCTTCATTACAGCCTCATTGGCATCGGCTCCCTGGACAGCGGTGTCGACCTCCTCGAGTGCCAGCAGGAATGCCTGCTCTGTGGCTATGTCAGGACATGTCATTCGGGTGGTGGCGAGATTCTTGAACTCGATGCCGCTACCCTTGTCAAGGTTTACAACAATCTCGCCGTTGAGCATATTGCAGCCGGCATTGCCGTGGATTTTGCGTTCGTCGGTGTCGATTACCACCTTTACGTCAGCACTTGCAGGGACTGCCTGACCCTTGATGGTGAGCACTTTCCACGCGCCGTTGAGGAACGAGAGATTGTGCTTGCGTAGTTTCATGAGGTCACGTCCGGTGGCTGATGTGAGCACGAGCATTGATGCTCCTTCGAAACGGTAGCCGGTCATCTCGTTGAGAGCCGCGTTGACAGCTGACTCATAGGGTGCGTCAGGGCATGCGCGGAGGGTAGAGATAAATTCTCCCTGGGCTATCAGTTTATCACCCTCAACCTTTACGTTGCCGTTGAGATAGTTGCAGCCGTTGTAGCCGATCAGGAGCATGGTGCCGGGTACGTCGGGCACAGCCTCGAATGTGATTTTGGGGTGATTCTCGCCGTTGACAGATACGGCTTCGCCGTTGATTTCAACAATTGACCATTGGCCCATGAATGAGTCAGTGGCCGACGGCGCTTCGGGAGCGGGGGCCGGGGTTACCGGAGTTGTTGTCACGGTGGTTTTGTTGTTGGTAGCGGTTATGCCGCTTTTCTTAAATGTATTGCATCCGGTCATGAGAGCGGTTATTGTGACTGCGGAAAGAAATAGTGAAACAATTTTCATAGTCAATGTCGTTTAAATTTTTTAATAGATAGATGGTGCGATTGCCGGACCCGTAAGGCGGCAATCTCTTTGTATAAACGATTCCGCAGCCCGGTTTGTGCGATGTCCCATCCGTTGAATTGATGATTTCAAGGCCGTTTGACAGCCTATTTTATTACAAAAGTAGTAAATTTTTTATTAATACCCTTAAATTCCCTGCGATAGTGGCGATTTTTTAAGGTGGAACACGAAAAATTGTGTAACTTTGCACTCTCAAAATGACCGAAATGGATTATACCGGCAAGCAAGATCTGCTCGACAGACGTTACCTGAGGATGGCTCGTATCTGGGCCGAGAACTCTTATTGTGAACGCCGAAAAGTGGGCGCGCTCCTTGTCAAGGACCGTACCATAATTTCTGACGGCTTCAATGGGACTCCCGCCGGATTTGAAAACATCTGTGAGGATGAAAACGGACTCACGAAGACCTACGTGCTGCACGCCGAGGCCAATGCGATAACCAAAGTGGCACGGTCCAACAATTCAAGTGACGGTTCCACTCTCTACGTCACTGCCTCTCCGTGTCTCGACTGCGCCAAGCTGATAATCCAGGCCGGCATCACAAGGGTGGTGTTCAACGAGCTGTATCGTATCACCGACGGCATCGAGCTGCTGAAACGTGCCGGAGTGGAGTGCCACCACATCCCTGAGGTAGGGTAGTATAATATCTTCTTAAAAGTGCTGCGGAGGCAACCACTCCGTAGCGGTATCAATGCAACTGAACTGAATCAAAAAGCTAAAATTCTGTAAGAAAATCTATGAATAACCGTCTTAAGAACACCTCCGTCTGGGTGCCGCTTGCTCTTGCCGTGGCATTGGTGGGCGGAATGTGGATTGGCAAAACTTTTTTCAACAATTCGGGACAATGGAGTTCACGCAGCAAGCTCGACACTGTGTTGCGCATGATCGACCGCAACTATGTGGATGATGTGGACACCGACAGTCTTCTCGAAGCCACTTTCCCGGAACTCCTTTCGCATCTCGATCCCCATTCGGTCTATATACCGGCACGTGACCTGCAGAGCGTCAACGAAGAGCTCGAAGGTTCATTCTCAGGAATCGGCATCTCATTCAATCTCCTCAACGACACCATAAATGTGCTTGAGGTGATTTCCGGCGGTCCGTCCGAAAAGGTCGGCCTCCTTCCCGGCGACCGCATCGTCACCATCAATGACTCGATTGTTGCCGGACAGGGATGGAGCGACGTGAAGGTCAAGAATTCTCTCCGAGGCCCTAAAGGTTCGGTGGTGAAACTCGGCATCAAGCGCTCCACATCCAAGAGCCTGCTCGACTATGAGGTGGTGCGCGGCGACATACCTGTCACTTCCATCGATGCTTCCTATATGATAGCTCCGAAAATCGGTTATCTGAAAATCAATAAGTTCGGAGCCACTACTTACAGTGAATTCCTCACCTCCATGATAGGTCTTGCTTCCGAAGGGGCCGAGAAATTCGTGATAGACCTCCGTGGCAACGGCGGTGGCTTTATGGATCCTGCCGTGTTGATGGCCAACGAGTTCCTGCCCGGCGGCTCACCTATTGTGGCCATGAAGGGCAAGACAGTTCCCAACGCCACTCCTACGGTAGCTGACGGTTCGGGCACCTTCCAGAACAGCGAGCTCGTGGTGCTTCTCGACGAGATTTCGGCGAGTGCGAGCGAGATATTTGCCGGTGCTATCCAGGATAACGACCGAGGCCTTGTGATAGGTCGCCGCTCGTTCGGCAAGGGGCTTGTGCAGCATCAGATGGAGCTCCCCGACAGCAGTGCCATCCGTCTGACCATAGCTCGTTACTATACCCCCTCGGGCCGTTGCATCCAGAAGACTTATGCTCCCGGCACCGACTATGACCGCGACCTCCTCAACCGTTACGAGCATGGCGAATTCTACAACGTGGACTCGATCAAACTCAACAAGTCATTGGCTTTCACCACACTCCATGGTCGCACCGTGTATGGCGGCGGAGGCATAATGCCTGACACATTCGTCCCTAACGACACCACAGGCATCACTTCCTACTATATCAACGTGATGAATGCCGGTCTGATTCAGAAATATACTTTCGACTACACCGACCGCAACCGTCAGCGTCTCGAATCGGCCAAATCGTCGGCTGAGCTCCTGCGCATGCTTCCCGACGACGACACACTCCTCCAGGATTTCGTGGCCTATTCGCAGAAAGCCGGTGTGGCTCCAAGATGGTACTACATAAACATTTCGCGCGATCTGCTTGTTAACTATCTGAAAGCCATGATAGCCCGCAATGCGCTCGGGGTTCAGGGCTACTTCGAGGTCTACAATGAGGTCGACCCTACTGTAGTCACCGCCGTCGAGGCTATAAAAGCGGGTGAGGCTGTGTTTCCTCTAACCCCTAAAGACTGATGAAAAAAGAAGATATCCGCCGAAAGATAAAGGCGCGCAAGACCCTCCTTTCCGATGAGGAGAAGATGTCGGCCGCAGAACGTGTGTTCAGCATCCTCGAACAGACTGCCGACTTTATGCTTGCTGACCGTATCCTGATGTATCATTCCCTTCCCGACGAGCTTTCAACCCTCTCGTTCATAAAGAAGTGGCATGACCGCAAGCATTTCTACCTGCCGCGTGTCAACGGTGTGAATCTTGAAATACTCCCCTACGACGAGTCCCGCCTTGCTCTTGGCTCATTCCATATCGAGGAGCCTACCGGAACCGACACATCGTCAATAGACGATATGGAGATGATAGTGGTGCCTGCCGTGGCCTATGACCGCACCGGCAACCGTGTGGGGCGTGGCAAGGGGTATTACGACCGCCTGTTGGCCGGAAGCCGGGCCCGCAAGATCGGTGTGGGCTACGATTTTCAGCTTGTCGACATGATTGACGCCGACCCCCATGATGTGCGTGTCGACGTGGTCATCACCGAGAGCCGTCACTACATCATAAAATGACAGTTTGAATCCTTCCGTGGGATTATTTCCCCGAATGATAGCTTATAAGAGCTCCCATCGGAGCCTGAATTATGTTGCCTGGCCGTAATCCGAGCCGGGCAGCAGTTTTTTTGAGCTGATCGGAGAAATGCACGGCAATCGACCCGACGAAATGCACCTGGAGATCATCACGGCCGTAAGCTGCGATGTTGCGTGTGAAGAAACGTTCGAATTCGGCGCAAACAAACTCCTCTATCTCAGGGTGTGAGATGTTTTCCGACAGAAACGGTGCGAATGACGCGAGGTAGGCGTTAGGACGTGGCCGGCGGTAGACATTCTCTATTATCTCTGCTGTGTCAACAGGGTATTTTTCGTGGAAAATACGTGTTATATCCTCCGAAAACTGATGTTTGAGCATTCCTCCGATAAGTCCGCGTCCCATCACAGCCCCGCTCCCTTCATCGCCGAGGATAAAGCCGAGGGGCGAGACGTTGGCCGTTATCTCTTTGCCGTCATAGAGGCAAGAGTTCGATCCTGTTCCGAGTATGCAGGCTATTCCCGGTTTATCACCGCAGAGGGCGCGTGCCGCCGCGAGCATGTCGCTTTTAGCCGATATTTCCGCTGCAGGGAATGTGTCGGCAAGTTCCTTCTCCACACGTGTGCAACAGGCTTCCGAACCGCATCCGGCGCCATAGAAATGCACCTCCCTTACATTCCGACCCATCGTGGCCAGTTCAGGGAAATGCAGAGCCAATATATTGTTTAGATCACCCGGTGATGCCATTGCGGCGTTATATCCGGGTGTGTTTTTGCGGAGTCGGAGAGTCCTGTCCTCATCGAGGAGAGCCCATTCTATCTTGGTGCTCCCCCCGTCAGCTATCAGTATCATAGTGCGTTTTGTTGACTCTATGTGGTGGGTAATGTGATGAAATTTACGGTTTTTGAAGCAAAAATATATATTGGGAACTTTGGAATAATCATTGTCGGAAGATTCCGTCCCGTCAGCAGGCTCTTATGTGTGTCGGTGCGTGGCGGAACCATCATTCATAGAGCTGATATTTTTTCGTTTTCTCGGCAAACGCCTTGGCGTCCTTATCCCAGAACGGCTTCAGGTCATCCACCTTATATGCTTTGCCAAAAAGCTGTCGGACCTTAGGGCTTCCGGTGACTTTGTCAAACATGTTGAGCCGTGCCTGTGTAGCGTTCGCAAACCCCTTGTGGTTCGGGTACATCGCTGCCAGTTCCTGCATTATGTAGAACTGAATCAGCGACAGCGGGGCAGCCTCCATATCGGTCACGTAAACCTCCACTCCGTGAAGGTTCTCGCCTTTGAATAGGGCGTAGAACGGCTTGTAATGTATAGGCCTGAACATCACTCCCGGAATCTCCAGCGAGGTTAGTCGGTCGGCCAGTTTCTGGGCGTCGATCCATGGAGCTCCTGCGAGTTTGAACGGGAGAGTGTAGCCTACACCTATCGACACATAGTCGAGCTCACCCATTATCCCTGTGGCAGGGTATAGGATGGCCGTTTCCGACGAAGGGATATGAGGCGAAGGGAGCACCCATGGCATTCCTGTCTGCGCGAAGTCCATATTGCGCTTCCATCCCTGTAAGGGTATGACCGTGAGCTTCACTTTCTGTCCGCCACCGAGCAGCCCCTCCTCGTTGAGGTAGATGGCCAGTTCTCCGGGGGTGAGTCCATAGAGATAGGGGATAGGATATTGACCTACAAAAGACTCCATCCCTTTCTCCACAAGGCTTCCTTCCACCTTGTTGCCTCCGAGCGGGTTCGGGCGGTCGAGTACCATGAATTCCTTGCCGTTCTCAGCGGCGGCTTCCATGGCTTTTCCCATGGTGGAGATGAATGTGTAGCTTCGGCATCCTATGTCCTGGATGTCATAGACAAGCACATCCACATTTCTTAGCATATCGGCTGTCGGCTTTTTGGTCTTTCCGTGGAGCGAATACACTTTCACTCCGGTCTTTGCATCCACCTCGTTGGCCACTGATGCGCCGGCCACATAGTCGCCCCTGACCCCATGTTCGGGGGCGAAGAGGGCGGTGAGCTGCACGTCGGGTGCCTCGTTGAGGATGTCGATGGTGGAACGCAGACTGTTGTCAACACCGGTGGGATTGGTTATCAGACCCACACGCTTGCCCTTGAGCTGCTCGAATCCATCGTCGCGCAAGGTCTCTATGCCCGGACGCACGGCGGCAGCCTCGACAGCCGCTGATGTCTTTTCCTCAGCTGAGGGCACCTGGGCGCTCTCGGATGCCCCTGATGTGCATCCGGCAACTATGGCAAGCAGTAAGCCAGATAATATTCCAGTCATAATCTTCATTGGTTATATAACACCTTTACCCCTCCGGGGGCTTGCCGGTGTAGGTTTAACATTGTCTAATTAATCCAATCAGTTCTTAAACAGGACAGCCATGCCTGTCAGAACGGTAAGGCAAATATACTATCCGCTGACCGAAAAATCAATAGTCAGGACCAGTTTTTATGAGCTGATAAGGGATTGATGATGCAAAATGACATTATCGCACCTTTTCCGATATGGCGTGGTATTACTTTTGTTGCGTGGTTTGGAATCTATTTCACACGACCGCTTGATAAGTTTAACGCAACAAAACATCCATCTCATGAAAATGAAAAAGTCAAAACACCGTTATAGGATATCGGAAGCTGCCGTGGGGCGTATCTTTATGGCCGCTCTCACCGAACCGCCGTTCTCCGAACTCTCTTTCCTGTCGTCGATGTACCTGCTGAGAGGGATAGCTCAATACATTGGTCAAGGGCTACCTCCATCTATCCCCGGCGACATCGACCTTATGAATGCCTGGGACATCATGAAGGCACGCATCGATCTTGCCGAGAAGCGCTCCGTAATGGCCCGCAAAAGAGCCAAGGAGCTGAAGCGTAGGAGGGAGAAGAAACAACCTCTCAACATCATCTATCCCGATCCTGCCAAAAACGAGCTGTCGGCCAAATGCCTCAAATCAACCGAAGCTGATTTTGATGTGAGTGACGAGGCATGCAAGGAGATTCTCGCCAAGATAAATCCTGATGGTTATTATGGGCCGGATTACCGCATCATCTATCGAAATCCTTACATACGTGAATTGATGAAGACGTATGAAGTCACGGCTCCGATGTATGAGGCCTATGAGAAAGCAGGCTATGGCCGGGGAGAGGTGATACTGGCCGTGGCCGAGGCAAAAAGGATGATAGCCTTGTTCGAGCGGGAGCTGCAGGAACGCGGCAGCCGGACCGTCAATGAGATTTTTTCCCGAACGTTGGGTCGATCTTCAGCAGATAGGTGACGCCTATCGTGGCCACGCAGCACACCATGGTCCAGATGAAAAATGCCCTGTAGCCCACAGTCTCCTGAATCCATCCTGCCGCCATGCCTGGCAGCATCATCCCGAGGGCCATGAATCCGGTGCAGATACTGTAATGCGCGGTGCGGTGTTCACCTTCGGAGAAGTATATCAGATAGAGCATATAGGCGGTGAAGCCGAAGCCGTAGCCAAACTGTTCGATGAATATGCAGATGTTGATGGCCGTGAGCGACGGAGCGACGGCATAACTCAGATAGACGAAGGTCAGGCAGGTTAGCGACATGCTCCATGCCATGGGGCGCATCCAGTGGCGGAGTCCCTGGCGGGCGGCCACGATGCCGCCGATGATGCCGCCGAGGGTAAGCCCTATGATTCCTACGGTGCCGTAGACGAATCCCACTTCACTTGTGGAGAGGCCCAGCCCCCCGGCATCTACCGGATCAAGCAGAAACGGATTGATGAGTTTCACGAGCTGTGCCTCCGGAAGTCGGTAAAGAAGCATGAATATGATGGCTGTCCACACCTGTTTCTTCCTGAAGAACGCCGCGAACACGCCGATGAATTCACGCCTGATCTCCGCGGCCGACCGTGTGGCCGTATCCCTGTCGATTTCCACCTTAGGTAGCGCCCACGAATGATAGAGGGCGAAGATGAGGAAGAGGGCCGAGAGGATGCCGAAGACTATGGCCCACGAAAGTGGGATGTCGGAAGTGGATGTCTCGAGCATACCGGCCACAATGACGAGCAGCCCTTGCCCGGCCACGGTGGCGATGCGGTAGAATGTGGAGCGGATGCCGACGTAGAGCGACTGTTCATGCTCGGTGAGTGCGAGCATGTAGAAACCGTCGGCTGCGATGTCGTGTGTGGCTGATGTGAACCCTATGAGCCAGAACACTGCCAGAGTCAGCTGGAAGAAGAATAGCGTGGGGAGCGTGAAGGCTATACCCGCGAAGCCGATAGCTATGAGCCACTGCATCATTAGGGTCCATCGGCGTTTGGTGCTGATGATGTCGACAAACGGACTCCAGAACGGTTTTATGACCCACGGCAGATAGAGCCAGCCGGTGTAGAGGGCTATGTCGGTGTTGGATATTCCGAGGCGCTTATACATGATGACCGAAAGGGTCATGACGGCCACATAGGGGAGTCCCTGTGCGAAATATAGTGTCGGAATCCATCGCCAGGCGGTAGGACGTCCCGGGATGCTGTCGTTTTTTTTCATATTCATCTCTGAGTCTTTTGTAAAGGGTCAATATAGTTTGGTGAGCTTGGCACCGGGATAATAGTGGCGCAGGATTTCGTTATAGGCGTAGCCACGTTCGCCCATGATGGCCGCACCGATCTGGCATAGACCTACTCCGTGGCCCCAGCCGGCACCGTGGAGAATAAAACGCCCGGGGACGCCGTCGGCCCCGATATCCTCGCGCTCCACGACGAAGGCCGAGCTGTAGAGATGGGTGTCGGAAAGGGCACGGCGTATCATAAGCTCCTTGCCGATGACGAGTTCGCCCTTGGTACCGATGATGCGCAGCCGGAAGATGCGTCCCGAAGTGCCGCGGGCTTCGGCTTTCAGGTCGATTATGTCGCCGAGGTCTGACCCGGTGCGGTCGGTGATCAGGTGGCGTATGCGTTCGCGGCTAAGTTCCACATGCCAGCGGTAGAAGTCGGGGGTCTCGCAGTCGTATGAGTTGAGCACCTGCGAGAGCACCCGTCGGTCGGTGGTGTTGCAGAAGGCTGCCGGAGAGTCGAGTATCCATTCCCTGGCGGTGGCCTCGTCGGAGAGGTCGGGATAATCCATTGGGTCCGTTCCGTCGCGCCGGGGCTGGAGGTAGGGGTGCTCCACATCCTCCCAGCAGTTCTCGAATTTTTCGAACACTCCGCCGCAGCATTTGGAGAAGCGAGTGTCGCAGAGCTGTCCGTCGAAGGTCAACACCTCCCCGCGAGTGGCTGTGATGGCTCCGGCTGCCTCGTAGGTATTCACCCTGGTTATGCCCTGGTAACGCTGGCAGTGGTCATCGGCACAGACGTCGAAATGCTCATGGTCGTCGTGGTCCCAGTAGCGTATGAGAGTGCCCGGAGAGCATTGGGTGACCTGTGGACGACGCACATCCTTGCGTGAACCATCTTTGTCCATCTGGGCCAGTACCCAGCTGCGCGATATCACGGCATGGGCTCTGAGCAGCTGAGGCGAAGAGGTGGAACTCATTTCGCTTGAGATGACGCTGACAAGGTAGTCCTCTATATCCACAAGGTTGATGGCGAGTATTTTGCCGTCAGCCACCATGAGGCGCAGTGAGCCTCTGAAACGTTGGTTCTCGCGGCGTTCCCAATGGAAGTTTATCCCTATGGTGACACCTTCAAGCTCGAATGTGTCGCCGGGATATGACGTGGGAGTGAATTCGAGGGTAGTGTAGGAGCGACCTTCCCATTCGAGGGTCATACCTGATTCGGAAAGCCGCACTTCGTGATGGCCGGTCACTACCTCCACTCCCGGAGTCGAATAGATGCCGGTGAGTGTGAAGCTGATGGCACTGGCTGATAGGATGCCTACTCTTACTTGTGGCTGCTGCATGTGGTGGGTGGGGTGTTTATTTGGTTTTGGGTGTTACGGCATGGTGTATGCGGTCGATTACTTCTGAGAACTCCTCGGGTGAGAGGGTCACTTCGTCGTATATGCGGCGCACAGTCTGGAGGTCGAGGCGGTCGAAATCCTCCTGCCTTGAGGTGATGAATAAGCCGAGCATCTCTGCGGAGGCAGGGCTTATGAGCATCTCGTCGGGGCCGGTGCCGTAAAACGATGGCCTGTGGCGTCGTCGGGGGATGATGGCCACACTCATGCGTCCCTCGGTCTTCATGGCCACGACATTCATCATTGGCTCCGGATCGGCTTGCGGAAGAGCGTTGTAAACGATGTCGAAAATCTCGCTCAAGTCACGGTCGGATGCTGAGTCGATGATGAAGTAGGGGAAGAGTGAATTGGAGGGTGTCGGAGCGTAGAGAGTGCTCTTGCCGAGGCGTATCACCTGGGTAAGGTTCTTTTTGGGGGTCCAAGTGTTGGCACAAAGCATCTGCTCGGTGGCCTGGAAATGCAGGTGGTCGGGAGCGGAGGCTCCGCAGAGAGGGCCGTTGTAGAACACGCAGCACCAAGGCATCATTCTGGCCAGTCTGGCCATATCCTTGATGCGGCCTGCTATCCTCTGTGGCTCATGGAGTTTTGATGCTATGGTGAAATGAGGGTCGCCGATAGGATAGGGGTTGAGGAGTATCTCGTAGTTCTCCCATTCGATTGCTCCCTGCTCCTCGGGTCGGTTGGCCTTGCACAGGAAGCATGGACGTTCGCTCAGACTTTTTTGATCGACTTTGGCCGACAATGACGCTTTGCGGTGGGAACATAGGAGCTTTTCTATATACCATGGCCTCTCGCCGATTTTTTCGTCAAACGATTCGATTGTCTGGCGATTGTCGGTGATTTTATTCAGATAATCATAGTTCTGGGCAGCTAACGGCCATGCTGAGAGTTCTTCGTCGACGAACTCCTCGAATATAGGTGCGTAGTCAATGGGCTTTTTGTTCATTTGATACGTGCTGATAGCTCCAGGGAGCGAATGAGGTCTTTGTAATGGTTGTTGCGGTTTATGCGTTCCTGCGACAGCGCGTGGTCGGTGTTGTCCTCCCATCGGCGGCAGAAATATAGTGGGTCGTATATGCGTCCTATCTTGTGGTCGCGGCTTATGGCAAGCCCCATGGCGTAGTCCTCTCCGTAGCTGACATCGGGAAATGATATCTCGCGGGCAAGAGGTGTGAAGAATGCGCGTGGAGCACCGAGTCCGTTGATGCGAAGGGCATTGTTGGGGCCGTTTTCATCGGTCCATTCCGCGTGGTCGATGAGTCCCGGGGGGATGATGTTCCGGTCGAAGTCGGTGAGCATGTATGAGCCTATCACCATGCCGCATGATTCGGCATGGAATTTGTCGACGATGCGGCTGAGGACGTCGGGGGAGCTGTAGATGTCGTCGCTGTCAAGCTGTATGGCAAATCGTCCGCAGTAGGGCGAGTGGATGGCGAGGTTCCAGCATCCGCCTATGCCAAGTGAGGCGTAGGGAAGTGCGGTGGTGTCGATGATTTTAAGTCTCGGGTCGGTGGCTGCTATTCCGGCAAGGATTTCCGATGTGCCGTCGGTGCTGCGGTTGTCCACTACGATGACGTTGAAACTGAACGGAGCCTCTTGGCTCAATGCGCTGTTTACGGCATCGGCGATGGTGCGGCGACGGTTACGTACCGGGATGATGACTGAGGCCTCGACCGGGAACTCGCCTGCCGTCAGGTCGAGCGGTTTGCGGTCGGCAGGGAGCACCAAAGCTCCCAATGCCCTGAGATGGGAAGTTGCGGCCATTTCCATCTCGATCTGTGAGGCGCGGTTGCGTGGGTCGACGTAGGAGAAGTGGGCCTCCTCGGAGTCGCGTTTCACTGTCGGAGAGACCGTATAGAGGGGTTCGGGGATATGAAGGACGGCACCCTTGCGTGAAAGGCGCAGGCGCAGGTCATACCATCCGGCTGCCTGATAGTCGTCAGTCATCTCGGCCACGGCCTCGCGCAGGAGCGCAGTTGGCACCATGACCACCTTGCCGAAGTCGAAATCGTCGCGCACAGAGCCTTTTTGATAGGGGATGAGGGGATGTGGCGTGAGATTATCCCCATCGGAGGTGATGTAATCGGAGTAGGCGATGGCGCAGCCGCAGGTGCGCATCACTTGCTGCATGCGTTCGGCGCCGCGGTAGTTGAAGGTGACAGTGTCGTCACTGAGATGGATGAGGGTGTAGGCTTCGTCGGCTGAGGCGGCAATCTCTTTCATTGCCGCCGTCGATAGCCGGGAGTGAGGTCTTATGGCTTCCATTGTAAGTGGGTGTGATGTTGTCTGGTGGGGATTAAGGGTGGGGATGGATTATGCGAGGGGAGTGTTGCCGCGCCTGCGTTCACGCTCTCGTGGGCGGCGTGGTTCCTCTTCTGACTGTAGTTCGGCCGTCTCGCGGGGATTGAGGTTGCGGTTGCGGGGCGAACTGGTGGTGAGAGGCCGTGGCTCGTTGCCTATGATGGTCTCTGGTGAAACTTTCACGCGGCTGCCGGGATGAGAGCCTGGCTTGGCCGTGAAGAAGGAGAGTATCTGTGACATTATGGTGTCGCGGGCGCCGGTGCTGCCGATGGTCTCGAACGGAAATCCGAGCACGACGGCACGGTGTGAGCCGGGGTCGTAGGCGGTACCTGCCACGTAGTCATTCTCGTTGTAGCGGAGTATCGGGGCGCCGCACGAGGCATCGGATGGTGCGAATGACTCGGGCGACTCCACGGCATAGCAATCGGGGTTCAGCTGCTGGTTGAAAGTGAAGCTGAAACCGGGTCGGAACTCGGTGTATTTCGACTTCACCTCTTTGACCTTGCCGGTGATGGTGGCCTGGGCCTGTCGCCATTGCAGTCCGAGGACGTTGCGGCCGAAACTGCTGTCGTCCTGGCGTGTCCCCATGTCGCTGTAGGGATTATCGAAGAGGTCGGAACCGATGTAACTGCCTGACACCATCAGCGAGCCGCCGGCATCACAGAATTCCCTCAGCCTCTGCTTGAGGGCCGCGGTGAAGGGCTTGAACTTGCGCTCTTCAGATGTGCCTACTGTGATCTCTTTCTGCTTGCCGAGGATGAGGTCGATGATAGGGGCATCGGTCACGCTGCCCACGAACGCGTCCACTCCGCTCGAAATGAAGGAATAGCCGGCATTGCGGACGGCTTGTCCGTGGATATACACGAAGTCAAACGTGTTGCCTGCAAAGATTTCTGTTTCGTAGTCGGCATGGCTGGCGCCGTGACCCGGGGAATCGTTGGTGGTCCATTCTACTTCGGGCCGGAACTCGGTCTGGTAGCCGGTGAACATTATGTCGCGGATGTAGGGTACACCATGGTCGGTCTGATAGTCAAATCCCACATGGCCGTCGGCATATATCTCGGCCGGGCCTGAAATTCGGGTGAAGCCGTTGACTATGAGCACCTGTGGCTTGTCGCCCGGCACATGGCAGAGTGAGAGAATCTCGGATGGGAAACTCAGACCGCCGTTGTTGGCAGCAACGACTTTGTAGCTGTAGATGCGGTCGTCGTTTACCTTGACTGTGATGCGCGGGTCATCGACCACGGCAAGTTCGGTGAATGCACCTGAGTCGACGCGCTCATACACAATATAATAGGTCGGAGTGGCTGTGGATTCCAGTGGATCCTGTACAGGCTCCCACGACAGGAGGTAGTCGGTGCCGCTTCCGGTGATTTTGAAGTCCTTGACAGGGAGCGGTTCCACCACATAGGGCACACCGTCCTTCTCATGGAGGTATTTCAGGATACCCTTGTATATGGCGCGGCTGACATGGAAGCGGAATGTGGGGTCGAGTCCATAGCGCATGTCGGCGAAATTCTGGTGGCTCATCAGCTCGATGAGCATCGCGGGCACCTGGGGCTCGCGGGCCTCATGATAGGCTTTGTCACGGAGTTTTCGGCGGTTCCATGTGGGCTCATACAGTGTCTGGATATCGTTGACTACCTGGTCGGTCACCATTTCGGCATAACGCTTGGATGTGGCGCGTGACTGGCCGTTGCCGAGAGTGCCTCCCCCGGTGGAGATGATTGGAAGGGTTCCTATCGTTGACGATGGGTCGGAAGTGGTGCCTGCATCTGTATGGAAGGCAAACGAGAGGTCGATAGGTATGCCGAGACCCTTCTCGGCAGGTATCTGTGACGAACCTCCGGCAAGGTAGTTGACCCAGAGTCCGCGCCCCTTATAGTCGTCCTCATAGTCGTTGGCACCGGAAGTGATGCTGTAGACCGATGATGGTATGCCTGCCCATTGCATCCAGTAGCGGGCACCTTCGGTGAACCGTGGATAGCCGCTTGAAGTGGCCTCCTCGCCGGGAGTTGAACGCATCACGTTGCCCATGCCTCCGCCTATTTTCACGGCGTCGGCTGTCACGACGGCATTGTCGGTGGCCGACACATTGAGAAGTTCGACGGTGGGGACACTGCTCTTGCCTGCCGCGAACGGAAAGGTGCCGAGGTAGATCCATGTGCCGCCTCCGATGCTCTGGTTGACCTCGAACTCCTGGCTGCCGGCCAGTGAGTTGACCACGTAGCGTGCATCTTTGGCGCTGTTAGGAAGTGAGGCATAGCTTACGTATACGGCATATTCCCCGGCCTTGGGGAAGTCGCCATACCAGAGGGCACGCGAGGCTTTTGCTCCATCGGTGACAGTGCGTACCTGCCTTACCGTGCCCATGCGGAACGGATTGTCTGTGCCTGTCAGGAATTCCTTTTTGTAGGCGAACCCTCGCACTCCGTCGGCTGTGGCCCATCGGTGTGATCCGTTCTTTTCCGAATATTCACCGGCGGCGAAACCTCCGTCCATGTCGACTATGATTTCATCGGTGTTAAGGTCGCGTTCGCGCGGGACAAGCACGTAGGCTCCGGCGTTCTCAAGCATCGGTATGAGATATGGAAGCACGAATGCCTGTGGGAAAAGATCCTCTACAGTGCCCATGAGTCGTGCTCTTTGCCATGTCCAGCGCTGTTCCTGCTGGTCGAAATATCGGCCATGACTCTGCCAGAGGGCAATATTTTTGCCATCAAGACCGCCGGGCGCCTGAGGTGCGTCCACCCGTGTGACGAATGGCTGACGCGGCACATTGGGTAGCGGTTTGGATGTCTTTTTGACCACTTTGGTGGTCTTGGTTCTCTTGGCTTTGCGTGTGGCGGCAGAGGCCGGGGCAGCCCCTGCCGTGATGGCGCAAAGTATCATAAATATTGTAAGGAATCTTTTCATAATCGGGGCCTCCTGCTTTAGAATATAACATCCGGTGGAAAGCGGTAAGCCTTCGGATGAAGATAAAAAAACTTCATTTTCAAGAAGTTTCGCTTTTCCGGCGGATTCTTTAAACCTTTTTAAGGCTCGAAGGGCAGGCAACAGGCTCGTAAAATTACAAAAAAAGCATCACCCGGACAAAAAAATTCCCCTGCCGGATGCTGTTCCGGCAGGGGATATGGAACGGTTTTAATGAGTGCTATGAGTGGATAGTGAGGATGAATGCCGCACCTTGGGTATGGGTCGGGTCAAGGGTGAGTGAGCCGTTGAGTTTCTCGGCCCGCAGAGCGCAGATGGGGAGTCCGAGTCCGTCACCTTCCGAGATGTCGCGTGAGGAATTGAAGGCTTTGAATAGGGTTTCGCGTTCATCCTCGGGGATGCCGGGGCCGGAGTCGGTGACTATGAACTGATGACTCTTTGCGCCACGTTTTTTGTAGGTGAGGGTGATTTTACCACCTTCGGGGGTGAATTTTGCGGCGTTTTCGAGTAGGTGCTCGAGTATTTTCCTCACCTCAGGTCCGTCGATATGGGCCATCCCCTTGGTGCCGTTGAGGGTCACAGTGACTCCGCGTTTAAGCAGCGGGCGCACTTCGTCGGTTATCTCCTTGCAGAAGGGTTCGAGGTTTACGTCCTCGAGCTGGTCCTCTTCCTTGGGTTCGGCATCCTCCACTTCCGAGAGTTCGCCAACGCGCTTCACGTAGCCTTTGAGATGCTGCACGGCGGGGTCGTTCTGGTCAAGTTTCTCGAGTGAGGGGGCCATCTGCGATGACATGTTATGAAGGATGGCGCTTTTGGCCGCGCTCTGTTCGTTGGCTGCCTGGACGGTCTTTTTCATGCGACGGTTTTTGGCCACAACCCGGAAGTAGAACATGGCTCCTACAGCGAGTGCTATCAGGGAGATGACGAAGAGGGTCACGAATGTGGCTATGACACCGGTCTTCGCCTTGATGGTGTGATCCTTCTGGGCAATCGTGTCGCAGCTCTGAGCATATTCTTTCTTGATTTTGCTGAGTTCGGTGTTGGCGGTTATGGCCTCGATTGAGTCGGACCATTTGATGTAGTTCTCGTAGGTGTGATCCACGAGGCGGGCGTCATTCGAGGAGACAGCGCGGTTGATGATGTCCTGGTAGGCGGCATCGGCTGCCTTATAGTCCTTGGCATTGTCAAACTGCTTTATGAGTCGCGCGATGCAATGGTCGCCTTTAGCTGTCTGGTCGACAGAATAGTAATACTGGGCTTCGGTGAAGAGCATGTCGTTAGTCAGCTCCTTGGTGTTGGCTTTTTTTGCATAGGTGGCCATCTTCTGAAGCCAGTTGCCTGCCGAGGCATGGTTGTTGAGCTTCTGATATATGGCATATCGGGCTTTTGCGGTGGTATAGTACACCGCAGGGAGCGAGTCAGGGGTGACTTTACGTACCGAAAGGGTGTTTTCCATGTCGGAGAGGAGACGGAATGCCCCTTCATAGTTCTTGGCTTCGACGCATGCCGATGCGGCACTTGCAGCCGACTTGGCCGCCGGTAGATATTGGCGGGAATTCATCTGGGAATTGTAGGCCTTGATGGACTTGTTGAAGTCGGCCTGAGTGTCGGCCCACATTCCGAGGGCCGTAATGGTCAACGCCATGACCAAACCTATCAATCGTCTCATAATAAATAGAAGTTTACGTGTTAATTCTTTCCATATTAACACGTAAACTCCATCAAAAGTTAGATTGTGGCGAAGATGTGGCACAAATAGTGGACATACGCTATTTTTTGCCCGACAGATCAGTCTGAAATTGTATGCCAAGCGAGAGTGTCAGGTCGCGTCCGAGGGCGTGGGTGCTGAATGATGTGACCTCTTTCGGTCCTTCACCTGCCGATGAGTTCTGCGAGGTGGTGAATGTGGCTTTTGCGGCAGTGAGGGGCTGCTGGAAGTTAATGTCGAGAATGAGGCTGCACACGCGTGAGGTGCGGAATCCAAAGGCTATTCCGGTGGCGAGATAGAGGACGGAATTGTCGCGTTCGAGGGTTATCGTGTGTTGCTTATCGCTCGTGCTCTTTGTGGAGTGGGTGCCCATGTGCCAGCCTAAGCCGAGGCGTGGGTAGAGCTGCCACCGGCCGTGCTCATAGCGGTAGGTGACGCCGGCGCCGAGTGAGCCTTTGATGTGCGAGATTCCGGGGAAGAACATCTCGGCGATGGCCTCGGTAAACTTGTCGGAAAAGGATGGGGTGAGATAGCGTGTGCGGTAAAATTTCAGATGGATGTCGCCATAGGCTCCCCAATGGGGTGTGAAGTAACCGGACATCCGGAGGCCGAACTCAAAGGCAACCGGTTGGCGATGGCCGAAAATGGCTTGATCAGGCTGCGGACCTATGCGGAAGTTGGAGCCGAGCAGGAGCTGCGTGGTGATGGGGCGATGAATGGGGGTGAGGGCGCCCATGTCCACTGAGTCAGCTGATGATGTGGCAGCCGAGAGGGAGAGGAGGGTGCCGAGCGCCAAAATAAGGGTGAGCAGGGCTTTTTTCATGACGAATTTATGTTTAGGGTAGAAGAATAGAGTGAATCATGAACAAAGGTATGTAATTTTTGACAGAAAAATCAATGTTTGGCATGATAAAAATATAGCAGCCCGGATTTTGGCCGAAATATATCGGTAGGGGTTCCGGAAAAATGAAATCATGATGGGCTGACCGGCCGGCAAAAAAGGAGGCGCAGGGTTTTTAACATTTTGGGCGAGTTTTCAACATTTTAACACGTTTTGATACTTGATAACGTGGGCGTTTGGCGTTTTTTTGGTTACTTTGCATGAACAATAAACCTACGGCGTCTAACACACGCTCTTAACCAGCTTTTATGGGTAAAATCATAGCAATAGCTAACCAGAAAGGTGGTGTCGGCAAGACTACGACAACGATCAACCTTGCCGCTTCACTCGCCGCTGAAGGAAAGAAAACACTGATTATAGACGCGGATCCCCAGGCAAACGCCACTTCGGGCTACGGAATTGATCCGAAGTCGATGACTTCGTCGATTTACGAATGCCTGGTGGACGAGTATCCTATGGATGGCTCACAGGTGTCCACTTGCTGCGAAGGGCTTGAGCTCGTAGGGTCGCGCATCGACCTTGCAGGGGCTGAAATCGAGCTTATCAACAAGCCTGCACGAGAGAATGTGCTCAAGAGGTCGATAGCCCAGGTGGCCGACAAATATGACTATATCCTGATTGATTGCTCGCCGTCGCTCGGACTTATTACTGTCAATGCCCTCACGGCGGCGGATTCGGTGATAATTCCGGTCCAGGCCGAGTACTTCGCGCTCGAAGGTATCACCAAGCTCCTCAACACCATCCGCATCATCAAGTCGAAGCTCAATCCGCATCTTGAGATAGAAGGGTTCCTGCTGACAATGTATGACGCCCGTCTGCGTCTGGCCAACCAGATCTACGAGGAGCTGAAGGGGCACTTCGGCCCGATGGTCTTCGACACGGTCATACCGCGTAACATCCGCTTGAGCGAGGCACCGAGCCACGGACTCCCAGCGCTGCTCTATGACCCGCTTTCGCGAGGTGCGACATCGCATGTGGCACTGGCCAAGGAGCTTATCTCCAAGAATAAGAAAGCATCCTGACCGGGAGCCTGACGCATCATCTCATCTCTCAATAACTCACCCAAACCAAACACTCACCACAGCATGTCATTACCTAAACGTCCCGCGCTTGGCCGCGGTCTGGACTCGCTGATAGCGATGGACGATGCCCCCGCACAGGGGACTTCGGCCATAAACGATATAGACATTGACCGCATCACACCCAATCCTGACCAACCCCGCAGCATCTTTGACGAGGAGGCTCTTGAGGAGCTTTCGCGCTCGATAAGGGAGCTGGGCATCATCCAGCCATTGTCGTTGCGCAAGGTGGGGAATGACTCGTATCAGATCATAGCCGGTGAGCGCCGCTACCGTGCAGCGAAGATGGCCGGACTCACCAGAGTGCCTGCCTATATCCGCACGGCCAACGACACTGAGCTTACCGAGATGGCTCTCATCGAGAATATCCAGCGAGAGGATCTCAATGCCATAGAAATAGCCCTCACTTTCAAGAAACTCATAGACCAGTATCGGCTCACCCAGGAGCGTCTGAGCGAGCGTATAGGCAAGAAGAGGGCCACGATAGCCAATTTCCTCCGTCTGCTCCGTCTGCCCGCCGAGGTTCAGCTCGGGCTGCGCGACAAGCGTATAGACATGGGGCATGCCCGTGCCCTGCTGAGCATCGATGACCCGATGTTGCAGTTGAAACTCTATGAGGAGATATTGAAAAACGGTCTGTCGGTGCGCCGCGTGGAGGAGCTTGCCAAGAAGTATCAGCAAGCGTCGCGCGATGGGTTGACCCCTGCCGAACCGGAGGCGAAAAGGTTTTCTAACAATGATTATGATATTTTAAAGAATCACCTTTCTCAGCGCTTCAGCACCCCTGTGAAACTTACTTGCGATGCTTCAGGTAAAGGAAAAATATCATTTTCTTTCAAGGATGAGGCTGAACTTGAAAGATTAATTGCTATCTTTGACACTGCAAAACAGTGAGACCAAGCGTCCACATTTCTTCGGCTTTGACAAGAAGATGCTCTGCGCATTGATTGTCAGTATTTTAACTTAAAATGCAGCTTTTAGCGGAAAAAGAATCCGGACATATATCCCGACTCCTTACGGTGGTCATCGGCGTGTTGCTCTATGCGTTGGTGAGCCCCGTTAACATTTTTTCGGAAACGCCCAACAAACCTGTGCGTCCCGCCCGCCGCGGCACCTCGCCTGTGGCGGTGTTACCTGACACAATCCCTCTCAACAGCCAGATCAAAGGTGCCGGCGAGGTGGTGATTGACAGTCTGTCGACCCAAGGTGCCGAACCGACTCTCGTGCCGGTGGATACTTTGGGTATTGTTGATGCGTCCGGCGCCTCTCTGGCAGCCGACACGCTTGCGGCAGTGGTGAAGAAACCCGAATATGAGGAACCGAAGTTCACATTCACGCCCGACCCCACGAAGGCTGTGTGGATGTCGGCTCTGTTCCCCGGTCTCGGTCAGCTCTACAACCGCCGTTACTGGAAACTACCCATAGTAGTGGGCGCCTTCATGGGGCTCGGATATGCCACCACATGGAACAACACAATGCTCAAGGATTACACCAGGGCATATTCCGACATCATGGATAATGACCCGACCACAAAAAGCTATATGGACTTTTTCGCCCCTACTGTGAAGGAGGAGGACCTCGACAAGACGTGGCTCACCAACCTGCTGCAGAGACGAAAGAACATGTACAGACGTGACCGAGACCTGTGTATCATCTGCATGGTGGGTGTGTATCTGCTCGCAATGGTGGATGCATACGTGGATGCGTCGCTGGCGCATTTCGACATATCGCCCGACCTGTCAGTGGACGTCGCTCCGGCTCTGATGAAGAGTGATGTGCGCTCCAATTCGCCCACCATCGGGCTCTACTGGGCTCTGAATTTCTGAAAAGGGATTCTGAGCCGGTGCATGTTGCAAAAAACTATAATCTTACTACCTGAATCTATCATAGAGACTCTCTCCGTTTGAAAATACAGCGATGAAAAGAATATTCCTTACCACAATCCTTGGCCTCGGACTGTCCATGTCGGCTTTCGGGGCTGCATCCATACTCGAAATCAAACATTCAATCACCGATGACAATGTGATTGCCCCCGAGAGCTTCGAGACACAGACAAGGCTCCTGGAGGAGAATTTCTATCTGAAGAATTTCGTGGTGCCAGGTACTGACACCGGTGTCTCGCAGACGGCTTCTCCGAAAGTCTACGAGGAGCGCCTGACTAAGCTCCCGACCGAGATTGAATTGCCATATAATTCGATAGTCGGTAAATTCATAGATATGTATCTCACTCGCCGCCGCACACTTGTGGCCGATATGCTTGCCCTTCATAATTATTATGGACGTGTGTTTGTGGAGGAATTGCTCAAGGAGGGTATGCCCACCGAGTTGCAGTATCTCCCGGTGATCGAGTCTGCCATCAATCCCAATGCCGTGTCGCGCGCCGGTGCCGTGGGGCTCTGGCAGTTCATGCCCGCCACCGCCCAGGGGCTCGGCATGGAGGTGAACTCGCTGGTGGACGAACGCCGTGATCCGCGTTCTTCCTCGCGCAATGCCGCACGTTATCTCAAGCAACTCTATGGCATATACGGTGACTGGTCACTTGCCATCGCTGCCTATAACTGCGGCCCGGGTAACGTGAACAAGGCAATCCGCCGATGCGGAGGTGAAGGAAAGAAGGATTTCTGGGAGATATACAATTATCTGCCCCAGGAGACCCGCGGTTATGTGCCGGCATTCATCGCTGCCAATTACGTGATGAACTATTCAGGCAACCACGGCATCACACCCACTGTGGTGAAGCGCCAGCTCACCACCGACACCATAGTGGTGAACAAGTATGTCCACTTCAATCAGATAGCTGCTGTCCTGAATATTCCTGTTGACGAAATCAGGATGCTCAACCCGCAGTTCCGCAAAGATATCATCCCCGGCGACTATCGCCCCTATACTCTCACTCTCCCCACTCAGCAGTGTCTGAGCTATGTGATGAGCGAGAAACGGATTCTGGAATATGATGCCGACCTCTATGCCCGCCGCACCAATGTGGAGCCCGGCGAGACTGTGGCCCCTGTGATTGCCAATGACAATGGTGCTGCCAACATGGCTAACGCGAGCCAGCAGACTGCAAATGCCGATGGCAATAACGAGATAGCGCAGGCTCCACTGACTGAACGTATGGTCAAGAAGACCCATGTGGTGACACGTGGTGAGAATATCCGTGACATAGCACGTCAGTACGGTGTGTCGGCCACCGATATCAAGCGCTGGAATCAGCTCCGCCGTGGCAAAGTGAAGGAGGGTGACAAGCTTATAATAGAGGTGTATGAGAAGGTTGCGCCTGACAATGTCAAGATCGTGGCCGCTCCCGAAGTGGCTCAGGTGAGTCCTGAAACTCTTAAGAACGAAAGCAGCAGTGCCGCTGCCCAGCAGCCCAAGAGCACGGCTGCCGCATCAAGGTCGACTTCGGCAAAGGCTCAGCAGACACAGACAGCAGCAGCCAAGAAGGCTGCCGCGAAACCTGCCACCACTACCCATAAGGTAAAGAGCGGTGAGTCGCTCGATAAGCTTGCCAAGAAGTATGGCACCACAGTGGCTGCTATCCAGAGTGCCAACGGCATGAAGAGCAATGACACAAAAATACAGATAGGTCAGACGCTCAAAATCCCTGCAAAGGGTGCCGCTGTCAAGAAGAGCACATCCGCCAAGAAGAAAACCTCTACCAAGAAGAAATCACGCCGCAGGAGGAAATAAGAGGGCTGTCGGTGTCACACAATGACCTATGACCTCTCTTCTCTGCTGCCTTGCGATATAAAATCAAGTATAGACAATAATGAAAACCGCGCTCCGGATTTACCTTCCGGAGCGCGGTTTCTATTTGATTGATATGCAGGTCGGGTCAGTTGCTTCTGCGGGGGAGTTCCATGCCTTTGAGGATGGCTTCCTTGTTGAGCGGAAGCAGATGGTGATGACGCTCCGGGAGGGTCTTTTTCAGGCCTTTCATGACGGCGTCGACCGGTACGAGGTCACGGACTTTGAGAAGGGCACCGAGGAGCACCATGTTGTATGTCTTGCTTGATTTGAGCTCAAATGAAGCCTCCATGGCATCGACGGTGTAGATATGGATGTCGGTGCGCGTCGGGGCATGATGGATGCTGTAAGGGTCGTAGATGAGCGTCCCGCCGGGTTTCACCTTTGACTCGAATTTGTCGAGGCTCTGCTGGTTGAGGATGACGGCGGTGTCATACGAGTTGAGCACCGGGCTGCTGATGGGTGAGTCAGACAGGATGACTGTGACGTTGGCTGTGCCTCCGCGCTGCTCCGGACCATAGGCCGGCATCCATGTCACTTCAAGGTCGTTCATCAGGCCGGCATAGGCGAGGATTTTGCCCATGGAAAGTACACCCTGGCCTCCAAATCCTGCTATGATAATTTCTTCTTTCATCGGTGTGGTGTGGGGTTAGTGGTGAGATTCCTGTGCTACGGTGTTTTTGAGGTCGCCCATGGGGTATTTGTCAAACATGTGCTCGGCCATCCATTGGTTGGATTTTTCAGGCGACATTTTCCATCCGGAGCTGCATGTCGAGACAATCTCCACCACGGATGTGCCGCGCCCGTTCATGGAGTTCTCGAACGCCTGGCGTATGGCTTTTTTGGCTTTACGCACTGCCGGGGCTGTGTGGACGCTCTGGCGTGTCACGTAGCATGTGCCATCGAGCATCGTCATGAGGTCGCTGATCTTGAGGGGATATCCGTTGAGGTCGGCACGGCGTCCGTAGGGGGTGGTTGATGTCACCATTCCTTCGAGGGTGGTAGGTGCCATCTGGCCACCGGTCATACCATAGATGCCGTTGTTGATGAAGATTATGGCGATGTTTTCACCTCGGTTTGCGGCATGGATTGTCTCGGCGGTCCCTATGGCCGCGAGGTCGCCGTCACCCTGGTAGGTGAATACGAGGCGAGAGGGGTTGAGGCGTTTCACGGCTGTGGCTATTGCCGGGGCGCGTCCGTGGGCTGCTTCAATCCAGTCGATGTCGACGTAGTTGTAGGCCATGACCGCGCATCCTACCGGTGCGATGCCTATGGCTATGTGTTCAGCCCCCATTTCCTCGATCACTTCGGCCACGAGCTTGTGGACTACGCCGTGGGAGCATCCCGGGCAGTAGTGCATGGTGTTGTCGTTGAGTAGGCGAGGTTTGGTCTCTACGATGTTGCAGGGCTGTTTTATGTCTTGTCTGTTCATTTTGCGGTGTCTCCTACATTATCTTTTTGAGTGCTTCGAGGACTTCGTCGGGGTCCATGACAATGCCTCCCATGCGGCCGAAGTGGTGGACAGGGATGCGCTGGTCAAGGCTGAGTCTGACATCCTCTATCATCTGTCCGGCATTGAGTTCGACCACGAGAATGGCTTTCACTTTTTTGCTCAGGCGGTTGACTTCGTCGGAGGGGAATGGCCAGAGGGTTATGGGGCGTAGTATGCCCACTTTTATGCCTTGGGCTCTTGCTTCCTCCATGGCTTTCTGACAGATTCGCGCCACGGAGCCGAAGGCCATGATGAGATATTCGCAGTCATCGGTCTCGTGCTCTTCGAAGCGGACTTCGTTGGCGGCGATGAGGGAGTATGTCTCCTGCAGACGGATGTTGTTGCGCTCCATTGCCACGGGGTCGAGCTCAAGTGTGGTCATCACGTTTGGCTTGCGTGAGTCGGGGCGTCCGGTGACGGCCCATGGGCACTGGAGGGCAATCTCCTCGTCGGTGCGCCTTGGGCGCTGGGGAGGGAGCACGACTTTCTCCATCATCTGGCCTACGATGCCGTCGGCAAGCATCATGACAGGGTTGCGGTATTTGAACGCGAGGTCGAATCCGAGTCCTACGAAATCGGCCATCTCCTGCACCGATGATGGCGCGAGGACTATGAGGTGATAGTCGCCGTGACCGCCACCCTTCGTGGCCTGGAAATAGTCGGCCTGTGAGGGCTGGATGGTCCCGAGACCGGGGCCTCCGCGCATACAGTTTATGATAAGAGCCGGAAGTTCGCCGGCAGCTATATATGATATGCCTTCTTGCTTTAGGCTTACGCCCGGGCTTGAGGAGGATGTCATGCATGCTTTACCGGTGGCGGCACCACCGTAGACCATGTTGATGGCGGCAACCTCGCTTTCGGCCTGGAGCACTACCATCCCGGTGGTCTGCCACGGCATGAGCTCCTCGAGTGTCTCGAGGATTTCGCTCTGAGGTGTGATGGGATAGCCGAAATAGCCGTCCACGCCGTAGCGGACAGCTGCATGGGCTATTGCCTCATTGCCTTTCATCAGTCTGACTTCATCTTCCATATTATAAGAATAGGTGTGTGAGTAGTTGTGTGGGATTTGAATTTTACTTTTCAACGACGCGGTAGACGGTGATACATCCGTCGGGGCACACGGTGGCACATGCGGCGCATCCGATGCAGGCGTCGGGGTTCTCGTCGGTCACAAAGTGGTAGCCGCGGTCGTTGACTTCTTTAGGCTGGAGAGCGAGTACGTTGCAGGGGCAGGCCACGACGCATAGGTCGCATCCTTTGCAGCGTTCACGGTTGATCTCCACAGCTCCAATAATTTTTGCCATAATGCTGGAAGTATATGGTGAGTGCTTGGGCGAGAGGTGGGAGGAGGACACTCAGTTTTCTACTTTGTATTTTCAAATATTAAACACAAATTTATTAAATTTTCTTAGGAGTAGAGGTGTTTTAATAAAACTTTAACCATTGGCACATTTGCCACTGCTATGCGCAATTTAGGAGAATAGGTTAGTAGTGAATCGCTTACGTGTGTAAGAGTGCTAATCTTTCTTATTAAATGTGAATATACCTTTATCGAGGTTGGAGTTTGCTATAAGGAGCCGTACTCCGGTCACGTCGGGACGTTCCCAGATGTCGGAGATGTCAAATGATGCGTAGTAGACGCGGTCATGATAGTCGGAGGGCTGAGCCATGGTGTGGACGAGGTAGATGTCGGGGGTGGGTGAGGAGATGGTCGCTTCGTCGGCCACGAGGCAGAATGTGCGTGGTTCGCGGTCGTAGGTGAGCCGCACGTGGAGGTTGATGTAGGTGCCGCTGCGCCAGGCCGAGTAGACATAGACCGGGTCGCGGTTCCAGTCGGGGAGATCTATGATCGGGGCGGTCTCCATAGGTGCCTGGTTGATGATGGCGGCGCTGTAGAGTGTGACCGGACCGGAAGTATAGGATGTGTTGTACTCAGGGAGATAGCTTATATACATGCGTTCGCCCCCTTCAAGGTCGTCGGCAGGGATGGCACGGTCGGCCACGAGGGTTATGAGGGGTGTGTCGTTGACCTGGCGGAATGAGAAATTGGCGTGTCCGTCAATGTTGCCCTCGAAGGTGACGATGTCCCAGAGGGGGATTCCGACAGGGCCGTCGACCCCTTCATCGGCGCATGAGAGGGTTACTGACATGATCAGGGTGACGAGCAGGAGACGGATAGGGGCTTTAGTCATAGGCGGGGTGTTAGCTTACGATGCGTCCGTCGCGCATGTGGATGACGCGGTCGGATGTGGCAGCGAGTGATTCGTCGTGTGTGACGATGATGAATGTCTTGCCTGTGGAGGCGCGGAGGTCGAAGAAGAGGCGGTAGAGTTCCTCCCGGTTGTGTGTGTCGAGGCTTCCCGACGGTTCGTCGGCGAGGATTACTTTAGGGTCGTTGACCAGGGCCCTGGCCACTGCCGCTCTCTGGCGTTCACCTCCTGAAAGCTGTGAGGGGTAATGAGTGAGCCGGTCGGCAAGTCCCATTGATGATAGCAGCTCGGAGGCCCTGCTGATGGCTTTGGCGCGGTCGGTGCCTGCTATCATGGCCGGGAGGGCGACATTCTCGGTCACGGTGAACTCGGGGAGCAGCTGGTGGAACTGGAAGACGAATCCGATGTTGAGGTTGCGGAAAGAGGCGAGTGGCCGTTCCTTGAGTGTGACCACGTCGGTGTCATCGTAGACCACGGCTCCGCTGTCGGGACGTTCGAGTGTGCCTATGATCTGCAGGAGAGTGGTCTTACCGGCTCCGCTCGGCCCGACGATGGAGAGAAACTCTCCGTCGGAGATGGAGAGGCTCACGTCGTCGAGCACGCGCAGGCGGTCGAATGTCTTGGTGATGTTGCGTACTTCGATCATCGCGGTCAGATGGAGAGGCGACGCAGGGTGTCGAGGAGTTCGCGTTTGATGGGCTTGTCGTTTTTGATGGCTTTGGAGAAGGGAACGTAGGTGATTTCGTCGTTCCGTATGCCGATCATCACGTTGCGCTGGTCCTCAAGGAGGGCGTCGATGGCGGCAGCACCCATGCGCGAGGCGAGGATGCGGTCAAAAGCCGTCGGTGAACCGCCTCGCTGGAGGTGTCCGAGGATTGAGACGCGCACGTCATAGCCCGGATATTCGTTCTTCACACGTTCGGCGAGGCCCATGGCTCCTCCGGTGACGGGACTTTCGGCCACGAGGACTATTGATGAGTTTTTGCTCTTGCGGAAGCCGTTCTCGATGAGTTCGGCGAGCTGGTCGACTTCGGTTGAGATTTCGGGGATGATTGCTGCCTCGGCTCCTGAGGCGATGGCTCCGTTGAGAGCGAGGAAGCCGGCGTCGCGGCCCATGACCTCGATGAAGAAGAGGCGCTCGTGGCTGGTGGCGGTGTCACGGATTTTGTCGACACACTCCATGATGGTGTTGAGGGCGGTGTCGTATCCGATGGTGGAGTCGGTGCCGTAGAGGTCATTGTCTATTGTGCCGGGGAGGCCTATGATGGGGAGGTTGAATTCGTTGGCGAAAATGCGGGCACCGGTGAGCGAGCCGTCGCCGCCGATGACTACGAGAGCGTCGATTTCGTGGCGCTTGAGGTTGTCGTAGGCGAGCTGTCGGCCTTCAGGGGTGGTGAATTCTTTGCAGCGGGCTGTCTTGAGGATGGTGCCGCCTGCCTGTATGATGTTTGATACGTTCTGTGTTTTGAACTCTACGATTTCGTCGGTGATGAGTCCTTTGTAGCCTCGGTAGATGCCTTTGACACGGAGGCCTCCGAAGATGGCAGAGCGGGTGACGGCGCGGATGGCCGCATTCATTCCTGGGGCGTCACCTCCTGAGGTGAGGATGCCCACGCATTTGATCTGTGACATATCTAAACTAATCTTTGATTCCTTAGGTGTTTGGAAATGAATGTTGTGAATATATTATTTATAACTGATTCGCAGCCGATTTGTGCGAATGAGCCGGAGAAAAACGTGAGTTCCGGTTTGCTACCCACAAAGGTAGACATTTTATCGGATAATAGATGGTCAGTAGGGGGAGTTTTTTCACATATCGGTAAGGGGACGTGCCACAAAAAATGTTAATGACGGCTCGATAAAAAGCGGGACTCCAGGCTGTGAGTGGCCGGGAGTCCCGCTATGGGTGTCATGTTGTGTCGGCGTGTCAGTCAATGACTTTGGCCGATATGATGCGGATGTCTTCGACAGGACGGTCATAGCCGTCTGTCTCGGCTTTCTGGATTTTGTCGACGACGTCCATACCGGAAATCACGCGTCCGAACACGGTGTAGGAGCCGTCGAGATGCGGTGTGCCACCTTCGGTAGTGTAGGCCTGGCGCATCTCGGGGGTGATAAATGTGGTGTCGGCGGCTGTGAGTTTCTCAGTCTCTTCGGCGAGCTGTTCCTGAAGGGCCTGGAGGCCTGCGGTGTCGCGGTTGCGGCGGAGAGCCATGATTGAGTCGCGGTGCTGGGCTGCGAGGTTGTTGAACACTTCCTGCTTGTGTTTCATCACGGCGTTGCGGTTCATCGCATCGAGCTGTCCGTCGGTGAATTTTTTGCCGGTGACGATGTAGAACTGTGAGCCTGATGATTTCTTTTCGGGGTTTACCTCATCGCCCTGGCGGGCAGCTGCGAGCGCTCCGCGGTGATGGAAATGGCGCGGAAACACGAATTCGGCTTCGATCTGATAGGGGACGTCGCCGTCGCCGAGCCGGCGTCCGGCAGCAGCTGTGCGCGAAGAGGGGTCGCCGGTCTGCACCATGAAGTCGTTGATGACGCGGTGGAATAGGACTCCGTCGTAGTTGCCCTCGTTGACGAGCTTGACGAAGTTGTCGCGGTGGCGGGGGGTGTCGCCGTAGAGCAGGACGGTGATGTCGCCCATTGATGTGGTGAGCAGAACTTTTACGTCGCCGTTATTTTCGGTGGGTTGTGGCATGGTTGATGTCGGTTTTAACTGGGCGTGAGGCCCGATGATGGCTGCGATGGCCAGTATGACCAGCAGTAATGCTTTTTTCATATCAAGGGATGAGAGGGTGAGGGGACGGGGGTGAGGGTCAAAGACTCTGTGAGGGGAGCAGACGCTTGTAGATGCGTCGGAAATTGTCGTCGGCAGCGCTGAGTTCGGCAGCGCGGTCAGCGTAGTCGGGGCCCCAGATGCTCTGTACGAGGTCGGCAAGGTAGCGGCGCTCGCGGTCCTTCTCTATGGCGGCTCCAATCAGACGTGTGATGTGGGCGGCATAGAGGTCGGGATTGATGGCGAAAAGGTAGCGGGCAGCAGAGACCACGAATTGGCCGGTGCTGTCGACGAAAATCATATTGTCGACGAGCTCGTCCATAATGTCATCGCATGAGCCGATGTGGTTGGCGATATATTCATAGGTCAGGAGGCCGTCGGGGTCCTGTGAGAGTTGTTTTTTGAGTTCTTGTTCCATGTCAGTGAAGAAAAAAATCTGAGCCTCTGAGGCTTTGATATCGGGTGCAAAATTACTAACAATCTGTCAATTCTCCAAATGCGCGGATGAAGTTGATGGCGGATGTGGGCATGATAATGGCAGATGGCGCGCTATTGGGCATAATGGTATATTTTATGCCCTAAACGGCCAATTATTGGGCGAGAATTGGGAGATTAAGATAAAATGGGTAATTTTGTGGCATAAACGCGAATTAAATATCCGATAAATGGGAAAAATTGTCAACATGTCGCAGTTGGCTTCACTGGCCAAGTTCTCGTCCGAATTCTCAAGCCTGCGTGACGATTATATTTTCACGCGCGTCACGGAGTCGAATCAGGTGGTGTCGTTTTCGACTGCGCCTGTGAGAATCGACGGTATGTCGTGGATGCTGTGTTTCAACGGCAGAATTGACATGGATGTCAACCTGGTGCCGTGTCATCTGACCGCCAATTCGGTGTCGGTGATACATCCGGGGTCGATAGTCGAGATCAAGGATGTGGACTGGAGCAATCTTGACTGCTATTTCCTGTTTATCTCCACCCCTTTTCTTAAGGATATAAATTTTGACCTCAATGTGCTCGGCAGTATCCCGGTGATGGCCAAGGACTCGGCGCGGCGCGAACCTGTGATGCAGGTGTCGGTGGAAGAGATGAATCTTCTGAGGAGGTATTATGACATCTTGCATCAGAACGCGGTGCAGAACCCCGACGGAGTCTACAGCAAGTCGATAGCTCGCTGTGTCATAGCTGCGTTGACTTATCAGATGATGCAGATGGTGACCAGGCGTGTCGACTCGCAGGAGATGGCCGAGAGACCCCGCTCGCGGCGCACTTCTTATGTTAATGACTTCATGAGGCTCGTGCAGCTCAATCACCGCAAGGAACGCTCGGTGGCTTTCTATGCCGATAAGCTTTTCATTTCGCCTAAGTATCTGTCGCTGATAATCAAGGAGTCGATAGGACGGTCGGCGGCCGATGTGATTGACGAGTTTGTGATACTCGAGGCCAAGAATCTGCTCCGCTTCTCGGGTAAAAACATCCAGCAGGTGGCCTATGAGCTGAATTTCCCCAACCAGTCATCGTTCGGAAAGTATTTTAAGCATCTCACGGGGATGTCGCCTTCGGAATACCAACATTCGTGATTATGCAGGGCGGTTGGAGATTGTTGGATTTAACATTTATTTTTTGCCGGTCGATAAACCGGCCGTAGGAGGGTGATGTTGTAACAGCATGAGGGTATTGCTTATCATAATTCTCACGTTGGGCTCACATCTGGTGGGCCGTGGTGCGGAGGTGGCCGATAGTGTGGCCGCCGCTGACTCTGCCTGTGTGTCGGCGGGAGTCCCCGGGTGGGTGCCCGGTATGGTTGGCGGCGGTGTCATGACTGCCTCGGCGCTTGTAGGGCGGTATGCCTATCCCCGGCATTATGATGTGGCTGACAGGAGGGTGAGGCCAGACCGTGGTACTGATTACTTGCAGTATGCACCACTCGCTTTGCCATGGGTCATGAAACTGGCCGGGCAACCTACGCGCTCGGGCTGGGGACGGATGGCGGTGTCGCAAGGTGTGGCCACCGCTGTCATGGTTGGGGTAGTGAAGGGCTTGAAGTCGGGTGTGAAGTCGATGCGTCCTGACGGCTCTGACTATAATTCGTTCCCATCTGGCCATTCGGCCTGGGCTTTCATGGGGGCTACTATGGTAGCCAAGGAGCTTGGGTGGCGTTCGCCGTGGTATGGGATAGGGGCCTACGCGCTTGCCACCGGTATCGCAGTGGAGAGGGTGGTGGATGGACATCATCAGCCTGTGGATGTGATGGCCGGTGCCGGCATCGGTATCATGGCTGCGGAGTTGGGTTATTTTATCGGTGACCTGATGTTCAAAAATTGTCAGATCGACTGCCGTGAGAAGCAGGGCCTCAGACTCAATGACAATTTCTCGTATCTCGCTCTCGAAACCGGCCTTTCGCTCCCTCTCGGGCGTATAAGTGCCGGTGATGCTATCGTGGAGCGTATGCCGGCGCTTTCGGCCGGATTGAGAGGTGGCTGGGCTATAGATGATAATTGGGGGCTCGGAGTGGAGATAGGGCTCCTTAAGACCCCTCTGATACTGAATGTGAAGCACGACAGGACGTATGTGAAGAATCTGAGCTCATTAGGCGCGTTCGTGTCACCTTATTATAGCTATGTGGTAAGCAATCATATAAGCCTGACTGGTGAGGTGGGTGTGGGTTATTACCATCAGTTCGCATTGAACGCGCTCGAGAACGGAATAGAAGCCGGGTCGGGAACCCCTGCGGGGCGTGTAGGTATTGGCGCGGTGGTGCGAATGAGTGAGCACTTTAGCGCTAAAGCCACCGTGGGATATGAGGTGTCGGGCTATAAGTTCACATTGCATCCGTCGTCGGCTTATCACACCACTGAGAGTGTGACTACCCGGGGCGTGACATCGGCTCTGCTTGTGAATATCTCCTCGCGTTATGAGTTTTAGTTTTCAGGAGTGTGTTTTAGCCATGGTTCCGGTGATTTCTCACCGGGTGATGGCGGCATGACATCGCTGCGGAAAACAAGGATACCTTTAGTAGGGCGAAAAAAGAGGATTATTTCGGGTGATAATGATGCGATGATTTGGTGAAAAAACTGTATATTTGCTCCAAAAGATTTTAAGCCATGAAACTGACTCTTCCTCCACAACCTGGTGGCTACACACCGGAACTCGACACCGCCGATAACCGGCAAGTGATAATCATCGGTGCCAATGGCTCCGGCAAAACCAGGTTTGCCAACCGCCTGGCCTCCGATATCGGTAACCGGGCATTCCGAATGTCGGCTTTGAAGGCCCTTTATGGCAAGGAACAAGAGGATGACAACCTCGGTTCGATAGATTCGCTCTACAAGGATGTGGCCGCGAAATCAGGGATAATCAGGAATGACATCAAGGGTGAGTTCGAGCGTATGCTTGCGCTGATGCTCAATGAGGAGATGCTTAATCTGATAGATTACAAGTACAGGCGTGACTCCGCTCCAATGGGTGAGAGTGACGAGGCGGTGCTTCCCGAGACCCGGCTCGACCGCATGATAAAACTATGGCAGCAGGTGTTCCCGGATAATAAGGTGCTCATAGAGAGCGGCAAAGTGATTTTCGGCCGTGAAAGTTCGTCGGATACATACTCGTCGGCCAAACTGTCGGCAGGGGAGCGGGCTGTGATGTACTATATAGGTGCAGCGATGTTTGCGCCTGAAGGTGCGGCGATTTTTGTGGACTCTCCCGACATGTTTCTGCATCCGTCGTCAATCCGTTCACTCTGGGACCGCATAGAGCAGATGCGCAGTGACTGCACATTTGTGTATGTCACCCATGATCTATCGTTTGCCACCACTCGCGGTGACGGTGTGACTATATGGGTGAAGAACTGTGACCCTCAACGTGGTGAGTGGGACTATGATTTCCTAACGTCGGCCGACGGCATAAGCGAGGAGGTTTATTTTGCTATTCTCGGTGCGCGTAAGCCGGTGCTTTTCATCGAGGGTGACGGTGTGAATTCGATAGATGCCAAGTTGTATCCTCTGATATTCAAGGAATATACCGTGAAGTCGCTGGGGGGATGTGATCGTGTGATAGAGTCGACGCGCACGTTCAACAGTCTGCGGAGCTTCCATAATCTTGACGCCTTCGGAATAGTTGACCGTGACAGGCGCGACGAGGGTGAGGTGAGCTATCTGAGAGGGCGTAAAGTATTGGTGCCTGAAGTGGCCGAGATAGAGAATATATTCATGATTGAGGAGGTGGTGCGCACCGTGGCACGGCATTTCCACCGCGATGAGGATGCGGCATTCGCGCATGTCAAGAAGTCGATATTGCGCTTGTTTGAGGTTGACCTCCGGCAGCAGGCTCTGCTTCACACGCGTCATAAGGTGAAGCGGACTGTGGAGCACAGAATCGACGGTAGGTTCGCCAATATCAACAAGCTCGAGGAGCATATCAATGACCTGTGCCAGGCTATAAATCCCAGAGGGTTGTATGAGGGATATTGCCGCGATTTCAGGCGCTATATCCGTGAGGAAGATTACGCTTCGGTGCTTAAGGTGTATAACAGGAAAACGATGCTTTCGGAGAGTCATGTGGCCAGAGCCTGCGGGCTGCGCAAGGATGATAAGGATGCGTATATACGTGCCATCCTGTCAATTCTCAAGGAGGACCGCGGGGATGCAGGGCGCATACGAAAGGCTATCAGAGGGACTTTCGGCCTGGAATAAACAGTGGGTGTAGGCATGCAGGAAGAAGCCCGGCGGAAGCAGGTAGGCTGACGTTTTTTTAACAGTTTTCCGAAAACTGTTAAGGTGGGTATTTCGTTATTATTGTATCATTTAAGATGTTACAATTTGGTTACAATTATGAAGGATGTAGATTATGGAACCGACGATTTACTCACGCTTCAAAGAGGTTGTAAAGAATGACCCGGAACACCCCGCAGTCATTGACGAACGTACCTGTGTCAATTATGCAGGACTCGACCGAATGGTGGATGCACTTATCTCACGCTTTCCCTCCTTCATCCCTGCCCGTGTGGGAATTGTAATGGACCACGGAGTGGAGATGGTTGCCTCGATAATGTCAGTTATAAAGGCCGGGGCTGCGTTTGTGGCTGTAGAGCCTGATTTCCCTCAGGAACGCATGGTGACATTCCTTGTGGAATGCGGTGTTGATTTTGTCATCACACAGGAGCAGTATGCCTCAAAGTTAAATGTGTTCAGCAGACTGATAGTAGGCGAGGAAATCCATGTGGATCCGGCGCTTCATCCGCTGCCTGACCGTAGCCGGGCTGACCGTCCAGCTTATATAATGTATACGTCGAATGCTGCCGGATATCCTTTGGGGGTATCGGTTGGCAACCGTCAGGTGCTGACATTCGCCGACGCATTCAAACAGACTTTCAACATAACAGGTGACGATATCATGTTGGGTTATTCTGCCTGTATCATGAATATCTTTATCGAGGAGGTGTTCGGGTCGCTTCTGAATGGAGCTGCAATAGCCATTCCCTCGGCCACCACACGAAATGATGTGGATGCACTGGTGAAGTTTATCGATGACAATTATGTGACGGTGGTTACCGGATTCCCATATCTTCTGATGGAGCTTAATAACGAGGCTGCACTTCCGGTGACTGTGCGCCTGCTCATAAGCACAGGCGATGTGCTTCACTCGGCCACTATAGGCCATCTGCTTGAACAGGTGCCTGTTTACAATACCTACGGACCAGCTGAAGCCACTGTATGCACAACATCATATTGCTGTAATGAAGGTTACAGCCTCACCGACGGCGCTTATCCTATAGGTAAGCCAATAAGCTCGACCGAAGTGCTTATACTTGATGATGACCTGCGCCCTGTGAGCAAGGGAGAAGAGGGCGAAATCTGTCTGTCAGGCGATAGTCTTGCAGAAGGTTATATCGGCGATCACCGTGCTGACCAGCACCCATTTGAGATTCTTGAGGACGGACGCCGGATTTTCCGTACCGGTGACATGGGACGCGAACTCGAGGATGGTAATTTCAGCTACATACGCCGTAAGGACACGGAGGTAAGTATCCTTGGCAAGCGTGTGGTTACCGGAGAAGTTGAACGTGCCATGATGATGTCGGATGAAGTCAAGGAGTGTGTGGTGGTACACTACGTTGATGAGCAGGGTGCCGCTTATCTGGTGGCTTACGTGGTGCCTCAGAGCCGTTCGTTCCGCCTGTCGTGGGTTAAGAACAAGATGGCGCAGTATCTGCCGGCTTATATGATACCTGAGTTCTTTGTGCTGCTCAAACAGCTTCCTGTCAATGCTATAGGTAAAGTAAACACCCAGGCTCTCCCTGTGGTGCTCAAGGACGGCACTTTCGGGAACTGCGCAAGTTGACGGACAGAACGTAGAAACAAAATGTGAAAATAGACATGGAGGGTCGACACAACGCTCGGCCCTCCATATTTTTGTGTGGTGTGGAGGAGAGATGACGATGCAGGGGGTGATGTGTGGAGTCAAATAAGTGTGTTAAAAATGAGATAAGAGTGTGATTTTTAACTTATGGCAGAGGTGATGGTTCGGAGATATGTAGTAACTTTGCAGCCATTAAAAAAAGATTGTTTTTCAGGCGGAGCGTAGCTGCATGATGGATAAGATCCGGTGTTCCGCAAGGTTTCGAAAATGTAAAAAAAAGTTTTTATCAGGTATGATACTACAATGTGCTGTGCTCTTCGCTTTTCTGGCGATGGGTGAGTTTGTGGTCCATTTCACGCATATCCCTGTGCCGTCGAGCATCATCGGGATGTTGCTCCTGGCTGCGGCTCTTAAATTGAAACTCGTAAGGGTGATGTGGGTGGATAAGATTTCGGATTTTCTGGTTAAGAACCTCGGTTTTTTCTTTGTGCCGGCCGGTGTAGGGTTGATGAGGTGTCTTGGCTTGATTTCAGAACAATGGGTTCCTATAGTAGGGGCTTCAGTGATAAGCACAGTATTGATAATCGCGGTGACAGGCTGGGTGCATCAGCTTATGCGTCGCACAGTTTCGGCCCGCCATGGATTTTCTCACCAATAAATTTTTTCTGATAGCACTCACATTCGCCGTTTATCTGGGAGGACGTGTGCTGCAACGCCGCACAGGAGTGGCGCTGCTCAATCCGATACTCACTTCTATCATAGTGCTGATAGTGATCCTGAGTGTGGGAGGTGTGGACTACGAGATCTATGCAGAGGGGGGCGAGTATATAGATTTCTGGCTTAAGCCTGCGGTCGTGGCTCTCGGTGTACCGCTTTACCGGCAGTTGGAGGCGATAAAAAAACAGATGCTGCCCCTGTTGGTCGCGGAGCTTGCCGGCTGTGTGGTCGGAGTGGTGTCGGTTGTGGCTGTGGCAGAACTTTTGGGAGCGAGCCGGGAGGTGGTAATGTCATTGGCCCCTAAGGCGGTCACTACTCCTATAGCAATGGAGATTTCAGGTGCTGTGGGCGGAATACCGGCACTTACGGCTGCCGTGGTGGTGTGTACCGGTATATTCGGTGGAATGGCGGGATTCAGGATTGTCAAGATGAGCCGTATAAAAAGCCCCATAGCCACCGGGTTGTCCATCGGTACTGCAGCTCATGCAGTCGGTACTTCGGCAGCTATGGAGAAGGGTGAGAGATATGGAGCTTTTTCATCATTAGGACTTACTCTCAACGGCTTGTTGACAGCGATGTTGGCACCGTTAATCCTCGCAATGCTTGGATATAACGTTTAGCAATTTAAGCGTCAGGTGTGGATGACTTTCCGGATGACGCAGGAATTGCCGGGGAGGTTTTGGGCGCGGTGGTCAGTGTCACTTGCGTGACGTCGGTGCCTGAAGGATCGTTGAATAGACGTAATCCGAATTTCGGAGCCACAGCCATCACATGTTCGAGCACTTCGCTCTGGATAGCTTCATAGGCAGTCCATGCGGTAGTGGCCGTGAAGCAGTAGATCTGCAATGGGATGCCTTCGCCTGTTGGCACCATGATGCGTACAAGTATCTGCTGCTCATTGGATATTTCGGGATGGTTGAGAAGATACTGGCACATATAGCCGCGGAAGAGGCCGAGATTTGTCTCTATGGTGCCGTTGACCACAGCCAGTCCGGGATTGTAGTCAGGATGTCCAGTAGCCTGAAGGCGCTGGACGTATGGCTTGATGATGGGGTATTTTTCGCAGATGTCAGCTATGAATTCCGGTGTGGCCGGCATCACTGTGTCAGAGTCGATGATGACATCGCGTGCTATGCGGCGACAACCGCTATCGGACATGCCTCGCCAGTTCTGAAACGACGAGGAAATGAGTGAATAGGGTGGTAGGGTGACGATGGTGTTGTCAAAGTTCTGCACCTTGACGGCTGAAAGGGAGACGTCAATCACTATCCCATTGGCGAGAGTGGAGGGGACCACAATCCAGTCGCCTACACGCAGCATGTCGTTCTGGGAGAGTTGCAGTCCACCGACAAGGCCGAGAATACTGTCCTTGAACACCAACATCAATACTGCCGCAAATGCTCCGAGCCCGGTGAGGAGTGCAACCGGTGATTTATCGACAAGGATGCTGATGCAGATAATTATGGTGATTATCCACACGATGCCGACCATTGTGTCCATGATGCCTTTGAGTGGGAGATTTTTAGTATTGCGTTTCTCATCAACCCGGCCCCACACGAATTTTATTATTGCGCAGACTGACATACAGACAACAATGGACGTATAGATCAGGAGGCCTTTGAATACGATGACTTTGAGTAATGAACTGCCTGTGAAAGCAAATGGCAGAAGGGCCAGAAGCACAATGGGGGGGATGATGTGACTGCAGCGGATGAGAAGCCGGTCACGCATCATGGCCTGTGCAAGGTCATTGTTGCGCAGCTGGATTATCTTCTTGGTGCAATAGAGAATGAGTTTTCTGGCTACCCAGCCAAGGAAGAGCGCAACGGCCACTATGATGGCTATATAGATGATTTCCTCTGTGGTCTGATCTTTTTCCAGCCCCACATAGTCGAGTAGCCGGTGTATGTGAACGAGCAACCATTGGGCTACTTTGTGAGATGGTATGATTTCAAGTAACATAAATAAATAGGTTTTAACGTCACTGTTAAAACGCTTTTAGAGGCTGTCCTGTTTGCTTAAACGCAAAAAGGTTGGTATATTTGTGATATGATTATGACAATTCCTGTTCTGACCATGAGTCTTGTGATCCTATCGATACTGCAATCGGTGGAGTTTTATGTTATTGCTGCGGTGGTAGCAGCTGCCATAGTGGCATTTTCGGCACGTGGCGATAAGAAAGGGCCAGCCCGACAGTTTCTGTTTCCGGGTGTCCTCACTATTTCGGACAGTCCGAGAAGTCCGGCTATAGAGCTGATATGTGATGAGGATGGTTCTGTGGTGTTGCGCCGATACGGTGTGGAAGGGATGACTCTCTCCGGAGCTGTGAGTATAGCTGTGACGGTGACCGGATTTGATGTAAAGATAAAGGAACGAGTGGTGGAGGGGAAACCTGGCGATGATATGGTTGACACGGCCACTTTCGTACTTGACTTTATGGGTCCGGAGAGATATTTTATCAGCTATACGGCTGAGGATGCCGGACTGTTTGTGGCTACCACGCTTCACAATCGTCCCGGTGTCAGGGTGACGAAGCCTATGCAATAGCCGCTCAGCCGGTGTTTGTAAGGTTGAGATAATGCAAGGGATAACAACACAGAAGCCATGCGTACCTTAATGGGTGCCGCATGGCTTCTGTGTTGTTTGATGTCACCGGTGAAGGTTACTTCAGTTCGAATGGTATCTTGGCCTTGATGTCGGTTGAGGATGCTCCGATATAGATGGTGAATTTCCCGGGTTCGGCTTTCCATGATGAGGTGGCCTCGTCATAGAATTTTAAATCGTCAACAGTGACAGGGAATGTTACGGTTTCTTCTTGACCGGGCTGCAGTGAGACTTTGGCAAATGCCTTAAGTTCCTTGAGCGGACGAAGCACAGAAGCTTTGTCATCACCAATATAGAGCTGGACTATTTCCTTGCCTTCGCAGTCACCGGTGTTTTTCACTGTCACGCTTGCAGTGAGGGTGCCACCGTCAGTGAGGGTTTTGGAATCGGCCCGAGGATTGCTGTAGGTGAAGTCAGTGTAGCTGAGGCCATGTCCGAAGGGGAAGAGGGCCGGAATTTTCTTTGTGTCGTGCCAGCGGTAGCCCACGAGGATGTCCTCTTTATAGTCCTGGCGGATAGAATCGCCAGGATATGAGATGGTGCCGAAGTGGTGGGCACCGTTGTCTTCCAGACGGGCCGGGAAGGAGAAGGGGAGCTTTCCTGAGGGATTGATGTTGCCGCTGAGGACTCCGGCAAGTGATTTACCGGCCATTGATCCGAGATACCATCCCTGCACGATAGCGGGGACTTTGGCTGCCCATGGCATTTCAACGGCATTGCCTGTGAGAAGCACAACCACCAGATTCGGGTTGGCTGCCTGAAGTTCGGTGATAAGTTCGGGCTGACCGAACGGGAGCGCGTACTCCAGACGGTCACCGCCTTCGCAGTCCTGGAAATGATTCTTGTTCAAGCCTCCTACCATGATTACCAATCCTGCGTTCTTGGCCATCTCCACGGCTTTGGCACGGAGTGAATCGGTGACAGCGGCAGGGATGACATCGGCGTGTCCATACATTGGACGTCCGGCTGCATAACCCTGAGTGTACTCTATTTTATCGCCATAGATAGCCTTGAGGCCATCGAGCGGTGTGACAATGTCCTTTGGTTTGAGCTCACTTGATCCACCGCCGGCCATAAGATTGCGTGTGGCATTGTCGCCCACCACAAGGATGCGGTCATACTTGTCGGGCTGAATCGGCAGAAGCTTGCCCTCCTTCTTTGACACAGGTGAGTTCTTAAGGAGCACGATGGCTTCGTTGCCTATCTGCTCGGCAACGGCGTAATGCTCAGGAGTGGCTACCGAACCGAATGGCTTGTTACGGTTCATGGCAGTGCGGAAATTGAGGCGAAGGAGACGGCGCACCTTATCGTCGAGCGTCGACATAGGTACTTCTCCTGCCTGGAGCATGTTGAGGTATGGATTGGCGAGGTAATAATCGTCGGTAGTGAAGGCGCTTTCGGAGGTGAGTCCATTAGTGTAGGAACCCATCTCGAGGTCGAGTCCATAGAGGGCTGCTTCGCGGGTGTCGTGTGCGCCACCCCAGTCAGTGACAACCACTCCGTCAAACCCCCAGTCGTCCTTAAGGATTTTGTTAAGGAGCACTTCGTTGTGACAGCAGTGCTGGCCACGGAACTTGTTGTAAGCTCCCATTATTGACCAGCTTCCACCATCGACGACGGCGCGTTTGAAGGCCGGCAGATAAATCTCGTGCAGAGCACGGTCGCTGAGATTGACATCTATGTGGCCTCGCCACAGCTCCTGATTGTTGAGGGCATAATGCTTCACGCAGGCTGCCACTCCGTTTTTCTGCATACCCTTGATGTAGGGCACCACCAACTCTCCGGCGAGATACGGGTCTTCGCCCATGTACTCGAAGTTTCGGCCATTGAGGGGTGTACGGTAGATGTTGACACCGGGGCCGAGCATCATATCCTTTTCGCGATAGAGTGCCTCTTCAGCAAGGGCATTGCCGTAATCATAGGACAAATCCTTGTTCCATGTGGCCGCAAGGGCAGTGAGTGCAGGGAATGCGGTTATGGAATCGTTGGTGCGTCCGGAGTATCCCCAGTCGTTCCAATTGATTTCGGCACGTACACCGTGTGGCCCATCGCTCATCCAAAGGTCAGGGATGCCAAGGCGCGCCACGCCAGGTGACGCGAATTTACCTTCGGCATGACACATTGCCACTTTCTCACGCAGGGTCATGCGTGAAAGAGCGTCCTCGACGCGTTCATCCAAAGGCCGGCTTTCGTCCAGATAGGCCGGAAGCGTGGAGTCGGCATTTACAGGCGCGACTGACACAATGGCCATTGTGAGCGAGAGTAGTGATGATTTGATATGCATGGGTAGATTGGTAAGATAGATTATAATGTGTTAGAATTATTTCTGAGCGTTGATTGTGGCTGTGTAGGGTTTCAGTCCGTCAGCTGTGGCTGTGACGGTCACAGGTCCCTCCTGGCCGTCGTTCTGGACTATAAGCATGGCTTTGCCGTAGAAAGCTTTGCGCTTGTCGTCCTTGAAGCGTTCGAGCGAAGTGGGTGAGCCATTGTCAACTCCGGCATTGAAGCCGGCTCCGTCAACAGTGAAATGTACCTGGTTTTCAGCCCAAGGACAGAGGTTGCCGTCGCGGTCAAGAATCTCCACCAGTACGTAGCTGAGATCGCGTCCGTCGGCACTGATAGTAGTGCGGTCGGGGGTGAGACGGATAGAATATGGGTCACCGGCAGTTGAAATCTGGCGTGTGGCCACGATTTCACCGTTGCGGCGGCTTACCGCTTTGACGGTACCTGGGGTGAATTTGAGTTTCCACGACACGTGATAGGTGCCGGGCTCTTTGCGACGTATGCCTTGCGACTCGCCGTTGAGGAAGAGCTCTACCTCGTCGGCGTTGTTATAGTAGGCCCAGAGGTCGACATCCTGTCCCTCTTCCCAGTTCCAGTGAGGGAAGAGGTGCAGTACGTTCTTGTCGGGGCGCCACTGCGACTGATACATGTAATAGACATCTTTCGGAATGCCGGCAAGGTCCACAATGCCGAAGTAGGAGCTGCGAGCCGGCCATCCGAAGGGTGTTGGTTCGCCCAGATAGTCAAATCCGGTCCAGATGAACTGTCCGGAGATGAAATCTTTCTCATCCATGTGGCGGAGAGTTCCTTCGTGGGTGTTTCCCCAGGGTACGTGACAATTGTCGTAGGAGGAGCAGGAGAATGATTCGTCATAGAAGGGGATGTCCCAACGTACGGGCCAGATATACATGGAGTCAGAGGGCATGCGGTAATAACCGCGGGTCATGAGCGCGGAGACGCTCTCGGTGATGATAAATGGTTTTCCGGGGAAATTTTGAGGGACACCGTCAAACCAGTCGTCGTGGTAGTTGAAGCCAATGATGTCAAGGGCTCCTGAACGGAAGAGATGGTTGCCAGGGTCGGGTTCGTTGCATCCGGCAGTCACCGGACGACTTTTGTCAAGATTCTTCACCATATCCACAAGTTTGCGGGTTAGGAGTGAATTGACGCTCATGCTGTCACCTTCGGCGGCGAGCATTTCCTTGCCATGGCCGAAGTTGAGGATGAGGTTGGCTTGTTCGAGCGACAGAGTGTCGGCCTTGGCGTCGCTCCATTGCTCGAGCACTTCGTTGCCTATGCTCCACATTATGATTGAAGGGTGGTTACGGTCACGTTTTACGAGATCGGTGAGGTCGCGTTCGTGCCATTCGGGGAAGTAGCGGGCATAGTCATGAGAGGTCTTTTGTTTCCGCCACATGTCGAATGTCTCGTCCATGACGAGGATGCCCATGCGGTCGCAGAGATCAAGGACTTCAGGCGCAGGAGGGTTGTGGGAGGCTCGATAGGCGTTGACGCCCATTTCCTTCAGGATTTCAAGCTGACGCTGGATGGCTCGAGTGTTTACCGCGGCTCCGAGAGCTCCGAGGTCATGATGCATGCACACACCTTTGATTTTCATCGGTTTGCCGTTGAGCGAGAAGCCTTTTTCTGCGTCAAAGTTAAAATAACGCAATCCCATAGGCTCTGAATATGTGTCGACCACTTTTCCGCCGTCAAGAATCTCGACGGTGGCTGTGTAGAGCCAGGGCTCTTCGGTGCTCCATAGGCGAGGGCGCTCGATGCGGAAGTTGGAGGTAACATCCACGGTCTTTTTCTTCGGCGCGGTGACAGGTGTGGATTGTGTGCCAACACATGTGCCGTCGGGGGCAAAAATGCGTGCTATCACTTCCAGACGTTTGCGACGGTCGGAGTTATTGACAATTTCGGTGGTCATGGTCACGTCGGCGCTTTCGGCAGTGACATTGGAGGTGGTGATGTCGTTGCCCCACTGGGCCACATGCACTTGATTGAGCGGTCGCAGCCAGACGTTGCGGTATATGCCGCAGCCGCTATACCAACGGGAGTTGGGCTGCTCGGCATTGTCAACGCGAACGGCTATAGTGTTTTCACCGTCAGGATTGAGATAAGGAGTGAGATCGTAGCTGAAAGAAGCATAGCCATAGGGGCGGGTGCCGAGTTCATGACCATTGATGAAGACTGTGGAGTTCATATAGGCTCCATCGAAGTCAATGTGTATTTCATCTTTGGTCTTGTCGGCCGGGAGAGTGAAAGTCTTGCGGTACCAGCCTACTCCGCCGGGGAGAGCTCCGCCTCCGGTACCTGAAGGATTGGATTCGCTGAAATCACCTTCGATGGCCCAGTCGTGAGGGAGAGAGAGGCTGCGCCAATGAGAGTCGGAATATGCCGGTGATTCGAACCCAACGCTGTCGGCAAGGATAAAGCGCCAACCATCATTGAAGGGTAGGGCGCGGCTGTCGGCTGCCGTTGACGAAAAATTGACAGCCCCGCCAACCAAGGCGAGGCATGCCAATGTAATCAGATTTGCCTTAGAAATCATATAAAACTATTGTGTAACATAAAGTTAGATTCGCACAACTTGACGTTTGCCATCGTAGGTCACTTCAACTCCCTTGTTGTCACGGTTGTAGCCACGAGGAGAGTCCTTTGAGACCTTGACGATGTTGAATTTACGTTCCTTGAGCATGCCGGGGAATTCTCCCTTGCGGTCACCGATGGTGAGGGTGCCGGCGGCATTGTCGTAGGTGAAGGGAATCATGGCGTATTGACCCTTCTCGTAATTATAGTTGAGGTTTTCATCCTCATAGAGGGTAAATGATCCATCCTGGCCGGCATAGACATAGAGGTCAATCAGGTCGGCAGGTTTTTCGTCGCTCCACTGCATGGCGGGACCGAATGGGATAATGGCACCCGAGCGTGCATAGAGCGGGATACGTTCGTAGGGGGCAGAGACGTTTAGGAGCTGACCGCCGTCAATTGCCTTGCCGGTGTAGAAGTCATACCATTCAGCGCCTTCAGGGAAGTAAACTTCACGAGAAGTTGCACCGTAGGCATAGACCGGAGCCACGAGCAACGAGGGTCCAAACATATATTCGTCGCCGATGTTGCGTGTCTTTTTGTCGGCAGTGAAGTCCATGACGAGAGGACGCATGATGGTGTAGTCGTCAAAGTGGGTCATGCCTGCGAGCGAGTAGATGTAGGGCATCATGTCGTAGCGCAGATTGGTATAGTAGACCACAGACTTGTAAGCCGGGTGATTTTCAGGTGCGATGTTGAAGATTTCGCGGTAAGGCCACTGGCCATGAGCGCGGAAGAGGGGACAGAATGCTCCGAACTGATACCAACGGGTGTTGAGTTCGCGCCATTCCTTTAGGTCGGCGTTTTCTTTGCCTGTCTTTGCGAATTCGGCGGCAGCCTTCACGTAGCGGTCCTCGACGCAGAATCCGCCGATGTCCATTGTCCAGTAGGGTATGCCTGAGGCCGCGAAGTTAAGACCGGCTGAAATCTGCGCCTTCATGTCTTCCCAGCGGGTGGCGATATCGCCACTCCATGTTGCTGTAGAGTAGCGCTGCTGCCCTGCGAAGCCTGAACGAGTGAGGAGGAATACACGTTTGTCGGGATCATATCCGCGCTGGCCGTCATAGATGGCTTCGGCGTTCATGAGACCATAGGCGTTGAAATATTTGGTAGATGGGCCAAGTGCGGTAGGTGTGATGAGGTCTTTACGATACTGGAGGTCTGTACAGTCACGGATGTTTGGCTCTGATGCGTCCATCCACCATGCGTCGATGCCCAGGGGCACGTAATGCTCTTCCATCTGATGCCAGAAGAGTTTGCGGGCGTCAGCGTTGTAGGCATCATAGAATGAACCGAGGTAACCGGGGCCTACCCAGTCGCGTATGCTGTCCTGGACAGGGAGTTTGTACATCCATCCGTTGCGGTCAAATTCTTTGTAATGCTCGGTGGTGACGTAGAATTTAGGCCATACAGATATCATGACGCGTCCGTTCATGTCATGGATCGAATCAACCATACCTTTGGGGTCGGGGAAACGTTCGCGGTCGAATTCGTGGCTGCCCCATGAATCTTGTTTCCAGTGGAGCCAGTCGATTACGATGTTGTCGATAGGTATCTGACGTTTGCGGAATTCCGCGAGTGTGGAGAGGACTTCGTCAGAAGTGTTGTATTTCTCGCGGCTCTGCCAGTAGCCCATCACCCATTTCGCCATGATGGGGGCTTTGCCTGTAAGTTGACGGTAGCCGTGGATGACGTCGTCCATGTCGTCACCATAGATAAAGTAGTAGTCAATCTGGCTTTGCATTTCGCCCCACCAGCTCATTTGCATCTGGTCTTTATTATCGCGGGGCGCATAGGCGCGGAGACCGCAGTAGGCCACAGCTCCGTTGGGTTCCCATTCGATTTTGATGGGCACACGCTTGCCTTTTTCGAGGTTCACGGCAAATTTGTAGGAATTGGGGTTCCAGGCTGTGCGCCAACGGCGGGGTACAACCGGCTTACCGTCGATGTAAACAGTTTGATAGCCTGAATAGTAAAGGATGAATTTGTATTCACCGGTCTCGAGCGGTTCGATTTCGCCTTCATAGGTGATATGGCTGCCGTTGTAATTGAAATCCTGAGGCAGGTTTACCACGTGGGTCAGTTCCTTGCGGATGAGATGCTCGAAATAGATTGAATCCTCACGCTGTACGAGGGTGGGCTGGTCGGCAGAAGCCGGAACGTAGGTGCCGGTCAGGGCTCCTTCTTTTCCGTCTTTGTCGTAGATTTTGAATACCTGGCCGAGTTGTTTGTATGGCTCGGGATTGCCGAAACGGCAGAGTGAGTAGCTATCCCAAAGAATGCCGTAGTTGTCGGTCGACATCACGAAGGGGACAGATACCTTGGTGTTGTATTGGAAAAGTTCTTCGTTGAGTCCCTTATAATTGAACTCGTCAGCCTGGTGCTGTCCGAGACCATATATACCCTCCTCATCGTTGAGCGATTCGAAGACCTGACGGACGGTGTAGCCCTTGGTGTCCTCAACTTCAATCGGGGAGAATGTGCGGCCCCCATCGGCTTCTGAAACTATGAGGTTGCCGTTTTTATCGTAGAATTTAACATCTCCGGTCGAGAGGGCGACTGTGGCTTTGATTTCAGCCGTAACAACAGATACGGTCGAGTCGGTCTCTTCAATAGAGAAACCGGTCTTGCCTTCCTGAGGCACGGTCACAAGGCTCTGATCGTCGGCAAAGGTCTTGTCGGGGGTAGCTGAGACGCGAATTATCTTATCGCCAAGCACTTGGAGACGAACTTTGCGGACAGAGTTTTCATCTGTCTGGGCGACGTTGACCGTAATCCCATTGTCGCTCTTCTCATATTTTCCCGATGCACATGACATCACCATTAGCGATGCAAGCAGCGAGGCTGAAAGATGTCGAAATTTCATAGGTAGTAGAGATAGTATATGAATAATGTTTTTTTGTTTTTCCCGGTAATTAGTGATGATGGTTTGCAGATAGAAATCAGTAATAATGGATTCGCATTGCAAAATCAACTTTTATGTTTTGCAAAGTTACATAATAAACCCACGCATGTTGATAAAATAATGTTGACGTGCGTGGGCTCAAATGATTTCAGAGGGGGTTGAAATGTTAACTTATACCGGATAATTTGTTGTCCTTTCCTCTTGTTCCTGATAAACCGAGGGGAGAATGCCAAATTCTTCCTTGAAATATTTGCTGAAGTATTTCGGGTTGTTATAGCCTAACTGATAGGCGATTTCAGAGACGTTGAGCTGGCTCTCACGCAACATTTGTGCTCCTCGTTTGAGACGGATGAGGCGAATGAACTCCACAGGCGTCTTGCCGGTGATGGCTTTTAACTTTTTATAGAGGTGAACACGGCTCATGCCGAGGTGGCTGCTGAGTTCCTCCACGGAAAGTTCGGGCCGCTTGATGTTGGCCACCACGTATTTCACGGCCTTTTCCACCATCTTTTCGTCGAGCGAGGTGATCTTGATGCGTTCGGGTTCGGGATCGATGAGCGAACGGCCGGCTCCCTTGCGGGTAAGGCTGATCAGTTTCTTCATCCGCAGAAGCAGTAGGTCGATGTTGAACGGCTTGGTCACATAGTCGTCAGCTCCTATGGTGAGACCCTCCACTTTGGCCTGCACATCATGTTTGGCGGTGAGGATGATGATGGGTGTGGATGAATGGTCAGGGTCCGATTTGATGGTGCGGCACAACTCGATACCGTCCATCTCGGGCATCATGAGATCGGTTAGGATTATGGCTGGTTTTATTGACTGGAGTAGCTTCATGGCAGCTTTGCCATCGCATGCGGTGACGACATGGAACTCGTTGCTCAGACCATCTTTGAGAAAATCGAGCATATCCTGGCTGTCGTCGGCTACGAGTGCTATAGGCTTGTCGTTTTTTTCGGACGGAATGCTCTGAGTAACCGTCTTTTTGTTCTGTGGCTGCTGAGAAGGTGTAGGGACTATCTCTGCCTCTGGAGTTTCGTCCGGTGTCGGAAGAGCGGGAGCCGAATTTTCATCATCGGATGCGGATTCCGGTATCGTAACCGTCAGAGGGTGAGGGTTTTTGACGATAGGTATCTCAATGATGAACACACTTCCCTGCCCGGTGTTGTCCTCTACGCGGATAGAGCCATTGTGGACATTGATGTATTCTTTTACAAGGCTCAGGCCTATTCCGTTGCCCATTCCTGTGGTTTGGAGGGCATTTTCTCCGGCCTGATAGAAGCGTTCGAAGATGTGGGGTTTGTCGCTGTCCTTGATGCCGATTCCTGTGTCGGCCACTTTTATGATGATATCGGTATCGGTCTTTTCGACTGACACATCTACTTTGCCACCCTCCGGGGTGAATTTGAAGGCGTTCCCGAGGAGGTTCATGATGACCTTGGATATTTTGTCCTCGTCAAACATCACATCGAGCGAGGGCAACGAGGAGTGGAATTCAAGACCTATGTTTTTGCGCTCGGAGAACATGGTAAATGACTGGCAGACAGAGCGGATGAAGCTTACGATATCACCCTCGGTGGCCTGGAGTGTGAGACCTGCCACTTCGTTCTTGCGGAAGTCGAGCAGCTGGTTCACAAGGTTGAGCAGACGCTGGGCATTGTTGTGCATGAGGGTGAGCCGGCGGAGTTGCGCTTCGTCCTTGGTGTCGCGCATCATGTTCTCAAGAGGCGACACAATCAGGGTTAGCGGGGTGCGGAGGTCATGGCTGACGTTGGTGAAGAATTTGAATTTCAGCTGGTTGAGTTCCTCTTGCTTCTGCAATGCATCCTGACGTCGCCGTTCGTTGAATTTGCGGCGTTCGGCATTGCGTATCATGCGGTAGACCAGATATACGGCCCCGATGAAGAGGAGGATGTATAGGAGAATTGCCCACGGGGTGGCCCAGAATGGGGGATGGATGGTGATATCGAGCGCTGCGGCGGAGACGCTTTCATATCCGTCGCTGTTGACGGCACGCACAAGCAGACGGTAATGGCCGGGTGAAAGATTGGTGTAAGTGACGCTGTTGGCTGAATTCTGTGTCTGTAGCCATTCGTTGCTAAATCCTTCAAGCTTATAATAATAAGTGGTCTTTTCGGGCAGGACGTAGTTGTCGGTGGCGAAGGTGACTGTGAATGTGGTGTTGCCGGGCCACAGATTCACTTTTCCGTCGCGGTTGAGCGAGCCTTTGATTATGACTTTTCCGTCAATAGTCTCTCCGGGAGCCACTTCGTGGTTGCCTACCCGGAATCCGGTGAACATCACTTTGGGCAGTGTGCGGTTGAGGGTGATGCCGTCGGGTTTGAAATGATTGATGCCATAGAGGCCGCCGACGAGGAGTTCGCCGGAAGGCAGCATTGCGAATGATCGTTGGTTGAAATCGCTGTTCTGCAAGCCGTCGCGGGAGTCGTAGGAGCGTGAAGTGGTGGAGAAATCCCCTGTTTTCTCATCGAATTTCACTTTGATGTTTATAAGATTGCTCCCTTCGGTAGCCCAGATGTCCGCCCCGCGGTCCTCGGCCACACCAAGGACGAATGGAGCCCGGAGTGAGCCCGGATATAGGGGGACAGAGTGTAGTTTGTCACGGCGTGTGTCATAGGCACTTAGGCCTCTCTGCGATGCTATCCAAAGCAGCCCTCGGGAGTCGAATAGGAGTTCGTTGACGTTGCCGGTGTCAAAGGCGCCGAGAGAGGATATTTTTTGTGTTGTGGGATTGTAGACGCACACTCCGTTTGAGGTGCCAATGTACAGGCTTCCGTCATCGGCCTTGGCGAGGGTAAGGATATAGTTGGACGCGAGTCCTGAATTGGTTTTATTGTAGACGGTCAGTTGACGTGTCGCCGGGTCGAAGTAGATGAGGCCTCCTCCCAGAGCACCTATCCATAAGGCTCCGTTATCGGCATCCTCGATGGCCCATGGGTATACGTTGTCGAGTTGAGTGCCGGCCGAAATCCTCGTGAAATGTCCGTCGCGGAAGGCTTTGAGTCCGCGGGAGAAGCACCCCACATATATTGTTCCTTCGGTAGTCTGGTGGAGCGTGGTGATAGCTCTCGGGTTTCCGCTGTCTGCCGGGTCGGGATAGGAGGTTATGGTGCCGGTGGATGGTGACCATTTCATCAGACCTGCAGCATCGGTGCCTGCCCATACGTCTCCGGAAGGTGTAGTGAGCATGCAGTTGACATCAGGGAAGGGTAGGAGGGCAAACTTCTGTGCGCTCGGATTGTAATATGACACTCCTTTTTTGTATGTCCCCACCCAGAGAGTGCCTCCGGCATCCTCATATATCGTTGTGACGGTGTTGTTGACGTTGAGGCCGTCAGTGTCAGGGATTTCGCGGAATTCCACCCCGCCGTTTCGTTTCACCACCTGTTCAAGTCCGTGGTGGTCGCGTCCAAGCCATATCTGGCCTGTATGGTCCTGGGTCAGTACTTTGACCTGGAGGTTTTTGCCTCCGTTCGGCAGTCGGTGGCTTATCCATTCGTTGTGGGCGAAGTCGTAGAGCCACATTTGCTCGTTGCTGAAAATCCATCCGAGTCCATCCCGGTCATTGACGAGTGTGAACACATAGCGCTCGTCGGGGCGCAGGCCTGATGCGATATGGTTGTCGGTGTGTGTCACTTTAAGAGTGGCTCGGTCGACTATCGTGAGCTGTCCGTGGTCAGATATGATGACAACACCATAAGGTGTATCGGCAATCTCTGTTATCGATGCTGATGAGAACGGCTCGTAATCAATTTTACTGACTTTTTTCCCATCATTGGAAACATTATATACACCTTTGCCTTCGATGAATAGCCATAGGTTCTTGTCGCCGTCAATCATCACTCTTTCAGGTGCCACTTTGCCTATGCCGAGGCGTTCGAGGCGTTCTGGAATGTCGAGCTCGAATTTCTCGGTGCGTAAATTGTAGATACAGTATCCACCACCTGTTTTCACCCATAGATTACCATAGGCATCCTCCTGGAGCTCTTCTACATAGTTGTCATATTCAGGGCCTTCGGCCGGAGAGTCGATGTAAAGAATCTTAAACAGGTATCCGTCATACCGGCATAGGCCGGAAGTGGTGCCTATCCATAGAAAACCGTCCGAATCACGGTAGATCGAGTTGACTTTGTTGTTGGAAAGACCGTTGCCGGTGTCGAGATGTTTAAGGTGCATGTCAGTGGCCGTGCATACACAATAAGCAAGCAGGCCTATGAGCAGGAGGAGTTGTCGCATGGTGTAACATTTAAGGTAGTGATGACAGTGCAAAGTAAATAAAAGTTAACATAACGTGCAAGTTTTACTTCGGTAAAAAATCAAGTAACATTTACGCATTTAAGTAAATTATTGTATAATAATAGTTTATTTGGTTAAATACATTACAATTAAAGCTCTGAATGTTAACAAAAATTACCCCCCCCGATAACGATTCAATACATTTATTAAGAGAAAAATGTTTGGCGGAGTCGAAAGGTCTGTTTACATTTGCTAAGTTTTATTAGTAACTGAGAATTATAACTGACTCATCTTCACATTTAGCCGCAAATCTGACAACAACCTCACATAGAAGCCTTGCCCTTCTTACCTTACTCGAAGACAGATATATTTTCGCCTAATAGACACTTGCATGAAATAAGATCAATAATCTTAAATATTAACCAGTTAAACTAAATCAATTCAATGGGAAAAAAACTAATGGGACGATGCAGCTCGATGCATCTATTCCGCGTTGCCCTGATTGCACTCTGCTTCCTCACGGGCATCAGTGTGGCCAAGGCTGCTCCGTTGACCGTCCAAGGAACGGTCACCCAGGCCTCTGACGGCGAGCCGCTAATCGGTGTTAGCGTCCTGGTGAAAGGAACCAATCAAGGGGCTGCTACCGACATCGACGGTAACTATGTCATCAAAGCCGATGAGGGTGCCACTCTGGTGTTCTCGTATGTAGGCTGCAAGACCCGCGAAATCGTAGTGACCTCCTCACGTATTGACGTGGCTCTTCTCGACGATGTCGAAGTCCTCGACGAAGTTGTCGTTGTGGGTTACGGCACTCAGAAAAAGAAACTTGTCACAGGTGCCACTGCCCAGATCAAGGGTGACGACATCGCCAAGCTCAACACCACATCTCCCCTCCAGGCTATGCAGGGTCAGCTTCCCGGTGTGAGCATCGCAAGCGAATCCGGTCAGCCCGGCTCGAGCATGAAGGTGACCATCCGCGGTCTCGGTACCATCGGTAATGCATCTCCTCTCTACCTTATTGACGGTATCGGTGGCGACATCTCAACTCTCAACCCCGCCGACATCGAGTCAATCGACGTGCTCAAGGATGCCGCCTCTGCCGCCATCTACGGTGCTCAGGCTGCCAATGGTGTTGTGCTCATCACCACCAAACAGGGTAAGGAAGGCAAAGCCAAAATCACTTTCGACGGCTACTTCGGCTGGCAGAGCGCTCCCCGCAAAATGAAAATGCTCAACTCCAAGCAGTACATGACAATCATGGACGAGGCTCAGATCAACAGTGGTCTCGCTCCTTATGACTGGAACAGCATGAATGCCATCTGGCGCACAAATGCCGAAGGCGAACGCACCGGTCTGATTGACACCGACTGGATCGACACAATGTTCAAGGACAACGCCACAACCCAGAGCTACACCATCGGTGTTACTGGCGGTTCGGCTACTTCCACCTATTCTATGTCGCTCGGCTACCTCAATCAGGAAGGTATCGTCGGCGGCAGTGATGTGTCAAACTATTCACGTTACAACTTCCGTATCAACTCTGACCACAAGCTCTTCGGCAACATCCTTACAGTCGGTGAGCAGGCCAGCTTCATTTATGTCAAGAGCACTGGTATCGGTGTAGGTGACCAGTACAACAACACCCTCCGTGGCGCATTTGCCGCTACTCCTCTCACCCCGGTCTACAATGCAGAAGGTGAATACAACAACACCACCGGCAGCGACTGGTTCCAGAACGACGGTAACCCCTACGGAAGCATGATGGTGAACACCAACAACCGTTCAAAGAATGTTACTTTCAACGGTAACGTTTACGCTCAGCTCGAGCCCATCAAAAACTTGCGCATCCGCACTGTATTCGGCGCTGTTTACGGCTCAAGCGAATACCGTAGCTTCACACCTATATATGAATTCTCTCCCTATGTCTACAGCACTGAGACTCGCGTGAACCAGAACATGAACCATTCTCTCTGCATGACATGGACCAACACCGCAACCTATGACTTCAGCATCAAGGATCACGATTTCAACGTGCTCATCGGTATGGAAAGCTCTCGCTACAACGGCACATATCTCGGCGGTGGCCAGGGCAAGCTCAAAGAAGGTTTCGATGACTGGGCACATGCCTGGATCAGCAACGGCACAGGTGCAACACTCGGTGAGAACGGTGTGAGCGTAGCCGGTTATCCTCACGATGATTCCCGCACAGTCAGCTATTTCGGCCGTATTGGTTGGAACTGGCAGGAGAAATACATGATCAACGCCACCGTGCGTCGTGACGGCTCTTCTCACTTCGCCAAAGGTCATCGTTTCGGTACTTTCCCCTCTGTTTCTGCAGGTTGGAACATCTCTAACGAAAAATTCATGGAGTCGTCTCGCTCATGGCTCGATTTCCTCAAGATCCGTGGTAGCTGGGGGCGTGTAGGTAACCAGAATATCGACAACTATCAGTACCTTGCTCCTATCAAGAGCCAGAACACTCACTATTACTTCGGCCAGTACCTCGGCCCCAACGGTCAGTTGATGGACTATTCTACCATCCTCGCCAACAACTGGGGTGCTTATCCCTCACGTCTCGGCAACCTTGGTGTTACCTGGGAGACTTCAGAGCAGATTGACTTCGGTTTTGACGCACGTCTCTTCGGAAGCCGCCTCTCGGTTAACTTCGACTGGTATCAGAAGACCAACAAGGACTGGCTCGTTGTAGCTCCTATCCTTGCCACTGCCGGTACCGACGCACCGTTCATCAACGGTGGTGACGTCAAGAACACCGGTGTCGAACTCGGCCTCTCTTGGAACGACGTGATTGGTCGCGACTTCTCTTACAGCGTAAGCCTCAACGGAGCGTATAATAAAAATAAGGTGGGCTCTATCCCCAATGAAGATGGTATTATCCACGGTGATGACAACACCCTCTATGAGAACGCTCTTGAATTCTATCGCGCACAGAACGGTATGCCTATCGGTTACTTCTGGGGCTATAAGACCAACGGTATTTTCCAGAACGAACAGCAGATCAACGACTGGATTGCCGCCGGTAACGGTGTCCTCCAGGGTGCTAACGTAGCCCCCGGTGACGTTATCTTCGTCGACATCAACCACGACGGCGTGATTAACGATGACGACAAGGTCGACCTCGGCAACGGTATGCCTAAGTTCACTTACGGTTTCAACATCAACCTTTATTATAAGAACTTCGACCTTGGCATCACTGCCAACGGTGCAGCCGGCTTCAAGATTGTGCAGAGCTACCGCAACCACAATGTTAAGCAGGCTAACTACACAACTGCTATCCTTGACCGCTGGACAGGTGAGGGCACATCCAACAAGATTCCCCGCGTGACCAACGAGAATATCAACTGGCAGTTCTCTGACCTTTACACTCAGGACGGTGACTATCTGCGTCTCTCCAACCTCACATTCGGTTATAATTTCGCACCCCTCATGAACCAGAAGTGGTGCAGCCAGTGCCGTCTGTATTTCCAGGCTCAGAATCTCCTCACCTTCACCAAATATGACGGTATGGACCCCGAAATCGGTTATGGTACACAGTCATGGGTATCTGGTGTTGACCTCGGTTACTATCCTCGTCCCCGCACCTTCCTCTTTGGTGTTAACCTTGCATTCTAAATATCGTGAAACTCTAACGTTTAGATCTACAAATGAACAAGTTTAAATTTAATATATTGACTCTCGGCGTTGTCGGGGCTCTGGGCATGTCCTCTTGCTCTGAGAGCTTCCTTGATGTCTCTTCCAAGACTGAATCCAGCACCGAAAATTTCTATAAAAACGAGCGGGACGCCATGCGCGCTCTCATCGGCTGCTATGACGGCTGGCGTCAGGTGTCCTCTAACCCTGGCATCGGTTTCTATGTCGCATCAACCGTGATGAGCGACGAGTGCTACGGTGGCACCGGTAATGGTGACGGTTTCGGTTACCAGGTGATTGACAATTTCAACCCCCTGCGTTCGCCGAGCGACATGACACTCTATACAACTGACTGGAAAGTGTACTATGCAGGTGTCTACCGCTGCAACGAGCTTCTTGCACATGAGGAGCAGATTGTATGGGAAAGTGACGCCACCCGCGGTCTCTACATCGGCCAGTGCCGCGCACTTCGTGCCATCCTTTACTTTGACATGGTGCGTCTGTGGGGAAATATTCCTTTATTCCTCGAACCTGTGAACGAAAACCGTGAACAGGCTGATCCCGCTGAGGTTTATGCAGCTATTTTTGAAGATTTGAAATATGCCATCGCCAATATCCCTGAATCGGCTAAATTTGCTGACGGCGACAGTGGCTATATCACCAAATATGCCGCAGAGGCTCTTCTCGCACGTGCCTATCTCTACTATACCGGTTATTATAACCAGGAACCCGGTTTCACAAACGAATCCGGCGAGACTCTTGGCGTAGTCACAAAGGCTGACGCTCTGGCTGCCGTTGAGGATATCATCGGCTCCGGCAAATACGGCCTCGTGAGCGATTTCAAAAACCTCTGGCCCGCTTCTTCACTTGTGCCCATCCCCGACAACGTAGGTTGGGATACTGAAAAGTCAACTTACGCAGGTGACGAGAACCAGGAGATCATCCTTGCCCAGCGTTTCACGCCTACTCAGGATTATGACGGCAACAACGACTCAAACCGTTGGCTCGTGATGATCGGTATGCGTTCACTCAACGCTTCTCCTTACGGAAAGGGCTGGGGCGCATGTACAGTATGTCCTTCTTATCTTAAGAAGTTCTCTCCGACCGACTCTCGTCTTGCCGCATCTGTGATTGACATGGCCGGTGAAGGTATCACCGCAAGCGATGATTTCAACGGTTCATACGTTGACTGGCGTGAATACACAGGTTACACCATCAAGAAATACTCTCCCCTTGTTTATGGCAACGGTCTGCCCGGTACTAATTCAGACGGTACTGCCGGATTCCAGGAATGTAATGCCAACCAGTGGGTAATCGTGCGTTATGCCGATGTTCTCCTCATGGCTGCCGAACTCGGCTCTGCCAATGCTTCCGATTACATGCATCAGATACGTTCACGTGCAGGCCTCGCTGACGTGGCTGTCAACCAGCAGAACATTATGGACGAGCGCGCCCGCGAACTTGCATTTGAGGGTCACCGTTATTGGGATCTTCTTCGCCAGGGTATCGATGTTGCTGCCGATGCCATCGCTGCTTCGGGTGGCACAGTCTACAATGGCGGATTGGAGAGCTCTGTATCTTACGATAAGAACCTCATTATCGCCACTAAGGGCCTGAGCCAGATCCCCGAGGATCAGATCACACTCTCTAACGGTGTACTCAAGCAGAATCCCGGCTGGAGCAGATGATAAGATGAAGTGTTTGCTTGGAGATAAAAATATCTTAAAAATGTTAAAACTCAGACTATAAGATAATTTTCTTGTGGATGTCACGTTAAGTAATGGCACAGGCTTACACTCTGTCATGAAAACGCACCCTAAGGGCCGTGATGCCCTCGACTCTACAAGGCTTTCTCCAAAGCAAATCTTCAATACACATAAACAAATTTCAAGAAATCTCTCTTATCAGATTTTATTCAATGAAAAAGCAATTAAAACCTTTTATTTCTTTGGTTGTATGTGCGATTGTGACCATGTTCGCATCCTGTACACCCGATGACCATGACCTTCCGGCCGCTGATATTTCGAGTCAGGATCTCGTGGAGGGAATCGCGTTCAGCGTTGAGCCGGATGCCGAAAATCCCAATATTATTCATCTCAAGAGCCTTATGCCGTCGCAGTACACAGTCGCTTGGGAACATCCCCAGGGCAACACCACAGCTACGACTCATGACCTTAAGCTCCCCTTCGCCGGTGACTACGAAGTGAAATTCGGCGTTGAGACCCGCGGTGGTATCGTATGGAGCGAACCCTACACTTTTACTGTCAACCAGATGTGTGACGCCTTCATCCAGGATGAGCTTTGGACAATTGTTACCGGTGGCGCCGGCAATTCAAAGACATGGTTGCTCGACATCGATGAGAATGGCAAGACCTACACTCCGTTCAAGTCTCCGATTTTCTACTTCAACACCGGTTACACATGGGATATGCTCCACAACGCAAAGGGTGAAAATTACTTTGATGCTGTCCCCTGGGATCCCGCTACAGCCATTGACACCAACTTCCCTGTCAACTCTGACGGTGCTGTGTGGTACTGGACTGCCGATTATCCCAGCAATACATGGATGTGTACCGCTGCTGACTACGGTACTTTCACTTTCGACCTCATCGGCGGTGCCAACCTCACCACCAACAACCAGTTTGAAGGCGAAAAGACCGGTAAGTTCATGATCGATGCCGAGAGTCATAAGCTCACTCTCTCAGGCATCAGTCTCTATCCTATCGACTCACGTGTCGACAACTGCTATAGCTTTGATATCATCTACGCGAGCGACAACTTCCTCCAGCTGCTTTGCAATACCGGTGACGGAAACACCTCTGTGTGTCTCAACTTCATGTCAAAGGAATATCGCGACAACTGGGAAGAACCTGTTGAAGTCGGTCTTCCTGAAGGTTGGTTCACCATCTTCGGCTATCAGAATCTCTTTGCTTCTTATGTCCTCTCTTCCGATGACACTTATGACTACTTCGACCTCGAGAAGAAGCAGCGTCAGAACAAGGGCGGAAGCTTTGACGAACTTGAAAGCTACACACTCCGTTTCGATGGCAACTCCTACGTTGCAGGTTACGGCGACGGTGAAAGCGTTGAAGGTAAATTCACCATCAACGAGAACGGTGCATTGACCCTTGACAAGGCTCTCGGCGGTGCTCAACTCGCTGAAGGTATTCCCTATGGTCTCGGCACCTCTTATGAAATTCTTGACCTGACTATCGAGGATGGCAAAATCATCGAAATGTGGATAGGCTATAAGCAGACTGATTTCTCCGGCAAGGCTTATCAGTATCTCGCTTACCACTATGTCGCTTTATTCGGCGGCGCAGCTCCTGCCGAGACTTACAAGGCTCAGGTTCACATCTTTGACGCCGAGTCATGGAGCCCCGACATCTACACTGCCACCGAGTATGGTTATGTTAAGGTTGAGGATGGCAAGACCTACTCAATCACTGTTAACGCCGACTTCAGCAACGCCGGTCACATGGGCTACTATGTGGAAGCCGAGAAGCTTACTGACAAGCATCCTAACTGCGATATCATCATCAACTACGTAAGCGTGGACGGAAACAAGCTTTCTATCCCTGACCAGAGTGTGTTTGGATATGATGTCGACAACAATAGCGCAGGCTTTACCAGTGCACGCCGCACCATCCTTAACGGTTGGGGTTGGGACGGTGATACTGACAACAATCCTATCCCCACCTCCAGCTTCAAGTGCTCAAGCTCTATCGAAGTTAATTTCACAGTGGTATTCGAATCTCCGAACGCTCCTTTCGTGAAAGAATGATTTGCTAACCTGATTTAATCCGAACACAATAATGAAACTAAATAAGTTTTTGGTTGGTGTTATGTCGCTTGTCATGGGTGCTTCGATAGTGTCCTGTAACGATGATGACAACTATTATATCAACACCTCCGATATTATCTCAGAGATAACCACCGGAAATGCCGAGACTACCGCGACAACTGCCACTATTACAGGCACTGTCAAGGATTTGTCCTCACAGGCAGCTTCCGCATACACCGTAGGCGTGATTTACGGTACTGACGAACAGTCTCTTCTCACAAGCGGTACTCGTCGCATCGGCGCCCTGGGTGAGGACGGCTATACCGTCACCACCACTCTCACCGGTCTTAATGACGGTGTGACTTATTACTATGCCTCTTTCGTCACTCTCCAGAGCAAGTACACTGAATATGGCGAGATTAAGGCGTTTGTCACCACTGATTCGCAGCTTGGCACCGCCGAAGCTGCATCTGTGGGTGCTACTTCTGCCAACCTCGGCGCTACACTCAATGGAGTGACTGATCTCCTCGAAGGTGGCATGGAGCATGGTATTATCATTGCTGCTGCTCCCGAGAAGATTGCTGATGGCGTTAAACTCCTTTCAGAGGATACCGCCAACTCTTACACAGTGGTTGCTTCAAATCTCGTGCCCAAGGCCACATATTACTATGCTGCCTACATGATTCTCAATGACAACCTCGTCATCGACGAAAATGTCAAGAGTGTCACCATGGCATCTATGTATGATCCCGAAAACGAGGAGTCAGAACTCTACGTTGACATGGGTCTCTCAAGCGACTGGGCAACTTGCAACATCGGTGCCGAGACTCCCACTGCTGTTGGTGGTCTCTATGGTTACGGTGATGTTACAGGTGTTAATCATTCTGTAAATGTGGCCGACTACGCTGAAGGCAGCATCTCTGATACAGATGCCGATATCGCTAAAGCTGCAGGTGCGGGTTATCTCCCCTCTGAGGCTGACTGGAAAGCACTTCTTGCCAATTCTACTGTTGAGATGACAACCGTTGACGGTGTGGCTGTGGCCAAAGTGACTTCTAACCTTACCGGTAATAGCATCCTTCTTCCCGTGGTTGGTTCACGCGAAGGCGAGGCCCTCAGTGAAGTTGGTGGCTATTGGACCGGCGATCCCGCTTCTGATCACGCTGATTTCAGCAAGATCATGGTTGTGGACAATGGCATCTCTGCTTCTCAGGCTTCTCGTCACATCGGTCTTGCCGTGCGTCCCGTGCGCAAGGCTCCCTACCGTGCTCCTAAGATTGACAACGCCAAGATTGTGTATGGCGACCTTGAGGATAACGGAAAGATCCGCATCGAGATTTACAATGAATATGGTGCTACCAAGAATGATGTGCCCCTCAACACTGCACTTGTCAACTTCTCTAAGAACATGCAGGTGGTGTTCCGCGTAAGCGGTCTGACCGGTGCTGCCGCTTCAGGCTCTTACACTGCCAACCTGGTATATGCTGATGCATCATGGGATCCCGCTACATGGGGTGGTGAAGCTACTGCTCAGGTACACGGCGACGGTGTCTATACTCTCTCTTGGAACGCTCCTGCAGCTTGCGAAGGTGCAGTTGTATGGTGCATCGACATTGCCGGCATGGCAACCGACCTCCAGGATGCCAGCGCAGTTTCCGTGCAGATCGACAGCATTGTCCTCGACAACGGAGCCGTAGTTTTTGTTGGTAAATAATCATCATGAATAAACCTGTGCCCTTCCTTAGGGGAGGGCACATTCTTTTTAATCCTAATTTAAATGAAAATCAAAACCTTATTTCTTACATTAGCCCTATGTGCCGGAATCTCATTCACCGCTTGCAGCAGTGATGATGACGATAAGTCATGGAGCGAAGCCACCAAACTCGAGGTGAGCAAAACCGCGATTTCGCTTGCCGGCTCAGCCTCACAGACCCTGGTGGTTAAAGCCTCACAGACTCCGGCCGTCACTGCCGACGTGGATTGGCTCCATATCGGACAGCCTATTCCTCGTCAGGGCTCCAAAAATCTTTACGACATCGAAGTGGAGGCCGACGTGAATCCCGGCTATGAACCGCGCACCGGCAACATCACCGTGACTTGCGGAGCTGAAAAGTCAGTTGTGGCTGTCACTCAGTTCGCCTCAGAAACCGTGCTTATAGCAGGTGTTACACCTTCTGCCCAGCTCAACCCCAACGGAGGTTCGATTGTGGTCAATTACAGCTCCACCGGCGATGTGGTGGTTGAAGCACCCACTTGGCTTACACAGGTCCAGTCAAAAGCACTTACCGAAAACAGTGTTGAATTCAGTTATAATGCCAATCTCACTGCCGCAGCCCGCACAGGTGAGATTGTCATCACTCTTGTAAAAGACAACAGTATCACAGCATCTGTGTCGGTGTCTCAGGACAAGGCCGAGCAGAGCAGCGATATGTCAAGCACCGCCAAAGAGCTTGCAGCCAAGATGTTTGCAGGCGTTAATATCGGCAATACCATGGAGCCCCCCAAAGGCGAAGGCTCATGGGGTGCAGCCAAGGTCAATCCCCAGTATATAGCAGGCCTCAAGGCTCTCGGCTTCAACGCAGTGCGCGTTCCATGCGCATGGGATAGCCATGTCTCTGATCCCGCTACTAACACCATCGACCCTGCGTGGCTCGACCGCGTGGACGAAGTGGTAAGCTATATAGTCAACGAGGGCATGTATGCCATTGTCAACATCCACTGGGATGGTGGCTGGCTTGAAGAGTCGTGTGTGAATGGCTATGACGAGGCTGTCGACAAAAAACAGCGTGACTACTGGACACAGATTGCTTCCAAGCTCAACCATTATGACGAGCATCTCCTTTTCGCAGGCATGAATGAGCCCGGCCAGCAGGATCAGGGCAATGCAGGCAAGGAGCAGTCAGTCAAGGCGATCATGGCTTACCAGCAGACTTTCGTTGACGCTGTGCGCGCCACCGGTGGTAACAATGCCAAACGTTGCCTCATCCATCAGACACCTTTCACCAACATCGACAAGGGTGTTGAAGGTCTTTATTCTCTTCCCACTGACCAGGTGGCTGACCGTTCACTCGTCGAAGTTCACTTCTATGATCCCTCCGACTTCACTCTCATGAGCAAGGACGGCGAGTGGGGTGCAGGTTCTACCGTGAAACTCTACTGGGGGGCTGCCAACCACGTCAGCGGCTCTGACCGCAACTGCACATGGGGCGAAGAGTCATACGTCGACGCCCAGTTCAAGAAGATGCAGGATGCTTACGTGAGCAAGGGCGTGCCTGTGATAGTGGGTGAGTACAGCTCTGCCATCCGTTCAGCTTCGGCTTTCTCTTCGTTTGACGAAGCAGCTTGGAAGGCAAGCCGTGCGGCATGGAACGAATACATCACCAAGTCAGCCAAAACTCATGGCTGTGTACCTTTCTATTGGGAGACCGGCGGTGATATCAACCGCTCCAACGGCACTGCCTTCAATTCCTATGCCATCGATGCCATCATGGCGGGTGCACAAGCCGGCAACTATCCTTTCTGATAGGACTGTGTGATAAGATATACCTCTAATCTACCTTTAGCGGACGGATTGTCGCTTCAACGCGGCTCTCCGTCCGCTTGATTTTCCCTTATCGGCTTATTTTTGGTTTAACATCATGACTCATAAACCAAAAATCCGGCCCCGGCGTTTTAATTTCATGAAACATCTCACGTTACTCCTATCAGCCTTGCTGGCAGTGTCATGCGGCAGGTCCGACTCAGCCGAAACAGCTTCGGCCGACACTGAGACGCCCCCTGTGCTTTCACTTGAGCTGCCACACATCCCCGAGACCATCTCCACCATGGAGGGTCAGGCCGGTTACCTTGCCGTGCACTTCTGGGACGGCCTGAATTTCGCCGACACCACGCGCTCTCTCAATGTCGATTTCATGGAGCAGAATTTTGTCGATTTCCTCTCTGTGCTCCCTGCCGTGATGACCTCTGACCGCGCTCCGGCTTTCGACGCACTGCTGCGCAATGCCTCTGTCCACCCCGGCGCTTACGGCCTCATCCTTGAGCTCGGCGACAAGTATCTCAGCGACCCGAATTCGCCTATGCGCAACGAGGACTACTATATAGACTTCCTCACCGAGGTCCTTTCTGACTCGGTAATCTCACCCTCCGAACGGACCGAGTACGGTTACTATCTCGACGAGGCGCGTAAGACCCGACCGGGCACCGTCGCGCCCGATTTCACCTTTGTGACACGCTCCGGCAAGACCACCACTCTCCACAAGGCCGTTGACCTCCCCACGGTACTGATTTTCACCGATATGGCGAGTGAAAACTGCGCGTCTATCCACGATTATCTCGGCCATCATCCGGCCATAAGCGAGCCTGTGGCCTCGGGCGACATCCAGGTACTGGCTGTAAGCCATGACGGTGACAGCCGGCAGGCACGCTCCCTCCCAGCTGGATGGATTGAGGGCCATCCGGTGACCTCTAATCTTGACTCGCTCTATCCCATGCCGGCCATACCTGTTATCTATTTTCTCAATTCCGGCTCTGTGATCATCCTCAAGGACACGACTCCCGAGGAGCTTATTTCGCACTTATAAGATGATATAAACGACACGCATCCGCGCTTGGAAATTACTCTTTCCTTGCGCGGATGCGTGTCATATTTTTGCGGTCGCTATGCGTTCAGTCTGCGCCGAACTCGCTGTGGAGCTGCATGAACCTCTCAAGGGTATCGGGTGAGATGCGTTCCATCGAGCGTAGCACCTTATCGAAGGGTTTGCGCTTCATGTCGCCGCTTTTCGAGTAGAATTTGTCGGCGTAACACACCAGCCGTTCCAGCTGTGTCCGGGGCATGTAGTCGCCGGGTGGCAGAGGCAAGTCCTGTGCCTCGATGTCGGCCTGCGAGATTCCCGCTCCGGTGTGGCTTTCCGCTACCCGGGCTGACGTTTCGCTCATGCCGGCCTGGCGCAGCAGTTGCGCTCCAAGGACTCCGTGCATGATGTAGGGTTCATGACCGTGGCAGTCAATCCCCGGGGCATCGGTAAGGACTATGCCTATGTCATGGAGCATGGCGGCCTCCTCCACTGTAGCCGGGTCAAGCGGCAGATGCTTCCGGGCTGCGATTTCAAGTGCCAGGTCGGCCACCGCTCGGCAATGGCGCAGATAGATGTCGCGTCGGCGCGTCCCCTCGGGGTAATACCGGTCGATTATTCCACTATAGTGTTCCATCCGTGGGTGTCCTCGATTTCGCCGAGGCGGATAGCGTTGAGGGTCTCATATAGCTTGGTCGTGATAGGGCCGGGCTCGCCGTTCTTGGCCACTACATACTTCTTGCCTGTGTCAAGGTCGTGGATCTCGCCAACCGGCGATGCCACTGCTGCTGTGCCTACGGCTGCTGCTTCATCTATCTCTGCGAGCTCGTCCACTGTGATGTGGCGGCGTTCAACCTTGATGCCCATATCCTCGGCAAGCTGCATGAGGCTCTTGTTGGTGATGGAGGGTAGGATAGAGTTGGATGCAGGGGTGATATATACGCCGTCCTTGATGGCCATGAAATTGGCAGGACCGCACTCGTCGAGATACTTTTTCTCCTTGGGGTCGAGATAGAGCACTGCCGAGTAGCCGAGTTCATGAGCATGCTCGCCTGCAGTGAGCGATGCGGCATAGTTGCCGCCCACTTTCCAGAGTCCTGTGCCGTTGGGGGCCACGCGGTCATACTGACGCATGATGCAGATGTTGGTAGGCTTGAATCCTGTCTTGAAGTACGGACCCACTGGAGTCACGAGTATCATGAACAGATACTCCTTCGAGGGCTTTACACCCACCTGGGCCGATGTGCCGATCTCGAGGGGGCGGATATAGAGCGACGCGCCGGAGCCGTAGGGGGGCACGAAACGCTCGTTGAGCTTGACAACCTTTATCACCATTTCCTTGAACAGTTCCTCGGGTATCGGCTCCATGAGGATTCCCTTGGCCGACTCGCAGATGCGGTGGGCGTTCTCTTCGAGGCGGAAGATGCGCACCTTGCCGTCCTTGCCTCTGAAAGCCTTGAGGCCTTCGAATATTTCCTGTCCGTAGTGCAGACAGGTGGCTGCGATGTGCAGGTTCACTTCTTCGCTCTGTGACACTTCTATTTCTCCCCACTTGCCGTTGCGAAAATAGCAACGTACGTTGTAATCCGTTGGAATGTAGCCAAATGAAAGGTTCTTCCAGTCTAACTCGTTATTCATTATGTGTAGTTTTTTGAATATTCTGACGCAAAATTAAGAAAAATATTTTGTAAATTTGCATTCGCTTACAGTTAATTCCGGCCAAATTTCATTTTGGCTTCATGCCGTAAAGTCACCAGTCACACATTTCACCAGTCACCTTTTAGTCACATGCTCGCGTCCCGCCTCCGTCATCTCCCCATTATGGTCATTCTTGCCCTCGTCGTGGGGTGGATTGGTGTGTCGTGTCGCAGCCGATCCTCCTCGGGGGAATGCCTTGAGCGGATAGAGACTTTCGTCGAGAGCCATCCTGACTCAGCTCTCCATCTGCTCGACTCTTTGGCTCCGGCGCTCACTCCCGGCTCACGCGAGCAGGCTCTCCACACCATCCTGACGGCCTGTGCGCGCAACTATCTGCGTCTCCCTGTCGGCGATGATTCTCTCCTGCGTGAGTCGAAACTCTACTTCGACGCCTCATCCGACACCTATCATGCCATGCTTGCCAACCTCTATTATTCCAGGGTGCTGCTCCATGAGCTGGAGAAACGTCAGGAAGCCCTCGAACCGGCGGTTACCTCCCTCCGGCTTGCCCTCGAACTGGGAGTTGACAGCAATATCGCCCGAGGACATTCACTCATGGCCGATATAAATTATTCCTCATTTAATTATGATGAAGAATTGAAGCATAGGCGTAAAGCCGTGGAAATCTATAAGCGCACAGGTGATCGTAGACGCGAATTATTGATGTATGTTGACATCGCGCATATTTATGACCGCCGACATTTGTATGGCAGGGCCATATCTATGCTTGACAGCGTGCTTGGGGTGGCTATGCCCGACACGTTGGTTTATGTCAGGGCGTTGGACGCAACGCTATCGCCTCTGGTCAACAACCGCGAATACAGCAAGGCTATATCCCGCTATGGGGAGTTAATCTCATTTGTGGATCAGGAGGAGATGAGCGGGTATACCTTATCCACAATCTCCATGGCCCACACTTGTGTCCACGACAAGGAAAAAGGACAGCAATTTCTTGATATGGCTGCATCCTCGCTTGCCAATGCGAGCGATTCCGTGTCATATTTCTACTCCTCTTATCTATTGAATATTGAAGAGGGGGAGGTTGAGAAAGCCGGGACCTGTCTGTGGACGTTATTCCAGTTTCTCGACTCCACTTTATTGGATCTTCATGAAGTGTCGCCGGCCATGGTGGAGCGTGATATATTCCATTCACAGGCAAAGCAAAACTTATTTAGGGCCGAGCGATATAAATATATAGGTATAGCATTGGCTATTCTCATCGTCATAGGTGGAGGTGCAGTCGGTTATCTCTACGCCACTCGGTGGCGCCGTCGTGAATCAGCCATTGAGAAGACCTTGGGGCACATGTATGTGCGCGCCAACCGCATTCTGGACGATGAAAGCATGCAATCCGAACATAGACATCTCGACGAGATGTGGGCCGGCGCCGATAAGGCGGCCGATGGTGATCTGGTGGCCGATATGTTCAGGCAGCTGTTTGCCGGTCTTAATAATCTGGCATTGAAATACTCTGAGGCAAAGGGAAACAATAATCCACGCAGTAAGAAGCAGCTCTATCAGGAAATAGAGCATGAACTTAGCCTCGTTTCATCCATGGAGCGCTTCCCTGAATTGGAAAGCATTGTAAACAGGTGTCGTGGGGGTATTGTGGAAAAATTGCGTGCGCAGGTTCCATCTATTGATGAGAGTGAAGTGTCGTTCCTGACCTTGTTCTTCGCCAACTTGTCGGTTGAAGTCATCGCGGTGCTGCGCGATATGACCATCAACGGCGTGTATTCAAAACGTCGCCGTCTGCGTATGAAGATTCTCGAGTCGGACGCTCCCGACAAGGAATTGTTTATCTCCGCTCTTGGCGGACATAGCAAACAATGATAGTGGTCTCACTCTCTGTGTCGAGCTTTTTTTATACTCCTGCCTCGGTCATTTGACTCGTTATCCTCTCCTGAAGTGCGCCATCGACTCCGCGTGATGGTGTGGCGCTTCAATGTCACTTTTCGTCATGATATATGCCCTGAAATTGACCCTATTTTAGCCGGTCGAGGGCCGTGCACAATAAATTTTGATTTTTCAAATTGTAATCACCTGAAAATCAGTGGAATGTATTTTAGCGTGCACAATAAATAAAAGGCCGTATTTTTGTAAAATCGGAGTCTCCTTCCTAACTTTGCATAGCATTAACTATCATTACGACCATGAAAAAAGAGCTTTTGACTTCATTGTTGATTCTGCTTCCATTCGTTTCGTATGCAGAGGATAATAAAAAGGACGACCCTGATGTGATAAATCTGAAACACGAGAAAAAAGGTGGTGTCACACCATGGAGTCTTTACGAAAACGAAGTGACATGTACATACGACGGCAATGTCCTGTCATTGTCATTTGAGCAATCAGAAGGATGGGCTACACTTACACTAATGTCTCTATGGGACGGTGCGTCCCAAGTTTATAGCTTTAACACGGCTTTACCCCTAACTTTAACAATAGGAGAGGTGATTGGTGCTCATCAGATCACCATCACCACCTCCACCTCTGTATATACCGGATATATCAATTAATATAATAAACCATGCAATGCATGTGTCTGCGGTGGCATAAATCTTTAGTATTGCACATCGCTGACAACTCATTGTCAATCTGTGGAATGACATGTCGCATTAGATAATCAAGGTTGATTTCACGAGTATGGAAAAAGTGTTGTCAAAACAGCTACATCCGGAGTTAATAAACATTAAAACGTTTGGGATGAAGGTCGAAATCTTTTATCTTTGCTGTAAGGGTGATTCCTCGGTGAAAGGTTGTATCGGTCAGCATGATTTTGGCGGCTCCATGATGAGAAATTGCACCTTCGCGTAGCTAACTGGACTAAAAATAATATAATTATGAAACGAATAGCGCTTTTGACGATTGCTGTGGCTTTCATGGTGATGGGTGCATGGGCCAAGTCGCCTCGCTACTCTTCGACGGAGAAGCTGCGCACGGAGATTGACACCATCACACTCGCTGATGTGATGGTCAAGGCTTCTGTTAATCCTGTGAGCTTTGAGGTGTTTCCCAACTTGAAAACTGCCAAGAAGGCTTTTAAGATGCCTGAATTTCCCGGTGGTGATATTGGATTCTCAAAGCTTCTAAGGTTTAATTTTCGTCAACCGGATTGTGGCCTTGTTGCACGAGGAGTCTCGCAAGTCCAGGTGAATTTTGTGGTAGGAAAGGATGGCTCGATACTTGACATCCATGTTAAGCATGCTCCAACTAAGGAGTTCGCTGAGGAATTGAAGTTGGCTTTCCGTCGATTACCTAAAATAAAACCCGCAAAGATGAATAAACGATCCTCTTTTGCGGTCGGTAGATGCCGGATAAACTATGAGATTAGAAGAGGCTCACTTCGCTCATATGTATCATTGTATAAAAGGATGGTTATAGAGTGGGAGCCAGCACAAGTGCCGACAATTGTCGGATTAAGCGATAAATACATGGCTTCCGGAAAATGAATCAGAGCGTTTTGGTCAGGATGATGGGTGCGGTGAAAGGTGGCGCTATATTTCGAATCTGCGTTGCCGTCATGGCTGTAGCGGTGTCAGGAGTGATGATGGCTGAGGCCAAGTCGCCTCGCTATTCTTCGACGGAGAAGCTGCGCACGGAGATTGACACCATCACACTTGCCGACGTGTTAGTGAAAGCCACGCCTAATCCGGTAGGGTTTGAGGTGTTCCCAAATCTTAAAGCCGCTAAGAAGGCGTTCAGACGTCCGGAGTTTCCGGGTGGGGACATACGTTTTGCCCGCTTGCTGATTGACAACTTCCGTCAACCTACCGAAGGCCTTATGGAATCAATGTCGGGCCATGTGATACTGCGTTTTCTCGTGGGTAAGAATGGGGCGATTATAGATGCTGATGTCAAGGGTACACATATATACCAGTTGGCCGATGAGATTATGCGGTCGGTAAGGCTCCTGCCACATATCCGTCCGGCGGAATTCAATGGAAGGGTTTCGTTTGCTGTGGGGCGTGTGTGGATTGACTATTCGGTGGTGATGCCTTTTAGCAAGGATGAGGCTTCTGCTGACACAGGCAGTGATGTGGGTGGTATGTCAACAAAGCCCAAAAGGGGGCTTGCCAACAGCATGACGCCTGTAGTGGAGTTTGAAGAGCCCCTTACGATAGTGTGGGAACCGGCTCAGATTCCGTTCTTGTTGGGAAAATGAACAGTTGGCTGATTCCGGGCCTCGCCAAGGCATGGGGAGTGGCGAGGCCTCGGAAACCGACGCATGTTGACGGCAAGTTTTTAACATTGAGTAAATTTTGCCGTGAAAGTTTGTTAAAATCCGGGAAATAAATCGTAACTTTGCAGCCTCAAATCGGTGTCAGTCCGCCGACATGGCCTCAAGAGGCTGGGGCACAGCGCGTTTGGCGGCAGCCATGACACTGATTGCGCACAAAAAGAGGAAAAAAGATTGTATATATAGATTTATGGAATGGTTATTTAATTTAATCGGTCCCGGGCACATGGAATTGGCGAGCACTCTGGTGCTTTACTCGTTCGTGATTGCATCGGGTATCTTCCTCGGGAAACTTAAGATAGGAGGCATATCGCTCGGGGTGACTTTCGTGCTCTTTGTGGGCATCATCATGGGCCACTTCGGATATGTGGTAAATCCCGAAGTCCTAAAATTTGTGCGTGAGTTCGGCCTCATCCTGTTTATCTTTGCCATCGGTATCCAGGTTGGTCCCGGTTTCTTCTCGTCGTTCAAGAAAGGCGGAGTGTTGCTCAACGGACTGGCAGTGTTGATAATCCTGCTTAACGTGGCCATCGTGCTCACCATCTTCTACATCGACGGCAATACTTCCATCTCTGCCCTTGTGGGTGTGATGTCAGGTGCGGTCACCAATACCCCGGGTCTTGCCGCGGCACAGCAGACAGCCGGCACCACCGAGGCCATCAACATCATGGCCATGGGTTATGCCGCCGCTTATCCTCTGGGTGTCATCGGCATTATCCTTTCGATGCTTATCCTCAAAGCCGTTTTCGGAATCAAGATCGAGGACGAGATCCGTGCCATAGAGGAGGAGATCGAAGGTGGACAGCAGAAACCACTTATCATCTCGTTTGAGGTGACCAACAAGCTCATCGACGGAAAATCGCTCTATGAACTTCACCAGATTCTTGACTGCGACTTCGTGGTGTCGCGCCTCATGGGCGACGACGGCAAGGTGATAATCCCCACCTCGAAGACACTTCTTCATGTAGGCGACAAGATATTTGTGGTGATAGCTCCTGCCGACGAGATGAAATTCCAGGGCGTCATCGGCCACGAAATCGAAATGGACTGGGAGGAAGTGCAGAGCCAGGTATACTCTCGCCGTATCGTCGTGACACAGAGCAAATATAACGGCGTGCCCCTCGGCGATCTCCGTCTGCACACAGCCTATAGCCTTAACTGCACACGTGTCAACCGTGCCGGTGTCGACCTCCTCGCATCACCCAACCTCCGTCTCCAGATGGGCGACCGCCTCGTTGTGGTGGGCGACCTCAATGACATAGAGCGTCTGAGTGTGCGCCTCGGCAACTCAATGAAGCGCCTCAACCAGCCTAACCTTATCACCATCTTCGTGGGCATCATGTTCGGTATCATCCTCGGCTCCATCAATGTGGGCTTCGGCATGAAACTCGGTCTCGCGGGTGGTCCGCTCGTCGTGGCGATCCTTCTTAGCCGCTTCGGCTACAAATTCAAGCTCGTCACCTACACCTCATCGTCAGCTTCGTTGCTGATGCGAGAACTGGGCATCTGCCTCTTCCTCGCCTCGGTGGGTATCTCATCCGGTCAGGGCTTCGCCGAGACTGTGTTCAATACCACCGGTATGTGGTGGGTGATCTGGGGCTTCATCATCACACTGGTGCCACTCATCATCGTGTCGTTCATAGCCCGCGGAGTCTACAAAATCAACTATCTCACCATCATGGGTCTTGTGTCGGGCGGTTGCACCGATCCCCCTGCACTTGCCTATGCCAATAACTCCACCGGCAGCGACGCTCCCGCCGTGGCCTATTCTACGGTCTATCCTCTCACCATGTTCCTGCGAGTGGTAGCCGCCCAGGCCCTCGTGCTTTGTCTCCTCTAATCATGACGACAGTACGGGTGTGTAGACAATAAGTATACTGAAAGTTGGAAAGCTAAGGCCCACGGTGGCAACTTTCCAACTTTCTGTTTATTTTATTGTCCGATTTAACTTTTAGTAAACGGTATTTTTCGTAATTTTGCACAGAACTTTCATCATTGTCACATATTATGATTGATAATCTTCCACCAATCAAAGTTTTCTCCGGGACTAAGTCTCACTACATGGCTGAGGAAATATGCCGAGATCTCGGCTGCGAACTCGGCAAAATGAACATCCAGTACTTTGCCGATGGCGAGTTTGAAGTGTCGTTTGAGGAATCCATCCGTGGATGCGAGGTGTATCTCGTGCAGTCCACATTCCCCAATTCGGACAATCTCATGGAGCTTCTGCTCATGATTGATGCCGCTAAGCGTGCTTCGGCAGCCTCTATCATCGCTGTGATGCCTTACTTCGGCTGGGCACGTCAGGACCGCAAGGACAAACCGCGTGTGTCGATCGCCGCCAAACTCGTGGCCGATCTTCTCACAACCGCCGGCGTGGATCGAGTAATCACCATGGACCTTCATGCCGACCAGATCCAGGGCTTCTTTGACATTCCAGTGGATCACCTCTACGCTTCGTCAGTGTTCATCCCCTACATCCAGTCGCTCAACCTCGAGAACCTGGTGATAGCTTCGCCCGACGTGGGTGGCGCCAAGCGTGCCAACAGCTACTCCAAGTATCTCAACGTGCCTCTGGTGCTCTGCCATAAGCAGCGCGCAAAAGCCAACGTCGTGGCTCAGATGACCGTCATCGGCGACGTCAAGGATAAGGATGTCATCCTCATCGACGATATGGTGGATACAGCCGGTACCATCACCAAGGCTGCCGACCTGATGAAGGCAGCAGGCGCCCGCTCGGTAAGAGCCCTCTGCTCTCATGCCATCATGTCGGACCCCGCATCTGAGCGCGTTGACAACTGCGCCCTCACCGAGATGATGTTCACAAACTCAATCCCCTTCAACAAGAACTGCAAGAAGGCCACCATTCTTTCCGTGGCCCGACTCTTCGCTGACACCATCCGCCGTGTCCATACCCATGAGTCAATATCATCTCAATACCTTATCAAGTAAAATACCATTATGAAGCTAAAGTCCATTATGGCTACCGCAGTTATAGCCGGTTCGCTCGCCGCTTGCCAGACAGGCGGAGAGAAGGATGCCGACCTTATCGACAAGCCTGACTACACCTCGCCCGACGGTGTGTTTAACATCGATGCCCTTGAGGCGCTCGGTCGAGTGTCGAGCGTTAAAGTATCGCCCGACACCAAGAAGGTGCTCTTCGGCATATCCTATGAAAGCGTGGAGAAGAACAAGAGCAACACCGATCTCTACACAATGGATGCCGATGGTTCTAACCTCGAGCGTATCACCAAGACAGCATCTTCCGAGGGTAACTTCGTATGGATCAACCAGGGCAAGCAGATAGCTTTCACATATCCCGCCAACGGCGTGATGCAAGTGTGGGTGATGAATGCCGACGGTTCGGCCCGCAAGCAGATCACCGAGGTGGAGAACGGCGTGCAGGGCTTCCTGTTCTCACCCGATGAAAAGCACCTGCTTCTCATCGGCACCGTGAAGTACTCACGCGACGCCAAGGATGTCTATCCCGACCTTCCCGATGCCACCGGACGTGTCATCGACGACCTCATGTACAAGCATTGGGACGAATGGGTGACTGAAATACCACATCCTTTCATCGGCGAATTTGACGGCTCGAAAGTGACTGACATCTATGATATCATGGGCGATGAACTCCGTTTCGAATCACCCATGAAGCCTTTTGGCGGCATAGAGTCGTTCGCATGGGCCCCCGACAGCCAGTCGCTCATCTATGTGTCGCGCAAAAAGGACGGTATGGAATATGCCATCTCGACCAATTCTGACCTCTATCTCTACTCGCTCGCCGACAAGTCGACCCGCAATCTCACCGAAGGCATGATGGGCTATGATACCAACCCAGTGTATTCGCCCGACGGCAAATATGTGGCATGGCTCTCGATGGAGCGTGACGGATATGAGAGTGACAAGAACCGTATCTTCATGCTCGATACTGCCACCGGCGAAAAGACCGATCTCACTGCCGAGTGGGACTATTCGGTCAATGACATCGCCTGGAACCCCGACGGCAAATCGCTCTATTTCATCGCTCCCAAGGATGGCGTGACACCGATATTCTCGCTTGACATAGCCACCAAGGAGGTAAAAGTTGTGGCCGACGGTCTGTGTGACTATGCAGCCCTTGCGCCTGTCGACTCGCAGACACTCGTCACTCTCCGCCATTCGATGCTCTACCCCAATGAGGTGTATGCAGTGACCGGTGGTGAGGTAAAGCAGATTTCAAACGTCAACACCGAGCTGCTCGCATCGCTCAAGATGCCTAAGGTGGAGAAGAAAATGGTCCCCACCACCGATGGCAAGGAGATGCTCGTATGGGCAGTTTATCCCCATGATTTCGACAGCACCAAGACATATCCCGCTCTGCTCTATTGCCAGGGTGGTCCGCAGCAGGCTGTGAGCCAGTTCTGGAGCTATCGTTGGAATCTCGCCCTCATGGCAGCCAACGGCTATATAGTCATCGCTCCCAACCGCCGCGGTCTTCCCGGCTTCGGTACCGAATGGAATGCCCAGATTTCAGGTGACTATCCCGGTCAGAACATGAAGGATTACCTTGCTGCCGTGGACTACATGAAGCAGTATCCCTATGTTGACAATGCCCGCATCGGTGCCACCGGTGCAAGCTATGGCGGCTTCTCCGTCTACTGGCTTGCAGGAAATCACGAGAAGCGTTTTGCCGCTCTTCTGGCTCACGCAGGCATATTCAACATGGAAGCGCAGTATCTCGAAACAGAGGAGATGTGGTTTGCAAACTGGGATATGGGCGGCGGTGCCACCAACGCTCCTGCCAATACTGCCGACGATCCTGACTATGGCGCGTTCTGGAGCAAGGACAATGCCATTGCCCAGCGCACATTTGCCAACTCACCTCATAAGTTTGTCGACAAATGGGATACGCCAATCATGATTTCACACGGTGAATTTGACTACCGCATCCTCTCTTCGCAGGGCGAGATGGCATTCAATGCCGCCAAGCTCCGTGGCATCCCTGCCGAGATGGTGATATTCCCCGACGAGAACCACTGGATTCTCAAGCCCCAGAATGCCATCATGTGGCAGCGTCTGTTCTTCCGTTGGTTTGACCGCTGGTTGAAGCCGGAGGCAAAGACAACCGAACAGTAAGAAGCATATATATGGTATAAAATATGCAAATGGCCGTGGAATTGTTTTTTCCACGGCCATTTTTATGACTTGTCGGAGGCTATTTTTTCACCCATACAGCGATGTTGCGTCCTGCAACCGGAAAGTCGGCAGAACCCTCCTCGTCAAGAGTTATCTCTTCGGGGATGCTTCCTGTGATTTCGTGCCACACTTCACCGGCCCTGAGTTCGCCGAGCGACATGTGTTTGCTACCACCCTCGTCGTTGCTCATGAGGAACACAAGCCCTGAGTCGGGATGCTCATCGTCGCCGTGACGCACGAGCCCAACTGTGGATGGGTGGTCGAAGTAGAGAGTCTGCTCCCCATAGGCATATTTCTGCCTTGCATCCAGGAGACAGTCAATGATGGCGCGATGAGGTGACGCGACGCCTCCCATTGAATAATAGTCGCCGTAGAAAAGTGTGGGGTAGCCCTCCTTCATGAGGAGTATGAGCCCATAGGCGAGGGGTTTGAACCAATCATCGATGGTCGATTCCAGGGAGCTTCCCCGCTGTGAATCATGGTTGTCGACGAAAGTCACTGCCAGTCGGCTGTCATATTGGATGACAGTGTTGTCGAGCAAGGTGGTGAGGTCGAAATCTTTTCCTTGCTGCGAGGCGGTGAAGAAATTGTAGTGGAGTGGCACATCAAAGAGCGCAATCTTATTGCCGGTGGCTTCGGAAAACTCCTTAAGCGACTCGATATCGCCGTTCCAGTATTCGCCCACCACAAAGAAGTCCTCTCCTCGTTCCTTGCGCATCTCGTCGACAAATTGCGAGGTGAAGTTGCGGTCCATGTGCTTGATGGCATCCATGCGGAAGCCGTCGAACGCGAATTCCTCGGCTGCCCATTTGCCCCAGCGGTTGAGCTCAGCTATCACTTCCGGCCGGTCGAGATCGATGTCATTGGCCAACAGATAGTCATAATTCCCTTTTTCGGTGTCCACCCCCTGGCTCCAGCCTTTGCCTTCACCGACGATGCGGAACACGCCGTGAGCGTCGCGCAATGCGTCATAGTCGGTCCCGGAGAAGTCATACCAGTGCCATTTGTAGTCAGAATACTTATCGTCGCGCCCTTTGAAGTCGTAGCCGGTGTAGGCTTTGATCTTTCTGATGTGTCCATGTGTGCGTGTTCGGTCCTCTTCGTCGCTTGCTATGGCCTTGAACACCTCCGGGTAGTCGCCCCCGGCCTTGTGGTTGAGCACTGCATCGAGATATACATTCACCCCGGCATCGTGGAGAGCTCCGATGGCCTCCTCCAGTTGGGTGCGGGTCCCGTATTTGGTGCGTACAGTCCCTTTCTGGTCAAATTCGCCGAAGTCATAGAGGTCGTAGGTGGCATATCCTTCATCCTCCTGCTCGTCGGCTTTGTAGGCCGGCGGAATCCATACTGCTGTTATGCCTCTTTCGCTCAGATGAGCAGCGTCCTCCTTGAGTTGGGTCCATAATTGGCCGTCATTTGGCAGATTCCACTCGAAGTACTGCATTAAAACTCCATTCATCATAGTAGGTCATTATTGTTGTTTACGGATTTGAATATAAGTACACAACAATACTCCCTGCTCTATGGTTTGCACCGCAGGGCAGGGAGGGATGATTCGTTTAGGTCGACAGAAGTGGTCAGTCAGGGTCCTTCGAGGGTGTCGCTTCACGCTCGCGCATCTCGGGGAGATGCCATCCGTAACGCAGTGCGCCCCAACGCAGAAACAGGATTGTGACGGCGCAGAGCGACTGTTGAAGGATAGGCGATCCGCCAAGCATATCCACACACCAGTAGACAATCCCGCCTGCTATGCAGGCTGTGGCATATATGTCTTTGCGGAAAAATAACGGTTCTTCGTTGATCAGGACGTCGCGGAGCACCCCTCCGAACGAACCTGTCACCATGCCCATGATGATGGCGACCCACATCGGGTAGCCGAACGCGAGGCTTTTCTGGATACCTGTGATGACGAACAGGGTAAGCCCCACAGCATCGAACATGAATAGCGACTTGGAATCGGATGTGAGAACCCGCGTGAAGAGCACGACGATCAGGAAGGACAAGCCGGTCACAGCCAGATACCACCAAGTCTGCATCCAGAACACAGGGGCGTCAAGCAGCACGTCGCGCACTGTACCACCACCTATTGCTGTGATGACACCTATCGTATAGGCTCCGAACCAGTCAAAATGCTTTTTTGCGGCCAGGCGCACACCGCTGACGCCGAATGCCAGTGTGCCGAGCACTTCGATTATGAATAGAAATGTAGATTCCATCATGCTTTCTGTTCCTTGGAATAATATCGGCATACAGATGTCAGCCCGCAGTTGAGACAGTCGGGTTTCCGGGCTTTGCACACATAGCGCCCATGCAGGATGAGCCAATGGTGTGCTTTGGGGATAATCTCGTCGGGGATATTCTTGACCAACGCTTTCTCGGTGCTGAGAGGGGTTTTACTGTTGGTGGTCAATCCTATGCGTTCGCTGACGCGGAACACATGGGTATCGACTGCCATGGTCGAGCGGTTGTAGACCACTGCAAGGATGACATTAGCGGTTTTGCGTCCCACTCCAGGGAGAGTCATAAGAGCGTCAAGATCGGAGGGGACTTCCCCGTCAAATTCCTCCACAAGGCGCTTGGCCATCCCGCTCAGCGATTTGCTCTTATTGTTGGGATAGGAACATGATTTGATATACTGGAATATCTCGTCAGTTGTGGCGGCCGCCATGTCCTGAGGGGTGGGGAATGCCTCAAACAGAGCTGGTGTAATCATGTTGACACGCTTATCCGTGCATTGGGCCGAAAGAATCACGGCCACAAGCAGTTGGAAAGGATTGTCATAATGCAACTCGGTTTCAGCCACCGGCATAGCGTGTTCAAACCATTCGAGCACGCGGGCATAACGTTCCTTTACGGTCATATCGGCAAAAGTGGGGAATGACAGTTTTTTAAGATTTGATTAGTGACGCGCTCCACATCCCTGCCATGAAGGCGCAGATGCCACCCGCAAGGGTCACTCCGACATATATCAATGCCTGTGTGGGTTCGCCTTGACGCACAAGCGACACGATGTCGAGCGTGAAGGTGGAATATGTGGTGAATCCACCTAAAAAACCTGTGATACACAGCAGTCTGATAGTTTTCGACGAGCCGATGGCATCAAACAGTGTTGCCGCAAATCCTATCAGCAGACAGCCTATGAGATTAACTGCGAGAGTGTGATGCCAGCGGTCGGTCTGCAACCACGGCACATGCTGCAGGAGAAATCTTGATATGCAGCCGAGTGCGCCTCCAGCGGCGACAATGAGGGATTCACCAAGACTTATTGGCATGGTGGGATAGCCTGTTGGATGTGTGGGTAGGGCGGTTTAGTGGGCTGCCTGGAACTGTTCAAGGAAGCGCACGTCGTTTTCGGAGAACATGCGGAGGTCCTTGACCTGGTATTTCAGATTCGTGATACGTTCCACGCCCATGCCGAGGGCAAAACCGTTGTAAACTTTCGAGTCGATGCCGCAGGCTTCGAGCACGTTGGGGTCAACCATGCCGCAACCGAGGATTTCCACCCATCCGGTGTGCTTGCAGAAAGAGCATCCCTTACCGCCGCAGAGGTTGCAGGAGATATCCATTTCGGCCGAAGGTTCGGTGAAGGGGAAGTAGCTCGGGCGCAGACGGATTTTTGTCTCGGGGCCGAACATCTCGCGGGCAAAGTAGAGGAGTGTCTGGCGCAGGTCGGCGAAAGAAACATTTTTGTCTACGTAAAGGGCCTCAACCTGATGGAAGAAGCAGTGAGCACGCGCCGAAATAGCCTCGTTGCGGTAAACGCGTCCCGGGCAGATGATGCGGATAGGGGGCTGGGTCTTCTCCATGACACGGCTCTGGACCGATGAGGTGTGGGTGCGCAGGAGAACGTCGGGATTACGCTGTATGAAGAATGTGTCCTGCATGTCGCGTGCGGGGTGATCCTCAGCGAAATTAAGCGATGAGAACACATGCCAGTCATCCTCGATTTCAGGACCTTCGGCAATGGTGAAGCCGAGGCGCGAGAAGATGGAGATGATTTCATTTTTAACCAGTGAGAGCGGGTGGCGGCTGCCAAGCGGCATTGGTGCGGCCGAACGACTGAGGTCGAAATCATCAGAGAGATTATCGGTCTGCTCAAGCGCTTCACGCATGGCGTTGAGCTTGTCGGTAGCAAGGGTTTTCAGCTCATTGAGTTTCTGCCCGAGTTCGCGTTTTTGTTCGGCGGGGACAGTACGGAAGTCAGCCATGAGGGCTGAGATTTCACCTTTTTTGCTGAGATATTTAATGCGCAGAGCCTCCACTTCCTGAGCATTGGCAGCGCTTAATGCTTCTATTTCAGCTTTGAGCTGATTTATCTTGTCAATCATAATGTTCGAAGTGTGATAATTTCGTGCAAATTTACGAATTATTTTTCAAGCCGTGGGTATATTCACCCGCGTTTTTTTGCCGGAGTCTCCTCGTCGGCAAACCTGTTAGGGAAGTCGATATGTAATTTGGGGCGCATCATGGCATATATGACGAGCAGCACACCTATCAGTATGAATGGCACACTGAGCCACTGGCCCATGTTGAGGGTCATGTCCGACTCGAATTCCACCTGGTCATTCTTGATGAATTCAATTAGGAATCGTGTGCCGAACAGGATGATGAAAAACACTCCGAATATAAGTCCCGGACGCTCTTCGGCGTTCTTTTTCCAATACATCCACATCAGAAGGCCGAAAAGGGCAAAGTAGCACAAGGCTTCGTAGATTTGTGTCGGGTGGCATGCCTGTCCGTAATATAATGAGTGCCATTCATGTGAGCGGATAAACATGAACCCCCAAGGGAGATCCGTGGCATGGCCGAAGATTTCGGAGTTCATGAGATTGCCGAGGCGGATCAGACCACCTACAAGTGCAATCGGTATCACAAGACGGTCAAATGTCCACAGCGGATTGCGCTTGGTGGTGAAAATGGAGTAGGCGAGCACTCCGAGTATTATGCCTATTGTGCCACCGTGGCTTGCAAGGCCACCCTCCCATACGTATAGGATTGTGATCGGATCCTGGCTGTATTTGTCCCACTCGTAGAAAAACACATGTCCGAGACGTGCGCCGATGATGGTGCCTGCCATAGTCCACAGAAGGAGCACTCCGAGCCAACGTTCAGGAGCACCTTCATGTTTGTAGATGCGGGCCTCGATCTCATAACCGATTAGAAACCCCACCATGAACGCGAGGCTATACCAACGCAGACTGAAATTTCCGATATGAAACAGCACCGGGTCAGCGTTCCACACAATAAAATCTAACATAAAGGGATGAATTGAGTTTTGTGATTCTGAATTAAAAAGCCTGTAAGCCGACAGACGCATAGTAAGCGAGAGACGGTATAGTTTGGCAAAATTACGCAGAATTTGTGCTCAAATCAAAAAATGGCCCCCTATTTTGCATTAATTAACGAGTGGAAAGGTGGCTCACGATTGGTCCTTAATGCGTGATATGACACCGTTGTTGCGGTCGTTGTGCCGGGAATAAAAACCGTCGAAGGTGAAGAGTCTGACCACTCCATACGAGATGGCCGCACATATCACAATCGGCAGAAAGAATGTGTAGCCGGCGGCCATCTCCGAGGTGAGAAACATGGCCATGAACGGTGCACGGATTGCTCCTGACATCACTCCTGCCATTCCGAAATAAGCGAACGTCGAGGTGGGAAGATCGAGCCCGAACAACTTGTTCATCATGAAAGCGAAGAAGAAGCCGGCAAAGCATCCGGCAAAAAGAGTCGGGGCGAAGTCACCACTCACACCGCCTCCACTGTTGGTGGCAGAAGTGGCAAAACATTTGGCCAGCAATGTGCCACCCACCACGAGGAGAAGCATCCACGACGTGTCGGTCACGTCGTGAAATAGGCTGTCGTTGACTATGGTTGATGCATTTCCGTTGATGATTCGTCCCACGGTGTCGTAGCCTTCGCCATAGAGTGTCGGGAAAAGAAATATGAGAAGTGCAAGCATCCCTCCACCTATCAGGTTTTTGACCCAGTGGTTGGTAAATGAGTCGAGCATCTTCTCCACTTTTTTCATTATGAAGCTGTAATATAGAGAATAGAGCCCGCAGAACACACCTAACGCTATCACATAAGGGATGATTGAGGCTTCGAAGGCCACCGGGGCCGTGAATGGAATGTCGATAGTGCAACCTGACCAGGCGTAGGCTGTCATGGCCGATGTGACGGCTGCAGCCACCAGAGCGAGTACCGACATGGTGGTCAGCTCCATCCCGAGCACTTCAAGCGTGAAGAGTATGCCTCCGACCGGAGCTTTGAAGATACCTGCGATGCCGGCTCCTGCGCCGCATCCTATCATTATCTTCATCAACAGGGGCGAGAGCCTGAACAAGCGTCCTATGTTGCTTCCTATGGCGGCTCCGGTATATGCTATCGGGCCCTCCGAACCTGCCGATCCTCCGAACCCAAGGGTCATTGTGCTTGCGATCATCGGGGCGTAGGTGAGATGCGGTTTGAGCCGATACATCCTCTGCGAGAGGTCATGCATGAGCTGACGCACCCCATGGGCGAGATTGTCATGTAGAATATAGCGGGTATAGATTGCCGTTAGCAAAATGCCGGCCACTGGAATGACGAGGAGTATGTAATTGGCGCTCTCGGCGTTGAGATGGGACGTAAGCATGAGCGACACCCAGCCAATCATGCGTTTGAGCAGAAATGCGGCTGTGCCTGTGAGCAGCCCTATGATGACGGCCGGCACGAAGATGAAGGGCATGTTGGGCACATATCGCTCCCTCCAGCGCAGCATGAGCGTGACGCCATGATGGAATTTACGTGCGATTCGGTAGAATAAACTCATAATCCGTAAGTTGAAACGTGTGGGATATAAATTTCAACAATCCAGTTGCTGATAAGGTTGCGTAACGAGTACTATTCTACGGTAGCCCGGTAAAATTCAGAAGTCGAAAAATTTTCCGATTCCGAATAAAAACACTACCTTTGGCCTTGGACAGATGACCATGTTGTCATGTGTCCGTTAATTATCATGCATGGAGTGGTGTAAGTTGGCACCCTCTGAAATAATACGGAAATCCCTTATGGAAAAAGAAATAGGTTCCTGGTGGACATCACCCACCGAAAGCGAGTCGGGACGTCTGATTATGGTGACCGGACGTCGCGATGTGGAAAAATTCAGAAGTAACGAGCGTTATAAAATACGCATCGAGGTGACGTGGAAGTATGAAGGCGGCCCTGACGGAATGCCCGACACTGCCACATCGACCATGATGGAGGAAGTGCAGGAAGCACTGCAGAATGTGTTTGCTAAGGATCCGGTGGCGGTTCTTACCGGTATTTACACCGGCGACGATCAGCGCGACTGGGTGTTCTATGCCACAAGCACCCATATCTTCGGAAAAAAACTAAACGAGGCTCTCGAGCCGTTCCCTCAGCTTCCGCTCACAATATATGCGGAGAATGATCCCGACTGGGATGAGTATGCCGAGATGTCGGAAGCGGAAATAAAACTCGATTGACTCTATTCTTATTCCAGTTCCAGCTGGAAACGGTAGAGCGAACCGGAGAGCTTTGATTTGAGCGGATTCTGGTAATACCTGAAGTCCTCCATTTCCCTGATGGCTTTAGTGATTCGTGGCAAATACTCATCAAGGAGAAGCCTGGGCTTGAGAAAACCGAGTGTCTCCACGAAAAATTTATTTATGGCATCGTTTGTGGTGTCTTTGAACCACTCCTTGGCCCCTACGGCACATAGCTCGGTGACAACGAACACCATCATTTCCGCTACTGCTTCGTCGCCTGGTTCAAGTATCGTGAATTTCTTAAGCAAGGCTCTTATCTTGGGCATACGCGGACGGTGTGCCCGCCGTGAATATCGATTGATTTCCTTGAGCAGTGGCTTTTTATAAGCCTCTGCCTTGGCTGATATGTCAGGGTCGGCAAAGAAGTCGAGAATCTCTTTTGCCTCCTTGCTTTTGGCGTATATATCGAAAAGCAACTCTTTGAGCTGCTCGGCGTTGAAGTCGGCAATCGCCTTCTTTAGTGTGGTTTTTGACATTGTGACAAGTGTGTTGCTTATGTTATTGCCGTCGGAAATGCTACGGCGTGTCTATGTATAACAAACGTGACGCAGGATCGGAATATTGGCATTCCGGCCTCGCGCCACGTTTTTTTATTCGCACCTGCGTTTATGGTGCCAAATGGTTGCAGTCCTTATTTTGCGTATCCCTTGATGCCTTTTTCGAGGAAAGCTGAGAAGCGGGGGATATTTTCATCGTAGGAGAACGGACCTGAAAGGAGCTCACCCTCGTTGTTTAGAATCACGTAATAGGGCTGCGCGTTGGCATTGAACTTATAGCGCTGCAGATAGCTCCAACGGTCACCGTAGGTGTAGAGAGTGATTTCCTTGCCGAATTCAGTGACTTTAATGGGTTCGGGAAGTGCTTTCTTCTCGTCGACCATGAGCTTGATGACTACGAAATTGTCCTCGATCATTGCTTTTACGTTGGCTTCGTCGAGCACAGCGCCTTCCATTTTGCGGCAGTTGACGCAACCAAATCCCGAGAAATCAATGAGCACCGGTTTACCTGACTCGGCAGCGGCCTTCATGCCCTCCTCGTAGTCGTCATATTCCTTGAATCCGTTGCCGTAGAGGTTGAAGTCCTGAGTGAAGAGCGGCGGGACAAAGGCGCTCACTCCTTTGAGTGGCGCTCCCCAAAGACCGGGGATAAGGTAGACTGTGAATGACAGTGATGCAAGGGCGAGGAAGAAGCGGAATACTCCAACGCTGCTGTCGGCAGGACCGTAGTGGGAGAAGTTGAATTTGCCGAGCAGATAGAGCCCCAGAAGCAGGAAGATGACAATCCAGAGAGCCAGGAAGGCTTCGCGGTCAAGTAAGTGCCATCCGTAGGCAAGGTCAGCCACTGAGAGGAATTTCAGCGAGAGTGCGAGTTCAACGAATCCGAGCACCACTTTGAGAGTGTTCATCCAGCCTCCTGAACGAGGTGCAGCCTGGAGCATGGTGGGGAACATGGCAAATAGCATGAATGGGAGCGCGAGTGCGCTTGAGAAGCCTAACATGCCGATGGCGGGGCCCCACAGATTGCCCATAGAGGCTGCTTCAACAAGCAGGGTGCCTATGATAGGGCCTGTACATGAGAATGACACGAGCGTTAAGGTGAACGCCATGAAGAAGATGGAGAGAAGCCCAGTGGTACGCTCGGCAGTGGCATCCATCTTGTTTGACCACGAGGCAGGGAGCTTGATGTCGAATGCTCCAAAGAAGGAGATTGCGAACACTACGAGCAGCAGGAAGAATATGATGTTGCATGTGGCCGAGGTGGAGAGGGCGTTGAGTGAGCTTGCGCCGAATATGCCTGTGATGATGAGGCCGAGGGCAACATAGATGACGATGATGGAGACTCCGTAGATGCAGGCATCGGCTATCGACTTGCTGCGGTCTTTGCCTTTCTTAAGGAAGAAGCTCACAGTCATCGGTATCATGGGCCATACACAAGGAGTGAAGAGGGCCACGAGTCCACCTAAGAAGCAGGTGAAGAATATATACCACAGCGAAGTGGTGGAGAAGTCATCGGCCTGGCCTCCATCCTCGTATGTCACCGGGGCCCAAAGATCGGTCCCCTTGGCGGCAGCCGGGGTGGTGGCGGCTATAGAGTCGGGCGTGGCAGCCACTGAATCGGATGTGAGGGTGTCAGCCCCCTCAGCCGTCGGTTGGTCGGTGGCTTCGGTTGTCTCTGTCTGTGACTCAGCGGCTTTAGGCTCATCTTTTTTCTCCTCGGCTTTTGGTGCGGTGATTTTCGCTGTGCCGGAGAGTGAGAAGTTGGAACGTGCCGGCGGGATGCAGTTCTGGTCGTTGCATGCTGAATATACCAGTGCCACATCAATGCCAAACTCTGGTTTGGTTGCGGTGAATTTCTGTGTGAGAGTCACGCTCTTAGTCCACCATGACAACTCGGCGTCAAACATGTCGTCATGCTCCTTATGGGCGGCTTTTGAAGGTACCGGTTTGCCGTCGAGTGTCACACCGTCGAGCTTAGGGAAGTTGATTTCCAACGGCTGGGGGCCCAGATCAGGGTCCACCTCATTGGAGTACATGTGCCATCCATTGCCTATGGTAGCGGTAAGCACCACAGCTCCGTGGTTGTCATCGGTCATCTCGACCTTGGCATTCCATCTAACCGGAGTCATTATCTGGGCAGAAGCAAGCCCTGCGCAGAACAGAATTAAGGTTAAGAAGATAGAAAGTGATTTACGCATATTTTCAGTAAGGTTGGTATTCATGATTTTATGGAAAAATCGAGCCCTCGATTTTTCCGGGCACAAAATTACTACAAATTAGACTCTTTTCCAATTCTCACTAATATCTGTAATTGCTCTGTAACCATAATTATAGCTTCTTTCCTGATGTTAACATATATTTTGTAAGGAGGTTTGCGAATGTAGGTTGCAACTAAGTGATACTATTTTACCATTTTTATGCATAGGTGTCCTGAACCGTTGTTTTTATGGCGGTAAAATAGTAACTTTGTGACATTGGGTAGCCTTATGATACCTGCCTGTACCCTTACCTTAAAACAATATTACACAGTAAATAAACCTTTCATAACCATCATGAAACCCAACAGTCTATTTATCCCGTTGGTAGCGGCGGCCATTCTCTCGCCGTGGCAGCTCAGCGCTGAGATTGTCAATATCTCCACCCCCAACACTTCGCTCGTTCTCGATGCCGAGAAGGGGGCTCCACTTAAAATTCTTCATTACGGCGACCATCTCCAAGGCACCGACCTTGAAAATGTCAAGGCCGCAGGCGCCATGAACCGCGACGCATATCCGGTATATGGCATCTATCCGCAGGCCGAAGCTGCCCTGAGCGTCACTCATGCCGATGGCAACATGACCACTGATGTGGAGGTGATCGGTGTCTCGACATCTAATGTGGACGGTGCGGAGGTGACTACCATTGCCATGCGCGACAAGGTCTATCCTTTTGATGTGAATGTCAACTACAAGACCTATCCCGGCGAGGATGTCATAGAGACATGGGTGGATGTTAAGAATAACGAGAAGGGCACCGTGACCCTCAACCGCTTCATGTCAGGCTATCTGCCTGTGCGCTATGGCGATGTGTGGCTCTCCCAACTCTATGGCACATGGGCTAACGAGGGCCGTTTGTCGCAGACTCCTCTTAATCACGGTGTGCGCATGATAAAGAATAAGGACGGTGTGCGTAACACCCATACGGCACATGCCGAAATCATGCTCTCGCTCGATGGGAAACCGCAGGAAAACACCGGTCGTACCATCGGTGCCGCTCTCTGCTATTCCGGTAACTATAAACTGTTCATTGACACTGATGATACTGATTATCACCACTTTTTCGCAGGGATAAACGAGGAAAACTCAGCTTATCATCTTAAGAAAGGTGAGACTTTCACCACTCCCGAGCTTGCTCTCACTTATAGCCCCGATGGTCTTTCGGGCGTGAGCCGCAACTTCCATCGTTGGGGACGCAACCACCGTCTGCACAACGGAGACAAGGAACGCAAGATTCTCCTCAACTCATGGGAGGGTGTCTACTTTGACATCAATGAGGATGTGATGGCCGGCATGATGGAGGATATAGCTTCGATGGGTGGTGAACTTTTCGTGATGGACGACGGATGGTTTGGCGATAAATACCCTCGTGATGTCGATAACTCATCGCTCGGCGACTGGGTGGTCGACAAAAACAAGCTTCCCCACGGTATCAATGGCCTTTTGGCTACCGCCAAGAAGAATGGTGTGAAATTCGGAATCTGGATTGAGCCTGAAATGACCAATTCTGTGAGCGAGCTCTATGAGAAGCATCCCGAATATGTGATCAAGGCGGCCAACCGCAAGCCTACCGAAGGCCGAGGTGGTACACAGCTTGTGCTTGACATGGCCAATCCGAAGGTGCAGGACATCGTGTTCACGATTGTTGACACCCTCATGACCAAATATCCTGAAATCGACTATATCAAGTGGGATGCCAACGCGCCTATCATGGATCATGGCTCGCAGTATCTCACGGCCGACAATCAGTCACACCTCTATATAGATTTCCATAAAGGTCTTGCCAAAACTCTTGACCGTATACGCGCCGCACACCCCGACGTGACCATCCAGGCTTGCGCAAGCGGTGGCGGACGTGCCAACTGGGGCATACTTCCCTGGTTTGACGAGTTCTGGGTGAGCGACAACAACGACGCGCTTCAGCGTATCTACATGCAGTGGGGCACAAGTTACTTCTTCCCCGCCATCGCGATGGCTTCGCACATCTCAGCTTCGCCCAACCATCAGACTTTCCGCCGCATACCGGCCAAGTTCCGTGCCGATGTGGCCATGAGCGGACGCCTCGGCCTCGAGATGCAGCCCCGCGACATGAATGATGAGGATAAGGCCGTATGCCGTCAGGCTATCGCCGACTACAAGACCATCCGTCCCATCGTGCAGTTCGGTGATATCTACCGACTTGTGTCACCTTATGACGGAAAGGGTATTGCGTCGCTCATGTATGTCACACCCCAGAAGGACGATGCCGTGTTCTACTGGTGGAAGACTGAGACATTTATGAATCAGCAGCTTCCTCGTGTGGTGATGGCAGGTCTTGACCCGGCACGCGAATATAAGGTGACTGAACTTAACCGTATCGACAACGAGCCTCTTTCGTTCGAAGGTCACACGTTTACCGGCAAATACCTCATGTCCCATGGCCTTGAGATGCCATTGACCCATAAGGTTGATTACCACAAAAACACTGATTACTCCTCACGAGTGCTTCGTCTCACAGCTGTGAAATAAGGATGATTCAAATGAAAATCATACGTCGTCTGGCGCTCGCGGTGCTCATCTCCCTGTCGTGTGCCTCGGCATGGAGTTCAGATGCAATGCCATCCGCTTCTCCGATGGCCGACCTTGGCCTTGGATGGAATCTCGGCAATCAGCTTGATGCCTTCAAGGACAATGTGGCCTCCGAGACCGCGTGGGGCAATTCACCGGTCTCACAAGCCACTATGGATGGTCTCCGCGAGGCCGGGTTCACATCAGTGCGGATACCAGTGACATGGCTCGGTCATATCGGCGACGCTCCTGACTACTTGCTTGACACCGCATGGCTCGACCGTGTGGCGGAGGTGGTGGGCTATGCCGAGAAGGCTGGTCTGAAAGCCATAGTCAATATCCATCATGACGGAGGCCATTGGCTTGACATCGGTGCTGCCTCGCGTGACAGCGTGCAGGCCGATACCATCTCGCGTATGCTTGCCGCTGTGTGGACCCAGATAGCCCGACGGTTTGCCGACAAGGGCGACTTCCTATATTTCGAGTCGATGAATGAGATTCACGACGGCGGATGGGGTTGGGGTGCCAACCGCACCGACGGCGGCAAGCAGTATGCCATCTTCAATGACTGGCAGCAGGTGTTTGTCGATGCTGTGCGTTCCACAGGTGGCAATAATACCACTCGTTGGCTCGGCATACCATCCTACTGTACCAATATCGATCTGGCCGAGTACCTTGTCCTGCCCGACGATCCCGCCGGACGCATTATGGTGGCGGTCCACTGCTACGAGCCTTATGAATATGCGCTCGAGAACAAATACACCGAGTGGGGACACACTGCTGATGAGTCCAGAAAATATTCCGGCGACAATGAAGCAGCCGTCCGTAATGAGTTCGCGAAGGTTAAGCAGCGTTATGTTGACCGTGGCATACCTGTATATATCGGTGAGTTCGGCAACGTACACCGTTCCGACGACCGGGCTGAAGCCTTCCGTAAATACTACCTCGAGTATTTCTGCAAGGCCGCGCGCGACAATGGGCTTTCCCTCTTCTTCTGGGACAATGGCGCCACCGGTGCTGGCCGTGAGTGCAGCGGTCTCATCGACCATTCTACCGGAGCCTATATCAATAACGGCAAAGAGATAATCGATGCCATGGTCAAGGGCTATTTCACCCAATCGCCCGACTATACACTCCAGTCGGTCTACTCGTCCGCTCCCTGACCGCACATTGCCGCAATATCACAAAATCAAAGCGCAGGATTCAAGTCTGTCTTCAGGCTGAATCCTGCGCTCTGATTTATCTCATTCACACGAGGATGTGTCAGTATTTATGCTCCTCGCGCATCACCGGTGCAAAAATAATTACATGGTTGTGCCAAAACCGCGCGCCGCTGTGTTAAACAATCATAATTCCGCATTTCGTCATGGCGACGATGCCGATTCTGTATGTCCCGGTTAACTGATATGTTGGAATTCGAGTTCCTTGTGCCTTACGGCCCGGCGGAAAGCATTGATGAGCAGCACTGATGCCATGATTAGTGCCCCGGAGAAACTGTAGTAGACACCCACATTCATCCATCCTGCCACTTTGGCCAGAAGGAACAACAGTGGAATACCTACAAACAGATAGCTTATCACAGATATCCACAGCAGTGGCTTCACCTCCGAAGTGCCACGCAAGGCATTGGCATAGGTCAGTTGTATGGCATCGCCATATTGATAGAGAATCAATGGTGCTATGAGGAGCATAGCTGCCGATATCACCTCTGTGTCGGGTGTGAAAACCTGTATGAGCCATTCGCCGTGAAGCAGGAAGATTGCCGAGGCTATGGTGCTGAGCACGAGATTGAGATGCAGCCCCGCAGTTGCTATGCGTCTTATGCCGGTGGTGTCGCGCAGTCCGGTGTAATTGGCCACACGGATTGAAGTTGCCACCCCGAAGCTCATGTAGGTCATGAATCCGAGTTGTGCGATGGTATTGACCACTTGGTAGGATGCGAGCTGAATCTTGCCGAACCAACCCGACACAATTGCCCCGAATGACCACAGGAAGCACTCCACACCGCTCTGTATCATCACCGGATAGGATGTAACCCACACTTTCCGGCGGATATCCCCGGTGGCACCTCCGCTTTTCAGGCCGTCGAGATACGGACGGTAACGGCGTGTGAAACGGACCACGCACAGTATTCCGGCCATTGCTGAATAGCGTGCTATCAGTGTGCTGAATCCTGCTCCCGCCAGACCCAGTTCAGGACATCCAAAGTGGCCCGATATCAGCAGGTAGTTGCCGGTTATATTAATCACATTGCTTCCCAGGATTATCCACATCGGCGATGCAGTGTCGGTGGTGCCGTTCGCAGCTTGTTGACAGCAGTTGAACACGGCCATCGGAATAAGTGTGGCAAGCACTATGAGATAATATTCTTTAATCAGTGGTAACAGTTCCTCGGGTTGTCCGAATTTGTCAAGGAAGAAATATAGTGTCCCCATGGCGATGGTGAACATGGCGGAGACCAGGATATTCATCTGTAGTCCTCCTCTGAGCGTGCGTCCCACCTCATGGTGTTCGCCACGGCTGTAGAGGGCGCCTATCAGGGGTGTGACTCCGGCTGCGAAACCAATTTGCATCACCACAGTGATCATGAACAGACTGTTGACAAATGCGGCAGCTGCAAGCTCGTCGGTACCGTAGGCTCCCACCATCATCGTGTCGGCAAAGCTCACGACGATAATACCCAACTGGGTCACAAGCACAGGCAGCCCAAGTCTCATAAGATTTTTATATTCAGCTTTATAGGCTTTCCAGAAGCCTGCTTTGCTCACAAGTCCCATAATGTATGGATTTTTTACGGTTGAATCTCCTGCTTTGGAGTATTTTTGAGGATACAAAATTACTAAAAATCGCCCTAATAATCAAGGTGGGGCGCATTGGGACGGTCAGGATATGAAAAGACCAGGATCCTGCACCACGCAGGACCCTGGTCTTCCTATGCTAATTCTATTTATTGGTTTGTTTGTTCCCTGACATATTCTCGGGCGGCGTCACTGCCTTCCCATGGATGGCTTATCACATGGGTGGAGACATTGCCGGTGTACCAGTTGCCGCCTGCGTATTTGTCGGTGACCCAATTCTGGAATGATGCGAAACGGTCGCCATCGGCTGTCAGACCGCCGGGATATGCGTCATGGATGGCAACCCCTTCCTTGGGCCAATGCCAGGTGGCGGGCACTACAATCATCTGGGGCACCTGGCCGGTGGCATCTGGTTTGGTGATGGTGGCGTGTGTGCCGTCTGTACGTACCACTCTTACGGAGAATCCGCTCAGGTCGTTCACCACTCCGTCGACACCGCTTTCATGTCCTACTGAGAGTGACATGTTCGGGTCAACTTCGATTTTAACAGTGGTAAGATTGCCGAATCCGGGGTTCTTGCCGCCGGTGCCGACATTGATGGTATAGTTGTGGTCCCTCTCGCCAAACCAGTTGTTCACGTGGTCGAGGGTAGAGCCCATACCGGGGCCGGCTACCACTTCGCCGATTTCTTTACCTATCACCTTGCCGTCGTAGAGCACCTGGGCCTCAAGTGTACCACCTGCGGCAAGCATGGTCACGAAGGCATGGGGATGACCGGTCACATGCTCTACGCCAAACACGATGTCGTTAAAGTCGATGTCGGAAGTAGAGATGGCTCCGAGGTCCTCTACTGCGAAGAGGTAGGGATTGGTGTCGACTTCGAGGTCTACCACAGGCACATCGTCGCTCTGCGGATCGACGAGGAACACGATGTCATTGAAGTCACAGTCCACCCAGTCCTCGAAGCTGAAGTAGCGGTACTCTTCGCCGTCGATATCCACCGAGTAGGTAGCTGCCACGCTGTACTTGCGCTCGGCATCCACGTTATGGTCTATCTTGTCAAATTTGGTCCATCCTTTGGTATAATTTGTGGCGTCGCCTGTGCTCATGAGCGAGTTGAAGAATGAGTTTGGCATATCCTTGTTGAGCGACGACATTGAATAGTTGGCGTAGGGTTTCGCTTCACTTTCTCCCGGATAGGTGAGGTTCTGTGCGCCACTGTTGTTGCGGATGTAGAATCCGAATACTCGGCCGGCAGGGATTGTGATTGAAATCTGGTGGGTCACTACGTCATCCTTGCCGCCACGGTTGGCCTTGAAGTCAATGAAGGATGACACGCGGCCTTCGACGTATGGGATTTTAGAGAATCCGGCATCGATGATCTCCTGCTCCGAATTATATGTGGGGATGTCATAGATGGGGGCATCGTTCTCACCTGCGCGGCTGCGGCTTCTTGCGGCGGTTGGAATGATGGTTTCTGTCGGGTCATATACCGGCTCATCCTTTTCAATCACACTCTCGACTGTCTGATAGGAGAATGCTCCTACGCGGATGTCGGAGACTGAATAGAGGGTATAGGTACGTCCGGCTTTGAGCTCGAAAGCGAACGATCTGAGCTGGTTGCTTTCATCTTTGCCGTCGCCTGTTCCATCGACTGTCATATTACGGAATGAACTTTGGTCATACATTACCGGGAAGGTGCTCTTGACTCGGCAGTGGGCGGTAAACCGCATATCCACTGTTGGCTTGATTATCATAAGGGCTCTTTCGCTTGATTCCATCGCGCCACCTGCGAGAGGATTATCCTCCGAGGCTGTGCTCTTGCTCTTGAGACCGATGCCGGCCACACATGTCACAGATGTGCTGCCAGTGGGGAATTCCCATTTATGGCTCTTGGGTGTGACATCTCTTGACACCTCGATGGTCACCGGATCACTTTCGGCCGCAATGTTCTCTCCCTGGGAGTAGGCATGGTTTGAGACGATGATGTTATTGTAGGTCTCGTTATAGACATACTCATTGGGGTCTGTCATGGTCACGAAGCGGAATATACGCTCGTTACACTTGATTTCTGCATCATCCTCGGCGCATACAGTCCCCTGTGCGACATGGAAGTTATAGGGGGTGTCATATTGGGCGTCAGAGTATTTGAATGTCAGGACATTGTCGACAATACTCTCGAGCGTCACGGTGGCGCTGTGGGTACCGTCGGCTGATATCATGGTGGGCAACTCGCCTGAACCGTTGGCAATGTTCTGGTTGTAGGTCATGATTACGGTTCCGGTCTTGCCGTTGGTTCTCATTGTGGAGCCTTTGTCGTCGGCGGGCGACACCTTGACGAGCTTCAGGCTTGTGTCGATGGTGGTGAAGGTGAATGAAAGCTCCTTGGAGTAGTTAGAGGAGTTGTCATTTTCCGCGGCCGGTACGAAGCGGCGTGTGGGAATGGTGAATACATACTCTGTGTTGGGGCTCAGACCCGCATAGGTGAAGATGGCCTTGTTTCCCTCGGTCTCGATGGTCTTGAGGAACGCCTGACTACCTGAGGGGTTTGAGCTGAGGCGCAGTGTGGCGCGGCCCCATTGGGTGGCTTTGATGTCAGTGTTGAATTCAACGATGATTTGGCCATTGAGAGCCACCTCAACATCTTTATCGGCAGGAGTGTGGCGGGTGATGGCGAGGTCGGCAATCAGCTGGGTAGGCCTGCGGTACATGTTGTTGGTGAGTTGCTTGCCCTCTGCGTCAAGGTCATAGTTGTCAAAGAGGTCCTGGGTCTTTAACTCACCGTTTTCGTACCAGTATACGCCAAGGGTGTTCTTGGCGCCTGTGTTCCAGTAGATAGGATAGAACACAAAGGGCTGTCCGTTGGAAACGAAGCTGAAGTCGGTAGAGATATTGTAATTTTTCAATGCACGGCCACCTTCGCCATATTCAGAAAGCACCTTGTTGAATGCCTTCACAAACTTGAATTCGCGGAAGAAGCCGTTCTTAATCTGCGGAGTGGCCGACAGTCGGTCGTCACCCGAAATACCTCTTGACGGCTGGGCAGCTGCGACGTTGATTGAAGCGCCAAGGCTGACTTCTTCAAAGAAGCCGTCGGTCTTGACAAGAACCTTCTCCACCGGGTCGGGAACGTCGAAGGTCAGGGTCTTGGTGCCCTCTACGTCGGCATAGTCCCCGGCAAGGATTGTTTTGCCATTGACAACGGCATAGATTTTCACGCCGGTTCTTGTCGGTGTGGTAAGTGTGATTGAGCCTTGTTTTATCAGGCTCCAGTCCTGTTGAGGGTCGATGACCCCGAAATTCTTAATAAACTCTCGTGTGTAAAGCTCATCGGCAGGAACCTCGATTTCGTCAACATGACATGATGTGACAGAGGCCAGCAGCAATGCTCCTGTGAGAAATTTACAATTAAACTTCATGGTTAATAAAGGTAGTTTTTTTGTATAGTTATTAAGCGTAATGAATTATAAATCTGCTTTGGATTTCTTGGCAATTTCCCGATTGAATAACACCTTAGTTTTTCAAGTGTCCAGATTGTTGGGGTGAGAAAGGTGTCGATGATTTGTAACAGAGCCAGTTAAATGACTTGTATGGACTGTTGGTGCAAATTTTCTCCAAAGATAACTAATAAAAATTACCCCCCCCAATCTTTAACTTACGTTAACTTTTGTTAGCATAAGTTTGCTTTTACTTTGCAGTATTCTTGCAGTATTATTATGGAAAACAATGAAGCTTTTTTTAATGTATGGCTTTGGTCATACATTGAAAAAGCTCCGGTCCCCATAGCCTGCTGAGAAGCTATGGGGACCGGAGTTAATTGTATGGGAATACTAAGCTGCTTTAGGCTTTGCTTATGCTTCCTGAGCTATTTTCTTGAACTCGTCAAGAGAAACGGTCTGCTTGTCGAGGGTGACAGTCTTTTCGATAGTGTCATAGAGTTTTGACATGAGCACCTGCTGTGACATCTGCTGACGGATTTCAGGCTTTTCGAGCTGTTCCTTAGCGTAGCGGGTGATGATTTCGTCGTCAAGACCGGTCATGCCATACTGTGCAAACTGGCGTGCAGTGAGATATTTGGCCATTTCAAGTACCTCTTCGGGGGTGATTTCAACGTTGAGGGCTTTGAGGAGGTTGGTCTCGATGATTTCGTGCTTGATGCCGTTCTCCTGAGCCTTGTATGCCTCATCAGCGTTTTCAGCTTCTGCGAAGAAGAGCTTCTTGATAGTCTCGGCGGGGAGCTGCATGTCAGCACCATACTTCTCAAACATTGCCTTGTCGAACTGGTTGCGGAAGAGGATGTGGCTGTTCTGGCTGAGCTCGTTGGCGATGAGTTCCTTCACAGCGTTGCGGTATTCCTCTTCATTGTGTACCTTGTCTTCGCCGAACACTGTCTTGTAGTATTCGTCGCCGAGCTCGGCAGGAATGTTGACGATGATTTCAGAGATGTTCATCTCGAAGTCGCTCTTGATGTCGCCGGCGATAGCCTTGTCGACATGGAGCATTGATGCGAGTTCGCCTGCATCGCCTGCTGCTGCCTTCCAGGGGTTGAACACCACCTTGTCGCCGGGCTTCTTGCCTGCGAACTTAGCGGTTTCTTCCTTATCCTTGAAGTAGAGGGGGAATACGATGCCGTCGGTAACCTGGATGGCGCCTTCGTTCTGGTTTACGGAACCGTCCTCGTTGAGCTGCATGAGGGTGCCTTTCACAACACCGTCCTCAGTCATCTCTTCGCCGGGCTTCTGAGTGCCGAAACGTTTGCGCATATTCTTGTCCTGCTCGTCAATCATCTCTTCGGTCACATCGATTTCGTAGTAGGGATAGTGAGCCTCTTTGTCAAGTTTGATGTCAAGCTGGGGGATGAGGGCGAGGTCATACTTGAATTCCTGATCGCCTTCCTCGAATGCTTCCTTGATTTCAACAGGTACCGGGTGACCCATCACAGGGAGCTTGTTTTCAGAAATGTAGTCGACAACTGCACGATAGACAACGTCGTTGATTACATCGCTGGTGAGCTGCTTGCCGAAGCGGCGCTTCAGCTCGCCGAAAGGAACGTGGCCTTTGCGGAATCCGGGAATAACGTGGGTGCGGCCAAGCTCTTTGAGCTTTTTAGTCACCTCGTCTTTATAATCGTTTTCGTCAATCGCTACCGTCAGACGCACGTCTACGGGAGAAATCTCATCCTTTGTAATTTTCATCTTACTTATTGATAATTATCTGAGTTATTAATATTTACAAACGTGATAACCGGGCTTTGGAGGATGCCGTGACGGCACACTTCGCCCAATCAACGTGCAAAATTAGAAAAAATTTCCATAAAATCAAAACCCTTTTGAATATCTGCATTTTTTAACCCGTTTTTGGGCTGCACACGGAGGCAAAGTTGAAATGACAATCTGCCCTCGGGAGAAACAGCATGAGAGTCCTCCCGAGGGCAGATGTAAGGTGTATGTATGGTCTTTTGGCCAGTGTTATCTCACGATTACTTTTACAGGAGCGGCGTCATCGACGGTCACTATGTAGAGTCCGGCAGGAAGCTGGGTGTCGGCCGGAAGTGAGATTCCGTTGAGGTTATGGATGCTCACATTGGTGTGAGGGGTGAGGACGCTTATGTAGCCGTTCTCAACTGTGATTTCCGGCTTTATGCCTGACTGTGAGTCCTGGAAGATGTCATCGATGCCTGATTCGAGCGATGCGCCGTAGACGGCAAATGCTCCGGCCGGTATGCTGACACCGTTGGCCGAAATCACAGGCTCGGAGTTGTAGCTCTTTGCCACAAGCTCATATCGGGAAGTCGAGAGGTCCACTTTTGCGCCTGTTTTGGGATTGGTGGGGAAGGGCACAAGTACAGCTCCGCTGACAGCCGGATTGACAAGGAGGTAAAGTTCCTTGGTGCCGTCCGAGAGGCAGAGCGTGCGGCTCGTCCATGCGCTGAGATTCACAGCTGTGGCTGTCTCTTCCTTGAAGAGGGTGGGGTGGGCAGCGCGGATGGCGTTTAGATCGGCATAGGTGTCACGGAGTCCCTTACGGAGAGCGTTGTTGAGAGCGTTCCATATCACGGTCTTGGGGGCTGTATTGTTGCTCCCGTCGGTGTTTTTGGTGGTCTGGTCAGCACCTACTTCCTGGAACTGCCATATCATGTGGGCACCCGGAGTCAGAAGCATCTGCGCGGCCAGTGAGCCGAGGCGGCGGTAGAGGTTTTCAGTAGCGGCGGTGGTGTTACCCTTGATGCCGGTGTCTCCATAGGTCTTTCCTTTGTAGGCCATGCGCTCTTCGTCATGGCTTTCGGCGTAGCTCACCGTGGAGCCCCAGAGTCGGCCTCCATCCTTGGGTGCGTAGAAGCGGTCGAGCGATGCGTTTGTTTTCCAGCCCATCACATATTCACATGACTGGGTGTTGATGTTGGCCCAGTTTATCTCGCCGTCACGTGCCATCTCATTCTCTTCGGGGGCGAGGGCAAGATCCTCGTTGATGAAGTAAGCGTCAGGCTTTGTGGCCATCACATGGGCATGGAGTTTCTTCATCCTGGCTATACGCGAGGGATTATAACGGTCGGTATTGGCTGCCGAGGGGGTAGAATATGTGTTGGTGGCTGCGTTGTAAGTGGTGCCATAGCTGTTGTTGTCACCGAGCCCTTTCACCAGGTCAAATCTGAATCCGTCCACGTTATAGGCCGTCATCCAGTAATCGAGCGCGTCATACCACTGCTGCTGCACCATTTCGCAGTTCTGGTTCCAGTCGTTGAGCACACTGTAGTCATGCGGAGCAGAGCCGTTGTAGAAGGGGGTGTTCACCTGGGTGTACATGCCATACCAGGGGTGCATGCCGTCGCTTTGGTTGAACACGATGTCGAGAATCACCGCCATTCCGCGGGCGTGGCATGCGTCGATGAATGCACGGTAGTCGGTGGGGGTGCCATAGGCTTTGTCGGGGGCCATGTAGAAATTGGTGTTGTAGCCCCATGAGTTGTTGCCGCTGAATTCCATGATCGGGAGCAGCTCTATGGCGTTGACGCCGAGCGACTGGAGGTAGTCCAGCTTGTCCATCGCTTTTTTCACGGTGCCGTTGCCGAGTGCCTGGCCCTCTGTGCCTGTGAAGTCGCGGAGCAGAAGCTCGTAGATGATGAGGTCGCTCTGGTCGACACCTTTGAAGTTCTTCACTTTCCATGAATATGTGTTCATGTTGGTGTTGAATACGGCCAGGGGCACCCCTGTGATTTTGGTTGATGGATATTTGGGCAGGTTGGGGAATACTGACGCTGTGATATACTGGTCATTCCATGGGTCGAGCACAAGGTTGGCGTATGGGTCGCCGACCATGGTGCAGCCGTCCACTATATAATAATATATGTAGTTGGTGGCCGCCTGAAGACCTTTGACTGTCTGCCAGAAATAGCGGAATCCGTTATAGTCCTGGTAATTCATCACCTGCGAGGGATCGAGGGCATAGTCGTTCCACGAGCCAACTATTGTGGCGTTGGTCTTCGACGGTGCGCTGAGGCAGAATGTCACTGAGCCGTCGGCATTGACTGTTGTGCCCATGCGCGGAGTCCCGCCGGGAAAAGCGGCTGCTTTGGATGAGGGGAAGTTTGCAGGATAGATGGGGATGAATACATCGCCACCCGCTGCGGTTTTCGCTTCTTTTGAGCGGTCGCCGGTGCGGAACACGAAACACAGTTTCTCAATGGTCTCCGATGCGTCGGTCAGGCCATAGAATGTGCGCATGTTGGGGATGGTGAGGCTCCAGGTGTTATCGCTCACCCATGTCATCTTGTATTTCGCCTCATTCTTGTTCCAGTCGGCGGCATGTGTCCATGTGCCGTCGCTTTTGTTGGTTATTACACCGGTGTGGGCATAGACTTCGGTTGCTTTTGTGACCCCCATCATCCCCTTGTTGCCGCCGTCGGCATGGAAGGTTATGACGACGTTGGTCGAGTTAGGGGTCAGGATGGCAGGTGAAGTGGTGACTGTCTGTCCTGTCACGATCATCGCTATGGTCAGCATAAGCGCCAATAGCGGTTGACGAAGTGATAATCTCATAAAAATCGAATCAAAAAATGTGAAAAAGAGAATTAAGGTGTGGTAAGTATCTTTGGCAGTGAGGTGAGAGGGTGTCGGAAAGGTAGGTGGAGAGGGAGGTGGAATGCTGAAATGAGAGATCACATCTACAGCATGGGATCAAAATCGTCGGCCGGAATCGGGTTGGTCGATTGGAGCGCCAACAGGATGTTGTGGAGGGTGGCGCTGTAGCCGGTAAGCAGGGTGTGGGTTGTGGCCGGGGAGTAACGCATGGCTGCCGAGAGGTTGCCTTCGTGGTTACCGAACTTGGCTCGGTAAGCCTCGGCTTTCTCAAACGTGTCGCGTGTCACAGCCAGGGCTTTTTCACGCATGCCGAGTCTCACGAGACTCATTATATAAGGGTATGTCAATCCGGGCACAGGCTCGGCTTTCATCTCCTCGTATACGTGGTTCTCATATAGGTCAACGATGTCGGTGAAACGCAGCGCATAGTAGCAGACTTCGGCGGCGAATTCCACTCCAAGCAGCAGCCCTTTCATCTCATGGTAGATGAGGATGATGGTCGAGGCTGCCGTGTACTGGTTGTGGATGATATGGTCCTTGGCCCAGTCAAGCACATCCGACTCCGTGAGCATCGCTTCCTTTATGGAGCGCTTCACGAATGGTTTTGCTGCCTCGATGTCGAGTACAAGCAGCACGTCGATGGCGAGTTTCGGATGATAGCGCGACTCGATGTAGCTTTTGAGCAGATCCACGGCTTCAGCCTGGCGGTCGAGCTCCACGAGGGCCGCGGCGAGTGTGGACGCATCGCTGTCCTCGGCTTCAGGTGTCTTCAGCACACTTTCATAGAGGGCGGCCACGGTTGGCATATCCCGTTCGAGACGGTAGAGTGCCGCGCCTTTGATGCGGGCACCGAGCACCGACGAGGGGTCGATGGCCAGAGCGTAGTCGGCTGAGGTGAGGGCCCCTTCGTAGTCCTCCATGTTGATCTGCACGGTGGCAAGTCGTTGCCAGAAGTCGAGGGTGAAAGGTTCGAGCATGGTCAGCTCCTCGAAGAGGCGCGCTGCCGCTTCAAGATTCCCTCCTTCCTCGAGTCGGTCGGCAAATTCATAGATGAATGTCTGCGGGTAGGAGCATTTGCTCTGGACGAGGTCTTTATTGGCCGTGAGCCATTCCTCCTCGCCGCTCTCCATGCAGAAATCCACGAATTGTATTATACCCTCATCGTCAAAATCGTCGGTGCTGTCCACGATGGCTGCAAGCTCCTCGGTAAGTGGACGCGACTGGTCACGGTTGCCGGCGCGGAGGTCGAGCAGACGGTTGAGGACACCGGTGTGGGTGACACGGCGGTTGACCTCGGACGCCGCCTCGAGATCGCCGAGCGAGGAGTAGAACCAGGCCCGGCGAGTGGCCAGCGCCTCACTCTTGGGATAATGGACGGCTCCGTAGAGCAACACCTCCATCTTCACGATATTGTTGTCAAGGTCAGAGGCATAGTCAAAGATTTCGACGAGGTCGTTCTCGTCAAAGAATGCTTCGGGATTGCCGTGTTTGACAACTTCTGATTCGAATTCGTCGTAAAGGTCCTGGCGGTCGTCGTTTTCGTCCATTTATTATCCTGCGGAGTAGAGGGGGAGATGTAGGGTGGGTTAATCGGAATTTATTTGTTGGCTTTTTCCCAGCTGTCCTTAAGCGCGATGGTGCGGTTGAAGATGAGATTTTCCTCGGTGGAGTCGGGGTCGAGTGTGAAATAGCCGATTCGCTGGAACTGGATGGGCAGACCCGGCTTGGCGATGGAGGCGAGGTAGGGTTCCACCTTTATATTCTCCACCACGCGGAGCGAGTCGGGGTTAAGCATTTCGCGGAAGTCGCGTTCGGTCTCTGCAGCAGGGTTCTCTACGTTGAAGAGGCGGTCATAGAGACGCGCAGTGGCGTTGACAGCCTTTTCGGCCGACACCCAGTGGAGTGTGCCCTTGACCTTGCGTTGACTGCCGGGAAGACCGCTGCGTGTGTCGGGGTCGTAGGTGCAGTAGATTTCCTCAATGTTGCCCTCGGCATCCTTCTTGACACCTGTGCACTTGATGATGTAGGCACCTTTGAGACGGACTTCTCCGTCGGGGGCGAGGCGGAAGAACTTCTTCGGGGGATTCTCCATGAAGTCCTCGCGCTCGATGTATATCTCGCGGGTGAAAGGCATCTCGTGTGTGCCGGCAGTGGGATTCTCGGGGTTGTTCTCCATCTCCACGGTTTCCACCTGCCCTTCGGGGTAATTGGTGATGATGACCTTGACCGGGTTGACTACGGCCATGCCTCGGGTGGCCACGCGGTTGAGGTCGTCGCGCACGGCATGTTCAAGCAGCGAGATGCTGTTGAGCGCCTCATATTTTGTGTAGCCTATGGCATCGATGAAGTTGCGCACGGAGCGAGGAGTGAAGCCACGGCGGCGCAGACCTGAGATGGTCGGCATTCGCGGGTCGTCCCAACCGGCCACGAGCCCTTCCTTGACGAGCTGGAGGAGTTTGCGCTTCGACATCACTGTGTAGGTGAGGTTGAGGCGGTTGAACTCGATCTGGCGTGGGCAATAGCTCTCGTCGGCAAGCTCCTTGACGAAGTATTCGTAGAGCGGACGGTGAGGCACGAATTCAAGTGTGCATATCGAGTGGGTGACACCCTCGAAGTAGTCGCTCTGGCCATGGGCGAAGTCATACATGGGATAGACTTTCCATGTGGTGCCTGTGCGGTGATGGGGGTGCTTGATGATGCGGTACATGATAGGGTCGCGGAAGTGCATGTTGGGGCTTGCCATGTCAATCTTGGCGCGCAGCACACGTGCTCCTTCCTCAAATTCCCCGGCGTTCATGCGCTGGAAAAGGTCGAGGTTCTCTTCTACAGAACGGTTGCGGTAGGGGCTTTCGGTGCCGGCCTGGGTGGGTGTGCCCTTCTGCGCGGCTATCTCTTCCGAAGTCTGGTCGTCGACATAGGCCTTGCCTTCCTTGATGAGACGGATGGCGAGATCATAGAGCTGGGGGAAATAGTCGGATGCGTAATATTCGCGGTCACCCCAGTCGAATCCGAGCCAGTGGATGTCCTCGCGGATAGAGTCGACGTATTCCACATCCTCTTTTACGGGGTTTGTGTCGTCGAAACGCAGGTTGCACGTTCCGCCAAACTTCTCGGCTACACCGAAGTCCATGCAGATGGCCTTGGCGTGTCCGATGTGGAGATACCCGTTGGGCTCGGGCGGAAAACGTGTGTTGAGACGTCCGCCGTTCTTGCCGGCCTGGAGGTCCTCAAGCACTAATTGTTCTACAAAGTTCAGCCCTTTAGGCTCCTGAGGTGTGGATTGATTGTTTTCCATATCTTGCAAGTGTGAGAATAGGATTTCAATTGATAAAAACTACATTCAGAAAACGTAAAAAATAGTCTTCAAAATGCAAAGTTAATCAGAATTTTTGAAATTACTCTCTCCCTGAGGTAAAAATCCATCTCTCTGAGTGCTTCACTTGAGTTTTTGGCGGAAAACGGTGATGCCGGCGGATGCTTTTGGTCAGGTCACGGTTAAGGAGGAGAATAGGTTTTTTGCCGTGGCTGATCATTGTTTACGCCCTACGAGGTCGTCGTTGGAGATTGATTTGGCAGTCTTCTTCACTGATGTGTTGAGTGAGCCGAAACGGTAGCTGAGTGACAGTGAGGCATATTGACGTGCCCCCTGGATGGTGAGGGTCTCTCCGGTGACGCCGGCGTTGTAATTGTAGGTGTGCCTGCGTTGCTGGCGCATGCCGAGGTTGCTCGCCATTACAGAGACCGACAGGCGGTCATCCTTGAGGAATGTGCGGCGCAGCGAGAGGGTGTAGCCCACGCCGTCCCAGAAGCTGTCGTTCTCGATTCGTGAATAGAGGGAGATGAAGTCGCTCGACTCGTAGGCGCTGAGTGAGGCTGTGAGTTTCCAGGGGAGACGCTGGTTTAGGCGCATGTACTGGAAACGGTGCCATCCGTGGGCTTTGACGTGGAGCGAGTTGTTGGCGTAATGGTTGTAGTCCATCTCTCCGTTATACATTAATGATGTGTTCTTGCCTATCGACCAGTTGAAATAGAGCTGTGGCGACACTGTGCGGTTGCGCCCCTGGTTGGCATAGGTGGAGTAGGTGACATTCCCCTCGGTCCACTGTGTGGCGATGATGGCGTCGTTGGTGAATGAATATCCCAGGCTGAAGTTGATGTTGATTTTGGGGTGGATGTATCCGTAGTCGAACGAGATGTTCTGGTTGCGCGCACTTCCGAGGTCAGGATTGCCGTATGACACGTTGGTGGGCGACTCGCTCCGTGCCGGGTTGAGATATGAGATGCCGGGACGGTTGATGGTGGTGTTGTAGGAGAGCTTGAACGATGATGCGTCAGTGGCATTATAGGCCACCGAGGCACTCGGCACGAGGTCGTTGAGGTCGCTGCCAAAGGGGGCCTGGGATCCGTCGCGGTATTTGGCCGCAAGGTGCGAGTATTCGTAGCGTAGGCCGGCGCGGGCCGAGAGGCGCCCTAAATTCACGCGGTAGTCGGCATAGAGCGCACCGATGGTGGTGCGGTGGATGAAGTCGAAGTGCTGCTCGTCGCCCGGATCATAGGTGTTGGTTGTGATGCTGTGGTTGTCGCGGTAGATGAACTTTCCTCCAAGGTCTATCACATGTTTGCCGGCAAACGGACGCGTCCAGTCGGCCTGCACGGTGTGTTCCACGAAGTTGAGGTCGAAGTCGGAATACTGCGAGGTGTAAGGCACCGGAAGGTTCTCGTAGTTCTCATAGATGGTCTCGTCGTTGCGCTTCTGGTTGGTGGTGGAAAGTGCATAGCTGAGGGTGAATATCTCGCCTTTGCGCCGTGTCAGGTGCTGATAGTTGAAATTGCCGTTGAAGTCGAGATAGCCATAGGGATCCATGCGTGTGCGGCTATCGTAGCTGTAGATGGGGAGGCCTGCGGCCGATACCATGCGGCTGGTGGAGTTGTTGGCCACGTCGAGCGAATAGCGGTAGCCGCCAAACTCGGCAGTGAAGAGGTTGAGCGAGTCGAGCTCGTAGGACAACTCTCCGTTGAGCCAGAAGATGTGGCCGGGGTTGTTGCCCGATGTTTCGGTGGTGAGTACATTGCCGGAGTCGTCATACACTATGTGTGACTTTGTCTTGCTGCTTGTCTGCCGTTTTGTCATCGTGCTCAGTCCGCCAGAAACCGAGAAAGCCACCTTGTCGATCTGTGACGTGAGCCAGAGGTTAGGCATGGGAGTCCAGTTGAGGGTCGACATGTTGAGCCCGACGTTTCCCATCACACCTTTGACAATGGTGTTTTCCATCGTGACGATGTTGAGGATAGCGCCTACTCCCTCGGCGTCTTCGCGTGCACCGGGGTCGGTGATTACCTCAATCTTCTTTATCATCGATGCAGGAATGGCCTTGAAAATCTCCTTGGCATTCTTGGTGAACGAGTTGTTGGGACGGCCGTTCTTGTAGATTTTGAAGTTTGACGAGCCTTTCACCTGGATTGAACCGTCGGCATCTACGGTCACCATCGGCACCTTGCGCAGTATCTCGTCGAGTTGCGAGGTCTGAGCTTCGCCGTCGGCCTGCACGTCGTAGCCTATGCGGTCGATTTCGCGTGACACCAACGGACGCTGGGCCACGACCTCGATTTCGCCGAGGAGGTTGGATGCGGTGGACATCGCGAGAGTCCCTAACCGGCAATGGGGCTTACCGGGGGTGACCTCAAAACTCCGTGTCAGGTTGTCTCGGCCTACCGAACTTACCACCAGGTCATAGCGTCCGCTTGCTGGAAGTGTGAGGCTGAAGGCTCCGTCTTCGGCAGTGACACCCATCACCTTGGGAGTGACCGTGTCAGTGGGGAGGAAGAGGCGTAGGGTGGCAAAGGGCTCACCTTCGCCGATGGAATCAACTACTATACCGCTGACTGTGTAAGTGTCGGCACCATACATCGATGCCGGTGAGGTCAACGCGCACATCAAGGCGGCGAGGACGGAGATTAGAAAACGTGACATTGGGATAAAAAATAGATATAGTAAACGGAGTTTTGTCAATTAGACGATAAACGCGGCCTATAATTACACGTATCCCCTGGTTTTAACATCCGTTAACTCATGAGGTCATGCCGTTGTCGGCGCTTCGGCAGAGGCTTTCTTTCTGGCTTTAAGGCGCATGGCTCGCCGGGCCTCACGCTTTTCAGCCTGTCGCTCAAGCCGGCGTTCCCTGCGGTTGAGAGGAAAGAAGGAGAGGCTGTTATCGGTTAGCGGTATAGATGATAAGGTGGAAATCGTCGATGGAGAGTTGGCCGGAGCTGAGGCGGCAGCGGCTGATGCGGAGGGGGAGGGGGATGACGATTTGCGTTTACGGCCACGTTGGCGTGCTCGGAGAGAGCGGGCCATCGCCCTGTCGATTTCAGGACGCAAAAGGGAAAACACCATCTTTATCATCGGGTCGGCACACTCCGGATTGTCGCCGGCGAGATAACCGTCGATCATGGCCACAGCCCCACGCAGGCAACGCTCGCCGTCATTCATGTCGGCAAACGTGGAGGTGATGCGCGAGATGATGTCGTTGTAGAACTTCTTGGATACAGGTAGATTTTTCATAGTCGAGACATTTTTTATGCAAAGATAAGGTCATCGCAATGCCTGAAAGGTGCGATAATGTCGCGAAGCGGCAAAAAAAAATTAATAGCATGTGGGAAACACATTTCAGCGGCAGGGCCGTTTGCGGGGATTTGAGCGGTTGACGCCATATAACAGCTTTGAAATTAGGGAGTAAACGAAGATTAAGAGCTGTCGGTGCCTAAAAGGAGATGCCTCGAAAACCGCGCTGTCGCACCTCATATCGTGACCTTTGGACCGCAAAAAGCATATAAAAACCACACAAAACATTTGGTCAAACCAAAAAAGAGTTGTAACTTTGTCCTCGCAAAAGCCCAGGTGGCGGAATGGTAGACGCGCTCGTTTCAGGTGCGAGTGCTGCGAGGCGTGCAGGTTCGAGTCCTGTTCTGGGCACCATGATCCCTTGATTATCGACTAATAATCAAGGGATTTTTTTAGTTTAAGATGTATTTAAATTGTGCTTATTGTTAGCCGGTACGCCAAAAGTATGCCACTGAAAGATACATTGAGCCATCATTCCGTTTTATGTTGTCAATTATAATATTTTGCATAATTGTTTGTGCTGTCGTAGTGATTCTTTTTGTGAAGCAGCACAAGGAAGTGCAGTTGATTGAGACTGTCACTCCTCGCTATTGTGGTGAATGGTCGGAAAGGCGGACGGTGTTTAAGTTGCTGAGGATGGGGATTGATCCTCGTGCGATTTTCCATAATTGCTATATAAAAAGGTCATCCGGGACATATACGCAAGTTGATTTGGTGGTTGCGACGAAATCAGGTCTGTTGGCGTTTGAAATCAAGGATTATAGCGGATGGATATTTGGAGATTTTCGTCAGAAATATTGGGCCCAGGTCCTTGCTTATGGAAAAGAAAAGCATCGGTTTTACAATCCAATCATGCAGAATAATGGCCACATTGAGGCTATACGCGAGAATCTGCCACATAATCCGGGCATCCCGATCTATTCGATAATTGTATTTTGGGGAAACTGCACATTGAAAAATGTGACTGTAGGTTCGGACAATGACTTCCTTATTTATCCGAATGAAATTGAACGTACTGTGCAGGATATTTTGTGTCGTTCGAATGCTGATTTCGGCGATAAATATGAAATTATGAATATGCTGACACAGGCTGTGGCGAATGGAAATAATCCTGATATTGTTTCGTCTCAACTAATGACGGCTTTAAAGGCCGGATATTCTTGCCCTGCGTCATCCTATCATTCCTCTTATTCCATGCCATTTCATTATCTGAGGCGTTTTAATAGGTGGTAGGGCAATGGTTTCCGTCGGCATAGGGGCACACATTATTCACTTCTTTTTCTTAACAAGGAATTAGACCTGGGCTTCTTACGATGTCCCATTTCAAGGGTTGTAGAAATTCCTGCTGTCTGAGCTAACGCATCACGTGATTCATTCGCCCGAAGAGTTAGTTTATGAAATTCACTTGTAGCATCACCTACCTTAAAGGATATTGAGATAGTGTTATTTGAGGCCATAAAATTTGGAAAATTTTATTTTATTTTATATCTTGCGGTAAATAAATTTCTTAAGTTATGTGGCTACTTAAATTTCTCATCTTGATATTCCTTGTAGCTTATTTCGCTGCTGGATTTTATATCCTTATAGGATTAACCGTTTTAATATTTAAAATCACTGATAAAAACAGATTTCGCAAATTGGACTAATCATATCTAATTACCGAATTTGCTTGCCACCGATTCAAACCTTTCCCTTTTCTCCTCGGGAGTGAGTCTTGGAGTGTCGGGCTTATGTGATATATTATCCCATGGTAGCGGTATGAGCTGGCGCGGGGTAATTTTCTTTTTTATATGTGGCTGTATGCAGATGCTCTCAAACTCATCAAACTCCAACTTGCAGAAGTCATCGAGTGACATGCCGATGCATCCGACAAGGTTTTTAAATCTGCATTTTTGATGGATATTCTGTGCGTGATATAACAACGCCCCTGGACTGATGGTGTCCAGGGGCGTTGGTCGTATTTCTATTTGCTGATTGGCGATATGATCTATCCCCTTACAATAACCTTATATGATTGATTGCCTATGCAAATGATGTAGATACCAGGGACAACCTGATAGACTACAGGAGCGTTTTCCGATTTCTTAATTCCCAGGAAATGTCCGTCCAAGCTTACGAGTGCTGTTGTCACACCCTCATTGAGCCCATCAATCACAATTGAGCTGTCCACGACTTTTATTGTGAAACCATCGTTGTGGACATATTGAACTCCCGAAAGATCGTGCACGCTAACTCTACATTCTGCTGATAAGTCCGAGCCATCGGCAGTCGTTGCTGTTACCGAGGCGTCCCCGGCCTTAACTGCGGTTACCCATCCATCTTCATCAACGGAAGCAATGTCGGGATTAGATGATGACCATGTAAATGATTTGTCTTCCGCATCGTCAGGCAATACTGAAGCATTGAGTTTTACTGTCTCGCCAACATTCAGGGATATATTCTCATGATCGATGGTTATTGATTCGGCAAATTTCGGATGGACTGTTAGATGAAACCAAGCTCCGACAACAGCGCCACTTGCGGACGCACTGTATGTGCAGGCTAATAACAAAGTCTCCCCGACGGAAACCGCAGTGACAAGACCATTATCATCAACTGTGGCGATGGTTTCATCCATAGATTTCCAAAAGTATGATTTATTGGTAGCATTTTCAGGGTGCACTGTCGCTATGAGCTGAACAGTCTCTCCAACACCGAGCGAGGCGGACTCAATGTTAAGGGTAACAGACTCTACAAGTATCGGATTGACAACCACTGTGCAAGAAGCCGAGAGTCCACTTTTTGTTGTGGCAGTGATTATGGCCTCACCATCGGAAATCGCAGTTACCAGACCGTTTGCGTCTACTGAAGCTATCTGGGGTGCGGAAGAAATCCAGGTGACGGATTTATCGGGAGCGTCGTCGGGCAACACTATTGCAGTGAGTTTAATGGTTTCTCCGGTATTCAGAGCAACCTCTTCATGATCAAGCGTAATAGACTCAGTCCCTTTAGGGTGTACGATGATGGCAAACCAGGCTCCGACAGCTGCGCCATTTGCAGAGGCTCTTGTCGTACTGGCATATATCAGTGTATGGCCAGCAGAAACCGCAGTGACAAGACCATTGTCGTCAACTGTGGCGATGGTTTCATCCATAGATCCCCAAATATATGATTTATAGGAAGCATTTTCAGGCAACACTGTAGCTATTAGCTGAACCGTCTCGCCAACTTCAACCGAGGCTGACTCGAGATTAAGAATAATGGACTCTACAAATATCTCCTTGACGGAAATTGTGCAGGAGGCAGTCAGTTCTGAGCCATCGTTTGTTGTGGCAGTGATTGTGGCCTCACCCTCAGAGATCGCAGTTACCAGTCCGTTTTCATCTACAGAAGCTATCCCGGGGACAGAAGAAGTCCAGGAGACAGATTTATCTGGAGAATCATCAGGCAATACTGTGGCGGTAAGTTTTACCGTCTCGCCAATATTCAGGGAGACATTTTCCTGATCAATAGTTATTGATTTGGCGACTTTCGGATGGACCGTGAGACTAAACCAGGCTTCGAGAACAGCGCCACTTGCAGATGCGCTGTTTGTGCGAGCCAATATAGAGGTCTCTCCGACGGAAACCGCAGTGACAAGGCCATTATCATCAACTGTGGCGATAGTTTCATCCATAGATTCCCATATGTATGATTTATCTGTGGCATTTTCAGGAAGCACTGTCGCTATGAGCTGCACGGTCTCTCCGACCTCGAGCGACGCGGACTGAATATTAAGGGTAATTGACTCTACGAGTGTCTGGACAGTCACTATGCATGAAGCCGAGAGCCCGGATCCGCTTGTGGTGGCTGTGATGATGGCTTTCCCGGGGGATATTCCGGTGACAAGGCCTGATTCATCTACTGTTGCGACCGATTCATCGGAAGACTGCCAAGTCAACACCTTTTCATAAGCGTTTTCAGGATAATATCTAACCTCAAGTTGCATCGTATTAGAAACCGCCAATGATGCTTCTGACTGGTTCAGCGAAATACTTGTAGGCGCAATGGTGATTGGCTCAATATTCTGAAAGTTCATCCATGCCTTAGTGGTTTTTGCCTTTTCAATACCATCTTTATAAACATATAGCGTAGTAGAATAATCGGAGAAAGTCTCTCCGGTAGCTATTGGGTCAGATGTGAGGTATGTGACATCACTAAATCTTGAACCTGTTGCAAAAGCTGCTGTCTCGAGAGTGGTCAAAGTCCCGGGTAGAGTCAAAGAACCCATCAGCCCCTTGCAGCCACTGAATGCATTAATACGAATAGTATTTACAGAATTTGGAATAGTAAGAGATCCGGTGAAACCGCTGCAGCCATCGAATGCGGAGTTGCCAATTGTAGTCACAGAGTTGGGGATTATTAGTGAACCGGTAAAACCGTTGCAACCCTGGAATGCGGATTCCCCAATGTCTTTCACTGAGTTGGGTATTGTTAGTGAACCGTTGAAGCCGCTACAGCGATAGAATGTTTGACGTTCAATAGTAGTCACAGAGTTGGGTATTGTTAGTGAACCGTTAAAGCCGCTACAGCCAGAGAAAGCGGCAGCCCCAATCTCTGTCACGGAGTTTGGTATAGTCAGTGAGCCGTCAAAACCACTGCAATCCATGAAAGCGGCTACGCCAATGCTAGTCACAGAGTTAGGGATGATCAGTGAGCCAGTCAAACCCCTACAACCTTCGAAGGCTTCTTGTTCAATAGTAGTCACAGAGTTAGGGATGGTCAGTGAACCAGTCAAACCCCAGCAACCAAAGAAAGCGCCTTCCCCTATGGTAGTCACTGAGTTGCTAATTGTGAGTGAGCCATCAAAGCTGCTACAAGCAGCGAAAGCCCATGCGCCCATGCTAGTCACGGAGTTAGGGATGATCAGTGAGCCGGTCAAACCAAGGCAACCTTCGAATGCACTTTTGCCAATGCTTTTCACTGAGTTGGGAATTGTCAGTGAACCTGAGATGCCATGCAAGTTAAAGAATGCTTTATCGCCAATTGCTGTTACAATAAACTGTTGCCCTGAAAAATAGATAAATTTCGGGATTTCTATATTTGTTTGAAAATAAGGTTGTTGTATTTCTTTGGGCCCTAATAGAGTCGCTTCCCCAGTGGAAAAGTTAAACTTAAAAGCATAAGGAGAATCCTCGGCATTATACGCAGCTTTCGCTATGGCATTGCATAGCAACAAGAGAAGAATTACAGATAATAATTTTTTCATGATTAGTGGTTTTGGTTTTTGTCAGGGGTCAATAGGTAAGTTTCAAGTACAAGTCGGATAATTTTTCGTTCGGTGTAATAGCGTCCTATGATAATAATGAAAAGACAGAGCATCAGCACTGTTATACACTGAATGATGCAAATGCAGCAAGGTTGGCTGCAACTGCACACATCGGAGGTTGTCAGCGTGGCAATTATATCACATAGCCATCTGCAGCTACAGCTGGAGCAGGAGCTGAAAAATATTATCAAAATCAACCACCACGCAATAACGATCATCAGATTTTTGAAAAATGCTGAAAAACTCTCCAGGACAGGTATGGAGCCAAGTAAACCTTTGGATTGAACATGATAATATGATTTATAATAATCTATTAGGGTAAATTGAGTGTCATCGTGAGTCTCATTTATTTCGGCTTCAATGTCGTGATAAGCTTTATTGATATATTTCTTTTTATTATCAAGGAATCTCGACCATTCTTTTTTCGATATGATTGATGAAATTGATTCCGTGACACACCATAGAAGCAAGCCTGTTATCCATGATGTGATAAAAATCAGAGTTACTATAACGATATGGTCTGACGTGCAAGAGATGTCGATAAAGGGCAGTATGATTAGAAATCCAATCAATAATTTGTTCAATCCGTCATAGAAGGATGTGCCCGGAACAGAATCCATGTTTATTTAAGGAGCCGCGGTCATCCTCTCGTTGGCGATAATGATGGGTAAGAAAAAAGCGTAGGAATCTGTATCGGTTACCGTCCTACAGTTAGAGGCTTCTCGCATTGCCCATCAATAGTCGGACGGCAACGCAGAAGCCCACGCTTGTATATGCAACAATAGTGTCCGGCTATACCTTTCCCAAGATACTCTGCCGAATGCATGATATTACATATCCACGGGCATCTACCGTTGCTCAACCCCTGACTATTGATTTGAAATTTTGCGAGAATTTCTAACTGTCAAGAATCAGCGCGGATAAACGCTTTCTTATTTTATGTCTATCGCATCCCCTCCCGCATTGCCCTTGACCGGGGCCTCTGCGTTACGGTCTGCGATTGCAAAATTAATAACAATTTTTTAGATTTCCAATATCGCATTTAAAATCATGGCCTACAAAGGTATATGCTTTGGCCATTTGATGTGCCGGATGCCATTGGGATGCTTTTGATGAAGTCGTTGTGGCATGCTGTGGGTGCGGATCAGGTGGTTATTTTGATACCTGTGATGTTTTGGTGCGGTTGGAGGTGATTTCGTCAAAGTTTGAGATGGCCCATGTCACGAGGTCGCCGATGAGGGGCAGGAGGCTTTGGCCTAATTTTGTGAGGGAGTATTCGACACGCGGAGGTATTTCGGCATAGATTTTGCGAGCTATGAGGCCGTCGGCTTCGAGTGATTTCAATGTCTCGGTAAGCACTTTGGGTGATATGTCGGGGATGGCTTTGCCGATGGCGTTGAAGCGGGTGGCGTCATTCTCCGAGAGGACACACAGCACGAGCATGGCCCACTTGCCTGAGAACCGCGAAATGATGTTGCGGACCGGGCATTGGTCGATGCGCGTGAATTTTTTTAAATTTTCTTGCAGTGGTAATTGGTTCATTTTCAAAAATAGTTACTCCGAGGTAAGTGGGTTACATTATTGTAATGTCTTGCAGATGTGAAAAATGCATCATAATTTTGCACTATCAAAATGATAGCGGCTTACTGCTGCAAAGTTAGTGAAAAATCACTGTTAAATCGAAAAAATATGAGCGAAGTAAAAACAATCAATCAGGGTAAGAATTTTTCCCATGCTTCAGTGGGGTGTCTCAACGGATTTGAAGGCAAGCAGTTTGTCAAGGATGCCACGGGTGCTACATCGTGTGAAATCTCGTTTGGCTCATTGCCTACCGGGGCAGCGGTGCCGTTTTTCCATTCACACAAGGATAACGAGGAGAACTATATCATCCTTTCGGGTGCCGGGAAATTTCAGGTTGACGAGTGTGTGTTTGACGTTGCCGAGGGTTCGGTGGTGCGAGTGTCTACGGCTTGCGACCGTAATCTGAAGTGCACATCTGCCGAGCCGATGACCTATGTGTGTATCCAGGCTAAGGAGGGTTCGCTCGGCGGCTATACTATGACCGACGCTGAGATAACCGAACGTGAGAGCCTGCTGTAAAATCACTGCATAGCGACAAGGTGTGACAATAAAAAAAGGAGGAGTTAAGACTTGCGCCCTAACTCCTCCCCTCACGTTTCAACTATTTATTTATGAGAGCCTCAGTATCCAGTTTCACAACTCGGTAAAGAGGACGAGGGATGTATAAGTTTTTGTTTTGTCTTTCTGTTTCTTTATCTTTACTTACATCATTAAAACAACTTACCGTGGCGTTTTTATCTCGCCGTTGAGCTAAAAGAGATTAAAAAACGTCAAGTAATCGGCCCATTTTCATGGAAATGTTAAAATATCCATAAAAATGGGCTTTCAGGGATGTGTATTGCGGTTTTTGGGGGGATAATCAGCCTCTTCGGCGGATGTGGTCAGGAGATGCGTGACCAGTCGTGGAGCCGCGAAGTGAGCAGGGCAAGCTGACGCGACAGGACAGCGTTGGCCGGATGGGCCAGGTCGGGGTCGGCGTCGAGTATGTCGCAGGCTGTGTCGCGTGCGAGCTGCACTATCTGTCCGTCAGTGGCCAGATTGGCTATGTGGAGGTCAAACGGCATGCCGCTCTGCATGGTGCCTTCGATGTCTCCGGGGCCGCGCATCTGCATGTCGGCTTCCGCGATGGCAAATCCGTCGGTGGTCGATGTCATCAGCTCGAGGCGTTTGCGTGTGTCGCCCGCTATTTTCCGTTTGGTCATCAGTATGCAGTAACTCTGGCCCTCTCCGCGCCCCACTCGGCCTCGGAGCTGATGGAGTTGCGACAGTCCGAAACGCTCGGCGTTCTCAATAAGCATGGTGGTGGCGTTGGGGACGTTCACTCCTACCTCTATTACGGTGGTCGCCACAAGGATATGGGCCTGATGTGAGGCGAAAAGGCTCATCTGGTAGTCCTTCTCGGCCGGTTTCATCTGTCCGTGCACGAACGCCACATTATAGTCGCGGAATGTGTCGCAGATGGTCTCGTAACCCTCCTCGAGTGATTTCAAATCGAGCTTTTCATTCTCTTTGATGAGGGGATAGACGATATAGACCTGGCGTCCGAGCCTGAGCTGCTTCCCTATGCCCTGATAGGTGCGGAAACGGTCTTCGTCATACCGCAGCAGGGTTTGCACCGGTTTGCGGCCGGGAGGGAGCTCGTCGATGACCGACACGTCAAGGTCGCCGTAGACGGTCATAGCGAGAGTGCGGGGGATGGGTGTTGCGGTCATCACCAGCACGTGGGGCGGGATGATGTTCTTGGTCCATAGTCGCGCGCGCTGTGCCACTCCGAAGCGGTGTTGCTCGTCGATGACAATGAATCCCAGATTGCGGAAACGCACATTGTCCTCGATGACGGCGTGGGTGCCTATGAGTATGTGCAGTGAGCCGTCCATGAGTTGGGCGTGGATCTCCTCGCGTGCTTTTTTGCGTGTGGAGCCGGTGAGGAGCTTGACGTTGATACCCATCGGTGCCACCATCTTGGTTATGGTCTCGAAATGCTGGGTGGCCAGGATTTCAGTTGGAGCCATCAGGCATGCCTGCGTGTCATTGTCGAGGGCAATGAGCATGCAGAGGAGGGCCACGAGGGTCTTGCCTGAGCCTACGTCACCCTGCAGCAGACGGTTCATCTGCCTTCCGGTGGCCATGTCGGCGCGGATCTCCTTTATGACGCGTTTCTGTGCCCCGGTAAGCGGGAAGGGGAGAAACTGCGAGTAGAACGTATTGAAGAAGTGTCCGATCCTGGGGAAGCGGAATCCTTGTGTGGTGCTGCTCCGGCGTCGGGCGTAGCGCTGGATGTTGAGTTGCAGGTAGAATAGCTCCTCGAATTTCAGCCGCAGCCGTGCCCTGCGCAGCTGCTCGTTGTCGTTGGGATGGTGGATGGCACAGATGGCTTCCGTTATGCCCATGAGGCTGTGGCGTGCTATGACCTCGGGGGGAAGGGTTTCGGCGAAGTGGGGGTGGCAGCTGAGGATGTCATGCACGGCCGCAGAGAAGGTGCGTGACGAGAAACCGCGGTTGCGCAGCTGCTCGGTGAGGGGATAGACACCCCTGAATCCTCCTTGCGGAGGCAGTGACTGCGGGGTGTCGATTTCGGGATGCACCATGCTCCATCGTCCGTTGAAGCATGAGGGTTTGCCGAAGAGTATATATTCTGTGCCTGTCACATAGGCGGAGCGCAGTGATTTGATGCGTTGAAACCACACCACCTCCATCACTCCCGAACCGTCGGAGAATAGCCCCACGAGGCGCATCTTGGCTCCTTCGCCGATCACGTTGAACGACACGAATTTCCCCTTTACCTGCACCGAAGGCATGTCGTCGCCCGCGAAATCGCGTATCCGGTAGATTGATCTTCGGTCCACATAGTGGGTCGGGAAATGGAACAGAAGGTCATGATAGGTCCTGATGCCGAGGTTCTTTTCGAGCAATTCGGCACGTTTCGGTCCCATTCCGCGCAGGAATTTTATGTCCATTCTCCTCAGAGAGTCCATTTCGGTGTGGCGGTGTGTGTTTGTGTTTGTTTCAGATATGGCCTTGGCCTATATGGTCTCGGCAAGATATAGCGAAGCGATTGCCATGTCGCCGGGATTGGTCACTTTGATGTTGTGAGGATCACCATCCACGAGGCACAGAGCGTCGTAGCCGGCGGCTTCCATCACTGACGCGTCGTCGGTGAATTCAGGCTGTAATGGTTGCCTGTAGGCTGCTATGAGCTTTGCGGCATGGAATATCTGCGGGGTCTGAACTGCCCGGTACATTGAGCGGTCCACGGCATGACTTGAGCCGTCAGGGCCTATAAGGCGTATCGAATCTGTCACCCGGCAGGCCGGGATAGCACCATCGGCCTCCTTGAGGGACGATATGAGAGCCTCTACCATAGGGCGTGTCACTACAGGCCGCGCTGCGTCGTGGACACTTATCCACCGGCATCGGCCGCAGCTGTCAGCGGCAAGGCGTTGTTCGATGAGCGTTACGGCGTTCTTCACGCTGTGGGCACGGGTCGGTCCCCCGGTGGCAATCAGATGCGATAGGGTGAAAGCGTGCTCACGGCACATTTCTCCCCACATCTCGACCATGTCGGCACTGAGCACCACGATGATTTCCGCATCGGGCGTGGCGTCGTGCAACCGTTCTATGGTGGTCATAAGCAAGGGACGCCCATTGAGGTCGCAGAACTGTTTTGGCAGGTTGCCGCCGTAGCGCGAGCCGCTTCCTGCGGCAACTATGATATGGTAATTGGTCTCTCTCATATTTATCTACAAAAATAGCCAATAATCCAAAAATCCCCAAATCAAAATTTCAAATTGTTGAATCTGCATTATTAAAATTAAGCAGATGTAAGTTTGTGGGAATCTGAATAATTTTGTAATTTTGACTTTCATTGCAAGCCTCTGTCTTGAAAAGTATAATGGTATTTCAAGTTTTTTATAAAAGTCACTGTTCATGCTGCTATCCACTGTCATCCCGGTCTATAATGCCGCTCCTTATCTCGCCAAGAGCATCGGTTCAATCATCACGCAGGATCTGCCTGACGGTGAGCATGAGGTGTTGCTTGTCGATGATGGATCAACCGACTCCTCTGCCGGGATTTGCGATGAGTATGCGCGCCGTTATCCCGGACTTGTGCGTGTGATACATAAACCTAACGGCGGTGTGGCTTCGGCGCGAAATGCAGGGCTGAAAGCCGCGCAGGGACGCTATGTACACTTCATGGACTCCGACGACTGGATTATCCCAGGCAGTTACAATTATGTCAGGGAACACTATCTGGATGGTGTCGAGCCTGATTATTTGGGCTTCTGGTCGGTTACTCTCGACTCGGTGATGCGCCGTAAGTGGAAGGAGGAATCCAGACTTGACGGAGAGGTGATATATGATGGCCGAGCCCATGACTATTACGCTTCGGGTAAGTTTCTTCCGTTTTCAACGATCGGGTGGTATCGTCGCTCTTTCCTGCTGGATAAGCAGTTGGAGTTCCGTGAAGGGATGATTATATCGGAGGACACGCTGTTTAATCTCAATTTTGCCATGGCCAATCCTGTCATCAGGCTTACCAACTCTGTGCTCTACCGTTATGAGATGCGTGACGGCTCGGCCATCAATCAGCGTAGCGAGGCGAAGATGAGGAAGAGCGTGGAGTGTTACGAGATTTTGTTCTCTTCAGTAATGAATCACAGGGGCACCCACGCTTGGTTTGAAGACGGAGCTGATATGCTTGTGTCAAACCAGATTGTGCCCTTCATGTCAAGAGTGCTGTCGGCAGGATACTCGGCTGCTGAATTCAAGGCTCTGCGCAGCCGGCTTGAGGCGATATCGCTTCTTCCGGTCAAAGTCTCCGGCAGGATGAGCCGTGTCGTCAATCATATTTTTGCCCATTCATCGCTGTTCCCTGTTTATACAATGCTCTATCGTCGTGTTTTTGTGCCCTACGTGCTTCCGCGTCTTTCGCGTAATTAGAGCCTGATACGTTTGTTTTATTTGAAAGGATCAGGCCGCCTTTGTGATGATATTCATGGCGGTTGGTGAAAAAAAGCGACCCCGGGAATCCATTTAGGATTTCCGGGGCGGCTTTTTCGATGGTAAGGTTTGTGTTCGTGTGTGTGAGGTTAACTAAGATCTATTAGTTAGTCACGAGGCTCACGTGGTTCACGAGGTCCGCGGTCGTCACGGCGGGGACGGTCATCACGACGGGGTCCACGATCGTCACGGCGAGGTCCGCGTCCGCGGTCGTCGCGGCGGGGACGATCGGCGCGGGGGGCACGTTCACGTTCCACATAGCCTTCGGGTTTAGGCTGGAGTGCGCGCATCGACAGGCGGTATTTACCGGTCTTTTTGTCAATCTCGATGAGCTTAACCTCAACGGCGTCACCCTCTTTCAGACCTGATGCCTCCATGTTTTCGAGACGGTCCCATGAGATTTCAGAGATATGGAGCAGACCGTCGCGGTTGGGCATGAATTCAACAAATGCGCCGAAGTCGAGGATTGAGCGTACGGTGCCCTGGTATACTTTGCCCTCTTCGGGGAGTTCGACGATGGCGTTGATCATTTCCATTGCCTTGTCGATTGAGGCCTTGTTGGCTGCGGCAACTTCGATGTAACCTCCTTCGGGGATTTCGTCGATTGATACAGTGGCGCCACTTGCTTCCTGGATGCCCTGGATAATCTTTCCGCCCGGGCCAATCACTGCACCGATGAGCTCCTTGGGGATAATCATGGTGACGATGCGGGGCACGTGTGCCTTGTAGTCTTCGCGGGGAGCAGGGATGGTCTCTTCAATCTTGTTGAGGATGTGGAGACGACCGTCGCGGGCCTGGAGAAGAGCCTTTTCGAGGATCTCATAGCTGAGACCGTCACACTTGATGTCCATCTGAGTGGCTGTGATGCCCTGACGTGTACCGGTCACCTTGAAGTCCATGTCGCCGAGGTGGTCTTCGTCGCCGAGGATGTCGGAGAGGATGGCATACTTGCCGGTGGCGCTGTCAGAGATGAGGCCCATGGCGATACCGCTGACCGGACGCTTCATCTGCACGCCTGCGTCGAGGAGTGACAGGGTACCTGCGCACACGGTGGCCATTGATGATGAGCCGTTTGACTCAAGGATATCGCTGACGATACGGCAAACGTAGGGGAAGTCATCCGGGAACATGCGCTTGAGTGCACGGTGGGCAAGGTTGCCGTGGCCCACTTCACGACGGCCTACGCCACGTACTGGCTTGGCTTCGCCGGTTGAGAAGGGGGGGAAGTTGTAGTGGAGGAGGAAGCGTTCGCGGCCCTGGTTGAGCACGTCGTCGAGAATCTTCTCGTCGAGCTTGGTGCCGAGGGTCACAGTGGCGAGTGACTGAGTCTCACCGCGGGTGAACACGGCAGATCCGTGAGGTCCGGGAAGATAGTCCACTTCACACCAGATAGGACGGATTTCGGTAGTCTTACGTCCGTCGAGACGGATGCCTTCGTCAAGGATGCAACGGCGCACAGCCTCTTTCTCCACGTCATGGTAATAACGCTTCACGAGGGGAGTCTTGGCTTCGCGTTCCTCTTCGGGGAGGGATTCGATGTATTCTTCACACACCTTGTCGAAGCTTTCCTGACGCCAGTGCTTGTCGGCACATCCGGCCTTGGCGATGGCATAGGCCTTGTCGTAGCACTTGTCATGCACGTCCTTGCGGAGGTCTTCGTCGTTGGTTTCGTGGCAGTATTCGCGTTTTACGGTTGAGCCAACCTCTTCAGCGAGTTCCATCTGGGCCTTGCACTGGATCTTGATGGCGTCATGGGCTGCGCGGAGGGCAGCGAGGAGGTCAGCTTCAGACACTTCGTTCATCTCGCCTTCCACCATCATGATGTTGTCGTAGGTGGCGCCTACCATGAGTTCCATGTCGGCTTTTTCGAGCTGCTCGAAAGTCGGGTCAATGACGAATTCGCCGTTCACGCGGGCTACGCGTACTTCGGAGATGGGGCCATTGAAAGGAATATCACTGACTGCGAGGGCTGCCGAAGCGGCGAGGCCTGCGAGCGCGTCAGGCATGTCGACACCGTCAGATGAATACATGGTCACCTGCACGAATGTGTCAGCATGGTAATTGTCGGGGAAAAGAGGGCGGAGCACACGGTCAACCAGACGTGATGTCAGGATTTCGTAGTCGCTTGCGCGGCCTTCGCGTTTGAGGAAGCCGCCGGGGAAACGCCCGTTGGATGAAAATTTTTCTTTATACTCTACTTGGAGGGGCATGAAGTCAACTCCCTCGCCGGCGTCCTTCGCCGTTACTACTGTCGCGAGGAGCATAGTGTTGCCCATGCGCAGTTCTACCGCTCCATCGGCTTGCTTGGCTAACTTGCCGGTCTCCAGAGTGATGGTGCGACCGTCGGGCAGCGCGATGGTTTTCTTGATTGGATTCATAAATTTATTTTATTCAGCTTTATAGTTTTTCTTCGGGAAAAGCGAAGTGTTTTCTTTGTTTTTGTAGCTTAGTCTTTTTCAGTTTGCAAAGATAGCAAATAATTTGTAATAAATAGGTGTGAAAAGGCTAAATAATTCGCATAAAAGGAATGTTTATGCGTAAAAATGGCTATAGCCAGCGTCGGGAAGGCTATTTTGTCCCCTTGATTGCCGTGCGGGGTGCGTAATCGGCTCGTTTCCTTGGGTTTTCTACCGGGCTTCCTCGTCGGTGTTGGCGAGGAATTTTTCAATCGAGTCGATGCGTTCCATGATTTTGCCTTTTTCCTTGGGTGGAAGGTCTGTGTCAAGCTCCCGCTCGAGGTATTCCTTCTGCAGTATGCACAGTTGGCGCAACTGCGGATGGAGTGAGCCTGTGACATGGGAGAGCTTGTGGAGCCAGTAGACCCCGAAGCTGATCTGGTCCTTGTATTCGGGGGAGTCGGCCTCCATGGGATGACCTGTCTTGTGCATGAGTGAGCACATCATGTTGTAGGTGTCGAAATCGGTCTGTATAGTGTGGGCGGTATGCCACCTGAGCATGACTCGTTTGGACCTGAGGAGGCGTATGAGGCGCAGCGAACGGCTCTTCTTCACGAGATACATGGCCTCTTCGGCCACTTCGGCAATGTGCTCCATGGTTTCCTCGTATTGCTGCTCGTCCACTGTTGTCTCGTCGCAGTCATGGTCAAGGAGATATTGGCGACGTGCCAGGCTACGCTCGTAGTCGGGGGTGGGGCTTATGCTTATGTTGCGTTTGTAGCGTGCGAAGATGTCGAGCCAGTCCTGCTGCTCGGTGTCGGATAATGGATACACTTCACCTGTGCTGAGGTCAAGGTCGAGTTCGAGCTTGTCGGCCTCGGGATGTCGGCCGAGTTCGCGGAGCAGGTTGGCTTCGATGTCAGTGATGGCATAGACACGCTCACGTATCATCAGGTCGTGTTGGTCTTGGCGTTTGAGCCATAACCGCAGGGTGTCCCAGGCCTTACAGCGCCACCTCGCGGCATCATCGTCGTCGGTGATTGTGGCATCAAGCAGATCGTCATAGTAGTTATAAAGTTCGTCCACTTCCTGAAGTCCTTTGGTGGCCGGATGGTCGAGAAGATAGGGTAGGGAGTCGCTTAGGACCGCAAGAAGGGAGGCTGTGTCATCCTGCATGAATGTGGTGCGTAGCTGTCGTATACAGGGGTCATTGCCGTTGGGTGGGAGGGAGTATTTGTTTAATGGCGAATCTTCCCATTTTTCCTTGAGGGCTTTAGTGTGGCGATGCCTATTGATAATCAACGGTATGGATGCTCCTGCCACGGCAGCGAGAGGTATGATGAGAAATCGTGAAAAATCGGTGATGGCAAAAAGTAATATCAACAGTTTGGTCATGGTGCGTTATTTCAGTTTTAGAGGTGTAAATTTACAAAATTATTTTCATACGGCAAATGTAATGTTGGGGATGTGGATGAAAAGTTGTAACTTTGTTGGAATTTAAAAAATCACGCCCTTAAGAATTCAGAGTATGGATAAGGTGTCAAAGACGAATGCCGCGCGCCTGCTTGACCGCGCCAAGATAAAGTATGAGCTGATACCCTACACTGTCGATCCTGACAATCTGGCAGCCGACCATGTGGCAGCCGAGTTGGGTGAGGATATCAACACCGTGTTCAAGACCCTCGTGCTGCATGGGGAGAAAGCCGGACATTTTGTCTGTGTGATACCGGGCAACATGGAGGTCGACCTTAAAAAGGCGGCAAAGGTGGCAGGGGCGAAAAAGGCCGAGATGATTCCTATGAAAGAGCTTCTGCCTCTCACCGGCTATATACGTGGCGGGTGCTCTCCGATAGGGATGAAGAAGCCGTTCCCTACTTTTTTCCATTCATCTGCGCTGGGGCATGAGTTCATTTATGTCTCTGCCGGACAACGCGGTTTGCAAATCAAGATTGCCCCTCGCGATCTGATAGATTTCTGCAACGCCTCTGTCGAGGATGTGGCTTCCGATAAGTAGTAGGCCGTCGGCGTAGGGGAAAAATGATAAGCGCAAAAGTGTTTAATAAAAGTGGATTATAAATAAACTAAGCAACTCAGAATTATGAATACGATAGGCAAAATATTCACTCTCACAGGGTTTGGTGAGTCGCATGGCGCGGCCATAGGCGGTGTCATCGACGGTATGCCGGCGGGAGTGAGAATCGATTTGGAGAAGGTGCAGCAGCAGCTTGACCGTCGGCGTCCGGGGCAGTCGGCCATCACCACATCGCGTCGTGAAAGCGATACGGTGGAAGTGTTGTCGGGGCTTTTCGAAGGAGTGACTACCGGCACATCTATCGGGTTTATAATCAGGAATGAGAACCAGCATTCGTCGGACTATGAGCAGCTGCGCGGAGCATTCCGCCCATCACATGCCGACTATACATATACCTCAAAATATGGCCTGCGTGACCACCGTGGCGGTGGCCGTTCGAGTGCCCGGGAGACAGCCACGAGGGTTGTGGCCGGAGCTTTTGCCCGGCAGGCTCTGGAACAGTTGGGGATAAGCATCACAGCCTATACCTCAAGCGTAGGTCCGATAAATCTCGACAAAGATTATGCCGATCTCGATTTGGGGATTGCCGAAACGAATGCCGTGAGGTGTCCGGACCCACTGAAAGCTTCAGAGATGGAGGAGCTGATAAAACAGGTGAAACATGATGGAGACACCATAGGCGGAGTGGTCACTTGTGTGGTGAAGGGTGTGCCTGTCGGTCTCGGCGAGCCTGTGTTCGGGCGTCTCAATGCCCGTCTGGCCGAAGCGATGATGAGCATAAACGCCTCGAAAGGTTTCGAGTATGGCATGGGTTTCCGCGGAGTGGAACTGCGGGGAAGCGAGGTGATGGACCGCTTCGTGATGGGAGCTGACGGATCAATACACACCGCCGCAAATAATTCGGGTGGAATCCAAGGGGGTATATCAAACGGAGAGGATATTTATTTCAGGGTTGCTTTCAAGCCGGTGGCTACGCTGATGCAGGATGTGGAGACGGTGGATGCCGCGGGTAATCCTGTTGTCATAAAGGCCAAAGGGCGCCATGATCCATGCGTGGTGCCGAGAGCGGTGCCTATTGTGGAGGCGATGGCGGCAATAGTGCTGCTTGATGCCTATCTGTTAAACCGCGCGGCGCGCATGGATGTTTAATTTGTTGATGCAACCGTAGTGTAATGATGCCTATCCACGCACATAAGAAGCCCTACAAGGATTTTTCGGACTTTCTGGCTGAGCATTTTCAATGTAAAATGCAGAAGCTGGCGGTCAATGCCGGTTTCACTTGTCCGAACCGGGACGGTTCTAAGGGATATGGCGGATGCACGTATTGTAATAACCAGACATTTAATCCGCAGTACTGTTCGGATGGCCTCGGCGTGACCGGACAGATAATGCGTGGCAAGGAGTTTTTTGCGCGGAAATACCCGAATATGCGTTATCTGGCCTATTTCCAGGCCTATACAAACACACATCTTGATGATGTGGAGCGGCTTATGGGCATGTATGAGGAGGCGCTGTCGGTTGACGGGGTTGACGGAGTTTTCATAGGGACGCGCCCCGACTGTATGCCTCCGGTCCTTCTCGAACGTCTGGCTTCGTTGAGTTGGGCGATGGTGGAGTATGGAGCGGAGTCAGCTCATGATGTCACGCTGGAGCGTGTGAACCGTTGCCACACATGGTCGGAGACGGTGGATGCCGTCAGGAGGACGCATGATGCAGGATTGCCTTGCGGTTTGCATCTCATAATGGGTTTGCCGGGCGAAACGAAGGAGATGATGCTTGAGACGATTGACCGTGTCAATGATCTTCCGGTCGATACGGTGAAGATACACCAGTTACAATTGGTCAAGGGGACGAAGATGGCCCTTGATGTGGAGCGCGGCCTGTATGACATCCCGCGTTTCAGTGCCGAGGAATATCTGGATTTGTGCGTGGAAATACTGCACCGGCTGCGTCCCGGTATAGCCCTGGAGAGGTTTGTGTCGCAATCACCTCCTGAATTGCTGATATATCCGCGATGGAACCTTAAGAATTATCAGTTCATGAACCGGCTGCATGCGCGGCTGATGGCTGATGATTGATTGACGGAAAATAGAAACAGATAAGATAAAAATATTCACATCATTAAATTTAAGATATCATGGAAGTAATAAATTTTGCGGATACACCTTCGTTGGTGTCCCAGTATATGGCTGAACTGCGTGATGTAGCTGTCCAGAATGATATGCTTCGTTTCAGACGTAATCTGGAGCGTATAGGTGAGATTATGGCTTACGAGATGTCAAAGCGCATGCGTTACCGCACGGAGGATGTGCGCACACCTCTTGCCACAGCTCAGTGTCAGGTGCTTGATGAAGAGGTGGTGCTTGCCACTATTTTCCGTGCCGGAATACCTTTCCATAAAGGTTTCCTGGATTATTTCGACCATGCTCAGAACGCGTTTGTTTCGGCCTACCGCAAGTATCGCGAGAAAGAGAATTTTGATGTGTTCATCGAATACATAGCTTCACCCAAAATCACCGGTAAGACTCTCGTGATTGCTGACCCGATGCTTGCCACAGGCTCGTCGATGGAGCTCAGCTACCGTGCGCTTCTGACCAAAGGTGAGCCGGCGCATATACATGTGGCTTCTATAATAGCTTCGCAGGCGGCTATTGATTACATCAAATCGACTTTCCCGGAGGATAAGACTACTATTTGGGTCGGAGCCGTGGATGCCGAAATCAATTCACATTCCTATATAGTGCCCGGTCTTGGCGATGCCGGTGATCTGGCTTACGGAATCAAGGAATAATCCGCCGGAGATTAGATAGTGCCCCATCTGCCTTTATCAATGGCTGGAGGGGATGAATAAAAATAACCGTCCGCAGGTCGAGTATCAATCGATGTGCGGACGGTCGTTTTTTTGTTTGCAGGCTTGTCTCCGTGTCACGTCTGACGCGGATAATTCATGCCTTAGAGGTTGAAGGCTGCTTTTACTTCGGGGACGGCATCGAGTTTCTCCCAAGTGAAGAGCTCGACGGTCTTTTCAAACGGAGCCTCATACTTCGAGTGGAACACCTTGGTCACGGTGCGAGGGGTGCGTCCGAGGTGACCGTAGCTTGCTGTCTCACGATATATCGGGTTGCGGAGACCGAAACGCTGCTCGATGGCGTAGGGAGTCATGTCGAAACATTTCATGCCCTTTACGATGTCAGCTATTTCAGAGTCGGTCAGATTGACCTTGGCTGTGCCGTTGGTGTCGACACAGAGACTTACCGGTTGTGCCTCTCCGATGGCATAGGCTACCTGCACGAGTGCCTGGTCGGCAACCCCGGCAGCGACGAGATTTTTGGCTATATGGCGTGCGGCATAGGCTGCTGAACGGTCAACCTTGGAGGGGTCTTTGCCTGAGAACGCGCCACCTCCGTGGGCTCCACGACCACCATAGGTGTCGACGATGATTTTACGCCCGGTCAGACCGGTGTCGCCGTGAGGACCACCGATGACGAATTTGCCGGTGGGGTTGACAAGGAGTTTGTAGTCGTCGCCGATTAGAGCCGCAACTTCGGCGGGGAGTTGAGCCTTGACGCGAGGGATGAGGATATTGCGCACGTCCTCTGTGATGCGTTTTTGCATCTCGCGGTCGGCTGCGGCCTGTGATTCAGGTGAGTTGTCGGCAGGGCTGACAAATTCATCGTGCTGGGTGGAGATTACGATCGTGTCAACACGTAGTGGACGGTCGTTTTCGTCATATTCTACTGTCACCTGGCTCTTTGAGTCGGGTCGCAGGTAGGTGCGTGTCTTGCCGTCGACTTCATAAGTCATCTCTTTGCCTTCGCGTCTGATGGCTGCGAGCTCGAGCAGCAGACGGTGAGAGAGATCAATGGTTAGAGGCATGAAATTGGGGGTCTCGTTGCAGGCGAATCCGAACATCATGCCTTGGTCGCCGGCTCCCTGCTGGGTGAGTTCCTGGCGTTCCACGCCGCGGTTGATGTCGGCGCTCTGCTCGTGAAGTGCAGAGAACACTCCGCAAGCCTCTCCGTCAAATTTCAGTTCGCTTCGGTCATAACCGATATGTTTGATGACTTCACGTGTCACATCCATGAGGTCGATGTAGGCTTGGCTCTTGACTTCGCCTGCTATGACTACCTGACCTGTGGTGACAAGTGTCTCGCAAGCTACTTTCGACGATGGGTCGCGGGCGAGAAATTCATCGAGGATGGCATCGGAAATCTGGTCGGCAACCTTGTCGGGATGCCCTTCGGAAACTGACTCTGAGGTGAAAAGATATGTCTTCATAATGTTACTGATGTTTTTTCAGACTGGATAATAAAAAAATGTCGAAGTGGCCAAAGATGATGATTATAAAGGGCCTGCTTCAACATTTCATCCGGTGTAGCTGGACGCGTACACACAATATGAACTCAAAAGTCTAAATCCGAATGTAAGTGCAGTTTTAGCATTTTTTGAAGTGGTTGCAAGCAGCCAAATTTGTCCACTATCATTTTGATGGTACAAAGTTAGATGTTTTTTTTCAATTGGCAAAAAAATAGTGAGGTTATTTACTGATAGGCGCACTTTTATCCCCCACGTGGTGACATCTGGTCAGGGGATTCTCAAGCCGGTTATCCAAAAATGAAAAGGAGGATACAGGTTACAAAGAATAGAAACCATGCAAGCAATAACAGTCGCTTGCGTTTAGGTGACTTATTTCTGACATAGGACCCTGTGATGGCGCCTATGATGCCGCCGGCTATCGGGAGGAATGAGTAGAGATGCATATTTATGGTGTGGGGGTGTGGTTTTTTTATTGTTAGACGCGGATTTATTGAAAAAGTTGCATTCTCCCATTAATTTTTGAGAGTTTTGATGTGGGAGGATTGGTCTATAAACACCGCGACACCCCGGTCGTGATGGCCGGGGTGTCGTGATGTATAGTCGGGGAGGGTGATTAATCCTCTTTGCGGCGTGAGTAATAGTTGGAGTATGCGTAACGGCGATAGGGGGTGGATGAGGAGATTGTGCCGTTGAGCAGAACCATAAAGTTGTTGTAGCGACGCGATGTGTAGATGCGGTCGAGTTCCGGTACGAGACGTCGGTCGAGGAGGCCGGCGCGCACCACAAAGATGGTCATGTCGGAGAGGGGAGTGATGATAGCCGCATCAGCTACTACTTCGGCAGGAGGACAGTCGAGGAAGATGTAGTCATATTCATCTTTTAATTTGTCGATAGCCATTTTGAGCCTGTCGGAGTACAGAAGTTCTGAGGGGTTAGGGGGAATAGTGCCTACGGGAAGGATGTAGAGGCCTTCGCAAGGTGTGGGCTGGATGAGGGGAGTGAGATCATCGGTGACTTCGGAGAGGTAATCGGCGATACCTCGTGCGCGGTTGGGCACTACACGTGACACCGATGCACGGCGCAAGTCGAGGTCGATGATGAGGACTTTGCGGTCGGCTTTCTTCAATGCCAATGTGGCCGCCAGGTTGAGCGAGATGAATGATTTGCCCGAACCAGGATTGAACGATGTGACCATGATGATGCGGTTGCGTCCGCCTCGGGTCATGAATTCAAAATTGGCACGAACCATTCGGAATGATTCGTTGATGATGCTTCGGCCATGTTTGTGAACCAGAAGCGAGGGGGCAGACTCGATTCGTGACTCTTTGCCGAGGATTTCACGCCAACGGCGGTTGACACGCTTGATTTTGTTGCGTGTGTTGGTTGAGGCCTCGGGGATTTCGCCAACAAACGGAGCCTTGATGCCGTCAAGATCGGCACGGTTTCGGATTCGGTTGTTGAGGTTTTCGTTGAGGAAGATGAACGCTGCCGGCAGGAGCATGCCTAAAACAAAGGCGATGACGAGGATGTTGCGCGCTTTGGGCGATGTGGGCTTGTTGGAGCCCATGGGAGGAGTGATGACGCGGGTGTTGAACGGAGTGAACGCGAGGGAGAGTTCGTTCTCTTCACGTTTCTGCAGCAGGTAGAGGTAGAGGGCTTCCTTCACTTTCTGCTGACGTTCAACCGAAAGGAGATATTTGGCCTGTGAGGGCGATGATGCTATCTTGGCGTTGGTGGCGCGGTCGCTGCGGATGAGTGATTTGAGCTGTGTCTCAAGAGTGACCTGCTGATTTTTGAGTGATGCGGCGAGTGCGCTACGTATGCTCGAAAGGTTGTGGTCGTAGTCGAGCATGATGGGGTTGGTTTCGCCGGTGCTGTTGGCGAGTTTGTCGCGTTCGAGCTGCAGACGGTTGTACTCCTGAATCTGAGTTTCCACACCGTGGTTGTCGATGCCGGAGTTGGCAGGGAGGAGCTTGCCCTTGTTGACAGGATCCTGCACATAGTCCTCGAGATACTTAGTGATTGCTATCTGTGTGGACACGTCGAGCTGGCGCTTGGTGTTTTCATTTGCGTCCTCCATGTACATGGTCGATGCAGCGCTCACGTCGGGGATGAGGTGGTCTCCTTTGTATTCGGCGATGTCGCTGTCAACGGTGCCGAGTTCCTGCTCGATGACATTGAGGCGATCCTGGATGAACGATGAGGTGGCAACGGCCATTTTTTCTTTCTCGTCGACCCATTTTTCATTGTAGATATTGATGAGTGTGTTGAGGAAGTCATCGGCGCGCTGAATGCAGTTGTCCTTCATCTGGAAATCAATTACCGATGCGTCGTCGTCGGCAAGATTCTCGGAGAGTTTGCCTTGATATATTTCGATTGCAGCGGGAAGGTCGAAACGAGTAACCTTGATGGTATGGTCAAAATCGGGGGAGTAGTTGGGACCCGGGGTGATGAGGAGTTTTCCGAGCGGTGTCATGATTGTGTCACCGAGGGTTGCGACGAGTGATTCGCCGTCAAACTCTTCACTACCAAGTCGCATGTCGTAGATTTTCACTTTGCCTTTACCCTGCAGGTCGACTTTGAGAAATCCGGCCATGGCAGGTGAGAATGAAAGGAAATCAACATTGATTACCATAGAATCACCATAGAGGGGGAGGTTTTTGAGGTGCTTACGGTAGGTATAGCTTGTCTGGAGTCCAAGACGCTCTATGACATCGCCGATTATTGCCGGCGACTGGAAGGCGAGCAGCTCGTTGTTGACGTTGGTGTTCGACTGGAAGAGCCCCATGTTGCTAAGAGCCGATGCCACACCTTGGGAATTGTCGCCAACTTCATCCTTTATCATCACAGATGCGTCACGTGTGTAGATGCTCGGTGTACGCAGCAGGTAGAGGCAACCGAGTCCAAGGCAGAATATCACAGAAAACACGAACCATTTCCAGCGTGCGAGGCAGAGAAACAGGAAGTCGTTTATGTTGATAGTTTCTTCATCCTCCTGGTTTTGCTGGAGGTTGACTCCTTGTGTCATGGGGGCGTTTTGCTGCTGGAGTCCGTTGTTATCTTGAATCATAATGATGATTTGGAATGTGAGGGATGGTATTAATGAAGAAAATACTCGGCTGGAGAGAAGTGAGATTTAGTGGTGCGTGAGGTTACTTGGCAATCACTGCGGCCAGAGTGATGGCCATGGATGCTATTGAAATCCAGAATGAGGTTGACTGGAAGGTGTTGCCGTTTGTGGTTGACTGGCGTATGCGTGTGGGGTTGGGTTCGATATACACCACGTCGTCCTGCTGCAGGAAATAGGCTGGGCTGTTGCGCATCTCTTCGGCAGAGAGCAGGTTGATGGTGTATGTCTCCTGTGAGTTGCCGTTTGTGCGCAGCACCTTGACGTTGTTGCGTTCGCCATAGATGGTCAGGTCGCCGGCCATGCCGATAGCGTCGAGGATGGTCATGTTGTCATTTTCTATAGCGTAACGGCCAGGATTTTTGACTTCGCCGAGCACCGAGACTTCGCCGTTGAGGAGTTCCACTGTCACAGTGGGATCCTTAACGAGGTCCTTGGCGATGAGCATACCCTTAATCATACCGGCTACTTCCTGGCGGGTCATGCCTGCCACGTGGATTTCACCGATGTGTGGGAAGTCGATATCACCTTCGGGCGACACCGAGTAGGAGAGTATGCCTTGACTGTTGCGGTAGGAAGTGGTCCCCATGCCGAGCTGGCGTGACACGTAGGGAAGGTTGAACATGTCGGTGAGCTGCGGGTCGCGGCTGTTGACTATGATGGAGAGCTTGTCGTTTGGCTTTATAGTCATTGTCTTCTGCGGTACCTGCACTACTGACGAGGCGTTGAGGTCTTGGAAATACACCACGTCTTTAGGTGTGGAACACGAAGATACTATGCCCAGAATGCCGAGCACTAATATTGTGGTGAATAAGTGGGGAAGTCGTAATTGTAGCATGGTCAACTTAGTCTCAGTTATGGAGATTAAGAATTAATGAAAATGGGTAAAAATGTGTCCTTTTTAGGGAAAACAAGCGCGAACATATAGTTATGCGGTGCAAATTTAGCAAAATTTAATAAAATATGCAATATCGCGGATAAAAATCACCAGACGGCCGGATGGTTGTCGGAAAAAATGTCAGTTTGGGCGTTAAACTCCGTGATGAACTCGCGATTAAGTCGGATGAATCGCCCCATCGGTCTGATAATGTTTTTTAACATTCCCACGCAAAGGCATCCTGCGCAGTGAATTCTTCAATCTTCACTCTGCAGGATGCCTATGTAGGGCTGAGGACGGTTTCTTCAATCTCGTCCGGGGTCAATTAGTTTTCAGAATCTGTGATTTTCGCTTCCGGGGCAACTGTGCCTCCGTTGCCGTCGCCAGGTTGGTCTTCGTCAGTGGGGACAATCACAACTTTGTAAGAGAAGAGGCCGAACGCCTGTTCTTTGTCCACCTGATAGATGGTGGTGCGTACCTGGAGCATGTGATCACCGGGTTCGATACCTTCAGTAGCGATTGCAGTGCTGAAAGGAACGGTGATGGTGCTATAGAATGGCGAGAAGTCCCAGTAATAAGTGGTGAGGCCGAGAGTGGCTTTTTTGGTGCCTTCGGCCGGTGTCACGTTGAGGGCATTGATATAGAGTGTGTCACCTTGGACTACATAAAGTACGTCGTCGACACATGATGCGCCGGAATAATCCATCGAGAATGTGACATCCGGAAGGTCCTTGTCGTCATCGCAAGAGGAGATGAGTCCGAGCAACGGCAGGGCGAAGAGTAGATAAAGAATCTTTTTCATAGTGTTGCAAAATAAATAGTTAAGTAAAAAAAGAATGAGTAATTACGGTTGTCGAGCCACCGTATGTGTGTCGTGTATCAGCCATTTTGATTATTTGAACGGTTGGCTTTCAGGGCGGCTCGTCTGTTAGCTTTTGTAAAGCCGGTTTTCTTTATAAGAGGGATGACCGCAGGGAGGGCTCAAGTCTGTCAGATTGGCAGTGTCGCCACTGTCGCTATGGCAGCCGGGCATCATCCCTGCTGGTTCATCGGGGGGCGGATCAGTTCTTAAAGACTATGTCGTTGTCGTCGTAGTCGATTATGATGGGGCGTTCGCGGTCAACTTTCTGTGCGAGGATATCTTTAGAAAGTTGGTTGAGCACCATACGATGGATGACTCGTTTGACCGGACGGGCACCGAATTCCGGATCGTATCCTTCCTCGGCGAGGAATTTTAGGGCCTTCGGGGTTACTTCGAGCGTGATGCCGTTCTTGGCAAGCATCTTTTGGATGGAGCGTATCTGCAGACCTACGATTTCCTCGATTTCCTGCTCGTTGAGCGGGGTAAACATTATGATCTCGTCGATTCGGTTGAGGAATTCGGGTCGGATGGTCTGTTTGAGAAGCTCGATTACCTCTCCCTTGGTGTTTTCGATGACTTCACCTCGGTTCTCGGGTGTCATCTTGGCGAAATTGTCGCGGATGAGGTGAGAACCCATGTTGGAGGTCATGATGATTATGGTGTTCTTGAAGTTGACCATACGGCCTTTGTTATCGGTCAGTCGGCCGTCGTCAAGCACCTGGAGAAGGATGTTGAACACATCGGGATGGGCTTTCTCGATCTCATCGAAGAGCACTACGGAGTATGGTTTACGACGTACTGCCTCGGTGAGCTGTCCACCTTCGTCATATCCGACATATCCCGGAGGCGCTCCCACAAGACGAGAGACGGAGTGTTTCTCCTGATACTCGCTCATGTCGATACGTGTCATCATGTTCTCGTCGTCGAATAGGTATTCAGCCAGGGCCTTGGCCAGCTCTGTCTTACCGACACCGGTGGTGCCGAGGAAGATGAATGAACCGATGGGGCGGCGGGGGTCATTAAGTCCGGCACGGCTACGGCGCACGGCATCGGCAATGGCCGCGATGGCGTCGTTCTGTCCCACAACCCTGTTGTGGAGCTCGGCTTCAAGATGGAGCAGTTTTTCCTTTTCGCTCTGTACCATCTTGTTGACAGGAATACCGGTCCATCGTGAAACGACATCGGCGATGTCTTCGGCGTCAACTTCTTCCTTGATGAAGGCTTTCTCGCCCTGCATCATTTTAAGTTGCTCCTGTATCTGGGCGTTCTCCTGCTCTTTCTGCTGAACTTTAGAGTAGCGGATTTCAGCCACTTTGGCATAGTCGCCTTCGCGCTCGGCGCGTTCGGCGTCAAAGTTTAGCTGCTCGATGTCTATTTTGTTCTGCTGTATCTTGTTGATAAGTTCCTTTTCGGCTTTCCATTTGGCGGTGAATTCCTTTTCCTGATCGCGGAGGTCGGCGAGGTCCTTCTCTATTTCTTTGACTTTCTCTTTGTCGCCTTCGCGCTTGATGGCTTCACGCTCGATTTCTTTCTGCGCTATGAGGCGTGAGATTTCATCAAGGGCTTGGGGCACGGAGTCGATTTCGAGTCGTAGCTTTGAGGCTGCCTCGTCCACGAGGTCAATGGCCTTGTCGGGGAGGAAACGGTCGGTGATGTAACGTTCCGAAAGGGTCACGGCTGCAATAATCGCCTCGTCGCGGATGCGGACTTTGTGATGGTTCTCGTAGCGTTCCTTAAGTCCACGGAGGATGGCGATGGCAGCAGCCTCGTCAGGTTCGTTGACCATAACTTTCTGGAATCGGCGTTCGAGGGCTTTGTCCTTTTCGAAGTATTTCTGGTACTCATCAAGGGTGGTGGCGCCTATGGAGCGGAGCTCACCACGAGCCAATGCCGGCTTGAGGATGTTGGCGGCGTCCATGGCTCCTTCTCCCTTCCCAGCACCCACGAGGGTGTGGATTTCATCAATGAAAAGGATGATTTCGCCGTCGGCACCGGTGACTTCGTTGACGATTGCTTTAAGTCGTTCCTCGAATTCACCTTTGTACTTGGCACCGGCCACGAGGGCACCCATGTCGAGCGAATAAATCTGCTTGGTGCGCAGGTTTTCGGGGACATCGCCGCGCACGATGCGCTGGGCGAGCCCTTCGGCGATAGCGGTCTTACCTGTACCAGGTTCGCCGATGAGCATCGGGTTGTTCTTGGTGCGTCGTGAAAGGATCTGGAGCACTCGGCGGATTTCGTCGTCACGTCCGATGACTGGATCGAGTTTGCCTTCGCGGGCACGTTCGTTAAGATTGATGGCATACTTGGACAATGCCTGATATGTGTCCTCGGCGCTTTGGTCAGTTGCTTTTTTGCCTTTACGGAGTTCGGTGATGGCCGCTTGCAGATCACGTTCGCTCAATCCGGCATCCTTAAGGATTGTCGAGGCCGGAGAGTTGACGGTGAAGATGGCCATCAGTAAGGCTTCGAGGGTGACATATTCGTCACCTTGCTTCTTTGCCACATCGAGAGCTTTCTGCAACACATCGTTGGATGTGCGGCTGAGATAGGGCTCGCCACCCGAAACTTTTGGCTCGGCAGCGATTTTCGCGTCAACTTGTCGCATCAAAGTGGCTGCGTTTGCGCCGACTTTGGAGAATATGAAGTTGATGAGCGACTCGCCCTCGGTCATGACTCCTTTGAGCAAATGCACAGGTTCAATAGCCTGATTACCGGCACCGCGGGTAATCTCGATGGCTTTTTGAATAGCTTCCTGGGACTTGATGGTAAAATTATTGAAGTTCATGCGTTATGTTGAAGTTGTGAGTTAACGTTGTTTTTGTTTCTTTATCTTAATAAACAAAAATCGTGCCAATAAGTTGACAGGAAAGTGAGATAGGGTAGGGGAAATGTGAAAAAAGCCCCTCTTAGGAGCTAAAATGGCCAATGTGGTATGGTTGGAACTACTAACATGTAAAAAACACGAGACCTCCGCTCCGTAAGTGGAGCGAAGGTCTCGCTAAAATAGGGTTTCAGTAATGATGAGCTGAAGGGGATTATACGCCCTGGAGCTTGAACTGGATGGGGAGTGTGTACCAAACGTTCACGGCATGGCCGTTCATCTTACCTGGGGTAAACTTGGGAAGAGACTTAACCACACGTACAGCTTCCTTGTCGAGGTCGGGGTCCTTAGAGCGGACAACCTTGACTTCGCCGATTGAACCGGTCTTGGTTACGACGAACTGTACTGTCACACGACCCTGGATGTTGTTTTCCTGAGCCATGGCCGGGTAGCGGATGTGGTCAGAAATCCATTTGAGAAGAGCTACGTCACCACCGGGGAACTGAGGTTTCTGTTCCACAACCTCGTAGACTTTGTTGTCGTCAACGGGTTCGGGTTTCTTCTCTTCAACGATGATTTCTTCCTTGTGCTCACGGACAACGTTGAGGTCGTCAGTACCCTTGTCAAAGTCAGTGGTACCTACGGCTGTGTCGGTGTCCTTGAGTTCGTCCTGCGATTTGATTTCTTCAACAACCTCTTCGTCACGAGTAATCTGGAGCTCGGTGGCTTTCACGGTGTTGAGGATTTCTTCAGGAAGAGCTTCAGGCTGCTGTTCTTCCACGCGCTGCATTTCTTCCTCTTCCTGTTCTTCTTCCTGCTCATCGGCTGAGTAGTCGATGATGGCCTGTTCGATCTGGTCCTCGGGACGAGCTTCGGTTTTCTGAAGCACGGTGTTGGCGAGGAGACCGAGGATGGCCACGAGAAGGAGGACGATGAGGATTACGAGCATTGCACGGTTGTGACGCTTGACTGAAGTCTTGCGGAGCTCATAAGCACCAAAATCTTTATTTTTGCCTTCAAATATAAGGTCAATCCATTCTGATGATGAAAGATCTACATCTTTTGCCATATTTCTTTAGAGATTTTTCGGGTTAATATATATCTGTCATCAACGTATTACTTCGGGTTCTTCTTGATATAGTCAAGAATCATTGCTGAGTCGACTTGATTGATGTTGTCAATCTGGTAACGCGAGATCTGGTTGATCTGCATTTCGTCGAGAGCGCTGATCAAGCTTTCCCATGAAGCTTCAGGAGTGGCCTTGATAATAACAACAGGACGTGTGAGAGTTGAGTCGTTACGAATCTCACGGGCGCGAGCCTGATAGATAGAGTCGTTGATAGCCGAGATGGGAGAGAACTCTTTGGCACGCCAGCGAGCTTTTTCCTTGTCGATTTTCTCGAGTACCTGTTTGTTACGATCATGGAGGATCTTGCGGATGCCTTGCTGGATGTGGCCATCGTTGCCTACGAAGTGTTCAGCTTTGAGCTTGTTGTTGTCGATAAGACCGTCGCCGTTAGCGTCGGCAATTTCGGGCATACCTTCGTAGTAATATACGGTGTTCATCGGGCGGCCGGCTTCGTTTTTCTTAACGTCGCCGTTGGCATTGCGTTCAGTGGTCAGAATCAAAGTGATAGCTTCAGATTCTTTTGCTTTGTTCATCTGAGTCTGCTCAACCTTCTCATTCGAGGGGAGTGAGATGGTGAGTGTCTGAGACTTAATCATGGTGGTACAAAGCATGAAGAATGTAATCAGAAGCATGTTCATGTCCACCATGGGGGTAAAGTCCACGTGGATAGACATTTTTTTCTGGGCGCCTTTTTTCTTTTTGCCCTTGTCTGATTGTTCTATTTGTGCCATAATGATTAGTCTTGCTCAGTTTTTAAAGCGGTCATGATGCTGAAGCGGTTCATCTTCAGGGTCTGAAGGTTGTCGAGGACGTCATGAACGATGTCATAAGGGGTGTCCTTGTCGGCCTTCACGGCGATACCTTCACCTTTCTTCATAGACTTCTGAAGGTTGTCGTTGCCTGAGTTGTAGATGGCGCGCATCCAGATCTGGAACTCGTTGAGGTGATCCATGTCCTTGTTGTCGTTGATGGGTATACCCACGCCTTTCTGAGTCATGTCGGTGATGAACTTGTCCTGTTCGGTCTGTGACATGCTGAGGAACTGGCCGAGAACCTGGAATGGAACGCCAAACATATTGATCTTTGAGAATGCTTCGCGCTGTGCCACAGTGAGCTGCACCTGATTTGAGGGGTGCTGCTTATTGTAGAGCGTTACTGCTTCATCGAGAATCGTCTTGCGGAGAGCTTCAGTACCCCAAGTGTCTTTGGTTTCAGCGTCAGCGTCACCGGCAATGGAGATGAAGACTTTCCCTTCGGGGCTTACGAGCACCTGCGCGAGGTTAGCGGTAGGTACTTTCTGCTCCGATACAGATGAAGGGGTCAGGACGGTGACCGGCTCCTTCTGCAGGAAGGTAGATGTCAACATGAAGAAAGTAAGCAAGAGCACAGTCACGTCACTCATCGCGGTCATGTCGATGAGGGTGCTTTTTCTCTTAATTTTTACTTTTCCCATATTACGTTATCTTGTTAGAGGTTAAATGTAGTTGGTTAAACCTGATTGTGATAGGTAACAAGGGATTAGTGAGAAGCTGCAAATGTCTGCACGATAGAATAACCGATCTCGTCGATAGCGTAGGTCAGGTTGTCGATCTTGTTGGTGTAGAAGTTGTAAGAGATAACAGCGAATGCACCGGTTGCGATACCGAAGGCAGTGTTGATAAGTGCCTCTGAGATACCAGTAGAAAGTTCGGTTGAGTCAGGAGCACCAGAAGCAGAAAGAGCCTGGAATGACTTGATCATACCGATCACAGTACCGAGAAGACCAACGAGAGTACCGAGAGTGGTGAGGGTTGCAACGATGGGGAGGTTCTGCTGGAGGGCGGGCATTTCGAGAGCGGTAGCTTCTTCAACAGACTTCTGGAGGTTGGCAATCTTCTGTTCCTTAGAGAGGACAGTGTTCTTGTCCATTTCTTCGTAGCTTACGAGAGCTGCGGCAACAACGGCTGCAACTGAACCCTTCTGGTTCTTGCAGAGGTTCTTAGCGCCCTGGATGTCGTTAGCGGCGAGGCATTTCTTAACAGAAGCAACGAATTTTTCGATGCTGCCTTTGCCCTTTGCAGAAGAGAGGGCGATCCAACGTTCAACTGAAAGTACGATTACAGTGAGGAAGAGGGTCTGGAGGATAGGCACGATGAAACCACCTTTGTAGATAGTACCCCAGAGGTCGATGGGGTGACCTTCTTCGAAGTGTGATTCATGACCGAACCAGAACATGAAAAGACAGAGGGCTACTACGAAGCAGGCGAGAATTACCAGGAAGGCATTCTTGATACCGGCTACATTGCTGCCAGATTTCTGAGACTGAGCCTTTGCGGGCTTTGCGGGATTAGGCTTTTGAGCTTCCATAATTTTGAATTACTAAAGTTTTTAAGTTTTTTTGGTTTATTTGATTATTAGTTTTGATGATTCGATGTTAGTGTGGGGCAGTGGTGATGTGTGCCACGGCCTGCCCGCGGATGATTGGTGAAATGCTTTGTTTTTTGGTCGCCGATTGAAGGTTGTGAACGAAAAAACATGGTACCGATTTTGCCACACTCGGCATGAGTGGTTTTAAAACGATATGCAAAATTATAAGTAAATTTCGGTGTTTGCAAACGTTTTAGCGGTTTTTTTCGGTTGCCGGAGGGAATTTTACCATTATTAAATGCACGCTTTTTGATTTTTTGGTTTTTTGAGATTAATTCACTTAATAGAAATTAATATTTATTCAAACATATTTAGTATCTTTGTGGCTTTAAAACTCACATATTACTATTGTTATACTTGATGAGAAGGACAATCAATCTAAGGAAAGGATTAAATCTAAATCTACAAGGCGCGCTCTCCGACGAGAGCATTAAGAAGGAGCTCTCCCCCGCGAGCGTGGCTCTCGTGCCCGACGACTTTCCCGGTTTCCTCCCCAAACTTGAAGTGAAGGAGGGCGACAGCGTAAATGCCGGCCAGCCTCTCCTGCACGATAAGAACGACACCGATATGAAACTGGTGTCGCCTGTGTCAGGGGTTGTCGAAAGCGTGGTCAGGGGTGCCCGGCGCAAAATAATGCGCGTGGTGGTGAGGCCTGATGCCTCGGCCGGGACTAACGTGGTGCATGACACCGCTTCGGCCAAAACTCCGCAGGGCCTGCGGGAATTGTTGAAAAAGTCGGGACTTTGGGCCATGATGCGCCGCCGTCCCTATGATATTGTGCCGCAGGATGCCGATGAGCCCCGCGACATTTTTGTTACCGCCATGGACACAGCTCCTTTGGCTCCGGCGCTCGACCGCATGGTGAGCGGACGTCAGGATGAGATAAAGGCTGCCCTCGCGGCTCTTAAATCGCTTACGAAAGGTAATATATATATAGGTGTCGAGAAGGGTGCGGCTTTCCCCGACTTTTCTGATGCCGAGATAGTTGAATTTCCCGCGCTTCACCCGGCCGGAAATGTCGGTGTGCAGATTGCCAACATCAAGCCTGTCAACAAAGGAGAAGTGGTGTGGACTCTCGACATTGTGACGCTTGTGCGTATCGGGTCGCTACTCCTCAACGGCGTGGTGGATTCATCGACATGCGTGGCAGTAACCGGTAGCGAAGTCGCCTCACCATGCATGGTGAAGACTGTGATCGGAGCCGATATGGCTACTCTGCTTAAGGGTGATGTCAGGACCGACGGCCGTCATCACCGCGTCATCTCAGGCAACGTCCTGACCGGTGTCCCTGTTGGCGAAGAGGGATATCTGCGCTATCCTTATCGTCAGGTTACGGTCATCCCAGAGGGTGACGACGCGGACGAGTTTATGGGATGGGCGTCGCTGAGTCCCAAGAAGATGAGTGTCAACCGTTCATTCCTCGGCCATTTCCTCAGCCGTGCCTTCAACCCCGATGCCCGCCTCAACGGTGGTAAGCGCGCCATGATCATGTCGGGCGAATATGACAAGGTGTTCCCCATGGATATCCTCCCCGAATATCTCATAAAAGCGATTATCTCCAAGGATATCGACCAGATGGAGGCACTCGGCATCTATGAGGTGGCTCCTGAGGATTTCGCTCTTGCCGAATATGTCGACCCTTCGAAACTTGAACTGCAGAAGATAGTGCGCGAGGGTCTTGACTATCTCCGCAGCGAGGTGTGACAGGTAGCTTTTTAGCAATGAATCCCTAAGATTTTTAGAATTACGAATGAAAGCTTTAAGAAATTATCTGAACCGCGTAAAACCCCATTTCGAGCCCGACGGTAAGCTCCATGCCTTCCGCAGCGTGTTTGATGGGTTTGAAACGTTTCTCTATACGCCCAACACCACTTCGACTTCGGGCGTGAATATCCATGACAGTCTTGACTCAAAGCGAGTCATGATTATCGTGGTGCTTGCGTTGATGCCATGTCTGCTTTTCGGTATGTACAACACCGGCTATCAGAACTGGCTCGCCGCCGGTGCCACGGAGTTTCCCTTCTGGGAGCTGATGCTCTACGGCTTCCTTGCCGTCCTTCCCCGCATCGTGGTTGCCTACGTTGTCGGGCTCGGCATTGAGTTTGTCGTAGCGCAATGGCGTCGTGAGGAGATCCAGGAAGGTTTCCTTGTGACAGGTATCCTTATCCCCCTCATCTGTCCCATCGAGACTCCGCTATGGATGCTTGCCGTTGCCACTGCCTTCTCTGTGATTTTTGTCAAGGAGGTTTTCGGCGGGACCGGCTACAATGTGTTTAACGTGGCGCTTGTCACCCGTGCATTCCTTTTCTTCGCCTATCCTGCACAGATGAGCGGCGACAAGGTCTTTGTCTCCACTTCATCCATCTGCGGTCTAGGCCATGATCTCACCGACGGTTTTTCAGGCGCAACCCCACTCGGGCAGATAGCGTCGTTCACCGGAGGTGATCTCCAGCTGCTTAACATCACCGGCAACCCCATTTCCACTTGGGATGCTTTTCTCGGTCTGATCCCGGGGTCATTCGGTGAGACCTCAACGCTGTGTATCCTCATCGGCGCTTTCATCCTGTTGGCCACCGGTATAGCTTCATGGCGCATCATGCTGAGTGTTGTGGTTGGTGGTCTGCTCATGGGTTGGATTGCCAACGTATTCGAGACACCTACTTATCCCGCCTCGTTCCTCAATCCGCTTGACCAGTTGCTCTATGGCGGTTTTGCCTTCGCAGCCGTGTTTATGGCCACTGATCCGGTGACTGCCGCCCGCACCGGGACCGGAAAATATGTCTACGGTCTGCTTGTGGGTGTCGTGGCCGTGCTCATCCGTACCTACAACAACGGTTATCCCGAAGGTGCAATGCTTGCCGTGCTGCTTGCCAATGCCCTGGCTCCGCTGATTGACTATTGTGTTGTACAGGCCAATGTGGCACGCCGTATGCGTCGCCTGAAGGCAAGAGCTTAACCTCCAAGTGAAGAAAAAGTTATGAATAAGCAAAGCAATACATATACTATCATTTACATCATCATACTGGTGGTGGTGGTAGGAACGGCTCTTGCAGCCACATCGCTGGCGCTGCGTGACCGTCAACAGGAGAATATCAACGCCGACAAGATGAGCCAGATTCTCGCGGCCGCCCTTATCACCCCCGACAAGGGTGCCATAGTGGAAGAGTTTGGTAAATATATAACCGACCAATACGTAGTAAACGCTCAGGGCGACAAGATCGATGGTGTGAAAGCCTTCGACGTTAATGTGGCCGAGGAGAGCAAGAAGCCCGATGACCGTCGCGAGCTTCCGGTGTTTGTCTGCACTACAGCCGATGGTGCCGTGAAGTATATAGTGCCGGTCTATGGGGCCGGTCTATGGGGCCCCATCTGGGGTTACGTGGCATTTGATGCCGACGGCTCAACCATCTATGGCGCTTACTTCGCGCATCAGGGTGAGACTCCAGGTCTGGGAGCGGAAATAGAGAAGCCCGCGTTCAGTAACCAGTTTGAAGGGAAACAAGTGTTCAAGGATGGTCGTTTCCGTCCCATAGCCGTGGTCAAGGCCGGTCAGCTTCCGCTTGACGGTGAGGACTATGTCAACGGTATCTCGGGGGGCACCATCACTTCGAAGGGTGTCGGCTCGATGCTCGACAACTGTCTCACTCCCTATAAGCGTTTCCTCCAGTCACTTGCCGAAAGCGCTCAGGAATAAGTAACACTCAATCCTAAACACTCAACAACATCAACATTTCATCCGTCATGGCTGATAAAGTAAAAAATACAGATGTGCTCTTCAATCCACTGTCGAAGAACAATCCTGTGGTGGTGCAGGTGCTCGGTATATGCTCCGTGCTTGCCGTAACCGCCAAACTTGAGCCGGCGATAGTCATGGGTATATCGGTGATTGCGGTACTTGCATTCGCCAACGTGATTATCTCGCTCCTGCGCAACACTATCCCAACCAACATCCGCATCATAGTGCAGCTCGTGGTGGTGGCCGGTCTTGTCGTAATAGTCGACCAGGTGCTTAAAGCCTATGCCTATGATGCCTCCAAGCAGCTCTCGGTGTTCATCGGTCTGATCATTACCAACTGTATCCTGATGGGGCGCCTTGAGGCATTTGCCATGGGCAACAAACCTTGGCCCTCGTTTCTCGACGGTGTGGGCAACGGTATCGGTTATGCCCTCATCCTGGTGATTGTCGGCTTTTTCCGTGAACTCCTCGGCAGCGGCACCCTCCTTGGTTATCAGGTGATACCTCAGAGCTTCTATGAAGCCGGTTACGTCAACAATGGCCTTATGATTCTGCCTCCTATGGCCCTCATAGTGGTGGCTTGTATCATCTGGGTCCAGAGAAGTGTGAACAAGGATTTGCAGGAGGATTAGTCCACTGTCTCACCATTATTAAAAAAACAAGACACAATGGAAAATCTTAACATATTCATCAGGTCGATTTTTGTCGACAATATGATTTTCGCCTACTTCCTCGGCATGTGTTCATTCATTGCCGTGTCGAAGAATGTCAAGACAGCCTTCGGGCTTGGCGTGGCTGTGACTTTCATGCTGGTGGTGACCCTCCCGGTCAACTATCTGCTCCAGACCTATGTCCTAAGCGCCGGCGCCTTGACTTGGCTTGGCCCTGAGTATGCCGATGTGGATCTGAGCTTCCTCTCGCTTATCATGTTCATTGCCGTCATCGCATCGATGACACAGCTTGTGGAAATGACAGTCGAGAAGTATAGCCCTGCACTGTATTCTTCGCTTGGAATTTTCCTTCCGCTCATCGCCGTTAACTGTGCCATTCTCGGCGGCTCTCTATTCATGCAGCAGAGAGATTTCCCCAGTGTGTGGACAGCTATCTGCGCCGGTGGTGGATGGGGCCTTGGTTGGCTTCTGGCCATCACGGCTATCGCAGCTATCCGCGAGCGTCTGGCCACTTATTCCAACATCCCTCGCCCTCTGCGCGGTGTAGGCATCACGTTCATACTCACGGCTCTCATGGGCATTGCCTTCATGAGCTTCCTGGGTATCAAGATTTAAGTTTCGAATCACCTCTAAAGAATACTCAATAGAATGTTGACAATACTTTCAGGAGTCTGTATCTTTCTGATCATCACCCTTGTGTTGGTGTTCATTCTCCTATTGGCAAAGAGATACCTTGTCCATTCGGGCAAAGTGAAAATCACAATCAATAACGACACAGTTGTCGAGGCGGATTCGGGCAAATCGCTCCTGTCGACGCTTGCCGACGATAACATTTTTCTCCCCTCGGCTTGCGGTGGCAAGGGCAGTTGCGGACAGTGCAAGTGTCAGGTGTTTTCGGGTGGAGGGGATATCCTCCCTACCGAGAAGGTACACTTCTCACGCAAGGAACAGCAGGACCATTGGCGCCTTGGCTGTCAGGTGAAAATCAAGGAGGATTGTTCGGTTGGCATACCGGCCTCCGCTCTCGATGTCAAAGAGTGGGAATGTGAGGTTATCTCCAACAACAATGTAGCAACGTTTATCAAGGAATTCATTGTGGCTCTCCCTCCGGGCGCCCACATGGATTTTATCCCCGGTTCATATGCTCAGATTAAGATCCCGACTTTTGAGATGGACTATGACAAGGACATCGACAAGGCTTCGATTGGTGATGAGTATCTTCCAGCTTGGGAAAAATTCGGCCTTTTCGGCCTGAAGTGTAAAAACACCGAGACCACTGTACGTGCCTACTCGATGGCTAACTATCCGGCCGAAGGTGACCGCATCATGCTTACAGTGCGTATAGCCACCCCGCCGTTCAAACCGAAACCTCAGGTTGGATTCATGGATGTGACTCCTGGTATTGCCTCAAGTTACATCTTCACGCTCAAGCCCGGCGACAAGGTGTGCATGAGTGGCCCTTATGGAGACTTCCATCCCATCATCGACTCAAAAGCCGAGATGATGTGGATTGGTGGTGGTGCAGGTATGGCTCCTCTGCGTGCGCAGATTATGCACCTCACCAAGACTCTCCAGGTACGCGACCGAGTGATGAACTATTTCTACGGTGCGCGAGCGCTCAACGAGGTCTTCTATCTTGATGATTTCCTTCAGCTCGAAAAGGATTTCCCGAATTTCAAGTTCCATCTTGCTCTTGACCGTCCCGATCCCGCAGCCGATGCGGCCGGTGTCAAGTACACAGCCGGATTTGTGCATCAGGTAATCTACGAGACATACCTTAAGAATCATCCCGATCCTGAGGATATCGAATACTATATGTGTGGTCCTGGCCCGATGAGTGCCGCTGTCAACAAGATGCTCGATGACCTCGGTGTCGATCCCACTTCGGTACATTATGATAATTTCGGAGGTTGATACCTCTTTTCATATTTCATAAAAATCCCCGGTGACAGTTGCTGTCACCGGGGATTTTTATCGTCAGTGTTTTGTTGTCACACTCTGATTGGAGCGGACAGATGGCGGATCCTTACCAATCGTCAGTACGGAATGGTATCAGCGGGAGATAATTACCGCCATGAAGGTTTCCGGGGAGGAAGTCGCGCCATGCGTAGCGGACAGCTACCGGATTGGGGACATCCTTGCTTGACACCACCATCTCGTTGGTCTGCCAGTGGAGCCATACAGAGTCGGCAGGGTGGAACACTCGGTCAGGACCGGCAATTTCAAACCCCTGTATGTCATAATTGCGGCAGATTCCGTCATTGGGTGAATCGATGGCCACCCATGCGGCTCCATCCTTGAACTGATGCGATTTATAGCGCGGGCTTCCGGCGAGGAACTGCTTCTTACCGTAAGTCTTGTTGAGTGCAAGGTCACAGAGGCGGTGCCCCGCGTTTTTCTTGTCGGCAGGATGGATGTTATATCGCTCGTATGGTTCAACAAGGTCGTTGATGGTGATCATGTCACTGTTGGGGATCATTGACACGGCTTTCCATTGGGCTTCGCGGAGCAGGGGCGCATTTCCGGTCTCGGATGGGTCGCCGTATTCGTATGGAGCTATCTCGACAGCATAGAACGGTATGTCACCAAGCCCGATTTCATCGCGCCACAGTTTCACCATCGCTGTAAGGCGGTCCGCATAAGTCGAATATGTGGACACATTTGAGCAACCTTGATACCAGATTATGCCCTGGTAGGTGTAATTCTTGATAGGGTTGAACATGGCGTTATACATCAGCATAGGACGCAGATAATGCACCATCGGCTCAATGTCCTTCGGGTCAAGCGATACATCGGGATATTTTTCAAGTAGTTCGCGCGACGACCAGCTCTCTACCTTGGCACCGCCGTAAGCTGCGCTGACAACCCCGACCGGTACATCGAGCACGTCGGTCATCTGTGTGGTGAAGAACCATGCCATAGCGCTGAAATCGGGTGCAGTCTCCGGCGATGGAATGGCCCAGGAGGCATTTACTGTGTCGAGTGGTGTGTAACTTTGGGTCAGAGGTACGGTGAAGAAGCGCACCTTATCTGCCCAACGCCTTGAAGTGGCGATCTCGTCATATCCACCTTTGATGCAGCAGCCCGGGAAGCCCTTAAGCGGCATCTGCATGTTGGACTGTCCGGAAGCGAGCCACACTTCACCTACCAGCACGTTCTTGAGTGTGATTGGCGAACCGTCGCTAAGTGTGATGGTGTGTTGTGTATAGCTGCCCGACGGAGTTTTTACGGCAAGACTCCAATTGCCGGTTCGGTCAGTGGTCGTGGTGTAAGGCTTATTGTCCCACGAAGGTGTGACTGTGATAGTGGCACCAGGGTCGGCTGTGCCCCATAGGCGTGCGTCGGCATTCTGTTGAAGCACCATGTTGTCACCGATCAATGATGCCGGCACGAGGGCTGTTGCTCCGAGGGATATACCCGCGAGAGCCATTGACATAAGTAATTTCTTCATGTTGGTTTTAACGTTGAGGTTGAGTTAGATTGTTATCAGTTTATAGGTAGATTTATAGTTAATAGGTGAAATAATGGGAGTCATGGATGGTCGGTCGTTGAAAAATAGCGCGAACGGATTATTTTGTCGCATATTTCCTGCCTATGGTGTAACCATTCATCTGACATATATGTCGAGTAAGTCAGTTCGGGTGCAAAAATGCTTCTTCCGAGTCCGCGGTAAGGCACCGTTTCTCCGTCAACCTTTATTTCCATTGAATTAATTCCCATCACATCAAGGATAGTCGGGAACACATCTATCTGGTTGATAGGTTGTGGATGGTTCAACTTATAACCGGCATTATAAATAATCAGAGGGACTGTGGGGTGTGATAGCAGTGGTGAAAGAGCGTTTTTAGCTGCTTCATGGTCGCCGGCAAGCACAATCACCGACTTGTCGGCCAAGCCGTTATTCCTGAGCCATTGTATAAACTCACCTAATGCCGTGTCGAAATGCTTTACGGCTTCCAGGTAGTATCGGTCACGGGAGTCGAGCCGACTGATGAATTCTGAATCATTATCGAGTGTCGGGCTCACCTTGGGCTTATCAAACGGTTCATGCATTGACAGACTCGTGATTTCGATGAGGAAAGGTTGAGGAAGTCCGCTTATTATATCTGTCGCCGCGTTGAAAATTTCGGCATCCTCATTCATTCCGTCACAATTGCCGGCCAGGTTTTCATAAAGCCTGGTGTAGCCATAGCTTAAGGTGGTAAGATGATGATTCCATACCTCCTTCCGTTCCCCTATGGCCTCGATGGCGGTATAGCCTCGAAGGGCTTTGGCTAAGGATGGATAATCGGCAGTGGCGTAGTCGGTTATGAACACATCGCCCTCCAGCGGTAGCAGTCCGGTGTTATATATCAACTGTCCGTCGGCCGAACGACCTAACCCTGCATTAGGGATAACATTGAGAGCTGTGACCGACCCCGAATCACTCGCGAGCGCATGGAGAGTAGGGCAGATATTTTCTTCCACCGGAAGTGTCAGCACTGAGCTGTGCAGTGATTCCACTATTATAAGTATCAGATTCTTCCCCTTGTTGTTCGACAACTCTTCCATCACTGTAGCCTGTGGCAATGGCCCGGAGGAGGACAGCAGCTCATTTATCTCCCGCAACTCTTCGGGCGAGGGTGTGTAAGTGCGGGGAACGCACTCGTATAATGTTCGCATGAAGAACATCGGAATGCCCCAGTACTGTACGGTTTGTATGCGGCAAGTGGGATGTGTAAGACTTGTGATATCTTCGTCGATAATATCCTTGTAAGTCAATGCGTAGGGCGACCAGTTATGACTGCGTCTGGCCGCAAGCCCGAACCTTGCGCCGAATATCACCACGACGCATATCACTGTGAGAATACGGCTCTTAACGCTATAGTGGTCGGTCGCCATATCCTTACGATAGCGGAGGTATATGGCGAGTATGATAAAAAATGGCGCTGCTATCAGGCAGTCCCACCATTTGAGTGAGTTCCTGGTACTGTTGATGACAAAAGAATTCAGGATATCAGTGGTGCCTATTATATTGCCGGGCATGAAATCTCCGAAATTCCGTTCATACCAAGTGTTGGCCAATAGAAAACAGGTGAATATGAAAAATACCGTCACGCTGACCGTCCCTCTGATTTTTCTTGGCAATAGAAGTGATGGCAGATATAAGACCGCTGCATCAAGAAACGGCTCGAAGAAAGCCACCTTCCATGGATAACCACGATATAGGGCACATTGCCCGAAGGCCCAGAGTTGCAGACCGCCCAACACGACAAGTGCTGCCACAAACAGATTGGTGTCCTTGCGGAAAATGACAGCTGTAGCCTCTTGGATGCGTCGTGGCATGTTCATTTGGGCGTTGTGATAGGCAGATTTGGTTCAGTGAGATTCTTTAGGGCGAAGTTACATAAAATAATCGACTTATTTCCACAAGTGGGTCTTTTTTTACCACTTGTGGAAATAAGTCGATTGAGGGATTGGTGGAAATTGATAGGGCTATCTCAAAATTCAGGATATTTTCAGTGGTTCAAAGATATGGCTCGTAAACTCCTTGAAAAGATGGGCTTCCGTCAACCACAATCCAGGCAAGGAAAAGACTTGCATCATTAGGCTGGGTCCATAAACGCAATTCAGCCCGACGAAAAACTTTTTTCTCGTCGGGCTGATTTCCAAGTTATTTGACACTCATATTGTCCATATCGGATAGTTGAAAATCTTGCTCTTTTCTCTTTTGCGATGAACTAATGTCATGGCTATTGCAAGTGCTATTGATGAAATACGGAGAATATTTGAAATTAATCCTCCGGACGCAACTTCTGTACCATCAATTATAAATAATTGCCACGAAAGATTCATGAAAAAATGCAGACAGATAGGCATCCATAAATTGAAATTCCATTCAACATATATCCAACTGAAATATAGTGCACCAATAAAGGTGATGCCAAATGCAGCCAAAGAAGATATAATATCGTGTCCTTGATAGATATGTCCCAACCCAAATAATATGGCTGGGAAAAAAGCCGCCCAGAAGAAACCAACTTTGGAATATCTGAATAACTGGCCAAACATAAAACCACGGAAGACAATTTCTTCAAATAGGGCCGCAAGAACACATTGACGGACAATTACACTAAGGTTTATTTCAGAATTAAATTTACCAAATATAGCGAATCCAATGTACAATGGCAATGTAAGCACAAATGAATAAGCCAATCCCTTTAATATCGAACTGTTAAGTCCAAGGGACGTTATGATTGATTTAGGCTTGTGCAATACGAGTAGAGTGCCAACTACAGGTATGAGGACAAGACAATTTTTAACGAATGATTTCATTAATGAATGGCTTGGAAGATGTAGAGGCGAAACAATCCTCGAAGCATTCCAAATCATAAGATATACTAATATTGAACCTATTGCAATGGTTACGATGTTAATCTTATTTGATTTCATTGCTGGGAGTAATTGTTAATTGATTCGTTAATATAGTCCACCATGTCTTTGGGGTTTTCGCATCCGAGTATATACTTTTTCCCATCTTTCAATGTGACAAGAAAGCAATCGGAGGCTTTGCCATAGTATGCAAAATATTTTCCGATTGATGGTTCACTAAACCATCCATAATAGCCAAACCAACCGCCACTTCCGCAAATACGTTTTTCAGCCATTGTTGGAGAAACCAATTTTACTGAATCGATAGCGCTTAATGGGATAGACTTTATCTTAAGAGGTCTATTGATGTTTAATTCTCCATCCCGAACAGAAATAGATAATGGCATATAACATAGCGCAGTAAAACAAAGGACGAAGAGTGCGCCAACTACTATGTATTTTGCCAATGAATCTTTAGCGAAATAAAAGGCCGCTAAAAGAACAATAAGACCTATTAAGGTCATAATTGTACACCAAGCGCTAAGTTTTACTTTTTTTCTCATTCAATTGAATTTTTATGCCATAGGCCCATTGGCAGTTGGTATTCAAAGAAAACGTGAGCCAACTATGCCACGTCTAAACTTGATGGTCGTAGGAAACCTTTGTACTCAGATGTGGTGACAGCAGCCCACGCTATGCGAGGGAAGCCGCCATGCCAAATCTTTGAGTACTGTTGAAAATTTCCTACGTTTTCAAGTTCAAGATAAGCATAACGCTTCTTATTTTTCAAAATGTCGTGGACTGAGTAGTCTCAATCCGACTACAAAATTACTAAAATTCTTTGAATCAGAGGGTGTACCAACCTAAGAAATCCGAAAATTTCACCGAAAACAAATCCAACTAAAAATAGCTAACAGCCCTTAAAAATACCAAAATCGAAATCACGTCTTTCGATTTGTCCAACTAATTAGTACAATCTTAGTACATATCCAAATTTGCAACCAATTGAATAACAAGCAAATACGCGCCATAAAAGAAGTTAAGGTATGTTTTATCATAGGTAAATCAAACACAACCAAATAGAATTGATGATGCTGATTATCAGTATTATACGTCGACGTGGTTTTCTATTGGTTTTCCTGACAGTTACGTTCACAGAATCCTCAGCTTCGAGAAAATAGGATTCAAAGGTCAACTATACTCCCACGAACATCAGCAGAGTTTCCGCACGGCAGGCTCTTGGGCAAAACTTGAGAGGAGTGCCGATAACAAGCGCACATTTGAACTCAAGATTGACGGAGTAAGTGTTTTTCAGTGGTTCAAAGATATGGCTCGTAAACTTCTTGAAAAGATGGGCTTTCGTCAACCACAATCCAGGCAAGGAAAAGACTTACATCATTAGTCCAACCTCATAAACGCAATTCAGCCCGGCGAAAGAATTTTCTCTCGTCGGGCTGATAATACCACTTATGTAATTCGGATTATTTTAATTCAGGACAATTAGTTACATGATCAATTAGATTTCCTCTTAAGTAGATCGAACCTGGCTCTCTGAAAGTTATAGGCAGAATATAACCTATGCGGTGTTTCTTCGGTGTAAAGAATTTGACACGGAAGTTTGGCAGAGCATTTACAAGCCTTAATGCCTCGGCATTGGCTGCTTCATTTTTGCTTGGTCTAACAACTTTCGGGTCGGTAACAGAACCGTCAGGTTGAACGTAGAAGCTGACAACAACTCTTTCGTTGCCTTTATATCCGTCAGGTATTTGTATATTAGCCTCTAACCATTCTTTTAGCAGTCCATTGCCTCCGGGAAATTCACAAATGGGATCATAGTTTACCCAAAGATTTTTCGTGGCTTCTTTTACATCGGATTTTAATTTTTCGAGGTTTACCGACGAGATTGAAATGAAAACAGCTCGGTTTCCATACTCGTCGTTTCTGACTTCCATATTTAGGATTGAGTCAACATTGACCATCTCAGGGTTGGCTCCTGTTATCCATTCATCATTGAAATAGTAAAACACCGTTTTGGTGTCCTGCTCGGTCAGTGGAAATTGTATTTCTTTGAAGGCACTGTCGTTCTTGCAGCAGTTTTGTGCGAACACAAAACAACTTTGGACGATAAACAAAGAAATTAAAAGGAGTTTCTTCATACCCTTAAAGTTTGTTCCGGCAGTCCTCCGGAAACAGTTTTAAAAGAAACGCGGACTGTCAATGCCACGTCCGTAATTGGAGGTCGTAGGATAACCTTTTGCACAGATGTAACAATAGCAGCCCACGCTATACGCGTGAGAACCACTATGCTATCCTTTTGCTGTTGAAAATTTCCTACGTTTCCAATTACAAGATAAGCATAACGCTTCTTATATTCCAAAATGTCGTGGACTGAGTTGTCTCACTCCAACTGCAAAAATATTAAAATTCTTTGAATCAGAGGGGGTACTACCCAAAGAAATCCGAGAATTGCACCGAAAACAAATCCAACTAAAAATAGCTAACAGCCCTAAAAAATACCAAAATCAAGGTTGTGCCTTTCTATCTATCCAACTAATTAGTACAATCTTAGTACATACTTAAATTTGCAACAAATTGAGTATTAGATAAATCGCAGCATAAAAGAAGTTAAGGTATATAAGACTATGAATTGGATTTATATAATGAAGCGGCTATAGCGGCAATGATTAATATCAGGATATTATGAATTAGCAATATGTATGTTGCTAACCTGATTAGGCTGATACTGTATCCCGCTAACATAGATTTAACCAAAAGCACTATGGACGAGGTAAAAAATATGAAAGAGATGATTATTTCAAGAATTATTAATCGATGCCGAAATTTCACTTCTGAGGAGTTCTTGGGTATCTTTATTATAAGTGGACCCCAAATATTTCCAAATGGCAAGATTAATCCTACCAATGTGGCTAATGAGATTTTTTGAGAGAGACTCATATCTTATATATTTTTGGTTGATTTTGACGTTGCAAAATTACTGCCACAGACTTTCATACGCCAAATAAAAAGTTTCATATATAGAAAATAAGTATAGATATAACATTCATTAAATCAATGATTTGCTATCGGGGTGGTGATTTAATTTGGAACATATGGCGTCAGACTTTCATGGGAATTGCTATCTGAAAGTTTTTGAAGGAAGATGCGAAGGTTTGTAGACTTTGAAGGCAGCCCCAATTTATTGCGGATCGACCAACTTAGATTGTGATGACTCTTGAATCCGGATAAGCCCATATTCTTTTCCAGATAATCCATATAGCATGGCACACATATATCGAATCTCATGTGTGAGAAACGATTCCCTCCGTACCAGAGAATCTGGTCGCTATATGATACAGCAACTTAGAGAGGACGGTAAGTGCCAATTCTCTCGGAGATGATAATGAGATGTCTTTACGAGGCATTTTTTATTACAAAAATACTTCATAAAACATTCATTATGAGATTAAAAGTTTCAGATGTGTCCTGCGTAAAACGCTAATAGCTATGCATATAGACTGCGTGAAAGTAGAAATTTGGGGGTCTGGGAGTATATACTTTCAGGATTAACGGTTGACGTTACAAATTCTTTAGAAGTTTTCGTACATATATGCCAATGTTGGTTTCGTGCTTGTCAATACCTAATTTCTTGCGGATGGCACTACTGGTATTAACATGGCTACGTTTATTCATGTAATTGCCGACTTCCTTCCCTCGCAAGCCAATAGCGTAGAGGCATACATAATTTATCTCATCGGTGGTCAAGCCGTGGTCTACAAAATATTGTATGAAGTTAGGATGAGAAACCTGAAAAGCCAATCGGTTGGAGTTCATAAACTCATCTTTGTTATCAGTGAGTTCCTTAATCCAAACATCATAGGGCTTCTCATATTGGTCATTATTGGTGATGTAACTGGCCAATAGTGAATTCAGCATCTCAATGCGGACTTTTATTTCCCTCTGAACTTCCATAGGGAGTTCTTCCCTGTTACTAATGAGAGCTTTGAGGCTATCACTTTCATTTTCGAGAGCTTCCACCCTATGGGCTAGGTTTTCAGCTTCCAGAGCTTTATTGTCTCGTTCAAGCTGGAGATTTATGTTTTCAAGAACTAAGTTATCCTTTTCCGATTTTAGTTTAGCATTTTCAGCATCCTTCGCCCTTACTTTTTCAACGGCGAGTTCCCTTTTTGCTTTATTACTACGAACGAGTAACCATAATATCATAATCCCCATAAGAAGGACCGCTATACCACCAAAACATCCCCATATTATTCGAGATTTATGTCTTGCATCTTCTTGCGCTTTAAGTTCAAGAAGATGCTTCTCTTCAACAGACTGAGCTTTTTGGCTAAATTTATGAGAGTTGATAGATTCGAGTCGACTACTGAAATCTTGATATACAGCAAGTGCTTCCTGGTAGTATCCTAAATCTTTAAGTATAGGAAATTGAATGGCTTGATACTTGAGTGTATCATATCCAATATTGAAGTTATTTATATTTTCAAGAGTTTGCATGGCCAGCTCATTATTCCCTAACTTATGATGAGCTGAGGCAAGATTAAGAAGGCTGTTTAAATCTAATTCGGAATAACCTTGTGACAAAGAAACGAGATTTTCTAAATCCTCTTTTGAACCAAAATTAAGTGTATGAGATAAGTTATATCCATAAAACATGCTCTTTTCTGTGTCGCTAAGTGGAGAAATACGACTACATAAATTTATAATACTATCTCCTATGGCCTTGTTTTTTAATAATATTGAGCCGTTTAAGGCATTAAGCAAACAGTCAAACTCCAGTTTGGGAAGTCCGAGTGTGTTGTAAATGTTAGCCGCTTTTAAATGACAATCTGTATAACTATTAAAGTCGTAGAACTCATTATATAATCCTCCTTGAGCTACAAGTAGCCGGGCTATACAAAGAGAATCGTCACATGTAGATATAATATCTGTTCCTTTTACAAATGAATTTAGGGCTTTATCTCTGTCTCCTTGATTTTGGAATATCCGTCCTTGATAGTAATAGGTCCTTAACTGTTCATTCGGAGTCCCATCTGATAAATAGTATTCAATGGCAGGCTGAAGTACCTCGAATGTTGTTGTGTCGATACAGTTCTTATCGAGAGCCATTGACATTAGAAGCGCATACTGTGCTTCTTGCTTTTTGCTATATAGTTTCCTCTTGTCAATGGTGGATAATAGTGTTAACGCTGAATCCGGATGAGACTCCATCAACGCTTCTGCTCGATAAAGCGTTTCTTGTTCCTTTGTTCTGGAACAAGAGATAGTACTACAAGCTAATAATAGTAGCATGAGTACAAGGGTATTATGTGTAAATTTCATAAAATCTTACAATGTTACTATGTTGCTTATATACCGGGATATCGTATTTCTTCTTATGGCAACAGGTGATATAAACTGAAAAACTACTTCAATTGGGCTATGTGGACTGCAAAATTACAGAAATTAATTGGATTTAATGACCGACCCACGAAAAATGTTGACTCCGTGATAGTTTGTCAAAATAATCAGTCTTGTATGCGCGGAATCGGCCTCCTTGGTCCGGTGACGCATAAAAATAGCTGCCATCGCAGGTGCCGGATAGCGTATGCGGTGACAGCTGTAGGATTATGGCTGTATCTGGCCGTAGGGGCTATTTGATAGTCACTGTAAGGCTGTCAGCTACATTCCATGGCGTGTTTACTGTCACGGTTGATGTCTTGCGGTCATATTTCCATGTCTTGCCTGAAGCCTTCTTGCCATTTATAAGCACCTCCGACGGGTTGCCGTTCACAAGATGGATCACAAATTTCATCTGCTTGGACTTCGGGGCATCCTTATAGGTGCCTTTGGCGTCGGCGGTGATTGTTATTTCGTCGAGTGTGGCATCACCCTTGAACGTTATGAGCGAATATGAGTTGTCGGAGAGAGAGGTGGTGGATGTGCGGTCATCCTCATACATCACATATTCCGATTCTCCGAGATATGGATAATAATTCACTGTGTAACGGTCGGTGCGGTAGTCTCCGGTGTTGGTCATATCATAGTCAGCCCTTGGTATGAACGCTCCGGCGCGGACGAAGAGTGGCAGCATTGAAAGAGGTGCGTCATAGGTTATCGTATCACCTCCGTGGTAGAATGAGGTGGGATTGTTGTAGTCAACCCAAAGTCCGTCGGGAAATACTATCTCGCGCGATGTGGCGCCACGTGTCACGACCGGTGCCACAAGTACATCTCGTCCCCAAAGATACTCGTCGGTGATGTCGTCGTACTTTGATGAGCCTTCCGAGTAATAATTGAGTGGACGCACCAACGGTTGGCCGTCGGCGGCATTTTCATAGGCAAGGGTGTAATTGTATGGGAGCCAGCTGTAACGTTCTTTGATAAGAGGCAATATGATATCCTGCTGGTCAGGATAATTATATGGCTCGGCGGTCCTCTGTGCATGTGTGCGCAGGACCGGGGAGAAAGTTCCCAGCTGCAGCCATCTTACATAAAGTTCCGGATCATAGGGTTCGGCCGGGTCAATGGCGAATCCTCCCACGTCATGGCTCATGTAGCCAAGTCCGCTAAGACCCGAGTTGAGCATGATGGTGATTTGAGGTTGCAGGCCACCCCATGAGCGTGACACGTCGGTCGACCATGGGAACACACTGTAGCGTTGCAGTCCTGTAGTGCCACCACGCATCATCGTCATGAGACGGCGATCGGGAAATTCCTCTTTGAACAGATTGTAAATAATGGCGCTCCAGTCATTGCCATACAGATTATGGTATTGGCGGGCTGTCAGACCGTTTGCATGGTGTCCGGCTTCAGGATGGACTTCCGGCTCCCCGAGGTCGCCCCACCATCCTCCCACACCTTCAAGTGTGAGTTGCTTATAGCGGTCATTGAGCCATTGGCGTGTGTCGGGATTCGCCATGTCAAACATGCCACCTTCTCCTACCCATATAGTCACTTCCTGCGGCTTCCCTAAGGAATCCTTGACCAGCATTCCTTTTTGGGCAAGCTCATTATAGTTGGCAAGCCCTTCGCCGTTACGTAATATATAAGGCTGCGATATGATGACAGTGTTCACCCCCTTCTTGTTCAAATCGGCAAGCATCTTGCGGTGGTCGGGCCACTGTGATGGCTCCCATGCCAGGCGCCCCATGTCCTGCTCTTTGCCATACCAATAGAGGTCAAGCACTATGCCGTCAAGGGGATACCCTGCACGTTTGAGTGTGTCCACCACTCCAAGAGTTTCTGCCTGTGTCCGGTATCCGTATTTTGAAGTGATATATCCAAGGGCCCAGAACGGAGGCAAGTCTTGGCGGCCGGTGAGCTTTGACAACTCCCTCGTCACGTCGGCAAGTGTGGAGGAGCCGTTTATGAAATAGTAGGATATTGGTGTAGTGGATTCACTTGTGTAGACAATCGGGTTGCTCATCACCATCTCAGCCGCAGCGAAATCGTCGAACACAACGGCATATCCATTTGACGACAGGAAAAGCGGCATGGTGATGTTCATCTGCTTGATGCGCTTATCACCGGCAGTGTAACCGTAATTCTGCTTGTTATACATCACCAGTGTGTCACCTGCGAGATTGAAAGAGTAACCGCGTTCGCCAGCTCCATAGAAACTCCCGCTGCCCATAGTAGAAAGTGAGAGTTGCTGACGTCCCTCGGCGAGTGCGCGCAGTCCGTTATCGCTTATGGCACGGTTATGTCCGGCGGTTATGTCTACCTCGCCTGTAGAGGTGTTTACTCTCACGGTCACCCCTGAGCCTGTGGTGAGAGTCCGGATGCCGTTTATCTCACTTATGCTGCATTTCACTTTCTCGGGGTTGAGTACCGAGGTCGGTGTGGCCGGGATTTTATCACCCTCCGGCAGATTGGTCACTTTGATGATATTGTCGGTGAGAGGTGTCACTATCACGTCACGGCCCGATGCCGTGGTGATGTCGATATGGTCACGCTGCTCCTGCCGGCGGATTTCGGCGGCAGTGGTGACAGTCATACAGCCCAACAAGCCGACAATGGCCGTCAGGATTACCTTTCGTGGAAGATTGGAATATTTCATGGATATAAAATTTTACGCGACACAAAAATAGTAAAAATCATCGAACTATTCTAATGCGCAGCGCTTTATATCCAAAAAAATTAGAGACGAGAGACCCAATAAATGTTAACGTCCCGCGTCTCTATATGGCTATGTTCATTTACCGTCCCATTTGTTGAAATGCACTCTTGACGGCTCCCATTTGTCGTGCGGCTTCGGTGTATGGGCCGGATAGCCTATAGGGATGATGTTAAGTGGCACTATTTCGTCGGGAATATCCAGGATGTCATGTACCGGATTCTCTCGTTCGGCGTGTGGATAGACACAGGTCCATACGGCACCAAGTCCGAGGGCTGTTGCGGCTATCAGCAGGTTTTCAGAGGCGGCTGAGAGGTCCTGGACCCAGAGCGAGTCATCTGTGCCGGGGAGAAAGCGGGACTTGTTACCGCAGATCACAATGGCAAGGGGTGCCTTGGAGAGCATTTTGGCATAGGGGAGGGCATCGGCAAGTCGGTCCAGGAGATCCCTGCGGTCCACAACGATAAATTCCCATGGCTGTTTGTTGACGGCCGAGGGGGCCGCCATGGCCGCGTGAAGCAATGTGTCCACGGTTGCACGGTCTACTTTCCTTTCAGTGTCATATATGCGGACACTTGTGCGAGAGAGTATGGAGTTGATTGTCTGATTGTCGGTGGTTGTGTTCATGATTTCACTTATAGTTCAATAAATTGTCTCCGGAACCGATGATGATATCAGGTTCCGGTTATAAAACCTTTGTGCCGTTATAAAAGTTCAACCTGCCGGAAGTCGGCACAGTGTGCTCCTTCCGGCAGGTTGATATGATGTGTGTGCGGCAGGTCGCGCTTAGTTCTTGTTGGCGCGTTTGCGTTCGAGTTCGTCAAGTATGATTTTGCGAAGACGCAGATGATGAGGTGTCACTTCCACATACTCATCTTCCTTGATGTATTCAAGGGCTTCTTCAAGCGAGAATACCACAGGCGGGATGATGCGGGCCTTGTCGTCGGCTCCGCTTGCACGCATGTTGGTGAGTTTCTTTGACTTGGTCACATTGACCACGATGTCATTGTCCTTGGCGTTTTCGCCTACCACCTGGCCGGCATAAACCTCTTCCTGTGGGAAGATGAAGAAGCGGCCGCGGTCCTGAAGCTTGTCTATGGCATAAGCATAGGCGGTGCCGGCTTCCATGGCGATGAGTGAACCGTTGGTTCGGCGCTCTATGTCACCTTTCCAGGGCTGATATTCATGGAAGCGGTGTGCCATGATGGCTTCACCTGCCGATCCTGTGAGCACATTGTTGCGCAGACCGATGATGCCGCGTGAGGGAATGAGGAATTCCATGTGGATGCGGTCGTTTTGAGTGGTCATCGACACCATTTCGCCTTTTCGGCGTGTTACCATATCGATGATTTTCGATGAGTACTCCTCAGGAACGTTGATGGTGAGCATTTCGACCGGTTCGCACTTCTTACCGTCGATCTCCTTGATGATTACCTGTGGCTGTCCTACCTGAAGTTCGAAACCTTCGCGGCGCATTGTCTCGATGAGCACCGAGAGGTGGAGCACACCGCGGCCAAACACCGTCCATGTGTCCTCATGGTCGGCTTTGGTGACGCGCAGAGCGAGGTTGCGGTCAAGCTCCTTGGTGAGGCGGTCGGCTATGTGGCGTGAAGTCACATATTTGCCGTCACGCCCGAAGAAGGGACTGTCGTTGATGGTAAATGTCATCGACATGGTGGGCTCGTCGATTGCTATGCGTGGCAGAGGCTCGGGATTATTGATGTCGGCCACAGTGTCGCCGATTTCGAAACCTTCGATGCCTACGAGCGCGCAGATGTCGCCGCTCTTCACCGATGCCACTTTCTTGCGTCCCATGCCTTCGAAGGTATGGAGCTCCTTGATTTTCTGTTTCACCACCGATCCGTCCTTTTTGCAGAGGGCTATTTCCTGACCTTCGCGGAGTTCGCCACGATGCACACGTCCGATGGCTATACGTCCCACGTAGGTGCTGAAGTCAAGCGAGGTGATGAGCATCTGGGCGTCGCCCTCTATCACTTCCGGCTCGGGTATATATTCGATGATGGCGTCGAGGACGGCTGTGATGTTGTCGGTAGGGGTGTTATAGTCGGTGCTCATCCAACCCTGTTTTGCCGAACCGTAGATGGTGGGGAAGTCGAGCTGGTCCTCGGTTGCGTCGAGGTTGCACATCAGGTCAAACACCATCTCCTGCACCTCGTCGGGGCGGCAGTTGGGTTTGTCCACCTTGTTGATTACCACTACCGGTTTCAAGCCCATCTGAATGGCCTTCTGGAGCACGAAGCGTGTCTGTGGCATAGGACCTTCAAATGCGTCAACCAGAAGCAGACATCCGTCGGCCATGTTGAGCACGCGTTCCACCTCGCCTCCGAAGTCAGCGTGCCCCGGAGTGTCTATGATGTTTATTTTATATCCGTTGTAGTTGATGGAGACGTTTTTTGAGAGGATTGTTATGCCTCGTTCACGTTCCAGGTCATTATTGTCGAGGATAAGTTCACCCGTTGTCTGATTGTCGCGAAACAGCTTCCCAGCCAAAAGCATTTTGTCAACGAGGGTGGTTTTCCCATGGTCCACATGGGCAATGATGGCGATATTTCTAATCTTCTGCATCTTATTTATTTACCTTATGGCGTTGCGATGTGAGTCGACGCTGATTTTTCGGGTGCAAAGGTACGATTTTTTTGCTTAACGGCAAAAAGATTATGGAGTTTGTTAAATTATATGAAAGCACCGGGGTGAATGTGCAATAAACAGGGGTGGAAGTTAGTTAAAATAAGAACGTGTTTTACATAAAAATGGCGGTATGCCGCGTCATCAGTTCAAAAAAATCAATCCAATAGGCAGTAAATGAATATTTCAGCACGCAAGTGTCCTTCTCTCTCTGTTTCCCTCATTCCTGTAGTTTGCCTCATCGTGGGGCTTGTTTCCATTGTGGTGTTGCTCGGTGCGGATGCCGTGCAGACTTATAGTCAGGGTGTGCTCCTTGCAGCCGCCTTCATTTGTCTGGCCATCGCTGTGGGCTATATCCGCCGTCCGTGGAGGGCGTTGCGCATTGGTATGGTAAAGAGTGCCGTGCAAGTGCTTCCCACCATTCCCATCCTGTTGATGATTGCCACCGTGTCAGCCACATGGATGATGTCGGGTGTGGTTCCGACTCTGATATGCTATGGGTTGCATCTTCTCGAACCTAAAGTATTTCTCATCACGGCGTGTGCGGTGTGTGCGGTCATCTCAGTGCTTAGCGGTAGTTCATGGACCACCATCGCCACCATCGGTGTCGCATTTATGGGGATAGGAACTGTGTGGGGTTACAGCCCGGCATGGACCGCAGGGGCCATCATCTCAGGAGCTTATTTCGGTGATAAGGTGTCACCTTTGTCCGACACGACCGTACTTGCGTCATCCACATGCGGAGTAAGCCTTTTCCCGCATATACGTTACCTCATGTGGACCACGGTGCCGGCTATGGTGATCGCTATGATTGTCTTCGGTGTCGCCGGCGTGTTCACTTCTATTGAAAGCAGTGAGCAGTCACACAATATGGTGGCGCAGCTCTCCGACACATTCAATATCACACCTTGGACACTGCTGATTCCCGCCGCAACGGTGGTTCTGATAACGCTGCATCTCAACACGGCATTGACGCTTGGCCTGAGCACCATCATGGGGATAATAGGCATTTTTGTATTCCAGCCTTCCGTGTTGCATATTCTCGAGGGTGATTCTGCCGGCTCGTGGATGACCCATCTTGTCACTATGTGTAACATATTGCTTACTGAAACATCCCTTTCCACCGGGAATGAACTTCTTGACTCGCTTGTGACCACCGGAGGCATGGAGGGGATGCTGCCCACCATATTTCTGATTCTAAGCGCTATGGTTTTCGGCGGTGCGCTGATGGGTTCCGGGATGCTTTCGACCATCACGCATGCGGTGGTGAGGCGTGTCACCAGGCCGTCGGCTTCGGTGTCATCCACTGTGGCTACCGGACTAATGCTTAATGCATGCACCGGCGACCAATATCTGTCAATAATCCTCAATGGAAATCTCTACCGCAACCTATATAAGCGCAATGGGCTGGAGAGCCGTCTGTTGAGCCGTTCCATAGAGGATTCCACTTCTGTCACTTCGGTGCTTATACCATGGAATTCATGCGGTCTCACACAGTCGGCGGTGCTCGGTGTGGCTACCCTTACTTATCTTCCTTACTGTGTGTTCAACATCGTGAGCCCATTGATATCTATAGCGTTCGCTGCCATCGGATTCCGCATCCGTCCCGAACGTAAGCGCGTCATGGCCTAAAATGGCCGATGGCGGGGCGGCAGGTGGTAATCAATACATCTGATAGTCCACCGACAGCACTTGGAATTCAGTGCGGCGGTTGATTTGATCTGCTATCTCTTGATCCTCCTCCGGAAGTGTCAGTATATACTCCTCGTCAAGAATCTGCCCTTCCGGGAACTGCGGATACTCGCGGGCTATGCGTTTGCTCACCACTTTAGGCCTTGATTCGCCGTAGCCTTGGAATTGTAGGCGTTGTTCGGGTATTCCTGCTTGGATCAGATAGTCGACCACGCTCTTGGCTCTGCGCTGCGATAGATTGATGTTGTACTCGTCAGTGCCCCAGCGGTCGGTGTGCGAGGCCATTTCGACGGTGATGTTGGGATTGTCGCGAAGCATCTGGGCCAGTTCGTCAAGAGCTTCTTTCGACTCGTGGCGCAGGGTTGCCTTGTCGAAATCATAGAAAATATTTTCCACAATGTTCGGCTTGCTGATAGAGGCAAGGATGAAGTCTATGCCATACTCTGCATCCTCCTCGGCAGTGTCAGAGGTGAATTCCTGCTTCGCGTTGAGATAACCTTTGGCGCCGGCAAGCATCACATAGCTCACGCCGCGTTGCAGCGGAAAAGAGAATGAGCCGTCATTGCGGGCGAATGCCTTCTGATTGGAGCCATCGTTGCCCACGATGCGTATTATCGCGTTGGGCACCGGCTCCTCATCTTTGTCGAGGACCCAGCCGGAGATCAGGATTTTGAGGTCGGGAAGTTCGAAGGAGTACAGATGGTCATATCCACGGCCGTCACCGCGGTTGGAGCTGAAATATCCCGCTTCTCGTCCCGGAGTGGCGTAAGTTATGCCGAAATCATCCCCTTCGGAATTTATAGGGCTTCCCATGTTCTCCACGAGCCAGCCTCCCGATGGTGTGAGGGTGGCGCGGAATATATCGAGCCCACCGAGCCCGGGATGGCCGTCGGATGAGAAGTAGAGGATGGAGTCAGTGAGCATGTAGGGGAACACCTCGTCGCCGGGAGTGTTGATGGCATCACCGAGATTCTCCAGTGAACCTGCGCGTTCGCGCAGGTTGATACGCCATATATCCTTGCCTCCGCGTCCTGGCATGTCGGACGTGAAGTAGAGATATTCTCCCGAAGGGCTTACTGCCGGGTGTCCGTAGGATGATAGGGTGTCGGCTGTGATGTCAAATTTCACCGGTGCGCTCCACTGCGCGTCAGAGCGGCGGGAGGTGTAGATTTCCACTCCGGTGTTTGCTCCCGGTTTGCGTATGGCGCGTGTGAGATACATGGTGGAGCCATCGGGCGAGAACGACATTATCCCCTCGTCCCACTCGGAGTTGAGCTCACCCTCCACAGGTTCTGGGCGTTGCCATTCACCGCGTTCGTTCTTGCGGGCCATCCAGATGTCGCTGCGTTTCATACCGGTGATTTCACTTCGGTTTGTACCCGTGACTTTCTCATTGGTTGTGGTGAAGTAGAGCACATCACCGTTAAACATCGGTGAGAAATCCGAACGGCGTGAGTTGAAGAGCTTGGCGTTGCGCACCACATAGCGTGTCCGTTGCTTTTTCATCTCCGCGGCTTTACGTGCACCGGCCAGCCCGAGTTGGCCTTGCTCGTCATCGGGATATATTCTGAGGTAGTCCTCATAGGTCTTCACCGCAGGCGCATATTTACCTTGTGCATGCTGTGACTGGGCCAGATAGAGAAGCATGGTTGAGTCGCCGTAGCCATATCGCAGCGCATTCTGATAGGCAGCTTCTGCTCTGGCATCCTGTCCGAGTTGACGGTAGCATTCGGCCATCTTATACGCCACCTCTCCACGCTGTGCGCGCTGCTCTTTCACATTTAGCTTATTGTAGATTTTACGGTAAGTCTTTGACGCGTCAAAATATTCGCCGCGAGCCATCTGCTCGTCGGCAACGCTCATCTTCGCGCCGCTGCATGAATATGACAGTGCGGCGAGGATAACTATATATATGATGTAGCTGAAATGTTTCTTCATGATGCATCTTGATGAATGTGGATTTGCGGAGGGTTAGCCGCAAAGGAGGATATAAGGATAACGTAGTGTAGAGGCCGATTATTTTTCCGGTATGTGTATTTTATGTAGTTGTCCCATTCAGTGTCGGCCTTGTCGTTGACATTTTTTACGGAACCTCCTGTGAATGCCATTGATAAGAGAAAGTTATTTATTAAATTTGCACCAAAATCCTTATACACAATGATACTTATAGTTGATGACGATGCTTCGATCCGCATGTCGCTTGGCCTGATTCTTAAGCGGGCCGGATATAAAATCAAGGGTGCGTCAGGGGCCGAGGAGGCCCTGGCTGTGGTGAGGAGTAGTCTTAGAAGTTCCTCCCCCGACGAGACAGTCGACCTTATACTTATGGATATGAACTATTCGTCATCCACCACTGGGCAGGATGGCCTTGAGCTGCTGATGAAAGTGAAGGTGCTTATGCCGAAAGTGCCTGTGATTCTCATGACGGCTTGGGGCAGCATTCCGCTTGCTGTGGAGGGAGTGAAGGCCGGTGCCATGGATTTCATGACAAAACCGTGGGACAACCGCGATCTGTTGTCAAGGGTCCACACTGCCATGTCGCTATGTGCTCCGCGCGAGGATGATGTTGTGGCCGATGAGCCGTTCGAGGGAATAATCGGGGAGAGCCCCGAACTGCTGAAGGTGCTTGACACTGTGCGTCGTGTGGCTCCAACCGATGCCGCCGTTCTCATAACAGGTGAAAACGGAACCGGCAAAGAGCTGATTGCAAGGGCTATACATAGACTCAGCTGTCGTGCCGGGAATCCGTTCGTTATGGTCAATCTCGGCGGTCTGGCCCAGACGCTTTTCGAAAGCGAGATGTTCGGCCACGCCAAAGGCTCGTTTACAGGAGCTGACTCCGACCGTGCAGGGCGTTTTGAAATGGCCGATTCCGGCACCATATTTCTCGATGAAATCGGGGATCTCGATTCCTCTTGTCAAGTGAAGATGTTGCGTGTGCTTCAGGAGCACACTTTCGAGCGTCTCGGCGAAAGTATTCCCCGCAGGGTGGATATCCGTGTGGTGTGTGCCACAAATGTGGATCTGGCGCGGGCAGTGAGCGAGAACAGGTTTCGAGAGGATCTGTTTTACCGTATAAATCTGATCACTATCCACCTTCCGGCCTTGCGTGAGCGCAGGGGTGATATCCCGCTGTTGGTCGGGCATTTCGCCGGCAAGGATGTGCGTTTTACATCTGAGGCCATGGAAATCCTTTCGGCCCAGCCATATCCTGGAAATGTGCGCGAACTACGCAATCTCGTGAAGCGCATCCTGATAGTGAGCGGCAAGAAAACCATAACGGCTGCTGACGTGAAGGCTTCTCTAACTGTAGCGGCTGATGAAGCTCCGAAGTCTGTCTCGCCGGCCGAGGCCCCGATAGTGCCTCTCGAACAACTTGAAAAGCAGGCCATCGAGGCTGCTGTCGAACGTTACAATGGCAATCTTTCGCAAGTAGCTGCCTCGCTCGGCATCACACGTCAGTCGCTCTACCGCAGGATGGAGAAATTCGGTATAAAGATATGAAAGGGTCATGGTTATTCATGCTTCTTGCAATAGTCATATTGCTGCTGATGGCTGGTTTGCCATGGCTGCTTGACCTGAAGCATGGTATATGGTATGTCGAGGGGACGCTTCTGCTTTCGGCCCTGTTGCTCTATATGCTTTACGCTAACATCGTGCGTCCGGTCAACGCTTTGGGGGCTGGCATGGATCTGCTGCGGGAGCAGGATTACAGCAGCAGGCTTTCATTGGTGGGACAGCGTGACGCCGACCGTATAGTGAAACTGTTCAATGACCTGATGGGACGCCTGAAGGCTGAGCGTCTGAAAGTGCGCGAGCAGAACCATTTCCTCGATCTTCTCATTGAGGCTTCGCCTATGGGGATTATGAGCTATGGATTTGCCGATGAAATTGTGATGGCCAATTCGACTGCGGTTAAGATGCTCGGTGAGAATCCCGAAGGGAAACGTCTTGACCAGCTGTCGTCTCCGTTGGCCAAGATGTTCATGTCACTTCGCCGCGATGATTCGGTGACAGTGCGCCTCAGTGACACGATGATATATCGTCTGTCACGCCTTTCGTTCATGGATCAGGGTTATCCGCGTCCGTTCCTGCTCATTGAGACCCTCACTGACGAGGTGCGTATGGCCGAGAGGTCGGCTTATGAAAAGGTCATACGCGTGATGGGGCATGAGGTCAACAATTCCATGGCTTCTATCCGTTCGTTGCTCGATCTGCTCGGTGAGATTCGTCCATGGGGGGATGATGACGACCTTTCGGCTGCCGTTGACGCTTGTGTCCATAGAGCCGAGGCATTGAGCTCGTTTATCACATCCTATTCAAAAGTGGTCAAGATACCACCTTTGCGTCCGGCGCCTCTGTCGCTTGTGGAGTTGCTGAATCGTATCGAGACTTTTGTGGTCGGGATGGGGAAGAGTCGGGGGGTGAACCTGAGCATCTCTGTGGCTCAAGGTGTGCAGCCTGATGAGTTGCCGCTTGATGCCGAACTGTTGGAGCAGGTGCTGATTAATATCGTGAAAAATTCAATCGAGAGTATAGTTTCTGCTAAGGAGCCGGTCGCCAATCCTCGTGTGACACTTGAAGTCCTGACGCCTACCATGTTGGTAGTCACCGATAACGGCCCCGGCATCTCAAGCGAAGCTGCAACATCGCTCTTCACTCCTTTCTTCTCCACCAAGCCCTCCGGACAGGGCCTCGGGCTCATGTTTGTGGCGGAGATTCTGAGGCGTCATGGAGCCACATTCTCACTCGTCACATCATCTACTGATCACCTCACACGCTTCACCATGCAATTTCCGCGTAAGCAGTGAATTGGGGTTAGAGGTTTTATGTGGATTTGTATTTATATGTTTTGGTACACAGTTGTTTAATATTATGATAAATAGGTTTATGCAGCTTGACTTTATTAATAAATCGGTGCTTGCCATGATGGTGGCTTTTGTGTCGGTAAATGCTTCTGGAAACAATGTCCCGGATAAGATTTCTACTGCCGAAGCTATAACAGATATAGACTCGCTTGTGAGCTATATAGAAGGGGTTGAGGTCGAGCCCTACGCCAATCTTTCTCGTGATGTTTTCATGGCTGCGGTGGAGCACGAGAAGTCAGCCCTCCCTGCCGACAGCGTTGATAAAGGTTCATTCTTCTTGACCCTTAGCCGGTTGACCGGTATGTTCCGTCAAGGGCACATGGGTTTTATACCTGATGACAATGTCTTTGCCGATATGGAAGTTTTCATCCCTTTTTCCAAACTCTTGTCTGTTTCAAGCGCAGATCATAAAGTCTCCATCACCACTGATACGGTGGTGCAAGGTGTGCGTGTGGCAAAAGGTATGGAATTGGTCTCGATTAATGGTCGCAATGCCGTGGATATGGTGGATGATTATCTCCCTATGGTACCATGCGAGACGAATGCGTTCGGATGTATAGGGTTGTCACGGAGCCTGGGCTATTACATTGCCGCCTCCAATCCCGGCGTCACATCCTATGATGTCGTGTTGATGCGTGACGGCCGTAAAGAACACCATAAATTCAAAGGTGTTGCAGCTAATGATTTGATAAGCCCTGCCAAGGAGCAATCCAAGCCCTATGACTATTCGATGCTTAATGATTCTGTGATGCTGTTCTCGTTCAATAGTTGTTGGTGGAATAAAGACTTTTCTAACTTTCTGCGAAAAATGTTCAAGGAGGCTAACGACAATAATGTGCCTCATCTCATAATTGACATCCGCAGCAATGGAGGAGGCAACTCTTCGGCCGGCGATGAGGTGTGCCGTTTCATCACCGGCAATGCTTTCAACGGTTTTGGCGGTTACAAATGCCGTATTTCGCGAATCGTGTGCGAGAATTACAATGAGAAGTTTGAGAAGGATACCATCTATTCCGCTTTAGGCATGGATGATCTATCGTTTTATCTGCCTTATGATGAAAAATATCGTTACAAGGGGCGTACATATCTGCTCATAGGCCCGGCCACATTCTCGTCGGCGGCTAACTTCTCTTGGGCATATAAGAATTTTGTCGATGGTCTTGTGATAGGGGAGGAGACCGGGGGTGTTAACATCTGCGTGGGTGATATAGTAAGTGCCACCCTGCCTAATTCCGGATTCAGGGTGATGCTTCCATGGAAAGTTTTCTATGAGTATGGAGCCAAGGACGGCGACCCTATTCACGGCACTCTGCCCGACATTGCAGTCCCGGCCGATGAGGCACTTGACCGAGTGTTGCAGCTGATAGCTGCTGGCGGTGGTGAGTAAAAATCGGCAGATGCGATTATGCGGACATGGACAGACGTAAAGATTGCTACATCGGGTGCGATGAAAAAATTTTTTTGGCAGACGGTGGAAATGTTTGTATCTTTGTGCAACGTTTTTGTCAGTTCTGATGCCGCCACGACGGCTCCTATCTACGATTAACCGATAAATCATTAATATATAGTAAGATACCATTATGGGACTTTTTGAAAAACTTACCGCAAAGGCGAAATCTTCTCGCCAACGCATCGTGCTCCCCGAAGGGACCGAACCTCGCACACTGACTGCCGCTGACCGCATCATCGCTGATGAGATTGCCGACATCATCCTTATTGGCGATCCCAAGGAAATCCTGGCTATGGCCAAGGACCTTAAGCTCGAAAATATCTCGCGTGCCACCATCGTTAACCCGGCCGACGAGTCCGTTATCGACAAGTACGCACCCCTCTATTTTGACCTTCGCAAGAAGAAAGGCATCACAATGGAAGAAGCCCGCATGACTTCTGCCAATCCTCTGTATCTCGGCTGCCTCATGGTGAAGGCCGGCGACGCCGACGGCCAGGTGGCCGGTGCGCTCAACACCACCGGCAACGTGCTTCGTGCCGCTTTCCAGGTCATCAAGACCATGCCCGGCATTGACGTGGTTTCAGGCGCTTTTGTCATGGTGCTTCCCGAAGGTATGCCCTACGGCACAAATGGTCTGCTTATTTTTGCCGACTGCGCCGTTATTCCTGATCCCGATGCAGCCCAGCTTGCCCAGATTGCTGTTTCTGCAGCTCAGACTGCCCGCGATATCGCCGGTGTTGAACCTCGTGTTGCCATCCTCAGCTTCTCTACCAAGGGTAGCGCCAAGCATGAACGCGTTGATAAGGTCATCGAAGCCACTAAGATCGCTCATGAAATGGCTCCTAACCTCGTCCTTGACGGTGAGCTCCAGGCAGATGCCGCTCTTGTTCCCGGTGTGGCTAACAGCAAGGCTCCCAACAGTCCTCTCTCAGGCCGTGCCAACGTCCTCGTGTTCCCCTCGCTCGAAGTGGGTAACATCGCTTATAAACTCGTGCAGCGCCTCGGTGGCGTAGAGGCCGTGGGTCCGGTGCTTCAGGGCCTCGCTGCTCCTGTCAACGACCTTTCACGCGGTTGCTTCCCCGAGGATATCTACAAGACCATCATTATCACTTGTAACCAGGCTATCGGTCTGAAGGAGAATAAATAAGAAAACAAAAAATCACATCGATACAATGAAAATATTGGTATTAAACTGCGGTAGCAGTTCTGTGAAATATAAGCTCATTGATACTTCCAATGACGCGGTTCTCGCCGAAGGCGGCGTGGAGAAAATCGGTCTGAACGACGGTTTCCTCAAATATAAAAAGCATGACGGCTCAAAGGCCATTCTCGAGCTTGGTCTAGTGGACCACAACGGAGCAGTTCAGGCTATTCTTAACATTCTCACCGATCCAGTGGAAGGTTGCATCAAGAGCTATGATGAAATCGACGCTGTGGGTCACCGCGTAGTGCACGGAGCTGAGAAGTTCAGCGAGAGTGTGCTCATCACTGACGAGGTTAAGGATATGATCAAGCAGTGCTACGACATTGCTCCCCTCCACAATCCTGCCAATATGACCGGCATTGACGCCATCACCACCCTGATGCCCTCTGTGCCTCAGGTAGCGGTGTTTGACACAGCGTTCCATCAGACAATGCCTGCCAAGTCGTTCATGTATGCACTCCCTTACAAGTATTACAAAGAGGATGGTGTGCGTCGTTACGGCTTCCATGGCACCAGCCATCGTTACGTTTCGCAGCGTGTATGCGAATTCCTCGGTGTTGACATCAAGGATCAGAAAATCATCACTTGCCATATCGGCAACGGCGGCTCAATCACTGCCGTGGTCGGTGGCAAGAGCATCGACACCTCCATGGGCCTCACTCCCACCGAAGGCCTCATGATGGGTACTCGTGTCGGCGATGTCGATCCCGGCGCTTTGGTTTACATCATGCTCAAGCACAATCTTTCAGCAACTGATCTCCAGAAGATTATCAACAAGGAGAGCGGTATCGGCGGCGTGAGCGAGATTTCAAGCGATATGCGCGAGATTGAAGCAGCCGTAAATGCCGGTAATGAACGTGCCATCATGGCTCTCGACATGTATGAGCAGCGCATCATCAAATATATCGGTGCTTATGCAGCCGAGATGGGCGGTGTTGACATCATCGTATTCACTGGCGGTGTTGGTGAGAACCAGACAAGCCTTCGTGAGACAGTGTGCGCACCTCTCGCGTTCATGGGCGTGGAAGTCGACAAGGAAGTCAACGCCGGTATCCGCGGCAAGGAGGCTGTCATCTCAACTCCCGCTTCAAAGGTCAAGGTGGTTGTAATCCCCACCGACGAGGAGCTTATGATTGCCCGTGACACCGAGTCTATCGTGTCAAAGAAATAATCTACGACGTTATACATAAACCGAAGGACGCAGAGAGAGGCTTTCCGGCCCCGCCTTTGAGTCCTTCGGCTTTTAAGGTTTTAGAAGTTACTTAATCATTAAAAAAATAATGCAAATATGAAGAAAATTCGTGCTGCCGTAGTTGGTTACGGAAACATCGGACGCTTCACCATCGAGGCTCTTGAGGCCGCTCCCGATTTTGAAATCGCGGGTGTGGTGCGTCGCAAAGTCACTGACATCCCGGCTGAGCTTGCCGCTTATCCTGTGGTGACTGATATCAAAGAACTTGGCCAGGTGGATGTGGCTATTCTCTGCACCCCGACGCGTGAAGTAGAGAAATATGCCGTGGAATATCTTGCCATGGGCATCAACACAGTGGACAGTTTTGACATCCATACCTCCATCGTTGACCTGCGCCGTTCGCTTGACAAGGCAGCCAAGGCTGCCGGACGTGTGGCTGTGATTTCGGCCGGATGGGATCCCGGAAGCGACTCTATAGTCCGTACACTCATGGAGGCTGCTGCTCCCAAGGGTCTGACCTACACTAATTTCGGCCCCGGTATGAGCATGGGCCATACAGTGTGTGTTAAGTCAAAGGCGGGTGTTAAGAATGCTCTTTCAATGACTATGCCTAAGGGAGACGGAATGCACCGTCGCATGGTGTATGTGGAGCTCGAGGACGGTGCAAATCTCGCCGATGTGGCCAAAGCCGTGAAGGAAGACCCGTATTTCGCCTCTGACGAGACCCATGTGATGGCTGTTGAGAGCGTGGACGCAGTGAAGGATATGGGGCATGGCGTGCACATGGTGCGCAAAGGTGTCTCAGGCAAAACCCAGAACCAGCGTTTCGAATTCAACATGTCAATTAACAATCCAGCTCTCACCGCACAGCTTCTCGTAGGTGTGGCACGCGCATCCATGCGTCTCACTCCAGGTGCTTACACTATGGTTGAGATTCCTGTGATTGACCTTCTGCCTGGCGAGCGTGAGGATCTGATCGCCCACCTTGTATAAAATCCGGCGTCCAAGCCGCTTATCGATAGAAAAACAACTGCCGTGATGACAGGATCAATCCTATCTCACGGCAGTTGTCATATCTTGTGGGGGTTACGATTGTCAGTCAAGGACGATTTTCCCGAAGCATTCCGGGCAGTTAAAGTCGGGCTTTGCCGATGATATGGGCGCCCAGCTCAGGAAGTGGGGTTGGGATGTGCCAGAGGCGCACTTGCAGAAGTTGCCTTTGAGGGTGATGGGCTCACCGGCATATTTTATGCCGATAAGATCGAGCGGTATGGCTGCAAGCAGGTCCCATGTGAACAGACCCTCAATCTCCTCAAATGGTCTGCGTCCGCATGAGGGGAGTACTGATATGCGTGCTATCTCCGCGTCGTTCAGTGGTTGCGGAGCTTCCCCCTCGGCATGGCGTGATGCTGAGATGGTGCCGATGCAATTGAAATCAAAATTCCAGTAGGATTCTTTGCCGGGAGCTTCGAGGTAAAGCAGCACACATGAGTCCTCATGCACAGGCGAATTATTGTGGTAGTTGGCAGCCCGGAGATAGTTGCACCTTACAAAAAAATTCACATATAGATAATTGTCTGAATGTGCTATTGTGAAGGTGGTCAGCGGATGATAGGGATATTCATCCTTCCAGTTCAGCTGCTCTATAGTGTGGCGTTCGCCCGATGTCTCAAGTCGGTTGAAAATCGAGTCGGTGTTAAGGAAATCGAGGTCGGAGATATAGGGTACGTGAAGAGTCTTTTCCATTTCGCGGAGTGAAGTAGGGAAAGGGGGTTAGTGATTGAAAAACAGTTCTTTTAGCCCTGTGATGAAGCCAATGGCACCCATCACGAGGATTATCGTGGCAAGCACGCGGTTGAGCAGCCACATCGAGCGTATATTGAAATGGTTGCGCACCTTGTTGACAAAATATGTGACGAGGAACCACCACAACACGGCTCCTCCGAATATCGCGATATAGCCCGCTACGTAATGATAGGCTTGGAATTCGGGGGCAAGGAAGCTGAACCGGGCAAAAAGGCCTATTATGAAGAATAGAATCAGAGGATTGGAGAACGTGAAGAGAAATCCTGTTGCGAAATCTTTCCAGTAGCTTGTGGGCTGCATGGTGGTTGGCTGCAGTGCCCTCGATGGATTTGCTCCGAAAAGATAGGCGGCGTAGACTATTAGCACCACGGAGCCGATAACCTGCAGTACGCTTTGGTTCGACTCTATGAAGTCGGTCACAAACGAGAGTCCCAGGCCGGTGAGCAGGCAGTAAATCAGGTCGCTCACTCCCGCACCGACTCCGGTGAAGAAGGCTGGCCAGCGTCCGCGGTTGAGTGTACGCTGGATACATAACATCCCTATCGGACCCATTGGGGCCGACACAAGGATTCCGATAAGGATTCCCCTGAACATTATGACGGGCAGATGTATCACAATCTGCAAAGTTACAAAAACACTTTGATGGGGCAAAATAAAAAAATGCAAAAATCCCATTTGCACATCACGGAAATAATTCCTACCTTTGCAGCTGTAAAAGCGATTGAAGCTCCGGCTTGCGCTTTTTCATGACGTTTTCCTGTGCACGATAGCACCGAGGATGGTCCGGTAGCTCAGCTGGATAGAGCATCTGCCTTCTAAGCAGACGGTCATGCGTTCGAGTCGCATCCGGATCACCAAGAAAAACCTGTGAAGGCGATGAAGAAATTCAACGCCTTCATTTGTTTTAAATGAATAATATTGTTTTATGAAAACTGCCACGAAAGTTTACATACGAAAAATAGCTGAATATTTTAAAGGTCAACCTATAATGAGGGCCTGGTTATTCGGGTCGTATTCTCGTGGCGAGGAAACGATTGATAGCGATATTGATATCCTGGTAGACTACGACAAAACTTCAAGATTATCCTTACTCAAAATTTGTGGCATGATGACAGATTTGGAGGATATATTAGGGAAAAAAGTTGATTTGGTCGAAAATGGCAGATTAAAAGATTTCGCGGTTTCATCGGTGAATAGTGATAAGATTTTGATTTATGAGAGAGCCAATCAGAGATAAAGAAAGACTCTTGCATATAGATGATGCAATCAGCAAACTTATTCATGGAACTGCTGAGAATCTTGATGATATCAAGGAGGGCTCTCTTGAGTATTTCGGAATAGTTAAACTTATTGAAATTATCGGAGAGGCTGTGTATAAGCTTACTCCTGAATTTAAAAACACCCATGCTGAAACTCCTTGGCGGCAGATTGAAAGGATGCGTCATGTTTTAGTGCATGGATACTACACTGTGGGATATGATTTTATTAAAGAAGTTGTAGAAACTGATATTCCGATACTGAAAAATCAAATAGACCGCTATCTTTGTGAACAATAGCGGGATGCAAACGGGCGTTTGAGTAGATCCCTTTTTAGGTTAATATCGTGCTTCCACCTTGTCGTTTACAAGTTTTGGAGGGTTTGTTGTGGCTGATTATCATTTTTTGACTTTTGTGGTGAGGGTGGTTTGGTGGAGAAGTATTAATTTTGCAGGCATTTTTAATAATTGGATTTATGAAACGTGGTTTGGTGGCTTTGGCCATAGGTACATTTGCTCTTGGTATAGCCGAGTTCGGCATGATGGGGATATTGGGAGATGTAGCTGATGGAGTAGGGGTTAGCATCACAGAGGCCGGGCATCTCATATCGGCCTATTCACTTGGAGTGGCCATCGGCGCTCCGCTGCTGATTGCTTTGCGACGTATGTCCCTCAAGACCTTGATGCTTTTGCTCAGCGCGGTGATTTTCGTGGGCAATCTGGCGGCGTCGTTGTCGCCGGGTTACTATATGTTACTGTGCGCACGTTTTATCTCCGGTTTGCCTCACGGTGCGTTTTTCGGAGCCGGTGCCATTGTATGCTCGCGTTTGGCTGCCAAGGGTCAAGGGGCCCAGGCTGTAGCCGTGATGGTAGGCGGTATGACGGTGGCAAATCTTGTGGGGGTGCCGATGGCCACATTCTTCAGCAACCTGTTCAACTGGCGTGTGGCGTTCATGGGGGTGGCGGCAGTGGGCCTGACAGCCTACGTCTGTCTACGTATGTGGCTCCCTTATCTTGCTCCGCTCCCCGACAGCGGTCTTAAAGGCCAGTTCCGATTTCTTCGCAATCCGGCTCCATGGCTTATATATGGAGGGGTGTTTTTCGGCCAGGCGAGTGTGTACTGTTGGTTCAGCTATGTGGATCCCATAATGACACAGGTGACGCATTTCTCGGCGGCAAGCATGACGTGGGTGATGGTGATTGCCGGTGCCGGGATGGTGTGTGGCAATGCGTTGGCCGGTAAACTGGCCGACCGTTACAGCGCATCGATGGTCACCGGACTCATAGCCGCGGCTCTTGTGGTCATAATGCCGGCCCTTTATTTCTGCGCTCCGTTTAAGGTGCCGTCGCTTGTGCTAATGTTTGTGGCCACAGCAGGACTTTTCGGTGTCGGAGGACCGTTGCAGTATCTGATAGTGAGGTTTGCCAAGGGTGGTGAGATGCTTGGTGGGGCCGGCATACAGATTGCGTTCAACGTGTCAAACGCTATGTCGGCAGCGCTTGGCGGCCTTGCCATACATGAGGGGTTTGGATTGGCCTCTCCTGCGCTTATCGGTGTGCCTTTTGCGGCTGTCGGAGCCGTGATGCTTTTTATCCTCTACCGCAATCATGACCGTGTGCGTTCCTGACCGTGGCTTTTGCCTTGCGTCGGAGTTCGCGTTGACGTTCCTGTTCCATCATGCGACGCATGCGTCGGTTGAGTAGCGGAGCCGGTTCCGGCGCCGTATCGCGGTCGTATAATTCAATATTGTCAAGGATGGGAATGGTGCAGTGCTCAGGTGAAAGCGCGGATGGAGTGGCCTGGTGTTTGCGGGATTCAATGGTTCGTTTTACCGCTCTTTGGCGAGCGCGGGCCGAGCGGTCGATGGCGCGGTCGATTTCGGGCTTCAGAAGCAGGAATATGGTTTGAAGAAAGTTGTCGGTGTTGGCTGATGGGAGAGTGCGGTCGGTAAGATAGGAGTCTATCATGACCATGGCTTTGGAATAAAGATGCTCGTTTCCGGTTGCGGTGAGAGCGGTTCCGATGCGGTTGTGGAGGTCGTTGTAGACTTTGTCGGATACGTCACGGCGGATGCGTGTGTTTTTCTTTGATACTGATGAAGTGGCGGTCATATTGCTGAAATGTTATGAAGTGAGTGATCTGTTTCTGCAAAGTTACTGCCATACACAGGCTGAAAAGGTGCGATAATGTCGCGACGTTTCTATAAATTTATGAAAAAACAGAATGGGCTGATCACTTGGAGTGGTCAGCCCATTCTGTTTCTTATGTTCTATCGGCCGTTTTGGCCGGAGGGTGCATTATTACATCATGCCGCCCATGAACGCTGCTATTATGGTGTTTATCAAGCATATATAATCACACAAAATAAAAACGGACAATAAAAGAGCCATACTATGCATCTTCAAGACCTATTATGAGGCGTAGCTGAACGTCATCGTCAAGCACTTCATCAATCCTCAATGGATTGAAATTTTTGCAGCGGATAACTCCGAGTTGTTCGGCTTTTGAATAGACATCAGAAAATATTTCCGCCTTTTCCATCTCGGTTCTTGGGAATGCAGATGGAATGTGTCGAAGCAACCGGCATCCCCATCCTCGACAATGGTCAAAAGATTTGCAGTAGTCAGAGCCTACGCAGTAAGAGAAGCATTTTTCAGCCTCGTTATTCCACATATATATTATATGGAGTGTTCTGCAATTTCTGACTCTCGTTTTGCCAAAGCTTTCTCCCTTTCGATGAGACTGCGCTCTCGGTCGTTTAGCTCTCGCTCCCTCACTTCCAATCGGAGTGTCCGTTGGTCGAGCATTTCCGATTTTGCCGTCAGCTTCTCCATCATATCTATAAGCTGTCTCGACATTGATATTATCTCGGAGACATCGGACGGAGATGCAGCGACAGACGCTCCAACTTTCAAAGGCTCGCCCTTCCCTGTGTAGAGGAAGGTTGCGTTGACCTGCGGGAATTTGCTGACAATCAGGTTGACCATTCCTGGATTGAACTTTTTGGTTCGTCCGCTCCCCAGGTCATAGACGCGCTGATAATTTACGCCCAATGCGGTAGCAAGCTCACCGGGCCCAAGATGCAATGCCTTCAGGAGCTTGTCTCGTATTTCCTTTACGTTGACGTTGTTTTCAACTTTTTCAGACTCGTTCATTTCGTTACTCGTTTTCTGTAAAACAAACGTGTTCAGTTTGTGCAGTAGGATGTAAATGTTAATAATTACTAATATCGCTCATAAATGATAAGATATGATTTGTCAAACCAACATTTATGATTAACTTTACAGTCGGATAACATATAACATCCATCATCAAAGATAAGCAAAAGTCTGCTTATATGCAAATAAAGAATTAAGACCTAAAAAGAAATGGAAGAGAAAACCATCGTCGCGACACAAGAGAGCGCATATCGCCCTCCGCGCAAGCCAACTCTCCCGGAGTTCGGTCCCGGTGTTCAGATCCCGGCATCGAGACCTATCGCTCCCACTCTGAAAATGCTCAAAATCGGTGAGTCCGCTGAGTTTCCCATTGAGCAGTTGACATCAGTCCTGTCCACAAAGAACCGTCTGTGCAGAATGTATGCACGACAGGGCTGGAACGCCGATGTAGTAGTAAATGACCTCCAATATCAAGTAATTGTAACTCGCACCGCCTGATGCCGCCCACAGTAGTGAGCATCATGGCGTTGAAGTATCGTTCCCTTCTCATCATAGCAGAGAATATGTATGTTTCTCAGAAAAAGGCTGTGAAATTCGTGAAAGGAGAGAAGAGATTACAACGATTGGTTGACGAAGGTCGAATAAGATACGATAAACCCTTCGGAGCCTCCAATACAATGTGGAGATACAATCTCGCCGACATTCTAAAAAATGTTAAAACCGATTTTCGGTTGAGTGAGATAGACCCGGAGATTGTCGTTTCAGGTTGAATGAATGATAAGGTCATAGCCAGGCTGTCAATGCTCCAGCCTTATCAAAATCTTATCAAAATTACTAATATGCAAATAAAGTTTTTTAATCATGTCAGAAGAAAAGACGGTTATCCCTGCCATCTATGGCGCTCTCGCGGCAATCATGCAGGAAACCAAAGCTATCTCCAAGACCGAGAAAAATAACAATCAGAACTTCATGTTCCGTGGCATTGACAATGTGATGAATGGTCTACATGACCTCTTCGCCAAGCACGGTGTTCTCGTTCTCGATGAGGTGTTGGACTACACCGTTACTGAAAAAGTAACGGAAAAAGTCTACAATGGGAACAGAACTACCTCCATCCTCTATTACACGCGAGCAAAAATCAGATTCCATTTCCTTGCCGCCGACGGTTCGGAAGTTACTACTACCAATGTCGGCGAAGCTATGGACTCCGGCGACAAGGGCATGAACAAGGCCATGAGTGCCGCTCTAAAGTATGCACTCTTGCACATGTTCCTCATTCCTACCGCAGAGGAAAAAGATCCCGATGCATCAACGCCCCCGGAGACACGCCCTAAGACCATCGCAGAAATCGCAGATTCTTTAGATCCTCAGAATGATGGCGTGCTCAAAGAAGCACTGTCACAAATTGTCGCCGCCACAGATAAGGATTCGCTGATGAATGTTTGGAAAAGCTTCTCCGAACAGCTCCAGACTAACCCGATGTTCACGCAGTGTATGTCTTGCAGAAGAAAGGAGCTTGGGCTATGAGTGAGAGCAAGAAGATTGAGTTAGTTCAGTCCGCTGTCGTGTTCAATGAGGTTGACCATACCTATAATTATCTTGGCTCATTCCTGTCAGGAGTCACAAGCCTTCTCCATCGCACACTGTTTGCCGACAAGTACAACGGCATCTCAAAAGAAGTCCTCGCCAAAGCAGCGGACTATGGTCACAACATACATGAACAGATAGAGCTTGTTGATACGCTCGGTGTCGAAAGTCAGACTCCGGCGGTTCAGGCATACTTGCAGATGAAGGTTGACCTCGGACTGACGACCCTCGCCAATGAGTATCTCGTTTCCGATGAAAGCTACATTGCAAGCTCGATAGATATCATCTTCGATGATTTGACCCTCGCAGACATCAAGACAACCTCCCGACTGGATATGGAATATCTGTCATGGCAGTTGTCGATGTACGCCTACCTGTTCGAGCGTCAGAATCCCGGTCTGAAAGTGCCGAGATTGCTCGCCATCTGGCTTCCTAAGCCTCAGTATGGAAGACCCAATATCATAGAAGTTCCTCGTAAGTCGATGGATGCTCTCAAAGTCCTCATCGCCTGGGATAAGTCAATAACATCACAATTCAATAACCATTAAACGTAAGAAGAATGGCAGCAAATCAGATCATCGGTCAGATTGCATCAATCGGCCCAGTGCAAAGCCTCATGGCAAAGAATGGTAACGCTTTTCAGAAGCGCGACCTCGTAATCAACGTCCGTCGTTTCGACCCGAACACAGGCGAGCCTGTAACAGACTGGGAGAACACTCCCAAGCTTTCGTTCATGGGCGACAAGTGCCGCGACCTCGACCGCTTTCAGGTTGGTCAGATGGTGGTTATCTCCTTCGACCTCCAGGGACGCAAGTACACCACCGCCAACGGAGAGACTGACATTATCACCGAAGCTCGCCCCTATAAGATAGAGGCGTATGGTCAGCGTCCCGCTCAGCCCGCCCCTCAGCCAATGGCAGTGCCGGCACAACAGGTTCCCACCTATCCTCAACAGGCGCCAGTTGCACAAGGTCAGGCACAGCCTCAGTATCACCAACAGCAGCAAGGTTTTCAGGACCCATTCAAGTAAGGTATGCTCTATAACTGCTCCAATCCGTTAGATAAGGCTAACTTCTTGGAAAGAGCCAAACTGCTTGCTGAAAGAGGCGATGTGGTTGAGATGAGAACCAAGAAGCAGAGGTCTTTGAAACAGTCTGCCTATCTGCACTGCCTGTTCGATTATTTCGGGTGCCAGTACGGAGAAAGTGGCTCATACGTAAAGGAGGAGTATTTCAAGAAATTGGTCAACCCCGACATATTCGTATTGAGTGAAGGGGTTGACCGATTCACTGGAAGCAAGCATTATCAGTTGAGATCAACGGCAGACCTCACCACTGAAGAAATGTCGGTAGCCATCGATAGGTTCCGTGACTGGTCATCGAAGGAAGCCGGGATATATCTCCCCACTGCCGCAGAGGGCGCGTTATTGCGCCTATGTGAAATAGAAATATCCAAAGCGCAGAGATATTTATGAACTATACACTCAGAGATTATCAGCAACAGTCGAGCGATGCGGCGGTCAGTTTCTTTCAGACAAAGAATGATAGAAACGGACTGCTTGTGTTACCAACAGGTGCGGGTAAGAGCCTCGTCATAGCTGATATTGCTTTTAGATTGGGAGAGCCGCTACTTGTGTTACAGCCCAGTCGTGAAATTCTCTCTCAGAACTTCGCAAAGCTGAAAAGCTACGGAGTAGAAGACTGCTCCATCTATTCAGCCTCACTCAATAGCAAGAAGATAAGCCGTATTACTTTTGCCACCATCGGAAGTATAATGGCTCATATCAATGACTTCGATCATTTCAAGTACATTATCGTTGACGAGGCACACTGCGTGAATGCCAGTCAGGGACAGTACAAGCAGTTCTTTGATAAAGTTAGGCGAAAGATTCTCGGACTGACTGCCACCCCTTACCGGCTCTCCGCCGCCTTGCAATATTTGGATAAAGACGGAAAGCAAGTGTTCAGACCACGAGAGCCGAGAGTTAATGATGCTTTTGAAAGACAGATCGAACAGATGGATAGAGAAGCCAAATTATCGGCTTCTCCCGGGTTGTTTCAAGGCAATACAGAACGCTCTCAAATTGTAATGACTCCAGAATTGTCAGCATACATTGAAGAGAAGAAGGATTACACGAAACGTAATATTGAATTTGAGAACCATCTTCTCGACGGCTCTATAACCTCAGAGAATAGGTCATTAGTGTCCACTAAAAAATCATAAGAGTTCTTTGAAATAATTGAAATTCAACT
>OFFL01000010.1_pt1 | contig 180778 bp, 136 predicted proteins | sample 1521391 | NCBI WGS metagenome assembly OFFL01 (sample SAMEA3504082, study PRJEB24116) | mouse gut metagenome | biome: mouse gut; feature: mouse-associated habitat; material: faeces | place: Denmark | collected 2011
AATCGTATGTAATTTCCGGTCTTCTCCATGTCTTCTAATCTTTTTGCAAAAATAACAATTTATTCCCAATTAACAAATAAGAGAATTGCACGGATTCGTCAAATCGATTGAGTTCTTACCTTTTCTTAAGAATGCAGACTTGGGGTTGGTGTATTTTCTGTCAATTCGCCGTTATTACCACCTCAGTGAGATTCGAGCCAGGTGGTGAGGATGATGGTGGCGGACATTTCGTCGGCAAGACCTTTGCGCTGGCGGTCGGTTTTCTTGAAGCCTGCTGTCAGCATATCCCGGTGAGCCATAACTGAAGTAAAGCGTTCATCGACCATCTCGACGGGAATATCGGGGAGCACCTTTTTCAACTGGCCGAGAAAAGGACGTATGTAGCGCATGGACTCGGATGGTTCGCCGTTCATCTGTCGCGGCTCACCGACGATAATACGCTCCACCTGCTCGCGCGAACAATACTCTGTAAGAAATGCCAGAAGGTCGCATGTGCGAACCACAGGCAACGGATTTGCAGATATTTTCAAAGGGTCGGTCACAGCGACACCGCAGCGACGGCGACCATAGTCAATTGCAATTATTCTCATATTTTTAGAAAAGGGTGAGTCGCGCGGTTGCGTGACCCACCCTTTTTATATTTTGGTTCAAGCTGTGCAATATTACTTGCCGAAATAGCGCTTGTAGAGACCATAGAAGCCGCGTCCGTGACGAGCCTCGTCCTTTGCCATCTCATGAACAGTGTCGTGGATAGCGTCGAGACCCTGTTCCTTGGCGTTACGTGCGATACGCATCTTGTCCTCGTTTGCGCCAGCCTCTGCGTGCATACGCTTCTCAAGGTTGGTCTTGGTATCCCATACCATGTCACCGAGAAGTTCAGCGAACTTCGAAGCGTGCTCAGCCTCCTCCCAAGCATAACGCTTGAAAGCCTCGGCGATTTCGGGATAACCCTCACGGTCTGCCTGACGTGACATTGCGAGGTACATACCTACCTCTGTACATTCACCCATGAAGTGTGCGTTGAGATCCTTAATCATCTCCTCGCCTGTGCCTTTGGCTACGCCAATCTCATGCTCAGTAACGAAATTGAGAAGTTCCTCCTCGTTGAGCTCTTTGAACTTTGATGCAGGAGCCTTGCACATCGGGCACTTCTCGGGGGCAGTCTCACCTTCTGCAATGTAACCACATACGGTGCAGATCCATTTCTTTGCCATAATATCTGTAAATTAAATTGGTTATATACTCGTAAATTGATTCCGCATCAGGGAAAGGTTCTATTCTCTCCCGGAACGGTAGTGCAAATTTAATTCTTTTTTAATGATTATCCAACAAAAATTTTACTAATGAATTACAAAAAAGGTTATATTTGCGTCATGAAACAAAATGAAGTCATAAATCGCGCTGCCCGGCCTGCTCCGAAGCATGTACTTGAGAAAAGAGTATGCAGAAACCTTGACATCGCCGGAGTACGAAGCCTGGTTGTGGGGATAAGCGGCGGTGCGGACAGCACCGCGTTGTCAGCCGCCCTTTCAGCCGGTGACTATGAGATACTTGCTGTACACTGCAATTTCCACCTTCGCGGTGAGGAAAGCGACCGCGACCGCGACTATTGCCAACGGTTGTGCGAGAAGCTCGGCGTCAAACTGGAGATTATAGACTTCGATGTGCATTCCTATATGTCACAGCATAATGTCTCGGTCGAGATGGCATGCCGTGAATTGCGATATGCCGAGTTTCACCGTCTGCGGACGAGCTATAACGCCGACCGGATTGCTGTAGCACACAACGCCGGAGACAATGCCGAGACAGTGTTGATGAACCTGATGCGTGGCGGTGGTGTGTCAGGCCTGCGCGGAATGCTTCCGGACACAGGAACCATTATCCGTCCCCTTCTAAACACATCCAGAAAAGAGATAACCGATTACCTCCGTGAGCGCGGACTTGAATACATGACCGACTCGACAAATCTGTCAAGCGACTTCAGACGCAATTTTCTTCGCAACGAGGTAATTCCCCTGCTTGAGACAAGATGGCCGGAAGCCGTCCATTCAATCAACCGCACAGCCGCCAACATGCGGCAGGAGGAACGTGTGCTGAACTTGGTTGAGGAAAGGATAATGGAGACAGACATCACGTCGCTCCGTTATGATACTTTGAAAGATTTTCCTGAACCTTTATGGATAGTAAACAGATTTATATCACGTTATGGCGGCACATCGGCACAAGCCAACGAAATAATGCGGGCAATAGATGCTGAGTCTTTTCAGACTGGCAAGATATGGCACGTCACTGGTGGACGGTTCGTTCTCGAACGTCAGTCTCTCGACTATATTCCAGATACCGGCAATGATTTCCGCGTCGAGACAGATACCTACCCTACGACACACGGGCTTTCGGAAGAGATCCGTCAGTCTTCGAACAATTATCTATGGACATCGGCAGCTCCTGACAGTATAGTTTTCCGTCATCCTGCCACTGGAGACCGCATAGAGCCATTGGGATTGGCAGGTTCACAATTGGTCAGCAAAGTGCTGAAAGATGCAAAATGCACCCGGCAAGAGAAGGAATCAGTCGTCGTCGCCGAAGACCGGGAAAGCGGCAGGATTCTATGGGTGGAGGGACTGAAACGGTCCCGGCATCTCCTTGCCGACGATAAGTCAGAAACCGTATACCGATATCGTATCGCAAGAAGTACGAAATAAACGGTCGTTTCCGGAACAAATGTTAAAAAAATCTTGTTAACCTTATATAAAGTCTTACATAGACTTTCTCTCCTTACATCACACTCATAATAGTATACCCATGAAAACAAAACACGAAGATTATAATCCTGAATACATGAAACTTGCCGCCCGGCTGTCGATTGACAACATTGACCGTGGGGGCGGTCCTTTCGGCGCGGTCGTCGTAAAGGATAACGAAATTGTAGCTACCGGCGTGAACAGCGTGACAATAGACAACGACCCCACCGCACATGCCGAGGTCAATGCCATTCGTGCCGCCTGCCGCCACCTCAACAGTTTCCAGCTGGAGGGCTGCACCGTCTATTCGAGCTGCGAGCCATGCCCGATGTGCCTCAGCGCGCTTTACTGGGCCGGGGTGAAGAAAGTCTACTACGGCAATACGAAAGAGGATGCAGACGCGATAGACTTCTCCGACAAGTTCATATATGAGGAAATAGAGCGTGAACCGCACAACCGGCATATGCCCGGAATACACGTGGCCTCGGAAGATACCATCAAGGCTTTCGAGAAATGGGCTGCGACCGACAACAAAACCAAATACTGACATTGATTCCTTCGGAAAGAATGACACTCATCGTGCATTCTCTTACACTTTTCGTCCATCGGAATTAAAAAGTCAGTAAAATTTCCTAATTTTGAAAACCGGTCCGATATCGTGTAGGCATCATGACTCATGATACATCACGACACCGGAAGGATAATAACCCAAAATGAATTATGAAAACAACAAAAGAAGACCTCGAATTCCTTCAAGAGAAAGGATTGTCCGAGGAAAAACTTAATGAACAGCTTGAGATGCTGCGCACAGGTTTCCCATACCTGCGCATCGAGGCTCCGGCAACAGTTGGCAACGGCATTTCGCGTCTCACACCCGAGATGGAAATCGGAGCCATCACATGCTGGGAGGAATTCCTGCACAAAGGTGGACGCGTTATGAAGATGGTGCCTGCCAGCGGTGCCGCCTCACGTATGTTCAAGGATGTATTCTCGTTTGTCAACGGCAAGTCTGACAAACCTGACACGGAATTCATGAAGAAATTCTTCGACCGCATAGAAGACTTCGCTTTCTTCCACTTCCTGAACTTCATTACAATTCTCAATTATCAGGAAAGCATCGACTCTCTGCTGAAAGAGAAAAGATACAAAGATATTGCCCGCGCCCTCATAGAGAAGAGCGGACTGAACTACGGACAGCTGCCTAAAGCTCTTCTCCAGTTCCACAAGGTCATGGGCACATCCCGCACCGCACTTGAGGAACATCTGGCCGAAGGCGCTCAATATGCAGCCGGCAAGGATGGCAAGGTACACATACACTTCACCGTGTCGGAAGACCATCTTCCACTTGTCCGCATGAAGGTTGAGGAGGCAGCCGGATTCTTAGGCAAGGAATATGGAGTGAAGTTCGACGTGACATACAGCGTGCAGAAACCCTCTACAGACACAGTTGCCGCGAATCTCGACGGCACACCCTACCGTGAGGAAGGAAAGCTGTTCTTCCGGCCCGGTGGTCACGGAGCACTTATCGAGAACCTCAACGACCTCGACGCGGATGTAATCTTCATCAAGAACATCGACAATGTTGTGCCCGACACTCACCGTGGCGCTACCATCCAATATAAGAAGGTAATCGGCGGTACACTTGTGGCTGTCAAGCAGAAGATGGATTCATACTGCCGCCTGATCGAGGAGAATAAAGCTGACAGCGAGAAACTGGCGGAAATGCTCGAGTTCATGCACAACGTGCTGAGCATCACCCACGACCGCGCCGCCGAAATGTCCGATGCCGAGAAAGCTGAGTATATTTTCAAGAAACTGAACCGCCCGATGCGCGTATGCGGTATGGTCCGCAATGAAGGGGAACCCGGCGGAGGTCCGTTCCTTGTCTATAATTCCGACGGCACTGTATCGCCTCAGATTCTCGAATCCTCCCAGATTGATCCCGACAACAAAGAGGCCATGAAGATGATGAAGGAGGCCACACACTTCAATCCGGTTGACCTTGCGGTTTCTGTCCGCGATTACCGCGGCAACAAGTTCAATCTGCCCGACTACGTAGACAAAGAGACAGGTTTCATATCGCAGAAAAGCCGCGAGGGTGTCGAAATCAAGGCACTGGAACTTCCCGGTCTCTGGAACGGTGCCATGAGCGACTGGAACACCATCTTCGTCGAGGTTCCGGCCCAGACGTTCAACCCGGTCAAGACCGTCAACGACCTTCTCCGCCCGGCCCACCAGCCGCTTCCGAACGCACTTCCGGAATAACCTTACAGTGTAAAAAATCATAAAGACCTGTGTAAGGGCATCCGCCCAGACACAGGTCTTTTTATTTCCAGATACTCTCTACACCTTACGACAGAAGGCGCGCTATGCGGGTGTCGTCAAGTATGGTGAAAACCGGGTTGCCTCCGGGAGTGAGCGAAGGGTCGGGCAATGCGAAAAGTGAGCTGATTATGCTCTCCATCTCCGTCACCGACAGACGCTGGCCACGGCGTATGGCAGCTGAACGGGCCATTACCAATGCCACCCGACGTGTAAGCGACGCCTCGACATCCCCCTCCTTGCCGTAATTCGCTGAATCATCCGCCACCGAGTCAAGCACGCGGAGGATAACATCACGCGCCAACGTTCCGTTGGGCAATTGCGGAACCGCTGTTATTCGCCATGATGTGTCAGACTCATATTCAAGACAGAAGCCAAGTTTCTGCAACTCATCCATCACGCCTGTCAGAACAGCCTGCTGCCCGGCGTCGAGGCTGATTACCTCCGGGAACATGACATGCTGCGACACAACCTCCTGCTTCTCCGCACGCGCAAGATACTCCTCAAACAGAATCTTGACATGTGCACGATGCTGATCAATCACCACCAGACCTTCACGCATGGTCGTGATGATATACTTGGCAGCGTACTGAATGCAGACCTGCGGGGTATCGCCGGCAGATTCCCGTTCACCGTCTCCGAAAGGAAGCTCTGACGGTGCCGTATCGGCCATAACCTCGACCGGCATCTCTTCCTGAAATATGGGGGAACGGTCACGCGCACCCGAGAAATTCTCATACAGCTTCTCCCAGTCAGAGCCGATTTTAGGAGCTGAACTCCGACGTTCCGAAGCAAATGGATTGTAATCGTTGCGGTAATCAATATGCGGAGCCTCGGCATGATCACCATTGCGCAACGGATTGAGAGGAATGGCATCAATCGAGAAGTCGATGCTCGGTACAGCCGCAAACTTGCCGAGGGCGGTCTTTATTGCCGAGACAAGAATCGGCCATATCTGCTGCTCGTACTCGAACTTAATCTCGTTCTTCGTGGGATGTATGTTGACATCGATTGTCGAGGGATCAACCGTAAACTTGATGAAGTAGCAGGGCATCGTGTCGGGAGCTATGAGCGAGTCATAGCAACTCATGATAGCCTTGTGGAAATATGGATGGCGCATGTTGCGGCCATTCACAATAAGGTATTGCAGAGGATTGCGGCGACGTGCGAACTCAGGCCGCGATATGAAGCCTTCTATCTTTACAAGAGAGGTATCCACGTCTACCGGAATCATATGGTCGGACTTCAGACTGTTGCGCCATATGTCCTCGATACGTATACGCAGGCTGGCGGCACGCAGCTCGATGTTCTTCGTGCCGTTGTCGATGTGCATACGTATATTGTTGTTGACCAGTGCCAGACGCTCGAACTCCCGCATTATATTCGACAGTTCCACATTGTCGCTCTTGAGGAACTTACGTCGTGCCGGAACATTGAAGAAGATTTTGCGGACGGATATCACCGTTCCTTTCTCACACACGCAAGGTTCCTGTTCGGTGACCTTCGAACCGACTATAACAAGACGGGTTCCCATCTGCTCACCCTCCGGACGAGTCCGGACCTCTACCTCGGAGATTGCGCAAATCGAGGGCAATGCCTCGCCACGGAAACCCATGGTGCGTAGGGTGAAAAGATCGTCGGCATTCTTGATCTTCGATGTGGCATGACGCTCGAAAGCCATGCGTACGTCCGTCTCCGACATGCCGGCACCGTTGTCAATTACCTGGATAAGAGTCTTGCCGGCATCCTTTACAACCAACCGGATGTCGGTAGCTCCGGCATCGACAGCATTTTCTACAAGTTCCTTGATTACCGAAGCCGGACGCTGGATAACCTCACCGGCTGCAATCTGGTTTGCAACCGAATCGGGCAAAAGTCTTATTATATCGCTCATTCCTTGTTCTCCTCAGTATTCTCCTCTGATTGATTCTCTTCTTCCTGCGGCTCCTGTTTTTCTGTTTCGACTGTCATCTCCTCTGTCACGACTGCCTCTTCCTGCGGTTCTGAGACATCGTTGTCTCCGGTAGAGACGGGGGTTCCACCCTTCTCATCCATGACAGGGAGAGCGGTAGGCAATGCACCCGACAGGCCGGAACCCATGGGGAGAGACCGTCCCGCAACCTTAGGAATAGCCTTGAACAACGGAGGCTCATTGAAATATTGTTCAAGCTCCTCGGAAACATCGCCAAGTTCATCAGCCCAGCGAAGTCTGTCGCCATACCACTCGCGTACCGGACGCAATGCCTCCAGCCAGCGGAACCCCTCGATAAACTGCATGGAGTTACGCACCTCGAAGAGAGGTGTGACAGTACCTGACACCTCCGGCCACATCTTGAGATGCTTCACCTTGTTGCTGTCCATATCGAGCGTAAGGTATGAGCTCTCGGCATGAACAAGTTTGTTGTAGGATGAATCATTCTCCTGGGGCAGCATTATGGCAATTACGTTACCCTCGACTTCAAGGCGTTTCAACCCCTTGTTCTCAAGGAATGCCTTCATATGCGCACCGGTCATCTGGTCATAGAAATCCTCGGCTATATGCTCGGCCACCATTCCCCACTCCGGCAGTTCGGCCCAGTCGGGAGTCGAATCGTTGAAATGCACGTCTATCCGGTTGCCGTAAACCTGACGTTCTCCCGTCCAGACAACCGGCTTGCGGAACATATACATAATCGAGTCCTGTTCCTTGAAAAGCAAAGTGTCGGCTATACCCTGCAAGTCCTGGTTGAAGAAACGGGCGCAACCTATGGCACGCGCCACATGAAATTCCTTCGCTATGCCGGGCAATTCGATTTTTACCGAGTCGGCCGTCATGGAATCCCGTTTCTCCACTACCGTCTCTATGAATGAGAGAATCGTGTCGGCACGCAGAAAGAGTGTATCCGGACGCGAGAACTCCATAAGCAGCGGATAGTCCGTAGAGTATGCGAACTGAGTGGAGTCGTTGTACTCTCCATAGCCCCCGACAAGCATCACCTTGCGTGCGGTGTCGGTTATCACCATCGGCTGACGGTGGCGCGACGGGTCACGGAACATGTAGGCGCGGCTTGTGCGCGACACCTTGTCATAGACTATAGAGTCGCCTTCGAGGGTGGTGACATTGCTCGACGAGTCGCGGTGCAATATCGTGGAACGCGAGGTAAGCTCCGCCCGGTCAGTCTGTGTATTATACCAGCCGCGCGACGTTATGATCGTGTCGTTCTCACCCTCTATGCGGGTAGGGGTGCTGATTGTCGCTATGTGAGAGGAGGTGCTATATTCCAGATCCTCGGTCAGCATCCGGTAGCCATCCTTGTTATTGACAAGCACCACATCATCGCGGAACTTAGCGATTTTCGTAGAAGGTGAATACTCGCCATACCCGGAAGTCAGCGTGTTGACATCATCCTGAAGACGGCCGCCGGTGGAATACCAGCCGAGTTCGGTGTTGAGGTCATAGTCGAGGCTGTCGGTAGTAAGTGTCACCTCACGGTTTTTCAGCTCGACATTGCCGCGGGAGGGTCCATGAGTAAGAGTTGCATGTTTCGACATGCCGTCGTAGAAAAGTTTGTCGGCATAGACAAACAGAGTATCGCCCTGACGCATCTCGACATGACCGTAGGCATCCATCGAGTTCTTCTCCGGATAATAATATGCCGAGTCGCAGAACATCCACATGCCCCCCTGACGGAACTTGACCGAGCCCTTTACAATCTGATACTCCTCATATTCGTTGGCCGGACGGAAAAGAGAGTCGGCATATTCGAGAAAGACCTTGTCATCCTGATAGCGGTTCGCCTCAGGAATCGTAGGTTTCAGCGGTTTGGTAGGAGCCGGGCGGGTATAAGATTCCTTCTGCTGCGCGGCTTTGACATTACGATTCTGAGCCCATGCACCTTGCAGCAAAGAGAGTGCGCCCGCCACCACTATGGCAGCGAGCACAAACAATATATACCTCGGTTTACCGAACCCTCCAGATATATGTCCCGGTTTACTTAAACCTTTGTTTTGCATAGATTATGAGTGAGTCAAATCACTTGGCACCCGAATTCCAGCCCTTGTACTGAAACTCGCAACCATCCCAACCCTCTGATATACGGGTATAGGTGTCACCAATCTTGTTCTCAATCCATTCCTTGATTATCTTGTTCTTGGCGTCAGCCTCGTACATCTGCTTGATCATGCTGTAGTCATCGGTCAATGTAGCCTTGTGCCCCGGTATTCTCTGGGTCAGCTTGACAATAGCGATGACATCGCGGTTCTTACGCTGGTCTTTCATGATGAAGGCCTCTGAGATGTCGCCGGGCTGCATCAGCTCGATCTTGCGTGAGATTTCAGGAGGAAGATCCTGCATCTCGAAACGGTTCGAGCCGGTCTTCATGTTCATCATCACACCGTTGTTGTTCTTGGTATCTTTATCCTGCGATACCCAGCGGGCAGCTTCCTCAAATGGAATCTTGCCGGCCACAATCTCCTTGCGGAGCGAGTCGAGCTTCACGACACCGTCGGCGAGATCCTTGTTGTTGACCTTAGGTGTAAGGAGGATGTGACGCACGTTGACCTGCTCTCCCCTCTTCTCGATAAGCTGGATGATGTGATAGCCATACTCAGTCTCGACAATGCGCGACACACGCTTCGGGTCGCTGAGGTTGAACGCCACCTGCGAGAACTCCGGCACCCAGTCGGCGCGGCCATGGAAGCCAAGCTCACCACCCATCGGCCCGGAACCATCCTCGCTGTACATGATGGCGAGTGTCGAGAACTGCGATTCGCCACGGTTCACACGGTCGGCATAGTCGCGCAAGCGTGCCTTGACATCCTCTATCTCCTGCTCCGGGATGCGTGGATTAATCATTATTACCTGAGCCTCCACCTGCATGGGAACATATGGTATGCTGTCTTCCGGCAGAGACGAATAATACTTGCGCACGTCGTTTGGTGTTGCCTTCACATCCTTGGTGAGAGTGCTCTGCACCTGCTCCACGATATAGTTGTTGCGCATAAGGTCCATGAGCTGTTCGCGAAGCGCAGGGAGTGGCTTGCGGAAATATTCCTCGACCTTCTCACGCGAGCCGAGATTGGCGATAAAGAAATTCAGACGTTTGTCAACACCCGCTGCAACCTGCGATTCCGGGGCCTCGATGGTGTCAATCTTTGCCTGATGGAGGAACAGCTTCTCGACAGCAATCTGCTCCGGGATGACACAATAAGGGTCACCGGGGATGGATGTGCCCTCCTGACGGGCCTGCATATACTGGTCCTCGATGTCTGAACGGAAGATCGGCTCGTCTCCCACCACCCATGCCACCTCGTCGATGACATTCTTCTTGATTGGCGCGGCTATCGCGCAGACTGCCGCCAGTCCGATGGCGGGAAGTATGAGATTACGTAGTTTCACGTTGCGGTTCAATTATGTTTGTTTGTAGTTTTAATTTCTCTTTTCACAGGGTCATATATACCCGGTTTGAGTATGCCCTGACGTATTTTATCTCCATAGATTTCCTCAGTGAGCTTGCGGCGGAAAGCAGAGATGTCCGACGCACGGAGAATCTCTTTTATCTTGACACGCGCGTACTCGTAAGGCATCTCGGTTCCTGACAGCAGATACTCGGAGATATGCAGCAGATAGACGGAGCCTTCGGCCGTTGTCTCGAAGTTCCTTGATGACCTGACAAACGCGTCGGCATCGAAGAAACGGTAGGGTATCTGCTCGGCCACCGCACTCCACTCAGTCCATTCATCGCGGAAATAACGGTAAGCCGACGCCTGACGCAATCCTGTCTTCTCAATCTTGTCGACCGTCGCGTCATTGAGGTCAGTCATCCACATGCGCAGATTGTCGAGAGACTCGTCGGTTTCGGAGACTTTGACAAGCACACCCTTTACCAGCGGCTGAGTGAGCACAAATTCCTGACGGTTCGCCTCATAATACTCCTTAACCCTCGATTCAGGCACATCACTTCCTGCCTGTTCGGCCATAGTCGACAGATAGCGGTTCACAATCAGGTCATTGCGGTATGCCTCGACCATACGCTCAATTTTGTCAAGGTCAGGTATGTTTTTCTCCGCAACATCGATGAGCACCAGATCCATGACCCACGCGTCGGTTATGCGCCGGAACATGGCGGCACTGTCGGCCGGATCGAGTCCGCGCGGAATCTGGCGCACCACTGCCGAGACAGTGAGCACAGAGTCTCCAACCGACACGAGCACTTCGTCATCCTGCTGAGCATCAGCCTCTTTTGATCCGCACGAAGTCAATTGCATCAGGGCGACCGAAAGAATGGCCATCAATATGTAACGGAAAGAACACATTTAACTACAAAAATAGTGATTTTTCTCCGAATATCGGCGATAACAGCCTAAAAATTTGAAGTGCGGGCCATGGATTTTCCATGACCCGCACCGGGAAAATTATTTTTACTTGTGTCTGCTTGCTTTCAAACGTTATGAAATCCGGCCTTGAAACCGGCGTTTCACTTGCTGTTGCTCTTGACCTGACGGAGCACCTTCTCGTTGACCTTGACGGGGTACTTGCGTCGCAGCTCATTCTCCCATGCGGTCTGGAATTCGTTCTGGTAGTCGCTGGTAACAAGACCTTTCACATCGGCTGCCTCCTCGGGTTCAGTGAGCACGCGGGGATCGATCATGAAGTAAACCTGATACTTCGAGTTGGAAGGCTGTACCTCAGGACCGCCGAACATGATATTGTCGACCATCGCATTCGTTCCTTTAGATACAAGGACACGGTCAATGCCTATGCTGCCCTTGAATTCCTTGCGGAGTGTCTGCACAAGTGTGTCGGGAGCGAGAGCCGCCGCACGCTCGCGGATGAGCGAAGCAACCGAGTCGTTGGTAGTCTGCACGAGATAACCCTTCACATGGGGCTCTGTCCATTTGTAGTTTGCACGGTTAGCCTCGAAGTATTTCTCAAGTCCTTCCGTATCCTTGGCAGCCTTGTCCCAAACCTTGCGGACGCTGACCTCGTAAAGGAGGCTTCCGTCAACATACTCTTTAAGAAGATTGCGGTAGTCAGGCTCGGTCTGCTCAAGCGATGCTTCCTCAGCCTCTACAAGGAGGTTGTTGTAATACTCCATGAGGGTATTCTCGAAGAGTTCCTGAGCGTTAGCCGAGGCGGGAACACGGAGCATGCTAACAGTCTGCATGAACTCGGAAACCTTATGCTGCTTACCGTTGACAGAAGCGAGGGGCATCTCACCGGCGGGTGCTGTGGTCCAGGTCACGAAGAGTGCCGAATCAAGTCCCTGACGCGTCACATCGCCACGGAGCTGTGAAAGAGTCTTGCTGTTGAGCGAACCTTTATGTTTCTTTGCAAAAGTCTCGGTCTGATGGTCGCGGATAAGTTTATAGCGCGGATCCTGCGGGCTGGTTATCTTTGCCACGAGCTGCGGCTTCATCTTATCGAGAGCGGGGACATCCTCGTGTGAGTAGCGGCGTATGATATGATAGCCGTAAGCTGTCTCTACCGGCTTGCTTATCTCGCCGTCGGCAAGAGAGAAAGCCACTGAGTCAAACTCGGCCACCATCTCACCTGCTCCGAAAGCGGGCAGCGTACCACCCTGACGGGCAGAACCGCGGTCCTCTGAGTTGGCTGTCGCAACATTGTTGAAATCGTTGGGATTCGCCATCACAACAGCATAAAGACTGTCAATCTCTGCCTTGGCCTGAGCCTGTCCGGCAGCATCCTTGCCCTGGGTGAGCTTCAGGATATGCGATACCTTGACCTTGCCGCGCGCCGGACGATGCTTGCCACCTTTCAGGATGTGGTATCCTACGGGTGACTCGACAACTTCAGAAATGGCACCCTCGGGAAGGCTGTATGCTGCAATCTCGAATGCGGCGGGATATGTATTCGATACAATCCATCCCATACGTCCACCCTTGGCGTTGCTGCCGCGGTCCTGTGAGAAGCGGGCTGCGAGGTCGGCGAAGTCGCCACCGGCGCGGAGCACGCCTGCAAGACTGTCGGCACGGTTACGGAGAGCCACGTTGGCAGCTGCGTCGCGGGTCTTGAAGAGCATGATATGATAAGCCTCGACCTCCTCCTTGGTGCGGTCATAAGCCTCTTTTACAAGCTGGTTGATGTAGAGTGAGTCTGCAAGGTAGGGAGCAGCCAGGTCATGTCTGTACTGTTCGGTTTCTTTCAGAAAGGCTGTTGTGGTGTCGATACCTTCGGCACGAGCATCGGCGACTTTCATCTTGTAGAGCTTGAACATCTCGACATACTCGTCGAGCGTCTGCGGATTAATCTGCTGCTGACTGTTCTTGTTGTAGAGATATTCAAACTCCGATTTCGGGACGTCAACACCGTTGACTGTCATAATTACCGGATCTTTCGCGGCAAACGCAAGCGCCACCGCGCAAGCACCAAGTCCGGCTGCTACTGTTTTCTTCATTCCTTTATTACGGATATTGATTTTTTCTGCAATTAGGCCATGTCAATCCAACTGACCGGGCCATGGTTAGAGCGGATATATCCCGCTTCAATTCAGTTAACGAGCCAATGTATAAAAAATTGTGACTCTTGGGGTGCGATTGGGTCAGAAGTGCAGTAAGATGGGTATCCATCTATCAGCGCGACCACGCCTGTGGCATCAGTTACCACGGTCTGAAATGAATTTCACCCTGACGAGACGTATGTCATCCTCGTCGAATTCACCGCCAAGTTCCTGTATCGCAGTCTCGACATCTCCATCCTCGCTCTCCTCGAAGTATGCCGTCATCTCCTCAAGCTGATCCTCCTCGAAGACATCGTTCATGTAGTAATCGATGTCAATCTTTGTGCCGGCCTCCACTATGGCCTCAAGCTCATCGAGAAATTCAGGAAATTCCAGCCCGAGACTCTCGCACATCTGGTCGAGGTCAACCTTGCGGTCGATGGCCTGTATTATGGCTACCTTACGGTTGCTCTTGTTTGCTATGAACTTCACGCGTACGTCAGTCGGGCGGTCTATCTCGTTATCCTCGACATAGCGTGCAATGACTTCAGTAAATTCCTTACCGTATCTCGCGGCCTTTCCGGCTCCGACACCCGGCACGGTAAGAAGTTCCTCGTTATTGACGGGATAGAGCGTTGACATGGCTTCGAGCGTCGGGTCAAGGAATACAAGATAAGGTGGTATTCCTGACCTGCGCGCCACATCCTTGCGCAGACCTTTGAGAATGGCATACAGTTCCTGGTCAAGAGCCCCGGCAGCCGCGCCGCGTGTCTGCGAATCGGCCGAAGTATCGGTATAATCGATGTCCTCGACCATGAAGAAGGGTGTCGGCTCGACCGCAAAATCAAAGCCGCGCTGTGTGAGCTTGAGAATACCGTAGTTGTCGAGGTCCTTGGCGAGGAATCCGGCTATTATGGTCTGGCGTACAAGCGTGACGACAAGACGTTCCTCCATATCGCGCAGCACTCCGAAGCACGACAGCTGCTCATGACCGTTGGCGCGCACCTCGTCGGTGGCACGCCCCACAAGCATGTTGACAATGTATTCCGACCGGAAGCGCTCCCCGACCGCATCGACTGTCTCGATCACGGCCTGGGCCTCCTCTGTCGCCTCTATGCGGCGGCGCGGATTGAGGCAGTTGTCGCAATTGCCGCAGTTTTCCTCCTCGTAGTCCTCGCCGAAGTAGTGCATCAGAATCTTGCGGCGGCATACCGACGACTCCGCATATTCGGCTGTCTCGGCCAGCAGCTGGCGGGCAATGTCCTGCTCGCTCACAGCCTTGGTCTGGATCAGCTTCTCCAGCTTTACGAGATCCTTGCGGGTATAGAAAGTCACGCAACGTCCCTCGCCGCCGTCACGGCCTGCACGGCCTGTCTCCTGATAATATCCTTCGAGGCTCTTGGGAATGTCGTAGTGGATCACGTAACGCACATCGGGCTTGTCTATGCCCATGCCGAACGCGATTGTGGCTACAATCACATCGACCTCCTCATTGAGGAAAGCATCCTGATTGGCCGAACGCGTCGGGCCATCCATTCCCGCGTGGTAAGGAAGCGCGGGAATACCGTTGAGTTTCAGAAGCTCGGCAATCTTTTCCACACGGCGGCGGCTCAGGCAGTAGACGATACCGGAACTTCCGGCATTGTTCTTGACGTAGCGGATAAGGTCACGCTCCACATCTTTTGTCTTAGGGCGCACCTCGTAATAGAGGTTCTTGCGGTTGAAGCTCGACTTGAAGACACGCGCATCGAGGATGCCGAGGTTCTTCTGTATGTCATGCTGCACCTTAGGTGTCGCAGTAGCCGTCAGAGCGATTACCGGAAAATCCCCGATCAGTGAAATCATGGGGCGGATCTTGCGGTATTCGGGACGGAAGTCATGCCCCCACTCCGAAATGCAATGAGCCTCGTCGATTGCGAAAAATGATATGTTGATTGACTTGAAGAAGGCTATGTTGTCGGCCTTGGCAAGCGATTCGGGAGCCACATACAGAAGCTTGGTACGGCCCTCGGTCACATCGCGGCGGACCTTGTTGGCGGCAGAGCGGGAAAGTGACGAGTTGAGAAAATGCGCCACATGTTCCTCCTCCTCAAAATGCCTCACGGCATCGACCTGGTTCTTCATCAGCGCAATCAGAGGTGAAACGACAATTGCCGTACCCTCCGACATAAGAGCCGGCAGCTGATAGCAGAGAGACTTTCCTCCACCCGTGGGCATGAGCACGAACACATCCTTTCCGTCAAGGAGTGTCTTGATTATCTCAAGCTGGTTCCCCTTGAAGGATTCAAAGCCAAAATGTTTTTTCAATGCCTTTCGGATGCTTTCGGTATCAGACATGGGAGTGAGGTTTGTTTGAGGTTCCACTTCTATGCGTCTGCAAGCCGCAATGCGGTCTGCTCTGTAACAAAATTAAATGAAATTTGCGAGATATGCAAGAAACAGCACTATTTTTTAGAGTTTTTAGAGTCCGTCTCATAAAACGCGGGCGGCTCCCGTCCGACATTTCTGTCTTACGGGAGCCGCCGATGTCTGTATGCAATCCTGTTTTCCGGGCGGGAACAGGCTATCATTCGGTAATCTGTGTCTTCTCGAAGTGAGCCTTCTCAAGCTGAGTCCGCACGTAGTTGTCGTCGATGGTGAGGGTCTTCTCATCAGATGATGGCGCCTCGTACATCGCATCGACCATGACGGTCTCTACAATCGAACGGAGACCGCGGGCACCGAGCTTGTATTCTATGGCCTTGTCGACTATCATGTCGAGCGCAGCCTCTGTGAATTTCAGTTCTATGCCGTCGAGCTTGAGCATCTTCTCATACTGGCGGGTTATGGCGTTCTTGGGCTCGGTGAGAATCCGGCGCAATGCGGCACGGTCGAGCGGGTCAAGACTCGTAAGCACCGGCAGACGGCCGATAATCTCGGGAATCAAACCAAACGACTTGAGGTCCTGGGGAAGAACGTAACGCATGAGATTTTCGCGCTGACGCTTGCGGCTCTTCTCATCATGGCCGTAACCGACCATGTGGGTATTGAGGCGCGAGGCAATCTTGCGCTCGATGCCGTCGAAAGCACCGCCGCAGATGAAGAGGATATTCTTCGTGTTGACAGCAATCATCTTCTGGTCGGGATGCTTGCGGCCACCGTTCGGCGGCACGAGCACCGTGCTGCCCTCCAGAAGTTTGAGCAGACCCTGCTGAACGCCTTCGCCGCTGACATCGCGGGTAATCGACGGGTTGTCGCTCTTGCGGGCAATCTTGTCAATCTCGTCGATGAAGACTATACCACGCTCGGCACGCTCAACGTCGTAATCACACGCCTGGAGAAGACGCGTGAGGAGCGACTCGATATCCTCACCCACATAACCGGCCTCGGTGAGAACCGTGGCATCTACGATGGTGAAAGGCACGTCGAGCAAGCGTGCTATCGACTTGGCGAGAAGAGTCTTTCCGGTACCGGTCGGACCGACGAGGATTATGTTCGATTTCTCGATATCGACATCATCATCGTCATGCTGCTGGTTTATGCGCTTGTAGTGGTTGTACACGGCCACCGACAGATATTTCTTGGCTTCCTCCTGTCCGATAACGTACTGGTCAAGAAACTCATGAATCTTCTTGGGCGTGGGAATTGACTTGCCACCCTTGTCTTTGTTGGCCGCATTCTGGCGGTCGGTGCGCTCCGAGTCGCGCATCTGGTTGATGAAGTCGATGCACTCCTCGCATATGGTCAGCTGGTCATAGACCGTGACAACATGATTTGCGGCCGTTTCCTCACGACCGCACATCACACATCTTTTGCTCTGGCTCATCTTCTTGGCCATTATTTATCCTCCTTACGTGTGTTAACGAGAACCTTGTCAATCATGCCGTAGTCGCGTGCCTCGGCGGCTGTCATCCAGTAGTCACGGTCTGAATCGGCCTCGACGCGGTCAAACGGCTGACCGGAATGGGTGGAAATGATGTTGTAGAGTTCCGATTTCAGTTTCAGAATCTCGCGGGCAGTGATCTCGATATCCGATGCCTGACCCTGAATGCCACCCATAGGCTGGTGAATCATAACGCGTGAATGCGGAAGAGCGAAACGCTTGCCGTTCTGACCTGCCACAAGAAGGACTGCTGCCATCGAGGCGGCCATGCCGGTGCATATGGTGGAGACATCGGAATTGATGTACTGCATTGTGTCGTAAATGCCGAGGCCTGCGTAGACCGAACCACCGGGAGAGTTGATGTAGAGGCTGATATCCTTGTCGGGATCAACCGAGTCAAGATAGAGCAGCTGAGCCTGGATGATGTTCGCGCTCTGGTCGGTCACCTGAGTGCCGAGGAAGATGATGCGGTCCATCATGAGTCGTGAGAACACGTCCATCTGGGTGACATTCAGCTGACGTTCTTCCAGGATGTACGGGTTCATATAGTCGGCCACCGGAGCTGAAACGGCGCCCTCGCGGTTCATTGCGCGGGCGTAAGAATCGAGGGTATTGGAACTCATGCCGAGGTGATTGACGGCGTAGTTCCTGAAATCATTCTTCATATAAGTGATATTTATGCCTTCCGACGCTAAGAAGCTGTAACACTGCTTACAGAAACCGGCAAATGCACCGTGCGCCGTGGCTGTTCCATAATATTTTATCGATTTTGCAGATATAAATCAACTTCGCGGGCATATGGGCACCGCGAAGTTGACAGTATCTTTGCAAATATTATGCCAAAAATGAAGGCATATATTAAACAGGGCGTTTATCAGGCGTTGGCAGCCTCAGCCTCGGCACGGAAGAGTTCGTTGAACTCGTCGACCGAAACCTCTTTCTCGTCGAGCGACACAGCCTCGCGGATAGCGTTGAAGAGCTTCATGTCGCTTGTCTGACGGTAGATGGTGTTGCGTGCCTTCTCATCCTTGAGAATCTCGTTGGCGTAGTGCTCCACAGCATCCTCGGGCACGTTGGTCATGCCGTACTGGGCGAACTGGTTGCGGGCCATGAGACGTGATGTGTTGAGAAGGTCCTCATCCTCAACCTTGATGTCGAGAGAGCGCATCATCTTGTCTTTCTCAAGATCCCATACGAGCTGCTCGCGGATCTGACCATACTCGGCGTCGATGTTGTCGGCGTTGAGAGCCTCGTTCTGTGCGATGAGGAACTCCTTCAGCACCTCGTCGGGGAGAGCGATCTCGCCAACCTCGTTGCGGATAGCCTTCTCCGCATCGATGGTGAAGCGGTAGTTCTGGTCGCCTGTGAGTGAAGACTCGATCATCTTCTTAACAGCCTCGCGGTAGCCGGCCTCATCCTTTACAGTGTCGCCGAATGCCTCCTTGAAGAACTCCTCGTTGAGCTCAGCGGGCTTGAGCACGATGATTTCCTTTACATCGAAACGGAAATCGCCCTGATGTTTCTCAGCCTCCTCTTTCGACACGTTGAGCATCGATGAAAGCTCTGTGGGGTTGCTCTCGCAAGTTGCAGCGGGGTTGAACACGATTGAATCACCCACATGCTTGCCGAGGAAGAGCTGACGCTGGTCGTCAGACTTGAAGTACTGGGGAGCGACGATGCCGTTCTCCACAACGATGCCATCTTCCTTTACAGTACCGTCGGCGTTGAGCTCGGTGATGACACCCTTCACGAGGGCTGTGGCATCAACCTCCTCGCCCGGCTCCTGCTTGCCGAAGCGGCGGCGGAGAGCCTCATCCTGACGGCCTACCATCTCGTCGGTAACGTTAATCTTGTAGTAGGGTATGTGGAGGTCCTTGTCAATCTTCACCTCGAACTCGGGAGCTACACCAACCTTGAACTTGAGAGTGAACTCGGTTGCGTCCTCGTTGATGGCGTTGGCCTTGTCGGGCACGGGATTGCCGAGAACGTTGATGTCATTTTCCTTGATATAGTCGAATATAGCCTCGCCGACGAGCTTGTTGATCTCGTCATACTTCACTGCCTTGCCATATTTCTTGGCAATCAGGCCTGCGGGCACGTGACCGGGACGGAAGCCGGGCTCGGCATGTTTCTTGCCGATTTCCTTGAGCTGTTTCTTTACTCTGTCCGCGTAATCGCTTTCCTCAACGACCATTGTGATCTCACCGAGCACGTCGTTGGTCTTGGCATAATCTATTTTCATTTGTTAGATATGATTTTTTATATTTTTCTCTGTTTTATAACAGAATTCCGGGGCGGATATTCCGTGAGTTTTGCAAACGAAATGCAAAATTAACAAAAATTTAGTTTATTTCAAGAATTGACGAAAAACTTTTATCATGTCGAGGTGGTCTGAAACTGCGGCGGTCTCGCGTGCGGAGTGCATCGCCCAGATAGCGCAGCCTACGTCAACTCCCTCTATGTCAAGCTGTGACGAGGAGATGTTTCCGAGGGTACTGCCTCCGGCCACGTCGGCATGGTTCACAAAGTACTGCATCTGCACTCCGGCCTCCTCGCAGAGAGTGTGGAACACTGCCGCTCCCTTGGCGTCGGTCATGTATTTGCAGTTGGCATTGATCTTGACCACGGGACCGCCGCCGAGCACAGGGTGGTTGGTCGGGTCATATTTCTCGTTGTAGTTGGGATGCCATCCATGGGCGTCGTCGGCCGAGATCATGAACGACCGTGCGAGTGCCATATAGGCAGCCTGCGGGTTCTGTGTCTGTGCGAGGGCCAGACGCTCCACAAGATGACGGAGCACGGGCGAAGCCGCACCCTGCTTTGTACCGGAGCCGGTCTCCTCGTTGTCGAAGAGGGCGAGTATCCGGGTGGCCTCGCAATCGGAGTCGCATTCGGCCACGAGAGCCTCAAGACCGGCGAATGCCATAGAGAGGTCGTCGATGCGTGCCGACTGGAAGTATTCGAGATTCGCACCGACAAGTTCGGCCTCCTCAAGCGGATAGAGGCAGAGTTCATAGTCGATTATGTCGTTGCCGTCGAAATCCTCGGGGAGCCCGTCGTACATGTCGCGGAGCTCATCGGCTATGATGCTGCGTATCACACCACCCTTGGCGCGGAACTCCTCAATCTCCTCGGGAGAATAGTAACCCACCACCGGCTTCATGTCCTTCTGTACGGAAAGCGGGTTGCCCTCGTTGACCGCGCGGTTGAAATGGATGGCCAGATGCGGTATTGTCGCGATAGGCTCGGCGAGGTCTATGTGGAACTCGACCGGGTGCATCGGGTCAGTTCCGGCGAGCATGACACGACCGGAGATAGAAAGTGGGCGGTCAAACCATGTGTAGAGTATTCCACCACCATATTTCTCCACGTTGAGCGACACCACTCCCCCGTCGCCGTAGATCTCGCAGTTGGGCTTGATCTTGAAGCAGGGGCTGTCGGTATGTGCCGATATGACGCGCACACCAGTTTCCGACACAGGCTTCATGCCGGCCACAAAGGCGAAAATCGCGCTGCCGTTCTTGGTGACATAGCAGCGGTCACCCGGTTTGATGTCCCAGTAATCCTCCTCGCGGAGCTCTCGGAATCCGTTGTTGTCGAGCACGTCGCGCACTGTATCGACGGCAAGGAAATTGCATGTGGATGTATTCAGGTAACGGAACAGGCGTTCCACCATCGGGTTTTCGAGCGGTTCTTCAATTCGTGTCATGTGTATTCGTTTTAGAGTCCGTCTCATAAAAAATTTGCCCATAGGGGTCGCTGGATTGAGTCATATCAGGTGCTTGGCTGAAAGGAGCAACCTTTCGGTTGTGACTGGAAGTCAAGTGCCTGAGATGGCTTAAGCCAGCGGGTCTTTGGTAATTTTTATCAAAACGGACATGTTAGAAATTTATTTCAAACACTTTTCAATTTAACTTTAAGCATGAGAATCCGTTAAAATTTACTCCGTCCGGCTTCTTTTTGACTGCTTCGCTCCAACCCCTCCGGTCACAGCCATCAGGCTGCTCCCTGCGGCCTTGAACCGAATCAGTTCAAAAACAAGCCGCCCCTATGGGTAAATTTTTTATGAGACGGACTCTTAGGTCGGCCCCGGCTTTCGCAGAGGCCCGGTTATTGTTATTCGGTTGTCGGGTTGAAGCGCAGGTGATTCAACGCACGCATCACGTTGCATAGAGTCTGCGACCAGTAGGCCACGAAATTCTCGCGGCATTCGGCATATGCCTCAAGCGACTGCTCTCCCTCGCTCTCCTTGACAACGCAGATGAAGTTATAGAGCGGCTGGAAGATGTCGGCCAGACATTCCGATATGCTCGCGGCAATCGGCGTGTCGCTGTATTTCATGTCTTCCTCGAAGGTTTCGAGAAACACGTCGTCGGGACCGAGAACCATCTCCACGTTGCGTCGCACGCTCTCGTAGAAATCCTCATCGACATACGACTGGAAGTAGCCGTAACCCGGCTCAGACATGTGTTCGTCGGCCGACAGGTCGGAGAATTCAAAATAGATTCTCGGAAGAAGTCCGAGCACGCCGGCCACGAATTCATCCTTCTCCATCTCGCGGGCGTTTTCGAGCATGGCGCAATAGTCGGACGAAAGCGCGGTAATCGAGAGAAGCGCCGAGCGCAGTTCTGCATTATTCATAGAGTCGTTCTTTTTTTATGTAGTCAAGTACGCCGGAGGGGAGCAAAAAGTTCATGTTGCGCCCAGCGGCAAGACCGTTGCGTATGAATGTCGATGAAACGAGTGTCTGAGGCACATCCTCCAGAAGTGTGACCGTAGGCGGCAATGTCACGGAATCTATCTCATATCCGGGACGCGGATAAATCAGCAGCCCGAACTCGGAGATAATCCTGTCGTGGTCGCGCCATTGCGAGAAGCAGAGCCAGTTGTCCGAACCTATCAGCAATATAAACTTGCGGTCGGGATACGCCTCCTTCAGGCAGCTGAGAGTGCGGTAGGTGTATGACGGAACCGGCAGTCCCTGCTCAAAGTCGCTGGCCACTACACCGCTGCATTTACCGGCCACCAGGCTGCACATCTCCAGGCGGTGACTGTCGGCCACAGGGGGCGCCGATGTCTTGAGCGGATTGACACGGCTCGGCATCAGCCACAGTTCATCGACAAGTCCTGACTGCGCCACATGGTTGGCCAGGATTGCGTGCCCGGTATGAACCGGATCGAAGCTGCCGCAGAATATTGCCGTGCGTATCATCTGTTTTCAGTTCAGTTTTTATCGTTTTGCCGTTTGCCTTGGCTTATCCGGCTATAAATTCACGTATGGCCTGTTCGGTCTCGGCCACGGCATGGTCGAGGTCGTCGTTCACAATCTTGCGGTCAAAGTTGTCGGCAAAACTGATTTCATATTCAGCTTTTTCGATACGCTTGCGGAGTGACTCCTCCGAGTCGGTGTTGCGTCCGCGCAGACGGGCTTCGAGCACCTTGAGGTCGGGGGGCAGTATGAAGAGAGAAAGCGCCTCGGCGCCAAACTGTTTCTTGACGTTGAGCGCACCCTTCACGTCGATGTCCATTATGAGGTTGCGTCCGCCACCGGTCACCCGTTCCACCTCCTGGCGGAGCGTGCCATATTTTGTACCGGCATAGACCTCCTCCCACTCCACAAATTCGCCACCGGCAATCTTGGTGTCGAATTCCTCGGCCGAGAGGAAATAGTATTCGCGGCCATGCTGTTCCGCTCCACGCGGGCTGCGGCTTGTGGCCGATATCGAGAATCCGAGATTGAGGTCGGCGCACTGCATGAGCCGGCCGATTATGGTTGACTTGCCGGTGCCCGACGGGGCGGAGAGAATGATTATCTTACCTTTTTCCATAAGTTTCCCTTCGTCGTTTTGCGTTTTGCGGTTTACAGAACGTTGAGCACCTGCTCCTTTATCTGTTCGAGTTCATCTTTCATCCTCACCACGATCTTCTGCATGCCGGCGTTGTTCGACTTTGAGCCGAGCGTGTTGATCTCGCGGCCCATCTCCTGGGCGATGAAACCGAGTTTCTTGCCCTGGCCCTGAGCAGGCATGTCACCTTCGGGGGCACCCATTGTCTCGATGAAGTAGTTCAGATGCGAGCGGAGGCGGGTTTTCTCTTCGGTCACATCGAGTTTCTCGATATAGAAGATAAGCTCCTGCTCCAGACGGCCACGGTCATATTCAATCGAAGAGAGACGTTCGAGCTGTTCTTCGAGACGCGCCTTGACTTTAGGCACACGCTCCACCTCGAAGGGTTCCACCTCTTCGAGAAGAGCAGAGATATTGGCTATTTTCTTGACAAAGAAATCATAGAGCTTTCGGCCTTCTGCCACGCGGAACTCCACCAGCGCGTCGGCTGCTTTTCCGACAGCTTCAAGAAAAGCTACGACATCTTCCTTGTCGAGTTCGGAGTTGTCCGAGCGTAGGGCATCGGGCAGACGGAGCAGGGTCGAATACCAGTCGGCGGGTTCAGGAAGGCCAAGTTCCTTGGCCATATTCTCAATCTGGGCCTTGTATGCGCCGAGCACTTCAGTGTTGATACGCATGGCGGAATCCGCGCCGGTATATTCGCAGATGGCGTTGAGTTCCGCCTTGCCACGTTCCAGACGAGCGGCGACAATATTGCGGGCATCCAGCTCGACCTCCTTGAAAAAAGAGGGTACCCGGACCATCAAGTCGAGCTGTTTGGAATTGAGCGACTTGATATCAACAGTAATTTTCTTTGAGGAGGATGAGGCAATTCCGCGGCCGAAGCCGGTCATGGATAGTATCATGGTGTTAAGATATAGTCTTTGTCTTAGTTGAACTGCAAATTTACGAAAAATCCAATAAAGAAGCAAATCAAATTTTAGACAGCATCACAACGGCGTCAGAAAGCCGCCGGCGCAATGCCCGGTATGATGCAACACCGGTATGATGCAACAATTGTATACACACTTTGTGCGCGAATATAATAAAGAAGGGAATGCGCCCTTATCGGACGCATTCCCGTTTTTTGATTTCTATGTCAGAAAATATCCTACTTGACAAATTTTGTGGTTCCGACAGCTTCTCCGTCGCGTATGACCGTCAGAACGTATATACCTTTGGGCAGCGACGAGGTGTCAACGCATCGGTCAGCACCAAGCATGGCCTCCGTAACGGGCACTCCGGTATTCATAGGAGTGGCAAGCATATACGACACACGCTTCTGCTCAATCTGCCGCGAAGTAACACCCTCAACCATGACCGAGTTGCATCGGACTTTGAATGTGACATCCATATCGGGATAGCCCATCGGCGGAATGACAAGAGTCTGGCTGTCCTTTTGTCCATATTTATTATAGCTCGTTACAATTAGCTTTGTGGTCAATTCACGGTCAAGACTTGCAATAAAATATCCCTTTCTGAATTCCTCAGGCACATAACTGAATGAATATTCAAAGTCTCCATCGAACTCATCTTCATAATGATCTACCCAAACATCTGTCACACCTTCAAGATTATTTATCCCGATAATGGCATCAATATAATATTCATTTGTCAATTCTGTCTCCAAGCCATATTTATATGCAAAGTCACAGAACTCAATCTCCGGTACTTGCGGCTTATAGGAACGGGTGAAGTATTTAACCTTGAACGTATAACCGATTCTTTTACTACCGTCTCTTCGCACAAGCCTGTATTTCAGACCTCCTGATACCGACCTTGCATATTCTGAGTCAGGTTTAGACAGCTTAAGCTCCTGCATATCAATTGTCAAATGTGGCACCCGGATATAATCCATATCCAGCACTTCCCATGATCCCTCTTTCAGCTGTACGGCGATTGAATAACATGGCACACTGTTATTGGGCAATTCAGCGAATTGCCGGGGACTGTAGGGTTCGCAATTATCACATTCAACCTTGTCATAATGCCAGGACTCAGGCAGGCCATTATTAACTTTGTCAAATCCCAATACAAGCTCATTCCTGACAGCCAGACTCAGTTCTTCAGGCGGAAATGAGGCCAATTCCGCCAGATTGAATGTGAATGCGCCCTTGTATGGAAGCACTTCTGTAGAAACCGTGCGGCAATCTTCGGCAAAGTCTTGTCCCAGCCCTTTCCCTTTGTAATATTGCCAACCGGCATACCGGGCGAGGAAGTCAGACCAATATGAATATGAAACATTTTCTGAAGCGGAGACATATATATTTCTTACCACAGTCCCCTTGTCGAAATCATACCTGAACAAGTTTGACAAAGCGTCTCCTTCGCGTGGAATCATGAGGCTCAAAGACTTGCCCTCTTCAAATTCCTTAGGGGCATAGAGTTCGAATCCTGCCACGGTCACATTCCCGCCGGTAGCATTGAGATATGCCTGCGACGGATCAGTACCGATTACCTTGACTATTTCCTGTTCAAAAGGTGTAAGGCAGTCCGGGAATATGATAGTACCCCTTTCGTTATCTGCCTTGAAAGAGCAACCGATACCAAATCCTGTTGCGATATCCCTCAGCGCAAGCGTGACAAAATCATACTTATCGCCGCAATCACCATCAAGATCGAATGAGAATTCTTCAACCATGCTCCTGTTATATGTGATTGTCATGTCATAAGCTGCCATTACCGACGCTTCATCCACATCTCCGAAGAGAATATGATTGGCATTGTGCGTATAGTCTTGAAGCAATGAGCTTTTTACGGCAGAAATAGGATAGGCGCAGAAATTATCTGTCTCTCCGGAAACATCTTTGTGACGCATTGAATGAACTTCCGTTACCGAAAGACGTGTTTCATTGCTGCCCGTGAGATTATCCATACGCGCATTTATCCTTATCGGTAAAGTCATCGGCAGGTTCTCCTCCCATATTTTCACGGCATATTCAAAAGCTCCTTTCATCGGGAGAGGCCATTCCCCCTCGTAAGTCACCAACAGGCTGGAACCTCCATGTATCTCACGTTCCGTCGGCAGCGACGCGATATCTGCTGCCGACTCTTCGTCAGCCTGAAACAATCCATCATTCAATATCGCGATTCTTTCAACTTGCAGAGGCTCGCCGACACTCCGTACAGCAGTGGACAACTTCACGCTTTCCGCTGATACATCAGTCACGAAACCGGAAGAAATAAGAAATAAAGTGGCTACACCAAGATTTGTTTTCATAATTGTTATTGTTTGAGGCATTACATTGTTATAGAACATTCTTTTGCAACCATATTAACCGGGCATACTTCCTGACGATATGGATACATATTGAAAATCTATGAATGGCTATCAGCGCAACAGCGCACAGTTCAGACAAGTTCAAGGCAAGCTATGTTTTCAACATATCAATACCAATGGCAAAATTACTAATAATTGTTTTAACCGACAAAATAATCACTGCTATTTTTGAAAATCTCACACGACATTCTATTGACTTGTATCTTAATCGGGAATTTGACAGAGTAATTTTTCAACGAACGTAAAATATCTAAGAAATTTGTCTGATATTTTGTTAAATTTGAAATGTAATTTAGCTTATAGTACGGCACAAGCACACTTTTCAGAAGTCATAAAAAGTCTTGCAGGTGGGGTTATGTCGCGGAAATTTTGTAAATTTGCAATTTGGAATGCAATTGCAAAAGGATTTCATCTTGAAGAGACTTCTTAATTATATATCGTCAGTTATCAAACCGGGTGATTGCGGAGGCGCCGCGGTGCGCTGTCTGCTGCTTGCCGTTGTGCTGTTCATGATGGCATTGCCCTCTGCTGCCCAGAAGCTACCCTCGGCTCCCAAGGATACAACCAAGGCTTATCCCCCGGGTTCGGCATGGACTCTCTCCGATCCGCTCGGCACCCATATCGAGTCTACGCTCGATACGCTCCTCTACAACTATCAGCGTCAGTTCGTAACCTCATTCACTTCCGACGCATGGGCCTCGACAGGACAGTTCACCGGTCCGGCAATAAACATGATCTATTTCCAGCGTCCGGCACAGACCCCGTTCTATTTCGACAATGCCCTATCCTATTGGATTCCGACATTCTCCAAACAGAAGTTCTATAACGTCTATATCCCCTTCACCCAGTTGGGCTACGGCTGGGGATATGGCACGGAGAACCGCACCGACCATCTCAACGCGACCTTCGCGGGCAACGTGAACCGGAAGATAGGCATCGGCGCATGGGTCGACTACCCTTACACCAAAGGTTCCTATGCACAGCAGGCAGCCAAGGGTCTCGGATTCGGTTTCTCAGGCTATTATACAGGAGCGCGCTACGAGATGCAGGCATTTTACAACCATTACAACCATCTCAACAAGGAGAACGGAGGCATAACCGATGACCTTTACATAACTAACCCCGCAGAGCTTCAGGGTGGTGTGAACACCATCGAGCCGAAGAGTATCCCGGTGCGGCTGAACAATGCGCACAGCCGTCTGATCGGCTCCGAGTTTTATATGAGCCACGCCTACAAGGTCGGCTTCTGGCGCGACATCACGCAGCCGGAAGACACCGTGCAGCGTGAGGAATATGTGCCGGTAACAAAATTCGTCTATTCGTTCGACTGGAAGACAAATCACCACATCTTCCTCAACGACAACGCTCAGGAGGCGGAGAAATTCTGGCAGAACACCTATTTCGACCGCACCGGCACACGCGACGATGCCTACTGGTGGTCGGTCTCTAACTCTGTCGGCGTGGAGATGGTGGAGGGTTTCCAGAAGTGGGCCAAGTTCGGCCTGATGGCCTATGCCACATATGAGATTGACAAGTACCGGTATGAGGTGCAGCAGTCGGCCGAGACACCCCCCACCGCTTCAGATACAGATGAGGCTCCCGAGGGTCTCACTCCTCTCCCGGAAGGTTATGAGAACTACATGCGGCGCACGCGCAACCGCCTCTGGGTCGGCGGCCGCATAGAGAAAACCAAAGGCTCAATAATCCGTTATGCTGCCGATGCTAAGTTCGGCCTGCTGGGCGACGCGATCGGCGAGATTGACGTGCGCGGCGAGATGGAGACCCGTTTCCGTCTCGGCAAGGATACGGTGCGAATCGGCGTAAACGGCTTCTTCCGCAACCTTGAACCGAACTACATGCTCAACAAGTATGTGAGCAACCACTTCGTGTGGGATAACAACTTCGGCAAGATACGCAGTTTCCGGGCCGAAGGGAGACTCGACATACCCTGGACGCGCACACAGCTACATGTAGGGTTTGAGAATGTGCAGAATCAGGTTTATTTCAATTCCGAAAGCCTTCCCCGGCAGTATGGTGGCAGCGTGCAGGTATTCTCGGCGGCGATAGAGCAGAAACTGCGCTTCGGCATCTGGAACTGGAACAACACCGTGACCTATCAGAAGACATCGAACGCCGACATCATGCCGTTGCCGGAGCTTAGCGTGTACAGCAACATGTTCCTCTATTTCCACGCATTCCGCGCACTGACGGTACAGATCGGTGTGGATTGCAACTGGTATTCCGCCTACCGGGGCTATGATTACCAGCCGGCCACGATGACATTCCACTCACAGGGAGCGGACGCGGTGAAAGTCGGCAACTTCATAAACTCCAACGTCTACCTGACGTGCCGTCTGTACAAAGTGCGTTTCTTCCTGATGTGCAGCCACCTGAACCAGGGCTGGTTCTCGAAGAACTACTTCGCCCTCCCCCACTACCCCGTAGACCCGCGCCAGTTCCGCCTCGGCCTCTCCATCGACTTCGCCAACTGACAATGGGAAGGTCTTTTGCTTGGACAGAACGTGATTCGACATTAAAAAAAGAGCGGTCTTTAGACACCTCTTTACAACTGGCTACTGCAGATCCATAAAATAAGAACTGTAGAATCACTTGGATATTCAAACAATATTGTTTAACTTTGTGTTTCTAACGGAAATAATCAAACTAAGACAAGACAGACTTACGGACTCTCAACAATATGGAAGAATACCTCAAAATAATTGATTTTGGACCGATTTCTGAGATTGAACTCAAGAATATATCCCCTTTAACTGTGTTTATAGGCAAATCGGGCAGTGGTAAAAGTACCATTATGAAAGTACTATCCTTGTTCAGATGGATGTATAAACGCGTGAATTTGCGTTCATTTATAAAACATTCAAAAATCAAAAATACTAAGATAGGATTTAAAACCAAACCTCTGCTCCGTACATCAGGACTACTTGAATACCTCACCCCCACTTCTCAAATAATTTATAGAAACGGCCCCTATGAAATCATTATGAAAAACGGAGCCACGAGTGCTAAATTCGTGGTAGCACGTGAAGACTTAAGTCTTGAAAAGGTTGTGTTCATAAGTGACAAACGTTCTATAATCCCTGATCTTCTGGGCAGTTCTGTGGACCGCCATAAAGATAACTACTATCTGCAAGATACGCTCGAAAATTTCCGTACAGCCTATAAGTATATCTCTGAACTGAGCCTTGACTTTTTAGGTGTCAAATTCAGTGTGCAGAAACAGAAAAATGGCATTAATGATTTCAGAATTTCCGGAAACGGAGCAAATGGTGACTATTCCATAAAATTATCTGATGCGTCATCCGGAATTCAGACTGCAACATCCGTAGGACTGATAGTGGACTATTATGCCACACGGTATAATCTCGAAGATTCACTCAACAGAGCCTTGTTCAGTTACTTTGCCGACAATGACAACTTGAAGAATTTCCGCGCCGGCATGAACGTCGGGGAGTTCCCCAACCGCCGTGTAAATATATTTATAGAAGAACCTGAACTTAGCCTATACCCGGACAACCAACTTGAATTGGTTGACTTTCTGGTAAACCGATGCTTCTCAAACATGCATCAGTATGACATGACTCTAATGTTGGCAACTCACAGCCCATACATTGTCAACTATTTGAACCTCCTGATAGCCCGTTATATAGGCAAGGACAAAGAGACCTCCATTAATCCGGATATGGTCGGTGTTTATCTGATCGAGGAAGGAACTCTGATTGATCTAAAAGTAAAAGATGACAACGGTATGCCTGTTATCGATGCTACAAGATTGTCTGATCCCATATCGGGCATTTATGATGAATACGATAAGTTTTCACGATAAACAGACGGATATGCGGCTCATTAAAATATTGAAAGACAATGTTGCTCCTGCGGTAGTTAAACGCAAAGAAGGGAAATTAGGCGCGTTCCCCGATGACGTTGTAGTTGATTATGAAGTAATATCACAACATATATTTGATATTCACGACTGCAAGTCTGATGGCTCTATCGTATGCGATAGAAACTCGGCTGACCGAGCTGCCACATATATCAACGGTACATCCTCGGCTCCATATAATCTCCTGTTCATAAAGTATGATGAATTTATCAATCAATTCAGGAAGAGTCCGAATGAGGATTGGTCTAAAGATTTAAAACGTGCAGATTATATAGTCTGTGTATCGGATAATAATGATTATTTCATTATACATGAGCTTTCTGTCGGGAATATCAAAAGTAAGGGACACGACGCAAAGAGTCAATTTATAGGCACACTTAATTTCTTGATGAAAATCCCGGAGATAAAAGAATATATATATGGATGCACGACAAAGAAATGTATCGTCTCTGCCCGGGGATGTGACGATATAAAGCCATCTCCTCGTGGAATTGCAGCAGGATTTAGCCGACCTTACAAAATTATTCCGAACCCTTGTGAGTATAAAATACCCTCACTTAACAAACTCGGCTTCACGGTGTGGCAAGGGAATATTATCAACATTGCCTGACAAGAATCGATATTCTCCAGCATTATGAAATCTTAATAAAACCGCGCCGCAAGCAGGAGCTTTGCGGCGCGGCGCATGTGATATTATAAATTAGCGGTCTGTCCGGTTATGCAGCTGCGACAATCAAAGTGTTCAGCGACAAGCGCGGTGCACCGTGACTATGTTGTTGTCAACGACGAAGGCCCTTGGTTGTTGTGCCGTCAGAATAGCGGGTGATTACGATTCCACGGTAACTGTCATCGACCGGACGGCCATCAAGACCAAAGCTACCGATTGGAGTGCGGCCTTCATCTGAACCCATATCTACAGGAATATCCCTAATACCTGTCGTAACGTCAACATTACTGAATAATTTCCAGACATCTGCCGACTTGTAAATAGATTCGCATCCTTCGGGCACAGACAGCGTTCCAATGAAGTATGTTGCCTCAGGGAAGGAATAACGATAGACCGAGGGCGGTGTCTCAGCCAATACTGTGACTGATGTCAACTCAAAACCATTACTATTAAAAGCATACTGACCAATATTGACAACAGAACTTCCAATTACCACAGACTTCAGAGGATTATCAAGAAAAACTTCATCACCGATATCTGTCACTGACTCTGGAATTATCACAGACGTGAGTTCCGCTTCCTCAAAAGCAGAATCGCCTATCTCAAGAAGAGAATTACCCAATGAGAGTGTTGACAAGCCAGTTCCAGAAAACGCCTTAGTCCCAATCCATTTTACAGAATTCGGTATTACCAGAGATGTAAGTTTCTTGCACCGTGCAAAACATGAACTTTTTATTTCCAACAGACCGTCAGATAACACAATCGAATTCAGTTCAGTATCTGCAAAAGCTCCAGAACCAAGATAAGTCAAGGAGTTGGGGAGAATGATTGATGTCAGTTTTGTTCCTTGAAACGCTGTCTGGTAAATTTGCTCAACCGATGTGCCAAAATCTATTGATGTCAGACCTGCATTTTTAAATGCGGATTCATGGATATATTTCAAATTGTCCGGCAACTTTACAGAGGTCAAGGCAGCACATCCAGCGAAAGCCTCTTTTTTTATCTGGGAGAGCCATAATCCAAACTGTATTGACTCCAGGCCGGAATTTTTAAAAGCAGACTCTCCGATTACCCTGACAGTATTGGGAAGAACAACCGAGACTAAATCCGTCAAGCCTTTAAAAACATTGTCTCCTATTTTCACAACCGTCTTTCCCGAAAGCGATTCCGGAATCACAAGTTCTCCGGAATGCGGCAATGAGTGGACTTTCGTTATCTCCACTCCACCTCCTGTATCTTTGGGTTTTCCAAACTCATATCTATCTTCCTCGACATCTTCCAGCCCAGAGGTATTTATAATCTTATCAAAACACTCCCATACGGCAGAAGCACGATAATTGTATAGACTGTGGTCAGGCACAACCAATGTGACATTTTTATAAACCTCTTCCGGGAATGTACTCATATGTAACGACGGTGGTACAACTGTCGATATAGAAACTGCCTCCAACTCATTGCAACTGCCGAATGCCTCCTCACCCAGACTTTTGGCATTACCAAGTTCAACGTTTTTTATATGTGTACCGAAGAATGCCCGGTCTCCGATACCCTCCATCCGACTTGACCATTCAACCGATTCCAAAGGAGTGTCGATAAAACACTCCGAACCAACTTGTTTAACACGCTCTAAATCAAACGAAGTCAGTTTTGTTCCGGCAAAAGCCCTACTATATATTCTTGAAGTATCTGTTTTATTCCAATTTACTTTTGAAAGATTGTCACAGCCAGCAAACGTTGAATCCCAAATCGTAGTGACAGTTCCCGGTATTGTAATCGAAGTGAGATTCTTACAATTTTTGAAACATGCAGATCCTATAAATTGGACATTTTCAGGTACGACAAAAGTCGTCAGTTTTGTTCCCTCAAACACATTGCCGAGTATATACTTAAGAGAACTTCCCAAACCTATTGAAGTGAGACCTGTATTTCGAAATGCCCAACCATCAATGTAAGTGACAGACTCAGGCAATTCAATGTGTGATAAACTTTTACAATCAGCGAATGCAAACTCGCCGATTTTAGAGACAGAACCTAAAAATGTCACAGAAGAAAGTTCTGTACATCCACCGAATGTCCCGAATTCAATCTCATCAATGTCCCCGGGTATTATTACAGATCTAAGACCGCATCCAGAGAAAGCATTTGTTTCTATTGATGTGCATGAACTGGGTATTGAAACTGATTCGAGTTCCGAACATCCCATAAAGGCTGACTCTCGGATTGATGTGACAGATTCCGGTATTGTTACATTTTTAAGTTTCTTACAGTTATAGAAAGCATACTTTTCTATTGAGGTCAAAGAGTTTGGCAACTCTACTGAAATAAGTGAAGATCCACCAAAAGCATTGACTCCCATGCGTTCGAGCGAAGACCCTAACTCAATTGAAGTTATCGGCAGGTTTCTAAACGCATAATCACCAATTACCTTTACAGTGTTTGGGAGCGTTATGGAACAAAACTCGTAGTTAAAACTATATACGAAGGGGTTATTTCCAATCTCTGTCACTGAATATCCCGATATCGAATCCGGTATAACAATATCAGCGGTGGAATATTCAACAGGTACGATTCGGGTTATCTTTATCTCGTCATTATCCATAACTTCATATGCGTACTTCACTCCGGTTTTGTCAACGTAAACATTGTCGTTAGCAAAGCTGACAATGACCGACAGAAACATTGCAAAAAACAGCAACGGATACTTCCGATATTCAAGAGACTCTGTCGCCCGTATTTTATTGACGGACGTCGCTTGGAATATATTCATATTAAAAATTTTGTCAGTTTATATTAATGTTAATGCTGTCACTTAGTACCCACGATACCCGACAACAATCGATATGATATTAAGATTCCGGAGAGTGCTGCATAATCAGCAACACTCTCTCGGTTTAGTCTAATAAATAAATTCAGAAGCAAAAGTGCTTGGAGACGGTGCCGTCAGAATAGCGGGTGATTACGATTCCATGGTAACTGTCATAGACCGGACGGCCATCAAGACCGAAGCTACCGATTGGAGTGCGGCCTTCATCTGAACCCATATCTACGGGAATATCCTCAATACCTGTCGTAACGTCTACATTTGTAAATAGTTTCCATATATCGTCAGCCTTATAGGCTGACTCGCTATCTTCCAGCACAGTCAGAGTGCCGGTGAGATAAGTTCTATCCGAGAACGTATTCCTATGAATCAACGGTGGATCTTCCGCCAACACAGTAACAGATGTCAATTTGTAACACTCGCCAAAAGCATACTCTCCCATTCCTTTGACAGAACTTCCTATAATCACTGATTTAAGTGGATGCGCATAAAACGCACCAGCACCAATATATATGACTGAATTAGGAATCTCAACTGATTGAAGATTTCCTACGCGAAACGCAGCATGACCTATGGTAACAAGATTTTTTCCAAAAGACACAGAAGTTAAACTTGTTTCATCGAAAGCATTCTCACCAATTAAAGTAAGTGCTTCTGGAAAATTTACTGACACCAAGCTTCTACAGGCTTCAAAAGCAAAGTCTCCTATTGTTTTAACCGACTCGGGTATTTTTGCGGAAGTAAGGTGATAACATCGACTAAAACAACCCTCTGGAATCTCTGTCAATTGTGGGGGTAATTCAACAGAAGTCAAAGGAACGTGCGCAAAAGCGTATTCACCTATAGAGACCAAAGAGGCAGGAAAATCAACTGAAGTAAAACTCTGACCTGTAAACGCATATTCTCCTATCGAAATTAAAGAAGAAGACAAGTCAATCGATGTTAACGGTCCGCCATTCCCAAATAGTTCATCATAAAACGCATACGCACCTATTGAGATGACTGTTGCCGGTATTTTCACTGAAGTCAAATATCGACACTTCTCGAAGCAATTTGCAGGAATCTCTGTCAGCTTATCGGGCCACTCAACCGCAGTCAACGCTGTATTCTTGAACGCTGAAGCACCTATTGACTCCAATGACTGTGGAAATTCAATTGATGTCAATCTTGAGCTTTCAAAAGCTGATTCACCTATTGAAACCAAAGAATCCGGTAATTTGACAGATTCTAAACTGGTATGAGCAAAAGCAAAATCTCCTATTGACTTCAAACCAAGAGGCAATGTGACAATCTCCAATTGCGAATTCGCAAAAACTGAGTTTCCTATTGATGTCACAGGCAATCCGGAAATAGAATCTGGAAGCCATGCTACTCTTAGTAAGTCATAAGCCTTCGTTATCTCAACCTCGTTGCCGTTAATGATACGGTATTCGTATTTTGTACCAAATTCGCCTGTGTACACGTCAGCGGAGACATGTAACGAGAAGGAGATGAGGGATATGATGACGAGCATCAGTTGTTTCAGATTCTTCATAGCACTTTCTCGATTACTTTGTTCCACCATGACCATGAGTAACCAGACGAGGGATGGTATACCCATATCGCACGCACTCTCTTTCCGCTCCTGAGGGTGTACCATCCGTTACGCACATGGTAACCGTCAACTACAATGTCCTCAGCCCGCTGCCAAGCGTCTCCTCCGGGCATATTGTCATACATGCGCGTGACTCCCCACGCAATCATCACGTCGGGCTGGAGCGCTTCCATCACTTCCCAAAATGCCTGTTCAGCATCTGCAAACTCTTCAGCACTGCAAACCTGTCGGGGTGCATCCATCGCTCTCTGGAGATAATTGTAGAACGCAATGGAATCCCATATCCTTGCAGATTCACCGGGTGATGTCTCATGTCCCACCATAGAACGCTCGAACTTGCGGAATGTCGATGTCCATCGACCGCACGTATCGTTTCCGGCAAGATAGGAATTGACTGTGTCGGTGGTAAAGTCAGCACATTCCCCGGCGTTTTCAGGGTTGCCACATTCGCCACAAACCTCATTACCACAGTAGTGGCTCTCGCCCACTACCAAAATCTTTTTGCCGAACATTCCACCGCTGTCGTATTCACTGCCGACACGTGGTTTGAAAAACACATTATTCATGATCGGTTACAATCTGCCTCAGGACCCTTCTCATCGGCAGTTAAGGATACAAAAAAAAGCGTGAGAGTCTGTATCTGTTACTCGTCCCACGAATCGAGGCTCTGGCATGTGCCCATCTGAGTAGAACGAGCAACGCGGAGCCTCACGCCGTATGATAGTGCGAGCATGAGCATGTAGTCTCTACACACTCACACGAAGGTATCATACCCGAAAGACGCCTACCGTTGACTCATCCTTGACTCAGATTATGAAACTGCCAGATTTCGATCCGTCAAGAACAAGCGTCGATAAACGCTTATAAATTATGTCCGCACCCGCCACTTCGCCCACTCGGAGGCTCCGTAGCCAAGATGCGTTGCAAAACTAATAAGTTTTTTCCAAATTACCAAATATTTTTTTCAAATACTAAATTTAGGTTTTAGGTTTTAGAATTCCGGTTTAACGCGAAGCGTTAGAGCCGGATCCGCGATGCCTTTCAATCAATAAAAATCCCGGTTTATCGATATTGAACCCGCGTCAATTGTAGGGACATGCCTTTGGCATGTAGAATGGAAACAATCATGTTTTTCAGTAAATTACGCGTGTGCAACCCAAACATCGCAAAGCGATGTCCCTACAGTGTCAATACAGATAAACCGGAATTTATTTGGTGGGTGATGGGGGGATGTGGCACGGGGAAGTCCGGACATAAAAAAATGGCGCACGTTCGTGCGCCATTTTTATGGGGGTATTGTAGGGACGGGTGGTTACTTCAGGACGTTGAGGCGTTTGCCGACGGCGATGAAGGCGGCGATTGCCTTGTCGAGCTGCTCGCGGGTGTGGGCCGCTGAAAGCTGTACGCGGATGCGGGCCTGGTCTTTCGGTACTACCGGGTAGTAGAAACCTGTAACGTAGATGCCCTCTTTCTGCATCTCTGCGGCGAAGTCCTGCGAGAGCTTTGCGTCGTAGAGCATCACGGCGCAGATGGCACTCTGTGTCGGCTTGATGTCGAATCCGGCCTCAAGCATACGGGTGCGGAAGTATTCCACATTGTCCATCAGCTTGGTGTGGAGGTCGTCACTCTCGCCCAACATGCGGAACATCTCGATGCTGGCACCCACAATTGAGGGGGCTACCGAGTTGGAGAACAGGTAAGGACGCGAACGCTGACGGAGCATGTCGATTATCTCCTTGCGGCCTGTGGTGAAACCACCCATCGCACCGCCGAACGACTTGCCGAGCGTGCCGGTGAAGATGTCAATCTTGCCGTAGCAGTCGTACTGCTCCGCCACACCGTGGCCGGTCTTGCCGACAACACCTGCGGAGTGGCTCTCGTCTACCATGACAAGAGCGTCATATTTCTCTGCCAGTTCACAGATCTTGTCCATCGGAGCAACGTTGCCGTCCATCGAGAACACACCGTCGGTAGCGATTATGCGGAAACGGCAGTCCTTTGCCTCCTGCAGGCAACGCTCCAGATCTGCCATGTCGGCATTCTTGTAACGGAAGCGCTTAGCCTTGCAAAGACGCACGCCGTCGATGATCGAGGCATGGTTGAGCGAGTCGCTGATAATCGCATCCTCCTCGGTGAAAAGAGGCTCGAACAGGCCGCCGTTGGCATCGAAGCAAGCGGCATAGAGTATTGTATCCTCAGTCTTGAAATAGTCGCTGATCGATTTCTCAAGCTCCTTGTGCAGGTCCTGGGTACCGCAGATAAAGCGAACCGACGACATACCGTAGCCACGGTTGTCCATGGCAGCCTTCGCAGCCTCGACCAGACGGGAATTGTCGGCCAGACCGAGATAGTTATTCGCGCAGAAATTGAGAACCTCACCCTCTGTGCCGGCGACCTTGATGTCGCTGCTCTGGGGTGTTGTGATGATGCGTTCGTTCTTGTAGAGACCGGCATCCTTGATGTCCTGAAGCTCCTTCTCAAGATGTGTTTTGAAATTCTGGTACATGATATTAGTGTTTTCGGACCCCGGAATCACACCGCAAACAGAGGGGCAATCAACCGCAGGCCACATTTGTTTTCACAAAGTTAATAAAAGAGTCGCTATTTTTTGTAAATTTTTCACTAATTTTTTTTATTTTTGCAGCGTAAACATGAAACGGTTCCCCGCCGACGGCCCGCGAAAGGCTGAAACGCGGAGCATCGCCCTTAAATTTATACCTGACAATGAAGAATATACTTGTTATCGGTGGCACCGGCCAGATCGGTTCCGAGCTGATTATGAAGTTGCGCGGCATCTACGGCAACGAGAACGTGGTTTGCGGATACATTCCCGCCGCACCCCCGAAAGGCATCCTGCTTGAGAGCGGTCCGGCCGAGGTGGTCGACATCACCAACCCGCAGCAGATCGCCGACGTGGTGAAGAAATACAACATCGACACAATCTACAACCTCGCGGCTCTTCTCTCGGCTGTGGCCGAGGCAAAGCCCCAGTTGGCATGGCACATCGGTGTCGGCGGCCTTTTCAACACGCTCGAAGTGGCCCGCGAACATGGCTGCGCGGTCTTCACCCCCAGCTCCATCGGTTCTTTCGGCCCGACAACCCCGCATGTCAAGACTCCGCAGGACACAATACAGCGTCCGGCCACAATATATGGTGTGACCAAGGTGAGCGGCGAACTTCTTAGCGACTACTACGCGCGCCGCTTCGGCGTTGACACCCGCTCGGTGCGCTTCCCCGGACTCATCTCCTACACGACACCTCCCGGCGGCGGCACCACCGACTATGCAGTAGACATCTACTACTCCGCCGTGAAGGGTGAGAAATTCAAATGCCCCCTCAAGCCCGGCACATTCATGGACATGATGTACATGCCCGACGCACTCCGCGCCGCCATCGAGATCATGGAGGCCGACCCGACACGTCTCGTACACCGCAACTCGTTCAACATCGCCTCGATGAGCTTCGACCCGGAGATCATATACAACAAAATCCGGGAATATGTTCCCGGATTCGAAATGGAGTATGAGCTTGACCCGCTCCGTCAGAAAATCGCCGATTCATGGCCCGACTCTCTCGACGACTCATGCGCACGCAACGAATGGGACTGGAAGCCGGAGTTCGACCTCGACGCCATGACCCAGGACATGCTCGTCAACCTGCGCAAGAAACTCCTCGTGGAGGCTGAGATGGTTGAAGCATAACCGGCTGACACCGGCTGCCGACTCATTTCGCAGAGTCAGCAGCCGGAGCCGTACGGTCTTTATGAATACGGAGAAGATTGATCTTCTCATGCAGCATTGGAACTCGCCGTTCAAGACGGTTGAGTTCCTTGTTGCTTTTATAGAGCATATAGGTGTAGGAAATCATCTTGGCATTAGCCTCGGGCAGTTTCCACGACTGCACAGGGCTGTTGCCCATAAATGTTACCGTAATCGGATTCAGCTGATTGTCGGCTACAAGGGCACCGATAGAGTCTGCCGCATTGCCGGTGAACATCACAGTGGTGAGCGCGGCGGTACGGTAATTGAGAGCCTGGTCGTTGGGCACCACGTCAGAAGTGGCCGTCGCCGTGGGACCCTGCACCTCTATGCGGTCGAAAGCCTTGCCCGAGAGGGCCGCCACAAGCTCGAACTGATTATTGTCGTTGATACGCGCCACGAGTCCTGTCGATGAGAGCGGATAACGGTCCTTGAACGACGTGAGAATCATGTACGACCCCGCCTCGCGCGGATTTGAGACAGTGGTGAAATCGCGCACCCAGCCGTTTACCTGATCGCGCAACAGGCCGATCTGCGTGTTGCAGGAGTCAATCTCCTGCTCGACAACCGCGATTGAGTCCGACAACGAACGGTCATAGTCGGCACGCACCTTCTCGCCATCATTGGTGCGGCCCACGCAGGCACCCAACAACGGCGATATTGCCACAGCCGCAGCCGCGATAATTAATTTTCCTTTTTTCATAGCCTTGATTTTTACGAGGCAGATGCGGCACGTGCCTTACCGTTGCGGTCAGACACGAACTACATCCTTGACCCCTTTTACAGTCTTTATCTTCTTAACAAGCGTGGTGAGCTGACGGTTGTCAGAAACACCGATTACGAGATAGCCCTGGAACATGCCGTCGTGCGAGTCAATCGATATGTTGCGCAACGCCGCCCCCTGCTCATGCGATATGATGGAGGTGATGTTAGTCACGATACCGATGTCATCGTTGCCCACAACGCGCAATGTGGCCGGAAGCATCGAACCCGACTTTCCGCTCCAGTCGGCACGGATCACACGGTATGGATAACGCTCCTTGATATGCGCGGCGTTCGGACAGCTGTTCTTGTGGATCTTCACCATGCCGTCGCTCGAAATGAAGCCGAACACGTCGTCGCCGTAAATCGGGTTGCAGCACCGGGCGAACCGATAGCTCAGGCCATTGATTGACTTCTCGCCGATGACAAGGACATCGTTCTGCGACTTCTTCTCATCATCGTCGCGGCGTATCTCGAACTCCTCGGCCGACACATGCTCGGCCTCGCCCGTATGAGTCGTACTCTCGATATAACTGTTCAGGAAACGACCCGGGTCAACCTTGTCGGCTCCCATGTCGGCATAGAACTCAAGAGCGAACTTATAGCCCATCTTCTTGATAAGGCGCATGACGTGTGCCTCGTCAAGCTCAACCTTGCGGTTCTTCGCACGGCGCATCAGAGCCTCCTTGCCTATGTCGGCAAGACGCTGCTTCTCCTCGTTGAGACACTGCTTGATCTTGTTGCGGGCCTTCGAAGAGGTGACGATATTGAGCCACTCCTGGCGCGGGGTCTGGTTCGCGGCTGTCAGAATCTCCACAGTATCGCCGTTCTGTATCTTGTAATTCAGTTTCTTATGCTGACCGTTGACTTTCGCGCCGGTACATTTCGCGCCGACGTTCGAATGGATATGGAACGCGAAGTCGAGCACCGTCGCTCCGCCCGACAGGCGGAACAGGTCCCCTTTGGGAGTGAACGCGAACACCTCCTTGCCGAACGGATCCATATGGATGTTCTTCATGAGCTGCATCGGACCTGCATCGGCACTTTCGAGAATGTCGCGTATATTGTTCATCCACTGGTCGGTACCGTCGGCCTTACCACCCTTGTAACGCCAATGCGCGGCAAGACCCTTCTCCGCCACGAGGTCCATGCGGCGCGTGCGGAACTGCACCTCCACCCATTTGTTCTCCGGTCCCATCACCGTGGCATGAAGCGACTCGTAACCGTTGCTCTTAGGTATCGAGATCCAGTCGCGCATACGGGCAGGATTCGCGGTGTACATATCGGCAAGAATAGAATATGCCAGCCAGCACTCACTCTTCTCGCGCGCGGGTTCGGAGTCGAGTATCACGCGGATGGCGAAGAGGTCGTAGATGCCGGGGAGATCCACCTTCTGCTTGCGCATCTTGTTCCATATCGAAGAAATGGACTTTGTGCGACCTTTGATCTCGAATTTGAGACCGGCCTTCTCAAGCTCCCGCTTCACCGGGTCGATAAACGCCTTGATATACGCGTCGCGTGAACGCTTTGTGGCATTGAGCTTGTGGGCAATCTGGGTGTAAATCTCCCGGTTGGTGTACTTGAGCGACAGGTCTTCGAGTTCACCCTTTATCTTGTAGAGACCGAGACGGTGAGCGAGCTGCGCGTAGAGGCAGTTTGCCTCGAAAGCCACATTGCGCACCCACGTGTCGTCAGGATGCAGATTGATGCTGCGCATAAGCACCAGACAGCGCACAATCATTATGATGATCACGCGTATGTCGTGAGCGAGAGAAATAATCAGACCACGGAAATTCTCCTGATTTGTAGCGGAATTGCGTGTGCTGAACTTCGCCACCTCGTCGAGACCGCGATGCAGACCGGCGATGTCGGCACCCCATTCACGCTCTACGTCGGCCACCGACATCAGGCCATGCTTCACGAGCGGGTGAAGCAGAATAGCGATAAGGATGTTGTGGTCAGGGTCAACCATTTCGGCAAACGCGTAGGCCGTGCGCAGGGTCATCACCGCGTTCGGCAGCGACTTCTCGTCGTGAGCCGCCACCGGGCGGCGTATAAGTTCACGGAGAGTGGCTGTGAGACGTTTGCGTTCATTGTCATCGAGGCGTGTGTCCAACACAGTTTTCAGATTCCCGGCGAGAGCGCAAAGCTCCCGCCGTTCGGCGAGCGAGAGAGTGTCAACTGAATTTGCTTCCATAAGCTGCAAAATTAAGTAATAAAGCAACAGGTAAGTTACAAAGTTAACAAAAAGAAACCGTTCCTGCAACTAAAAAATAAAACTCGGGGCGGCCGTCACCGGTAGACCCTCAGGAAGTGGAAGATTGTGTCGTAGGCGGCCCGGCGCGGGACGGGTTCGGAGAGGATCAGGTCGTGTATGCCGGAGTCGATGGTGCAGACCATGCGCTCATGACCCAGACGCTCGCCGCGTGCCTGAATCATGGCCGGGTCGAGCACCGCATCGCCCGTCTGGAACTCCGGAGTCCAGCCGCAACCCTCTATCTTGCGCGAGCTGTGCATGACAAGAATCGGCACGCTTATTCTCTCCCGCTTCTTCATGAGACGCCCCTGCGCGGAATTGATGGCACCGACCCAGCTGTATGTGACCGGCGGCGAATACACCATCTTCCAATCAGTGTTGTATTTCCACTGGCCGTGGTACTGTTTCAGCAGACTGTAGGCATAGCCGTCGCACTCCGCCTGCTTCACCTTCGCATTCTTGAAAATCTTGCCGAGGAAACCTACAACCGGCGCACCGACATCGCGCATGAAAGCGTTGTAGTTCCATTCGAGGAACGGAGAATCCGTGACCACGCGGTCCACACCGCACTCCTCCCCCTTCTCAGCCGCGAAATAGAGCACGGTCAGCCCACCTGTGGAATGGCCCGACAGAGTGATGTCGGTATTGCCGTCACGACGGATCTGCACAAGAGCCGAATCGATGTCGGCGAAATACTCCTTCATGTCGCGCACATTGAACGGATACTGCCACGGCTCCTTGCTGCGCCCATAACGGCGCAGGTCAACGGCATAGAAATTATAGCCCGAATCGACAAATATCCGGCCCATCTCCGACTGGAAGAAATAATCGTTGAAGCCATGAATATAGAGGTAAGCCTTACGCGTCGGCTTATCCGACAGCAGCCTTACTATAGTGGAGCGGCAGGGACCGTCGAACGCTTCACCCTGATTCACATAACGGGCCTCGTAGCCCGGGAGAATATCCTCATGCCACGAAGTATCGGTAACCGGAGTCTTCGGCCCGGTATACTTCTCGTTTATATTCCAGCACCATGCCGAACCGGCCGCAAACACCGCGACGAGCAATAATGTAGTTTTCTTCATAATTAAAGATTGTTTATAGTCAAAGCAGGAAGTTTATGTGCATTTTGATAAATATCTCTTGCGCCCATGCCACCCTGCTCTTCAATCAAGAGGGAACAGAATTCAACTTCCGATAAAAAACAATAATTTATGATATAACGGATTTTTTTGTTTGGTAGTTTCAATTTGATTTTGTATCTTTGCATACGGAAATGGAGGATAATTCCGCCGCAGGCGGTTCTGTTGATGTTTCCATCCACCCTGACATACAGATTCCGGCTCTTCGTCACCAAGATTGCCCGACTGCAAACTTTTATGGATATTATTCCGTTGAATTGTCAGAACCACCTGAATTGTCAGAATCACACAAATCTTCCCGAGCCGTCCGGCTCACCAAAATCAAAAGCAAAATCCTGCATACGCCACGGCCATAACCCGCGCCGTGAGCGATAGAAAAGACCCGCGTCCCACCATGAGTCCGGTCCATGCAGATAGAACCATACGCACATTATGCACAGTTTCGAAGAATTGATGTCGATGGAGCTGACTGCCCTGCGCAGTCTCGCCGAATCGATGGGCATGAAAAAGAACAGCACTGAGAACAAGGAGGAGATGGCATATTACGTCATCGACAACGCCTCCGCACAAGTGGCCCGCGAAGAGGCCGCCAAGCTCAAGCCACGCGCCCAGAAAGAACGTAAACCGCGCGCCAAGCGCACAGCGACTGCCGCAGATGCCGCCGCTCCCGCTGAAGTTGCCCCCGAGGCTCAGGGAGCACAGGCACCGAAGCGTCGCGGCCGCAAACCGAAAGCATTGCTCGAAGCCGAGGCCGCTGCACGCGCAGCTGAGGAAGCAACGCCCACCGAGGGGATGAACCCTGAAAATACTCCTGCCGGTGATGTGACGGCCAACCCCGCTCCCGCCCAGGCCGACGCCAACGCCGCTCCCGCTCCCAAACGTCGGGGCCGCAAGCCGAAGGCGCTGCTCGAAGCCGAGGCCGCCGCACGCGCCGCCGAGGAGGCTCTCGCTGCAGCCGACAGCATCGCACCGATACCCGTACCGGAGATTACAGACACACTCCCCATGGTGCTCACCGACGAGCCGGCTGAGGTGATACGTCCCGCACAACGACGCAAACAGTTCACCCCCACTCCCAAAGAGGAACAGCCCGAGGTGCAGGATGGCGTTCAGCCCGCACAGCAGGGGGCACAGCGCGGCAACCAGAAAGATCTCAAGCCGAAAGGACAGCCCTCACTCGGTGCCTTCTTCTCCAATGCAAAGGGCCGCACATTCACCCCGCGCTCCCAGCAGCAGATCCAGGAGGAGGAGAAAGCCGTGGCAACAGCACCGATTATAATCGCCGAACCGGGAATGCCCGTCGCACCGGCACAGAACCAGAACCCCAAGCAGCAGAAACGTCTCACCAAGAAGCAGCGTCAGCAGGAACGCATGATGCAGCGTCAGGCAAACAACAACCGCCAGCCCGAGACAAGCTACGACCTCCAGGGAATTCTCACCACCTACGGCGTGCTTGAGGTAATGCCCGAAGGTTTCGGTTTCCTCCGCTCGAGCGACTACAACTATCTCTCCAGCCCCGACGACGTATATGTCACCCAGCAGCAGATCCGCGAGTTCGGTCTGAAGACCGGCGACATGGTTGAGGGCGGCATCCGTCCCCCGCATCCCGGAGAGAAATACTTCCCGCTCTGCAACGTCATATCAATCAACGGACTCTCGCCCGAAGTGATACGCGATCGTGTGCCTTTCGAGCACCTTGTACCCCTCTTCCCCGACGAGAAGTTTGACCTGACACGCGGACGCAGCAACAACATATCCACCCGTATCGTCGATATGTTCGCGCCCATCGGCAAGGGACAGCGCGCGCTCATCGTGGCACCGCCCAAGACCGGTAAGACAATCCTGCTCAAAGATATTGCAAACGCCATTTCGGAGAACCACCCCGAGACATACATCATAATGCTGCTCATCGACGAGCGACCCGAGGAGGTCACCGACATGAGCCGCAGCGTCAACGCCGAGGTAATCGCCTCGACATTCGACGAGCCGGCCGAACGTCATGTCAAGATTGCCGGTCTCGTGCTCGAAAAAGCGAAACGGCTTGTGGAGAGCGGCCACGACGTGGTCATCATGCTCGACTCGATCACACGTCTGGCCCGCGCATACAACACCGTATCGCCCGCATCGGGTAAAATCCTGTCGGGTGGTGTCGATGCCAACGCACTCCAGCGTCCGAAGCGTTTCTTCGGAGCGGCACGTAACATCGAGAACGGCGGATCGCTGACCATCATCGCCACAGCCCTGACCGAGACCTCATCAAAGATGGACGAGGTTATTTTCGAGGAATTCAAAGGCACCGGCAACATGGAGCTCCAGCTCGACCGCAAGCTCTCCAACAAGCGTATCTTCCCCGCCGTTGACATCATCTCCTCATCGACCCGCCGTGATGACCTGCTCCTTCCGCAGGAGACGCTCAACCGCATGTGGATCCTGCGCAACTACCTGAGCGACATGAACTCGATCGAGGCCATGGAGTTCATCAAGAAGCGCATGGAGCTCACCCGCTCGAACGAGGAGCTTCTTGTCACGATGGACAAATAATCCAACCACGTTCACACGGGTCCTTTCCGGCCCGGAACAAAAAGCACCGCAATGGGCAATACATTCGGAACATTACTGCGGCTCACCACCTTCGGTGAGAGCCATGGTCCGGCCATGGGAGGCATACTCGACGGTATGCCTCCCTTGGTGCATATCGACCTCGGCGAAGTGCGCCGTCACCTCGACCGCCGCCGTCCGGGGAGCCGCCCCGACATATCGCAACGCCGAGAGAGCGACGAACCGGAGATTCTGTCAGGACTCACTCCCGACGGCATCACACTCGGATCGCCGATAGGTTTCGTGGTGCGCAACCGCGACGCACGCAGCAAGGACTACGACGGATACAGCGGCAAATTCCGCCCGAACCATGCCGACTATACCTATCACACCAAGTATGGCATACATGATTTCCGTGGCGGAGGCCGCGCGAGCGCACGCGAGACAGTCTCGTGGACCGTGGCCGGCTCGATAGTGCGTCAATGGCTTTCGCAACGCTATGGCATTGAGATCGAAGCGGAATTCATAGCCACAAACGACGTGGCTGCGACAGCCCGGCAGGGTGACTCGACGGGAGGAATAGTCAGATGCCGTGTAACCGGAATTCCGGCCGGCATAGGTGAACCCGTGTTCGACAAGCTGCACAGCCGCCTCGCCGCAGCCATGATGGGCATCAACGCCGCAAAAGGCTTCGAATATGGCGATGGTTTCAGAAGTGCCTCGATGAAGGGCTCGGAAAGCGTTGACATATTCTGTCCTGTGGCCGGATGCGAGGGAAATACAGAGAAGGCCACCCCCACATGCCGCTCCAACCATTCGGGAGGAATACAAGGGGGCATTTCCAACGGAATGCCGGTGGAATTTGCCGTCTATTTCAAGCCGACACCGACAATAATGCGCCCGCTTGAGACTATTGATACCGACGGCAACTCTGTGATTCTCGAACCTGCCGGACGTCATGACCCCTGCGTGGCAATACGCGCCGTTCCGATCGTGGAGTCGATGGCCGCGCTTGTGATCGGCGACCTTATCCGCCAAAGCTGCACCGGGCTATGAATCAATGGTACACCGACTATGCCGAATACCTGCAACGCTTCTTTCCGGGCGTGAAGGTACAGAAAATCTCGGTCAACATCGGAGCGGGATGCCCCAACCGTGACGGCACCATCGGGCATGGCGGCTGCATATACTGCAACAACACCTCCTTCACTCCCTCCTATTGCTTCGACGTGAAAGGAGTCAGTGAGCAACTGGAGGCCGGGAAACGTTTCTTCGCACGGAAATATCCCGCCATGCAATATCTTGCATATTTCCAGTCGTACACCAACACCTACCGGATGGATGCCGCAGAGCTGGAACGTATCTACCGGGAGGCACTGAGCACCAAAGGCGTTGTCGGATTGATAATCGGCACCCGCCCCGACTGCATACCGCCAGAAGTGGTTGAGATGCTGTCGCGGCTCAACCAAGAACGTCCTGTCTTTGTTGAACTTGGTGTGGAGACACTCTGCGACGAGACGCTGAGACTGATAAACCGTGGGCATGATTCCGACAGGAGCCGCGAGGCAATACGCACATTAGCTGCTGCCGGGCTGCATGTCGGCGTGCATTTGATAGCCGGACTCCCCGGCGAGGATGAGGAACGCGTCATGCAGACCGTGAGCGAGATCTGCTCACTGCCTGTGGAGTCGATCAAACTGCATCACCTGCAGGTGCTGCGCGACACACCGCTCCACCACATGTGGGTGGAAAAGAGCGTGAACATCACCCCATACGACCCGGAGCGCTATCTGGAGCTATGCCGACGGATAGTCAAGACCGTTCCGCGACACATTGCCATAGAGCGTTTTCTCGCCTCGGCACCGCCCGCACTTGTTGTCGCTCCGAAATGGGGACTGAAAAATTATGAATTTACCAACCTTTTGATAAACAAACTGAAAGAACATGAATAGAATAATCACATCGGCACTGGCCACGATAGCCGTTGCCGTTCCGGCCATGGCCGACATCACGGTCAACGTGAATCCCGCCGTGACCACGAAAGAGTTTGACATCGAATACGGCTACCTCTCCGATATGGTCAAGCCGCGTGCCGACCGCCCGGAGGCAAACAAGGCCAAGGCCACTGTCATAGACGGCAAGTTCACACTGCCCGCCATGAACGAAGGTGCCGCCCAGTATGTCATCCCGACCGGAGAGCGCGAGTATATCGTGATATACTCCAAGCCCGGCGACAACATGACAGTCAACATCGACGGCATATCACCCCTCGCCTACAGCGTGACCGGCAGCAAACTGATGGAAGACATATCGTCGCTCGACATGGAGTCATCGAAACTCCTCCAGCAATACCGCGAGCTGAGTGCGGCAGGTTCTCCCGACCCTGCAGTTGTCGAGAAAATCAGCAACGACTACGACAAGCTCTTCACCGACTACGTAGCCGCCAATCCTGATGCCGAGGCGGTGCCCTATGCAATCATGCACCTCGAAGGCCAGAAATTTCTCGACTACTACAACGCCATGACACCGGCCGCGAAGGCGAGTCCGATCGCGCTCTTCCTCGAACCGCAGAAAGAGTATGCCGAGCGCGTGATAGCAGCCGAGCGTCGCAAGGTCGAGCTTCAGAGCGGCAATGTCGAGGCACCGGCCTTCACATTCGACAACCTCGAAGGGAAAGCCGTAAGCCTTCAGGACTTCCGTGGCAAATGGGTCATCATCGACTTCTGGGGCAGCTGGTGTCCCTGGTGCATCAAGGGTTTCCCGAAGCTCAAGGAGGCATATGCCAAATATCAGCCAAAGCTGGAAATCGTGGGCGTGGCCTGCAACGACAGCCGCGAGGCATGGGAAAAAGCGCTCAAGAAATATGAGCTTCCCTGGGTGAACCTCTACAACCCCGAGAAAGGTGGCGGCAAGTTGCTCGAAGACTATGCAGTAGAGGGATTTCCGACCAAGGCAATCATCAATCCCGAAGGAAAAATCGTGAACATCACCACCGGTGAGAACCCGGCTTTCTTCGAAATTTTGGATGAATTGATGAAATAATCGGCAAAAAATTTGCAAGATTCAAAAAAAAGCCGTAACTTTGCATCGCTTTTCGGGAGAGACGAAGAGCGACATGGTGAAATTAGCTCAGTTGGTTAGAGCGTCGGATTGTGGTTCCGAAGGTCGTGGGTTCGATCCCCACATTTCACCCTGATAACGAAGGCATCGCAATCGCGATGCCTTTTTATTTGGTCCCGGGGCAGCTGCAGCTGCCCCGGGACCATTGAGACTAATCGGGATTAATCGGGAATAATCAAGATTAATCAGGAGGAGGGGTGAATAAGAAGCCCGGGGCTGGGGAGCTCCGGGCTTCGTGTCAGACACTGGTGTGCCGTCGGTCATATACTAACCATTTAACATTATTTCACAACTTTGACGGCCTTGTTGCCGACCTTGGCAACGTAAACACCTGCGTCCTGAAGTTCTGTTGTAACCACGGCCTCGGACGACTCATTGAGCAACATGCCGTTGAGTCCGAACACGCGTACCTTCTCGCCGTTGGGGTTAACCACGGTCAGTGTGCTGCCTGCGAGCGAGACGGTGGCCTCGCCTACCTCAACCACATTATCGACACCGCTGATGGTGCGGGTGACAAACATCAGCTCCGAATATTCACTCTCGCGGTCATCATAAGACTGGCCATATTTGTCAGCCTGGCGTGAGAACGCGCTCACCTTGTGATATACATTGTAACCTGTTGCGTGTCCGGGCACCTCGACCTCAATCCTGTTCTTCGGATCCTGACCCTCTTTCGAACCGTAGAAACGCTTGTAGAGGAAAGGCTCCATGAGCTTGTCTCCTTTCTTGTAATTCTGGGTTATCTTCAGATTGTCAAGATAGAGGTTGGCGTAAGAACCGATAGCGTAGATACCGATGATGGAACGCTCCGAACCCTTGGTGAATTCGAACGAGAGGGTCTGCCAGTCATCCACAACGTCAACCTCCGGATAAACCAGCTCTACCTGATCGTAATCACCACGGGCGTCATTCCAGTTGAAGAGTGCGACACAAGTCTGGGTATATACGATTACGGGGCGTCCGGCTTGATCCTCAAGTTGCTCCTCGTCACCCGCGAAATCGCCGGTCACGGTGAACTTGCCGCCATCCTTGCTGAGGTCCATCTCGGGAGAAATGAAGCCTGAGTCACCCTGACCCGTTGTATAGAAGAATGCGTCGAACGCAAGATAGTCATCATACGGGCAACAGTTCTTGCCTACCCAGCCCTGCTGCTTGAGCTGCTCGCAATAGTATTCTTCATAGCACTGATCCCAGGGGTCTTCCTTGGTATTGCCGGTCGGATAACCGTCTGCGTCAAGAACGCCTGTGAAATCCTCGGCGGTAACCACAAACTCGCCGTCGGCCGAAGCCTCACGCTCATCATATGCCATGTAGTTATAGACATCGGCGCCCTGCACTTCGTCCCATGAAGCCACATATGTCCAGTCGCCTGTCACCTCGGCGGCCTTCATGACCGGAGCCTCCAGACAATACACACGCTGCGCATAGCTCGGGAACGACTCCTTGCCTCCCTTGACAGCCTTGACCTCATAATAGTAGGTCTCGCCCGAGATTGTATTCTCGACCTTGTAGGATGTACCGGTCACATCAGCCTCCTCATGAACCACGCGCTCACCGGTACCGGCATTCACAGTATAGACTGTAAGGATATACTTCTCGGCACCCTCCACCGGATTCCAGTTGGCCACGAATGACGTACCCTTATAGTCGGATACCGGACGACCCACAGGCATGTTGACGAAGGGGGTGAGCTTGTAGACCTTCACATCGTCGAACCACATGGTCTGATTCTCCTCAGGCTCCGCATAGGGTCCGGCTGTGAATATACCCACGACGTTGAGAAGTGTTGTCGGGCCGCAGCCACGGAACATCACACGATAGGTTGTCCACTCCGTAGAAAGATTAGAAATAACAACCGCGTCATCACAGACATCCCACGACGGTCCCATATTGTGGGTCTCGCCGGCCTCGATATGGATATAATCCTCGGTTGAATCGGCCGACTTGCGGGCACGGAACTCAAGGACACCTATGCCGTCGTCACCGCTGAGATCCACCAGACATGTATTGAAATGCGCCTGCATCGTGCGGTAGTCGAGTTTCCAGTAGAGAGTTCCACCGGCACCATAGGCACAGCCGACACCCCAATGGGGTTCATGCGTGTACTCCGGATTGAAGTTCCACCAAGGATAAGTGTACTCGGGAGAGTCAGCCGAAATCTCCAGTTTTGTCTTCAGGTCAGGCTGTTCTTCCGTACCCATGGTCAGCTTGGAGAAATCCTCTTCGAGAATGCACTCAAGAGTGCCGTACTGATCGAAATACACGATGTCGTTGCCATAAGCCCACATGGTTCTCGCAGCCGGAGTCTTTGCCGGAGTCTTGGCAGAGATTCTCATGGGCGACACAGCTTTCTGACCACGTGCGCGCATCACCTGCTCACCTGAGCCTGTGCGCGGGCTGAACTGCGGATTGCTTGCAGCAGCGCTGCCTGCGACCGTAAGACCGGCCGCAAGCATCGCGCAAAAGATTAGTTTCTGATTCATTGTTATAATTGTTATAATTGTTCTGATAAATTAATATCACATTTTGAGTTTGCAGACCTTCACTCCATCGGCAGTGTAGAGAGTCACCACATACACACCCGACGCTGCATTAAGCTGAACGGACTCGCCAGCCTTGACATCGCGCGAGAGAATCACGCGGCCTGACATATCGGCAACCGACACACCGGTCACACCCTCACCGATCAGAAGCATGCCGTCGGCAAAGCTGAACGCTGCGTCGCCTGCGACAGAGTCTACAGCTGTATCGTCAGATACTTTCACCGTGAATGTCTCGATATTGTTGTCAGGATTCTCGTCACCCTGAGCCTGTGCTCTTACAGTCAGCATATAGTCACACTCTGTATCGGGCATCGCAACCTTAACGTTGACAACCCTCTCTTCACCCGGAGCAAGAGCACTCATCGAGAAGCCGAAACCTACCTGAGTCACGCTCTCGGCATCGCCTTCGAACATATATACAGTCAGATCGGGAATCGACTCTGTACCATTGTTGAGCACGGTCACGGGGAACGTCACGGTGTCGCCAAGTCCCACACTTTCGGGAACCTCAACGCCTACCAGCTCAAGGTCAATGGCATACTTGTCACCGCTGCCCTCGATAACGACCTTGACAGGTTCGGACATGTCATTGTCGGCATCAACGTCATCATCAGCCACCACACGTGCGGCAATCATATACTCACCGGCCTCAGTGAACGTGTACTTCACATTGACATTGGTGGAACCTTCGGCAGCAAGCATGCGCTGCACCTCGTTGGATACAAGCACAACCGGCTCGTCGCCCGACATATCGAGAAGTTCGACAGTCATGCCCTCCACCTCGACGGTGCCGACATTCTTGACAGCCACCTTGAAGGTAGCCGCCTCATTGAGAGTAACGGCCTCGGGAACAGTCAGGCTCTCGACAGCGAGGTCAACGGCAGCCTCGGCAGGAACCAGCGCATATGTAAGCGCGAGCTGAACAAGATTGGTGTTGGGTCTTGTCTTTGTACCGGTAGCGGCGACAGCCTCATAGAAGTCCTCATAATGCACTGAGCTTGTGAAATAAGTCTGCCAATACGCGTCAGGGTCTTTGGCACACCTGAAGAAAACCATCGGATTTCCATCCTCGGAATTACAGATTACATTTATGGCCAGACCTTTACCCTTCTCAAGAACAAACGGTGCGTCGAGTTCGAGATCAACGAAAGTATCGGTACCTGATGCACCGGCAGGCGCACTGAAATAACCGTCATATACGAGAGTGAAATCCTCTTCCGGAATAAGCTCGCTGAGATCGCCGGGGTAACCGGAAACCTCCGATGAATAACCGGAAGTGCGGTCAGTGGAAGCCATATAGATCTTGACCGGTCTTTCAGCGTATGGATAGCCCTGGGCGAGAATATTGAATCCTACTTTCTGGAGCTGGACATCACAGGTCAGGTCACCGAAATATGTAGCGGGATAGATAGACTGCGAACCGCTGCAATTCACATTCGGGTCGAACCAGGAAAAGTCTACGGTTCCGGCAGTAGAAGGCACATTCATGCTCATCGGGTCGGGCAAGAAGCCCTTGTCGACCACCTCGACGGTATAAGTGTCGGCGGTAACGTTGTTGGTATCGTCGGTATCACCTTCGCATACGACCTCGGCAAGGTAAGAATATGTACCCGTCTCATTCAGTTCGAGGTCAGTGGTCAGAGTCTTCACAAGTCCGGCGTTGATGTCATCTCCGTTCTCGATTGTAGCCACAACAGCCTTTGTGGCGGCATCAAGGATGTTGACCTTGTAGCCCGAAGCGACAGCCGTGCCGAGATTCTCGACAGTGACACTGACGCTTACCAAATAGCCTAAACCGACCTTGGCGGGACCTGAGATTGACACGGCTTTCAGGTCAACAGTCTCCGGAATAACTTCTCCCGACCATTCACCTTCATAGTAACCGATTGTAAGACCGGGCAAACCTGAGCCCTTCGACATACCGGTGAAGTCACAGGGTGCATCTGCGCTGAAAGCATACCAGACACGGTTATTGATGTCAGCATTCTCAAATTTAATCAACGACCATTCCGGCTGGTCGCAATTAAGAGCAATCACAACACCTTCACCCTGCTTCATGACGAAAGGAGTCGTGAGGTCAACGGTCACACCGGGATCAGCGGGAGTTACCATAAGATCTCCACGGAAGACGAGTGTGAAATCTTCCATCGACATGGCTGCGCCAAGCGTAGTTTCCGAGGTTTTGGTCATATAGACCTTCAAATCCATCGGTATGTCAGTTGAAAGAGAACCGTAGAACGGAAAATAAAGCCGTTTAACCGTATAGGTATCGAGAGATCCGGTTGCGGCATCCATCTCAGCACCTGTATAAAGAGTCTGCGAGCATGAGTATTGCGCACTGAATTTAAGCGGGATGTCCGTAGAACCCCACGTAGGGTCGGTAGCGACGACCCCGGTTTTCATTTCGGCATCTTGCGCGAACGCCGTCGAGGCGGCCGCCAGAAGTGCCATTGATAGTAAAGTTGTTCTCATTGTCTGATGTGTTTTTACAAAGCAAGGATAATCAAAACTGTGATGTAAATGATTTTCTAAACTTTGCTGATTATAACTTTATGATTATTAAAATATGGCCGGGGCCACGAACTGACCCGTCGCCCCGGCCTGTCAGGGGATATTTCTTGAAATCGGGATTATCTGCCCACGAGGACCTTGAGCGCTACCGGACGGCCTGTTGCAAGATTGGCCTTGATGATATAAGCGCCCTGCTGCAGACCGAGAGCTGCCTCGGACTGACCTTCGGCGCATCTCAGGTTGTCAATCATGTTGCCGGCGAAGTCATAGACTGTCACACCTGCGAGTGTGCAACCGTTGCATCTCAGCACACCTGCGTTTACGTCATAGTAAACAGTGCCACCCTCGGCAAATACCATCTCGGTCGATGAGCCGAGACCCTCGATAGCCATGTGGAGCACGGCAGCCTCGGGGTAACACATTCCGGTATTGGCTGCAGTAGCATCAAACTCCTCTGTACCACCGCTGAAAATGCTGTGGAACTTGTCGAGATACCAGTCATTGTCGAACACGCGGAATATTGTCAGCCAATCAGCATGGTTATATTCAGACTTGGCTACTGTGACAACCAGGTTCTGCGCCGGGTTGAAAGTGAAAGGCTCATCAAGGTCGAGAACCATGTACTTGTTCTGGCCCTTCTCCACACGTACCGTACCGTCATAGTAAGGTTCACCGGAAACCGCGATGAATGAATCACCCTCGCCGTATCCCTCCTTGTCGGTTGTCGAGAGCCAAACCTTGACATTGGTGCCGTTAAAGCTGTCCTTACCCTCGTACTCCCATGCCAGACGGGTAACAGTAACTTTTGAGCCGTCAGCTGCTTGCACTCCGGTCATCTTCGGAGTATAGATGGTCTGCACACCTGAACATGCATAGTTATGGCACATCGGGTTGCGGGTGCTGAGATCCTCGCGGCCATTGGTAACAGTGACGTTGAAAGGATCTGTTTCCTCGGCGACCACTTCGACCGCGGGAGACTCGTCGTTCGACGCGTTTCCATCGTTGGCGAGAACCACTACGGCTGAGTAGTTGATATTTCCAAGAACCGTACCGTGGCCGGCGAGCGAAACGGTAGCACGCTCATGCGCCTGGAGAGCCGGAACATCTGTTGTCTCGGCCACAACCTGACGGGCACCGGCAGAGGTAGTCGAAACAACCTGCACCTTGTAATCAGACTGAGGATTGTTACCGTTGTTGTAGACAGTCACATTGAACTTGTTGTCGGCAATCGTGCTGACATAACGGTAAGTGTCAAGCGCCTCGGCTGCGAGGTCGTCATCGGGAGCCTCAGAAATCTCGAAGCCCTCGATATAGTACCACATTATTGTCTCAGGAACAGTAAGTACATTGAAACCTACATAATACTCACCGGTCTCCTTGGCTGTGAAATAGTTCACAATCTCATAGCTGCCGCTCAGACCAAGAGTCTCGAAAGCCGGAAGATCTCCCAGAACATCAGACTGCCCCTCGGCTGTTGCGGCGTTGCCACCGGTGAAACGGAAATGGTGTGTAAGAATATCGTCGCTCGACGCGGAAGCACCGAAACCGAACTGATAAACCACCTTGTAAGTCTTGCCCTTCTCAAGCGACAGCGGCGGAGATACGAGATAATCATCGTTGCCATAGCTGCTGACATCCATATGGATAGTGTTGCGCAGTAGGTTCAGGTTGATATCATAATCGAACGTGCGGCCATCCATGTTGTTGTCAATGCTTGTGAAGCGGTCGGCATCAATCTTGGTCTCGAACGCAGTCTTGAACGGAACGAGCACGCACTCACCTGCAATCACAGCGTTAGACTGCACAGCTTCGCCGGTACCGTCGGAATTGACAGCGCTCACGAGATAGCAGTATGCATGAGCCTCGGGTATATCTCTGTCGTCCAAGCTGGTTGCAGAAGTTGTTCCGAGATCCTTGCCGTCGGGCATACGTGTAACCTTATATGTCAGGGCGGAGCTGTCGAACCAGCCGTCGCTGTCACCGACCGCAGGCGCATCCCATGTAAGGTGAATGCTCTTGCCGTCGGTTGTCGAGGCGGTCAGGTTGCGTACCACACCCGGAAGGTCGCGGCCGGCAAATGCATCGATGCTGTCAACGATACCTTTCACTCCGGCCTCAGCGCAAGCCGTCACATAATATGTATGCTTGCCGCGGGTGGCATTTTCATCTGTCCATGTCATTTCCTTGCCGATCTGCGAAGCGTCGGCAGGCAGAATCGCCACAGGTTCACCATCATAAGAATCACGGTACACGCGCACTTCCGCGAGATTCTTGAGCGTGAAGCGGTTCCACTGCTTCGAGGGGTTGGTCCATGTGAGAGTAACCTTGTTCTCGCCATTGTGGTCAACGCTGTAGTTCAGGTTCTCCACACGGGCAGGAGCCGTGCGTGCGTCGGCTGTGACATAAGGTATGTGCAGACCGATGATTGTCTCGTTTAAACCGATAGTTCCCTTGTTGACAGTCTTGCCTGTACCGGGATCGATATTGACGAGATACTGGTTACCCTCCATGTTGGTAGCTGTCCACCAGAGGTCGCCGGTCGAATAGTCGAAGATAAGGCCATGCTGATAGTAGCTCTTGAAGTCGCGGCCATCAACGCGGATGGGAGTAGAGGTCTCAAGCTCCCAATCCTCATCATAGACATCGAGCACTGTACCGACCACATAGAAGTCGTTGTCGTAGTCCCATCTGATTGCATAGACTTTGCCGTCATAGTCAAAAGCCATGGCGAAATAGTACTCCGGAAGAGCGGTCACCGTCTCTTTCCAGTCACCTGTAGCCCTGTCGAGCACGCCGACAAGCGAAGTGACAGTGCCGTCTGTATTCTCGGCGAGAGCATAGAGCTTGTCGTCAACCGGATTCCATGCCATGTCGTAGATATAGTTCCAGGCACTGGCATCGGGGGTGTCAAGCAGAGGTTTGAGAGTCTGCCACTTACCGGTCTCCGTATCGACCTTAATCCAGCCGTTCACCTTGGTTATACCCATCGAATAGCGGTTCACTCGGAAACCGTAATAGGCATCGCCCGCCCATGCTCCGGCATTCATCTCATAGAGATAGGGGTATTCCTCCTCCTTGGTGTCGCCTACGGTGTAGACCGGCTCCAGCTTGTTGAGTCTTGAAGGAGCTTCTGACCAGAAATTCAGGAAGTTCGAGTAGTTGTTGTAGTCATACATCGTGACTCCGAATATCTGCGTGCCCATTCCGCGGAATGTGTTGAGCGGCGCCCGCATCGGGTCCGAAGCCTGCTCCTCTCTATCTCCCGGAGGTCTAAGACCCGGGAAATGCTTGACATCGACACCAGACGCTGTCAACGCCACCGCCGCCAGACCGAGCGGCAGGAAAAGTTTGGAAAAGTCTTTTTTCATGTTATAAGTTATTTGTTGTTTGTTGTTTGCCTGATTGGATATGCCGGCCGGTTATCTGACTACAACCTTGCGGCTGCGGCCATTCTCAACCACCACGTATATGCCGGGAGCGGGGCTGTCGGTCATCACCTCGGTGCCGTCGAGCGAGAAGATGCGTCTTTCGCCCTGAACATCGGCTGCCACTGTGCCGACACCTGTGCCACCCTGTATCTGACCGGGCGCGAGCTTGAGTGTGGTACGACCGTCAAGGTTTGCCCAGTACCATGTGTCGGGACGTACATTAATGAATCTTACCATCAAAGACTCCCTCGGGAATGTGAATGTGTTGTCGCTGTACTTGCCGAAAGTGCCGTCAGCATCGATTTTCTCCATAGGCTCTCCATTCTCGATACTTCTTCCTGCACGCGACCATACTTCGCACACGCCATATCCGTAGTCCAGACCGATTGACTCACAATACTCTATGTACACCCGATCCGGATCAGTACCGTTGATGATGATGTAATGGTTGCTTGAGCTGTCCCAGTTATCGGCTCCGCAATAACGATAGCCGGGGCCATAGGCATTGACAAGACGGATACGTCCGGGCTCAGCAGTGCTTTCCTGGACCTCGACTGTAATCTCGACCGGATCGATATCGAATCCCCATGCCGTCACCTCGTTGGAAGAGAAAATGCCCTCGAAGAAGGTGGCTGTGCCGCATTTGCGCCATTCACTCTCGTCAACATTTATCTCATGAGTCAGATACTCATCAGCATTCGGCTTACCGTCATAGTATGTCACAACATAAAGTGTGCGTATGCCGTCGCCGGTGTAAGGGAATTTCACCTGGCCTGACTTGTCAATCTCGACAGACTTCACGCTGCCATCCTTGATACCGGCCGCCACAGACTCCGACCATTGGCCATCGGCCACAGCCAGAAGAGCTTTCTCGAGCGACTCACCCAAGGTGACAGAGTAAATCACATTCTCATGCGGTTCATCCACGCCGACGCACTCAAGCGACACGTCAAGGTCGGGAGCACCCGGAAGTTTCACGCGGAACATTCCCGCAGGATTGCTCGACATATAGATCTTGTCCTCATAATCCGGCTCTTCATACTCGCGGAGATATGTCAGCAACGACATCTTAGGGAAAGTTATATGGCCGTCACGGAGTGTGCCGCAGATGTTGTCTTTCTCGGCCTGCTCCCAGTTTCCATATTTGTTATTGTAATAGTCATCGGCCTTCGACCAGATGGCAAGCTCCTGCCCGCGTCCGATGATGTAGCCGGTATTCGACTCCTCGATATAGACATGGTCGGGATCCGAGGCATCGATCACGATATAATGGTCACCTTCAAGCACTCCGCCGCCGATGGCATCGGGATAGTTGACATAGGGATTCACCACGCGGTAACGTCCCGGAGTCTGCTCGCTCTCCTGAATCTCCACCTCCACTTCCGGATAATTCTCGATGAAGTAATAGGTATGCACGAAATTGTCGCGGTATGAGCCGGAACCGATGGAGGTCCAGGTCTCATCGTCGGCCGATGCACCTAACGACACACCGACCGATGCTGCCGCCAGCATCAGAATCTTTGTAAAATTTTTCATTTGTAATTGTATGTGTTGTCTTGTATGATACTGACCCCGGGCGGCAATGAACCTGCCGCCCGGACAGTCAGTCGATTTTCAGATTAACGCATCGGGAATTAACGCACTGCCACTTTGCTGACAGATGTCTTGCCGGCCGATTCGGCACAGACCACATATACACCGGGGGCTACGGCGCACTCACCGTCGGTGAAAGCTGCCACCATGCGGCCATCTACAGAATATACCGTCACATTGTCGGCACCGGTCACGGTTATCGCACCTGCCGCCACTTTTACAACCGGACGGACATCGTCGGCCAATGAACCCGACACACCGGTCCAGTCACTCACCTTTGAAGAAGCTGCGGTCACAATCTCACCCGTGTTGCGGTCTATGAGCAGAGCGTGAACATTGAGGTGATTGGTGTTCTTGACCGATGCCGGGAGCGGAAGCTCGCGCTTATAGACAACTGTCTCGCGCTCGCCGATTGATGACGGCACACTGTTGTCGGCACCCTTCCAGTCGAATATCTCACGCGCCACATGGCTGTACATCAGCTCCGTAGAACTCGGAAGGTTCTCGAAACCACCCATAGACTCCGAACCGTTTGCATAATTGTTCATCTGGCGGTAGGGGCCAAGTTCATCCTCGGTCACCACGAGCGATATGGCATAATCGGCATCGGGGTCGGGCATTCCGAACGCGGCGCGGGTGGTGGTCTGTATCACATTATGAGACTCGTTGGGGTAATGGGCCTCGGTCTCGAACCTGACATTGACCATGCCCGACTCCTCCAGGAACTTCACCTCAGTCGCATCGGGCAGAAGGGAGAGCACGCCAATATTTTTGTTGCGGTTCATCACTCCCGCCGGCGCACCGTTGCCTCCGACATATGCCGCTTCCCACTGGGTATATGAAGCACATGAGAGCGGATGAGTTGAGCTGTAGTTGTGAACCTCTATACCGAGGAATGTGTCGGGGTATTTCTCCTCAAGTCTCTCAAACGATACGATACCGCGCGGACACCATCCGCAGCCCACGCCTGTCAGCTTCTCAATCACCACCACACGCGGGAAGATGTAATCGGAGATTGCGAGCACACCGCCGCAAGTCTGGTCGGCAAAAGGATTGGCGACCCCGTTGACCTCGGGCACGGAAACCGATACCTCGGTCTCCATGTTTTCCGTACCCGACACACCCTCAAGCTCCACTTCGCCCAACGCACCAGACTCTACCGGCGCGGCGAGTGTGACCGTACGGGTTGTCTCGGTTCCACCCACATTCACGCAAACTTTCATGGAGCTGACAGGCTCCACGGCGAGATTGCGGAAATTGAATTTAAATTTGAAAGGCTCAGATATGCCGGAACTCTTCGGAAGCTCGACGGCACCGGGCAACAGGGCCTCTGCCGGCAGGTTATCACCCTCTATCACAGCGCGGAGCATTAGATTCCCGAACTGGCCGAATGTACCCCATTCAGGTTCATTGCCGTCGAGCCAGAGTCCGACATGCGAGAAAAGAGGTGAACCCTGATTATCCTTACCATCAAATCCGAGCGGATTGTTTGACGAAGTGTTGGCGCGGTAACGGTAGCCGACATAGAAAGCTTTCCCCTCTATCACATATGGGGTGGCAAGCTCGAAATCATTGAAACGGTTGACCTTGACACGCACTTCCTCCTCGTAGAAAGGCTCTCCCTGCAAATCATAAGTGAGATATACATAGGCAATCTTGTTGCCACCCTGCGAGAAACCCACGCTTACCTTCGTGACCTTGCTCCCGACCATCGATGAAGCCACCGTGGCGGGAATCTCAATGGCCGCGCTGTAGTTACATCCGGCGGTATTCGCACCGACCGAAGCAATCGGACCATCATCGCAATTGCCCCAGACAAGCTCCGAGGCCGAGGCCGGGAAAACCATTCCTATGGCCATGACAAAAAACATAAGACACCAGGCAAAGCTACGCCATGGTTGAATCTCGGTGTCATTACTGCATCCACGTAAAAATTTCTTCATACAGTCTAATTTATAATTAAGTTGTTGCTATGAGTCAGTCTGATATACTTCAATCTCGAGTATAATACGGGAAACCGGCTGCCATCCGGCCCGCAATGCATATGAATGTCAAATTGTCAATCGTTGCCCTAACACTCCGAGTACAGATAAAATTTAACAAATAACACTGCCATTATTCACCTGTTGAAGCATGTCGCATTGTCACACCGCAAAGATATACCTATTTTTTGAAATAAAAAAATTTTTCAAGAAATTTTTAAAATTTTTTATAAAAATATTAATCGACTATAAATCAATGACATACAAATTTAGTATTTTCAGAATCGATTGATATTCAGATTATTAATTATTTTTAACAGTCCATTTTAAAGCGCATTCAATATTTTACGGTATCAGAAATTATTCTTACCTTTGTGCACGGACAGCGCGATTACGCAATCACAGAAGTGCAACGCACTGCCCGTGCTGTCAAAAATATGTATGACTTTATAAATAATAAGCACGAATGAAACAAAACTACAAAACCAAAGCCATCCTCATCGGTCTCGCAGCCGTACCGTTGTCGCTGTCGGCCAAGGTGACGATGACGGTGTCGGGATCTCCCGACCCGAAGGAGTACACGGTCACTGACAACACGGTGCTGGTGTTCGCCGACGGCACACTCGATGTGAAGGAAGGTGGCAGCTCCGTGGGCAAATTCACGCTTGCCGAGGGAGACATGCTGCACTTCAAGACCGACGGTGCCGAAGTAAGTCTGGTCACTGACGGACCCGGCAGTTTCCGCCTGCTGCGCAATCCGGTTAAAGACCGCCTGGAGTTTACGGGAATGCCCGAAGCACCCGCCGACATGGCAATCCACTCGCTCGACGGAGCGACAGTAATCAGGGCAAAGGGCTGGAACGGCGAACCGGTCGATGTCTCCGCTCTCACACCGGGAACTTATCTATTCACAATCGAAGGTAAAACAATCAAATTCATCAAATCATGAAACACAAATACATATTGACCATAGCCCTCGCCCTGGGTGCCATGACCGCACAGGCCGGCGAACCCAACCGAATGATTGTCTATCCCGCCGACGGACCGCAGTCGGGAGCATTCATGATCGAGCGAGTGGACCGCATAGAATTCGCTACTGTAGAAGGCGAGGTTGCCGCCGATGTCAAGATACTCTCCACATCCGAGACCGAACTTAAAGTAGATGTGACACGCACGGCCGACTGCCAGAGCTACCTGTTCGATGTCATTCCCGGTGTGATGGCGCATCAGCTGGAATCCAATCCCGCCGGTGCAGCGACCTACATGCGCTCCATGGGTGCCAAAACCTACTACGAGGATTTCGCGGGTGGCTCTCTGACAGGAATCGAAGACCTTGAGGCCGCAACAGAATATGCGGTAATTACTGTTGGAGCTGACCGCTATGGCGTGGACTGCTCGGTACGCGCCGCATATTTCAAGACAGCCGACCCTGAACTTGAAGGCGCCCCCCGCGTCACGGCGGAATTCGTGAGCTGCACCAAGACCGACATCACTGTCAAGATTTCAGCAAACGCTGATGTCAGCGAGTTCTACACGATAATCGGCGAGAAGGGCACACTCCAGCAGCAGTACGAGATGTTCGCTCCGATGTTCGGATTCTCCAACATCGGCCAGATGGTCGAGATGTGGGGACAGATTCCGAGACCGGGCGACTCAACCGAAAACTATACATTCTCCAACCTCGACCCCAACACGGAATATGAGCTGTATATCCAGCCCCTCGACCTCCTGGGTCAGTATGGACCGCTCTACATACTGGACTGCCACACCGAGAAGCAGGGTGGCTCAGGCGCATCGGTCATCACAATCACACCCGGCGATTACATTCTAAACTACTGGGGTGATGAGAAACTTCCGTCGCAGTTCTTCACTTTCACACCCAATGACCAGACGTGGTGCTACCGCATCGGAGTCTACACCGAGGAGCAGTATGAATCACAGAAAGATGAGATCTTCGCATACCTCAAGAGCGATCCCGAACAGCCTACCGCCTACTGGTTCCAATACGAAACTTTAGAGACCGACTACCAGATCAATCCCAACACAAAGGTATATGCCATGGCTGTCGGCAAGAATGCTGATGGAGAGTGGGGAGAGGTGACCGTGCTTCCCTACACCACCCCGGCAGCTGTGAGCGGCGCACCGGCGAAGTCGTTCGGCAAGAGCGACACCGTCCGCGCCCGCGTGCAGAAAAACACACGCCGCGCTTTCAGCGCACCCGCCGCAGTTCGCCCCGTGCTGACACATTGACATCTTAGCCCTATGGGCAAAAATTTATAACACGGATCTAAGGCCGGATCGCCACATGCGACCCGGCCTTTCATTTATGCCTGATCCAAACCTGAAATCCGGTTTTGTTGTTTATAGTTCAAACACACTACGTAACCATATTTAACTTTATGTAATCATGAAGAAAGCTACTTATTCAATAGTATACGCGGCCACGCTGATAATCGGCGTGCTGCTCCTGGTTTTCAGCCGCGAACCGCTCACAACCCCCGACCCCACCTCGCTGCGGAGCATTGTCGTGGCTTCAGGTATCGTGTTCATCGTGATCGGCATCATCAATTTCATTTTCTCACTCCGTAAGAAAGCCACAAAATATGGCGTGGTCAAGACGCGTCCATGGTATGTGACAGCGATGGCAATCGCCGCCCTCTTCTGGGGCGTGCTGATGATTGTCATGTCGCGGGCATTCACCACGACTCTCGCCGTGACTCTTGGCGTCTCGCTAATTCTCGCCGCCATCGCTCAGATTATCTGGATTGCAAGCACCTCAAGGACATCGGGCGTTTCGGGCTGGTGGTTTGTCGTACCTTTCGCCGTGCTCTGCGCCGGAATAGTTGACATAACCCTGGTCAACGACTTCGACAACATCGACCGGAGCAGCGCGACAGCATGCGTCGTGTCGGGTATACTTCTCCTCTGCTACGCAGTCAACGGATTCGTGAGCCTGAAGAATATCCGCAAGGCCCACGCCAAGGCTGAGGCGAAAGCCCTGCGCGATGCCGAGAAAGCACGCGCCGAAGCTGCCAAGCCCAATGCCCTGACCGAGCCGAAGGCCGCCGACAAAACAGTCGAAATCGCTCAGGAAAAGGTATCCGGAGCAGCAGCTGACAAGCCCGATGAAGAGGGTGACAAAGAATGACACACTTGCATAAAAGGAAATAAAGTTGTAATTTTGCAGAAAAGGCAGAAATGTGGTCTGTCGCTCCATGTCGTTCACGCGGCATGTAGAGGAAAGTCCGGGCAACGGAGAGCACCGCATTTTTTAACGGAAAGCCGGCGGCGACGCCGGGGATCAATGTGACAGAAAACAACCGCCACCGTCCCCGCGGCAGTGGTAAGGGTGAAAAGGCGGGGTAAGAGCCCACCGGTCCGCATGGCGACATGAGGAGCCGCACATCCTGCGGGTTGCAAGGTCAAATATACCGGCAGTCAAGGGTTGCTCGCCCATTGCCGGGGGGTAGACCGCTATAGCGCGCCGTGCAAGCGGCCGCAAAGATAAATGACAGACGCTCCGCCACGGGCGGAGTACATAACCCGGCTTACAGCATCTCTGCCAATCATCACAAGGTGTGTCACCACCCGCCGCTCCGAGCGGCCCGGGAATGACACACCTTTGCTGTATAAACTAAAATACCCATCACCCGGGAAAAAACTCCCCGAAAACTTCGCACCCATCAAACACCAAGGCTATGAAAGAGAAAGACACCACATCAAAATCACCCGGATTCGTTGACCGCATCATAACACGTGCGAAGGCAATCTACACATATTGCACCGACGGAGTGTGGAGCGACCCGCGCAACAATCTCGGCACACGCGTGGTCAAGACCGTCAACCTGACTCTGAGCGCGTTCTTCAACTCGACATTGCAGACCCGCTCGATGTCGCTGACTTATTCCACAGTGCTCTCGATTGTGCCGGCATTCGCGCTACTCGTGGCGATAGGCCGAGGATTCGGTCTCCAGGACATGCTCCAGAGCCAGCTATACAACTTCTTCCCGAGCCAGAGCCAGGGAATATCTACCGCTCTGAAGTTTGTCGATTCATATCTCAACTCGGCCACGCAGGGTGTGTTTGTGGGCGTCGGCATCGTGGTGTTGCTCTGGACGGTCATATCGCTGCTGTCGTCGATTGAGGACACTTTCAATTCGATATGGGGTGTGAAGGTGTCGCGCACCATCTACCAGAAGATTACCGACTACATCTCGATATGCCTCATTATACCGGTGCTGATGATATGCTCGTCGGGAGTGTCAATCTTCCTGTCGGGAGTGGTGCAGGACAAACTGAACCTGCCGTTTCTCACACCGTTTGTCAACATCGGTCTCGAAATGGTGCCGGTGGTTCTCTGCTGGCTCGCTTTCACACTCTCCTACTACCTGATACCCAACACAAAGGTCGGGTTCAAATATGCGGCGATTGCCGGAGTGATGGCCGCCATATCGTTCCAGATTCTACAGATGCTCTTCCTCAACGGACAGATATATGTGTCGAAATACAACGCGATATACGGATCCTTCGCCTTCCTGCCGCTGATGCTGATATGGCTCCAGCTGTCATGGCTCGTGCTGCTAACCGGGTGCATGATAGCGTACTCCATGCAGAATGTGTTCACCTTCAACCTCATGGGCGACGAGGACACCATCTCCAACCATGGCTGGCACAATGTGGCTCTGATTGTCATGACTGTGGCCACGCAGCGTTTCGTCAGCAAGGAGAAGCCCCTCTCGCAGCAGGAGATTGCCGTGCAGTATTATCTGCCGATCCGCATAGTGGGCAGGATTGTGGGGAAGCTCCGTACTGCCGGACTGATATATGATGTGAAAATCACGGGCGACACCTCCGGCATATCACCCGCCGTGGAGCCCGACAAGCTCACGGTGGCAGAGTTTCTCAAGGCGTTCGACAACGTCGGCGTGACCGACTTCATAGCCGACTTCCGGAAAATCTATGAGGATATGCTCGCCAAGCTGCATCCGATGCGCGTTAGGTCGTACGAACAGTTCTCCGGGCTGCTGATAAAAGACCTGCCCCTCCCCACCCGCGAGGAAATCACACAGATCATGATAACCGACGGAGAACAAAGCGGCCCGGAAGATAAAAAAGATATTAAAAATTGAGCAAAGTCTGTCAATAATTGGCCTCCTGACCCGAATATGCTGAAAAACATCTTGTAAGGACAATAAAAATTGTGTATTTTTGTGTTATCATATAAGGGAGCATACGCAACGTACGACACATACACTGCCCCGGGCAGCCTGAAATGAGAAGGCATCACGCACTGTTCCCCCATCAGATGAGAAAAAAACCAAAACAAAATTATAACCCAATATTCCCGGAATATCATGAGCTATCTTAAGTTTGACAAGAACCTTATGATCAATCTGGAGCAGTCACTTCCCAAGGAGATGCTCCGCACGAATATGTCGGGGGCCTATCACTGCACGACCATCGTGGGCTGCAACACACGCAAGCAGCATGGTCTTCTGGTCATACCTATTCCAGAGATGGACGACAAGGCGCACGTGCTCCTGTCGTCGCTCGACGAATCGGTTATCCAGCATGGCGCCTCGTTCAATCTCGGGCTGCATCAATATGGTGACAATGTGTTCAGCCCTAACGGTCACAAGTACATCCGCGAGTTCACCTGCGAGTCAGTTCCTAAGGTCACATTCCGCGTCGGCGGCGTGATCATGACCAAGGAGAAAGTGTTTATCTCGCACGAGAACCGCATCCTTATAAAATACACTCTATTGGAGGCCCACTCCCCCACTTCGCTGAGGTTCCGCCCGTTCTTAGCGTTCCGCAATGCGAACGACCTCGTGGTGGAGAATCCCGGCATAAACCGTGAGATCCGCCACGTGCCTCACGGAATAGCAAGCTGCCTCTACGAGGGTTATCCGTCGCTCTACATGCAGTTCAGCAAGGAGGCTCGCTGGGTTGACGAGCCGAACTGGTACAAGGGCATCGAATACTACAAGGACCGCGACCGTGGCATACCTTATAAGGAGGACCTCTGGGTGCCCGGTTATTTCGAGCTGCCCATCAGGAAAGGTGAGTCAATCATATTCTCAGCCTCGACGTTCGAGGCCGAGCCTTCTACGTTTGAGGAGACCTACGAGGCGGAGCTGAAAACCCGCACCCGCCGCACGAGCTTCTTCAACTGCCTGAAAAACGCCGCCAAGCAGTTCTATCTCAAGAATGAGCACGGCATGTATATCATGGCCGGTTATCCGTGGTACAATGTCCGAGGCCGCGACGAGCTGATAGCTCTCCCCGGCTGCACGATGGCCATTGACCATGAGGAGGACTATCATGAGATTCTCGAAACGTTCATCAAAGCATTGCGCCACAATATAGAGACGGGCGAGAAAGACCGCGTGATCCGCGAGATTGACCTGCCCGACATACCGCTCTGGACAATCTGGACCATACAGCGTTACTGCCGCTATGCCGACATGTCGCGCTGCGCGGAGCGTTACCTTGACACGGTGAAATATCTCGTGGACCGCATCCGCGACGGCCGCATAAGCAACCTGCGTGTCGAGGAGAACGGTCTCGTGAGCGCAGTCGGCACCGAGAAGCCGATAACATGGCTGTCGGCATCGATCGACGGCAAGCCCATCATACCCCGCACGGGATACATTCTGGAATTCAACGCTCTCTGGTACAACGCCCTGATGTTCCTGCTCGCCATGCTTGATGAGCGGGGCGAGACCGGCGAATATGCCGACGGGCTCAAGGCACTGGCCGACCTCTGCAAGGAGTCGTTTGTCGCCACGTTCCTCAACGACTTCGGTTATCTCTACGATTATGTGGACGGCACATACACCGACCTTGAGGTGCGCCCGAACATGGCGATCGCAATCGGCCTGGAGTACTCCCCTCTCGACCGTCGCCAGCGCAAGAAGGTTCTCGACTTCTGCACCCGCGAGCTGCTTACTCCCAAGGGTCTCCGTTCGCTCAGCCCTAAGAGCCACAATTACCGCCCGATGTATGTCGGCAATCCCACGGAGCGCGAATATGCCGTGCATCAGGGACCGGCACGCCCGTGGCTGTTCGGCTTCTATGCCGACGCATACTTCAAGGTGTTCGGCATGAGCGGCCTCTCGTTCATAGAGCGTATGCTCATAGGCTACGAGGAGGAGATGGCCGAAGGGTGCATCGGCTCGCTGTCGGAGATGTACGACGGCAATCCCCCCTATGCCGGACGCGGAGCTGTCAGCACCGCCAAGAATGTCGGCGCGATACTCGGCTCGCTGCGCACCGTGAAACGTATGAGCAAACTTCTTTCGCAAACTGAAGAGCAAAAATAAGATTATGAAAGCATTAATGTTCGGCTGGGAGTTCCCTCCCCACATCCTCGGCGGTCTCGGAACGGCGAGCTACGGACTCACCAAGGGCATGCACAACTGCGGCGACATGGAGATCACGTTCGTCATCCCCAAACCGTGGGGCGACGAGGAGAAGGGTTTCGCCAACATCGTCGGCGCGAACTGCACCCCGGTGGCGTGGCGCGACGTGAGCCGCGAGTATGTGGAGGGACGCATCGGAAAGGTGATGGATCCCCAGCTGTATTTCGACCTGCGCGACCATATATACGCCGATTTCAATTATATGAGGCTCAACGACCTGGGTTGCATCGACTTCTCGGGCAAGTATCCTGACAACCTCATAGAGGAGATAAACAACTACTCGATTGTGGCCGGCGTGATTGCGCGCACCATACCCTGCGATGTGATCCACTCGCACGACTGGCTGACTTATCCGGCCGGTATCCATGCCAAGAACGTTACGGGCAAGCCGCTCGTGATTCATGTCCACGCGACCGACTTCGACCGTTCGCGCGGCAACGTGAACCCGACCGTATTCGCCATCGAGAAAGATGGCATGGAGAATGCCGACCATATCATAACCGTGTCGGAACTTACGCGCCGCACCGTGATTGACAAGTACGGCATCAGCCCCGACAAGGTGACTACCGTACACAACGCCGTGATTCCGCTGAGCGATGACCTGCTCAACCTGCCGCGCCGCGAGCGCAAGGACAAGGTGATCACCTTCCTCGGACGTATCACCATGCAGAAAGGTCCGGAGTATTTTGTGGAGGCTGCCGCCAAGGTTCTCCAGAAGAACAAGAACGTGCGGTTCGTGATGGCCGGTTCGGGCGACATGATGGACGCGATGATCCGTCTGGCAGCACGCCGCAATATCGCCGACCGCTTCCACTTCACCGGCTTCCTGCGCGGCAAGGAGGTGTATGAGATGCTCGCCGATTCCGACGTGTATGTCATGCCTTCGGTGTCGGAACCCTTCGGCATCTCCCCTCTTGAGGCCATGGAGATGGGCGTTCCCTCCATCATATCGAAGCAGAGCGGATGCGCCGAGATTCTGAATAATGTCATCAAGACCGACTACTGGGACATCGACGCTATGGCCGACGCCATGCACGCACTGACCACATATCCCGCGCTACACAAGGAGCTCCGCGACCGTGGCATCGAGGAGATACATGGCATAACCTGGGAGAAGGCCGGCCAAAAGGTAATCGACATCTACAATAAAGTCATCAACAAGTAAGGAACCGGAGCTGCCGCGCCGCCCCGGGATACAAGCCCTGAGACGGTCGCCGGTTCCGCAAAATGATAAAAATATGAAGAACGTTTGTTTTTATTTCAAGATACACCAGCCGTACAGACTGAAAAGATACCGCTTTTTCGACATCGGCAACGATCACTACTATTATGATGATTTCGCCAACGACGAGATTATCAGCCGTCTGGCCGAGCATTCGTACATCCCGATGTGCGACACGTTGCTCGAAATGATCCGCGAGTCGAACGGGGCATTCAAGTGTGCCATATCTGTGTCGGGAACAGCTTTGGAACAGCTCCAGCTCTATGTGCCTGAGGTCATTGACCGTCTGAAACACTTGGCTGAGACCGGATGCGTGGAGTTCCTTGCCGGAACCTACGCCCACTCACTCGCCTCGCTTGAGGATCCCGAAGAGTTCATGCGCGAGGTTAAGCTCGAATCAGACCTTATAACGCGCACACTCGGCATCAAGCCGAAGACTTTCGCCAACACCGAGCTTATCTACGACGACGACATCGCCACGATGGTGAGCCACATGGGCTTCAAGGCATGTCTTACCGCCGGCGCGAAGCATGTCTTGGGCTGGAAGTCTCCCAACTATGTGTATTGCGCCGCTTCGGCCCCGAAGCTGAAGCTGCTTCTCACCAACGACAAGCTGAGCGACGACATCGCCCGCAATTTCAACAATCCGGAGTGGCCCGAATATCCCCTCAACGCCGACAAGTACATGGACTGGATTGCCGCCCTTCCTCAGGAGGAGCAGGTGGTAAACCTCTATTTCAGCATGGATACTTTCGGATCGTTCCTGCCGGCCTCTACGGGAATCTTCCAGTTCATGAAGGCACTCCCCCGCTTCGCCGCCGAACGAGGCATTGCGTTCGCCACTCCCTCGGAGGTAACGGCCAAGCTGAAGGCTGTCAGCGAGCTTTCGGTGCCTTATCCGATGTCGGACATCGACGAGGCCCGCGACGTGTCGGCATGGAAGGGCAACGACCTTCAGAACGAGGCGTTGCGCAAGCTCTACGGTGTGGCAGAGCGCGTGAGCCTCTGCGATGACCGCCGTCTGAAACAGGACTGGGAATATCTCCAGAGCAGCGACCACTTCTACTACATGAGCACGAAGAACCTTGCCGACGGAGCGTCGCACGCGGCTTTCAGCCCGTATGACTCGCCGTTCGCAGCCTTCACCAACTACATGAATGTGCTTGCCGACTTCCTGGTGCGTGTAGAGGAACAGTATCCGGAGAGCATTGACAACGAGGAGCTGAACTCGCTGCTGCTCACCATCCGCAACCAGGCATCGGAAATCAACGAGCTTAACAAGGAGGTGAAGACACTCCGGGCCAATATCCTCAACGACGACACACTTCCCGTGGTCGGTGCCGAGGAGGTGAAAGCCCCGGCAGCCGACAAACCGGCGCCTAAAAAGCGTGCACCCCGCAAGACCACGAAGAAAACAGAGAAATAAGCCGGTTAATCCGGTAAAAACCTTGAAAGCCGGATTCATTCCGGCTTTCACATATACAAACTAAAAAAGAAGAATAAAATGCTTAGACTTAACTGTTTCATCCGTGTAGAGGATGACAAATACGAGATTGTACTCGATGCTGCACGCAAGCTCACCGAAGCATCATTGCTTCAGGATGGCTGCGTGGCCTACGACGTATTCAGATCCGGCACACGTCCCGACGTGCTGCTCATCTGCGAAACATGGCGCGACCAGGCCGCGCTCGACGCCCACAGCGCATCGCCCGAATTCGTGGAATACGTAGGCATAATGCGCGCCAACGCCGAAATGAAACTGGAAACCTTCCAGTTCTGACCAACCTCTTGACCCGACAACCCATAATATAAGCCGGGATTCGCGATGTGCGGATCCCGGCATATACTTAGGGGATTAAGATTTTGTTATCCAGTTGTCGATTGTGCGTGTGGCGGTAGAGAAGTTGGCACCGATGAGAATTTGTTTGCGTGAGTCGAGGCTGAAGGGAAGCGCGTAGTTCTTCCGCTCTATCTGTTCGAGAGCCTCTTCTGCCGTGCCTTTGAGTTTCAACTCTATGATGTAGTAATAACTTTCTGTTTTTACGAACAAGTCTATTCTACCGTTGGCGGTACGGTATTCGGTCTCGACCTCAAGACCGACAAGCATCATGAGTATCAACAGCGCGCTGTGGATATTCTGCTCCTTTTCCATTGCCATATCATAAGGAACCGAGGCAAACATTGCCTGTAGTCTCTTCATAAAGTCTTCCACATCCCCGTTGCGGAACTCACGTACAAATTTGCTGACGCAGAACTGGCTTTGTTCACCGTGGAGATTGGCGTAGTATGGCAGCAGGAATGACAGGAAACCCTCTTTTACTTCCTGATTCGGTATTCCGAGTTTCAGCATCGATATTCCTGATGTGTCTTTGATTGTCAGATATCCTGTCTGATACAGCAATGCCACCGGACTGGGTGCAGACAAATCAAGCCCCGAGAGTTCCTGTGCCGTACATTCGGCATTCAATACATCCTCAAGGTTTACGTCATACTTTTTCAACTGTTCAAGCAACAATGTCGGATTGCCTGACTGTATCCAGTAATTACCATATTCCTCACGCTGCATGGCTATCAGTATGGAAAAGGGATTGTAAATCTCTTTACCACGGGTCGAAAAACGGTAGCCATCATAGTAACGCTTCAACGTGTTGCAGGTCTCATCTTTATCTGTGCCATAAAATTCGGACAGTCTTGATATGCCCTGACCGAAATTATCGAGCAGTTCCTGACCTGTTATTCCGCAAATGTCGGAAAACTGGTTATCAAACGATATGTCTCTCAGATTGTTCAGACCGGAGAACACACTCAACTTGGCGAATCGGCTCACACCGGTAAGGAAGACGAGCTTGATGTACTCGGCACAACTTTTCAGGTTCGAATAAAAACTGCCCAATTGCTCGCGATAAGATTCGAAAGAGGAATTGTCATGCAGATTATTCACAAGAGGCTTGTCATACTCGTCAACAAGAATCACAACTCCCCTACCCGTTCTTTGATAAGCACCGCGTATCACATCGTTGAACCGGAGTGAAAGATTATCGGTATGCTTTTCGAGCCCGAATTCATCCTCCCATATCCGCAATTGGTGCGACAGGACCTCTTCGAGATTTCCCTCCGACTTATATGTCTCGATATTCAAGTCAAGATGAAGCACGGGGTGCGGTTGCCAATTCCAATCCATTGAATCGGCATACAGCCCCTTGAACAACTCCCGCTTACCTTGGAAGAAGCATTTGAGCATAGAGAGAAAAAGGCTCTTTCCGAAACGTCGCGGACGTCCCAGAAAATTGAACCGGCTGCCATTAAGCAGAAGCTCTATAAAGCGGGTCTTGTCAACATAAAGATAGCCTTCCGACCTTAACATCTCGAACGACTGCTGTCCGACGGGATACCGCACCATTTTCTCCATAGCTGACTCCATTATTATAACTATAAATAATCTGAATAATCCGGAAAAGCATAGGCTGTACCCCATACATCTTCCAAACACAAAGATAACAAATTTTCTGCAAACCCACACCATCCGGACCATCAACATCGATGATTATGCGGCAAGGGTTCCGGAGCGGTGCTTCGGAACCCTCTGTGCGATGATGAACCGAAACGTGCCGGGGCGTTCCCAGCGCGGTCGGCCCCGGCACGCCGACCATTAAGATAAAGGTTCGGTTCATCACAAGCCGCCGTTGCCGGCGGTTGCTTCTTTATTTGGCTCGTGCGTCGCCGGACGCACGCCTGTTGTTCTTCGTTTATAACGCGAATTTACAAAAAAATTTTTAAATAGATTTATAATTATATGAAGATTTTTATGATGCAATGCCGCCGCCGGGTTTTACCCGCTACAATGTGCAGGAAGTTGCTCTATACTGCCCGCACGCCGGCATGTCGCCCAGATAAAAGTCATATGTGTGGAAATGTATCAGTTACGTATGTCACGATACAAAAGTTGCTCCCGACCGTGGGTCACGGCCGGGAGCGTCAGATATAGTTTAGCTGTATTTTCGTGCAGGCTTATGCTTCTTCACGAAGCACGGGGCCTATGCTGTTCAGAACAGCTGAAGTCTCACTGCTGAGTCTACGCAGAACTGGTAGATGCAGGGCACAAGTCCGAAGAAGATGATGCCGGCAACGCAGAGCCAGAGGGCAACGCGCTCGCTGCATGCGCTTCTGAAGGACTCTACCTTGGCCTCACCCGGATTGATCCAGATTGCCTTAACTACGAGGAGGTAGTAGTAGAGGGAGATAATCGTGTTGATGAGGGCGATGAGGACAAGCATGTAGAGTGCCATGCTGTCAGATGCCGTGACAGAGGTGAAGATGAGAATCTTGCTGAAGAATCCTGCGAAGGGGGGGATACCTGCCAGCGAGAACATAGCCAGTGTCATGGCGAATGAAAGCCAGGGGTTGGTCTTGTGGAGTCCGTCGTAGTCGTCCATGCCGAGCTTGCCGGTCTTGTTCTCGATAGCCGAGATAACTGAGAAGACAGCGAGGTTGCTGACCACGTAGACGAAGATGTAGAACATCATCGAGCCGAGACCGAGGGCCGACTCTGTCATGACTCCGAGCATGATGTAACCTGCCTGCGAGATAGAAGAGAAGGCCATGAAGCGCTTCATGTTCTTCTGGCGGATGGCGAAGAGGTTACCGACGGTGATTGTGACGATAATCACGGCATACATCATCCATTCCCAGATTCCGCTGTAGAGCGTGCCGAATGCCTGGACGAAAATCACGAAGAACGCGAAAGCCGCAGCACCTTTCGAGATTACCGAGAGGTAGGCTGTGATGGCTGTGGGCGCACCCTGATATACGTCGGCAGTCCAAAGGTGGAAGGGAACAAGCGAGAGCTTGAAACCGATTCCGGCAATCATGAACGCGAGGGCGCAGATGAGAAGACCCGATGCGGGGCCTTCCGACACGGCTGCGCGAATGTCGTTGAAGTAGAGCGAACCGCCCGAGAAGGCATATACGAACGAGAGACCCATCAGCAGAATAGCCGAAGAGAAGACAGCTGTAAGAATGTACTTGACAGCGGCCTCGTGGCTCTCGTAGTGACGCTTGTTGAATGCCACCATGGCTGCGAGAGGCAGCGAGGCGGACTCAAGACCGATTATGAAGATGAGGAAGTGGCGTGCGGAAATCATGAGGTACATGCCGAAGAGTGTCACGAGCAGCAGCTCATAGAACTCACCTTTGCGGATAGCCACCTCGTCGCTCTCGACCCATTTGGCCGACTGGAGAAGGACGATGAAGACACCGACGTTGAGAATGGCCTTCATTGCCTTGCAGGCAGCATCGCTGGCGTACATACCTCCGAACACTGTCTCGCTGCCCGAGGGAATCAGCCAGATTGCCACAGTGGCGAGGCCGAACAGAACCGTTGTGAGAGGAGTCAGCGCACGCTTGCCTCCGTCGCCTGTGAATGTGTCCCAGAGGAACACAATGAAGAACAGTCCCAGAATTATAAGTTCGGGCACCATCGCCCCAAATTGTGAATAATCCATTTTATGCAGTTGTTCTTGTTGTTAATACTTAAGATTCTCAGATCGCGGCGTTGAGCGCATTGATGATCGGAGTGAAGCTCTGCTGGATGGTCTCGTTGATCCAGTTGGGGAAGAAACCGATGCCGGCCAGACAGAGAATCAGGGTCACGGTTGAAAGACGCTCCCACCATGACGCGTCGGTGAGCTGGAGGTGATGCTCGTCCTGAACCGGACCGAGAATCAGCTTGCCGACAACGCGGAGGATGTAGACTGCGGTGATGACGATCGAGCAGGTGGCTGCAATCACGAAGATGCGGTGGAACATGTCAGCGTTCTCGAACGCACCGAAGAAGATTGTCATCTCGGCTACGAAACCTGACATACCCGGCAGACCGAGCGATGCGAAACCTGCAATCATGTAGCAGACACCGAGGTAAGGCATGATCTTCATCAGACCACCCATCTGGCGGATGTCACGTGTATGGGTACGTCCGTAAATCATACCGATGAGGGCGAAGAAGAGAGCTGTCATCAGACCGTGGCTGAGCATCTGGAGGATACCTCCGGTCATCGCTGTCTTGTTGAGCATGAGGATCGCGAAGAGCACCATGCCGCAGTGCGACACCGAAGAATAGGCGTTGATGTACTTGAGGTCGGTCTGCACACATGCGGAGAACGCACCGTACACAATCGAGATACCTGTCAGGATGATGAAAATCCATGCCAGCTCCTGGGCTGCCGAGGGAAGAAGGTAGATGGCGATACGGAAGCAACCGTAACCACCGAGCTTCATGAGCACACCGGCGTGGAGCATTGACACTGCGGTCGGCGCACATGCGTGACCGTCAGGACTCCAGGTGTGGAACGGGAACATCGCGCCGAGCACACCGAAACCGACGAATGTGCAGCAGAAGAGAAGATTCTGCCAAGAGGGGTCAACGGCGTTGTTGTGGGCGATCTCAAGGATATTCCATGTTACCTGACCACCCTCGGGTGCGCTGTGCCAGTAGATACCGAGCAGACCGAGCATGAGGAATGCCGAGCCACCCATGAGCATCAGCGTGAGCTTCATGGCCGAGTACTCCTTGCGTCCGGTTCCCCAGACACCGATCAGAAGGTACATCGGGATAAGAGCCACCTCGTAGAACATGAACATGGTGAACATGTCGATCGAGATGAAGAAGCCGAACACACCTGTCGAGAGGAGCGCGAACCAGAGGAAGAAGTTCTTCGGCAGCGGGTCGATTTTCCAGGAAGCGAATGTTCCGGCGAAAACGATTATGGCCGAGAGAAGAAGCATGAGTACAGAGATGCCGTCAACACCGACAGCGAGGTGGATGTTGAGGGGTTCGTACCACATCCATGAGCCTGTGAAGAGCATCTCGGACGTGTCGCCCGCGCCACGCAGGCGCAGGAACTCGCATACGAGCCATATGGCCATGCCGAGCAGTACGGTCGAGCATGACACCATCACCGTGCGGATAGCCTTCATATTGCTGTTGCCGCAACATGCAAGCCCTGCCATCATGATGATGGGAACTATTACAAACCAGATTAAGAAATTTGAAAACATAATCTAAAATATTTTGCGACAATTACAATTTACAGGATGCAGATCCAGGTTACAGCTGCCAGAAGCACGGCTCCGAAGAAGAACCACATGACGTAGGTCTGAACGCTTCCGCTCTGCATGCCCTTGATCTTGACAGAAGCCCACTGGGTCACCGCAGCCATGCCGTCCATTGTGCCGTCGATGATGTGACGGTCGAACCATGCTATGCTCTTGCAGATGATGTTGAAGATGATGTTGTGGGTAATGAACATATAAATCTCATCCCAGTAGAAGCGACGGTTGGCGGCAGTCCAGAGACCGGGCCACATGTTCTTGACCTTCGAGGGAAGGGGATTCTTCTTTGCATACATGAATGTCGCGAGCGCGATGGCGAGAACTGCGACAGTAAGTGAAGTCGCAGCAACCTGAGGCTCGATGTGGATGTGGTAGGGTTCACCGTTGAAGGTCACGAACTCACCGAAGGGGATGAATCCGGCCACCAAGCTCACGGCAGCGAGGATAATCAGCGGGAGAGACATCTGCCAGGGAGCATCATGGGGCTTGTGGCCGCTCTGCTTGTATTTGGGATTCTCCTCCCACCAGAACACCATGAAGTACATGCGGAACATGTAGAAGGCCGTAAGACCTGCAACCATTGTCATCCATGCGCCCCAGAACCAATGACGGTTGAACATGGCGGCAAGCATCTCGTCTTTCGAGAAGAAGCCGGAGAAGGGCCAGATACCTGCGATTGCGAGACAGCCGAAAAGGAATGTCCAGTGGCAGATAGGCATGTATTTGCGGAGACCACCCATCTCAGTGTAGTTGTTGCTGTGGACAGCATGGATAAGACAACCGGCACCGAGGAAGAGGAGAGCCTTGAACATGGCATGGGTGAAGAGATGGAACATACCGGCCATGTAGCCGAGTCCCGAGTAGTGCACACCCTCGATCGGCTCGTTGTATGCGCAGCCGAGTGAAACCATCATGAATGCAATCTGAGAGATTGTAGAGAAAGCGAGGATACGCTTGATGTCGATCTGCGCGCAGGCAACCACCGCAGCATAGAACGCTGTGATCGCACCGACAACGGTGATGAACGTCAGCGAATCGGGTACGATGCAGAAGAGGGGGAAGAAACGTGCCACGAGATAGACACCGGCAACGACCATGGTAGCCGCATGGATGAGGGCCGACACGGGTGTCGGGCCTTCCATTGCGTCGGGAAGCCAGATGTGGAGAGGCATCATGGCCGACTTACCCATACCACCGACGAAGATGAAGATCATCGCCCAAGTGAGAACAGAACCGCTCATGAATGTCGCGCCGAGTGTGGAGGCGAGAACATTTGTGGGCTGAGAGTTCAGCATGAGGAAGTTGAACGCCGATGCGCCGCCGAGAGGACCGTCGGCCGGAGTGTTCGACACGTAGTAAGAGAGCACCAGGATACCGATCAGCATGAAAAGGTCGGCGAAACGGGTAACGATAAACGCCTTCTTCGAAGCCGATACAGCCGAAGGGAGCTTATAGAAGAAACCGATGAGCAGGTAAGAGGATACACCCACGAGCTCCCAGAAGATATACATCTGGAAGATGTTGGTTGCAACCACGAGACCGAGCATCGAGAATGTGAAGAGCGCGAGGAACGCGTAGTAACGCTGGAAACCCGGCTCATGCTCCATGTAGCCCCAGCTGTAGAGATGCACCATGAAAGAAATTGTGGTGATGACCACGAGCATCATGGCGCAGATGGGGTCGAGAAGGAAGCCGATGTTCACAACCATACGTTCGGTGAACGCGAGCCAGGTCACATCGAAGACCTGCACCTGCTGGCGCACTCCGTCGACGATGAAAGCCGCGTCGCCCGAGAAGAAATATGTGAAGGCCACAATATAGGCGAGCACAGCAAGGGTACCGTTGGCGAGGATGCCGAGCGTACCTGCTAACTTGCGGCTCATCTTCACACCGCCGATTCCCAGGATGAGGAACATCGTGAAGGGAATCGCAAGGATCAAAATTGGAAGAGTTGTGCCCATATTTAGAATTTCATTTGTTTTACGGAGTTAATATCGGTGTTGCCGACCTCACGGTAGATGTTGATGATTATCGCTATGGCGATAGCCGTCTCAGCAGCCGCGATGGCGATGGCGAACAAAGTGAAAACCATTCCCTCCATAGACCCGGGGAACAGGAAACGGTTGAACACGACGAAATTCAGGTCGGCCGCGTTCAACATCAGTTCGAGCGAGATCAGCAACGCGATCATGTTCTTGCGGGTACAGAACCCGTAGACACCGGCCGCGAACATAATTACGCTCGGAACGAGATACCATAACATTGTTAAGTCCATAGTCTGTGGGGATTATCTTTTACGGGCAACTGTGACGCCGCCGATTATACATGCCAGAAGAAGGATACTAACCGCCTCGAAGGGAAGCAGGTACTCGAATCTTCCGGTTCCTACAAACGCATTACCGATAGTGTGCATGTCAATCTGCTTGCCGGCCTCGATGCACTGCGACAGCGAGAGACCGTCGAGCAGCGGCATGTTGAAGAGGGCGAGAAGCAGAAGCACGGTGCCGAGCGCAGAGACCGATACCCCGAGGAAACGACGGTGCGAGTCGAGGAGCGGAGCCTTGTCGTCGGGGCGACGCGTGAGAAGAATCGCGAAGACGAACAGCACCATGATGCCGCCGGCGTAGACAGCAATCTGGACCGCGCCGAGGAACTGGTAGCCGAGCTGGAAATAGAACACGGCGGTTCCGATCAGCACGAACAGCAGATATGTGGCTGCGCGGAGAATCTTGCGTGACGTCACGGTCATAACCGAGAAGACGGCTATGCAGAGCGCCACCACAAAATAGAGAATAATATTCGCTACTGAATCCATTATAGTGTGTAGTTGTTGTTTTAATTCTGATTGATTTACGCCTTGGTAGCCTCGTCAGCCTTGGGAGCTTCCGGTGCCTTGGGGGCTTCGGGAGCCTTGGGAGCCTCCGGTGCCTTGAGAGCTTCGGGAGCGTTGCCGGCAGCCTCGGCTGCGGCTTTGGCTGCGGCCTCTTTCTGCGCCTTGATGGCGGCTGCCTTCTTCAGGGCCTCAGCCTTGATGGCGGCGAGCTTCTCGGGATCCATGGCCGGTTTGGCGGGAGCCGCCGGCTCACCCTCGGGCTCGGGGCGATAGTTAAGCTGCTTCACGAGTTTGTCGCGCTCGAAAACGGCCTGCTCGAAATCGTTTGAGAACTCAAGCGCATCCTGCGGACAAGTAGTGACACAGAGCATACAGAAGGTACAGCTTCCGAGGTCATAGAGATACTTGTCGAGTTTGCGTTTCTTCTTACCGTCGGGCAACTCCACCATCTTTGTCTCAAGCTTGATGGTGCCGTTCGGACAGTTCATCTGGCAGATTCCGCAGGCGATACACTTGTGGCGTCCCTCCGCGTCGTATTTGAGCGTAAGTTCCGCGCGGAAACGGTCTGCAATCTGAAGAGTCGCCCTGTTTTCAGGATACTGCTCGGTGATCTTGGGGGTCACCAGCTCCTTGCCGGTCACACCCATACCCACGAGAAGGCTTTTGACGCCCTCCCCCACAGATTTGAAATATTCTGATATACTGCTCATTAATTAATATATATGTTCTGAAGATTGTTATCTTGTTATCTTTCCACCTGACCTCCGAGAATGTCAAGGAGCTCAGTGGTGATGCTTTGCTGACGGAGCTTGTTGTATTCGAGCTGAAGCTCCTCAAGCAGCTTGCGGGCGTTGTCGTTGGCACTCTGCATGGCCATGACGCGTGCCGCCTGCTCCGAACTGCGGTTCTCGATAGTGATCTCCTGCATGGTCGAGAGGACGAACATGGGGAGAACCTCGTTGAAGATGCTGTTGGCATCGGGTTCGAAGATGTAGAGCTGGTTGTCCGACTCACCTGTCGCCTCGCCGGCTATGGCCTGCTCCGACACCGGGAAAAGAATCTCGTCGGTCAGAATCTGACGGCTCATCGACTTGTACTTCATGTACACGACATCGATGCGGTCAAGCTCACCGTTCGAGAAGCGGTCGCGGAGCGAATGGGTGAACTCTGTCACCTTCTCGCCCTGCATCTTGCTGTCGACACCTTCGTAACCCATGACATTGAGTCTCGGGTCACGAAGACGACGCACAGCCTTTTCCATCTTCTTTCCGACAGGATACACATCAATCTCGACATCCTGGCCGCATTCGTTGCGGATTGCATCCACACGGATCAGGAAGCCCTTCAGTATATTGATGTTGTAGGCACCGCAAAGTCCGTCGTCCGAGCCGTAAACGACTATTCCGGCGCGTTTCACCTCGCGCTGACGGATCAGCGGAGAGTCGAAATTCTCGTCAGTGGCGAGAATATGACCCATGATAGACTTGATCTTATCCTTGAAAGGCTGGAGCTTGCGGAGTGCCTGCTCATTCTGATGCACCTTCGCCGACGAAATCATCTTCATCGCGCCGGTAATCTTCTCGGTCGAGGCCACCGACCCGATTCGTGTCTTTAATTCTCTAAGGGTTGCCATTGTATTCTGTCAGTCCTAATGTGTTTTACTCAGCGCTCAGACCTGCCGCAACCTCACGTGCGACAGCTGTCAGAGCCTCCTCTGCCTCGGGGGTGAGCTTGCCCGAACGGAGCACGTCGAGAACGTCCTGCTGGTGACGCATCTTGAGCGTCTGTATGAGCTGGTCCTCGAATTCCTTCACCTTCTCTATGGGCACGTTCTCAAGCAGACCGTTCACACCGCAGTATATAACCGCGACCTCATTCTCTACAGGCCAGGGATGATACTGGGGCTGCACGAGAATCTGCTGGTTCTTGCGGCCTCGGTCGATGACTCCCGCCGTAACGGGGTCGATGTCACCGCCGAACTTGGTGAACGACTCAAGCTCGCGGAACTGAGCCTGTGCGATCTTGAGCGTACCGGCCACCTTCTTCATACACTTGATCTGGGCGTTACCACCTACACGCGACACGGAGATACCCACGTTGATGGCGGGACGGATACCCTGGTTGAAGAGCGCGGTCTCAAGGAAGATCTGACCGTCGGTAATAGAAATCACGTTGGTCGGGATATAGGCCGATACGTCACCGGCCTGAGTCTCGATGATGGGGAGTGCGGTGAGAGAACCTCCACCCTTCACTATCGGCTTGAGAGCCTCGGGAAGGTCGTTCATGTTCTCAGCAACCTTCTGGTCGGAGATGATCTTCGCGGCACGTTCGAGAAGACGTGAATGCAGGTAGAAGATATCACCGGGGTATGCCTCGCGGCCCGAAGGACGCTTGAGCACGAGCGAGATCTCACGATAAGCGACAGCCTGCTTCGAGAGGTCATCGTAGATGATGAGCGCGTCGCGGCCGGTATCGCGGAAGTACTCGCCGATCGCAACACCTGCGAACGGTGCGTAGTAACGCATCGAGGCAGAGTCGGAGGCGTTGGCTGCGACAACCACCGTATAGGCCATCGCGCCATATTTGTTGAGAGTGTTGACAATCGACGCCACGGTCGAAGCCTTCTGGCCGATTGCAACGTAGATACAATATACGGGTTTGCCGTTATCGTAGTTCTCCTTCTGGTTGATTATGGTGTCGATAGCGATTGCAGTCTTGCCGACCTGACGGTCGCCGATGATAAGCTCACGCTGGCCACGACCGATAGGAATCATGGCATCGACAGCCTTTATACCTGTCTGGAGAGGCTGGTTCACAGGCTGACGGAAAATTACGCCCGGTGCTTTGCGTTCGAGCGGGAGACGGATACATTTCCCCTCGATCGGTCCGCGACCGTCGATAGGCTCGCCGAGCATGTTGATCACGCGACCCAACATGCCCTCGCCCACCGGAATAGAAGCAACTTCACCCGTGCGCTTCACCGACATGTTTTCTGTGATTGTATTTACCTTATCGAGCAACACCACACCGACGTTGCTCTCTTCGAGGTTGAGGGCGACACCCTTGGCGCCGTTCTCAAACTCAACGAGCTCGTTGCTTCGCACGTTCTCAAGGCCGTAGACGTGAGCCACGCCGTCGCCGACGCTGAGCACCGTACCGACCTCTTCAAACTTGACTTTCGAATTGATATTTTCGAGCTCCTGCTTTAAAACATCTGATATTTCGCTGGGATTAAGCATCTTCTTAATTGCTACTTAGATTTTGACGTAATTGTTCGAGTTCACTGCTTATCGAGGCATCCATTCGGGTTGAGTCGACGTCGATCACGAAACCACCGATCAGGTCCGGGTTAACGGCATACTGATACTCGAAAGTGCGTTGCGGAAAAGAGCGTTCGACTAAAGCCTTGAGCTTGGATATCTCAGACTGGGGAAGTTCAGCCGCGGTGGTGACTGTCACCTGCGAGATATTATTCTCCTTGCGGTATATGTCGCGGTAAGCGAGAGCCATCAGATAGGCAAACTCCTCGCGGCGGTGGTCGAGAATCAGAGAGACAAACCGCTTGTAGTCCTCTCCGGGCGTCTTCCCTGCGGCCGACAGAAGAAGAGTCTTCTTGTCCTCGCGGTCAACGAACGGGTTCGACAGCACTTTCTCAAGTTGACTGTTCGACCGGAAAGCATCGATTACATTCTTCATCTCTGCATATACGGTCTGGCAGTTGTTGGATTCGCCGGCGAACTTGTACAAAGCCCGCGCGTAGCGGTGGGGAATCAGTCCGGAAATCATGGTCTATCAGTTTTTCTCTATTTCGTCCAACAGTTTGTTAACCAACTCGGTCTGCGCCTTGTCACTGCTCATGCGCTCACGCATCATCTTCTCGGCGATGTCGATAGAGAAGCGTCCCACCTCGTTGCGGAACTGGAGCTCGGCTTCCTTGCGTGCCTGCTCGATAGCGACCTTCGCGTTGTCCATCTCCTTCTTGGCGGCGTTCTGAGCCTCACGGCGTGCCTCCTCGATGATGTCGGTCTTCATTTTAGCAGCCTCACGGAGCATGTCGGCCTGACGCGCCTGCGCCTCTTTCACATATTTCTGTGCTTCGGCGCGGGCGTTGTCAAGCTGTTCCTTAGCCTTCCGGGCGTCTTCCACACCCTGGTCGATGGTATTGGCGCGCTGGTCCATCATTTTGACGATCACAGGCCATCCCCATTTCGCAAGGACGAGGAAAAGCAGGATGAACGCGACGAACATCCAGAACACCAAGCCAAAATCGGGCGTGAATAATTCCATTATCTATTTGTTTTGAGGATAAACGATGTCTCCCTTCTTACTTGATGAAGATAGCGAGTGCTGAAACAATCACTGCGAAGAGGGCCACACCCTCGATGAGAGCGGCGATCACGATCATGTTGCTTCGGATGTCACCTGCTGCCTCGGGCTGACGTGCGATTGCCTCCATTGCTGAAGAGCCGATCTTGCCGATACCGAAACCGGCACCGATTGCTGCGAGAGATGCACCGATTGCAGCGCCTACAGCTGCCAGGGGCTGGAGAGACATAACCTCGTTCAAAATTGTAGATAACATAGTTCAGAGTTTTTAAAAGTTTATGAAATTTATTTTAATTACTTGTCTGTGTGGAGAGAGTTGGATTTTATGAGGAGAGAGTGAGAGTTGATCTGGAGAGAGCGAGATAAGAAACCTGTATCGTATCGGAGAGATGTGATGGTTTTACTTGAAGTCTACACTTGCCGCCTCCTTGGCGAGAACCTCCTTCTGTGCATGGAGCTGTTCGAGGTCACGCTTCTCAAGAGCGGCGTCACCCTTGTCTTCCTTGGCGTGGTGCTCCTCCTCGCTCACCTGAGCCATGCTGATGAACAGGGCTGAGAGCAGGGTGAACACGTAAGCCTGGATGAAGCTGACAAGCACATCGAGCAGAAGCATGAAGATTGTGAAGAGCACCGAGACCACAGTGGTCGTGCCGACAACTGCCGCTCCGAAAGCACCGAGGATGAAGATGAGCATGGTCAGCGTAATCACAATCATGTGGCCACCCATCATGTTGGCGAAGAGACGCACGCAGAGCGCGGCGGGCTTGGTGAAGATACCGAACACCTCGATGAGCTGCATGATAGGCAGCGGACACTTGAGGAACATCGGCACATCGGGCCAGAAAATCTCTTTCCAATAGTGTTTCGTTCCGAATATGTTTGTCACGACAAACGTGCAGAGAGCGAGAACGAGAGTCACCGCGATGTTGCCTGTAAGGTTGGCGCCACCGGGGAATATCACGATCAGACCTACAAGGTTCATCACAAGGATGAAGAAGAACACCGTGAGCAGATAGGGCGCGAACTTCGGGGTCTTCGCTCCGAGAGCCGCCTTGATGGTGTCGTAATATACGAAACCGACAAGCATCTCGAAGAAGCCCATACCCTTGCGGGGAGCGCGGAGACCGTTGCGACGGTAGTAGCGGACAAGACCGAACACCATCAGGAGCACGAGCACAACCGCTATGAAGAGAGCCGCTACATTCTTGGTGATAGAGAGGTCGAGCGGACGGTATTCGCGGTAATATTGACCGTCGTAATAGACGTAACCGTCAATTACCTGCGCACCGAGATCCTCGGCACCGGTCTTGCGGACCTCCGCCAACTTGGCGTCAAGGTCTTTCTGGTCAGCCTCCGAAAGAGGGAAAATCTGAACGACCTTGTCCTTATGTGTGCTGACATGGGCGATGAGGAAGCTGTAGGTCTTTCCGTCGCGGTCTATGGTCTTCACCACAGGTTCGAGAGCCTTGTGACCGTCATGCTCTGTAAGCTCGGTCAGGTCGGCCGACGAGAAAGAATGCCAGCTGTGGTCCTCAGCGCGAACGATGACGGGAAGAGGAATCCTGCTTGTGTGCGAGAAAGGCACCTCCCATCCATAAGCGTCGCCGAGATGCTCGAACATTATGCCTTTCACATCGAGACTCTTCTCCTTTTCACCCCCTTCGGAAGCGAAAGCCGACGACGGGAGCATCATGGCGACAACCATGAAGAGCGCCGTCAGCAGACGGAGCGGAGAGCAGCGATGTGCCCTGAGCGATTGTATATCTAAGTTTGACATCTTCAGTATTCGTTATAAGTATTGATGCGTCAATTCAGTTCAGGCCATCCGTCAGACCCGGGCAACGCGCCCGGAATCAATAGACACAGACCGAGACTACATTATCGTTTACGTCTGCGAGACCTCCCGCAATCTCAAGGGTGTGTACTTCCCCCTTGGTGTCAGTGTATTTCATGTTACCCTTGACGAGAACAGAAATGAGCGGGGCGTGGTCGCGGAGCACCGTGAACGAGCCGAGTTGTCCGGGCATGGTGACCGAAGTCACCTCTCCCCTGAACGTCACCTCATGCGCCGATATGATTTCGAGTGTCATTGCCGGATAGTTATTGATGTGAAAGGACTGTCGGGTCGGTTATCAATCTCTTATTTGACATCCTTGAGCATTGCCTCACCCTTGGCGATAGCCTCGTCGATTGTGCCGACATTGAGGAACGCCTGCTCGGGCAGATAGTCGAGGTCGCCTGAGAGAATCATCTTGAAGCCACGGATAGTCTCCGAGAGGGGAACGAGCACACCGGGAAGACCTGTGAACTGCTCGGCAACGTGGAACGGCTGCGACAGGTAACGCTGTGCGCGGCGGGCACGTGCCACAACCTGCTTGTCTTCGTCGGAAAGCTCATCGACACCGAGGATGGCGATGATATCCTGAAGCTCGTTGTATTTCTGGAGAAGCTGCTTTACAGCCTCGGCAGTCTCGTAGTGCTCCTCTCCCACGATATTGGGGTCGAGGATACGCGATGTCGAGTCGAGCGGGTCAACCGCAGGATAGATACCAAGCTCTGAAATCTTACGCGAGAGCACGGTGGTGGCATCGAGGAACGAGAATGTAGTTGCCGGAGCAGGGTCGGTAAGGTCGTCGGCAGGCACATAGATAGCCTGAACCGAGGTGATTGAACCATTCTTGGTAGAAGTGATTCGCTCCTGGAGCGCACCCATCTCCGAAGAAAGAGTAGGCTGGTAACCCACAGCCGAAGGCATACGGCCAAGAAGCGCCGATACCTCAGAACCTGCCTGGGTGAAACGGAAGATGTTGTCGATAAAGAGAAGAATGTCCTTACCTCCGCCATCCTGGTCGCGGAACTGCTCTGCCACTGTCAGACCCGACAGGGCGACACGGAGACGCGCACCCGGCGGCTCGTTCATCTGACCGAACACGAGCGTGCCCTGCGAATTTGCGAGCTGAGCATGGTCAACGTCGTCGAGGTTCCACTCCCCTTTCTCCATTCCTTTCTCGAACTTCTCGCCATACTTGATGACGCCGCTCTCGATCATCTCGCGGAGAAGGTCGTTACCCTCGCGGGTACGCTCGCCGACACCGGTGAACACCGAGTATCCGTTGTGACCCTTCGCGATATTGTTGATAAGCTCCATGATGAGCACGGTCTTACCCACACCGGCACCACCGAACAGACCGATCTTACCACCCTTCGAGTAAGGTTCGAGAAGGTCAATCACCTTGATACCGGTTGTAAGAATCTCCTGAGACATGGCCAGCTCATCGAACGCCGGAGCCGGCTGGTGGATCGGACGCAGATCCTCGCGCTTGAGTTCGCCGAGCAGGTCGATGCTGTCGCCGACCACATTGAGCAGACGGCCCTTCACCTGATCGCCCGTAGGCACGGAAATAGGATGTCCGAGGTTGCGGACCTTAACTCCACGGCGCACACCGTCGGTGCTCTCCATGGCGACACATCTCACGATATCCTCGCCGATGTGCTGCTCCACTTCGAGGATCAGCTCCTCGCCATTGTCGCGCTCAACCTTCAGAGCAGCATAGATAGGGGGAATATTCTCTTTTCCACCCTCAAACGAGACGTCGATCACCGGACCAATCACCTGGGTCACCGTACCTAAAATTTCGCTCATAACGTTAAATCCTGTTTGTCGCGGAGCGGCCCGTGGCCTTCTTCCGCCGATTTATTTTGTTTTGTTTAATTCTTGTTTTTCGCCGGAAACCCGGCATTCTGGCATCCTGAAATTATACAGGTAGCCGGTTTATGGTATCAGAAGTGCCATCCGAATGCCACGAACACTGTCATGAGCAGCAGGTTGGCGAGAGAGAAAGGCATGAGATATTTCCACTCGAAAGCGAGCATCTGGTCGATACGCACACGGGGGAATGTCCACTTGAACCAAATGATGATGAACGAGATGAAGAACGCCTTGGCAAGGAACCATACGGGCGAGGGAATCCAGTTCATCACGGCATTGAAGCCATCCCATCCGGGAACATGCAGGGGCATCCAGCCACCGAGGAACATCATTGTGGCGATACCCGACACGATGAAGAGGTTGAGGTACTCGGCCAGGTAGAAGAAGCCGAAATGGATACCTGAATACTCGGTGTGATAACCGGCTGTAAGCTCATGCTCGGCCTCAGGAAGGTCGAAGGGACCACGGTTGGTCTCGGCTGTGGCGGCAATCACATAGATGATGAAAGCTATGATGGCCGGGATATGACCCTTGAAGATGAACCATGCATCTTCCTGCTGGGCCACGAGCTGCGAGATGTCCATTGTGCCGGCCATGACTACGATTGTCATCAGCGCCAGACCGAGAGAAATCTCATAACTGATCATCTGCGCGCCGCTTCGCATCGCGCCGATGAGGGTGTACTTGTTGTTTGACGACCAACCCGCCAAAAGGATACCGAGCACACCGACCGACGAAACAGCCAGGATGAAGAATATACCTATGTTCCAGTCGATTATCTGGAGGCCGTTACCCCAGGGAAGGCAGGCAAGCATCACCACCGAAGAGGTAATGACAAGATATGGCGCCAATTTGAAGAGGAAACGGTCGGTGCCTTTCAGGCAGATAAGCTCCTTGATGAGAATCTTGAACATATCGGCGAAGACCTGGAGAAGACCCCACTTGCCGACACGCATGGGACCGAGACGGCACTGGAACCATGCGCAGAGCTTGCGTTCGTAAAGAATGTAGAAAAGTGCCAGTACGGTATAGACGGCCAGGATCAGCACGGCGATGATGACGCACTCGATCAGCACGGCGAGCCATTCTGCCATTCCTGATCCGAGAAGCAGCTCATTGAAAGCCGACGTCCATTTTCCGAAATCAAACATGATGTTCTATTGCTTTGGATTATACTTGTGTTCTGAAAAAGCTGTTTTTTGAAAGGTCCGTATCAACGGTCGATGTCGGGGATCACGAAGTCGAGCGCGGCGCCGATTGTGATGAGGTCGGCAATCATGTAGCCCGAGCAGGTGAGGTCCATCACACCGACAAGGTTGAAGCAGGGACTCTGGAAGTGGACACGGAAGGGGTTCTTCTCGCCCGTCGATTCGATATAGACACCGAACGTTCCGCGGCTGGCCTCGACCTGCTGGTACCAGTGGCCGGCGGGAAGCTTGATAATCTTCGGAACCTGTGCGCGGATGTCGCCTTCGGGAATGTTGTCAACCAGCTGCTCAAGAATGCGGCAGCTCTGCTCGATTTCCTTCATGCGCACCATGTAGCGCGAATATGAGTCGCAGCCATCCATGAGCACCTCGTCAAACTGCACCTCGTTGTAGACTGCATACGGATGCTTCTTGCGGCAGTCGCAGCTCCAGTTCGAGCCACGTCCGCTGGGACCGGTGATATCGTAGTTGATGGCGTCTTCTTTCGAGAGATGTCCGACACCTACAAGACGGTTCTTGGCGATGATGTTGCCCGAGAATACTGTGTGGTACTCCTTGAGACGTTCCGGCATGATGCGGATAAGCTCCTTGACATCTTTCTGGAAATCGGCGTGAAGGTCTGCGATCACACCACCGATCACGTTGTAGTTCATCGACATGCGTGCGCCGCAGGTCTTCTCGAAGATGTCGAGCACCATCTCGCGCTCGCGGAAACCGTAGAAGAACGCTGTGGTGGCTCCGAGGTCCATCGCCGTACAGCCGAAAGAGAGCAGGTGCGAAGAGATACGCATCAGCTCATCCATCATGGTGCGGATGACCTGGGCGCGGCGGGGCACCTCGATGCCGAGGGCCTTCTCGATACACATGCAGAGACAATGGCGGTTCTGGTGAGCCGACATGTAGTCCATACGGTCGGTGAAGTGGAGAATCTGAGGATAAGTCAGACCTTCCGACAGCTTCTCGATGCCACGGTGTATATAACCTGAGACAACATCGACCTTCTTTACAACCTCACCGTCGAGCGAAGCGCGGAAGCGCATCACACCGTGGGTGGAGGGGTGCTGGGGACCGATGTTGACAACATATTCATTCTCCTCGAAAACCTTTCCCGGGGTCTCTACGACGTTACCCTTGTCGTCGAGCGAGTAAGAACGGGTATCATCCTCGTTCTGCTCATCCTCAAGACGGATGGGGTTGAGTTCGGGGTTGGTGTCGTAATCCTTGCGGAGCGGATGACCGACCCAGTCGTTGCGCAGGAAAAAGCGGCGCATGTCGGGATGTCCGATAAACTTGATGCCGAACATGTCGTAAACCTCGCGCTCCTGGAAATTGGCTACCTTCCAGAGAGAAGTCACCGAGTGGATATATGCGTTGTCGCGGTCTTCGGCAACAACCTTGACGGTTATGACCTCCCAGTCGCGACCGGTGGCGGTGAGATAATACATCACGCCCACGCTCTCCTTCCAGTCCATGCCGACGAGGGCGGTGAGGACATCGAAGCCGAGGTCATTCTTGAGCTTGGCAGCCACGCCGAGCCAGTCTTTCTCCACAACGTTCACCTGAAGGGTGTCGCCCTCCTCGAAAGTCGCTGCGGGATATATCTTAAGGATTTTATCTTTTAAATCGCTCATGTCTGTCAGTATAGTTCGGTGTTGTTATCCAATCTGGCCTCTCTCCTCGGGGTGCTCCGCGAAGAACTCCTCGATTTTCTCCTTGCGGTTCACGCCGCCGAAGAATTTCTGGACCTTGATTTTACGCTGGAGCTGCATCAGGCCGTAGAACATTGCCTCCGGACGCGGAGGGCAACCGGGGATGTAGACATCGACCGGAAGAATCTGGTCAACACCCGGAACCACGCAATAGGAGTTCTTGAACGGGCCGCCCGAAACGGCGCAACCGCCGCAGGCAATCACATATTTGGGCTCGGCAAGCTGCTCATAAAGACGGCGCATGACAGGAGCCATGCGGTGCACTATAGTACCCTGCACCATCACGTAGTCGGCCTGACGGGGCGAGTTACGCGCCACCTCGAAACCGAAGCGCGCCATATCGTAGCGTGCGGCACCGAGGCTCATGAACTCGATAGCGCAGCAGCTCGTTCCGAAACAGAGGGGCCAGAGCGAGTTTGCCACACCCCAGTTGATAAGATCGTCGAATTTGCCAACCATCACATTGGCACCGGTCGCGTTGAGTTCCTCTACAAGCTTGTCAATGTAGTCATTGTTCTTGAAGTCGTCGCGCGACATGCTCTTTATACTTACTCCCATTTAAGCGCTCCTTTCCGCCAGGCATAAGCCAGGCCCATTATGAGGACAAACATAAAGATTCCGATACAGAGGATGCCCTGCGGTCCGAGACTGCGCATCACTGTAGCCCACGGGTAAAGGAAAACCACCTCGACATCGAACAGGAGGAAGAGGATGGCGAAAATATAATAGCCGGCCTTGAACTGGATCATTGACGCGCCACGCGTAGGGATACCACATTCATAAGGCTCGGCCTTCTTTACCGAATAGGATTTCGGTGAAATCAATTTTGCAATAAGCAGTGCGGCGAACACGAGACCAATGCCCGTAAGGGTGGCCGTGATCGACAACGCGCCGTTGCCTATTTCGCACAATAGATTCATATCGTGTTAATGTTAAGTTAGTTATCGAATTTCAACGGTATCAGGGGCATTCTATACCCCGTCAATTATCGGCAAAAATACTTAAATTTTAGTTAATGAACAAATAAAAATCCAAATATTTTTTTATTTGTAAGAGAAACACTCGCGACACGTGCGGTAGCAGACTCCCGAATGTGGAAAAATGAAAGACGCGCCTTTCCTGAGGAAGACGCGTCATAATGACATCATACTATCAGTCAGAGGTTATTTGCAATTATAAAGCGGCACTTTCTTGTCATTTCGATGACCGGGCGACACTCTGGCCCTGGAAGCGGCCATTGTAGACACCGGCTACCTGGTAGGTGATGATGGATGTGGTGAGGTCGCTGGTGCAGTCGACGGAGATTGAGTTGAACTTGAAGCGAGGCGTCTCCTGAAGCGCACCCGACTCGACCATGTAGGGGATGAGATCCTTGCCGCTGAGGGTGTAGCCGGCACTGGAGAACTTCACGTCGAGATTCTTGAGCACGACGGTAATCTCCGGAGCCTTTGGAGCGAACTTGGCATTGTAGAAAATTATATCCGCCTTGCCGGTGAGAGCATACTCCTTGGTCAGCTCCATCACGACGCGGTAGGCTATGTCGTCGTTCTGGAAAGTCAGTTTCGAGCCCGACGGATCAGTCATATCCTCCGGATAGGTTGTGGTGGTCGAGCCGCGGAATGTCATGTCGGGCCAGAAAGTGCGCACGCGCCACGTGTCGTTGAGATTGTACTGCATGACTACATACTGGAGCGTAGTGCCGGGGATGAGCCGTTTGTAGCCGGGAATCTCCTGGTCGCCTGGAGCGTAGACAGCCTGGGTGACAAGAGCGTTAAGGTCAGTGACCCGGTTTCCTGAAACACCGGCGTTCTCGCTTGAGAACGCCAGGGTAAGGCAGTTCATTCCGTCAACAGACATCTGTCCCTGCGCGAAAGGCATGGCGGCTGTCTTGAAACCACCTGTGCCACCGCCGGGCAAGGACATATTATCGACATCGATTGTGATGGTCTGCTCAGGAAACGCGGTTGAGAAACTGTAATATGCGAGACCGGTAGAAGGAACAGCCATGCCCGATATGGGCGTGTAGAGGTTGAATGCCGGTATGGTCACCGTATTTGTTGCTGAATTGACGTCGTTATCCTTAAGACATGAGGAAAAGACAAGGGCTGCAGCCAGGGCAGTTCCGAAAACGAGTGAATGTTTCATATTGATTGAAAATCTATGTAGTTTTTATTACCTTTATTAGAACGCGATATGCGTTCTGTTATTGTAGCACGGCGGGGCAACTCGGGGTATCTCGGGGTAATCCAGGTTATCTCGAGGCAGCTCGGGTTATCTCGGTTTATCTCGAGTTATCGCGGGGCAGCGCGGGGCGGGGCGGGGCACCGGGCCTGTCCGGTTCAGAAGTTGAGGCGGAGGGTGGCTCCGAGCTGCATGGGGCGGCCGCGCTGCAGGAACTCGTTGCCCATCGACATGAAGTAGAATGTGGAGTAGCGCGTGCCGGTCAGGTTCTTTCCCCAGAGCTGAAGGCTCCACCACTCCCCTCTCACGGCTACCGATGCGCCGAGAAGCGTATAGAAGTGCTGCGACAGGGTGTTGGCCTCGTTCCAGTATATCTTGCCCGTGCCGCGCAGGTCGGCTCCAAGTTCCAGACCGCGCACCACACTGTTTCGGAACCGGAACGTGTATCCGGCAGATATAAACAAGGTGTTGCGCGGGGCGTACGGTATGACTCGGCCCGCGTAATCGGTTATTCCGTTGAAGAACTCGCGGAAACGCGCGTCGGTGAAACCGTAGCTCGCCGCCAGCTCCAGGGTCGATACCGGATTCCAGCGTGCCGCCAGCTCGGCACCGACGCTGCGGGTGCGTCCGGCGTTGGTCATGATGCGGCCGGTGGTCGAACCGGAGGGGAACATGGTGAGCTGCTGGTCGCGGCAGTCTATCCAGAATGCCGACAAGTCGAGCGACAGCCTGGCGGCGGGAAATGTGAGATGCGCACCGATTTCATAGTTCCATGAGTACTCGGGGCGGTACCCGACCACATCGTCAACGTCATATTTCGCGCCTATTCCCATTATGCCCATGAGCCGCTGCTGGAGCACGTCGGAAAACATCTGTGTGTTGAAACCTCCCGACTTGTAACCCTTCGACACATTGGCATAGACATTATTCTCTCCATCCATGGGCAGTTCGTAGAGAGCGCTGATTTTCGGGAGCCAGTTGAAATAGCTGCGGCGCAGGCTGCCACGGTCATCAATGTCGATCACCACGTCGCGGCTGTGCGACAGCGATCCGTCGGCATTGAGGCGCATAACCTCGTAGCCTGTATGGCACTCGCTGTGGTAACGGAGACGCGACTCCTCCCAGTCGAGCCGGAGACCGGCCGAGAGCTTCCAACGTCCGAGCCGGAATGTGGACTCATGGTAAAGCGCGGCACCGTAAGTGGGAATCGTGAACGCGCTCCCGAGCGTGAACTCACGGCTGTTCCATGCTATGGGATAGTCGGGATTGGCCTCGTTGCGGTGACTCTCTATCAATGTCGCTATTCCGGTATCCTTAAAAGTCACCGGAGCCTTCATGTCGGTATGCTTGTAGAAGGCGAACGCACCCGCCACCCACTCGTAACGCCCGTCGAGCCGGTCACCACGGAACACGAGGTCCTCTGTCACACCGGTCTCCTTCTGCCGCTGCGTGAGAGTGAAATATGGCAGGGGGAGGAAATCCTGGTCGAGCGTCATGTTGTCGTCAAGATACTGCACGCTGGTTATCGAGGTCATCGAGAAGCCGGGGGCACGCCAGCCGAGCGTGAGACCGTCGTTGAATATGAAGCGGCGGTAGAAACATGTGTCGTTGTAATTTATCTCCCCGGTCGCGACATATTCATAAGGATAGCCACCCTGACGGAGCAGCGAGGCCGAGGCTGCGTTGCGCAGCATGACACTTGAAGAGAGCGGCATCTCCAGCTTCCAGCGGAGCGATCCGGAAGTCTCCCTGTCGAGCAGCTTGCCGTTGTAATTATTGCGGAAGAAACCGCCGAGGTGCGAGAATGAGGCGATTATCGCCGTTCCGGCGCGCGGACCGAACTTATGATACCATCCGGCCGAGGCTTTCCACTCGTTGCCACGGGCACCCTGCACCATGAACCGCCACCCCTGGTAACGGAGCGGCGAGAGCGTGGTGATGTTTATAAGTCCGCCGATAGTGTTGCGGCCATAGAGGGTTGACTGGGGGCCGCGCAACATCTCGACCGAAGCGATGTCGGCCAAATCGAAGTCATAAGCGTTCTTATTAAGGAAGGGCACATTGTCGATGCTGAGTCCGACCGCAGGCTGGTCCATGCGCGCGCCAATGCCGCGGACATACATCGACGAGGTGATACGCGAGCCGTAATCGGGGATATAGAAATTCGGCACCACGTCAGATATTCCCTTTATGGCCACGGCATTGAGCTGTTCGAGCTCGGCGCGTCCTATCACGGTCGAGGCCATGGCGTCGTCGCGCACCATCTGCGCCTGCTTGAGAGCCACCACATTCAGCTCGCCGAGCACACGCACCGAGTCGACATACTCCCCGCCACCGGCAGGAGAAGCCATGACATTGAAGGCAGCGAGAGCCATCGCCACCAAAAACACGTATTTTGCCAAAAGCCTTTTCACACCACAAAATTAATTATAATTTTAACATCCGCCAAATATTGATTATATTTGTAGGCCAAAAACAGAGCGATATGTCGAAATTCAGCATTCATACATTGGGATGCGGCTCGGCCAAGCCGACCGTCAAGCATCAGCCGTCGTGTACAGTCGTGAACCATCGCGACAACCTGTTCATGGTAGATTGCGGTGAAGGGGCGCAGCGTTCCTTCCAGTTCGCACGCCTGAAATTCTCACGACTGAGCCACATCTTCCTGACCCATCTGCACGGCGACCATGTGCTCGGACTGCCGGGGCTGCTGTCAACGCTCGCTCTGGGTGGGACGGGCGGTAAAATCACAGTCCATACATTTGCCGACGGCGAGAGGATACTGCGCCAGATTCTCGATTTCTTTGCAAAAGACCTGTCGTTCAACCTGGAGTTCGACATCATCGAGCCGAAAGACGCGCTGATTCTCGAAACTCCGTCGCTCACGGTGCGCACCGTCAAGCTGCATCACCGCGTTCCGGCCGTAGGTTATATATTCGAGGAGAAGCCGGGGCTGCGTCACATTCGCCGCGACATGATAGACTTCCATCAGGTTCCGGTGGCGCGGATACGTGATATAAAGGAGGGGGCTGACTTCGTGAAGCCCGACGGAACCGTCGTGCCGAACGCACTGCTCACAACCGAGGCCGACAAGCCTCTCAGCTACGCCCACATCAGCGACACCATATATATGCCCGGGCTTGCGGAAAGGATCGGGCCGGTTGACCTGATGTTCCACGAGACGACCTATCTTGAGCAACATGCCGCCGAGGCCAAGGCGCGTTTCCACAGCACGGCGTGCCAGGCGGCCATGGTAGCCCGCGACGCGGGAGCCAAGGCTCTGCTGACCGGACATTACTCCTCGCGCTACAAAGATGAGGATGCGTTCCGCCGCGAGGCCATGACAATCTTCCCCCACGTAATCCTGAACCGCGAAGGCCTCGTGACCGACATCACACGCCTCTGAAAGAGACAAATCAGGCGTTGACCACCGAAAAGCGTGCGTAAAAGTATTAAAAAACTGAAAACTATTTTGCAGTTTTCAGTTTTTTAATTAATTTTGCGCCGCAATGGAGAAAATAGAAATCACATCTGAACAACTCGGCGAACTCGTTGACCGCATTTTCCCCGTACTGGCGGAAAAAGGGCCGGCCCATACCACCATGGACCTGCTGGCAAAGCGGCTCTCGATGTCAAAGCGTACGCTCTACGAGATTTTCGGCAGCAAGGATGACATGATACGCACTGTCATGGAGCATCTTCATAACGAATATCTCCGCCATCTTCAGGAAATCTACAAGCGTTCGGACAACATGATGGAGATTATGGCCAACGTCATGATCTACCACCAGCAGACCATGAGCAAACTGAGCGCGAACTTCTTCCGCGACATGGACGAGCGTTGCAATCACCTGCGCGGCGATTACGAGTCAAACTCGATGAAGTGGGTAGGTTACATACGCGAGGCCATCGACATGGGCGTACGCCAGGGAGTGTTCCGCAAAGATAGCAACTACAACGTGATCATACCGCTCATAAGGGTGCAGATGGAGTCGCTGAAACGCATAGAGGAGTTCTTCCCCCCGGGCATAACGATGGTCGAGGCTTACAACGCCATAGCACTCGGTTTTCTGCGAAGCATCGCCACGCCGTCCGGAATGGACACACTCGACCGTCTCGCCGGTAAATTCGGTATGAAGGCCACAGACTGCCCTACCTACAAAGATAACATCAATAACAACATAAACGACAAAGTCACAAAAGAATGAGATTCTTCAGACATCTCCTGCCGGCCGCGCTGCTGTGGGCAGGAGCATCCGCCGCGGCTGCGCAGACCACGGTGGACACATTGAGACTGTCACGGGAGGAATGCGTGGCCATCGCGCTTCAGGAAAGCCAGACTGTCAAAGTCGCCAACCTTGAAGTGAAACGCATGGACTACAGCAAGAAGGAGATTCTTGCCAGCCTGTTCCCCACCATAGATTTTTCAGGAGCTTATCAGCGTAGCATCGAGCTGCAGACCGTCAGCATGGACATGGGCGGACAGTCGCAGCAGTTCAAGATGGGTACCGACAATGTGTGGAACTTCGGCTTCTCGGCCGCCATGCCGCTTGTAAACGCCTCGCTCTGGAAGTCGATCAGTCTGAGCGACACGCAGATTCTCCAGAGCCTGGAGTCGGCCCGCGCATCGCGTCTTGACCTCGTGAACAACATCAATCAGGCTTATTACGCACTGATGCTCGCCATCGACTCGCGCGAGGTGATACGCGCCAACTACGACCTGGCCGTCTTCAATGCCGGAGTCTACAAGAAGCAGTTCGAGGCCGGAACAGCATCGGAATATGATGTGCTCCGCAGCTCGGTGCAGGTCACAAACGTCGAACCCGAACTTCTTCAGGCCGACATAGCAGTGAAGCAGTGCCAGCTACAGCTCAAGGTGCTGATGGGCATTGACCACGAGGTGGCCGTCATGCCCACGATAGACCTCAAGGACATGAAGCGGGAGATGTACGGATACCAGCTCGAAGGAGACCGCAACCTGAGCCGCAACACCTCGTTGCGCTCCATGGACCTGAACTGCAAGCTGGCCGCCCAGAACGTAACTCTCCAGAAGATGGCATGGGTGCCGTCGCTGTCGGCAACGTTCAACATCAACTGGAACGCCATGAGCAACGGCAACGCGTTCAAGAACCAGAGCTTCAACCCCTACTCCACCGTAGGTCTCGCCCTTCAGGTGCCGATCTTCTCGGGGGGCAGCAAGCTCCAGAAGCTCCGTCAGGCCGAGGTGCAGGTCAAGGAGCTCGACCTGCAGCGCGAGAACCTTGTCAACTCGCTCAACATGCAGGTTGACCTCGCCCTCGACAACATAGACCGTCAGGTGCGCCAGATAAGTTCAAGCGAGAACGGCGTGCGCCAGGCATCGAAGGCACTTGAAATCATGCAGAAGAGTTTCGAGATCGGTGCGGCCACCTACCTCGACCTGCGCGACAGCGAGATTGCCAACACATCGGCACAGCTCGCCTATCTCCAGTCAATCTATAATTATCTTGTCAGCACAAGCGAGCTTGACACACTGCTCGGCAAGGAGGAAGCCCTCGGCATTCCGGCAGAAACAACCACAACAGGAAAATAATCAAACGTCATGAACAAATATTTTGCATATCCGCTTTGTCTTGCCGCGCTCGCGCTGACCGCCTGCTCCGGCAAGGATGAGAAAACTGCCGCCGCTGCCAAGGAGGAGGCAGTGCCCGTAGTGAAGGTCGAGACCGTAGACTCACGCGTGGTTGACCAGCTCGGCACCTACACCGCAAGCGTGGAGGCCCAGATCATCAACAACATCTCTTCGAGCATGCCCAACCGCATCAAGCAAATTCTCGTTGACGAGGGTCAGCGCGTGTCGGCCGGCCAGCGTGTAGCCGTGCTCGACGATGTCAACACTTTCAGCTACGAGACCCAGGTCAACAACGCCAAGGCCAACCTTGAGAACGTGCAGGTGAATTACAACCGCGCCGTCGAACTCTTCAAGATCGGAGGAGGCACCAAGCAGCAGGTCGATGCCATGGAGATACAGCTCATCAACGCGAAGAACTCCCTGGCCCAGGCACAGCGTACGCTGCGCAACGCTCAGGAGAACACGGTGCTCACCTCCCCCATATCGGGCGTGGTGACGGCACGCAACTATGACCCGGGCGACATGACCGGCAACCTGCCTATCGTGACAGTGGCCCGCATACAGCCGGTCAAGATTGTAATCAACGTGACCGAGAGCGAGCTTCCGCGTGTACACAAGGGTATGCCGGCGGCCATAAAGTTCGACACTTATGGCGACGAGAGTTTCCAAGGCACCGTCACAACCGTCATGCCTACGGTTGACCCGGCGAGCCGCACGTTCGGCGTGGAGATCACACTCGCCAACGCCGATGGCCGCGTGCTCCCCGGAATGTTCGGCCGCGTGACCCTCAACCTCGGCAAGGCTGAGCGCGTGGTCGTTCCCGACAAGGCCGTGGTGAAACAGCAGGGCTCAGGCAACCAGTACATATATGTCTACAACTCCGACGGCACCGTATCGTTCAACCAGGTGCAGCTCGGCCAGCGTCTCGGCAGCGAGTATGAGCTGCTGTCGGGTGTGGAACCGGGTTCGAAGGTCGTTGTGAGCGGACAGGCCAAACTTGCAAACGGTATTAAAGTCAATATAGCGAAATGAGTCTCTACGGATCAGCAGTAAAACGGCCGATCACCACGTTGTTATGCTTCGTGACGGTGATCATCCTGGGACTTTTCTCCCTGGCCAAGCTCCCTATCGACCTCTATCCCGACATCGATACGAACACCATCATGGTGATCACGATGTATCCGGGCGCGAGCGCGAAGGATATAGAGCAGAATGTGACAAAGCCTCTTGAGAACACGCTCAACTCCGTGGAGCACCTCAAGCACATCACCTCGACTTCGCGCGAGAACACCTCGGTCATAACCCTCGAGTTCGAATATGGCTATGACATCGACGTGCTCACCAACGACGTGCGCGACAAACTCGACATGGTCGAATCGCAGCTCCCCGACGATTCGGAGAACCCGATCATCTTCAAGTTCTCGACCGACATGATTCCTATCTGTCTGCTGTCGGTCGAGGCGAGCGAGAGTATGCCGGGTCTCTACAAGATTCTCGACGAGAACGTGGCCAACCCGCTTGCCCGCGTCGACGGTGTCGGTACGGTGTCGATCTCGGGTGCGCCGAAACGTGAGGTCCACGTGTACATCGACCCGAACCGTCTGGAGGCATACAACCTCTCGGTCGAGACGGTGGCCGGAATTATCGGCGCGGAGAACAAGAACGTGCCGGGCGGATCGTTCGACATCGGTTCAAACACCTATGCGCTCCGCGTGCAGGGAGAGTTCGAGTCTACATCGCAGCTCAAGGATATTCCTGTGGGCAGCTTCAACGGCAAGATTGTTTATCTGAAGGATGTGGCACGCATCGAGGACACTCTTGAGGAGCGCACCCAGCAGACATACAACAACGGCACCGAGGGCGCGATGATTGTCATCCAGAAGCAGTCGGGCGCGAACTCGGTGGAGATCTCCAACAAGGTTATGGAGATGCTGCCGAAGCTCCAGAAGAGCCTCCCCTCTGACGTTAAGATCGGTGTGATTGTCGATACCTCCGACAATATCCGCAACACGATCGCCTCGCTTGTCGAGACGGTGCTCTACGCCCTTCTGTTCGTCATGATTGTGGTGTTCCTCTTCCTCGGACGCTGGCGCGCCACGATGATTATCGTCATCACGATCCCGGTATCGCTCATTGCCTCGTTCGTGTATCTCTACGCCACGGGCAACACGCTCAACATCATCTCGCTCTCGGCGCTATCGATTTCAATCGGTATGGTGGTCGATGACGCGATTGTGGTCCTGGAGAATGTCACAACCCACATAGAACGTGGTGCCGACCCGCGTCAAGCCGCCGTGCATGGCACCAATGAGGTGGCCATCTCGGTAATCGCCTCGACGCTGACCCTTATCGCGGTGTTCTTCCCGCTGACTCTCGTCACCGGTATGACCGGTGTGCTCTTCCGCCAGCTCGGATGGATGGTCACAATCATGATGATCATCTCCACCACCTGCGCCCTCTCGCTCACCCCAATGCTCTGCAGCCAGTGGCTCCGTCTGCGCAAGCAGGACCAGGGCAAGGGTAAGAAGAAGAACTGGTACACACCCATCGAGCACGCTCTCGACAAGTTCGACAACGCCTATGCCGGACTGTTGCACAAGGTGGTAGGACACCGTGGCGTGACAATCCTGATCTGTCTCGGCATCTTCGTCGGCTCGTTGTTCCTCATGAAGGGTGTCGGCACAGAGTTCATCCCGACGCAGGACAACGCCCGTATCGGTGTCAACCTTGAGCTGCCTATCGGTTCACGCGTGGAGTATGCCGAGGAGGTCACCGCACGCCTCGACTCGCTCTGGCGCAATAAATATCCGGAAATCAAGGTGTCGAACTACACTGTCGGCCCCGCAAGCTCCGACAACACGTTCGCCTCGCTCTCCGACAACGGTGCCCACATCATCTCGATGAACATCAGTCTGACCAGCTCGACCGAGCGTGACCGTGGCATCGTAGAGATAGCCAACGAGATGCGTAAGGACATCGACACGATGTTCCCCGACTTCAAGAAGGCTCAGGTCATGGTCGGCGGCGGCATGAGCGGCGGCATGGGTGGCCAGGCCACCGTTGACTTCGAGATCTACGGTTACGACTTCGAGGAAACCGACAGCGTGGCCCGCGACCTCAAGCAGATTCTCGCCGGCATAAACGGCACGGCCGACATAACAATCTCACGCTCTGACTACCAGCCGGAGTATCAGGTTGACTTCGACCGCGAGAAGCTCTCCATGTACGGCATCAACCTCCAGACCGCCGCTATGTACCTGCGCAACCGCATCAACGGTGCCACGGCGTCGCAGTTCCGCGAGGATGGTGAGGAGTATGACATCAAGGTGATGTATGCACCGGAGAACCGTACCCAGATTTCCGACATCGAGAACATACTCATCTACACCCCGTCGGGCCAGGGCATACGCCTCAAGGAACTCGGCACGGTTGTGGAGCGTTTCACACCGCCCACCATAGAGCGTAAGGACCGCGAGCGTATCATCACGGTCAAGGCCGTTGTCGACGGCGTGCCGATGAGCCAGGTTGTGGCCGATGCCCAGGCACAGATTGACAACATGCACATACCCACGGGAATCTCCATCAGCCTTGCGGGTACTTATGAGGACCAGCAGGATTCATTCTCCGACCTGTTGCTGCTCGGAGTGCTGATCATCATCCTGGTATATATCGTGATGGCCGCCCAGTTCGAGTCGTTCACATATCCGGGCATCATCATGACCTCGCTTCTGTTCGCGTTCTCCGGTGTGTTCCTGATTCTTTGGCTGACTGGACATACGCTCAACGTCATGTCAATGATTGGAGCCATCATGCTTATCGGTATTGTGGTGAAGAACGGTATCGTGCTCATTGACTACATCACGCTCAACCGAGAGCGCGGCATGTCAATACGCCGTGCGGTGATCGACGGAGGACGCTCGCGTCTGCGTCCGGTGGTGATGACCACGCTGACCACCATCCTCGGTATGGTTCCGATGGCAGTCGGATCGGGCGAGGGTGCCGAGATGTGGCGACCCATGGGTGTGGCCGTGATCGGCGGTCTTACCTTCTCGACCATCCTGACGCTGCTCTTCGTTCCGGTGCTCTACTGCGTGTTCGCGGGCAACGGCATCAAGAACCAGCGCAAGAAGCACCGCGCGCGCCTCGAAGCCAAGAATACAAACAACTAAAAGAACTACAATGCAAGCAATATTCATAGCCTACGACCTTGCCCACCACGAGAAGGTCATAGAAGTACTCAACGCCTCATCGTGCCGTGGATTCACATCCTTCGGCACGGTGCAGGGGCGGGGCACAAAAACCGGCGAGCCTCACTTCGGCACGCACGCATGGCCCTCGCTGGCATCGGCGATGCTGACCTTTGTCGAGGACGACCGTGTAGACGCGGTTCTCGACCGTCTCCGCGCCATCGACGAAGAGAAGCCCAAGCTGGGCCTCCGCGCCTTCGTCTGGCCCATCACCCGCACCATCTGACCCACCCCCGCCTCAATGATCCTTTAAAGAGCGCGACATTCATCCGGATGTCGCGCTCTAATTAAATAAGTAGTGTCAATGTAAATAGCCATCGGAGAAGAACGGGGAATAGCCATCGGAGAAAAACGTATTCGCATAGAGACTGCCCAGAAACTTCGTGAGGCCGGTATTGACGAAGATTTGATAAAATCAATAACCGGAATATCTAAGTAATAATTTGTTGTTTCTGAAATTTTCGAAATAGGGAAAGATATTTTGGTGGGACGGGATTTTTTTGTAACTTTGCAGGTGGAAAGGCGCACGTGGCGTAATTGGTAGCCGCGCCAGACTTAGGATCTGGTGTCTTGCGACGTGTAGGTTCGAGTCCTATCGTGCGCACAAATTCTGTCAAACCGTCGGTTCTTCGGATCCGGCGGTTTTTCGTTTATCCGTCCACCCGTCAGCTGCAACAAATTCAGCCGGCCTACTATTGATTACAATTTATAAATCTAACAACTTTCTTTAGATTTTATTTGTTAAAATATTACTAATTAGTTATCTTTGCAACATGAATCAGGATGAAACCAATTCTCAATATGTGAGAACGATTTTCAAAACACCAGAATTTGAAACGTTCTTCGATTCATTGCCGCCAAAGGTGCAAACCAAGATGGACTATGTGATGAATGTGATAGCCACCGTCTATAATGTATCCACAAAGTTTGTAAAACATCTTGATAATACAAATCTGTATGAGATGAGAGTTTCCGTTGGTACCAATGAATACCGAAATATTTTATTCGCCATAGACCATGATAATATGATTGAGTCTAAGAACGTAATATTGCTAAATGGTTTCCTGAAGAAAGATAACAAAGATTACCGTAAACAAATCGAAAAAGCAGAAACGATATTAAATAATTTGGAATTATGAGAAAGATAAATGTAGACAAATTAATCAAGCTCTCAACAGTAAATGATGACCTTGACAGACGTTATGGCAAGCAAGGCTCGGCTGAACGTGAGAAATTTGATGAAGAATCTCTCGCATGGTTCTATGGCAATATGCTGCGTGAACGTCGTAAAGAACTGAATCTGACCCAAAAGCAGGTTGCAGAACAACTTGGACGGGAGCAGAGCTATATAGCACGTGTCGAGAATGGTAAAGCGGATATACATCTATCCAGTTTCTTCCGCATAGCTGCTGTTCTTGGCATACAGTTTGTACCTACGTTCATGCAATCTGCAATGCGTTAGTCTCCATATTTTTTGCTTCGGTCAGGCTTGGGGGAATGGCATTTATTTTGTAATTTTGCCATAGGAGATGTTCTCTGTGAATAAAAGCTGTGATCATGAAGCATTTTTGTCTGATATTTGCCTTATTGACCCTACTCTATGCTCCGGGTGCTTACGCAAAGAGTAAAGACTTCCCACACGCCGAGGTGAAGGTCAGTTACTCGTATGCCCATAAGCGTCTTAAAACCGATGCGAAAGCATACGATGACGAGTATGTCATGCTGCTTCTCGCCAACAGCAGGTACTCAAAGTTTTTCAGCCCGCACACCGAATATCTCGACTCGCTCGATTCCACTCCGTCGGGCAGGGCCCTGAGTGACCGGCTCCTGCATGAGGGTATCAAAAAATATATCGAAACAAAAGATGAGTCTGCGATTCCTGCCAAAAACGGATCAATGTATGTGTTCAAATCACTTGATGATTCGACCGTAACCGTATATGACCAGGCGGGGATGTCGGAGTTCGGGTACTATACGGAACCTCTCGCCGAAATGCGATGGGAAATCGGCGACTCGATAAAAAACGTACTCAACTATGAATGCGTGATGGCCGCGACAGACTATCACGGGCGGCATTGGACAGTATGGTTCACGACCGACATCCCCCTGCAAGACGGCCCATGGAAGTTATGCGGACTGCCGGGGCTGATTCTTGAAGCAAGCGACAGCTCCGGTCAACATCACTTCATTGCAACCGGCATCGAAGCCTGCGATAACCCGATAATGCCAATCTACAATCCGAAGAAATATGACAGGATGAAGCGTCGGGACATGCTTAAAATTGGCCGGAGCTACCTGACCAATGGCGCAACTATGGTTAACGCGCTTATAAGCAACACCCCTGGCGGCGAGAGGATTGAAATGAAAAATAACAACGACAGCTCGCAGGCAGACCTGCATGTCGACTTCCTTGAAACCGATTACCACGAATGATCCGGCTGACGTGCATATTGGCATTTATGCTGGTCGCGCTCGCGGGCGTGGCTCAGACCGATGTTTCGGGAATTGTCGTGGAGGAAGGCTCGAACGAGCCGCTGACCGGAGCATCGGTCATCCTGCGCAATCCTGCCGGTAAGATACGGAAGTATGCCACTTCCGACAACAACGGCCGGTTCTCCATACAAGCCGCCGAGACCAAAGGCCACACACTCGACGTTTCGATGATGGGTTTCGCCAAGCAGACAGTCGTTCTTGACAGCGTTGAGCTCCCGGTGACTGTGGTCATGGAGGCTTCGGCCACAATGCTCAAAGAGGTTGCCGTGAAGGCCGACCGCATACGTGAGCAAGGTGACACAATCACCTACAATGTAGGGAGTTTCGCACAGGCTCAGGACCGCAGCATAGGCGATGTGCTGAAACGTATGCCGGGCATAGACGTGTCGAACACCGGCAAGATACAATATCAGGGCGAGGACATCAACAAATTCTATATCGAGGGAGCTGACCTGTTGGGCGGCAAATATGGAATCGCCACCAACGGCATAAGCCATGATGATGTCGGAGCCGTGGAGGTGATGGAGAACCATCAGCCCATGCAGGTGCTGTCGGGCATAAGTTTCTCCGACAAGGCTGCAATCAACCTGAAACTCAAAAACAAGGCCAAGGCAACATGGACTTTCCATGGCGATGCGGGAGGTGGCTGGTCATGGCAACCGTCGGGAGCGGCATGGGACGCCGAGCTGTTTGCAATGGCCGTCATGTCGGGGTTCCAGAATATAACGACCGTCAAGACAAACAACACCGGCGAAGACCTGTCGGCCAACGCCACGGATTTCTTCGCGTCGCGGCGCGAAACAGGACTGAGCCGATATGTAAGCGTCTCGTTGCCGGGCGTTCCCTCGCTGAGCCGCAAGCGCACACTGTTCAACCGCTCCGCACTGGTATCGACCAACAGTCTTTGGAAGCTGAAGAATGGAGAGTTCAAGGCGCAGGTCGATTACTCGTTCAACCGCGTCACCGCCCGGGCCACCAACACAACCACCTACTTTCTTGAAAGCGGTGACCGCGTTGTGACCGAGAACCGCGACGGACTTGACCGCACCCATTCACTATCGGGCAAGTTCATATATGAGGTCAATAAAAAGACCATGTTCATCAACAATACCCTCTCGACCAACATAGACTGGGACAATATAAGGCTCACGATGACCGGCTCTTTGCCCAACAGCCAGTCGGCATATCTGCCTGACTACTATGTCAGCAACAGGTTCAAGATGATAAAGCGGTTCAACGGCAAGCATCTCGTGACATTCCAGAGCAATAACGAATGGGAATCGCTGCCGCAGACACTCAACGTATATACAGCGGGTGTACACAGCGGCGAACAGCGTTTTAACCAGTCTTTAGGCAACCATGCTTTTTACACACATGAGAGCGCGGCATACGCATTTTCTGTGAAAGGCCTGACGATAAGTCTTGAAGGAGGTGTGAAGGGGTACCTGCGCTCACTGAACAGCGAGTTGCCCGACATACCCGCCGAAATTGCGGGAACGACACGAAATGTGTTGAACACAAACTATTTCACCCTGTATGCCACACCTAAGTTCGAATATTGGGTGAAGCGCGTGAACTTCACACTCAATGCTCCCGTAAGTTTCTCACATTACACTTTTGACAAGGCTCTCGCCAACCGTTCCGAAGTATATTTCTCTCCGTCGCTTAGCGTGAACTGGAAACCCGACAACCGCTTCTCGGCAACGCTGCGTGGCGGAGCGGGCCGCACGCCTATGGATCTGAACATGATTCAGCCGGGCCTCACGATGACCGACTACCGTACATTCCGGCAGGGTGTGGACAATTTCTACAATTCGACATCGCAACGCGTGTCGGCAAGCCTCTCTTACAAGCATACCCGCCACGGCCTGTTTGCAAACGCGATGGTCATGCAGTCATGGTCTCACCTGCCCTACACCATGGTGCAGCGGCTGTATGGCGACTACATTGTGTATTCCTATGCTGATGCCGCGAGCGACGGGCAGAACCTCATGGCGATGGGAAATGTGGGCAAGACGCTCGACTTCATGCGCGGAAGCGTCAATGTGAACGGCTCATTCAGCAGCAATGAATCGCATCTGTTCTCCGATAACGAGGCGGTCAATTCTGTAAGCACCGGCTGGAGCATCGGCGCAAAAATCAACGGTACCCCGCTACGCTGGCTGAGTTTCGATTACTCAATCGACTTCTCCGAGATCCGTCTGAAAATGAACAGTGTCAGGAACTCATGGTTGAGCGGCATGGAGAACTCATTGCTCATCAACATCATGCCGCACGCAAAGTGGGAATGGCGCATAATCGGTGAGCATTACCGCAATGAACTTACATCCGGAAAATATAAAAACGTGTTGCTGCTCGACACCAAGTTGGTCTATAAGCTCAGCAAGCGCATAGAGCTCTCAGCGACGCTCAACAACATATTCAACCAACGCTCATACAATTACACAACCTACAGCCAGCTCTCCTCGTTCGAGTCGCAGCGATGGCTCCGGGGCCGCGAGCTGCTGTTCACAATCTCCCTGCGAAAATGAAAAAGTCACTCACCTTAACCGTTATGTGTCTTGCGGCTCTGACTGCGTCGGCACAGGAGAAAGCCGACATAGAGGTCAGCTATAATTACAGGCATTTCCACCGTTCGGGCAAGGAGCAGAACCATCAGCTGACATTGCTTGCAAACGCGACGGAATCGAAGTTTTTCAGCCCGGAGACGGAGTTTGTCGATTCTCTGGAGTACACGCCTGAAGGCCGGGAAATCTACAATCAGATGAAGATGGCCGCTTTCACATCGGGCGACCTGAAATCTGTGCCCTCGCGCAAGATTCCGATGTATATATTCAAATCAAAAGCCAAGGGGGAAACCGAGGTTTATGACGGCCAGATCGCGATGATGTTCACATACACCGAACCCTATGAAGCCCAGACTTGGGAAATAGCCGATTCGACAAGAAACATCCTCGATTACGACTGCGGCATGGCGACATGCAGCTACCGGGGACGGGAGTGGACGGCATGGTTTGCCGTGGATATTCCTATACAGGATGGCCCATGGAAACTGTCGGGACTTCCAGGACTTATTCTGGAAGCTTCTGAAAGTACCGGCCAGCATCACTTCACGGCAACTGGAATCCAGGCTTCGCGACGGGCGATGACCCCCGTCGCGGGCCGCGACCATTATGAGAAAGCCGACCGCATCACAATGCTCAAGGCACTCCGCAAATTTGAAGAAAACCCTGAGGCCGGACTTGGAGCGGCATTAGGCATAAAGCTCTCCGTGCAGGGTGGAATAAAAGTCGACAAATCCCTCGACTTCCTCGAAACCGATTACAGATAAGATTATCTGCCGGTTTACGAATACTGTAGGGATGCACGGAACACGTGCATCCCTACGATAAGCATGTGATCTGAGCGCGGTCAGGGTTGATAGAGGAAGCGTTTGATGGAGCGTTTCGGGGTCTTCTCGAATTCGACATCCATTATCTTATAGCGCTTCACTTTGCTGTAGGCCGGAAGCATCGCGTTCAGGGCCACAAGGTTGTCGTCCATCACTTTCTCTATGGCCTCTTCCGAGAGGTGCTGGCTGTTGGCCGCCTCGAAGTCGGGATGTATCAGCGCCACCAGGTGTCCACCCTCGTCGATGATCAGCGATTCATTCACATAGGGAAGTATGTTGAGCTTCTGCTCTATCTCCTCGGGATATATGTTCTGTCCCGACGGACCGAGTATCATAGTCTTGGAGCGTCCGGAAATGAAGATGTGCCCGTCGGCATCGATCACTCCCATGTCGCCCGTGTTCATCCAGCCGGAATCGTCGGGGAAGACCTCGCGCGTGGCCTTGTCGTTCTTGTAGTATCCTTTCATCACGTTCTCACCCTTGACGAGTATGTTGCCCGGTACAGTTGCCGGATCGGGCGAGTCAATCCTCACCTCCATACGGTCAACGACCTTGCCGACAGATCGCGGCTTCGACTCGGTTGAGGGAGCATAGGAAATCAACGGGCCGCACTCGGTCATGCCGTAACCGACCGTCACGGGGAAGCCGATACGGTAGAGGAACTTCTCGACATCGGGGTTGAGCGGCGCACCGCCCACGATAATCTCGCACAGGTTGCCGCCGAACGCCTCCATGAGCTTCTCCTTTATCTTGGCAAGGAGACGGTCATCGAGGAACGGCACCTTGAGCAGCAGCTTCATGACCGGCTTCTCAAGCATGGGGAAGACATTGTTACGGATAATCTTCTCAAGAATCAGCGGCACGGTGATGATGAGCGTCGGGCGCACGTCGGCAAACGCCTTCAGTATAACCTTGGGCGACGGCAGACGCGTCAGGAAGTGCAGGTGGCAACCCTTGCAGAAGGGGTGCAGCATGTCGGTGGTGAGTCCGTAGAGATGCGCGAGCGGAAGCATGTTGACCACCCCCTGACCCGGCTTGAGGAACCCGAGGTTGTCAAGGCAGAAGCGCACATTGCTCCAGAAGCTGACGTAGGGAAGCATTACGCCCTTCGACATTCCGGTGCTGCCCGAGGTGTAGCTGATCACAGCCAGTTCGTCGGGTTTGTCATCGTAATACACCACATCTTTCTTATCGAAACTGTAGGGGTATTTACGGCCGAAATACTCGTTGAGGTTATTTCGGGCATCGGTCAGGGCCTCGCTGCGCGACAGCGGCATACCGAGTTCGGAGATATAGATTGCACCGACGAGGTCGGGCATGACCTTCTCGTCGAGGTTTTCCCAGATGGCGGCATCGACGAAGAGCAGCTTCGAACCGCTGTGGTTGACGAGATGGTGCACCATGTCGGCCTTGAATTCGTGGAGGATAGGCACTGCCACGACACCCGCCGTGAGGCATGAAAGGAATATCACGGCCCAGTTGGATGAGTTCTTGCCGCAGATGGCCACCTTGTCGCCGGGGCGTACACCGGCGGCTTCGAAGATGATATGCAGTTTGGCGATAAGTAGCGCGGCATCCTTATACTGGTAATTAATGCCGCCCATATCAGAGAGAGCCATGCTGTCCCAATTTTGGACAACCGACTCACGAATCAGCGCGTTAAGCGATTTATTTTCCATAGTCAGTGGGTTAGTTAGATACTAATCAAGAGTAATACACTCTACAATTAGAAACATACCCGCGCCCCAAAAGTTTTCCCGCCCCACCTGCTGTGCAACATCCCCGCCATACTTATCTCAAAATTACTTTGCAAAAAGAATTATTTTTGTTATTTTTGTTGGCAAGTACTCCGACACGCAACCGTCTGCAAAAAAAGGACGCGACGCATCGGGTGCAGCTATCATAATTCATTACAGAAGTTATGTACGATTCAAAAGAATGTGTAAAAATCATAACACGTTATCTTCCAAGAATTCAACAAGAGTTTGGAGTAACGGGGTTATCATTGTTCGGGTCGGTGGCACGTGGAGACAACCGTCCTGACAGCGACATAGACATTCTTGTGGAAATGCCTCCGAAAATATTCATGATGTGCGCACTTAAGGAATTCCTCGAATCAATTCTCAAGGCATCAGTAGATTTGATAAGAAAACACTCCCATCTGTCACAGAAATTCATAGACCGAATCTCACATGACTCCATCACAATTCTCTGACACCGACACCCATAGGGCGATTGACACTCTCCAAGATATTCTACGTACAATCACACAACTTACCGATTGGAATAGGGATATTACATCTGTTGATTTTTACTACAGTTCAGAAAGAGGTATGCAATTGCTCGCAGCCAATTGTACCTTAATCACCGCAATTGGCGAAGGTATCAATCGTATTGAAAGAGTAATACCCGGCTTCTTATCTTCCAACTTTCCGCAAATCCCATGGCGTTCAATAGTTGGAATGAGGAATCATATAGCACACGGATATTTTGAATTAGACGCAGAGGTAGTATTTGAAGCTGTCAAAAACGACATACCACCTCTACAACAGGCCATAACTGATGCTGCATCATTACTGACTCACTCAGACGAGAATACATAACATAATTCAAAAGAGCCATCCTTTGCAGGCGGCTCTTTCATTACTTCTCTTATTCCATCCAACAACGCCATCAGGATTATATATGGCACATAACATTTTATGTGGCCGCTGCAGCTACACAAAAATGTCATGTGCAATAACCTGAAGCCTAACGCCTGGGACCTTACTTGGTGAGGGTGGTGAGGCGGGCGCGGAGCTGGGCGGGGTTCTCGCCACGGCTGATGATGGTGCCGTCGGGGGCGAGCAGAATGTGGTGGGGTATTCCGGAGAAGCCGTAGATGTCGTAGGGGGTGCGGGCCGTGTTGTAAAGCACGGGCCATTCGATGCCCTGTTTGTTGACCATGGCTTTGGTGTCGTCGGGCAGGTCGCGCACGGCCACTCCTACTATCTCCAGGTTGTCGCCGAAGTCTGCACGCAACGCTTTCAGCTCGGGCAATTCGCGGATGCAGTATGGACACCAGCTCGCCCAGAAGTCGATGATGGTGTATTTGCCCTGCGGCACGAGTGCGGAGAGCTTCTGAGCACGTCCTGACGCATCCTCGCCCGCGAAATCAACATATTTGCGGCCGGGGGATGTGGCGAGACGTAATTTGGCGAAATTCTCATAGTACTTCACACGCTTGGCATCGCGGAACCCGGGGACGGCTTTGGAAAGCATGCTGTCAACCCGCTCCGGCTCGGCATATTTCAGCCATTCTATGCCGAAGTAGTCGCCAAGAGGATTGTCGCGGTTGGCATTGTATTGCTGCTCGACAAATTCGACATATTTGCCCATGTCATCGAGATTCTCTATGGAATCGAGTGTGGCCATCAGGCCGGAGAAACGGTCGTTGAGCGGCGTGCCGGTAGCTATGCTCGTGGAGTCGGTGACGAGAGCGTCGCCATCCTCAGCAACGTAGAACGCCTGTATGCGACCATCCACGCTGACCTGCATGAACGCGGGGAAACGCAGGGAGTCCGATTCCTGAGTCACGAAGTGCGCCCGGCCATCGGTAATTACGGCACTGGCCACAAGTGCGGAATCCTTATAGTTCATAAGCTCGACGGTCTTGCCCTCGAAGCGTTCCGGAAACTGAATCTCAAGACGGCTCTCCTGCTTGCGGCAGGCACCCATGGCGAGCATGAGCGCACAGAGCGATATGGCGAATGATTTTGTTCTCATCAAGTCTGGTTAATTCTGGTTAATATTGTATTCTTACTTTTTGGTTGAGGACTTTGAGGTGGCCGTCGCGGTGGTGGGATACTTGTACCCCTCCTTGAAGGCCTTCTTCTCGATGTCCTTGATTCGTTTTTCGGTGTCGGGGTGACTGGAGAAGAGGGAAGATACGAGCGACGCCGTACCCGACGAATTTTCCAGTGCCTGGAGTTTCTTGAACGACATACAGAGCACCAGCGGATTTCGGCCATGTGCCTTGAGGAAGTCGTAGCCGTAGGCATCGGCGTTCGATTCCTGCTTCTGAGAATATTTGGCATTCACGATAGCCTCGCCAAGCACTCCGAGCTGCGAGTCGGTCAGCGCGGCTATGGTTCCGCCCGCCGAAGCGACTGCATCTTTCAGGGCAGCTGTACGCAGGGCATTCTTCATGGCGTTCTTTGTATCCTTATGAGCCACGTGGCCTATTTCATGACCGATTACTCCGAGCACCTCGTCGTCGGTCATGGCATCCATCAGGCCGGAATATACGCGAACACTGCCGTCGGCACATGCGAAGGCGTTGATGTCCTTGGTGATGTACACCTTGAAATTCAGAGGCTGCCCGTCGACCGAGGTTATACCGCTCACTATGCGGTTGAGACGGGTGGTGTACTTGCTGTTGGCCGGAGCAAGACTGTTGGTCTTGTCTGACTGCGAGACAAACTGGCTGACGTAGCCCTTGATCTGGTCATCCGATACGGTGAACGACTGGAAGAGTTCCAAACCACCCTGGAGCAGACGGCCCCAGTCCTGGGCTTCGGCTACCGGAGCAGCCACAGAGGTGGCGAGCAGCAACGACAACAGATATATTTTCAGTTTCTTCATGACTCATCGGTTTTGCGGGAAGGCACGGCACACGAGGCCACCGCGCGTTCTCAGGTCATATTTAGAAAACGGAGATTCACCCGTTTTGTTTGCTGCCGTTTTGTCTGCACAGGCAATGCCTGCGAGCGCCCCTCCCCCACTCCGGCATTACTTGCTGACCATGATGTCGAGCACGAGGTGGTCCGTCTCGGTCATGGCCTCGCGTCCGATGCTGGTCAGGTTGTGCACGGTGCGGTCTATGTCGTCGCACACGATGCCCTCCTGCGAAGTGACGCACTTGCCGTTCATGGCGAGCATGGCCGACATGAGAGCGGCCGACACGCCCGATGTTATCTTCATGGCACAGGCCGGTTTCGCGCCGTCGCACATCATGCCGGTGATGTTGGCTACCATATTCTTGATGGCGGCGCAGACCTCTTCGTAGCCACCACCCATGAGGTGAACGAGACCCGCCGAAGCTCCCGTCGAGGCCACCACACAGCCGCAGAGGGCTGACAGACGGCCGAGGCTCTGCTTGATGTAAATACTGGTAAGGCTGCTGAGAGTCAGGGCGCGTGCAAGGTCTTCTTCCGAGGCATTGATATCTTCGGCATAGCACACCACCGGAAGTGTGGCCGTTATGCCCTGGTTGCCGCTGCCGGAGTTTGACATGACCGGAATCTGGGCACCGCCCATGCGGGCATCGCACGCAGCCGAGGTCATGGAGAGGATATGGCGTATGGGTGTGTCGCCGAAAAGACGGAGACCCTGCTTGCGTATCACCTGGCCCAGGCCATGGCCGTAATCCTCGCGCAGGGCGAGACGTGCGGCGTCGCGGTTCATCCATCCGGCCTCAAGAATGAAGCGTATCTTGTCGAGCGGGGCGTTCATGGCGAAGTCGTAGACTATAGCCTCGTTTAGACATATGTCATCGCTGTTGTCACAGCATGCCTCGCAGCAGTTGCGTTCGAGAAGCACCTCGCCGTTGTGCGAGAGGTATATGAAATTGGTATGCGAACCCGATATGACGGCACGCGCGGTGTCGTCGCCGGCTTTGACCTCCACCTCGATGTGCAGGTTTGACGGCGGGTTCTTATGATGACCGATCGAGATGTGACCTTCGTCAATGTAGCGGCGTCCCTGCTCCAGAGCCTCGGGAGTGACATCGCGCAGCACTTCGAGGCCATACTCGGACTTGCCGACCAGGGCACCGAGGGCCACGGCGATAGGCAGTCCAATCATGCCGGTGCCCGGTATGCCGACACCCATGGCATTCTTTATTATATTGCCGCTGAGTGACAGCGACACCGATTCGGGCAGGCAGCCGAGCAGTTCGGTGGCTTTGGCGACGCAGAGCGACACGGCAGCCGGCTCCGTACAGCCTATTGCGGGAACGACTTCCCGCTTGATCAGGCATATTATCTTCTCAATTTGTGCTTCGGTCATGTTAGGTTTTAGATGTTAGGTTTTAGGTGTTAGATTTTAGATTTTAGGTTTTAGATTTTAGGTTTTAGATTTTAGGTTTTAGGTTTTTAGGTACAGGCAGCTCTAAAGCCTAACGCCTAATACCTAAAGCCTCTCAGATGGGGAGCTGGCCTTTGCGGCTCTGCTCTATACGCTTGTTGCGCCAGCAGTTGCGGCAGACGGCTATGTAGCGTTCGTTGCCGCCGATTTCGACCACTTCTCCTTCGGTTATTATCTCGCCCTGAGAATTGACACGGGCGTTCACTATCGTCTTGCGGCCACATGAGCAGGTCGATTTGACCTCGTCGATCGAGTCGGCCACCTCAAGCAGACGCTTGGATCCTTCGAAAAGATGCGTGCGGAAATCTGTACGCAGACCGTAGCACACCACGTTTATGCCGTAGTCATCTACAATCTTTGCCAGCTGGTCAACCTGGTCGGTCGAGAGAAACTGGGCCTCGTCAACGAGAATCCAGTCAGGATGAGAGCCGTCGGCATACTGTATGGCCGTTATCTCCTCATACAGATTCGATTCGGGGTATATCCACCCGCATTCACGCTCTATGCCGATGCGCGATCGGATCACGTTCTTGTTGTCGCGCGTATCGACCACAGGCTTGAAACAGCGGTAGGCCATGCCGCGCTCCTCAAAATTATAAGCGGTAGTGAGCAGCATGGCTGTCTTGGCCGAACCCATCGTGCCGTATCTGAAGTACAGTTTTCCTATTCTTTTCATCGGTTTTCTCTATTCAATTGCGAATATAGGAAATTTTTGGCTCTTTATCAAAACTTTTTGCAGGTAACTGTTGTTGAAAATCTGTGTAAGTGTTTGAAAAGTAGCAATGTTGATAGTTAATTTATTTAACGATTCACCTCGCGGACGCCCATTCACCGCACCTTAGAGTCCGTCTCATAAAAAATTTACCCATAGGGGCGGCTTATTTTTGCACTGATTCGGTTCAAGACCGCAGGGAGCAGCCTGATGGCTGTGACCGGAGGGCTTGGAGCGAAGCAGTCAAAAAGAAGCCGGACGGAGTAAATTTTAACGGATTCTGTTGTGTAAAGTTAAATTGAAAAGTATATGAAATATATTTTTAACATGTCCGTTTTGATAAAAATTACCAAAGACTCGCTGGCTTAAGCCATCTCAGGCACTTGACTTCCAGTCACAACCGAAAGGTTGCTCCTTTCAGCCAAGCACCTGATATGACTCAATCCAGCGACCCCTATGGGTAAATTTTTTATGAGACGGACTCTTTCACCATATTGCGGCACGACAATACCAACTGACCGGAACCCGTCTCCGCAATCATTCACAAAGAAAGGAGGCTCACAATGAACGAAGCTCATGTAATATCAGTTGACCCGGGTGTCAAGACACTCGGCGAACTCCGCATCAATGAAGACCGTCTTGCCAAGATAAGCCGGACTCTCACTGCGCCGGGGCGACATGTCGCCACTCCTTTCAAGGGTCTTTTCAACGCTTTGTTCGGTATCAACAAGCGCGTGAACGGTCAGTTCTCGGGCAAGATGCTGCTGCTCCGCGTTGTGTGCGGGTCGCTTCTTGCCGGCACAGCGCTTCTGCCGCTCGCCCCTGCCGACATCACCTCGATGAACATACCCGCCTCCGCGCTGGTCATGGCCTTTGTCGGCATCTCGATGGTGTTCGGTTTCTTCTCCCGTCTTATCTCGCTCGGCGGCGCCTGCTGGTTCGGATACAGTCTCTACACATCACTGATGGGAGGCATTCCAGACCTGACAGCCGGAGCGCTCGCTATGGTCATGATGATATTCTCGGTGATGGGCCCCGGTCTCTACAGCCTTGACCGCATGATGCGCCGAGGTCTACTGCGCCTTTGCCGCAGAAGCAGGAAAACACGCGGACATGGTTTCGATTACCGTGCATACGGCGTGGTCGACCGTCGGGTAAGCTGAAAACTCACCCCCCTTGTTCCGGCTCCCCCCCTGTCAAGAGCAATCCACTTTTTATGAACCTGCCTTGGCCCACTCCTTGCAATAGTCGCGGATAGCGCAGTTGAGGCAGTCGGGCTTACGCGCCTTGCATACGTACCGGCCGTGCAATATGAGCCAATGGTGCGCCCGTGCCACATATTCCTCAGGTATATATTTCATCAGCGTCTTTTCCGTGGCAAGCGGATTGGGCGATTTGTTCGTCAGGCCGATACGGTTGCTGACGCGGAACACATGCGTGTCAACCGCCATGGCCGCCTTGTTCCAGACAACGGAGAGCATGACGTTGGCCGTCTTGCGTCCAACGCCCGGGAGCTTCATCAGATTGTCTATGTCAGAGGGCATCTCGCCACCGAATTCCTCGACAAGCACACGCGCCGCCTTGACCAGCGAACGCGACTTGTTGTTGGGAAATGTCACCGATTTTATATATTCGAACACCTCCTCTTCGGTCGAGGCCGCCAGGTCTTCAGGATTGGGGAACCGCTCGAACAGCGCGGGGGTCACCATGTTGATGCGCTTGTCGGTGCATTGGGCCGACAGTATCACCGCCAATAAAAGATGAAACGGAGTGTCGTAATGCAACTCCGTCTCAGGCGCGGGCATAGTCTCCTTGAAAATGGAGATTATGCCCTCATATCTTTGCTTTATAGTCATTATAAAGAGTGTTTGCGTTCCGGATCCGGAAACAGGCTCAGCACCGTCCGTCAGGATTAATGGGCAGCCTCGAACTCGCGCAGGAAGCGGACATCATTCTCCGAGAAGAGACGCAGGTCCTTCACCTTGTACTTGAGGTTGGTGATTCGCTCGATACCCATTCCGAACGCGTAGCCGGTATATATCTCCGGATCTATGCCGCAGGCCTTGAGCACATTCGGGTCAACCATGCCGCAGCCGAGAATCTCGACCCAGCCTGTTCCCTTGCAGAATGCGCATCCCTTGCCGCCGCAGATGTCGCAGCTGATGTCCATCTCGGCCGACGGCTCCGTGAAGGGGAAGTATGAGGGACGGAGACGTATCTTCGTCTCGGGACCGAACATCTGGCGTGCGAAGCCCAAAAGAACCTGCTTGAGGTCGGCAAACGACACGTTCTTGTCGATATACAGACCCTCAACCTGATGGAAGAAGCAGTGGGCACGCGCCGAGATGGCCTCGTTGCGGTACACACGGCCGGGGCATACGATGCGGATGGGCGGCTGTGCATGTTCCATGACGCGGGTCTGGACCGAAGAGGTGTGCGTGCGGAGCAGGATGTCAACCGTGTCGCGCGAGATGAAGAACGTATCCTGCATGTCGCGGGCCGGATGGTCGGGAGGGAAGTTCAGGCTCTCGAACACATGCCAGTCATCCTCGATTTCGGGACCCTCGGCAATGGTGAATCCCATGCTCGCGAAGATACGGAGCATCTCGTTGCGCACCAGCGAGAGCGGATGACGCGTGCCGACACTCATCGGCGACGCTGTGCGGGTGAGGTCAATCTCGTCGAGCGTGGAGTCCTCGGCCACGGCAAATGTCTCCTTGAGACCGTTAATTTTCTCGGTTGCGAACGTCTTGAGTTCATTAATCTTCTGCCCTACCTCACGCTTGAGCTCGGCAGGTACCGAACGGAAGTCAGCCATAAGGGCTGAAACAGCACCCTTCTTGCTGAGATATTTGATACGGAGCTGCTCAACCTCCTCGGGTGTGGAAGCTGCTACGGCTGCAATCTCCTCATGTAATGCTTTGATTTTTTCGAGCATAATTCGTCTGCTTATTTTTTCTATTGCAAAATTAATAAATAATCCTGATTTTTTGTTGTAATATCAAATAAAACTAGCAAAACTATCAAAACTATATCAACCATAAAATCATAAGCATGGACAAAGAGATTCAAAAACCGGCGCGCAACCGCGTCTATGTAAAACTCGCCTGTGTGTGGGGCGGCGCCCTTCTACTTGGAATCGGACTGATGCTGCTCGGCATCTTCATCCGCAACGGATTCGGCCAGCTCTCCTCCAACTCACGCGTTGTCACCGTGCGCGGCCTTTCCGAGCGTGAGGTCGAGGCCAACAAGGTAACGTGGCCTATCGTCAGCAAATTTGTCGGCAACGACCTGGCGCAGCTGTACAGCGAGGTCGAGACCAGCAACAATGCCATAGTCAGTTTCCTCAAGAGCAACGGCATAAGTGCCGAGGAATTCTCGGTCAACGCTCCGCAGGTACAGGACCGGCAGGCCGACAACTACAGCAATCAGCCGGCACCCTTCCGCTACAACGTCACATCGGTCGTGGTAGTGACCAGCTCTCAGGTAGACAAGGTCAACAAGCTCATGGCAAAGCAATCGGAGCTTATGGCCAAGGGAATCGCCATTGTGGCGGGCGACTACAATTACCAGACACTGTATGAATTTACCGAGCTTAACAAGATCAAGCCCGACATGGTGGCCGACGCCACGAAGAACGCACGCCAGGCAGCCGAGAAATTCGCCCAGGACTCCAAGAGCAACCTCGGCAAGATCAAGTCGGCCTCGCAGGGTCAGTTCTCAATCGAGGACCGCGACCAGTACACCCCCTACATCAAGCGCGTCCGCGTGGTCTCGACAATCGAATACTACCTCAAAGACTGATTCCGACCGGCTGGAAGAAAAACACTTCAACCGGGTATTTGCATTGATCCGGTATTTGCATTGACCCAAAAGAAGAAAGGATGCGCCGTTGGCGCATCCTTTCTTCTTGGATACTAAAAAAGCGAATCTTGAAGATTCGCTTTTTCTTTAGTGGCGGGAGCAGGACTCGAACCTGCGACCTTTGGGTTATGAGCCCAACGAGCTACCACTGCTCCATCCCGCGATGTGATTTCGATTGCAAAATTACTGCTTTTTTCTGAATTGACAAAATTTGCACCGAATTTTTATGTTAATTTTCGTTAAGAAAATTATAACTATCTATGATAGCGGCAATTACAATCAGATGCCGGTGCAAAAGAATTTGGGCGAATTAAGACTTATAGGACTTATAAGTCTTATAGGGCCTATAGGGCTGGCCTATGGGACTTATAGGGCTTATAAGGCCTATGGGGCCTATGGGGGGTGTTGGGCTGACAAAGTGAGTCGCGGGTCAAGGTTGGCACCTTGACCCGCGACGCGTTATTGCAGACCTTTTCAGGCGGGGTTATCAGTCGTTTTTGCGGAGGGCAATCTCCTCGGGAGTGAGCTCGGGATCTGTGCCCCAGTTCTGCGCTGCGAGACGCTTGTAGTTGTTGTAACGCCACTGTGCGTTGGCCTTGGCGGCTGCAAACAACTCGTCGGCATCCTGCGGGAACATCTTGTAGAGCGATGCGAAGCGTACCTCTCCCTTCAGGAAGTCGTCGAACTTGCTCCAGTCGGGCTCTTTCGAGTCGAGCGAGAAGGGATTCTCACCCTTGGCCTCCAGATCGGGGTTGTAACGCCAGAGGTGCCAGTAACCGCATTCTACGGCCTGCTTCTCCTCTTCCTGGCTGTGTCCCATACCCTTCTTGATACCGTGGTTGATACAGGGAGCGTATGCGATCACGAGCGACGGACCGTCGTATGCCTCTGCCTCGCGGATTGCTTTCAGGGTCTGTGCGTTGTCGGCACCCATTGCAATCTGCGCCACGTAAACGTAGCCGTAGGTGGTGGCGATGAGACCGAGGTCTTTCTTGCGGATACGCTTGCCGGCAGCGGCAAACTTGGCTATCGCACCGATAGGTGTTGACTTAGATGACTGACCACCGGTGTTGGAGTAAACCTCGGTGTCGAGTACGAGGATGTTGACATTCTTGCCCGAAGCAATCACGTGGTCGAGACCGCCGAAGCCGATGTCGTAGCTTGCGCCGTCACCGCCGACAATCCACTGGCTGCGCTTGGTGAGGTAAGCGTTGAGCTCGACTACAGTCTTGCAGTCGGCACAGCCCTTCTCGGCACCGGGACGCGCTGCCGCCACGAGAGCGGCACCCTTGAGCTGAGACTCCTTGGCATCGTTGCGGGCGTCGAGCCATGCCTGAGCGGCATCGCGCACCTCCTGCGAAGCCTCCTCGCAGGCTGCGATGTTCTGAGCAGCCTCTTTCACACGCTCACGGAGTTTCTCGTAGGCGATGTGCATACCGAGACCGTACTCGCAGAAGTCCTCGAAGAGGGAGTTGGCCCATGCCGGACCGCGACCGTTCTCGTCGGTGGTGTAAGGAGTCGAGGGAACAGAACCTGAGTAGATAGAGCTACATCCGGTAGCGTTGGCAACAACCTCACGCGAACCGAAGAGCTGGGTGATGAGCTTCAGATAGGGAGTCTCGCCACAGCCTGAACATGCGCCTGAGAACTCGAAGAGCGGTTTGGCGAACTGGCTGTTCTTCACGTTGAGCGATACGTCAACGAGGTCTGCCTTGTTCTTGACATTCTTGACGAGCCATTCCCAGTTCTTGTCCTGACCGAGCTGTGTTTCGAGCGGCATCATCTTGAGAGCCTTCTCGCCCTTCATGCCGGGACATACGTCAACACAGTTTCCGCAACCGAGACAGTCGAGAACGTCAACCTGCTGAACGAAACGCATACCGGCCATCTGCTTGCCCATAGCGGGCTTGCTGTGGTCCTCGCCGAAGGGAGCTGCGGCAGCCTCCTCGGGAGTGAGCACAAACGGGCGGATAGATGCGTGGGGGCAGACATAAGAACACTTGTTACACTGGATACAGTTGGCTGTGATCCATTCGGGAACGAATGCAGCCACACCGCGCTTCTCGTAAGCTGCGGTACCCTGCTCCCATGTGCCGTCGGCGTTGTCCTTGAACGCGCTTACGGGCAGAAGGTCGCCATCCTGAGCGTTGATCGGGCGGACAACAGTCTCGATGAATTCCGGAGCGGGAACTGCCGAGGGAGCGTCGTCGGCGAGGTCAGCCCATTCGGGTTTAACCTCAAGCTTGTGATACTCGCCACCACGGTCAACAGCCTGGTTGTTCATGTTGACGATGTTCTCACCCTTCTTGCCATAAGACTTCACGATGAACTTCTTCATCTGTTCGATGGCGAGGTCAACGGGGATAACCTCGGTGATGCGGAAGAACGCGCTCTGGAGAATGGTGTTGGTACGGTTGCCGAGACCGATCTCCTGTGCGATCTTGGTCGCATTGATATAGTAGACGGTGATATTGTTCTGTGCGAAATAACGCTTCACCTTGTTGGGGAGGTTGTTCGCAAGATCCTCACCCTCCCAGATGGTGTTGAGCAGGAATGTTCCGTTGGGGAGCAGACCGCGTGTCACATCATACATGTGGAGGTAAGCCTGAACGTGACAAGCCACGAAGTTGGGCGTGTTCACGAGATAAGTCGAACGGATGGGCTCGTCGCCGAAACGGAGGTGCGAGCAGGTGAAACCACCCGACTTCTTCGAGTCGTAGGAGAAGTATGCCTGGCAATACTTGTCGGTGTTGTCACCGATGATCTTGACAGAGTTCTTGTTGGCACCAACAGTACCGTCGGCACCAAGACCGTAGAACTTGGCCTGGAACATACCCTTGCCCCCCACGTTGATTTCGGGAGCCACGGGAAGTGAATGGTTGGTGAGGTCGTCGACGATACCTACAGTGAACTGGTTGCGCGGTTCGTCAGCCTTAAGGTTCTCGAACACCTCAAGCATCTGTGCCGGAGTGGTGTCTTTCGAGCTGAGACCGTAGCGGCCACCCACGATGAGCGGGGCATTCTCGCGGCCATAGAAGCAGTCCTTCACGTCGAGATAGAGGGGTTCTCCGTTGGCGCCCGGCTCCTTGGTGCGGTCGAGCACGGCGATGCGCTTTGCAGTCGCGGGCACGGCAGCGAGGAAGTGGCGTGCTGAGAACGGACGGTAGAGGTGAACGCTCACGAGACCTACCTTCTCACCCTTGGCGCGGAGATAGTCGATGGTCTCCTTGATGCACTGTGTCACTGAACCCATGGCGATGATCACGCGGTCAGCCTCGGGGTCACCGTAGTAGTCGAACAGACCATAGTTGCGGCCGGTCAGACGGTTCATCTCCTTAACATACTCCTCTACAATCTCTGGGATAGCGTCGTAATATTTGTTGCTTGCCTCGCGGTGCTGGAAGAACACGTCGGGGTTCTCGGCCATGCCTCGTGCGACAGGCTTCTCGGGGCTGAGCGCGCGCGAGCGGAACTCAGCAAGAGCCTCGCGGTCAACGAGCGGAGCGAGATCTTCCTCGCTGAGAGCCTCGATTTTCTGAATTTCGTGAGAGGTGCGGAAACCGTCGAAGAAGTTTACGAACGGCACGCGGCCCTTGATAGCCGAGAGATGAGCCACGGCTGCAAGGTCCATCACCTCCTGTACGGAACCTTCGCAGAACATAGCGAAACCGGTCTGACGGCATGCCATCACATCCTGATGGTCACCGAAGATGCTGAGCGCGTGCGAAGCCAAAGTACGCGCCGATACATGGAACACACAGGGGAGCAGCTCACCGGCAATCTTGTACATGTTGGGGATCATCAGCAGAAGACCCTGCGAAGCTGTGTAAGTAGTGGTCAGCGCACCGGCCTGAAGCGATCCGTGAACCGCACCGGCCGCACCGGCCTCACTCTGCATTTCCTGGACCATCACGGTCTCGCCGAAGATGTTCTTTCTTCCTGCAGCAGACCAGTCATCGACATACTCGGCCATCGTCGACGACGGAGTGATGGGATAAATGGCGGCTACCTCGCTAAACATGTAACTGATGTGCGCTGCGGCCTGGTTGCCGTCGCACGTCAGAAATTTCTTTGTTTTGCTCATAGTTCCTTTTCTATTTGATTTAATTTAAAATCTATGTTTACCTGTATATTAATGCTTTAAGTCGTATAAAACATGTCTAAACCCGGGATACGGACACCGCGTCGCAAGCCTCTTGAAGACTCACAGCGGCACCACAGGGTAAATTTCATTCTGCAAAGTTACAAATTTTTTGCCGTATGGCAATATTTTAGGCTAACTTTTAACCGATAAGGGATATAAGGCGTTTCTCCCCCTTTATCTTTTTCCCTTTTATTCTTGCAAGGACATCTGCAGCGCACGAGGCATCGAGCGCGGCGAGAGCGTAGTGATCGTAGACATCAATCTTTCCTATCTGCGCCGGTTCCGCTCCACCCTCTTTGACAAGGAAGCCGAGTATGTCGCCCCTCGACAGTTTCTCGCGGCGTCCTGCGGAGAAGTATAGCGTCTCAACGGGACGCTCTTCCTTGTAACGGCGGTCGGCATCAAGATAACGCGTGGTGTCGAAGTCCATGTATTCGCGGACATCCTCGTTCGGCCCGACAAGCACGAAGATGTCTCCCTCGGCTGCCACACGGGCGGTACGTCCGTTACGGTGGGTATATGTCTCTTCGGTGAGCGGCTGGTGATAGTGGATTACATTGCGCACCCCCTCTATGTCGAGACCTCGGGCGGCAAGGTCAGTGGCCACAAGCACCGGGCGGGAACCGTTGTTGAAGAGCGCCACCGCCGTCTCGCGGTCACGCTGGTCGAGAGCGCCATGATAAAGTATGGCCGGTATGCCGCGCTTCTTCAGATACTGTGCTGTGCGCTCCGCGCTCTCGCGGTGGTTCACGAACACGATGCTGCGCTCATGTCCTCCGGCATCGGCGGCAAGGTTCTCAAGCAGCAGGGCGAGGGTGTCGAGCTTGTCGTTGGCATCGGAGTCAACGCGATGCACGCGGGTTCGCCGGCGCAGGTCCTCATTGCCGCCGAGGTAGTCGATTGTCACCGGATTGTCGAGCTTGAGGAAATCGGGCAGCACGTCGGCACGAGTGGCCGACGTGAGCAGCGTGCGGCTCACATTCTTGAGGCGTGCCATTATCTTCTTCATCTCCTTCTCGAAACCGAGTTCGAGCGACTTGTCAAACTCATCGAGCACAAGTATCCTCGTGGGGAGCACATCGACATTACGCCGCTCGATATGATCGAGCAGACGGCCAGGAGTGGCAACGATTATGTCGGTTCCGGCGCTGAGCGAGTTGACCTCATCCTCCACCTTGTGACCGCCGTAAAGAGGCGTGGTCTTGAATCCGGCGGCGATATTGCGTGTGATACCGGCAATCTGTAGCACGAGCTCGCGCGAAGGTGCTATGACGACAGCCTGCACACGTCCGGTGGCAGGCTTCATCATTTTCAGCATGGGCAGTATGAACGCCAACGTCTTGCCCGAGCCGGTCGGCGAAAGCAGGATTATGTCGCGCGCCTCCGATGCGGTGCGCATCATGTGGAGCTGCATCGGGTTAAGCTCCTCAATACCAAGCTTGCCGCTCACCAGCGGCAGAAATTCTTTTTCTCTCATTTTTTCTTTAATATGTCACGGCGATACCGGTAGATTCCAAGGTGTGTCACGAAATCTGCGACCAGTCAACGGTCTTCATAAATCTATAACGCAATTCATTGCGTAATGTATCGACCGATTGTTGAGAAATATGCAATTCTCCCTCGGAACGGTCGCCGTCGTCGCCGGGTGTCTCGACGAGTTCGGGGTGGGCGTTGAGTATCTGCAACGCCGCCCGACGCGCGTAATTGAGTATCTGTCCGTCGGTTGCAAGATTGGCCACATTGAGCGCGAACGCTATTCCGCTCTGCTGAGTGCCCTCCATGTCGCCGGGGCCGCGGAGTTTCATGTCTGCCTCCGAAATAAGGAAACCGTCGGATGTCTCGGTCATGATGTTCAGACGCTTGCGTGTGTCGCCACCAATGGCCTGTTTCGTGACGAGTATGCAATAGCTCCGGTCGGAGCCGCGACCCACGCGGCCGCGCAGCTGATGGAGCTGCGAGAGTCCGAACCGTTCGGCGTTCTCGATGAGCATGACCGAGGCGTTGGGCACGTTCACGCCGACCTCTATCACGGTCGTGGCCACAAGTATACGCGCCTCGCCCGAAACGAACCGCTGCATCTGCGCCTCCTTCACGTCGGGCTTCATGCGCCCGTGGACGCAGCTTACCTTGTATTGCGGGAATATTCCGCATATCCGCTCATAACCCGACTCGACACTTTTGAGCTCAAGTTTCGGGTTCTCGGTGATGAGGGGATAGACCACGTATACCTGCCGACCCGCTGCAAGCTCCCGACCCAGCAGGCGGTTCACCTCCATGCGGTTCTCGTCGAAGCGGAGCAGGGTCTCGACCGGCTTTCTTCCTGGTGGCAGCTCGTCTATGACCGACACATCGAGGTCGCCGTAGACGGTCATCGCCAATGTGCGCGGAATCGGGGTGGCCGTCATGACCAGCACGTGCGGCGGCGTGGAGTTCTTGCCCCACATCTTGGCGCGCTGCGCCACACCGAAGCGGTGCTGCTCATCTATCACCACAAGACCGAGCCTGTGGAACTGCACGGCATCCTCGATCAGAGCGTGCGTGCCGACTATAATGTGTATGGAGCCGTCGAGGAGTCCGGCGTGTATCTCGCGACGCTCCTTGGCCCGCGTGCTGCCCGTGAGCAGACGCACATTGATGCCTATCTGCCTCCCCCACTCCGACAGGGTCTCGTAATGCTGGGTGGCAAGTATCTCGGTCGGAGCCATCAGCGCACCCTGGCAGCCGTTGTCGCACGCCATGAGCATCGACATGAAAGCTACCATGGTCTTGCCCGAGCCGACATCACCCTGAAGCAGACGGTTCATCTGCCGCCCGGTGCGCATGTCGGCACGAATCTCGCGGAGCACACGCTTCTGCGCCCCGGTCAGCTCGAAGGGTATGCAGTCGGCATAGTAACCGTTGAAGTAATCACCGATACGGGGAAAGACCATGCCCTGTATCTTACGGCTGCGGGCGCGTGAGAAACGGAGTATGTGCAATTGCAGGTAGAAGAGTTCCTCGAACTTCATCCGCTCACGTGCCTTCTGGAGCATGGCCGGATTCTCGGGGAAGTGCATGTTGCGCAGGGCATCCTGGAGCGGCATCAGCCGGAACGCCGACACCACCTCCGGAGGAAGAGTCTCCCGTATTCCCGCGAAACCGGGATTGGTCAGGAGATTGCGGACAAGTGTGCCGATGAACTTGGGAGAATAACCGGCCTTGCGGATTTTCTCGGTGATGTTGTAGACACCCTCGAAACCGCGCGGCGGATTGTCGAGGTTGTAGGCCGACACCTCGGGATGAACCATGTTGAAGTCGCCACGGTAGGGTGTCGGCTTGCCGAACAGCACATAGTCAACACCGGTGCGGTACGCATCTTTCAGAGCATTCACACGTGAGAACCACACGGTCTGTATCAGACGCTCGCCGTCGGAGAAAAGACCGAGCAGGCGTTTCTTCGCCCCCTCTCCCTCGACCGCGAAACTTATGAACCGTCCGCGAATCTGAACCAGCGGCATGTCGCCCGTGAACTCCCGGATCTTGTAGAAACGGCTACGGTCTATGTGCCGGAACGGGAAGTAGTAGAGCAAGTCCCGGAATGTGCGCAGGTCGAGTTCCTCGGCAAGCAGCTTGGCGCGCTTCTCGCCGACACCTTTCAGGTACATTATGTCGCTGTCGAGGAAGGATCTCATATGTGCATTCAGTTGGTTACTCCGACATCGGAATTGAACAGAAACGGACGCACGGGCCGTGCGTCCCTACAGGGCGAGTTTCAGTGTCAGCGGTTTTGACCCGATAACAATGCGGTGGCTATCGCGAAGTCGCGGGGGTTGGTGACTTTAATGTTGGCGGGGTCTCCCTCGAAAAGAGTGACCTTTTCGCCCAACGCTCCGACGCGCGATGCGTCGTCGGTGAACTCGGGTCGTTCCGGCAACCGGTACGCCCTGTGAAGAATGTCTGCACGCACGGTCTGCGGTGTCTGGACCGAAACGAATCGGCTGCGGTCAACGGCAACCGATTCTCCGTCGCCTGTCAGCTCGCGCAGCGAGTCTGTGACCGGGCAGACAGGAACGGCCACGCCGTTGGCTCCGGCACATTCCCATGCCCTGCGTATCAGCTCCGTGGTGACGAGCGGACGGGCGGCATCGTGTACGGCAATCAGCGTCTCCGCATCGTCGGGAAGGGCCATTATTCCGTTGGCCACCGACTCAGCGCGGCTACGGCCGCCGGCAACGAGGCGCACCGGTACGTCACGCACCTCGCGTGGGAGTTCGGAGAGCATGATGTCGTAATCGTCAAAGAAGCCGGGGTGCATCACGATTGAAATCTCCGTCTGCGGATCCTCCTCATGGAAAGCCATGACCGACCACCATAACATAGGAATGCCCAGCAGTTTAACAAACTGCTTGGGCAATTCTCCTCCGGCACGGCGGCCTTCACCGCCGGCCATGACCAATGCGTATTTCTTCATCGATGGCATTACATGTTCATACCGCCGTCAACCTGAATAACCTGGCCGGTCACGTAGCTTGACATGTCAGATGCGAGGAAAGTAGCCACGTTGGCGATGTCCTCTACCTTGCCGCCACGACGCAGGGGTATCTTCTGGCACCACTCGGCGCGGACCTCGTCGGGAAGAGCTGCTGTCATGGCAGTCTCGATAAATCCGGGGGCGATGGCGTTGGCACGGATGCCGCGTGAGCCTACCTCCTGGGCGATGCTCTTGGCGAGGGCGATAAGACCTGCCTTAGAGGCTGCGTAGTTCGACTGGCCTGCATTGCCGTGTACACCCACAACCGATGCCATGTTGATGATGGAGCCGGATTTCTGGCGCATCATGATCGGAAGAATGGCGTGGATATAGTTGAACGCCGATTTGAGGTTAACGGCAATCACAGCATCCCACTGCTGCTCGGTCATGCGGAGCATGAGACCATCTTTTGTGATACCTGCGTTGTTGACCAGGATGTCGATGTGACCGAAGTCATCCTTGATCTGCTTCACAACCTCCTCGGTAGCGTTGAAGTCTGCCGCATTGGAAGCGTAACCCTTGCACTTCACGCCATATGCAGCGATTTCCTCCTCGGTTTTCTTGCCGTTCTCGTCGATGACGAGGTCGGTGAATGCGATGTCACAACCCTCAGAAGCGAATTTGAGGGCGATTTCCTTTCCTATGCCACGGGCTGCACCTGTTACGACAGCCACTTTTCCTTCAAGCATTTTCATTTTTATCTGTTGTTATCTGTTGATTTCTAAGTTTATCCGATATAGTTACTTTCCTTCGGCTCCGGCTCATTCCCGGCCGCGCACCTTGACGCCGTTCAGAATCAGGTCGGCTATCATCCGCGACATGTCGCTCTTGTCTATGCCGTATTCGGTGAGGTTGTTGCGGATATAGGGAACGTCGAAGCCATGAATGGAGTTGGTTATGATTATGGCCCATTCCTTGATGTCGGGTATGTCGAACACTTCCAGGGCCACTCCCTCGTGCAATATGCGCATGAGCAGCTTTATCTCCTTTTTGGAGATGACGGAACGCGCACGGTCCACTTTGCGCACGTCGCGAAAGAATCCAGCCCGCAACGAGCCGTTGCGCGACACAATCTCGCGCATGGTCTCCATGCGTGTGGCGACATACTCGCGGAGTTTCTGCTCCGGCGAAATCGGCTTGCGGACTATCGACTCAAGGTTTTTGAGCAGGTCGTCGCTCTCGCTCTCAATCACGGCGTTGAATATCTCGCGCTTGCTCTTGAAATAGGTGTAGATTGTGCGGCGACCCTTGTCAGAGGCGGCGGCGATGTCGTTCATAGTGGTATTCTCCACCCCCTTTCGAGCGAAAAGGGAGCGGGCAACCTCGATGAATCTGTCGCGCGTCTTCTTTACCATAATCCTCAATTGCAGGTACCTGTGCCACCGCTCATGCAATGGCACAGGAGACCTTTAAAATGCAAAATTACAAAAAAAATCTATAAAGACCTTGATTTTTGGGGCCGATTTTGGTCATATTTTCCTTTTCCGCCACAAAAACATTGCTATCGCGCATACCGCCGCCACAATTGCGGCTACTCCTGACGCTTGCAGCAACCTCTGCAACACAGTCGGTGTCTGCGGGACGGCAACCTGCCGGGTTACGGTTCGTGTGCGGTAGACGGTCTGCCGCTCTACCCTATCGACGGTATCAACGCGCACGCGTTCATGGTAGCGTGTATGCCATCGGTCTGTCAGCACGGTATCGCCGCGTATCACAGTAATCACCGAGTCTCGGACATGAACCGAATCTGTACGCAGCTCGACCGTGTGCAGCCGTTCCGTCTTGGCGAGCGAGTCGGACTGCACCAAGTCATGTGATGCAATCTGACGGCACGGGTTGCACGCGGGCAGAGCCATGAGCAGCAACAGCGAAAACGACAGGGCGTTGATTCGGTTCAACCAGCCACGCAGCCATTTCTTCTGCGACGGACGTCGGGCCACAATCTCGTTGCAGAATTTCACGCGGTCATGCTTTATCTTCGCGAAAAGCGTCTCCGGATTGGAGGCATTGAGAGCCGCGAGGGTTTTCGGGCCGACGATTCCGTCGGCTGTCACGCCGAGAATTTTCTGCGGGCGCGTTATGCCGTATGAACCGGAGGCCCACACCCAGTCCACCAGAATCTCGGCCAGCGGCTGAGAAGGGATGCTGTCGGCTTTCCAACGGTCCCAATACATTGTCTTGAGAATCTCAATCCAATGTTCATAGGGGATATTGCGGAGTCTTGACTTGTCGGGCACGGGTAGCCCTTTGCGGCGACAATAGCTGCAATAGGTGGCGAAAGTCACGTCGCACTGCGTGGCACCGCCGGCATCAAGCGGATCGTCCGACCAGCCGGAGCGGCGTGCGCGTGCGAAAAGTTGTTTTACTGATTCCTCCGGCTTCTGGGTCACGCCCGCAGCCCAACGGAGAATGAACGGTACGAATCTTTCAATCTGAGCCATAATCATTACATTTAAGAATTATCGCCCAAAATTACCGGGAATGCCCCGACCCGCACCCTTATCCGTACACTTGCAGCATTTCAATCTTTGCTGCTATTGGAAACAGCAGGAAGCCTCTATCACACCACCTCTCACGATCATGCCACCTCACACGCCGAGCACGATTGCCGGGTCGATGTTGAGTTTCTGGCTCATGATACGCGCCTGTTTCAGCGTCGGTTCCCTCTTGCCTGAAAGATACTCGCAGATCCGCGACGGATTGATGCCAAGCAACTTCGACAGAGCCACCTGCGTCAACCCCATCTCATACATCCGCAACTTGAGCATATCCACCAACGAGGGCTCGCCAATGGCAAAGTGCTCATCCGAATAATCTGCCACCAAACCTGAGAGCAATTCAAGCTCCATGCTGTAAGGATCAGTGAGCGGAGTATCATCTTTTACGTGAGGGAGCAATTCTTCCACACGTTGCAAAGCCCATCTATACTGGGTATCATTTTCTATCTTTGTCATATGTTATGCTTTTTACTTAATGTGTGAGTATACAATCTAAATCGTGGAACAATCTATCTTGTCATATTCAGCGTGAGTGCCGATGAACCTGATATATATCCACTTGATTGTAAACTTAATAACTACGACCAATCTATGACGGTTTCCTCTTATATTAAACACATAATGTTGATTACCTACATTATCAACACTATTATATGTCTTCTTGACATCTGCAAAATTGGACCAGTCTGCCGCCTTTACAGTTTTGACCCAGTCCTGCAACGCCACTCTCGCATCAGGATATTTTTCTATATATCTCTTCAACGGTTCCTCTGTAATAATCCTCACGACAAATCAATTTCTGTTCAGCATTGCAAATTTACAAATAATATTCCAAATTTACAAATACATAATTATAGATATAGCCACTTTAATTGGGAAAATAAGGAAAACCATATTACACCTCAAATTAAAACAAAATAGATTGATGATTTTTAGTCACATGTATTTTCAATTTAAAAAATTTTCACTTATTTTGCAAGTGCATTTCTACCGCAGAGGCCCAGAGGGGCATATGGGGAGGGTGCGGTTGCCCAAATAAGGCAACAAGACATAATAAGACGCGTTTACTCGACGCTCTTTCTTGGCAGTCAGAAACTTCGCAACTTTCAAACCTTCGTCAAGAATGCAGCAACAGTAGATGACTTATGTGGATATGTATTCAATATTACCTTTCATAATGTGCGCAGCACTATGTCTTATGAAAGGGTAGAAAATACATATGTGCGTGAGGCCTCTGCACTGTTGCTCGTTCCGACGAAGGTGGGCAATGCGAAGGCCTCTGACTGCTGGAACGGGCACAAGTACGGCACTCACGCTCTTTTTTATAAATTAAAGCCGACGCGGAGGCCCGGAGGCAAAAACAAACAAATGAAAAAACTTGTCATTCTAACAATGATGGCATTTTCATGCCTGATTATGCTGTCTCGCGATTTTGAAGCAGGTGGAATCTGGTATACCGTAATCGACGACACACTCAAGACTTGCAGGACTCGCGAAGGAGGTGCGACCTCTGAAAACTTCACTGGCGAATTAAGAATTCCGGAGAATGTCTCAGATGGGACGAGCGACTATACAGTAGTTGAAATTGGAGCCTCGAGTTTCAAGGACTGTCAATTCACAAACACGAAATTCGTTCATAATGAAATCCCAGCCTCGGTCAAAGTTATCCAATCCGAGGCATTCCAGAATACCAATATCGAATACCTGATGCTACCTGAAGATGGGGTGGAGGAAATCGGAAGCCACGCATTCAGAGGGCGTTCTGATGATCAAGACACAAAAACTCCAACCTATGTCTATTTACCCAAAAGTCTGAGACAGTTGGGGCAAACGAACCAACTCCGCGAAGTATTCAACCCATATTATAAGGGGAGGCCTTTAATAATCTCCCCGCAGTCACTCAAATTAAGTTCTACTGCCAATGCAACAGTTCAGAGCTACCAAGAACATGCAAAATGGGATGGAGATTGCCTGTACGTAGAAACTGATTACGGGAGGCAGTTGCTTTTTGTTTCTTGGGCCGTGGAAGGCACTCTTATAATTCCTGATACATACACAAGCATAAGAAACCGTTATAGAGGTTACCAAAACCTATATACAATATTACCTCCGACAATAACAGGATACGATTACACCACACATGGTTTTATCGGAATAACAGCTGCCCGCGCCAGCTACAGATACCCAGCTGGAACATCCTTTGCAGCTGACGGTTCAGTCTTCTATTATTCAGACAAAGCTGAAATAGGCAACGGATATATATACGATTCAATCAATCTAAAATCCTTACTAAGAACATATTACAATAATGCAGCCTACACACCAGAAATGATTGCTCAAACAATTTACCCATATCTTCCGGAAGAAGAATTACTTTCACTGGTGTTTACAACGCCAGCCATAACACAACACTTCTCCATTAAAGAGGGGACAGAATTGATAATGGGTTGCTTAACAAACATTTCTGACGTGAAATCAGTGACATTACCTTCATCTTTGAAGCACGTGTATAATTCTTTCATCAACCTGAACTCATTGCACGAGATTATTTTACCCGAAGGATTAGAAACAATCACCTATTCATTCAGTCAAATAAGAAACCTCAAGGAGATTTCAATTCCAAAATCTACCATATTCATAAATGGTGCATTTACTGAGTGCGCATTGGAAGAAGTAACCCTACATGACGGAATGTTTGTTGCTTCAGGATTTTCACACAATTATAATGAAGGAATCTCAAATGGGGAGGGAGAGGCATATCGTATTCCTTCACTTAGAAAAATCACATTTGGCAATAACATAAACTATATAGGTGGCTTTGAAAATATTGCCGCCGAAGAAATCATTATTCCCGAAGGTACGACTGCCGTAGCAGGGTTCAATAACAGCAGTTTCATAAAAAACATTTCTCTGCCAAATTCATTGGAATATATTGGATACTCATTTTATGGCAATCCTGAATTGCAATTCATCAGCATCCCCGAATCTGTAAATACATTCTTTTGGGCTGGCGGACAAACTTACCCTCCTTCAATGCAGTTTAATTCCAAGATACCACCGGCAAATGTAGGTAATCAAGAGGCTGCTGGAGAAGGTATGTCACCTTCTCCGGAAATTGTCTGCATTGTTCCTGATGGCTCAATGATGGTATATGCAGAATCATTTCCATATTGTAATTTGAAACTCAAAACACTTTCCGGGACAACCCCATATGACTATGATGACGAGATATATCGCTACAGAGTTTATGAAGATTCCAAAGAAGCAATGCTTTTAGGTAAAATCTCTGCTACTCCGACTTCTACGCTATCATTTCCGAGTCGCATACCGGTTGAAACAGAAGCCGGAACTGTTTTCTACAACGTGTCTGGAATAGAACGAGAAGCATTCGCATCCGATACAAGTCTTGAAAAGATAATACTTCCCAATTCTCTGAAGTATATAGGAACAAAGGCTTTTTACCATTGCACGGCACTCAAAGACTTTGATTTCCCGCACTCACTCGAAAACATCGGAATTTCAGCCTTTGGAGAATGCATCTCTATCGAGACCATAAACCTTTTTCACAATATCAAAGAAATTGGGCAACATGCTTTCAACAACTGCTCAAATTTAAAAGAAGCCATTTTTACAGAAGGTCCTCAAACCATAAAATCAGCAACTTTTCAGAACTGTTCAAGTCTCGCAAAAATCAAGTTCCCATCCTCTTTAAAAAAGATTGAACAAAACGCCTTCTATAAAAGTGCCATTGAGCATATCAGTTTCTCTTATGGATTAGAATATATCTCCTCATCAGCCTTTTACCAATGTAAGTCTTTACAATCTGCAGAATTGCCAACATCTTTGAAATATATCGGTTCCAATGCATTTGCATATGATAACAACCTTACACAGTTAAAATTACCTGAAGGACTTGAAGAGATTCATTCGGGAGCATTTAACAGTTGCGCTTCTCTAAAAGAAATAACCCTTCCGGCAAGCCTTGATAAAATTTACCAGAATGCATTCATCAACTGTGACTCTTTAGAATACATAAAACTTGCCGATACTGAAAAGCCGCTTATTCCGCTGCCAGAAAATGGATCAACCGATAACAGTAAAGCATACCTATGGCAGCGACTGAAAATGTTCCATGGTGCATATCCGTCAAAGTTATACATTGGGCGACCTACGGATATCAACAGCATTAGACCAGATGAAGAAATAGATGATGATGGTGCCATGTATGAAGCACCTGTTGTAACTCCAATCTGCGCAATCGATTCCCTTCAATCACTCACCATTGGAAATCTTGTAAAAATTGTGGGTCCATATAGCGCATTTTTTGGGGCGAAGAAACTAACAGACCTTAAACTTGGGACAAATCTTGAAATCATAGGTTCGAGCGCATTTTCGAATTGCAATCTCTCTGAGGTCATCATTCCTTCGAATGTCAAAGATATCCGCAATTATGCTTTCCGCAACAACAACATCACGAAAATAACAATCGGTGCCGGAATCGAACGTGTGGGACAATATGTATTTGACGGTTGCAATGGAGTTGAAAACATATATGTTACAGCGATCACGCCCCCTACCGCCTACAATAACACTTTCAGCTGGTATGGAGGGTCTTTGTTCGTTACACCGGGATGCAGGGAGAGCTACGAGAACAATCCAAACTGCTGGTACCGATTCAGCAACTATGACCTTATCGAGGCCGATAAAGTTTCCATAAGTTACAACAGTATTGATATCGAGGAGGGTGTGCCCATCCAACTTACAGCTGCTATATCGCCAGACAATGCAACTTTACAGACTATTCTTTGGGAATCATCAGATCCATCCATTGCAACTGTTGATGGGGACGGACTGGTGACTTTTATTGGAACATCGGGAAACCAGAATGGAAAGACCCGTGAAATGGAAGCTGCACAACAACGAGGATCTCTTGATATACGCGCTTACACACTATACGCCAACACCCCGATTGCAGTATGTAAAGTCAACTATACACTGAGTGGAATTGAATCTATTGAAGTTGAGGATTTTCCGTCTAAACAAATGGTTGATTATTCCAAGCCATTCAAGGTAATCACACTACAAGGGATTGACGTGACAGAAAACTTTGATAGGTTGTCGTCAGGAATTTATATAGTGCTGCAAAACGGACAGTCACATAAAATCGCCAAATAATAATTTTCTCAATACGGTTCACACATTGCACAATCCCCGTTTCCCTTGCAAGATATGCAAAGGAATGCGGGGATTGTCTGCGCATCATGACTAAAGTAGCCCGGGAATCGTGACTGTTAGTGGGAGTATGCCGTGAGGCCTATGCGACCGCTGTTATTGTGGTTTGCGGAAGTTTGATTAATTTTGTAGTTGAATTTAATGTTGCTCGATTATGGAGGTAGTTTATGAGGATAACCACATTATTGTGGTCAATAAGATGGCGGGGGAGATTGTGCAGGGGGACAAGACGGGCGATAAGCCGTTGTCGGAGTTTGTCAAGGATTATATCCGCGAGAAGTACAACAAGCCGGGAAATGTGTTCTGCGGCGTGGTACACCGCATTGACCGGCCTGTATCGGGACTGGTGATATTCGCCCGCACCTCCAAGGCTCTGGAACGGCTCAACAAGATGTTGCGCGAGGGTGAGATACACAAGACTTACCGCGCTATCGTGGAAGGACATCCGGAAAAGCCGGAGGCCCTGCTGGAGAATTACCTTGTTTCTGACGGCCGTATCAACAAGACTTTCATCAGCGACAGCCGTAATCCGGAGGCCAAGCTTTCGCGTCTGGAATACCGCACGGTGGAGCGTGGCGACCGCTACACGCTGCTTGAGATAAATCTGCTTACAGGCCGCAAGCACCAGATCCGCGCCCAGCTATCCGCCATGGGACACCCCATAAAGGGTGACCTCAAATATGGAGCGAGACGCAGCAACCGCGACGGAGGAATTTCGCTCCAGGCATACCGCATCCGATTCACCCACCCCGTAAGCAAGCAACCCATCGACATCGAAATCCCCTCGATCGGATTTTAATCCGTCACGGCGGACGCACGAGCCGTGCGTCCCCACATTCGGCTGGTATACAAAGAGCAGGGAGGCACATCCATCAACGGAAATGCCTCCCTTAAATCAATTTGGCTTACGAGTAATATTTTATGTGGTTACATAGATTTTTCCTAACAGATTCCAAATCTTAAAAGTCTTTTCAGATCTTTTAGGTTTTATCCTTTTCACATTGCAAAATTACTACTTATCGCCTACCCTCGCAATACCTAAAATTAAGTATTTTGGAGGTTTTGTCTGTTTTATCTCTTATTTCTTTGCAGAAATGTTACTTCTTTCTTGCCTGAAATGTTATTTCTTTCTGAAATTTTTTCTTATTTCACGGCTTAATCATCACTTCTTTGCAAGAAATTCGCGGATACGCGCCGTCACGTTAGGCACAGTGTAGCCGAATTTCTCTTCAAGCACTTTCGCCGGAGCCGATGCGCCGAAACGTTCCAGACCCATAACCTCGAACTTACCGGCCATTACAGGATAAAGCACCGAAGGAAGTCCGGATGTCAGACCGAATCTCTTCACACCCTCGGGGAGCACGCTCTGACGGTACTCCTCGGGCTGTGTGAGGAAGAGGCCAATCGACGGCATCGACACAACCTGTGCGCGCACTCCGTCGGCTGCAAGTTCCTCAGCAGCGTGGAGAAGGAGCATGACGTCGCTTCCGTTGGCCACGAGGACAACATCAGGATTCTCGGCCTCGCGGAGCACGTAACCACCCTTGCAGGCTTTCATGGCCTCGTCGCGGCGGTTCTCTCCCGGCAGGTCCTCAAGATTCTGACGCGAGAAGATGAGCACCGTAGGAGTCTTGTCATTCTCCATGGCCATCTTGTAGGCGGCCACTGTCTCGGCTCCGTCGGCAGGACGGATGACAAGCACAGATGGACGGCCACTGAAGTTCGACATCTGTTCCAGCAGACGGATCTGTGCCTCATGCTCTATAGGCTCGTGGGTCGGGCCATCCTCGCCGACACGGAAAGAGTCGTGCGAGTAGACGAACTTCACCGGAAGCTCCATAAGGGCAGCCATGCGGATGGCGGGCTTCATATAGTCGCTGAACACGAAGAATGTGCCGCAAGCCGCGTACATGCCTCCATGAAGCACGATACCGTTCATGAGGCAAGCCATCGTCAGCTCAGCCACACCGGCCTGAAGGAAACCGCCCGAGAAATTATTCTTGACGAGCTCACCGGTCTTCTTTAGGAAGCCGTCGGTCTTGTCACTGTTGGCAAGGTCCGCGCTCGATACTATCATATTACCCACGTGCTCGGCAAGGAAACCGAGACATGCGGCAGAAGCCACTCGTGTGGGCTGGTTGGGTTTGAATTCGACGTTGCTCCAGTCGAGTTCCGGAAGCTCCATGCTCTCGTAGCTCTTCAGCAGTTCGGCCTGTGCGGGATTCTCTTCCGCCCAACGGTCAAACTCCGCGCGACGCTTGGCAACGATGCCTTTCAGCTCCTCGGCACGCTCCTCGTAGAGTTTCTGCACCTCCGGACGTATAACCCAGGGGTTCTCCGGGTCACCACCCATATTGCGCACGGTAGCCGCGATGTCGGCCCCGGCCTTCGAAAGGGGCTGGCCATGGGTCGAGACTGCACCTTCGAGAGAAGAGCCGTCATTGGCGAGAACTGATTTCGCCATCACCGTGTGGCCTATGATAAGGGTCGGACGCTCGCGCTCCTCGACCGCCACCTTCAGCGCGCCGGCGATAGCCATCGGGTCCGAACCGTCAACTTCGAGAACATTCCAGTCCCAGGCACGATACTTGGCGGCTACATCCTCGGTATCGACGGCGTCGACCTTGGTTGAGAGCTGCACGTTGTTCGAGTCGTAGAACATGATGAGATTATGCAGACCCAGGTGTCCGGCAATACGTCCCGCACCCTGCGAGACTTCTTCCTGGATACCGCCGTCGGATATGAACGCGTAGGTCTTGTGAGCAACAACCTCGCCGAAACGTGAAGCGAAGAAACGCTCGGCGATAGCGCATCCGACAGCCATTACATGTCCCTGACCGAGGGGACCTGACGAGTTCTCTATGCCGCGTTCCACGTCGAGCTCGGGGTGACCGGGAGTCACGCTGCCCCACTGGCGGAAGTTCTGAAGGTCATTCATGGAGAACTTGCCGGCGAGGGCGAGCACGCTGTAGAGCATGGGCGACATGTGGCCGGGATCGAGGAAGAACCTGTCGCGGGCGAACCACTTCGGATCCTCGGGATCGTAGACCAAAAACTTAGAATAGAGAACATTGATGAAATCAGCTGCACCTAAGGCGCCGCCGGGATGTCCCGAATTGGACTTTTCGACCATTTCGGTGATCAGCACGCGCAGATTGTCGGCGGCCGAGTTCATTACTTTTACGTCCATTATGTTTTTTTATATTAGATTAAGTGGGTCTGTTTTCTAATTCGTCAACAAAGATAATAAGTAATATCGAGATATTAAAGCCATCTCATAATATTTTTTAACTTTTTTATGAACGGCGGGCTGAACAGCAGCGCTCCGTTTCATAAAAAAATCCGGTGAGCACGGATGCTTCACCGGATTCTGTAATATTTTCGTCAACAGTATCAGTCGAGCACTTCGGGGCTCTCGGGCAGTCCGGCATCGTTGCGCGGACGCGACAGGAAGAGAGCGTAGCAGCAGATGTAGGCCGCGAGGCAGAAGGGCACCCAGAAGCTGGCGATAATCGAGCTTGAGGCAACGAGCGACTGGATTGCGGGGAAGATACCGCCGCCACATACCATCATCATGAAGATACCCGATGCGACAGCCGTGTACTTGCCGAGACCGGTGACAGAGAGGTTGAAGATTGCTCCCCACATCACAGATGCGAAGAATCCGCAGAGCACGAAGAAGACGGCGTTGAGCGGGATGCGTACCACGCCGAACGAGAAGTCTGCTGAGCTGAAGCCCACGAAGCCGACCGTAGTCTCTTCGGTAAAGATACCGAGCGCAATCAGCACCATGGCACCGACAGCGGCGAATGTAAGCATGGCGCGCGATGAGATCTTGCTGCCGACAACACCGCCGATGAAACGTCCGATGAGCATCAGGAGCCAGTAGATACCGACCACGGTTCCGGCGATGGCCGCCGACTCCATCTCGTTGTTGTTGATGACATCCTGCGACTTCTCAAGATACTGAAGTGTCCAGTTGGCGATACCTACCTCAAGACCTACGTAGCAGAAGATGGCCAGAACACCGAATGTGAAGTTGGTGTATTTGAAAGCGTTTGCAACCTTGATTTTCTCCTGCTTCTTGCCGAGGTCGGGCGATTCGGGGAGCTTGCTCAGGTAGAGCACGAGGAAGGCGATGGCGAAGATTGCCATGGCGAGATAGAACACCGGATTGGCCGAAGAGATTGAACTTGCGGCACCGCCGAGAAGACCGCCGACGATGACCGGAGCGAGTGTGGCTCCGAGCGAGTTAAACGTACCGCCGAACTGCACGAGCTGGTTACCCTGCTTGGGTGTCGAGCCCAGCGAGTTGAGCATCGGGTTTACCACAGAGTTGAGAAGACACATCGAGAAGCCGGCCACAAACGCACCGACAAGATAGATTGCCACTGCTGTGGAATCCTCGGCTATGAAGCCTGAGGCATAGGTGATGGCCACGCCGATGAAGCCGATTGTCACAGCCCACAGAGCGGTGACGCGGAATCCTTTGTTCTGAAGAAGTTTACCGGCCGGATAACCCATGAAGGCATAGGCTATGAAGTTGGCCAGCGTGCCGAGCTGCGACATCAGCTTGTTACCGCTCGACATCTTCTCGATGACCGAACCGAGCGGGTTCTGATAACCGGTTACGAACGCGATCATGAAGAAGAGCGCGAACATGATGGTAATCGGAAGAGCATAGTTTCTCTTCTCTCTCTGAGATTTTTCTACCATGATAAGAAATTTTAAATGTTAGTTCATAATTTTGTATTCAGGGAAATACTTTTCTCTTATTTTCTCTTAAAAAAGTTCTCGTGGCTAACTGACAGACTCAATACTGCCGGGGGCCGAAAATAAGGGATCCGACGCGCACCATGTTCGAGCCTTCCTCAACCGCCAACTGCCAGTCGCCGCTCATGCCCATCGACACCGTGTCAAATCCGCGCAGGTCGGGGCAAAGCTCATTCACTCGGTTAAATATCGAGCGGATCTCGGCGAAGTCGCGGCGCACCCGCTCCATATCGTCTGTATTCGAAGCCATGCCCATCACCCCACAAATATGTGTGGCCTTGAGCGACTCGAATCGGCGGTCAGTGAAATAAGCCATCAGCTCCTCGGGTAGGAAGCCGAACTTGGTCTCCTCGCGGGCCACATGCACCTGCATCAGCACACGCGTCACCACCCCGGCGCGCTCCGACTCACGGTCTATCAGGTCAAGAAGACGCTCCGAGTCAACACTTTCTATCAGAGCGGTCTTCCCTATAATCTGGCGGACCTTGTTGGTCTGGAGGTGACCGATGAAGTGCCACTTCACATCGGCCGGCATGGCCGGAATCTTCTCAAAAAGTTCCTGCACGCGGCTCTCGCCGAAACAGCGTTGACCCGCGTCATAAGCCTCCATAAGAGCCTCGACAGGATGAAATTTCGATACGGCCACAAGCCTTACCCCTTCGGGCAATTCCTCGTGCAGTCTGCGAATCTCGTCGGCTACCATAGTCGGAGAGGTTATCAGTTTTCGGGGTTAAGGTTTGCTCCGAAGACATCCATGATAAGGGTCTCCGAAATGGCACCGATCTCGTAATCGGCCATCGTGCCCTTCATGCCCTCCTTGAATTTCTCGACAGCATCCTCGAAGTCGGAAGCCTGCACAAGAATCTGGCTTACGGTCTTCTTCTCCACGCCCTTGTTCTCGTCGAGGGTGATGAAGTTGACCTTTACGAGGAAATAGCGGTCGCCACCCTCGTTGAAAAATATCTCGGAAATCTTGGTCTTCTTCTCCGACGAAATTGAATATTCGCCCGAAATAAAAGGCTTCATCTCCTCTATGATACGGGCCTCGGCTTCGGTAAAGGTCAGTGCATCCACCAGATAGGGCTCGTTGACCTTCTTGACCATGCCGTTTTCCTGCATCTTGTCATATCTTACTTTACATTCAAACCAAAGTGCCATAATAATCGGATTTTAATCATATCGCCATCTGCTCTCCGCAAACGGCGCACTGCAAAATTACGAAATTAATGCGAGAAAATAAACTGTCGGGGGCGACTTTTACAAAAAAGTGAGAAAATCTCCTAAAATTCTTTTATGTATGCAAAAAATGATTAATTTTGCGAAGATAATATAAAACCTATCATATCTATCATATGGAGAATTTGATGAGTGTGGTCGAGTGGTCGCGCCTGCAGTTCGCTATCACCGCCATCTACCACTGGCTCTTTGTGCCGCTGACCTTGGGTCTGTCGGTGATTGTGGCCATCATGGAAAGCGCCTATCTGCGCACCAAGTCTGAGAACTGGCTCCGTGCCACTAAATTCTGGATGACACTGTTCGGCATCAATTTCGCCATCGGTGTCGCCACAGGTCTTATCCTTGAGTTCGAGTTCGGCACGAACTGGAGCAACTACTCCTGGTTTGTCGGCGACATCTTCGGCGCACCGCTGGCCATCGAGGGCATACTCGCCTTCTTCATGGAGGCTACTTTCGGCGCGGTGATGTTCTTCGGCTGGAACAAGGTCAGCCCCCGCTTCCACCTCGCTTCGACATGGCTCACCGCCATCGGCGCCTCGATCTCCGCTCTCTGGATTCTTGTGGCCAACGCATGGATGCAGTATCCTGTCGGAATGGAGTTTGACCCCGCGCAGATGCGTAACGTCATGACCGACTTCTGGGCACTGTTCTCGGGCATAGCCGTCAACAAGTTCTTCCATGCCGTGTTCAGCGGATGGGCGCTCGCCGGTGTGTTTGTGATCGGTGTGAGCTGCTACATGCTCTGGCGCCGCCGCAACCGCGACTTCGCCGTCAACTCCATAAAGGTCGGCGCATGGTTCGGTCTTATCGGCCTGCTTCTCACCATGTACACAGGCGACGGTTCAGCTGTCCAGGTCGCACGCCACCAGCCCATGAAACTCGCCGCCATGGAGGGTCTCTACCATGGTCACGTCGGCCAGTCTCTGACCGGTGTCGCCATGCTCAACCCCGACAAGGAGTGGAACAACGAGGAGGATGAATATCTCTTCGAGGTGTCGATTCCCTACGGTCTCTCAATTCTTGCAAACCATGACCCCAATACGTTCGTGCCCGGCATCAGCGACATAGTCGAGGGCTTCTCGATCAATGCCGACGGCGACACCATCAACACCGTAAGCTACGCCGAGCGCATAGAGCGCGGCAAGCTTGCGCAGAAGTCACTTGCCGACTACGATGCCGCACGCAAGGCCGGCGACAAGGCAGCCATGGAGGCAGCGCAGAAGGAGCTGAGCGTGAACTATCCCTACTTCGGTTACGCTTATTTCGACTCGGTCGAGGAGGCTATCCCGCCCGTAGGGCTTACGTTCACCATGTTCCGCGTGATGGTCGTTCTCGGCTCATACTTCCTGCTCTTCTTCGTTGTGACACTCTTCTTCGTCTACCGCAGGGACCTGATAGACCGCTTCCGCTGGTTCTACATGGCAGCAATGGTATCGGTGCCCTTTATGTGGATATGCTCCGAGGCCGGCTGGGCAGTAGCCGAGGTTGGCCGTCAGCCCTGGGCAATCCAGGATCTTCTGCCGACATGCGCCGCCATTTCCGACATACCCGTATCATCGGTTATCACGACATTCTGGATGTTCGCCGTGGTCTTCACTCTGCTCCTCGTGGCCGAGGTGAGCATCATGTGCCGCTATGTCGAGAAGAGATCGAAAGAACAATTGTACACACCTGAAAAAGCTTAAGTCATGACACTCGAATATCTTCAGAACTACTGGTGGCTTCTTATCTCCGTGCTCGGAGGAATACTGGTCTTCCTGCTCATGGTGCAGGGCGGACAGACACTGCTCTACAGCCTCGGCACCACCGAGGAACGCCGCGACAAGATCATCGGCGCGATGGGCAGCAAGTGGGAACTTACGTTCACAACACTCGTTACATTCGGCGGAGCGTTCTTCGCATCGTTCCCGCTCTATTACTCAACCTGCTTCGGCGGCGCATACTGGCTATGGATCCTTATCCTCTTCAGCTTCGTGCTCCAGGCCGTGAGCTATGAGTACCGCCGCAAGAAAGGCAACGTCTACGGCACCCGCACCTACGACGCTTTCCTCTTCATCAACGGCAGCGTGGGCACAATCCTGTTAGGTGTGGCTGTGGCGATGTTCTTCTTCGGCGCGGAATTCACTGTGAACCGCGACAACATCCTCTCCGGTCAGGCTCCCGTAATCTCGCAGTGGGCCTCCACACATGGCTTCGAGGCTATCTTCAACGCCCGCAACCTCGTGCTCGGCGTTGCGGTGCTCTTCCTCGCATGTATGCAGGCATGTCTCTACATGATGAACCGCCTCGGCGACAGCGACGGCGATTTCTTCATCACACTGCGCCGCATGGCCTTTGTGACAGGCAGTATCTTCGTGATCTTCTTCCTCGTGTTCCTCGCCCTGCTTTTCACAGCTACCGGCTACGAGGTGCTGACAGCTGACGGCCGCAATGCCTCAGTGGTCGAGATGCCCTACAAGTATTTCCACAACATGACCTCCAACTGGTGGGAACTCGCCACTCTGCTCTTAGGCGTGGTGCTTGTGCTCTACGGACTGATCCGCTCAGTCTTCTCGAAGTGCTTCACATCGGGAATATGGTTCACCGGCTTCGGAACATTCCTCGCTGTCATTTCGCTCTTCTGGGCGGCCGGCTACGGCAACACCGCATTCCTCCCCTCTCTGACCGACCCGATGAGCTCGCTGACCATCCGCAACGCTTCATCGACCGAGTTCACACTCACGGCCATGAGCTACGCCTCGCTCTTCATTCCGTTCGTATTGGCATACATCTGGTACGTATGGAGACAGATGGACAAGAAGGACTGACTGATAAAAAAGTAACTGATTGATAGACACTGATTGATAAGCATAGGCTGATCATGAACATATATTGGCAACTGTTCGCGAGCTTTTTCAAGATCGGGGCCTTCACCTTCGGCGGAGGCTGGGCAATGATTTCGATAATCGAACGCGAGATAGTCGACAAGCATCATTGGATCGAGAAAGATGACTTTCTCGATCTTTTGGCTATAGCCCAGTCGCTCCCGGGCATCCTCGCCGTCAACATCGCCACAGCCGTAGGTGACAAGATGCGTGGAATGCGCGGAAGCATACTCGCCGCGGCCGGAACTATCCTCCCCTCGTTCCTGATAATTCTCGCTATTGCAATCTTCCTCACGCCCGACATGATCAAGAACAACCGCGTGATTTCCTCGATATTCATGGGGATACGCCCGGCGGTGGTAGCGTTGATTGTGGCTCCCGTGCTGACCTCGGCACGTGCCGCCAAGCTCTCGTGGAAGACGGTATGGATACCTCTGGTAGTGGCACTGATGATCTCGCTCGACCTCGGATTCGTGTCCAACCCCATCCTCTACATCATTCTCGGCGCGCTCGGAGGCTACATCTTCTGGAAAATCGGAAGGAGAGGCGTTAGGCGTTAGGTTTTAGGCTTTAGATTCAGACAATATAAATCAAACACTGAAACCTAAACTCTAACGCCTAAAGCCTAAACTCTAACACCTGAAGCCTAAAACCTAAACTCTAAAACCTAAAACCTAAAATGGGTATTTACTGGAAACTTATCTGGGCATATATAAAGATCGGCATCTTCGGATTCGGTGGCGGCTACGCCATGCTGTCACTCGTCGAGAAGATTGTCGTGTCGGACAACAGCTGGATTTCGGAGCAGATGTTCACCGACATAGTAGCCATCTCACAGATGACTCCCGGCCCTATCGGTATAAATTCAGCGACATACATCGGCTTCGTCGCACCCGGAAGCTATGACCCGGCTCTCGCTTCGCCACTGTGGGGCATTCTCGGCTCCATACTGGCAACGTTGGCTGTCACCGTACCCTCATTCTTCCTCGTGCTCTACAGCTCGCATTTCATACGGCGCCATCAGGAGAGCGGCGTGATAAAGGCCATATTCTCCGGACTGCGCCCCGTGGTGGTCGGGCTTATTGCCTCGGCGGCAATCATGCTCATGAACTCCGCCAACTTCAACCCCAACGGCGAGACGTCGCAGCTCACGGCAAGCATCCTGATATGCGTGGCCGCGTTCTGCCTGGTGTATTTCCCGATCAAGCTGAAAAACCGTACAATTAAATTTCATCCGATCTTAGTAATAATACTGGCCGGAATAACCGGCTATCTGCTATATGGAATATAAGGAAGCTATAGACTGGCTTTTCGCGCAGCTCCCCATGTTCTCGCGTGTGGGAGCCGCAGCATATAAACCGGGTCTTGAACGCAGCGAGGAGCTGTCAAGACACTTCGGAAACCCACACCGACGTTGGAAAGCCATTCACGTGGCCGGCACCAACGGCAAGGGAAGCGTGTCGAACCTGATTGCCGCCACCCTGCAGAGCCAGGGATACCGCACGGCTCTGTACACTTCCCCGCATCTCGTGGACTTCCGCGAGCGCATGAGGGTCAACGGCGAGATGATTCCCGAGGATAAAGTAGTCGGGTTTGTCGAGAAATGGAAGAAGTCGGGCTACACGGGCGACAAACCCTCCTTCTTCGAGCTGACCATGATGATGGCCTTCGACTGGTTTGCCGAGATGGAGGTGGACTATGCCGTGATAGAGGTCGGCATGGGTGGCCGTCTCGACTCGACCAACATAATAACTCCCCTGCTCAGCGTCATAACCAACATCTCTAAAGACCATACGCAATTCCTTGGTGACACGCTCGAAAAGATAGCCGGAGAAAAGGCCGGAATAATCAAACCCGGCATACCGGCTGTAATCGGTGAGGCCACTTCGGAGACCGAACCGGTTTTCCGCGCCAAAGCCGCCGAAGTCAACGCTCCGCTCCGCGAGGCATACCGCGAGGTGGACGACAATGCTAACGAGGCGTTGCACTGCTCCCTGACAGGCGACTACCAGAAGAAGAATGTCAACACCGCCCGCGTCGCACTCGACGAACTGCGCCGTCTCGGAGTGGAGATCAGCCAGGAGGCGATGGAACAAGGCTTCCGCGAGGTCGAGGCACTGACAGGATTCCGCGGACGCTGGACAATCGTGTCACGCACACCTCTCACCATATGCGACACCGGCCACAACGAGGCAGGGCTCACCTACAACCTCGCCCAGCTCCGTCAGCTCATCGACAACCGCAAGAACGCTACTACAAATGAACCTGACAGCAATGCGAATGGCTGCAAAGACCGCAACATGAATGATGGGAAGGACAACAAGGAGAGAAATGCACGGTTGAGATTTGTGATCGGCTTTGTATCTGACAAGGATGTTGACCATATCCTGCCGATGTTTCCTGCCGACGCGTGCTACTACGCCACCCAGGCGCAGATACCACGCGCCATGCCCTGGCACGAGGTCGAGCAGCGTTGCAAAGCCCGCGGACTCGAAGCTACGGGCTACCCGACAGTGAGAGAGGCAGCCAAGGCGGCGCATGCAGATGCCGCCCCCGACGACATAATCTACATCGGCGGCAGCACCTTCATAGTCGCCGACTATCTTGCCAATCCCGATAAATCCTGATTTATCGGGATTTATCCTGATTTATCGGATTACCCCCCAATGAACCCCAATATGTTATCAACTAAAAGGGAGCGCCTCGGCGCTCCCTTTTGCTAAATAACCGTAAGAATCAGTTTTCTTCATTGTCGCGGTTCTTGACACGCACACGGTTCTTGCTCTGACTCGTGCTCATGTCGCTTTCCTCCTTGACATCTATCTCCTTGCCGTCGGGGTCGAAGACCTTGTATTGCAGGTAGGCCAGCGACTCGTCGGCGATGACCTTGAATCCGCGTCCGTACTTCCGCTTCCATTTGCCATAGAGCGAGAAGACGCCCTTCTTGACATAAGCCTCGACAAACGGATGGATGTACATATTGAACTTCTTGACCTTCAGATGCTCGACCAGATATTCAATCTTCTCCTCCAGTTTGTCGGTGAAGAGAATCGAGGCCGACACCTCACCCTTTCCGAAGCAGGAGGGACATGACTCGTTTGTGGTGATGTCGAGAGCCGGGCGCACACGCTGACGCGTGATCTGCATCAGTCCGAATTTACTGAGAGGCAGAATATTGTGGCGTGCCCTGTCATTTGCCATGACCTCGCGCATGTGGTCGTAGAGCTGCTGGCGGTGCTCCGCCTTGCCCATATCGATGAAATCGACCACGATAATACCACCCATGTCGCGCAGACGCAGCTGGCGGGCAATCTCGTCGGCGGCTTTCAGATTCACATCGAGCGCGTTCGACTCCTGGTCGGGACATGCCTTGCTGCGGTTTCCGGAATTGACATCGATCACATGGAGCGCCTCGGTGCTCTCTATGATGAGGTATGCACCCGAGCGGAACGACACTGTCTTTCCGAAACTGCTCTTGATCTGTCGCGTGATGTTGAAATTGTCGAAAATCGGCGTGTCTTTCGAATAAAGCTTTACAATCTCTTTATTCTCGGGCGAGATGAGAGCCACATAATTCTGAATCTGCGTGAAAGTCTCTGCATGATTCACATATATGTTCTCAAAATTTGGGCTGAACATGTCGCGTATCACGCTCACGGCGCGCGAGTCCTCCTCGTAGATGAGCGCGGGAGCCTTGCTGCGCTGCATCTTTGCCACCGACTCCTCCCAGTTCTTGAGGAGCGTGCGGAGCTCGTTGTTTAGTTCGGCGACACGTTTGTTTTCTGCCGATGTGCGTACAATCACGCTGAATCCTTTGGGCTTGATGCTGCCTATGAGCTGGCGGAGACGTATTTTCTCTTCGGTCGACTTGATTTTCTGCGACACCGAGATTTTATCGCCAAACGGCATGAGCACCATGAAACGTCCCGTGAAGGATATTTCAGTTGTCAACCGGGGTCCCTTTGATGAGATCGGCTCCTTTGCAATCTGCACGAGGAGCTGCTGACCGGGCTGGAGGACTGTCTGGATTGTTCCCTGCTTGGGGATGTCAGGCTGAAGTTTCTGCCGGGAGACCGACGGAACCTTCTTGCGGTCCTGGAACGCCTCCTCAAGGAAGGCACCATAGGAACTGAACTGAGGTCCGAGGTCAAGATAATGAAGAAAAGCGTCCTTTTCATAGCCCACATCCACAAATGCGGCATTCAGACCCGGCATGATCTTCTTGACTTTCGCCAGATAGAGGTCACCCACCGCATAGGCGATGTTGCGGCTCTCTTTCTGGAGCGAGACCAGACGGGAGTCTTCCAGCAGGGCAATCGATATGTCCTCCTGGCTGACGTCAACTACTAATTCGCTTTTCATACTAAGTGTGATGATGGTTTGACCCGCTCACGACCACGATGGCCATGGCGGACCGTCTATAATTAAAAAGAACAAACTTGCTCATGCCGTGGCGATGATCGGTTTGTTCTTTTATCGGCATGGGGCGTGCGCCTGCTGTGCGGCGGACAGCGCCCCGGTGCCGGCTGTTCACGCAATAGAAGAAATCTGCTTATTTCTTCTTATGACGGTTCTTTCTCAGTCTTTTCTTACGCTTGTGAGTGGCCATCTTGTGACCTTTTCTCTTCTTTCCGCTGGGCATAATTGATAACTTTTATTGATTAAACTGTTTGAGACGCTCTCACCGGGCCGGGACCCGGTGAGAAATGGGTCTCATTATTTCTTCACTTCCTCAAGGAAAACCTTAGAGGGCTTGAAAGTCGGAACTTTGTGCTCCGGAATCTTGATGGTCGTATTACGCGAAATGTTTCTCGCGGTCTTCTCCTTGCGGGTCTTTACCACGAAGCTGCCGAAGCCGCGAAGGTAAACGTTGTTGCCGCCTGCCATCGAGTCTTTAACGACTTCCATGAACTTTTCAACAGTAGCGAGCACTGCAGCCTTCTCAAGGCCGGTACTGCGAGAAATTTCGGTTACGATATCTGCCTTTGTCATTTTAATATATCTGTTTAAGATTTGTCTGTTTTAGTCCCAAATCTATCCGTTCGACACCAAAAGCGCCGAAACCACAAAGTTAAACATTTATGATTCAACCAATTGCATCGTGCAAATCAACAGTACCAGACCATTCATCCGCATTTTGCAATGCAAATATCGTAATTTTTTTTGAATTAATCACAATTTCAGACAGATATTTCGCAAAAAATGCCCTGATTTTATAAAATTCAGGGGTCGGCAGGGGCAATCAGGGGTCGGCAGGGTCAATCATTATGCCCTCCACCTTGGAAAGCCGTCCTGTAAGCTCCTCTTCGAGATCGAGCGGAAACTCTATCAGGGCATGACACAGATTGTCGAATGTCTTCTCGATTATGTTCACATCCGGATTCTTTATGATCCGCATCACGCTGTCGGCTGTCTCGTATGAGAACCCGACGCTCAGACGCCGCATCTCGCGGCATTCACGACGGCCGGCATCCTCAAGGGCGAGACGCGCCGCCTCGCGGTATGCGGCAATCAGACCCGAGGTGCCGAGCTTGATACCGCCGAAGTAGCGCACCACTATCACCAATACGTCGGTCAGCTCAAGACTGTTTATCTGACCTAATATCGGCTTGCCGGCTGTGCCCGACGGTTCACCGTTGTCGTTGAGCTGCCACTCCGTGCGCGACGGGCCGAGCATGTAGGCCCAGCATACATGGCGCGAGTCATGATATTCGTTCTGATAGCGTTTCACCGCCTGCTTCGCCTCCTCGGCCGTGCTGACGGGCAAAGCAAACGAGAGAAACCGGCTCATCTTCTCTGTATATTTTGACGAGCCGGGTCTCTCGATTGTGTAGTAGATGTCCATTTACGATTTAATCGTTAATCGCTTTCTTTGGTTTCTTATGCAGGCTGCGCTGCTGTTACAGTTCAGACAGCGTGTTCAACCGAAAATATTGTCGGGATGCTCTGTGCTGAGAGGATAGAGAAGCATCTGGTTCGCGATGTTGAACGATTTAGCCTCTCCGAGTTCCTTCGCCACGATAGCGAGTGCCCAAGGCAGTGCTGATGCCGGGCCGTTGCCGAGCACAAACTTGTCGTCCGATACGACTGCGGTGTCGACATATTTTGCCCCCTTGAGCTTATCCTCGAATCCGGGATAGCAAGTTGCGGTGCGTCCCTTTAGAAGTCCCTCCTCACCGAGCACTACAGCCGGAGCGGCACATATAGCCGCTATACGGCCATGGCGCGACTCACACTGCTGACGGAGAAGTCCGAGCAGCGGCGAATAGTCATGGAGATGGTCAGCTCCGGGAAGTCCGCCGGGCAAGATGAGCCATGCCGGATCCTTGAACATGGTACTGTCATAGATTACATCTGCTTTTACCGTGATGCCATGCGCTCCGGTAACAAGTTGTGAACTGGTGATCGAGACTGTTTTCACGGGCATTCCCGCGCGGCGGAGTACATCTACGGCCGTGAGCGCCTCCACCTCCTCGAATCCTTCGGCCAAAAAAACAAATGATTCCTTCATAGTTCAATGTTTTTAGGTGTGTGTTGCTGATGTTGCGTCAACTTCACTTCAGATTTAGATGGTTATAACTTAGTTTTGGTTTGTTGTTAAACTTTGTTTTTACGAATTTAACATATTTATTTCCTATATGTACGGTAAATTTAATTGTTTTTTGTAAATTTACCAAATATTTCAGACAAAAATCTACTTTTATCTTAAATCAGGACCGAAAACAACTTATTATCTGACTCATGAGAAGGATTTTCAAATCGCTGACAGCATTATTTATTGTCTCAGCATCAACGTTATCTGTGTCGTGTGAGAGTGACCGCTTCCGGCAGGACGAGGGTATGGTGTGGCACACGACATATCATATAACCTACCGCGCGGACCGTGACATGTCCGACAGCATCATGGCCACGCTCCGCGATGTCGGCGCTTCGCTCAATGTGTTCGACCCGACTTCGCTCGCAAGCCGCCTGAACGCGGGGGAACAGCTGCCGCTCGACAGCAATTACCGGCGTGTGTATGAGATGTCGAGAATCGTGAACGGCGTGACCAAGGGTGCATTCGACCCGACCCTCGGGCCGCTGATAACGGCATGGGGATTCGGCAAGGGGCACAAGGCCACGGCCGACACCCTCCGCATCGACTCGTTGCTCCGGTTCACAGGCATAACCAAGACTCATATCGAGAACAATATGCTTGTGAAGGATGACCCGCGCATAGAGTTCAATTTCTCGGCCATAGCCAAGGGTTACGGCTGCGACCGCGTGGGCGAGATGCTGCAACGCAACGGCATAAATGATTATCTGGTTGAAATCGGTGGCGAGATCCGGTGCTCGGGACTTTCTCCGTCGGGAGAGAAATGGCGAGTGTCGATCGACCGTCCTTTCACGTCCGATTCAATACGTCACGACTCCCAGTGCGTCGTGGCTATAACCTACCGTGGCATGGCCACATCGGGCGACTACCGCAATTTCCACCGCGATGCCCAAGGCGCATACGGGCACACCATATCGGCCACAACCGGACGCCCGGCACGCACTGACGTGCTCAGCGCCACCGTGATCTCTGCAACGGCGATGAGCGCCGACGCTTTCGCAACATCCATGATGGCTCTCGGCTCGGAAAAAGCCAAGGATCTCGCGCTGCGTCTCCGCATACCGGTAATGCTTGTTCTCGCCGACTCTACTGTGTGGCAGAACGAACAGTTCGAAGAGATTGTGGTCCAGCAACTATGCGGCCCGTCAGTGTCTGAGTAGCTTGGGAGCCTTGAAGAGCAGGCCGAACGAGATTCCGAAGTTCCAGTTGCGGGCCGGATACGAGAGATAGTTGCCGTAGAAGGAGATGCTGGCGAAAGGCAGGTTGTAGATTACCGCCACCTCGCCCAGGAAGCGGGCAGTCCGGAACCAGTCGCCGTAACGGGCACGGGTATCACGCCCGGTGTCGACAATGTCGCGCACAGGCATATAGACGTAGAAGTCTCCGCGCACCTGCATCCGCTTGAGCGGCATCCACATAGGTATCACTCCGGCCGCAAGATAATTGTCGGAACGGAAAGCTATGTTGAAATAGTTCTGGGTTGATGGTGTCGGTGCGAATGCGGCGGCGTGCATGAGCGTGTTGTAATAGTTTTGGTCGAGACGCTGCAGGGTTGCCATACCGTTGGCGAAGGCTCCTATTGCCCATTGTTTCGAGACGGGGAAGAAGCGTTTCCACAGCAGCTCGACCGAGGCCACAGGCTTGTCTTTCCAGCCACCTCCGGCCTTGGAATTCTCGCCCGGACAGTAACGTGAGGACTGCACGCTGAGGTCGACCGAGGCGAACCAGCGGCTGCCCGACGAGGGATACATCTGGTTGTCGAGACTGTTTCCCTCGACTCCGGCACGGAAAACTCCCACCCGGTACTGCACCTTGTCGCGATGACGGTCGTCGTCGGCAATCTCAGGCTGATAATATGAATCGGATATGTAACCGCCCGCTATGCTCGCAAAGCCTTTGGCGCGGCTCCCCATTGCCCACACGAAACTTCCCCGCAGGAAGTTGTCAACCTCGGTGGCGAACATCGGGTTCGAGCTCTTGAAGAACAGCACTTCCGACTGATAGTATTTCTGCTTGCTGAGCACTCCGGTCAGTTCGGCATAAGATGGTATGCGCGTGCGGAGCGAGAATTTGGCATTGAGCATACCGGCATAGTAGGACTGTCCTATCCATGCCGAAGCCGACACGTCGAGCGAGTTGAGTCCGAGGGTGTGATAACCTGCCGAGAAGTAAAGCATTGAGTTGGTCGAGGTGGTCAGGTACCCGCCGACGGCAAGTGTCCATGGACGGCGAGGAGTGGCCACGAGGCGGAGAGTGTTGTTGCCGTTGCGCCCGAACACAGCCTCAGGCACAAGGTTGCTCAGCGAACCGTCGGTGACAGCTCGGTAGTAGGAGGTTTCAGTCTGCTGCATACCGAACTTGCCGGGCATGTCGTGAGTGAAAAGGAACTTCAGGTACCGGGCCTGACTGCCGCTCACACCCTGCACCTGCACCGAGTCGAACTCCAGCGCCGGAGTGGCAGCGGCGAAACTGTCTCGGCGTGCGGTGACGCGTTCCAGTGGCATACGTGCCGACAGGCGCGATTTGATGGAATCGACCATCGAGAGTCCTGTCTGGTAGCCTATCTCATAGATTGTGGCGGCCTTGTCAAACTGGAGGACTCCGAAGTTGAGCACCGGCACCTGGATCTTGACACCTTTGTCGGCCGGTAGGGAATAGTCGTTGTTCTGGATTATCATATCCTCAAGCTGGCTGTACATGTCGCCACGGCGCGGCTTGGAATCGGCTCCCGACACCGAAACCCCGATCATGAAGTCGGGATTGAAATCCTCTTCCATCACGTTGACGGGGAAATTGTCATAGATACCGCCGTCGTAGAGCAACACTCCGTCAACCTCGATGGGACGGAACACCATCGGGAAACTCATTGAGGTGCGGACAGCCTCGCCGAGCGACCCGTCGCCGAACACCACCTTATGCTTGTGGTAGACATCTGAAGCCACGCAACGGAACGGCACAAAGAGTTTATTGAAATTCTCGCCGCACTGCTCCGAATATGGCCCGTATATTTTCAGGAACTCAATGTTCATTGGGAGCGGGCTGACAAGGCTCGTGGGGATTATCTGGTTAGGCAACGATTCTTTCTTGAGGAAATTCACATTGACACTCACCCACTTCGGAGTGGGGCGCGGTTCGTAGAAGTAGTATATGTTCTTACGGTTGATCGTGCCGGTTGACCAGTCGAGAAAGTCCGGAGCGGTAAAAAACTCAAGCATCTTCTCGGGCGACCAGCCGCACGAGTAGAGGCTGCCGACTATGGCTCCCATCGAGGTACCGGTAACGTAGTCAATCGGTATATCATTCTCTTCCAGCGCCTTGATTATGCCGACATGGGCTATGCCCTTGGCTCCGCCGCCGCTCAACACGAGACCGACCGTCTCGCGATGTCCCTCGCGGGGCAGAGTCGAGGCAGGAGGTTCGAAGGAGGGAAGCGTGTCGGCAGGCACGGCTCTCTCCTGATTCATATATTCTACATCAGCAGAAGTCTGTGAATACGAGGCGGCAACGGCCGTCCAAAGCACTGTAAGAAGTGCCACAAGCCTTATGTGAGACATAACAAAGCAATTATAGTGGATAAACTGGACTACGCCGGGCGTGTTCCATGTCTTTTTAACGCCGCGCACCCCTCAAATGTTGAGGGGTGCGGCGTATATGGGTATGATTACTGCAACAGATATTCCGGGTTCATACGGCTGTGACTACTGTTGTATGTAGGAATCCTTGAATCCGAGGAAATAGAGCACTCCGTCTATACCGATGGTCGATATGCTCTGCCCGGCTGATTCCTTGACCTTTGGCTTGGCATGGAATGCGATTCCGAGTCCGGCGGTGGAAAGCATCGGAAGGTCGTTGGCACCGTCGCCAACGGCTATGGTCTGCTGGATGTTGATGTTCTCGACCTGGGCTATCAGTTTGAGAAGCTCTTTCTTGCGGTTGCCGTCAACAATGTCGCCGACATAGCGGCCTGTCAGCTTGCCGTCCTCCCCCACTTCAAGCTCGTTGGCATATACATAATCGAAGCCGAAACGCTGCTTGAGGTAGTTTCCGAAATATGTGAAACCACCGGAAAGAATCGCTGTCTTGTAACCGGAACGCTTCAGCACACTCATCATGCGCTCCACCCCCTCTGTTATGGGAAGGTTTTCGGCAATCTCCTTCATGACCGACACGTCGAGCCCCTTGAGCAATGCCACACGGCGCTTGAAGCTCTCGTTGAAATCAATCTCTCCGCGCATGGCCGATTCGGTGATGGCACGCACCTCCTCGCCCACTCCGGCACGGTCGGCAAGTTCATCGATAACTTCAGTACGGATAAGGGTAGAGTCCATATCGAAGCATATCAGACGGCGCGAACGGCGGTAGATTGTATCCTCCTGAAGCGATATGTCGAAATTGAGGTTGGCCGCAAGGTGCATGAAGTCTTCCTGCATACGCACGATGTCGGCCGGCGTGCCGCGAACGGACATCTCTATACAGCCCTTGGTGAGGGGCTGTTCGGTCTCGTCGAGCGGCATACGGCCCGTAAGGCGTGTGATGGTCTCGATGTTGAGTCCCTGCTCAGAGATAATCTTTGTAACCTCTGAGATCTGGCGCGCCGTGATCTCGCGGCCCAGTATGGTCACGATGTAGCGGTTCTTGCCCTGACGCGACACCCAGTCATTATAGTCAGCCTCCTTCACAAGGTCGAAGTTGACCTGTATGTTGAGGTCTCGCGTCTTGAAGAGTATTTCTTTCAGAATCTGGCCGCTGCGCTCGCTGTCGGTCTTTATGAGGATGCCGAGCGAGAGTGTGTGGTGGATATCGGCCTGGCCGATGTCGAGAATCTTGGCATCGTACTTGGCGAGAATCTCTGTCAGACTTGCGGTGATACCGCTCCGGTCAGTACCGGAAATATTCAGAAGGATAAGTTCAGTCATAGTGGGGTAATTAAGGTTCAGGAGCTTAGGTAATTACCTGCGCTTCTTTGATTTGGATTTCGACTTTGATTTGGAACCGGGGCGCGGAGCCGAGGTAGCTTTCTTCTTGGCCGGGGCTTTTTTAGCCTGCGGATTCTTGGCATGTACAGCCTTTCCCGGCATTCTCACACCCTGCTGCACCAGAAACTCTGCGAGAAGGGCTGCGTCGGCATAATTGGCATCGGCAGCCTGACGGAAATATTTGAGTGCCATCGATTTGTCCTGCGGCATACCTATACCGTCGCGGAGCATGAGGGCAAGTTTGTAGGCAGCCTCGGCCACTCCACGGTCGGCGGCACGCCAGTAGTTCTCGGCTGCGATACGTTTGTCGCCTATCAGACCGCGGCCATTGTAGTAGAAGTCAGCGAGGTTGAGGAGCGCGAGTGGATGTCCGTTGTTGGCGGCGCGTCCGAACCAGTATGCAGCCTCGACATCGTTCTGCTTCACACCGTAGCCGTCGCGGTAGAGCACGGCTATGCGGTAACGGGCTTCGGTGTCACGTTTGCCGGCCGCCTGGACATACCATTTCCACGCCTGGTTGACATCTCTCTTCACACCGGTGCCTGTGAGCAGACAGTCGCCTACTATGCGGGCGGCCTCGGGGTTGCCCTCCTTGGCGAGCGAGATGTTGGCGGTATAGTCAGAGGGTGATACAACAGGGATATCCCGCTGGGCAAGTTCGGCACGTCCGGGAAGAAGGGTCAGCATCAATGCGGCGGAAACAAATAGGGTCTTTATCTTGAAAGTCATATGTATTTTTCTCTTAGTCAATTTCTATGTCACTCTTTTTAGAACGTCTCCGGGACGGTTAATATTTCCACAGATTCGGGCTGACGTTCACAAAAAGTGTTAAACACAGGTATGCAATTAAACACAGACATACAGTGTTAAACACAGATATACGCGGACCACCCTGAGGCAGACCGCGTATATACTGCTGTTTATTGCGGCGCACCGTCCGCCGGAAATGTCATTCCGGTCTGCAGACAGCCTTATTTGTTTTCGGATTTGCTCTCGGCGTCAATCAGAGCGATCTTGTCCTCAAGCTCCTTGATGTCCTGCTTGATGTGCTTGATCTTGTTCTCCATATCCTTGAGCATGGAGTTTCCGGCCGATGACTTCACACTGAAGAAGCCCATGTTGTTCTCGATGGTCTTCAGCTCGGTGCGGCGGCTCTCGCAAATGCGCACCAGACGGTCACGCTCACGGTTGATCTTGTTGCCGTCTCCCTTGAGTTCCGAAACACGGTTCTGGAAATTGCTCATGCGCTGACGTGCCTCACGCTTGTTGTAGGCATCGTAAAGTTCGTCGCATATCGCGCGGTATTCGGCATAGATTTTTTCCTTCAGCTTGAAGGGTACGAATCCGGCGTTCTGCCATTCGGCCTGAAGTTCCTTGATCTGCGGCATGATTTCCTGACGGTCACCATCCTTGGGGAGGGCGGAGAGGCGTGCTATGATGTCGCGCTTCTTCTCAAGGTTCTCGTTCTCGGTGCGGTGACGCTCCTTGCTCTGACGCTTGCGCTCGTCGAAGAAGTAGTTGCAGGCTGAGGTGAAACGCTGCCAGATGGCGTCGCTCTGCTTGCGGGGTACGCTCCCGATAGATTTCCACTCGGCCTGGAGCTTCACAATCTCGTCGGTAGCCTTGCGGAGATCCTCGCTTCCTTTCAGTGCCTCGGCCTTCTCGCAAAGAGCTGTTTTCTTCTCAAGATTGCGTGCGAGTTCATCTTTGGAACGCTGGAAGTATTCGGTCTTGGCACCGAAGAAGTCGTCACAGGCCTTGCGGAAACGTGCGTAGAGAGCGGCATTGGCCTTCTTCGAAGCGAAGCCATATTCTTTCCAACGTTTCTGAATCTCGATGATGCGGTCGGTCGCGGCGTTCCAGTCGGCAAACGACTTCATGTCCTCAACCTTGATAGCCTCGACTTCCTCGCAGAGAGCTGTCTTGGCCTCTTCGTTGGCCTGTTCGGCAGCTTTGCGCTGCTCGAAATATTCCTGATGACGGCGGTTGATTACGGTAGACGCCTCCTTGAACTCATCCCAGATGCTGTCGCGGATCTCTTTTGCCACAGGCCCTACGGCACGCCACTGGTCGTGCAGACCCTGGAGAGCACGGAATGCGGCGATCGGGTCAGCCATCTTTTCGAGAGACTTGGCCTCATCGACAAGCGCACGTTTGGCCTCAAGGTTCTTCTTGAAGTCGAAGTCGCGGAGTTCCTTGTTGATTTTCAGGTTGTCGTAGAAACGCTCCACAACGCTCTGGAACTGTTTCCAGATTTCGGTCTCGGCTGTGGCGGGCACATCCTTGATTTCCTTGAAGTCGTTCTGGAGTTTCTGGAAGTCGGGGAAGCGGGTGTTGACATTGTCGATGTCACCTGCAATCTCCTCCATGCGGGTAAGAATCTCCTGCTTTTTCTCAAGATTCTCGGCACGACGGGCCTCGTCGGCTGCGATGAATGCCGCGCGGCGTTCCTTGAATTCGGCGTATAATGTCTTGAGCTCGTTTTCCACCTCGTCGGGCTGGGCGGAGAAAGTAGCGGGGTCATTTCCGGCTTCGACATATGCGTCGAGCAGCTCCATGTTCTCGCGGTTCTTCAGGTTGAAGAACGCCTGTTTGATTGCTGTCACCTCTCGGTGTGCCTCCATATTGTCGGCGGCAAGTATCTCCTTGAGTGTGTCGCGGAGTTCCTCCTTGCTCATGGAGTGGATGCGGCGGCCGTTGGCCTTCTCTTCCTCATCCTGTTCATCTGCCACCTCGCTGAGCGCGAGAGCGGGAGACTCGGTCTCGGCGCACGCCCCGGCCGCGGTCTCTTTGTCGGCCACGGCTGCCAAGTCGGCGGCGGGAGATGATTCAACAATACATTCTTTCTCAGTTTCCGCCACTTCGGGCGCGGGGGTTACAGTCTCCTCCGTGGAGGCTGTTTTTTCAAGCTCGTTCATAATTAATATGATTTACATTTCACAGTCGGCGCAGCCACGGCGGGTTCTCTGACCTGCTGGGGCCACCTTTGCCGAAATAATTGCCAAATATATAACAATTTATTCAAATAGCCAAAATTTAGGTGCGAAAAGGCAGAAAAATCAAGTGGCCGCGCTCTCTGCACAGCCACCTGACTCATTTATAGTATTACTTGAAAGTTACAGGCAGCTGTCCGGCTTGAACAACTGCCCATTGTTCATGGAGTTCTCAGAAGGGGAAGTTTATACCGAAATTCATCGAGGCGTTGGAGTTGAGGGGTATGCCTTCTTTCGAGAGCTTGCCCAAGGTATGATCCATGCCGAGGAAGATGTTGAAGTATCGGTGGTTGAAGTTGAGCATCCAGCCGAATGATGTTCCGAACGTGCCGAAAGCCACGTTGGCATCGGCCGAGAAGCAGTCAACCGGGTTGACATTAGCCGAGATGCGTACCTCTGTCCATGTATAGTTGCTCTGGAAGCGCGAGGAGCTGAGCAGACCGAAATGCAGACGGCGGTAGTACGGGAGGGCGTAGTCAACGCCGACGTTGAGAGTGGCGCCAAGTCCTACGTTGCGTGTGCCGGTATTGCCGTTGTCGGTGAGCTGGTACAGCTCGGCGAGGTCATCGCTAAGACGGTCCCATTCACTCTCGAAACTGTTCGAGGCGTCTTCGTCGGCGTTGAAGATGTATTTGTCGGTCGATACGGTACGGCTTCCGTTGGTCGAGGCGTGCATTGTGTCGAACCATGATATCCATCCGAGGTCGAGCACACCGAGCGAGAAATTAAAGTCGCGCCATTTGTAGGTGGCACCGAGGTCGAACGACATACCGAATCCGTTGGGACCGACTGAGCCGTCGCCGTCCATGTTCATGCCCGACACATACCGGCGGCCATCGTCGCGGGTCTTGGTCTCGTACTGGAAGCCGCCGAGGTTGGCGTAGATGTCGGCGTTGGTCGTTCCGGTCCAGGCATCCTCGCCGAGGGTCAGGTCAGCCTCCTTAAAATTGGCCTGCACATTGGCGAAACCGATAAGGAACTTCACTGCGGCACCTGCGCGGAGTCCGGGCACCTGCTTGATGTCGCGCGAGTGGTTGAGCGCGATTTCAGCGTAACCCATTGCCGAGGCGTTGAGATTGTGTATGTCGTAGGAACGGTTCGAGAGTCCGAGCTTGGCCATTTCGAAAAGTGTCTTCGGCACACCTGCATGAACGTCGGCGCGTGCATTGATCGAGATGGTATTGTATCCACCCCATGCCTTGAAACCTCCGGAAAGGACGTTGATCTTCATGTCGAGGCCGAGTTTGCTTGTGGAGCTGAGACCGTTGAGAAACGATGAAGAGACCTCGGGGTTTGTGAAGAGCACCGTGCGGCCATCTACCACATGATAGATGTCGGTCATATGGATATTGCCGCGCATGGCTGCGTTGATATTACCGAGGACGGGGAACGACACGAAGTTCATGTCGTTGCCGAAAGCGGGGTTCATCTGGTAACGGTAGTTGTAACCGTCAAGGAAGTATCCGGAGTTGGTGTTCTGGGCCGAAGCCATTGCACCGCCCGCTGCTATGACCGCACACGCGGCAAAAAGTCTTATGTTGGTTTTCATTTATGCTGTTCGTTAAGATGTAAGATGGCTTAAAATTCTTTCTCGTAGTAACCGGTTATTTTGGCACGGATATTTTCGAGCGAGAGTGTCTGCTCAGGCGAGAGAACCTCACCGGTAGAGCCGGATTCGAGCACTGCGACAAAACGGATTCCGTCGAGATGGTGCACTTCGCCTGTGAGTGCTATCACAAGGTCGGTCTCGGCGTTGGCTGCAAGTGTGTTGCTCTCGACCTTGGCATCAATCTGGTTGCCATCCTTGTCAAGGGCGTAGGCTGTGAGCTGGATGCTGACGGGGCAGTTGTTTACCGCATGTGCCGTAAGCTCAAGACGGGTGATGGTGATAGCATCGACCTCGTCATCGTTCCAGCCGTCGCGCACCTCGCTGTAGATAATGTGGGAGCCGTCGTTGAGTGCCAACGGAGCCATCAGCTCGTAGCGTCCTTCGGCTGCGGGGAGTGTATGGGGAAGGGTGAAACCGTTAACCTTCTGGGTAGGCACTCCGGCATCAACGAGGTCAATCTCAATCTCGTCGGGAAGTCCTTTCACGCTCCAGTCTGAGGGAGTGGTGAGCAGCGAGCCGAGCGTTGAGAATTTCTGCCATTTCAGACCGTCAGCGAAGCCGTCGGGAATCTGGAGGTCGTCGGCCGAGGGTGAGAGAACAAAGTTGTACGGACCCGCCTCGCCGAGAGAATGGCCGATTTCCACCGGGCTGTCGAGAGTGTATGTCAGAGGACTGAGACCGTCACGGAGAGTGGTCAGACGAAGACCGGTGCTGCAGTCAAGGGGTACACCTGCCACAGGGTTGTTTATCTGAAGATAAATCTGCGGGTTGGCAATGCTGATGCTGGTCTCCTCACCTTTCAGGAAGTCGGGAATGTCGGTAAGACGCACCGGAGCGATGTCAAGACCTTCGAGTGTGTAGCGGATCTCGCCGCTGAACGACTTGACCTCGAAATCCGAGAGGTCATAGGTTATGATAAATGTAACTTCATCGCGGAATGAAGTTGATATAGGCTCTATATCAACATATCCGCTCTCGATATGGAACTCGCTGTTGAAGTCGAGGCTACGGTCGGAGCGGATAGTCACTCCGGCGACTTTGGTGTCGATTCCGGTAGCGAGAAGGGCGATTGAGGCATGATTGTTGACTGCATCGACACGGGGTATGCGCCAGATACCGGTGGCCGAGTCGTATGTACCGGTGCTCGGGGTTGCAGTAAGTCCCTTTGGGGAGCGGATCACAAGGTCGGTGAATGCCATCGAAGAAATGGTGGTATGGGGATCCTCAATCTCAAGGTTGAGACGGAACTCGAAAGGTGCTGTCTCTATGTAACCGAGCGATACAATGGCGTCATCGATATCGATTGCATCGTAAGAGAAATAGTTTCCAACCTCGACGATCGGGTATATAAACTCTCCCATGGGAGCACGGTGGCGGCTGTCGGTGTCGCCTATGAGCCGGCGGAGTGTCTCGCGTGTCGGGTTAATTGGCTGGGCAGCAGCACTTACTCCATCTATGTTGATAGGCTTCGACTCGAATTTTCCGCTCTCGACGAGTGCGTAGAATTCGTTACCGCCGATATTGACCGACTGGATTTTGCTGTCCTGGTCTATATCAATGACATCGCCGAGCTTCACCGGGTCGATGTTTACCGGAAGCACGAGGTCGTTGATGTTGACGCGTGTTGTGGTGTCGGCGTTCGATAGGTCGTAGCTGTCGTCGACACATCCGAACAGGATGACCGACGCAGGCAGGAACGCCAGCGTTCTGAGTAGTGATTTCATCATAAATCAGTGGGGTTGTTATTGTTATTTTGGTTATTAGCAGCTGGAAGCCCAGTATAGGGCTTATAGAGCCTATGGGGCTTATAAGTCTAATAAGGCCTATGGGGTCTGAGTTACTTGCAAGTCGTTATGTCTGTGGCAAGTTGTGGAGAGCATGAGAGAGGTTTGGTATGGCCGGGAACCCTGCAGTTCCCGGCCATTATGAGATTTGAGGATTATTCTTCGACTTTCATCGAGAGAACACGGACGTCCTCTTTAGGACGGTCGGCGCGACCTGTCTCGACATTCTGTATCTTTTCGACTACATCCATGCCTTCGACAACCTCGCCAAACACGGTGTACTGTCCGTCAAGATGAGGAGTTCCACCCAGGGTGAGATATGTCTCGCGGATTTCCTCGGGCATCGGTTCATCTTTCACAACCTCTTCGGTCTGACGGGCAAGTTCCTGACGGAGCGCTTCCATGCCCTCGCGGTCGTTCTTCTCGCGGAACGCACGGATCTCATCCATGTGCTGTTTGACAAGGCCGTTGAAATATGCCTGCTTGCGCTCATGGTTGGCGCGCTCGGTCATCATGTCGAGGGTGCGGGCATCCTGTTTCTTACCGGTCACAATGTAGAACTGCGAGCCGGAACTGCGGCGTTCGGGATTCACCTGATCGCCTGTGCGGGCAGCCGCCAGGGCACCATACTTGTGATAGTGCTTAGGATAGTTGATCTCAGCCTCAAGAGTATACGAGGGGTCGCCGGAGCCGAGCATCGCGGTGCTGTCGGCTGTCTTTGAATTGGGGTCGCCGGTCTGGATCATGAAGTCCTTGATCACACGGTGGAAAAGGACACCGTCATAATACCCCTCACGCACGAGTTTAAGGAAATTGTCGCGGTGTATCGGGGTGTCGTCATACAGCTTGACTTTTATGTCGCCGAGCGTGGTGTGGATATCAACCACCTTGTCGGCCTGAGCATTTGCTATTGCCATGAATGTCAATATTAGGCTTAAAATTAATTTCTTCATATTCGGGTGGATTTGCCGGTTACATCACGTTCACCTCGGGGTGCATTCGCTTGTATATGCGGCGGAAATTGTTGTCGGTAGCGTTGAGCTCGGTCACACGGAGTTCGAAGTCATCACCCCAGATGGCCTGGAGCAATGAGCCGATATAGCGTCGCTCGCGGTCCTTGTCGATCGCCCCCTCTATAAGAGAGCCGAGCCAGGGTTCGAATTTAGCACGGTCTACCGCCGCGAGATAGCGTGCGGTACTTGCCAGAAACTGTCCCGAAGTATCAACCTGACGCAATTTCAGTATCAGAGCGTCCATCTCCTCACAACATGTGTCACAATGGTCCACAATGTACTGATATACCTCCATCCCCGCTTGTTCCAAGTTTTCCTTATCGCTTGATGTCTCCATCTTGTAATTTTGAATTCTTTAGATATTTTCCGCAGTCGGATGGCGTGCGGAAAAATGTTTTAGAAGATTTTCTTTGCAAAAGTAATAATTTTTTTGATTAATTTTGCAATTCAACTCATTAAAACTCATTTTAAGCAGGTATGGAGAGCTCAGACAACGTGAAGGGAGAGGGAAATTCGGCGAATAAGTTCCTTATCGTGATCGGCAGGGAATATGGCAGCGGAGGACGCCGCATCGGCAAGATGCTGGCCGAACGCCTTGGTGTATCCTATTACGACAAGACGTTGCTGAGCGAGGCGGCGAGTCGTCTGGGCTATTCGCCCGAGATTTTCGCGAGCAAGGATGAGAAGCGTCCGTCACTGCTACGCTCCATGCTGTCGTTCAACTTGGGAGCACCGACAGCCAACATCGGAGGCTCGACCCTGAGTGACGAGAAGATATATGAGTATCAGAGCCGCATCATCAAGGAGATATGCGAGCGAGAGTCGTGCGTGATAGTCGGGCGCACGGCCGACTATGTGATGCGTGAGCATCCGAACATGCTGAGTCTCTTTGTACACGCACCTCGTGAACACCGTGCCGAGGCCGTTATCCGCCGTGGCGAGACCACCGACATGCGCGAGGCCATGGACATCACCACGCGCAACGACCGCAACCGCGCATCGTACTACAACTACTACACCAACCGCGAGGCGTGGGGCCGCGCCTCGAACTACCACCTGTCGTTCGACTCCTCACGCCTGTCGGACGAAGCCATCCTCGCCGCCGTCCGCGCCATGCTCTCCGGCATATAATTCAACCGACACGGGTAAAATCCCGGTTTCCGCCTCTGCAAGAGGAGAAAAATATCGGACTACGCTTGGTGGAGTCGTAAAAATATTATAATTTTGCTTTAGACAATCAATCGCTTCAAGATTGGTTAGCCGGTGAGCAGCGCATGAGTGCAGCCAATCGGAACCACTTCATGCTACTCACCCCGCAACAGGTGACAACAACAAACCTAACATAACAACCAAAATCAAAACAATTGTAGCATGAAAAAACAACTACTATCACTACTGTGCTTCCTGGCCTTCGCCCTCCCCGGACTGGCGGATACATGGACCTCTACTCGCACAGTTGCTGCCGATTGGGATAAAATACTAAATCCAAGTAGCAGTAAAACTACTATCGCCCCCACAACCTGGACTGATACCTCAAATGACCTTGAAGGCACTTGGTCAATGGAGTACACCTGGCAGGCATCAGGAAATGTATACTACACACGTTCAAAAAATGGAATCCAAATGGGTTCGGGAAATGCCGGGCTTAAAGAAATGTTCCTTTCCTCCAATTCATTTACCGGTCAGATTACTAAAGTTACAGTCCAAGGTGCAAAATCAAACGGCTCTGCAAAATTGTCTGTAAAAGTCGGAGAGACCGAATTCACAATCAACGGCGACACATCTGCCACTCTTAATTCAACGGCTAAAGACCAAGTTTTCTCAGGCTCTGCAAGTGGTGAAATAACAATTTCATTCACTGGAAATGCTGATGGAAAATACATCGGGCTTTCGGGTCTAACTGTAGAATACTCAAATAATTCATTACCAACTACTTGCACCCCCCCCTATTTTCAATATTGCGCATAATTCGCAGGTGCCTGTGGGTACTGTGGTACGCGCTACTTGCGACACTCCGAATTCTACTGTTACCATAACCGGACTTGGTGCGGAAGCTGTTGTCGGAGAAGAAAAATCCGGTTATGCAGAGGTTACAATTTCAGAAGAATACCTAACCAAACTTCTCACACTCACAGCAACCGCAACCGTAGATGGTGAAGACGGCCCAATAACGTCTGATAGCACTTCAATCGACATTGAAGTTGTCGAAGCACCTAAAACTATAACAGAAGTTCTCACATACGACGTATTTAAAGATTCAAAAGGAGTAAATGCCACAAGCGGAAGTTCATCGTACGAAGACTACTCATTTACTTCTGAAATAACTGGCATTTCCTATTATGCCAACATGGCAACAGGAAACGAATCTATTCAGCTTCGATCATCTAAAAATACTGTCAGTGGCAAAACTCCATATAGTGGACTATTTGCCTCTTCGAACCCCCAAGGATGCATTCTTAAAAAAGTTACCGTAGAATGGAATTCAAATACAGCATCCGGTCGAACACTTGACATATATGGAGACAATACCAACTACGAAAGCACATCAGATTTATATAATGTAGATGGCCACTCAATTAAAGGCACAAACTTAGGAAGCTTAGAGATGGGGCCATCAACTGTGCTTGATATTACAAATGACTTTAGTTTCGTTGGTTTACGATCCCATTCTGGTGCCATGTACATCAGCAAAATAACTTTGGAATGGGAGAAGCCGGAGGCACCCGAGACTACTGACGTAACTCTTGCTTGGGGTGAAATGGCTAACGAATTTACAGTTGGCGAGACTGGAGCGACCGGTGAACTTACTGTTGAACCTGCCGAGGCTCTTCCTTATGTAAAGGTAACTTCGTCTGACGAGGAAGTCGCAACTGCTGAATTTGATGCAGAGACTGGTCTTGTCGAGCTGAATTTCCTCAAGGCTTCTGCTGAGCCGGTGGTTATCACCGCAACTGTTGACGACCCGGACGGCAAATATGTAGCCAAGGAAAACGCAACATTCTCTTTCACTGTAAAGGATGCAGAAGTTGCTCTTGAACCGGAGGCTATCGTGGTAACTCCCGCTCTTGACGATGACGGTTATATCACAGTCACAACCGGTTCTAAGATTACATTCTCATCAAAGAATGCAGCAAAACTCAGCGTATCAATCGATGGCGAGGAAACTCTTGAAGCAAACCCGTTCGTATTCACAGCAACAGATGATACTGAGATTGTAGTAATCCCCGTTGACAGCGAAGGCAAGCCTTATGAGGCTCTGAAACTGGAAGCATACATTCTTGTTGAAACGCCGGTTATGACAACCTCTACCTATACCTTCGACTTCACAAACGAGCAATTAATCGACAAAGATAATGAGATATATAATAATCCAAACTCATTGATGTATTTCAGAAGTGAAGATCCCGGGATATTTGACATGTGTGCTCAGATTATGGATGGATCCGGAACTTTGAGCTATCTTGATAACATCGGATGGAAGTATGGTACAGATTTAGAAAATGGAGCTGAATACTATATATCTGTTTATCCTCACGATAATCTGGATTACTCAATCATTTCTCTCAAATTTAATTATACAACTGACTATGAGGAACTGGTTGACTTTTCTGACATGGATGGCAACAGTATTGAAAACGGCGTATGGAGCGGGACACAAACTCCGGAAGGATTTAAAGTCCTCGCGTTGGATGAATTTATCCTCAACTCTATCGACGTGACTTTCGAGCATGAGGTTGTGAAGATGCCTACTCTTATCGGCGGCACTCAGGAGATGGGACTGGCTCTCACTCATGAGAAGGAGGACCACACGGTGTTCTTCAAGATTACTGATGCCTCTGGTGCTGATGTGACTGCTGACCGTATGCTCACCGGCGCGGTGGCTTCTGCTCCTGCACGTGCAATCAGCCTCGACTCCGACCACGATGGCCACACACAGTATATCGCCGGAAGTGAGTTCACAATGAAACCTTCCGACACGCTGACAACTTACGCACAGCATCCTCATGGCATGGTATCGGAAGTCTACAGCACAACTTACGAGGACATCGCTACCGGCATCGGCAGCATTGCAGCCGACAGCGAGACTGAGGTTGTTTACTTCAACATGCAGGGCGTACGTGTGACTGAACCGACCGAGGGCGTTTATATCCGCGTCGCAAACGGCAAGGCGACCAAAGTCGTCAAATAACAGATTGGAACATCCGGTTGCCCACCCAAAGGCAACCCGTCACCGCCATCAGCGCGGCTCCTACCCCATCGCGGCGGGAAAGGCACCACCTTTCCCGCCGCTATTTCTTTGTCACCGGTAATTCTATATTTACATATCGGTAATTCTATATTTGCATATATGACAGTGTTTCGCTAATTTTGCAGCATTCTATGGTATTAAGTACGTTTTAGTTTCTTAGGTAAAAAGTTTTTATGGGTAATTTTAAGAGGGAGGCTGTGTCGGCTTCCGCAGGGTGGCTCGCGCTGTCACCGGTCATTTTGTTTTTGGTTCTGTATGTGGTGGTGTCGCTGCTTCTGGGCGATTTCTATAAAATGCCGATTGCTGTGGCCCTGGTTGTCGCATCGGCATGGGCTATTGTCATTTTGCGCGGACGACCGCTGCTGAAACGGATAGAGGTTTTCTCGCGAGCGGCCGGTCATTCGAATATACTGTATATGATATGGGTCTTCATTCTCGCCGGTGCGTTCGCTACGGTCGCCAAGGAAATCGGGGCTGTCGAAGCCACCGTCTCGCTCGCTCTGCGGGCATTTCCCGCCGAGTTTGTCGTGCCGACTATCTTCTTCGCGGCCTGTTTCATCTCGCTCTCAATCGGAACATCCGTGGGGACGGTCGTCGCACTCACCCCGCTCGCTGTGGAAATAGCCGGGGCAGCCGACGGCAATGTGGCTTTCTATGTTGCCGTAGTGCTTGGCGGAGCGTTCTTCGGCGACAACCTGTCGTTCATATCCGACACCACAATCGCCGCAACACGCTCTCAGGAGTGCAATATGGCCGACAAGTTCAAGGCAAATCTCTGGATTGCGCTACCCGCAGCACTGGTCACGCTCGGTGTCTACATACTGACCGGAATCGACACCCACAGCGTCACTCTCCCTGCCCACGGAGACTGGGTGCTTATCACGCCGTATCTGGCGGTGCTCGGGCTCGCCATCGCGGGTGTGAACGTCACTGTGGTCCTTTCCGCCGGAATAGTGACAGCTGCCGTGCTGGGATTATGCTACGGCATGACACCGATTGACCTTGCCGCATCGGCCGGACGCGGCATCGACGGCATGGGGAACCTGATTATCATAACGCTGCTCGCCGCCGGTATGCTCGGCGTTATCAAGGAAGCCGGAGGCATTCAGTTCATTCTCCAGAGCCTTACCCGACATGTGTCGGGACGACGGGGCGGACAGATGGTCATATCTCTGCTTGTGGCCGTGGTGAACCTTTGTACGGCCAACAATACCGTTGCTATCATAACCGTGGGTGGAATATCGCGCGACATATCACGCCGCTTCGGCATCGACCCACGCAAGACAGCCTCGCTTCTCGACTCGACATCCTGCATAGTGCAATGTCTCATTCCCTACGGTGCCCAGACTCTGCTCGCCACATCGCTGGCCGGAATCTCCCCGGCCGCTCCGTTTCCATACCTTTACTATCCATGGGCGTTGGCAGCCATGACGGCTCTCTCGATTATTTTCCTTTTCCCACGCAGGCTGAACCGGTAGATTCGCCGGGCATACCGTCGGAACCGGTGGTTTCAACGGTATCGGCCGGACGAATGCGGCGCGGTGCGGCGGTGTTGATAATGAGCGGGACGGTCTCTCGCACAACCACGCTCGTGTCGAGTCCATAGGCATCCTGGTCTGACAGCGACATGCGGCGCAGGAGCGCGTGAGTGCGCAGCAGGAATGCCTCGCGGCCACGGCAGTTTGTCGAGGGTGAGAAGACGCGGTGGAGCATAACGAAGCGGAAGTCTCCAGCTATCCCCTCGGCACGCAAGGAGGGATAACCGCTCCTGAGGTCGAGCTTGCCGGCAGCCACCAGATCCTCGACAATCTGACGGAAATATACGCTCACCTTGGCCGGAACACGGAAACCGAGCCGCATGGAGACTACATAAATCGCCTCGGGAACAATGACATCAACCTTGTATTCGAGCGTGTCGGGCGCATCATCGCTCTCTATATGCACGAACCAGTAGTGGTCTGCCCGCTTCGGGTTCTTGTTGATGATTGAATAGAGCACCTTCGATTCTATCATGCCCGGATGTGACGAACGGTTGAGGTAGATTAGGTTTGAGGCATACTTGGGAATCTCTCCGTCGGCCTTGACAGCCGATATCAGACGCGAGTTGTCGGCGAGGGGCTTTAAATCCACGTACTGCGACCGGACAGCGGTTGCCTTGTTCCAGATAATCATGACCGCCGCAACAGCCCCGGCTGCAAGCATGGTGTACCAGCCTCCGTGGGTGAACTTGAACAGGTTGGCCGTGAAGAAGAGTCCCTCTAAAAAGAGGAAGAACACGCAGAAAAGAATACATAGGGCCTTTGACACTCCACGTGTGCGCATCCACAACGTCAGCAGCAACGTGGTCATAAGCATCGTGACGGTGATGGCCAGTCCATATGCCGCCTCCATGTGCGACGAGTCGCGGAAGAGGAGGACGGTCACGAGGCATCCGGCGAGCAATCCCCAGTTGACCGAGGGTATATAGAGCTGCCCTTTCTCGTCAGATGGATATTTGATTTTCAGCTTGGGCCAGAAGTCAAGGTTGACTGCCTCGGAGAATATGGTGAACGATCCGCTGAGCAACGCCTGGCTGGCGATAACGGCGGCAAGCGTGGCCATGATTACACCGACAATGGTAAGACTGTGCGGAATGATGGCATAGAAAGGATTCACGCCGTCAAGGGGTTTCCCCTCGTTGGCTATCAGCCACGCACCCTGTCCGAGATAGTTGAGGATAAGCATGACCTTGACAAATAGCCAGCTGACGGTGATGTTGCGCCGTCCGCAGTGCCCGAGGTCGGAATAGAGGGCCTCGGCACCGGTCGTGCAGAGAAAGACAGCACCGAGTATCAGGAACCATTCGGGCGAGGAGAACATGAGCCTGACGGCATACCAGGGGTTGAACGCCCGGAGCACGCCGGGGAAATGCAACATGGCGAAGCATCCGAGCACCCCGAGGGAGAGGAACCAGAGCATCATGAAAGGGCCGAAGAAGCGGCCTATCATTCCGGTTCCGGCACGCTGCATGGCGAAGATGAGGATGATTACAGCCACCACAATCGGTATAACCTTGACACCGGGTGCGACAATGCGTATTCCCTCTATGGCCGAGGTGACGGTCACGGCCGGGGTAATCATACCGTCGGCGATAAGGGCGGCGGCTCCGATGGCGGCCACTATGCATGGCCATTTGCGCGGCAGCCGACGCAGCAGGGCGAAGAGGGCGAGAATGCCGCCTTCTCCTTTGTTGTCGGCACGCAGGGCGAGAAGAACATATTTGAGTGTGGTCTGGAGTGTCAGCGTCCAGATGACGCACGACACCGCTCCGAGTATGTAATCGGCATCATACGACGGATTCACCCCCGTAATCGCCTTCATGACGTAGAGGGGCGAGGTGCCGATGTCGCCGAAAACTATCCCGACCGTGACAATCAGCCCCGCCAGCGTGATGCTGTTCTGCAGTGATTTCTTACCTTTCATAACTTGTCAGCCTTTAATAACTTGCCAATATGGATGTAATCAAAACGCCGTCAGACAACACCGGGTTCATCAAACAGATTTTAGACTTGCGGGAATTGAATCATGTCGTTATTTTTTGCTATTTTTGCAACATGAAATTACTGATTATCGAGGATGAACGCCAGCTGTCGGACGACATTGTGAGTTTCCTGAGCCGCGAGGATTATCTCTGCGAGCAGGCTTTCTGCGTGTCGGAGGCCATGAACAAGGTTGACATCTACGAATATGACTGCATACTTCTCGACCTGATGTTGCCCGACGGGTCGGGTCTGGAGATTCTGCGCCGCATAAAGCAACGCGCCCCCCAGTCGGGCGTGATAATCATCTCGGCGAAGGACTCGCTCGACGACAAGGTCGAAGGACTCAAAATCGGTGCCGACGACTATCTGCCGAAGCCTTTCCACCTGCCGGAACTGAGCATGAGGATTTTCGCGCTGCTTAGGCGCAAGAATTTCAATTCGGCGAACCGTCTGGAGACCGGCGGAATAACAATCGACCTTCTCGCCCGCCGGGTGTCAACCGCAAATCATGCGCTCGACCTGACGAAGAGCGAGTATGACGTGCTGCTGTTCCTGATAGAGAACCGGCGCCGCGTGGTGTCGAAAAGTGCCTTGGCCGAGCATCTGAGCGGCGACATGGCCGACATGATGGGAGACTTCAATTTCGTCTACGCCCATATCAAAAATCTCAAGGCCAAACTGGCCGAGGCCGGGGTGGTTGACTGCATCAAGACCTACTACGGCACGGGCTACAAATGGGTTGCTGAGTCATGAAACGGAGCGCATTGCAAAAGAAACCACGCACTCTGCTGTCGCGCACGTTGGGGAGGTTCCTGATATGTGTGACAGCGGTGTTCATGCTCAACGCTCCCCTGTTCTATCTTATACTCCGTTATTTCTACGCCGACGGGCCGGAAGATGATGTGATGGTCGGCATGACGCTGCTCTTCCTGCTGAATTTCGTGGTGATAAGCGTGGCTTATTTCATAACGCTACGTTTCGCTACCCACAGTCTGTGGCATCCGTTCGACGACACTCTGCGCAAGACGGAACGGTTCAATATCGCCAAGGATGAGGTGCCTCGCTTCAACGAGACTGACATCAGCGAGTTCAACCGGCTCAACCGCTCGCTCGCACAGCTCATGGAGCGTGACCATGAGTCGTTCCGCATACAGAAGGAGTTTACCGAGAACGCCTCGCACGAGCTTCAGACACCCTTGGCTGTGATACGCAGCAAGCTCGACCTGCTCATGCAGGAGGAAATGAATGAGCGGCAGATGAACATTGTGTCGGACCTGTATCACCTCACCATGCGCATGAGCCATCTGAACCGTAATCTGCTGCTGCTCGCCAAGATTGACAACGCACAGTACGCCACGGCCGAGGAGGTAGACATAGCGACTCTCCTGGCCGAGACGCTGCCTATGTACGGCGTGTTGCAAAGCGACATACCGATAAAGGTGTCCGACCGCAGGAGCGTGCATGGACGAACACTGCGGGCGAACACCGTACTTCTGGAGTGTCTGTTGAAAAATCTTATTGTCAATGCTCTGCGGCACACGGCACCCGGTGGTGACGTGACCGTCACCATGACCGACAAGACGCTGACCGTGAGCAATACGGCAATGGACGGCCCGTTGCGCGAGGAGACTCTCTTCCGGCGTTTCCGTTCGGGCGAAGTGCGCCACTCAGGCACGGGACTCGGCCTGGCCATAGTGCGCAGCATCTGTGACTTCCACAAATGGACGGTCTCATACAGCTTCGCCGAAGGCCGCCACACATTCGTGTTAGGCTTTAGTAAAGCCTAAATACCAGTCGTAGAAGTTGCGTATGCCCTCCTCGATTGAGACTTTGGGTGAGTAGCCGAAGTCCTGCTGGAGACGGGTGGTGTCGGCATAGGTGCAATATACGTCGCCCGGCTGCATACCCTCCATCTTCATCTCGGCCTTGCGTCCGGCTACTTTCTCGATGGTGTGTATGAAGTCCATGAGCTGCACAGGCGACGAGTGGCCGATGTTGTACACGCGGTGGGGAATCTTCTCCTGCGACGGATGTTCGAGCAGAAGCATCAGGCCATCGGTGATGTCGTCGATATAGGTGAAGTCGCGCTGCATGTCGCCATGGTTGAACACGCGTATCGGCTTACCTTCGAGCACGGCGCGGAGGAAGAGGAACGGAGCCATGTCGGGACGTCCTGCCGGACCATAGACGGTAAAGAAGCGAACTCCGGTAGCGGGAACGCCGTAGAGCTGGCTGTAACAGTAGGCCATCAGCTCATTGCTCTTCTTGGTGGCGGCGTAAAGGCTCACCGGTGAGTCGGTGCGGTCGGACTCGGCATAAGGTATGTGGTCGCTCATGCCGTAGACGCTGCTGGAGCTTGCATAGATAAGGTGCTTGACCGGATGGTTGCGGCAGCATTCGAGGAGGTTGAGGAAGCCGACAAGGTTGCTCTCCACGTATGCGTAAGGATTCTCAATCGAGTAACGCACACCGGCTTGAGCGGCGAGGTTGATAACAATCTCGAAACCGCTGTCGGCGAACAGACGGTCAAGGCTGATACGGTCGGTGATGTCCATCTTTATGAAAGTGAAAGAGGGATTGAGCGAGCTGACCACGGGCTTGCCGTCGCGTATGTCACCCTGAGCCACGCCGAGGCGCTCCAGACGCCAGTATTTGAGAGCGGTGTCGTAATATGAGTTTATATTGTCGATGCCGATCACCTCATGGCCGAGGCGCAGCAGGCATTCCACTGTGGCCGCCCCGATGAATCCGGCGGCTCCTGTAACAAGTATCTTCATTTCAAATTTGTTTCTTTTTTCAGAATGATGAGGTTGCGCACGTAGGCCACAAGTCCGAACGACTGGCCTATGATGAGCACGGGGTCGTGGCGGATTATTCCGTATGACACGATGGCCAGCGAACCGGCGAGGCTTATTATCCAGAATCCGGCGGGAAGGGTCGATTCTCCCTCACGGCGCGAATAAAGCCACTGGTATATGAACCGCAGGGTGAACAGTATCTGTCCGAGCGAGCCGTATATGACGAGCCACATCGGTATGTCGCTGTTGAGAAGGAAGCGGTCAATGAATTCCGCCGCGTTTCCGGCTACACAGACTCCGGCCACGACGGGCGTGAGTATGAGCACTATGCGGAGAAGCATAGGCACGCGTCGCCACACACCCTTGATGTTGAGGTTCCAGAGGTAGATGTAGTAGGATATCACCTGGCCGAGCACTATGGCGAAGTCGTTGCGCAACCACCCGTAAAGGCAGAGCAGATATGCTCCGGCGATACTTAGAATCCAGAACACAGAGGGCGACAGCACCTTGCGTGCCCGCTCCGACATGGCCCATTGCACCAGGATACGCGCCGAGAAGAATCCCTGAGCGAGGAACCCGATGGCGTATATTAGATATGAATTGTCCATGCCGGCGTTATCAGGCTTTTCGGAAGTTGTCGTCGCTCACCGAGTAGTTTATGTAACGTTTCTTCATCCAGCGGTAGGCGAAGCAGTCCATGAACGGAGAAACGAGGCGGTTCCAGAGATGGTATTTCGACACTCCGGCCGTGCGGGGAAAGTGACGCACGGGAACCTGCTTGACGCGACCCTCCTGAAGCTGGATGAGCGCGGGGAGAAAGCGGTGCATTCCGGTGAAGAAGGGCACGCGGCGGGCGTAGTCGGTGTGCATCACCTTGAGGGGGCAACCGGTGTCCTGCACGCCGTCGTGGGTCATCATGCGGCGGAATCCGTTTGCAATCTTCGACTGGAGTTTCTTGAAGATGGTGTCCTTGCGGTTGGCACGGATACCCATCACAAGCTCATAGTTCTCGATGTCGGCGAGGAGCAGGTTGAAATCCTCGGGTGCGGTCTGGAGGTCGGCGTCCATATAACCGACATAGGGGGACTCGACGGCATCGATTCCCGCCTTCATGGCCGCGCTCAGGCCACCGTTGCGGCCGAGATTGAGGTAGAAAAAGTCGGTGTGGCGGCGGCATATCTCGCGGATACGCTCCAGACTGGAGTCGGTCGAGCCATCGTTGACAAACAGCACGCATGTGGCCACACGCGCCTGCGGCAGAAAGACGCTGAGACGGGACTCAAGTGCGTCGATGTTGTCCTCTTCGTTGTAGACGGGGACTATTACTGTGAGTTGATAAAGTGAGGTCTTGTTCATTGTTCTGAAATATATTGTTGTCAGCGCACGGACACAGCGGCGGTGTCCTTGGGCGTGAGCTTGGTTGCGTGAAATATGAAAAGGTCGCTGTAGCGTTTGGTATTCTTCGGACGGCGGTTGTCGTCGTAGCGGTCAATATATGTCGAGTCGGCCACCTCCCACAGTCCGGTAGGAAGAGCCTGACCGGCACGCTGATGAGTAAGTATGACACAGGGCATATGCGCTGCCACGGAGTCGGCGCTGATGGCGCGGATCGGACGGTGGGCGGCATAGACAAGCTCTATGCGGAGCTCCTCGGTGTCAAGGTGATAGAACGGGAGGCCGTCGAGCTCGCGCAGCTCGCGCGTGCCGGATATGCTCTTCATCTCTGGGTTGTTGACCACGCTGCGCATGAGCGTGATCACCGTGCATTCGGCAGCCATGAAGAGCAACGCGACACCGACAAGCATCACCATGGGGCGCAGACGCACCGTCGCGGCGATGAGCCATGCGGCGAGTGTGACGTCGATGATTGTGAACGCTATCCATACACCGAGACTTAAAGCACCGGGCTTGACACCGAAAATCCACCCGGCAACAGGGAGCGCAAGCATGACGAGGGCGATAAGGCCGCAGTTTATCCGGAAGAGTATCCGGTCAGATTTTGCCGGATTCTTGAGATCGGCAAAGGCATTTTTCCACCACACGAGCATACAGCCCATGACGTAGCTGGCCGGTATGAGTATAGGGAGCAGGTAACGGCTCTTCTTCTCGGGGAGCAGCGACAGGAGAACCAGCGAGCATACGAGCCAGCCGAGCGATATGAGCCACCGGCGCGACGTGCGGCGGCGACGGTTGAAGAGCGGCAGGAAAATCGAGGTGAGCATGAGCAGCGACCACACGCCGGTCTCAAGGAAGAATTTCCAGTAGTACCACCATGGACGCACGTTGCGGTTGATCCATGAGCCTGATTCCTTCTCGACCACGGCGCTGAGAGCGTCGGCCTGTGCGAGGTGAACGTAGAGGTACCACCAGCCGCCGATGGCCAGAGCGAGTACAATCATGACGGTCAGGGCACCCCACTTGCCGCGCATGGAGGGACGGCGGAAGGTGAAGTAGCTGATTATGAAGGGAAGGAAGAGGGCGTAGAGCGACACCGGGCCTTTGCTCATGATGGAGAGCCCGGTGAAAAGTCCGGCCCACAGGAACTGTCTCCACGCGCATGGCCGTTCGGAGACGGCGCGGGCAAAGTGGTAGATGCCGCCCATCATGAAGGCGTGGCAGTAGATGTCCCACGAGGCGGTGCGCCCCATGAGTATGACGTTGTAGCAGGTGCAGAGGAGCAGCGTCGGCACGAACGGGTCAAGACGCAGAATGCGGCGCGAGAACCGCCAGAAGTAGTAGACCAAGAGCAGTGCGGCAAGTCCTGCCATGGCGCGTTGGAGTGCCACGTTGTCGGGCGACACAATCTCCGCGACGGCTGTGGTCCATGTGGGCAACGGCGGTTTTTCGAGGCGGAGCGTGCCGTTCATGGTCGGGATGATCCAGTTTCCGTCGTAGACCATCTCGCGGGCCGTGACAATGTTGCGCGACTCCATAATGTCGGGCACGAGAACCTGGTTGTTCACAAAAAATGTGACCAGGCAGACCAGCACCGCGAAGGCAATCTTGAGTTTCGGGTAAGTGTAGGTTATCTTCATAGCTAATGGTTTCAATAGTGAGAGCCGGGGCTTTGGAATCAATCGTTATTACCGAGGCTGACCACCGCGTAGCCGCCTACGACCGTGTCGCAGCGTGCGGCATCGAGTGCCTTCAGATGTTTTGTCTTGGTGATGATCACGACCCCGCGTGTTACCTGCGGCGAGGGAACGCTGTCGTCGGGAATTATCCGCACGTCGCGACCGAGGTAGACATCCATGTTCTCGGAGCGTTTCACCCGCCATGTGCAGATATCCGTCGTGCCCTGCGAACGGGCCTCAGTCCGGGCGGCCCGGCATATCTCGCCGTAACCGATAGAGGCGTTGAGCTGAGGTGTGGCCCATCCGGCTGTGAATATAGCGAGCAGCATACCGGTGGCAAATGCCCGGAGCGAGAGGTCAACGCGGTCTCCCCTGCCGATCCGGCAATAGAGAAGGCAGAGAACCAGGATGCCTGTCGCGCTCAGCAATGCAGAGGCAACTATAAGCCACCAGTCAAAGAGCCATGCGGTTTTCGGTTGTGCAGTGAGGACAAGCATCGCCGGGAGGGCGAGCACAAGCACACCGGACGGGACTGCGACAGCGGCACGCAGCAGCCGTGTGGAGCCGACACGCGCCAGGTACATTACCGTGGCGTAAGAGAGAAAAGGGAATATCGGCACGAGATAGACCGGAAGTTTCGAGCTTGAGCAGGAGAGCATTACAAAGGTCGTGATGCTCACGGTCAGGAAATAGCACATCATGCTGCCACGGCTGAAACGCGGCATGAACATTCCACCCAGTGCGGCGGCCACAAGCAGCGACCAAGGCGCCATGCTGTACCAGAAGGTGATGAGGTAGTAGTAGAAGGGCCGGACGTGCTCGGAGGCTTTTACGGCACGGTCAACCGTCTGATGGAAAAGCAGGTTGTCGAGATATTCGTAACCACCTTCGGCATAGACGGCACCGAACCATAGGCCGCACAGCGCGAGCAGTGGTATCCATGTGCGCCATCCCCAGTAGCGGAAGAAGTCGCGTATGCGTCCGGAGATGAAGAGGAAAACAGTCGTGGAAAGCAACGGCATGAGTATTCCGACCGGTCCTTTCGAGAATATCGCCATGAAAACCCACACCGGGAAGAGCCACCGCTCCACCCGGTTAGTGGTCATGTCGGTGTACATGCGCCAGAACGACCGCAGAGCCAGCACTATGAAGAGCGTCATGAGCATATCCATGCGCAACGTTACGGCGAGACCGAGGAACAGCCCACCGGTAAGAAGCACAATGGAGCCGGAGAGACGCGGAGCGGGTTTGAGCTCGTTGCACGTCCAGCGGTCCATGACCTCGGCTGTGAGCAACGCCGGTATGAGCGAGAATAGCGACAGCAGCCACATCAGGTGCTTGCCCGCTATCATACGGCAAAGCATGACTATCCAGAGATACAGCGGGGGTTTGTCGGCATATGGTACGCCGTGGTTCGTGAAAGTGAAGAAATTGTGCGAGCGGAGAGCCTCGTCGGCAATGCTGAGGTAGCGCAGCTCGTTTGACGGTGTGTAGTCGCGGAAGATAAGCACCGGCAGCAGGGCGATGCAGATTCCGGCATACAACAGATATCTTGATTTGTTTGTTGTCATTGATGTCGGGTATGGTCGGATATGCCGGGGAGAGTGTGCACATCCATGATAATCCGTAAGTCCCGGGAGAGCGGGTTAATAATGCGCATTATTTATGCGCGGCAAAAATATAAAAAGATTTTGTAGGAAATTTGAATCGCCACTTCCGCGGGCGTATTTCCCCACACTTTTCCACCGCACCCTGACCACATTTTTCGAGGCATCTACAGCCGTAACGCGCTGGATACCGCTTATTTTTTGTAACTTTGCAACCGCTATGGAGTTTATACGACGCTGGTGGCCGACTGTCCTGACTTTAGGACTGGTACTTTGGCTGACTCTGGCACCCGACCCGGTGCCGACTGAAGACATACCTCTTTTTCCGGGAGCAGACAAGCTGGTCCACGCCATTATGATGGGTGGACTGACCGGTGCCGTGATGTTCGACTACGAGCGCAACGGCCTGCGCCGCACGTCGCGGCTTACACCTGGACGGGTATGGACAATTGTAATCTGCGTGGGCTTGTTCTGCGCTGCCGACGAATACGCCCAGAGCGCCATGGGGCTTGGCCGCTCCACCGACTTCCTCGACCTTCTCGCCGACTGGACGGGAGTGGCAGTTGCCGCGCTGATCACCCCTCCCCTGCTCCGCCGCATTCTCCGCAAATAAGCAGCCATGCGGCGGAAGAGGAATTCAGTTGGAGAGGAATTCTTGCTTGCGAAGTGCGCTTTATTCCGAAGCAAGCGGCACAAGGTATCCATAACCCGCTGCCACCATTTCCTCAAGCGGAATGAAACGCAGCGAGGCGGAGTTTATGCAATAACGCAGACCTCCGCTTTCAACGGGGCCATCCTCGAAAACATGGCCGAGATGTGCTCCTGAACTTGCCGACCTCACCTCGGTCCGCAGGCGACCGTAGCTTCTGTCCTCATGTTCGGTGACAAGCGTGTCGTTTATGGGACGCGAGAATGCCGGCCACCCGCAGCCTGAGTCATACTTTGCCGACGATACGAACAGCGGTGTACCGTCGGTGATGTCAACATAGATACCACGACGGAACTCATGGTCATACTCGTTGGTGAATGGACGCTCGGTCGCGCCGTTCTGTGTGACTTCCCACTGAAGAGGCGTCAGACGCTTGCGGAGTTCCTCGCGCGAGCACTTTTCCGCTTTCCCTTCGGTCAGGTTTTCGCATTCATCGGCCTCCGGTTTCCGACCCAGATTCTTCGCTTCCCAGAAAAGTGCACGGTCCACATGGCAATAGCCACGGGGATTCTTCACAAGATATTCCTGATGGTACTCCTCGGCAGGGAAAAAGTTGGCAAGAGGCTTCACCTCGATTGCGAGCGGCGATGAATAACGACGCTGGAGAGCGGCCACGGCGGCATCGATTACCGGGACATCATCGCGGTCGGTATAATAAATACCGGTGCGATACTGCGTGCCGACATCATTACCCTGACGGTTGAGCGATGTCGGGTCAATGCTTCGGAAATACAATTGCAGCAGCGAAGTTAGTCCTACCAGATCAGCATCATAGACAACGCGCACTGTCTCGGCCGCGCCCGTCCGGCCAGTACACACCTCCTCATAAGAAGGATTATCGACACTGCTGTCAGCATAACCGGCGACAGTTTCCCTGACGCCCGGCACGAGCGAGAAAAGATGCTCCGTTCCCCAGAAGCATCCCCCCGCCAGATAAATAGTCTTCAGATTCATAACAACACATTTAAAACGACCGCCCCCGGGGTTGCCGGAAGCGCCCGTACATAACCGACCCATCCGGCAAACCCGGACAGGCCCGTACATTATCAACGCGACTCTCAGCACAATGTTTCACCCCATGACTTCCCATCGCGGCATAAACAGCAACATAATTGAAAAAAATATAAACAAAACCATTGCAGAATAAAATAAAATTACTAACTTTGCAGAGCAAAAGCAGGAAGCGCAGCTGTGCCCCACAGCACACCCCACCGCTCTCAGCCCAGCAAGGTCCTATAGCTCAGTTGGTTAGAGCACCTGACTCATAATCAGGGAGTCCTTGGT